>ERZ857827.44-NODE-44-length-205451-cov-5.381375_pt1 | contig 205451 bp, 240 predicted proteins | sample MGYA00519761_ERZ857827 | MGnify/ENA primary metagenome ERZ857827 (study PRJEB31778, sample SAMEA3449370) | human gut metagenome | biome: human gut; feature: human-associated habitat; material: faeces | place: United Kingdom | collected 2010/2012 ... | reverse complement strand
AAAGTGATTAATTTACTTTGCCATTTTTCGACACTGCAAAGTTACCGATTACACCTTGATAAACGGGATTGTCTTTGTATATAGGTTTCAGTGTTTTCAGTATGTGGTATTTTCCTGATTTTTGTGCTTTGTATAGACAACAATAGCCGTTGTTGGATTCATACCATAGCGTAATGTTGGTAAAAGATGAGGTAATCACCGGTTTTATATCGGTAATGATACCTGAATTTGAATTTAGTAAGGTCATATTGTTATTATTCCAGGAGTTGAATTGATGTTAAGCCGGTTTGATAACCTATAGCGTAATTTATCGGTTCGGAAAAAGAAGTTGGTGTAATTCTTCTGCATAAATTTGTTAGGATCAAAGGTTGGTGTAAATAGAAATGTTCAACTTGGAAAGAGTCTCCTTTATTTATTTGTGTGTTAAAAGATTCGATGACAGAGAATGTTGAATTCCCTTGATATTCTATCGTACATTGGCGATCCGGGTTCCATGCTATTTTCAATCTTTTTCCCGGTTGCAGATTTGCAGAATGGATCGTTTCGCTTGTAAAAAAGTAAGATTCGGTTATCGTGGGTGAAGATTGGCAAAATGCATCCCAATCGGGGTAACCTATGTAACGAGCCAAGGTGGATAGAGACGAATACCGGGGCATGTGAGAGGAGGATACGTATCCCCAAAGTCGTTTTAGGGTGGAAGGACTGATTTGTTCGCGGATGTTTTCGTGAATCAAATAAGATAGCCGATCGAAATCGACAGGAGATCTCATGGTACGTCCTGCCTTTTTTTCGATTGCCTGCTTCAGTTTTTCTATATCTTTCAAAGTGTCCATAGATATATTGAATTTTGCCCAAAAATACTATAAAAAGAAGTCTTGTCCGCAAATGAAACAAATTGAATTGTTTTGAATCAATTTGAACTTTTGAAATGATAAAGTTACCCTGTTATTTTGTCAATGTTTAAAGTTCTTTTGAAGAAGGGAAAGGGGTAGAAGGGAAAAAGTCGGAAAAAGGACAATTAAAAATGATAGATAATTCGTTGATATGGTTAAGATTGTATTTTGCCCGTTGGTTGGGATTTTCAACATCCCCGATAAATCCCCGGGAAACTCCCAGACAATATGCCAAAGTAGCCTGGGACATTTTCTGCGCCAATCTTTTTTCTCTGACTTTATCGATTACATATTGCTCAATAGGAGTCTTCATTTTGTATAATTTAAATTTCAAGATTAACAAAATGACAAAACACTTTGCACATATATGTATGTGTATTATATTTGCGAAAAAAATAGAAGTAAAATGGACGGTTTAAATTGTTTCAAGCAACTATTTCCCAATGATGATGAATTAGTTGATTACGTGATACGAAATACCCTTTTCTTTAAAAAAGATATTGTATTTCAGCAAGCTAGAGTGTACAGACAGGCTATTCGAATGGGGGAAGCAATTCCGGTTCGTTATACTTCGAAAGGAGCTTTTTTCCGACAACATGAAGTGAAAACGACGACACCTCGTTTCCGAAACAAGAAAGAAGCTGTTTTATTCACGAAAGATTCGGCTAATGCTGTTTTTCACAAGGATACGAAAATCCGGGTTTGTTTTGATCCGGATGGTAATTATTATCCCAAAAAAGAAATTTTGAAATATACGGGACATCGTGTCAGTTGGGGGAGTACAAGTTCTGTTGTGAATTATAATATCGCTCATATTTGGGGTAAAACGGATAATCCGCTTTTCTTTTCCCTGTTGTGGAATTATGCCTTAATTCCTTGTCATTGTACATTTTTGACAGATAAGAAGGAGGAGAACGACGTTGTAATGAAAAATATCAAAAATTTACTGAAAGCTATTAGTATAGAATTGTATGATCCTAACCGGATTATGGATTGGAATCAAGATGTATTATCTATCGATGACTATCCGGTTATGGAATACTTGCAAAAAGGTAGGAAATGGATAATTAATAAAAATATAAATTTTTTAGAATCAATAATTTGATTGAAATGGAAGATGGTAAGATTAATGTGAAAAATATAGAGCAGGTATTAGAAGTTATTTGTAGAATCATATATAAATTGCTGAAAGTCTTGTTTCAAGGCGTGACGTTCACAATCGAAAAGTTGTGGGAAACATTTAATGAAAAAAAATCTCTTAAAGACGAGAATTAAGGATATATAGAACAAAGTTGTATTATAATGAAGTCGATTGGAGCTATTTCAAGTTTGTTCACACTTCCTTCGAAAGAGGTTTGGAACATTGAAAATGGATTGAATTGGGCGTATAACCAAACCTTACGGACGGATATGCCTTGCGGATTATGTAATGCATTGGAATTGGCTGATGAGTATCGTATGAATTATTCTTCCATCATGGAAGCAAGCGATAAATTAATAAAAGACCAGTTATTGAAGATAGGAGGAACAGGACTTCTCATTTCATTGGGAACGTTATTTAACCCTGTGGGTATTCCTGTGAGTATGGGTATTTCCTGGATGTTGCAATTACGGTTGATTAACTCTCTTGCTTACTTGGGCGGTTACGATTTAAACAGTGAAAATGTTCGTACCCTTGCTTTTGTTCTTTTATTGGGTAAAAGAGCAGAGGACTTTTTTCTTGAAAAGATTATAGGAGCTGGAGCGCTCGGCGTTATGAAAGAAGGTTCCAAGAGCATTATGAAAAAGCTTATTCCGCAGTTCACTTCCCAAATAACAATAAAAGGAGGGATTAAGGTCGTTCCGATCCTTAGCGGAATTGTCGGGACATCCGTGGATGTGTTGATGACGCATGCTATAGCTAAAGTGGCAAAACAAACCTTTTTAAAAACGACGATAAAATGTGAGAGTTTCGTCAGGATGGAAGAGGAACGGATAAAACTTCTAATCAACATGGGGATAGTGGATATGTATTTTTGTAACGAAGAGAAGACATTGATACTTGAGATAATAAAAAATTCAAGCATTCCGGATAGTAAAAAGGATGTGTTCTGTAGGGACATTGAAAACAGTCCTTCGAAACTGTATTCTATCGATTATACACTTTTCAGGAAAGAAAAGTTTTATGGGGTAAATTTAATGACCGGTTTACTCTCTATTGCCTTGGCAGATGGTTTTATTCATCCTGCCGAGAAGATATATTTAGAGGAAATTGCAAAAGAATTGCATATTTCAACGGATGAGTTTTCATCAATCCTGGAGACGTGTCACATAAAACAAGACTGATATAGTTTAATAGATATGCATCGATTTAATGTTTAATTCTTAAGTTTTTAAAATTATGCCGACTTATAAATTGATAGCTTCGCGTAACATGGGAAAAATTACAAAAGGTTATGTGTTACAAGTAGTTTCGCACTGTTCTTCCAATCCTGCTCCAGAGGAAATAAGAAATATTTTGAAAACTTTAGGATTTACGGATAGGACTACATTAAGTTATGCTTCTTCGGGTAATTGGATAGTCGAAAAGATTGGTTGATACCGTTTATAATTTGAATCAAATAAAATGAATGAAAAAACAGAGATAGGCGCAGAGGAAAAATGAGAGAATAGGATTCTACAAGAAGAGCCGGAGGTTATAGTTTATGAATTGGAATACACGAAGTCTTTGAAATTGAAAGAGATAATGGCGAATGATAATGAAAAATTAATTCCTTTATTTTTTCCTTGTTATTTAGTAGCGATTGGCATTATTACTTTAACCGGAATCAGTTTGATCGATCCTGCTTTGTTAGAGAGTGCCAATTGGAAGCAAAATACCATTTGGAGTGCCTTGCTTTTTTTCGGCTTATTGCCTCCGTATATGCGTTCAACGAAAGGTGTATGGTTGATCATGGGGTATATATTGGCTTTTTTCCTTTTTGGTGGAGGGAATGTTTTCGGAACGGTTCAGTTGATCCTATCCATATTTAAAATCTTTTTGCCTGTATTTATTCTTTTTCAAATGGTCAGACTTTGGGGAGAAGTGAGGAAATATGGAAAATGGGTGTTGCTGTTTCCGGTCATTGCTTTGATATTTACATTGTTGCTTCTGTCGATAGAAGACCGCAATATATTCCAAAGTACTTGGACTTCATTGACTAATTGGTCTTGGGATATGTATCGGAGTGACGATGGTTTCCACATTTATTTGGGATGTATAGGGATATTGGCAGGAATTACGGAATTTTTGATCGTTAGAAAATACATGGAAAATTAATCATATTGTTTATGTTACTAAGACTTGGAATTGTAGTTGTAGCTGTTTTACTTGCTATTTTTTTCCTCAATTCGTTGTTGGAGATAATTATTTCAATCCTGATGATTGGAATTGGTATATTGGTTTTGGCTGTATTGGGGGGGATCATCTTTTCATCTACTGAGCAACTGGATGACTACCGGAAATATTTTCAGATGAAAATAAAAGAACTTAAACTGAAATTAAGAATAAAATCAATGGAATAATTATGGAACTTCTTAAGAAGATAGTGTATAGCTTGAATTTAAGTTTATATGTTTTAATTGCTTTTATGGTTGGAATATTTCTTAAACAGTGGTTGTTGGGAGGTATTATTTTTTTGAGTTCCGGGGTGTTTATTATCGGGTATAAATTGAGTGAATCTATGATGGTTTCTCGCCGGGATCGTTATCGTAATAGCGAGTGGGGACTGTTGTGTAGAAAATTGATGTGGGCTAATAATGGAGTTTTAATGACTGCCGCTCTCCTTGTGATTATTGTAGTGTGGTCAGGTAATGAACAGATTGCAGGTCTTTTTACAGGAGAATAGTTTACGTGAATGTGTTAGGATTAAAGAGAATAAATAACTAATTATTATTAATTATGAGGAAATTATTGTTTTTATTTACGATGTTGGCTTTTTTTATAGCTTGTAGTGATGATGACGACAAAGATAATGAGTTACCCATTAAAGGACTTGAGATTCCCAAGTTCGAGAATCCTGTAAAACCGGGCGAATCAATCACGATTAAAGGTGCGGGTTTTACTGATGCTAGTGAAATTTGGTTTAGACAAATCATTTCTAAAACAGCAGGGAACGGTGATGTTAAAGCTGTCGTTACTGATGTCAATTCAACTGGTATTACTTTTACAACTCCGGAAGTTTATGGTAATCAATCCGTGCTTTTGAAAGAAAATAGTAAAGAATATGAACTTGGGGAAATGACTTTTGAGGAAAAAAGTAGTGATGTTGAAATCCTGCCGAAAAAAATCAGTAAAATAATTGAATCTTTTGAAGATGAGGATGCACTTAAGGGTATAGGAAAAAATATCTATGAATTTTCTTATGATGACAAAGGACGAATTGTATCTTTAAAGGTGACCGAAGACGGAGAAACAGAACCTTATATGTCAACATGTACCTATTCTTCTAACCAATTGATAATTAAAGAAATTGGAGGTAATAAACAGACCGAAACATATACGTTAGAAAACGGGAAAGCCAAGCATTACAAAAAGACCTATCCCATTTATGAAGAATTCGATGAATTTGCCTTCGAATATGGGGGAGATTATTTAAGTCAAATAAAAGGTATTATTGAAAGTGAATATCCGACCACGGAAAATTTTATTTACGTTGGAGGCAAATTGACTCAATATAAATGGATAGATGAGGAATTTGATAATGTATATGCGTTGCTTGATTTTACATATGATCAACAACTTAACAATTTGAATTTAGACTTGTTTGGAATAATTCTTGCGGATTACTTTGAAAATATTGAAGACCTTTTCCTTTATGATATTACCGGAAAACGTTCTGTTTATCTGCCAGAGAAAGTAAAAGTAAGTGGGATAGATGATGAAGATGGAAAATACGAATATTCAGTTTCTTTTAAATATGAAGTAAAAGATAATTACATTACCAAAGTCATTATAGATGAAGATGGGGAAAAATATGAATATGAAATTTTCTATGAAAATTGATTCTTGACCAAACAACCCTCCGGAAACTGATCATCTGTCTTTATTGTGTGTATAAGCGGCTGGTTAGAGCCGCTTATTTTCGTTTCATGTTTCACAAATATGTATAATTAAAAATCCAATCATCTGATTTTTAGATGATTGGATTTTATTTTTGTGGTCCCACTTGGGCTTGAACCAAGGACTCCCTGATTATGAGTCAGGTGCTCTAACCAACTGAGCTATGGGACCTGCATTTTTCATGCACCAAAAAACCGCGAATCTTTTGACGGGTGCAAATATAGGGATAAATTTCTGTTTTATACAAAAGATGTAGGAAAAAAATGTTATTTTCGTTGGATGGAAATGGCTTGGTCGGTGGGTTGGAATGTTTTATCGGGTAGATTTAGAGAACTATGAAAATTTGTTTGCTGGTTATTGGGAAAACAGATGCGGATTATATTCGGGCGGGAATTGAAGAATACGAAAAACGGTTGAGGAAATATGTGGGGTATGAGATGAAAGTCTTGCCGGATGTCAAGAATACCAAACATATGAGTGAGGCATTGCAAAAGGAGAAAGAAGGTTTGTTGCTATTGGAACAATTCTTGCCGACCGATTATGTGATTTTGCTGGATGAACGGGGAAAACAGTACGGTTCCGGCGAATTTTCTGCTTTTTTGGCACAAAAGATGCTGAATGGGATAAAGCGGTTGGTTTTTGTGATCGGAGGACCTTATGGTTTTTCGGAAGCGGTCTACCGAAAGGCTGATGAGCTGTTGTCTTTATCGAAAATGACTTTCTCGCATCAGATGGTCCGGATGATTTTTGCCGAGCAGATTTATCGGGCGATGACCATTATGAAGGGAGAGCCTTATCATCATGAATAAAACCGGGAAGTAGAATAAATGAGCATATGAAGCGGAAGGCGTTTATCGTTTTGTTTGGTGCTGTGTTGTTGCTGATGGCGACAGCGCTGACGGAATATCTTTTCTATCGGCAGGATGAGAATACCTGGGTGGAACGCTTCGAAAGCCGTTTGCATGAACAGGAACGCAAAGCGGATCATTTATTGGCGACTTTTAGAGACAGCGTAGATATCGACTCCGAGGAATGGGAGGAGGATCTTATCTTTGTCGGGATTCGGGAGGGCAGGGTTTTCTTTTGGACGAACGAAATTATCGGAGATCGGCATTTATCCGAATTGCTGACCAGTGGGAGAAATTTTACGAAGATCGGAAATACCTATTACGAAATCCGGAGGAAAAGATATAAAGATATCGATTATTATGCCTTATTGCGGATTAAAGACGACTATCCCTATACCGGTAAATACATCAAAAACAATTTCGGAAAGTTTCTGAATATTAGTGAAGAGAATATCGGGCAGGTAGAAATCTCTACAGTCACCGTTGAACAGGGACATTTGATCACTGATAAGGACGGTATGGGCTTGTTTTTTATCGTTTATGGCGATCATTACAAAGAACGGGCTTCCAATTATCTGTTGCTTTCTTTCTATCTGCTGTTTTTCCTGAGTTTGTTTTATGTGTATGATCTGGTATTGAAACATACGGATTGCTGGAAAAGACAACTCCTTTATTTTGCCGGATTTATATTATTTCTGGCCGGTTTGCGCTATTTTATGCAAGCCTTTCGTCTGCCTCCTACTATTTATCGTCTGCCGATTTTCGATGAGACTTTTTCTAAAAAAATATTTATTACTTCTATCGGTGATTTATTATTGACTACTTTCTGTATTTTTCAGGTTTGTTATATCACTTTGTCGAATATCCGGATTAATTACCAGGATGAGAAACTGTTGCATTATCGTTACCTTTTCACTGGTGGGATTATTTTTCTGATTTTTCTATATGTCGATTTCTTCAATTTTTCCATCGATCTGGTGGTGGAAAATATGGATATTCATTTGAATATCGCGCAGTTGGTACATGTGGGGCTCTCTTCTATTCTTTCGTTTGTCGCGATTATTATGGGAGGATTGGTGATCGTGATCACTATCTATGGTGCTGTTTCTGTTTTCTGGCACATGATGTCGTTCATAACGGTGATTAAAGTCGTCACTTACATGTGTGTTCTGTTGAGTCTGGTCAGTTATATGTTCAGTTTATATACGAACTTCTGGGATTGTTTTTTTATCTGGATCGTTACGGTTTTACTGGCTGTTAACAGGTATTTATTGAAGCGGGATATACAAAGAAGTATTTATATCCTTGTCATATTTTTATTATCCATCTATGTGGTGATGGTGACTAAAAAATATGAAAGCTATAAAGAGCAACGCCAGCGTATGAACTATGCCACCGAGCTGATAGAAGAAAGGGATTATAATTTCGAAAAGCGGTTGGTGGAGATCGATCGGGTCATACGCGGTTCGGAGGAACTGAAAGGATGGATCGAGGTTGGTGAGGAACAGGAAGCGGAAGCTTTGTTGAGTGGAGAGCTATTGGATTTGAGAGGATATAATTATTCTTGCGAAATCACTTTTTGCCGTGCCGGTGACAGTCTTTGGCTGACCGATACCCGCGAACAATGGGGATGTCGGGAGTATTTCGAATGGATTATACGTAAAAACGGGCACCGGATCGACGACTCTGGTTTCTATTCCATCGGTGTTTTTGATGGATATGTCACTTATATCGGGCGATATCGTTTCGGGGAAGTAAATCTTTATCTTCGTTTCGATGCAGTCAAGGACGACGAAGGCATAGGGTATCCGCAAATCCTGTCCCGTAAATCTGCCGATGGGAAAGAGGACGGTTATTTTTACTCCTATGCTAAATATAGCTACGGGGAGTTGGTGTCTTCTTCGGGAAATTTTGTGTATTATAAAAAATTATCGGCATTCGGTAAAGATGCCCGTAATTTCGACCTGTTCAATAAAGACAAATATTCGCATATGCTGATCCCTGTGGACAACAACAGTACCCTGGTCATCAGTTTGCATGAGAATACTTTCGCTCTTTATTACATGAATGTGTTGTATGCTTTCTTCGTTTGTATATTGATTTCTTCCTATGGTTTGTTTTTTAATGTTAACCGGAATATCAATTTCAGGCGAGGTACATTGAGGGCCCGGATAAAAAACAGTATTATATCTTTGATTTTTATCCTTTTTGTTATCCTGACAGCCTTGAGTATTTATATGAATACCGTGAGTTTTAAAGGGCGGCATAATGCTAAAGCGATCGAATTGCTGAAATATGTCAATAAAGAATTAGAGCGTTTGCCTTGTGTGGATGCCCGTAAATGTCCCGAAGTTACGGGCCGGCTATCCGATATGTCCGAATTACTGCTGATCGATATCAATATTTATTCCAGACAAGGGAAATTGATAGCTACTTCGCGCCCGGAAATTTTTGAATATGGATTCGAGGGTACTTTGGTCGATCCTGAAGCCTTGAAACAGATCGAAAAGCTCGGGGTGACCAGTTATATCGCAAACGGGAAAGTGGGCGAACTGACTTATATGTCGGCTTATATGCCGCTGGTATTGGACAATGGAAAATCTTATATACTGAATATCCCTTATTTCGCTCAAAATGACGAACTGAATCTGGATATTATTATTATGGTAGTCATCACGGTGAATATCGCTATTGTGATGATGGTCCTGGCTTTTATTTTATCCGGTTTGGTGGCGGAACGTGTTACCCGGCCTTTGCAGATGCTGAACGATAAATTGAAGAAAATGCATGTCGGAGGGAAAAATGAGAAAATTGTTTATAACCATGCCGATGAAGTCGGCCGCTTGGTGGAAGAATACAACAATATGGTGGATAAGCTGGATGAAAGTATTGTGCAGCTGGCAAAATCGGAAAGAGAGAGTGCCTGGCGTGAAATGGCGCGGCAGATTGCTCATGAAATTAAAAATCCGCTGACTCCGATGAAGTTGAATATCCAGTTTATGCTGCGTTCTTTGCAGATGGAAGATACGGAGAAATTTAAGGAACGTTTCAGAGCCGTTTCCGGCATGTTGATCGAGCAAATCGATAATATGGCTGCCATTGCTTCTGCTTTCTCTGATTTTGCCAAGATGTCCGAGGCACATAATGAGACTTTCGAAGTAGATGAGTTAGTACGCAACTGCTCGTTACTTTTCAAAAATAATACAGAAGAATTGGAATGTGATGTGGAGGAAGGGATCCGGATATTGGCCGACAGGGAACAGATGAGGCGGGTGTTGATCAATCTGTTGAAAAACGCAGAACAGAGTATCCCCGAAGGCCGGCAGGGAGTTATCAGGATCACAGTCCGTAAAAAAGAGGGGAAAGTGGAAATCCGTATCCGCGATAATGGGCAAGGTATACCGGAAAATCTTCGGGAGAAAATCTTTCAGCCGAATTTTACCACTAAATCCAGTGGCATGGGATTGGGGTTGGCTATCTGTAAACGGATTATCGAAAGTATGGGCGGGGAGATCGGTTTTGTGAGCGAAGTAGGGGTCGGTACGGAATTTTTCATTATATTGGATATTGTAAGAGCATAATTTCAAATTGGTGTCGTCTATGATTTGGGTGTGGATTTTGATTGGATTTGTCGTGGGGGAAGGGAGTATGGCCGGAGTGTGGTATTGGATGGAGAAAAAACGGAAACGGCAAAAGGAAGTTCAGGATAAAGGCAGGGTAGTGATTCCGCTCCGGGATATGGTACAGTTGGCTAATATCAATACGGCGATGGATGTCGGTTATCTGATGCTGGAGTATAAAATAAATCTGAAAATTCCTGAGTTTTATGACAAGTATATGAATCTGGTCAAGAAGCAGAAAGAATTGTATTTTAGGGAACTGATCGAGATTTTTAGTCACAATAAAAAAGAATATGTCCGGGATTTATTGGATAAATACGCCGGATTTTCTACTCAGGATGTGTTGTTATTACTGATGTGTGAAATGCAGTTGGATAATAAAACCATGGCCCGGATTATGGGGCTGACTTTGGAAACCCTGAAAAAACGCAAAACCCGGATGCGGATAAAAATGCGGACGGCCTCTCCTGTCACTTTATAGGCAGGAGTTGCCGGATACGGGTTGCGATGGTTTCCGGGCGGATATCTACCATACATTGTTGATAAACACCTTTTTTACATTTCCCGCTTCCATCTTTCGTACATGGCCGGCACGACAAGGCGGTCTCGAATATCTCGGCGGTCGGACCGGTGGGAAAACCGAAAGCGGTCGGGCCGATAAGGGCCAGCGTCGGGATTCGGAAGAGATCGGCGGCATGCATGAAACCGGTGTCGGCGCTGACGACGATATGGGAACGGTGAATGAGGTAGCAGGATTCCAATAAAGTTGTTTTACCTGCCAGGTTTTCTACCCGTTCAGGAGCTTCGGTCCTGATTTCTTCGCAGAAGGTATCGCCCGGACCCGCCAGGATCAGAAAGTGATATTCCGATAGTAAGGTGATCAGCTTTTTCCAATGTTCGACCGGCCATCTTTTCTTTATCCAGTTGGCAGAAGGGACAAGGGTAATCGTATGGGCCTGTATACGGGAATTCAGCTTTTCCGGGAAATTTTCCGGGAAATACCAGTCGTCATAAGTATCCGGGAAACGGTCGATCCCCCATTTTAAAAGTGGTTTCCGGTAAGAAACGACACCCCGGAAAGGCCAGGGAAACCGGTTGATACCCCAATTGAAAAGTAAAAACCTTTTCCAGCGTTCTTTGCTACGCAGGGTGAAATGCGGACCTTTGCTCCACCAGGGTAATAATTTTAGTCTTAAGATATTAGACCGGATATTACTATGGGCGTCATAAATATAATCGTAATGCTCCTCCCGGAGTTGCCGGGCGATTTTTAACAGGCCTTTAAGGCCGAGTGCTTTATCGAAAGCCCATATCTTACCGATGCGCTTGTCCATGGCCAGGAAAGAAGACATATCTTTTCGGGCGATCCAATGGATTTCTGCATCGGGAAAGTGTTCTCGGATACCGTCGATGATTCCCATACATTGAATGATATCGCCTATCGAGCTAAAACGGATGATCAGAAATTTGGGCATAGTTAATCGTTATTAAGAATGAGCGAACATAAAGTACGGATGCCGGTTTCCAGTGCAGTTAAGTCCGGGAAGAATTCGGGTGTATGCAGTTTCCCCGCCGGGTGGGTAGTCGAACTTACGCCCAAGCGGATGAATGTTGCAGGGAGGAGCTGACTGTAACGGGCGAAATCTTCTGTGGTCATGCGCCGGCCCAACCGGATTACCTGCTTTTCTCCGAATTCTGTTTTTAATATGCCGATCGCTTGCTCTGCTTTTTCCGGTTGGTTATAGAGGCAGGGATAGCCATCGGTTATTTCTATCGGCGGTTGGGCTCCCATACTTTCGGCAATAGCTGTGGTTATCCGGCGGATACGGGTTTTAGCCTCCTGGCGCCAGGTTTCGTCGAAAGTGCGGAAAGTCCCTTCTAGCCGGACTTCTTTGGGGATGATGTTCATCATGCTGTGGCATCTGAAATTACCGAAAGTCAGGACGGTAGGAAGGAAGGGGGAGGCATTCCGGCTGGTAATCTGCTGGAGAGCCACGACGATATGGGAAGCGATCAGGATCAGGTCTGTCGAGTGGTCGGGTAAGGCCGCGTGTCCGCCCGGACCTTGCAAGGTGATGGATATCTCATCTCCCGAGGCCATATATTGACCCGGACAGATACCGAGTTGGCCGACCGGAAGGTCCGGTTCTGCATGTAAAGCGATGATCCACTCCGGAAGGTGGGTTTGAAAAAAAACATTTCCGATGATATCCCGGGCTCCGCCGGGCAAAACCTCTTCTCCGTGTTGGAAGATGAACATCAGGTTAAAGGGCAGTGACCGGGTGGCCAGTATTTCTGCCGTTCCCAATAAGACGGCCGTGTGCAGATCGTGCCCACAGGCATGCATAATGCCCGGCTTACGGGAAATAAGAGGATGATCTTCCTTTTCGGAGATCGGCAGGGCGTCGAAGTCTGCCCGTAAGGCAATTGTCCGGGAAGTGTCTCTACCGGGCAGAAAACCGATGATCCCTGTCGGGCCTGCATCGGTATATTGAATTTGCAGCCGATCGAGAATACGGCGGATATAGGCTGCAGTTTGTTCTTCTGCAAAGCTTAGTTCCGGATGTTCGTGCAAATAGGTATAATGCATTCGGGCATTCGTGAGCAGCTCAGGGGGTATATTTATCATAAAGCTTTATTTACAATTCAAACTATATTTTCAGGTGGTTTTGAGCTAACGAAGTTAAAATTTATTCTTGAATCATCGAAATCCTCGGTAAAAAGAATTATTTTCGTACTCCGAATTCATAAAAGAAAAGAGAATTTGATGTATGTATATTTTTGAGTGAGTGTATGTTGTTTTATGCTAATTTTTGTGATATGAAAGTGCTTTTATCGATTGTTTTTCTGTTTGCCTCTTTGGCAACTTTTTCGCAAGCAGTGATCAACTTCAGTAACCGGGCACATGATTTCGGGACGATTAAGGAAGTGAATGGAGCTGTTTCTTATGATTTTGAGTTTGTGAATGCCGGGACTGCTCCGATATTGATCAAAAATGTAGAATCTTCGTGTGGCTGTACTTCTCCGCAGTGGAGTAAACAACCGGTTTTACCCGGACAGAAAGGGTTTGTGAAGGCTACTTTCGATCCGAAAGACCGGCCGGGATTTTTCGATAAGACAATAACGGTATATTCGAATGCTAAACCGACCGTAGTGGAACTGAAGATTAAAGGTACAGTCGAGGGGAAAGCCCGGACAGTGCTCGATGATTATCCTTATGAGCTGGCTTCCGGTTTACGTTTGCCTTTGGAGCATATCTCTTTGATGAAAGTGCACAAAGGAGAGGTAAAAAGTATGTCTGTGGGAGTTTTCAACAATGCCGGTAAATCAGTTGCCGTTTCTTTTACGGACTTACCGGCTTATATTAAAATGGCTATCGAGCCTCAGCCTATTCCCGATAAAGGGAAAGCGACGATCAAGGCGGCCTATAATACGGCGATGAACGGTGAATATGGATTGAATAAAGAGCAGGTGACGATGGTGGTCGAGGGGAAAAAATACACCTTGCCGGTTTCGGTCTTCATCGAAGAAGACTTTAAAAATATCGATCCGGCGACAGCCCCTCGGATTGAAGCGGACAAACGATATCATAACTTCGGGCATACTCCTGCTGCTCAAGTGGTTTCCTGTACTTATCAGATAAAAAATACCGGCCAAACTCCTTTGACGATTCATCGTATATATTCCAACGATGAGCGGGTAACTGTCGAAATGACCCGGAAGGAACTGAAACCGGGAGAAGCGGCTGCTTTGAAGGTGAATACGAAATCAGGAGCCGATGCCGGGAAGGTGACTTGTTTAATCAGTGTGATTAGTAATGCACCTGCCAATCCTGAGTTGACTTTACGTTTTTACGGAAATATCGATTGAAATTATTAATATATTAGTTATGAGAAAACAAATCCCCAACCTGATCACTTGTATGAATGTTATTTCCGGTACGCTGGCTATCTTTCTGGCTATGTACGGACTGTTGACCGCTGCTGCTATCCTGATCCTGGTGGGGATGGTTTTCGATTTTTTCGACGGGATGACCGCCCGTCTGTTGCATGTCAAGTCGGAGATAGGGAAAGAACTCGATTCGCTGGCCGATATGGTCAGTTTCGGGGTTGCTCCTGCTATTCTGGCGTATTTTCTGATCGTTAGAGAATTACCGGGAGGTGATTTCCTGCATTTTGCCACCTGGACGCTGGGACAGCAGATTACAGCTGTCATGCCGGTCGTGATCGCTCCTTTCTCGGCTTACCGCTTGGCTAAATTTAATCTCGATGTACGTCAGGCCACTTCGTTTATCGGTATGCCTACGCCTGCTAATGCATTGTTTTGGGTATGCCTGGTTTTCGGAAGTTATTATACTCCGGAACTCTATATGACCTTGTTCGGAAAGCCGGGGGTATTGGCAAGCAGTGCCTTTATCCTGTCTATTCTTTTGATCAGTGAATTACCGATGTTTTCGTTGAAGATTTCGGGATTCGGCTGGCGGGAGAATAAGATTCGTTATTGCTATTTTATATGTTTGATTATATCGGCAGGTATTTGGGGAAAGGGGATTCTCATTTTTATCATCCCCCTATATATCCTTTTTTCTGTCGTAGAGGCTTTGATAAAAATTACCACTTCAAATCGTTGACCGGATCGTAGTCAACGTAGTCTTGCGAAGGGGAAATTACTTTGTTACAAGTGATTTTTCCGGATGCAGATGACTGAATAGCAGGAATGACCGGTTGTACGCCGGAACTATTCACATCCCGGTTCGGATCGGAAGCCGTGTGGAAGAAATCCAGTTGGGTAATGATGACGATACCTGCGATAGCTGTCGCTCCTAGAGCATATTTCAAAAGACGGTGCAGAATATTACCGGAAGATTCTAAATTGATATATTTGGGAATATCCGGGTTTTGGGTTGACCTGCTGGTACCCGATACGGCGGGTTTTATTTTATCGGATAAACCGACCTTCACCACTGGAAGTGGCTCCATTCCTAAGGTTTCTGCAAAAAAATTATGTTTTCCGGGTTCGAAAATGATATTAAAACGGCGGTCTGTAAAAAATACACCGATGTCTCCGAAAGCGATCCGTTGTCGTTGGTTTAGCCGAATTTTCAGGTCTTCGCAGAAAAGCATCAGCTGGGAAGTAGCCTTCTCATAGCTGATATTTTCTTTGCCGGCAATCCAACTGACCAACAATCCGTCATTGTGGGTCAGGTTACGGTTGAATAAAATATCCTTAGAGGGTGGGCAAATCAAACCACTCTCGTCGTCGATATAAGCACTTTTATAGTTGCAGATAAATCCCCCGAAGTCCGGAATGATTACGCAATCGTGTAAAAATAGCAAATCGGATATGTATTCAATAAATTTATGCATAGTACAAAAGTAAGAAAAAAACGGATATCCGCCAATAACCCGAAAAAATTAATTTCACCCTGTTGAAGCGACCAATTTTAATATTTTATTACTTACTTTGCATGAAATACAGAATAAAACAATAAATTTTTAGCCTTATGAAGATTTTTGTAACAGGGGGGACCGGCTATATCGGTTCGCATACCGTGGTGGAGTTGCAACAGAATGGATATGATGTCGTTATTGTGGATAATTTGTGTAATTCCAATATCGGCGTATTAGACGGAATTGAAAAGATTACAGGCATCCGGCCTGAGTTTGAACAGATCGATCTGACAGAAGGAGAACAGGTGCGCGATTTCTTTCGCCGGCATCAGGATATAAAAGCGGTTATCCATTTTGCCGCTTTGAAGGCTGTGGGCGAATCGGTGCAGAAACCTTTGGAATATTACCGGAATAACCTGAATTCATTAATGAACGTCATTGCCGGAATGCGTGAGTTCGGAGTAAAGAATCTCGTCTTCTCCTCTTCCTGTACGGTGTATGGACAAGCCGATGTTTTGCCGGTTACCGAACAAACACCCCGTAAACAAGCCGAATCTCCTTATGGAAATACAAAAGCGATGTGTGAAGATATTATGCGGGACTTTGCGAAAGTAGAGTCTGGCATGAACTTATTGGCACTGCGTTATTTCAATCCGATCGGTGCTCATCCTTCTGCTCTGATCGGGGAATTGCCTAACGGTGTACCGAATAACCTGATTCCTTTCCTGACCCAGACGGTGGCAGGTATCCGTCCGCAATTGAGTGTCTTCGGGGATGATTACAATACGCCCGACGGTTCTCCGATCCGGGATTATATCGATGTGGTCGATTTGGCGAAAGCTCACGTTGTGGCTATCCGGCGTTTACTCGACGGAAAAAATAAAGCCAATTACGAATATTTCAATATCGGAACAGGAAACGGGCTTTCGGTATTGGGTTTGATCAAAGCTTTTGAAAAAGCTACCGGCGAAAAAGTAAACTACAAAATCGTAGGACGACGGGCCGGAGATATCGAGAAAGTATGGGCAGATACTACCCTGGCTAATCAGGAATTGGGATGGAAAGCCGAAGTTCCTATCGAAGAAACTCTGGCCAATGCCTGGAAATGGCAACAAGCGTTGATGAAGAAATAAAAAGAAGGTAAAAATGGGGAAACGATCGTTTCCCTATTTTTATAACTGATAAAATTATTTTTTTGCCGGACTTTCCAGAATCTGATCGAAGAAGGTGGCGTAATTTTCGATGTATTCTTCCGGAGTGGTATATTCTGTCACCGGTTTACCGCTTTGTGTCGCATAAGCCTTTAGTTCCGGATCGACATTAGAGCTATTGAAAATAATTCCATCCGAATAATCGAAAGCCAGTTTATTGACGTTCGTATGGGTCGGTTCGCTCAGGATACGTACATCTTCCGAAGTAATATTTTCACTCAATACTTTCTTTTGAAAATCCTGGTCTAAGGTGCCACCGAACTGGTCATTATAGGTAGAATATACTACTTTAGAATGAGCGAATATCGGATCTTCGTTGTATTCCTTTTTCAGATACAGAGGCACTAAAGCGGTGAACCAGCCCTGGCAATAGATCAGGTCCGGAGCCCATCTTAATTTTTTTACCGTTTCGAATACTCCTCTGGTAAAAAAGATCGCCCGTTCGTCATTGTCCGGGAAGAAAGACCCTTTTTCATCGGTAATCACATGTTTCCGTTGAAAATAGTCTTCATTGTCGATAAAATATACCTGCATCCGGGCAGATTGGATAGAGGCTACCTTGATAATCAACGGGTGGTCTGTGTCATTGATGATCAAATTCATTCCCGACAGGCGAATCACTTCGTGAAGCTGGTTACGTCTTTCGTTAATACATCCATAACGCGGCATGAATGTCCTGATTTCTTTGCCTTTTTCCTGAATCCCCTGAGGTAAGTAACGGCCGATATGGGCCATTTCCGATTCAGGTAAATAAGGCATGATCTCTTGAGATATAAAAAGAATCTTTTTCTTCGCCATAACTACTTTTTCCCAAAAACCTTACAAAGGTAGTCATTTTTGTTCACAAATCAAAAAGCGTTTGGCTAAATTTGAATTTGTACTCTTTTGTAAATGAAAGAGAAGACGGTATTGTTTTTTTGTTTATATTTGGAAAAAGTAAAATAAATCATGGCAGCTCATAATGATTTGGGGCGGAAAGGAGAGGAGAAGGCGGTTGAATATTTGGTGCGGGAGGGGTATGTTGTTTTAGAACGCAACTGGAGGTTAAAACACCGGGAATTGGATGTTATTTGCCTGAAAGGGGATCTGTTGGTGGTTGTAGAGGTGAAAACCCGTGATTTGCCGGAAGAACATCCCGAGGAACTGTTGGATTACCGCAAGAGAAGAAATATCCGTATAGCGACGGATGCCTATATTAAAGCGAAAGGGATTCGGGCTGAGGTGCGCTTCGATTTGATTTTGGTGATCGGGCCTGATTTAAAGATTGAACATGTAAAGGAAGCGATTCAGGTGTTTGAATAGAAAGAATAACGATTTAATGAAGGATTCGTTAAAAAGATAAGGATTGGATTAGACTAATTTCAGTAATAATATAAAAAGAATGTGTTATGGCGACAATGAAAGCAAAATATTTGGGACAACTCCGCGTGGAGTGTGAACATGTGGCGAGCGGTACGAAGATGATGACCGACGCTCCGGTCGATAATTGTGGTAAAGGGGAAGCTTTTTCACCCACCGATTTGTGTGCTGCTGCTTTAGGTTCTTGTATATTGACTACCATGGGGATTTATGCCGGTCAGCATAACATCGATCTGGAAGGTACAGAGATGGAGATAACGAAGACTATGGGGACAGAGCCCCGGCGTATTGTAAGAATCGGAATCGATATTTTTATGCCTGCGAAAGCTTATTCTGCCAAAGACCGGATTGTTTTGGAGCGGGTGGCACAGACTTGTCCCGTTTATTATAGTCTGAACGAACATTTGGAAAAGTCGGTTCGTTTTCATTGGTCGGTATAGTTGTTGAGTCGTCGGCTCGATTATTCAAATAAGTAAACGTATGGTTTTTGTGACAGGTGCAACCGGATTATTGGGTAGCCATTTATTGTATTTTTTGGCTGTTTCAGGCCATTCGGTTTCGGCATTGCGTAGAAAACAGAGCCGGCTGGAAGATTCCCGGGCTGTATTTTTACAGTATCCTGATGGTGAAAAATATTGGAACACGATCAATTGGGTCGAAGGGGATGTGGTGCAAAAGGAGGGGCTGGCCGAATATGTCCGGCGGGCTGACTATGTTTATCACTGTGCTGCTGTGGTGTCTTTTTCGGGGACGGATCGGATGCATCTGATGAATACCAACCTGCAAGGGACTGAAAACGTGGCGGCTCTGTGTCTGGAATATCAGGTGAGGCTTTGTTATGTCAGTTCGATCGCAGCCCTTGGTGATGCCCGGCAACCGGAAGATTTGATCGACGAGGATACACCTGTTATCGCCGGTAGAGAGCATTCGGTTTATTCTCAAAGTAAAACGGCTGCTGAAAAACTGATCCGGAAATATATCGGTTATGGATTGAATGCAGTTATCGTATGTCCGTCGGTGATTCTGGGGGCGGGGATGTGGCATCGCAGTAGTGCACGATTGTTTTTTACCGCTGCTAAAGGAATTCCTTTTTATACGCGGGGCATGACCGGATATGTGGATGTCCGGGATGTGTGCGAATTGATGATCCGGTTGTGTGAAGATCCTTTGGTGAGTGGGGAACGTTTTGTGTTGAATGGAGGAAATTATACTTATCAGGAACTTTTTACAGCTATAGCCCGGGTGAATGGAGTACAGCCTCCCTGGTGGAATCTTGCACCCTGGATGACCGAACTGGTATGGAGGATGCTGGCCTGTTGGGGATACCTTTCCGGATCTAAGCCTGCTTTTACCCGTGAGACTGCCCGGTCGTCTCAACATTGTTCACGATATTCGAACGCCAGGATACTCAGCCTTTATCCGGATTTTCATTTCTATCCTCTGGTAGAGACGGTAGATCATATGCGGCTGATGTGGATCTCAGCATCTGCAGATCCGAAGCATAAATGAAAAATCGGGTTGGCTTTCTAAACTTTATGAACTTTCTAAACTATTTCTTACTTTTGTGCCAAATCATAAAAAAGGGTAAATGAATCATCCGTTATTAGAAAAATTAGAGACTTATTATATCCGTTTTAAGGAGATCGGACAGTTGATCACCGATCCTGAAGTGATTCAGGACATGGAGCGCTATGTGAGGTTGACCAAGGAGTATAAGGAGTTGGAGACAATCACCCGAACTGCCGATAAGTTTAAGGCGGCCCTGCTTAGTGTCGAGGAATCGAAAGATATTCTGCTGCACGAAGAGGATAAAGAACTTCGCGAAATGGCTGAAATGGAGATCGAAGAGCTGGAAGATAAATTGCCGGGTATGGAGCAGGAATTGAAGTTGTTGCTGGTACCCGCAGATCCGGACGATAGTAAGAATGTTATACTCGAGATCCGGGGAGGAACGGGAGGAGATGAAGCCTGTCTGTTTGCCGGCGATCTATTCCGGATGTACGCAAAATTCTGTGAACGTAAAGGGTGGAAAGTCGAGGTGACCAATGCCAATGAAGGGACTGCCGGAGGATACAAAGAAATCGTGGCCAGTGTTACCGGTAAAGGTGTGTACGGCATTATGAAATATGAATCGGGAGTGCACCGGGTGCAACGGGTTCCTGCTACGGAGACACAGGGACGGGTGCATACTTCGGCAGCTACCGTGGCGGTATTGCCCGAAGCCGAGGCTTTTGAAGTGGAAATCAACGAGGGGGCGATCAAATGGGATACTTTCCGTTCGGGAGGAGCAGGAGGACAGAATGTGAATAAAGTGGAATCCGGTGTCCGGCTGCGGTATGTCTGGCAAAATCCCAATACCGGTGTGGCCGAAGAAATCCTGATCGAATGTACCGAAACCCGGGATCAACCGAAGAATAAAGAAAGGGCACTTTCCCGTTTGCGTACTTTTATCTATGATAAAGAACATCAGAAATACATCGACGACATTTCGGCTAAACGCAAGACGATGGTCAGTACAGGTGACCGTTCTGCTAAAATCCGTACCTATAATTATCCGCAAGGACGGGTAACCGATCACCGGATCAACTTTACACTTTATAATTTACAGGCTGTGATGGACGGCGAAATCGACGAGATTATCGAAAAACTGCAGATCGAAGAAAATACCGAGCGTTTGAAAGAAAGCGGACTGTAGAAATGTACGATTTATCATTTACAATTAAATCATATGGATTATAATCAATTATTTGAACAGATAAAGGCAAAGAAATCCTTCCTTTGTGTCGGCTTAGACTCGGATATCGCTAAGATTCCCCCGCATTTGCTACAGTTGGAAGATCCTGTTTTTGAATTTAATAAAGCCGTTATCGATGCGACGGCCGAGGTGGCTATCGCCTATAAACCCAATATCGCTTTTTATGAAAGCCGGGGTGTCGAAGGATGGAAAAGTCTGGAGAAGACTATACACTATATCCGGACGAGTTACCCGGATATTTTTACTATTGCGGATGCTAAGCGGGGGGATATCGGAAATACTTCGCAGATGTATGCCAAAGCTTTTCTGGAAACTCTTGCTTTCGATTCGATCACGGTGGCTCCCTATATGGGAGAAGATTCGGTGACTCCTTTCCTGCAATATGAGGGAAAGTGGGTTGTACTTCTGGCCTTGACTTCCAATAAAGGAGCTTATGACTTCCAGTTTTTTGAAAGCGAAGGGATGAAATTGTATGAAAAGGTACTCGAAAAATCACAGGACTGGGGGAATGCCCGGAATATGATGTACGTTGTCGGAGCGACAAAAGCCGAGATGCTGGCCGGAATCCGCCGGATCGTGCCCGATCATTTTCTGTTGGTGCCGGGAGTCGGAGCTCAGGGCGGAAGTCTCGAAGAAGTGGCAAAATATGGAATGAATGCACATTGTGGTTTGATTGTCAACTCTTCCCGGGGCATTATTTTTGCCGACCGTACAGAAAATTTTGCCGTACGTGCACGGGAAGAAGCGTTTAAACTGCAAAAAGATATGGAGCGGTTGTTAGTGGAAGGGAAAGTATTATAGGTTGGCTTCTTTTGTCATAGTCGGGTGAACCTTGAGTTCGGTCTGGCAAAAAACTCCGGATTCTCGGCAGAGAAGCTGAATCGGAAAACTAAAGTTTTACCGGTAGAACTAAAAGTTCGTTCGGCTATGATAAAGTGAATTTTTTCTGACAAAAAGTTTCGGGAACGTTTCTGGAATTATAATACTTTGGATATAAATTCTGTAAATCCTTCTTCTTTGTCCGATTTTACTAATTTATAGTGTCTTTGTAAATTAACCGGGGCATTGGCTACCAAATAGGCTTCGGCACAAATATCCAGAAAATCGATATCATTATAATCATTGCCTAGTCCGGCAACCTCTTTACAGTTGATATTCAGTTTTTTTAAAAGAGCTTGACAACTATTGCCTTTATGGATACCGCCGGCAAAAATTTCCAGCCAGATTGCCCGGTTGTCTAAAGGCGAAGTGGAGCGTACTACGGAATAACCGGCTAAATCCGAACGGATTTTTTCTAGTAAGCGTAATTGCAGGGTATCGAGAATCATTACGAATTGGGTGGCTTTACCCTGTATGCCGGCCGGTGAATCTATCGGGCTTCCGAAAGGCCGGTAGGTGGCCAGGCGTTTTTGGTAATCGGGATGTACCGGATAAAGGGTTGTGTAATAAAAATAATGGTTATCCGGGATTTCCCGTTGGATGGTGAAATTGATATTATATTCCCAAAGATAAGAGGCTATTTCCCGGGTCTCGGACATACTGAGATGATGAGCCGACAATAATCGGTGATCACTCCAGCGGAGCGTGCCGGCACCGGAAGAGAAAACCAGATAATCTATCGGAAAACCGGCAGGTAATATTTTGAGGGCGGAATACAGGTTACGGCCTGTTGCAATGATCCGGATACATCCTTTGTTTCCGGCCAGTCTGAAGGCTTCCAGGGAACCGGAACTGATACTCCCGCCTCTGGGAAGAAGAGTGCCGTCCAGATCGGTAATAATCGCTTTGATCATCCGGGCAATAGTTCGTAAGTGAAATAGGGCAGGGATTCGTTCAGGTAGTGAAGCACTTTTTCCTGGTTCATCCCGTCTAAAGGATTGTGGGCATACCCGAAAGTAGCCTTGATTCCCATGTTGATGAAGTGTACAGCCCGTTCGATCGCTTCAGGTAAACTGTCGCCGTTGAGCAGACAACCGGTGATGACACTTGCAAAAGCATCACCGGTACCCGGATAACTGGCTGCAACGTAATCGCTGCTCACCCGCCACAGGCGTTCGTCGTTCTTATTATAAGCGAGCGTAGCCACTTTTTTTTCATTTCCCGACGGAGCCGAAGTGATGATAACATATTCCGGCCCGAGTTTACTGAGGGCTTTACACCATTCGATCGCTTCGGCCGGGGGTGTGTGAGGAGATGGCGCCGTATCTAAAAGAAAGGCCGCTTCCGTCAGGTTGGGTGTGATCACATTCGCTTTTTTACACAGTTCGCGCATCCCTGTTATCATGCCGGTATCCATCCCCGGATAGAGTTTACCGTGGTCTCCTAAAACAGGATCGACTAAGATGAAATTGTCGTCCTGACTGAAATCATCGAAAAATCCGGATACGATATTCATTTGTTTTTCCGATGCCAGATAACCCGAATACAAAGCATCGAAATGTAAGTCCAGTTCTTTCCAATGATCGATGATCCCCTGCATCTGGTCGGTCAGATCGAAGCTACGGAAATCTTTGTATTCGCTGTGGGCGGATAAAATAGCCGTGGGGAGAGGGCAAACCTGATACCCCATATAAGAAAGAATGGGGATGGCGACTGTCAGGGAGGCCCGGCCATAACCTGACAAATCGTGTATTGCGGCAATTTTTTTCATAGTCGAGAATATCTGTTTGTGCAAAAGTAGGATAAATAAGTCGAAAGTCCATAAGGTTTATGAACTCCCTGAACCTTGTGGGCTTTTTTTAAACTTTATAAACTAAGTATATCCGGGATTTTGGCTCCACCGGACTGAAGATCCGTTCCGCAATTTTGTGTAGACTCTCGATAATTGAAGTGTTTGTGTGTAATTTTGAGGGGTATGTGTAAAAATATAGTATTATTTTCTATTTTTGCCCCTGAAAAATAATGGTGTTATATAAAAAATTAATCTTTTATCGATTGTATGGCAAAAATAAGATTCTCGGCATTAGAAGAGCTGGCTCATCGGAAACCTTTAGAAGTCCCAAAACGGCGACGGGTATCTGAAATTTTCGGATGTGATGTACTTACCATAGAGAAAATGCGTCAGTATTTGTCTATAGAAGCTTTCAAGAAATTGGAAAAGGTGATGATAGAAGGTGGGACGATAGACAGGGGACTGGCCGATCAGGTTGCTGCAGCGATGAAAGCCTGGGCTGTAGAAAAGGGAGCAACCCATTACACTCACTGGTTTCATCCCCTGAACGGAGCTACGGCAGAAAAACACGATGGGTTTATTGATTTGCAAAAAAACGGAAGTATGATAGAAGCCTTCGACGGCCGGATGCTGGTACAGCAAGAGCCCGATGCATCGAGTTTTCCGAACGGCGGTATCCGGAATACTTTTGAAGCCAGAGGATATACCGCCTGGGATCCGGGATCTCCTGCTTTCATCAACAACAACACCTTGTGTATACCGACGGTATTCGTGGCTTATACGGGCGAAGCCCTGGATTATAAAACGCCGATGTTGAAGGCCTTGGCGTTGATCGACAAGGCAGCTGTCGGCATTTGCCAGTATTTCGATAAAGATGTGGAAAAAGTGACGGCAACCTTGGGATGGGAACAGGAATATTTTCTGGTCGACGAAGCCTTGTTCAATGCCCGGCCTGACCTGAAATTGTGCGGCCGTACTTTGATGGGCCATTCGGCAGCTAAAGATCAGCAGCTGGAAGATCATTATTTCGGGGCTATTCCCGAGCGGGTAAATGCTTTTATGGATGAACTCGAATACGAGTGCCATCGGCTGGGCATTCCGGCAAAAACCCGTCACAATGAATGTGCTCCGAATCAGTTTGAACTGGCACCGATTTTCGAGGAAGCGAACCTGGCTGTGGATCATAATCAGTTATTGATGTCTACGATGAAGCGGATAGCCAAACATCATAAGTTTCGGGTATTGTTGCATGAAAAACCTTATAAAGGAATCAACGGTTCGGGTAAACACAACAATTGGTCTTTACTGACGGATACCGGAGTGAATTTGTTGTCTCCGGGGAAGAACCCGAAGTCCAATATGCAATTCCTCGTTTTCTTGGTCGCTACTACAAAAGCTGTATTGGAACAGGAGGCCTTGTTTAAAGCTTGTATCGTTTCTTTGGGAAATGAGCGCCGTTTGGGAGGGGATGAGGCACCACCGGTGATTATGTCCGTATTCCTGGGACAACAGCTCGATTCTATTCTGGACGAAATCGAACAGAAAGTGAGCAGTAAGAAGATGAGTCCTGATGAAAAGACCGAATTGAAGTTGAATGTCGGTAAAATTCCTGAAATCATGCGGGACAATACCGACCGCAACCGTACTTCTCCTTTTGCTTTTACCGGTAACCGTTTCGAATTCAGAGCGGTAGGTGCTTCTGCCAATTGTGGTGCAGCGATGATCGTACTCAATACCGCTGTGGCTGAACAATTGATTGCTTTTAAGAAAGAAGCCGATGCATTGATCGATAGAGGGGTGAAAAAAGACGAAGCGATTTTTCAGGTCTTGAGAAAGTATATCATTGCTTGTAAAAAAATCCGTTTTGAAGGTAACGGATATAGTAAAGAATGGCAGGAAGAAGCTCAAAGGAGAGGGTTGTCGGTCGATAGTGATTGCGTGGGGGCACTCAAAGCTTACTTGGCTCCGAAAGCCAGAAAATTGTTCGTAGAGAACGGGATCTTTACCGAACGTGAACTGGAAGCCCGTTTTGAAATCAAGAACGAGATCTATCTGAAAAAACTACAGATCGAATCCCGGGTATTGGGGGATCTGGCCTTGAATCATATTATCCCGACAGCGATTACTTATCAAAATACCCTGATCGAGAATGTGAAAGGGTTGAAAGAGATCCTGCCGGATGTATATAATGAAGTGGGCGAAGTGCAGTTGAAAGCGATTAAAGAGATTTCTACCCATATCAAAGAGATCCGTACTTTGGTCGACGAAATGACCGAAGCCCGTAAAGTGACTAACAATTCTATTTCGAATGAAGTGGAAAGGGCTCAGGTTTATTCTGCTACGGTTTTACCGTATCTGGATAAAATCCGTTATCACATCGATAAGCTGGAACTACTCGTCGACGATGAGATCTGGCCCTTACCGAAATACCGGGAATTACTTTTCTTTAAATAGAAAAAGGGATCGGGTACGGTATCATTCGTCTGACCGATGGAATAAACCGCCGATTTGTCCAAAACTTCGGGCAAGTCAGCGGTTTTCTCTATATTCTTGTGTAGTTGAGCGATATTATTTTTCCCACCAGACTTTGGTGTTGATATCGTCAGGTCCTCCCAGCGATTTTACTGCGGCCTCGTAATTGGTTTTATTGGTTTGTTGGAGGGTGGCCGGATAGTTGAACCGTACGGGGACCATTTTGTTGTTATCCATGCCTGCTCCGGGTTTCATTTCCGGGAGACCTGTACGGCGGTATTCGAACCAGGCCTGATAATCACAGAAGAAAGCGGCCAGATGTTTTTGAAGTAGTATCCGTTCGAGTGTCCCGTCGTATGTGGCTTTGGGGTTGTCGAAATAGTCTCCGGGGACTACCCCTCCCCATTGTTCGATTATCGCTTCTACGGCTTTCCGGTAGTGGGGGGCTGCCTGGTCTGTGATCAGTCCCCGCCAGGCCATTTCAGCTTTGATGAATTCAACTTCGGCATAAGTCATAAAAAGCACTTTCATCGGTGCCGTACCTAATGTTGCATTAATATTGGAAGCATTGTAATCGAATCGTTCGGTGGCAGCAAATCCGCTCGGATAACCTTTATAACCGATCTTCTCCTGGCTACCGTCGTTTTTGGTGGCTTCATCCATAAAAATAGGAAGACGCGGATCGTTCAACTCCACCAGTGTATTTACAAAAAAGGAAGCCATCGCTTTATTGGAACGAAAATCTTCGAGCCGGCTAATGGGTGAGTCGTACGGCGAGATACCGGATATCGGCAATAAAGCTCCGTCTGCATTGTTTTCAAATACCGGATACTTTACCGGATTTCCGATCATCTCCGCTAATTTGGCCAGACTGTTCATCTCCGAACGTTTCGAAAGCCTCAGTAAACTTCGCATGTGCAGCGAATTGGCGAATTTTCTCCATTTCCTGACATCCCCGTCGTATAATAAATCGGTAGAAGATAAACTTTCGGATTCATCGAAAAGTGAATTTGCCGTTTCCAGATCACTTAATACCTGTTCGTAGACTTTTTGCTGGGTATCGAACTTCGGAGTTAAGATTCCTTCGTCTCCCCGGCAAGCTTCAGTCATCGGAACATCTCCGAAGCAGTCGGTCAGATTGGCATATACCCAGGCTCTCAAGGTCAAGGCTACCGCCTGATAATTTTTACTTTCTGCACCGACGGCCAATTCATACATTTCTTTGATATTGGTCAGCTGGAGATAATAAGTATTCCAGGTAGAATTTCCGGCATTCTGTAAATCCGCATAACGATGTACTCCGCCGGTAGTACTGGTGGTGACCATAAACTGCATCAAATGATGGGTAAAACTATGGGCCCGGTTATAATTGAAATTGGCTAAATCGTAAAGGGTGGGCGTCATCAGAGTCGAAGGGTCGATTTTTTCCAGTCGGTTGGGATCGGTATTGATCTCGTCGAAGTTTTGGGTACAAGCAGTCCATCCGGTTGCCAATAGCAATAGGCCTATTATTTTTTTTCGTAACATAAATCTATTTTTAAAATATTAACGAACGATGATCAGAATTTCAGTGTCAGATTAAAGCCCATGGTTCGGGTAGAAGGTAATTGTCCCATTTCCGAACCCGGAACGATGGTACCGTTATTCAGGGTTGCGACTTCCGGATCGTATACCGGGAAATCTTTTGTCCACATGGCCAGATTACGCCCGTACAAGGCGAGGGTCAGGCGTTCGATACCGATCTTATTCAACCCCGCCGAGGGAATCGTATATTCGATACGGGCTTCCCGGAGCTTCAGGAAAGAAGCGTCGAAAGAGTTGGTCTCTACATTGGCACGCCTCCAATAATCGGCGTAGTATTTGGATACAGAGATCGGTACATTGTTGGGTACATACTGCCCCCGTTCATCCAGCATCACACCTTCACCGACGACTTCAAAATTGGGGTTTTCCCGGTATTTCAGGGTATGTTTCAATGTTCCGTGTTCGGTCATTTTATGGTGAGTCTGGGAATAAACGATACCTCCCCATTGACCGTCGAACAATATGCTTACCCGGAAATTTTTGTAAGAAAACTCGTTCGAGAAACCGGCTTTCCAGGCGGGATAGGCATTCCCTACATATTCGAATTCGGTTGTCCGGGCCGTGATCCCGTCTTTCCAAACAACTTGTCCGTCAGGGGCCCGTTTTAGTTTATAACCGTAAATATCACCGATAGAACCACCTACTTTTGCAATCAGGGCACAATTAGTACCTCCTGTATAAGCAATGGTCTGTCCATCGGTCAAACCGGCTGCCAGGGACAATACCTTGTTGTAATTTTTCGCCCAGGTAAAAGTTGAATTCCAGGTGAAATTTTTTGTTTTTACCGGGGTTCCGTCCAGTTGTAGTTCGATACCGCGGTTACGCACTTTCCCGGAGTTCATCGTTGCTTTGGTATAACCGGTCGTTTGATCCATCGGTACGTCGAGAATCTGATTCCGGGTGATATTGTTATAAAAAGCCAGATCCAGTCCGAAACGCTGCTTGAACATCCGCCAATCCAGTCCGACCTCTATGCTATTGGAGATTTCGGGTTTGAATCTGGCATTGTAAAGCGTGGGAGATACGGAAGCCGATCCCGGAAAGGCAGAGGTATTATAATATTTGGCTGTTTTATAGGGATCGGTATCATTTCCTACCTGTGCCCAGGAAGCTCTCAACTTGGCAAACGATATTTGTTCGGGTAGGCGGAGTAGGTCTGAAAGTATAAAACTCGTACTCACAGAAGGATAGAAAAAAGAGTTGTTGCCGGAGGGGAGTGTACTCGACCAGTCGTTCCGTCCGGTTACATCCAGAAAGATCTTATTGGCATAAGATAAGGTGGCTGTGCCGTACACACTATTTACCCGTTTGTTTCTTTCCGTAAAGGTGGTGATCGGGGCAGCGACTCCGTTACTCAGTTTATAAACTCCCGGAGTGATCAGGTCTTTTACGTAAGCCTGTTGCATTTTGTATTTATTGTCCATCCGGTTGGCTCCTACCGATACACTCAGATTGAAACTGTTGCTCAATTGGTTCCGGTAGGTAAGTAGAACGTCCGTATTGTTTTCGTAGCTGAATACATCTTGTTGCTGGTAATATCCTTTGGGGAAATTCTTCAGACCATAAGGACGGATCATTTCGCGGGTATCGAAACTCAGGTCGATACCGGAACGGATCATCAATTCCCATTTCGGTGAAAATTCATAGATGATCGAACCGGTTGCGACAACACCGTGTTTTTCCATCGGATTCAGACATTCGTAGGCGATAACGTAAGGATTGTCCAACCAGGGACTGAACGGACGCAATATTTCCCGTCCTTCTTTCCCTTTCACCCAGCGTTGTTGGTACCAGCGTACATCGACGCTCGGATTGGTCAGGATCATAAAATAAGGGATAGAGGAGTTGTTATATCCCGTTGCCGGCAGATTATCGCTTTGCCGTTTGACATAATTGACCTTGGCGGAAACTCTTAACTTATCGGTTACCTGGTTTTGGAAGGAGCCCGATACGGCGATCCGGTTAAAACCCGTGTTCGGCATGATCCACTCATTTTTGGTATAAGTAAGCGATAGGCGAACGGCACTTTTTTCCGACGAACCGTCGATCGCAATACTGTTGACGAGTGTATAACCTGTTTGCCAGAATGCTTTACGATGATTTCTCTTCACCCATGGGGTACGGACCGTACCCATCTGTTGGGTTTCGGGGTCGTATTGATAATAGAGCGAACCGTCCAGTTTAGGCCCGAACGAAAGAGCTACATTGCCTGAAGCGGCTCCGTCTTCAGAATCTCCGTAAGAGTAATACAGTTTGCCCGAAGCATTGGTCTTTAAATCACCTTGACCGTATTCTTCCTGAAATTCAGGCCAGTGTAATACCCGGTCGAAACTGGAGTTGGAATTAAAAGTCACTCCCAGGTATTTTTTCTTTTTATTCACGCCTGATTTCGTCGTCACGAGCATCACCCCATTGGCTGCCCGGCTTCCGTATAAAGCAGCTGCGGTAGCTCCTTTCAGCACCTGGATACTGGCGATGTCATCCGGATTGATGTCGGCTATGCCATTCCCGTAATCTACCGGTACGTCACCACCACCTCCGGCTCCGTAGGAGTTCGAACCATCACCTGTCATCTGACTGTTTAAAGGCACTCCGTCCAATACGATCAAGGCATTGTTGCCGTCGATATTTAAAGAAGCATCCCCGCGTAAAGTAATCCGGGCGGAGGAGATCGGACCGGAAGAAGTCGACAGGATATTTGCTCCGGCTACTTTTCCGACCAATGCAGAAGCCCAGTTGGTCGGTGTCGCATCGGACATCATCTTTTCAGTAACGGTTTGGGTGGAATAGCCCAGGCCTTTTTCTTCTCTCTTAATCCCTAAAGCTGTGACTACTACGCCTTCCAATTCTTGCCGTTCTTCTTCCAGGGTAACATCGATCACTGTTTTGCCGTTCCATTTCAATTCCTGTGTTTTAAAGCCTAAAAAGCTGAAAACGAGCACAGCGTCTTTATCTGCTTGCCCCATAGATAAAGAATAAGTCCCGTCATTTTGTGTTACCACTCCCAGCGTTGTTCCTTTTATCAGGACGGCCACCCCGGGCATCGGACTTCCCTGCACATCTTTGACGGTGCCCGATAACACCATATCTTGCCCGAAACCTAACTTACAGGTAAGACATAAGACCCATAAAGTCGTAAAAATTCGTTTTGTCATACTGATTTTACACCTACTTTTCATAGTAATTTTAATTATTTTTTACAGGTGTAAAAGTATATTCAAGAAAAAACGGAATCATTACAAAAAAGTGAAGATTCCGTTAACCCGTCACGACTCAACTATTTTTTATCCTCTCATTGATCAGATCGCGGTATTCCCAGTAAGCTTGTTCCAATAACGGCATTTTTTCAGCGAAGAAAGCATATATTTTATCCCAATCCGCGGGATGGTATAGATTGACATCTTTCAATTCGAAATAAATCACACTTAACGGGCGTTCGCCCATGCCGAGGTAATCTTCGTCCCAATGCAGATCCTCCCCGCAATCCGCTGCCATGAGTTTCCGGTAAGACTGAAAACATTCGTAGATTTCGTATCTTCTCAAATCGTTTTTATGGTCGATTTGGAACAATACCAGAGCTTTTTGTTCATCGGCATAAAATTTGAGTTGGGTAGACTTGATTTTAACTCCTGTCAACACCCATTTCCGGTAAATCTTATGTTTGGAACAATAGCGTTTAAATCCGTTCCAAAAATTGATTTTAAGCTCTTTTGCTTCCTCCTTCGACCACATAATCGTTGAAAATTGAATATAAAAAAATGAAAATAATTATCTTTGCAAAGATAGAATTAATTGGGCGAAAGTTTATAACGTCTATGCCTTAGTTTAATTGCTTATGTTAGAACTAAAATACGATTATCACAGTATAGAGGCCGGATGTGACGAAGCCGGGAGGGGATGTCTGGCAGGTCCTGTTTTTGCTGCTGCCGTAATCCTGCCGGATAATTTTTCCAACGAATTGCTCAATGACTCTAAGCAGCTTTCGGAAAAACAACGGGCCGGGCTCCGTCCGATCATCGAACGGGAAGCTTTGGCTTGGGCTGTGGCTAGTGTCGATAATCACGAAATCGACAAGATCAATATTCTGAATGCTTCTATTCTGGCGATGCACCGGGCTTTAGACCAATTGAAAGTACGCCCCGGACACATCATTGTCGACGGTAACCGTTTTAAAAAATACAGAGATATTCCTCACCTTTGTATTGTTAAAGGTGACGGTAAATATATGTCCATAGCAGCGGCTTCCGTGCTTGCAAAAACTCACCGGGACGAATATATGGAAAACCTTCATGCTCTTTTTCCCGTTTACAATTGGAAAAAAAACAAGGGGTATCCGACACAGGAACACCGGAAAGGAATCGAACAGGCTGGAGTTACGGAATTTCATCGTACCAGTTTTACTTTATTGGACTCACAGTTAAAAATTCAATTTTAAAATAAGAACCTATGCATTAAAACTTGCTCCCTTCTTTTGTATTTAGTTTATTGCTTTTAGCCTTTACCTTTTAAACTTTTACTTTTTATATGGCTTTCATCAATTCGATATTAAGTATTTTCACCCAGAAACGGTTGGCACAGATTGACTTTTTCAAAGCCAATCCGATAAAAGTACAACGGGATACGTTACAGGAATTATTAACTCTGGCAGCAAACACCGAATATGGTCGGAAATATCACTTCAACACTATTTTGACTGCCGAACAATACCGGGAGCGTTTACCGATCGTCCATTATGAAGACATCCGGGATCTGGTCCTGCGGACTATGGAAGGGCAGAATAATTTGCTTTGGCCCGAAGAGATCAAATGGTTCGCCAAATCGTCGGGGACTACCGATGCCAAAAGTAAGTTCATCCCGGTAAGTCCTTCTGTACTTGAAAATTGTCATTTCAGAGGGGGAAAAGATGTCATCGCTATTTTTAACAGGCTCTATCCGGAAGCACAGGTATTTAGTGGAAAGACTCTGGCTTTGGGGGGGAGTAGCGAGGTTTCTAAAAGTAATAGCCATTGCCAGTACGGTGATTTGTCGGCCATTATGATTTCTAATACCCCTTTTTGGGCCAATATGATGAAAACCCCCGATTCATCTATCATGTTGATGAGTAATTGGGAGGAGAAAATCGAGAAGATATGTGAGACGACGATCAAAGAAGATGTCCGTTGCCTGGCAGGAGTTCCTTCCTGGTTTCTGACGGTCATTCATAAAATTTTAGAAAAAACAGGAAAAAGCAACCTGCATGAAGTGTGGCCTAACCTGGAGTTGTTTATTCATGGTGGGATTAGTTTTATTCCTTACCGGGAACAATACAAACGTCTTCTGCCCGATCCTAAGATGAAGTATCTGGAAACCTACAACGCTTCGGAAGGTTTCTTCGGTTTACAGGATGATCCGGAAGATGCTTCTATGTTGCTGATGTTGGACTATGGGGTTTACTATGAATTTCTTCCTATGAGTGAGCTCGGTAAAACCAAACCCCGGACTTTATTATTGGAAGAAGTGGAAACCGGGGTCAATTATGCGCTTATCATTACGACCAATGGAGGGTTATGGCGTTATATGATCGGAGATACCATTCAATTTACTTCGGTTAAACCGTATAAGTTCAGGATTACCGGTCGCACAAAATTGTTTATCAATGCTTTTGGAGAGGAACTGATCATCGATAATGCAACAGAGGCGCTCAAACGGGCATGTGCAGAGACCGGCGCAGATGTTTACGAATTTACTGCGGCTCCTGTCTTTATGGAAGAAGGGAAAAAAGGCGCTCACGAATGGTTGATCGAGTTCAATACACCTCCTGCCGATCCGGAGTATTTTGCCGGTATCCTGGATCAGGAACTTCAAAAATTAAATTCCGATTATGAAGCCAAACGGTTGTTATCTCTGGAGCGTTTACGCCTGCATATCGCCCGTCCCGGACTTTTCAACGACTGGCTTAAAGAGAAAGGTAAACTGGGAGGACAACACAAAGTGCCCCGGCTTTGGAATGACCGGACACATCTTGAAGAGTTATTGCTGCTGGACCGGAAATAAAATTCGGACAGGGACAGGGCCTCCGGAGGGGCTTATAGATTGTAGGCCTACAGCTTTTAAAGCCGGACCGGTGGCTTTGTTGTGAAAATTGGAGGGGAAGGGATAGTTTTTGATTTATATCTATATATCAAAACCATCACTTCCCCAAACTGTATCCGGCGGCTTTGTGCCGGTCAGACAACGGTTTTTCCAGACCATCCCCTGTGCTGTTTTCCGGCTGTTTTATTGTTGAATGAGTTATACCGGAGGCTGTGGGAGTATACCGGTTTCATGTCCGGAAGGTTTATTTATCGGGGAGGAGTACCACTTTTTGCCGGGGGAAAATATGTCCGAAACGGTCGGTGACTTCGATCTCGATTTCCCGGGCTTTTTCAGATGGAGTAGCTTCAAAATAAAAGAAAGATTCCTGGGGTTGGGTATATTTCTCGGTCTTCAATCGGCCGACATATTCCAGATAATCGGGATCATAGCCGTTAAAACGTTGCATTGCCCCTTTAGCGGCTCCGTCTTCATACCATTTCACCTGCCATTTTTTATCCCAGTTCCAGACCTTGGCAATGACGCTGTTCGGTTTTTCTTTCACAGTTCCCCGGGGAAATACTTTAAATTGCCAGTTGCGCTCATGGCCTACGGATTTATAAAACCATTCTATTTCCGAGCCTGTAATTTCGAAAACATCATAACCGTTAGGGGTACCGTCACGATTTTCATCGGCTGTCCACCAGGTTCCGCAGATGGCTCCTATATTGTGTTCGATAATACCGGGTTTGATTTCATGGTTGGAATTCAGGTGGGTATGCCCTGAGATCAGACTGACAGGGTGGTTTTTCAAAATACCGAACAATTCTTCTCCGCCGGGGATGATACCCCGGTCAGCATAATAAAAAGGGGAATGGGTGGCGATGAGGATTGGAGCATTTTCCGGAAGGTACTTTAAAAGTTGGTCTACCCATTGAATTTGTTCCTCCGTCAGGGCTTCGGTATATTTTTTATTTCCCTCGTAGAGGATGTTGTCGAGTACAATGCAATAGACTTTTCCTAACTGAAAAGCATAATAAGTCGGACCGAAATATTTTTCGTAGGTGTGGGCAGAAGCTTTGTCCGACAAGATTTCCTTATCATGGTCGTGATTACCGATAACGGGATAGAAAGGTATCTTTAGTCGGGCCATTTCTTTTTTGTAGACCGGGAAGTGTTCGAAATGATCCCAGACGATATCTCCCAGACTGATTCCGGTGACCGGTGTCGCCGGGGGATAACTTGCAATCATCTCTTTCAGGTCTGGAATACTTTGGGCCTGGAAACGCTGGAACTGTTCATCCGTTTTGGTTTGTACGTCCGCGATGGCTAGCAGGGTATGATGACTCCTTTTTCCTGTCTCGGTCAGCTGGAAGATATAATCTTCTTTTTCCGGATCTAAAGGCAGATAAAATTCAGGAGTTCCCGATTGGTAATCGGCCACATATCCATCCGGGGTCAGGAGGTAAACGAAACGGGCTTCCTGGTCGGTGTCGAGTAGGAAATTCCCTTTTGTGTCTGTCTGGGTGAAATTTATTCCGTCGGTGATGACGACATGGGATAATCCTTTATTTCCTGCTTTTACCTGTCCACGGATAGGCATACAGAAAGCAGCATGACTGAGAATCAGAAATGCTGCCGATAAACAAATTGTCAGGTTCATGATTTATTCTTTGATTAAGATAGAATTGAAAACAGTTAATATCTCTTCAGGAGATTTGGCCTTTTTCAGGGCTTTTTCGAGCTCTCCGGTTTCTTCCTCATAGTAAGCGACAAAGGCTGCATCCAGGCATTTCGACAGTTCTGCCGTAGCTGTTTGTTCGTTGATTTCCTGCCGGCGGACTGCTTTTTTGAAATAACTGTCCAGCTTCATAACCGAGTTATAAATCGCGGGTTTATAGATTTCCATCGTGTTATCGGTGAATCCTACCGTTGCTGTATGCCGGCGGACATATACTTTCTGAGTAGCATACAGTTTGCGGGCAATCCGATCCCCGAGGAAGTGCTGGGGATATTCTTTCAGGTCTGCATGATTCAGGTCGATCCCATAATTGGTGAATACAAATTGAGGAGTTTTCGCCGGTATAGGAGTACTGGTTGAAGCTGCAGTCGTTCCATGTGTCTTGTTATCGGCCAGAGCCATCCGTTGAGCTTTTACCGAGAACCCTAATGCGATAAGTGCTAAAAATAAAATTGTAATTTTCATATTCTTTTTTTATTCAATGTGATTTTCCTTATTTTTCAATGCAAAGTAAGAACAGAGAAATTACAGCCTGGTGAATAAATTATTTCGATTCGGTTAAATTTGGGGTACCGTAGGTTTGGATAAGAAAGTTAGTTACATGTTTGTTTTTTCCCTTCGGTTTCCTATTTTTGTTTCGGAAACATGGACTTTTTTTCCCGACATATTACCTCTGCTTCATCACGGATTGAAGATGAAAGTATTCTTTTAAAGCAGTTTTTAAAAGGGGATGACGAAGCATTTTCAATTCTTTATAATCGGAATATCAATCGGTTGTTTGCCTATGGGAAAGGATTGGGATTCGATGACGATTGTTTAAAAGATGCTATTCACGATATATTTTGCAAGTTGTATGCGGACCGGAAGTTGGTGAAGGATATCGGTAATTTTAAGTCTTATCTTTTCAGGGCACTGAAGAATCATTTATTGAACGATTTGCAGAAGGATACCCGGAATACTTCACTGGAACGGCAGGAACGAGAGTTTGTTTTGAAGGTAAATGTACTGGATACGCTGATTGAAGAAGAAGAAAGGGTCTATATCGAGCAGATGCTGGAGAAATGTTTCCGTTGTTTGACCGGGCGGCAAAAAGAAGCTATTTGGCTGCGGTTTATCCAGGAGATGGATTATGAAGAAATTGGGATTCAACTGGATATGACACCACATGCTGTCCGGAAATTAATTTCCCGGGCGATTTTGCGGATACGCCGGCAGCAGTTTCCTTTTTCTCCTTTGGCCTTGTATTTTATGCTAATCTCTGAAAAAAAGTAATTTTCTTCTAAAATATTTTGCAATTCTTGGGGACAAAAAACAAACTGGATTGTCTTCAATTTGTTATGAAGAAAAATTATATCCAATATCGGGCATCCCAATTTGCGACAGATCCTTTTTTCCTGCAATGGAGAATGGTCGGAGATAAACGGTCTTCTTACTTTTGGGAGACTTTTATCCGGGAACATCCTGAAAAAGAAGACGAGATCCGGAAAGCTATTCGGATCGCCGGAACTATTCGGATGAATGATTATGTATTTTCCTCTTTGGAAAAAAAGCGATTACTGGAGCGGATTATAGTTTCCGGGAGGGTTTACAGAAGAAGAAAACAACACAGGCTGATCGTTTATTCGGCCGCCGCAGGACTAGTTTTGTTGTTGTCACTGACGTGGTTGTTGCCTACTGACTCTTCCGATAGCTCTACCGGCGGGCAAACGATGGCCTCGTTGTCCGCAGCCGATGAGCATATCCGTTTGATCACTGCTGCACAAAAAACTTTCGAATTGAGTAATAACGCGGATATCGTTTATCGTTCCCAAGGAAATATTCAGGTGAAAGACGGACGACAAAACGAAATATGGCAAGAAGAAGTAACAGAAACGGTTGGAATGAATACGCTGATCGTGCCTTTCGGAAAACGTACTTCGTTGACGTTGCCCGATAGTACACAGATTTGGTTGAATGCCGGGAGCCGGGTAGAATTTCCATCCCGATTTGCTGAGGGAAAACGGGAAATTTATGCTGAAGGAGAAGTATATCTCGAAGTAGCGAAAGATACTGAACGTCCTTTTACGGTCCGTACACCCTTTTATGATGTCCGGGTGCTGGGGACAAAATTCGTTGTATCGGCCTATAAAAATGAAACCGAACATGCTGTCGTACTGGCTGAAGGGACAGTTGAAGTGGGTTTGCAAAATCAGCTTCCCTGTCGTTTGAGTCCGAATCATAAATGGAGTGTAAACGATCGGAAAACTAAAATCACGGAAGTTGTCCCCTATGAATATTTTTGCTGGAAAGATGGAGTATTACAATTTTCCCAGGAGACACTCTCTACAATCCTGCACCGGATTTCCCGGTATTACGGAGTGAAAATCGATTATGTTCCGGGTGAAGAAGAACGAATCAGTGGAAAATTAGTGTTGTTTGAAGATGTGCGTACCGTCCTGGACAATATAACCGTAATTCTGCCGGTGACCTATACGATTCATGATCAGGAAATACATATAACTAAAACCCTTAAATAACGATGCCTATGAAGATATGAAACGACAAAAATAAACCGGACGATACTTGCCCTATCGCCCGGTATGATACCTCTAAACTAAATCAATCAGTATTTATAATCGGCAAAACGAAAAGTACAATTTTTGAAAACAAATTGTACAAATTTTAAAGCTAGGTCTCTCCGGTACCGTTAAAAATAAAAAATTCGGTACCGGAATCTGAATTTAATATCCGATCGCAAGCCAATAACAATTTTTAGAGCTTTTACCGTACTGGTAAATGGTAACACTTGTTCTACTTTTTGCATTTACAAAAGCGATATAATCCGACTCTGTATTGTCTGCAATTGTTAATTGGACGTTCAGGCAATTGTTTGCAAAAGCGATTGGGAAATTAATAGTTCGAGATGAATTACCTTGTAAAGTTAAATATCCCCACTGAATTGTCAATCCTCCGATTTTTGCGTAGCCATTTGTACTCGTATTCATCTGGACAGAAGCCATACCATTCCATTTCGCCTTTTCCGCATCTGTAACATGCCGTGTGGACGAGTTATCCGGATGTACATACTTATTGGCACCTGTTTCGATTCCGTTTAACTTTGTACGTTCCGCAGCTGTCATCATCACCTTTGTTGCAGAGTCCGATATCATGTCAGCAGAATGGTTTGATGGATGTACATACTTATTAGCTCCGACTTCGATTCCGTTTAACTTCGTACGTTCCGCATCGGTCATGAATCGGTGTGTAGAATCTTCGTTTACATCCGTTGCGGTGTGCTTGTGGCTTGCAGCCGCATAGCTACCTTTAGGCTGATACACAGAATCGTGATTGTGGTTTGCAGCTGCGGCTCCTACTTCCGAATAGGAATAACTTGGTTTTGTTGAAGCCTTTGCCCACGCATACACATCCGATGCCGGCATCGATGTCGGAAAATCTGTAATCTGGCTTTTGGTGTGCTTGTGTCCAGCATCTGCTTTACCGTTAATCAGCGCCATGATTGTTGTTGCAAAGTTTGGATCGTTCCCCAGGGCGGCGGCAATTTCGTACAACGTATCGAGGGCATCCGGAGAACTTCCCACAATTTCAGCGATCCGGTCAGCAGCATATTTTTTAGCGGCTTCTAAAGTAGCGGAATCTTTCGAATCTATTTCCCCTCTGTTATAGGTTTCGGTTTTCCGGTAAACCTGATTTCCGAGCCCGGAAACCTGATTGTCTGCATACTCTTTTGCTGTTTTCAGGGTAGCAGAATCTTTCGAATCTATTTCCGTACGGTTATAAGTTTCCGATTTCCGGTACGTATCTCCCCCCAAGTCCGTTACTTTTCCGTCGGCATATTCTTTCGCACTCCTAAGCGTTTCTGCGTCCCTGCTTTCTGTTTCTGCTTTCCGGTACACATCACCCGCCAGGTTATCGACAGCATTTTGCACAGCTGTATCTTTATCGTCCGTTTCTTTTTTCGTGTAGGTATTATTCCAGCGTGCTTTCTCTGCGTCCGTTGTCAGGCGATGCTCCGCATCGTCTTCCAGATCCGCCGTCCTTCCCGAAAATGCCACCGTTTTCAGGCCGGAAAACCATTTTCTTACCTTTCCCCACAGTACAGAAAGCGTTTCCCCGGTCTGCACATTTTCCCGTTCTCCGGCTTCTGCGAACGAAACAACAACGTCCTTACCGTCTCCGTCCTTATCCAGTTTATGCGTCACTCCGGTAACATCAAGGAACCGGCGGGCTCCGTCTGTACCGATTTCCAGAAAAGCCCGGTTTTCCGGCTTCTCTGTTACGATTTCCACTCCGTATTCGTAATATACCGGGTGCATTTTCTCATCAACGTATTCCCTCTCCACTACCTCAAAATTCAGTACGAAGTAAGCCGGAAGGGCGACCCCTTCCGCCCCGGCAAACGGAGCAACCTTAAAAGTCGTATTACCCTCCGGATCCGCTCCTGAAAGGGCAACCAACCCGGAAGCAATATTGTATTTTCCTTCTTCTGTCCCGGAAACCTCACAGCCTTTCAGTATGCAATTTCCGAATTCTTCAAAGAACGCATCGATCACCTTAAATGGTTCTGCCTGCAGATCGATAATATGTTCCCCGGCCCAGCGGCGTACACCTTCTACCTGTACATGTCTTCTCATATCGTTAATTCTGAATGATTCTGTATTTAGTTAATGCCTGTTTGTATTTTTCAATCTCTGTCCGGATCAGGTCGGCATCCACCCCGGCAGGGATATACACAATAAAATCCGCCTCCCCGAACTGTCCCCTAAGCTCATTTTCAAGCGGTACTTTTGCCGCCACATCTTCATGTTCCAGTCCGATCTCGGGCTGCATGGCAATCCCTTCACGCTCCAGACCGATCAGGAGTAGCCCGTCTCCATACGTTTCTATATGGATGGTCGGAGCGTTGTATTTCTTCTGCAGGTAACCCTCCAGCACCTTTACCTGGTTCGTTATGTTCATCAGCATGCGGATATCATCCCGCCATATACCGAAAGCTTCAAACATTTCCCGCAGGGGCAGTACAAACGCCCGGAGGAGCCACAGTCGTACCCGCTGCCGTTTGTGTGGCGGTAACAATTGTTTTACCAGATTGTCATATTCAATTCCCGGATTCATACACCCATATTTTTAACCGATTCAACCACCAGCGTAGAATCAGGCGCATAATCGAAATACCCAGATTCCAGATCACTGTACACGTCAAAGGGCCTGAAATCATCGTCCGAAACACCCTTCCTGGATATCGAATTTAGTTTACAGGTAACCACCCCTTCGGCTCCCATAACCGCATCGATAAACTGTTGCACATAAATCACTCCGTCGAAACCGATGTTTGTTTTAAACGCCTCGATAGCCGCCTTTACATTTACCTCTACCTCAGAGTAGGGATAAACCGTATCGTGCCACACCTGCAGATTATACCGGATTTTATCTTCCGTGGTCGATACTACATCCGTCGTTGTTCCGGCCGCCCGGATTTCGTGGACATAGGCAATTAGGTTATACTTCTCGTCCGGGGAAAGCGGAATTACCTTTCCGGAATCGTCCGTTTTGGCCACCTTAATTGTTAGGTGCTTACTGCTTTCCTTAATGGCCACAACCTTTACAATCCGGCTGTCCGGATCATCTTCCGCATAATACAGGGCTGCCGTATTCTTATCGAAAAGGAGTTTGTGTCCGTTCTGGAAACGCAGACACTGTTCCCCGTACCAGCGTACCGTCCCCGGTGTAATCTTATCCGTTTTTTCCTGCACCTCTTTTTTAAACAGGTCCAGGATCACCTCGAAAGCCTGTATTGCAGTAGCTACAATCCAGGTCCAAAGCCGCCATTCCGCCACTTTGGACGTAGACAGTTTTACCTCCGTGCCGGCTTCCAGTGCTGTATTGATACCCGTCTGTATCTCATTTATTGTTCTCGCCATGTATTACTCGTTTGAAAATGTTGTTACCTCCGTATTGATTTCCTGAATTACCGATGTCTTTATCTGCCGGCTGTCCGTGCCGATCAGTACCGTACTGCCTTCTTTCAGGGGAAGGTCGAACCGGAAAATCCGTTCCGCTACCGGTACGTCCCGCCCGTCTGTCCCGGGTTCATTTTCCAGATCCGGATTATTTTCCAGGAACTCCGCCAGCGCCTCGCACGTCCCGTATTGCCCGACCAGTATATCAAATACCGTCTGGTTCGGTTTAACTGTTACCGTTTTCATATTTCGCATCGATTATCAGATCTCCGCCTGATCGTTTCACATCCTTAACCTTCATCCCGTCCTTACTGCATTCCTTCCGGACGGTTCTGTAAAACTCTTCCGGATCGGAATCTCCGAGGAAATTGAAAGCCCCCACGCCCCGGTCCGGGTTTTCTTTAAAATGTCCTTTATCCGCCAGCAGCAAATCCCGTTTATGCTGTCCGGTACTTTCCGTATAGGTCAGGTCGCCCGTTCCCAGTTCGACGTCCCCGTCCGCCGTTTGTGTGATATCCAGCATAACTATGAAATTGTACATTGAAATGTTCCCGTTACCGGCCCACCCATTGCGGGAGCTACCAATCCGGCCGTATAGGTGATCGTAGCGCTCTTAACCGCATTCACTACCGCTTCGGCAATTTTGTCCGCCACCTTATCCAGGGCGTCCTCCCGTTTGTCGTCCGCCTGATCCATCACGGCGGTAAACGCCGCTTTTATTTCGTTTTTAATTGTCGCTTTTACCAGTGCCATATTTATCCCTCCAGAAAATCGTTTAAACCCTGTTTAATCTTAATAAAATCCGCCACGTTAACCGGTACCCCTGACGGGCCTACACCCGTCGTTACCGTCAGCTTCGTGATCGCGTCGATGAGTTCCTCCAGCGTTTTTTTCAGTCCGGCGCCGCCCTTAACAAACGTCAGTCCCTTTTCCGTCGCCTTCACCATACTTTCACCTACCTGTAAGAGGCAATTTTGCGCGTCCACCGTTACCGTTGTTTTATCCCCGGTCTGTATGCTGATATTTTCTTCCGATATCTCCGCTTTTGTCTTTTCTCCGATCGTCAGCAGCACTTTGTCTATTTCAGAAAACATCACCACGAAATACCGGTCGTTTGCAATCCGTTCCACCAGCACTGTACTGCCGATCCGGGGAATCAGTACCTGCCCTTTCAATTCCGTATTCTCCACAGCATACAAAAGCACGTTTTCGTATGGAATATCCTCCATTACCACCGTACACGTCCGGGATCCTTCGTTTACTTCCGACACTTCCCCGTAAAACACGGTCTCCGCGGCCTCCTGTAAACGCCGCTCGAACATCCGCCTTATCCCTTCATTTTCTTTCATACCTTTATTCCGATTTCAATACTCCGTCTGGCCCCCGGGGTTCCGAACGTCGTTTCCACACTTTCGATATAATACCGCCCGTTCCGGTATGCATACACTTCATCTTCCAGTTCGGCCAGCATGCCGGGAGCGGCAAACGGTACCAGGAAGGTCTGTATTTTCCCGCTGTAACCGTCGTAACTGTGCCGTTTCAGTTCTGCCTGTGCCAGGGCGGCAAGTTCCGCCTGATCCTTTACATCGTAGAAATACATCGTTTTTTCCGTCCCGTCTTCGGCTCCGATCCTTGCCTCTACCTTTGTCCCGTCCCGGTAAATACACACCGCCTTTATCTTCAGCTTAACATCCTCTGCCAGCCGGTACTTCAGATCGTCGTCCCGGATTACATTATACCGCAGGCGGTACTTTACCGTGTCGCCGACCACTTTAAAAGGTTCTGCAGCATATACCCGTCCTTCCGGATCGAAAAATACCGACAGTCCGTAATCTTTTTTCAGTTTTGCCAGTACCCACGATACCGGTTTGTTCGGTACCTGAAAGCTTTCCAGAGCCAGTTTTGCCGTGTATCCGGCTGTCAGGCCGCATTTCCCGATCACATCCGCCAGCGTCGTTTTCCCGGACAGGGTAACACTTTGTTTCCGGCACAGGTAAAAAGCATCTTCACAGACAATTTCCAGCGGTGTTTTCAGGTTAAGCTGCTTTACATACCCCTTAAACTCCGTGTTCAGGATCCCGTCGTATCCCAGTCGGATCTCCACCGGATCCCCCGTTTTGATTTCCTTTGCCACTTCTACCTCCGTCACCGGTTTCCCGGCTTGCTTCAGCACCGCCGTCACCGGAACTTTCACCGTCGCTGTTGCCGCCAGTTCGTAAATGGACCGTTTGATCCGGACGTCATGCACGCCGCCGAACTTTTTCCCGCCTATCGTTATTTCACTGCATAATGTAAACATATTGCGTTATTTTACTGCCCGTCGCGGCCCGCGACTCAGTCAAGGGTTAGTTCAAAAGGTTTGTCTGTAGTACATTCGATTGTCACCTCCTGCTCATCTTCGACACCGGGTGTTTCCGGGAAAGTCATTTCAGTAATCACGACTTTGTCGTATTCATCGAAAAGCAGGTCGGTCAGTGCCGATTTCAGTTCAACCGCCTCGTTTACGTTGTAGAGTTCCCTGAACTCAACGATCCGGTCAGCGGGATAGGTGCCGTCTTCCGTCCGCGCCACCGTCCGGATGGAAACTTTAAAGTCTTCCGAACTGATCAGTTCCCGGACAGCGCCTTTCCGGCCTACCAGCGGTGTTTCAACAATATTTTTCTTTGCTGACACCGTCCTGATTTCCGCCCGCTCCAGTTCCAGTGTCTTTTTCTCTCCGGAAGGAGAAGAGTAGGTAAAACTCACGGGCATAAAATACCAGCGGCCTAACCTGTCTTTCCCCCGCAGCCGTGTTCCCCGGATAAATTCCTCTGCCTCCGGGGCTTCCGGTTCCACTTCGTAATCTTCCTGTGCGTCCCCTTTATAGGTTCCTGCCGGACGTACCCCTGTCAAGGCTCCCGGGAAGGGGAGACCTTTCCGGGTGAGGAGAGAAACGCCGATATTGGGTATATTAAACTTATGCTTCATACGGATCGAATATATCTGTTAATGTTTCCCGGATAGTTTCCCGGATTTCATCGGTACCGCGCCGGTCGGTGTTCTGAATGTTAATAACCACCTGCTCGCAATATTTATCCAGGTACATTACCGGTTTGTTCCCGGGGGTGGTTTCTTTATCCTGCCGTCTCTCTGTCCGTGGCAATTCCGGAGCCGCGGCCAGCACCGGGATATCGGTCGTCGTTGCAGCCGGGACTTCCGGCATGCTGATCTGTGTGACCACAGGGATGGCAACCTGATTCACCGGATTCATCCCGCCTACGGTTACTACAGCAGCAATGGCGGCGGCAATACCCTGTAACCGGATAACACTGTCGTAAATTCCGCGCAGGTAAACCGTTTTGTTCCTGCCGGCTTCCGGTTTGCTGGTAACCGGGGAAACCGGAAGCACCAGACCACCGCCGAGTATCGAACGGATTCCGGACACATTTTCCGCAATACCCTGTAATACCTCTGTCTTATCCTTGCCTGCGTAATCGGTATTATCTACATTCACGACCGGGGCGGCAGCTCCCGGAACGTTAATATTATTCACCGGAGTACCGGGAGCAGGGGTTATAACCTGTACGGGAGACACTGCTGCCGGCGGCATTTTTACCATTGCCAGCCGGGAAGCGATGGCTGAATATGCCGTATCCCCTTTGTTGTCGGTTACCGCCTCATTCAGGTCAATTACTTCTTTTGCGGATTCCTGTCCGCCGGATTTCCCCATTTTTTTCATCAGGGAATCGAAATCAGGTATCCCGGCTTTCGGCAGCTCACCCGGCTTTGTTTCCGTTCCGGGGGCCGGTTTGCTTTCTCCGGTTGCTTCGTCCTTTTTCCAGGATAATTCCCAGGAAAGGGAATCCGCTGTTTTACGGGCCAGTTCTTTTACCCTGTTCGCTCCGTCGGTAATCGCCTGTTTGCGGTTCTCCACATCGGCATTGATCTGCGCGATCATTGCCTGGTTTTCCGCAGAATCTCCCAAACCGACAGCCTCTTTAAACTTATACCATCCCAGTCTGATCTTATCGAGCCCCAGCATAAAGCCATTGGTCAGTACATTCCAGCGGAATTTAAACGTTTCGACAAACAGGTCCCAGACGTTTTTCATGAACTGTACGATTACGTCCCACTGTTTTCCCCAGCCCTGTACTTTGGTGCAACAGGCCACGATGGCGGCAATCAGGCCGACAACCAGGGCTACGATCCACACCAGCGGACAGGCGTACAGGGAAGCATTCAAGGCCCATTGCACTGTTGTCCACCCTCCGGTGGCAGCCGCCACAATCCCATCCCATACCGCTTTTGCTTTCGTCGCGATTGCTGCCCGGTTGGTCCACATTTCGTATGCGATCAGGGCCACTGTTAAAGCTCCGAGGGCGGCCGTCAATCCCCACACCAACGGGTTGCCTTCCTGAAGGTAACTTACCCACCCGGAAAAAAACGATATCACCCCGTCAAGGGCAGCCGACACTCCGGAGAGTACATGTCCCAAAACGGACAACCCGCTGCAGATAACCGGAAGAAGCAGGTCGCCGATCTGCCGGCCGATCCCCCTGAACTGACCCCAGACCTCTGTCGCTGTCTGTATCGGATTCTTTGAAAATTCCAGAGCGGCGTTGGTTTCTCCGGCGGCGTTGGCAGTCGCCTGCATGGATTCAGTCAGTTTATCGAGGTCGGAACCCATAACGGCAAAGGCCGCTTTCGCTTCTTTATCGACAATCCCGACTTTCTCCAGAAAGCCGGTTTTCTGCTGGTCACTCATGCCCGCCATCACGCCGCCGAGGTCGCGGAAAATATCCACAAAATCCCGCATCTTACCCTGTGCGTCGAAAATCTTTACCCCGGCTTTATCCAGATTTTTTGTAATATCGGATCTCGACAAGGCGGAAAACATATTCCCCATCAGGACAGAGGCCCGCGCGGCATCCTGTCCCTTTCCGGTCATGTAGGCAAACACCCCGGCCACCGATTTGTATTTCACACCTAACGCATCCGCCGAAGCGATCAGCCCCGGCATATAAGTAGCGAAGTCTTTAAACTCTCCGGCCCCTACACGTTTAGCCGCAAAGAAGGTATCCAGTACCTCCAGCGAACTGGCAGAACCACCCAGAATGGACATCGTTTGTGCCAGTGCCCCGGCTACAGTAGAAAGGTCGGTAAAACCCGCCTTGCTACCTTTCAGGGCAGCGTCCAGCACATCGAGCGACATATCCACGTCCGCCGTCTGGCTGATAATCTGCTCGAAGGCTTCCGGAGCCACCCCGACATCGAATTTGTTGTCTTTCGCTATCCCTTTTATTTTACTTTCCAGATCCGACAGTCCCTTTTCATCCAGTTGGGCGGTAACATTCACCTTTGCCATCCCTTCCCGGAAACTCATCGCTGATTTCCCGGAAAAACCGATGGCAGCGGCACCCAGGGTGACAGGATTGATGAATCCCCTGATCATGCCGCCGATTTCGCCCAGATAGCCTTTCAGCTTCCCGCCCCGTCCGGCATTATCCAGTTTTTCAATCCGGCCTGAAAGGCTGTCGATTTCCTGGTTGTATTGTTTAATCAGGCCGAGGTTGGACGGATCCAGCAGTTCTTTCTCCTGCTGTAACAGGTCGATCCGCTGTTTTAGCTGGAACATCGATCCGGAAAGGTCGCCCGTTACCCCCTGTAATGTCCTGGCCTTGTCCGACAAGGCCGTCAGCTTGCCGATAGTAGCGGAAGAAGCACCGACGATACGCTGCATCGTGCCGGATACCTTATCCTGCAAGCTGATTATATATTCGTAAGTCGATGCCATATTTATCCGCCTAAAAGTTTTCCTAAATGCTGAAAATACCGGTGTTCGATCCAGAGTGCCATGTGAACCTGCGTGATCCACTCTTCATCCGTGAGTCCGTCGGGATCGAGGTGGAGGTGCGCCCGGATCAGGGCGTTCCCCTCGAACAACCACGTCCGGCTGTCTAATCCCAACGGGGCTACAGCTTTTTTAAGCTCGCCTTTTTTACTTCGATCAGTTCGGCCAGAACGCCGGACACCCCGAGAAAATAGGCATCATCCGTTTTGATTTCTTCATCCCCGTCCACCCAGCAATTCGCCAGGATCACCTCGTTGTATTTCATCGGATCGTGCTGTCCGGCCGTAGCAGCCAGCGAAAGCACTTTACGGGTAGGTTTTTTCAGATAGCAAACCTTATCTTCCACTTCGATTTCAAAGACTTCACCATGCTTTTTTTTCAGCGTTTCGACCTGTTCTTTCGTCAGTTTTTCCATCGTTTAAATAATGTTTAAATGGTTTTTAAAACCGGGACCGGAAACCTGATCCCGTAATTTCGGTTATGCCAGTGCAGTGGTGTCATATTCCACATCCAGGGCAACGAATGGCAGCGCTATTTCAGCCTGTGCGTCTCCTTCCTTCATGCCGGAGGGTGATTCGGTAAGGGAAGCACAGCATATTTTATCTACCGTAACCACCAGATCGGCCTCATAGGTGACTATAATATCGAAATCCACATCCAGGATGTCTTTGTATCCCTTGGCCCGGGCTGCCCGGTTCAGGGCGGTCAGTTCGCTTTGCATAAGGGTCAGCGTTCCCTCATATTCCCGTTTCCCGTGCTGGATGGATTTTGGATTACGTCCCCAGCCGTGTTTCACATCCTTTGCTTTTTTCGACTTGTATTCGATACCGGTGATCCCGACGAGGGGACGGCCGAAAACCACGACCGTTATATCTCCCCAGGCGTATTCTTTGTTGTTAATATGTATCATTTTTATACTTTTAAGGCGGGATTATCGAATCCCAGTGTCACATTGATTTCCTTCAAAATCCCCTTCGGGACAATCTTACAGCTTACGTTCATAACACCGGTAGAGAGAATGTTTTGTTCCGGGTCGATAAAACATTCAAAATCGCTGATTTCTTCCTGCATATTGGCTGCTACGGCGTTTTCCATATTGCCCTCGAAGTAGGAGCACAGATACTGCGGGAGCTGCCCGTTATCGTCTACCTCGATGCTGTCCTGGATTTCATCCACGTATGCACTGTAAGCGATTACGATGGCCTTGTCGATCACGCGGCCGAGGTTCAGGTTACTGTAATCGTCCGCGAGCGGGGCAGCCATGCAGTCGTCATTGAGGTAGTACCCGTTTTTCCCGATAAACGTCCGGTAAAAGATATACCCGGCATCGTGCAGCGCATCGAGCATGCCGGCGTGTTCCTCCGGCGTTTTACCGTCGGCCAGAAAACCGGAAGCGGCAATGGTGCCGTCTTTTACACGGGCAACCGAATAATTTACCGCGATCTTAGCGGCACGGCCCAGCACCTGTGCGACAGCGGGAGAGGCAGTTTCACCGATAATTTTGTCGGCAGCCAATACCAGCCCCACCCGGTTATAGCTTCCTTCACGGGGTTTGAAAAGGCTTTCCGTACTTCCGGTCCACAGGATTGCCGGTAGTAACAGCCGGAACGGATTGATTTTATCCTGGTATGCCTCTGCGATATTTTGCGCAGCCGCAACAGCCGTAATTACGTCCCCGTCGATACCCTGTGCCGTATCGGCTTCGTATTCTGCCGGGGGCAGTTTGTTGATACCTACCAGCCGGATCCGCCCGGCGGCATAATCGATCAGCTTCTTCAAGGGACTGCCGTCATCCACACTGCACATTTGGGTAAGCGTCGTTGCTTCGCTAACCACCAGTACATATAATTCCGCACCGTCGCCTGCCTGTTCGTAGAATGCTGTAATTTCCTTACAGAGCAGCGGGTTTTCTTCCTCCGTAATCCCGTAAGTGGTCAGATCGCGCGTTCCGGAAAACAGGTAAACCTTGTTCAGATCCAGTTTTTCAGCAACGGCTTTACCCGTCACGATCAGCCCGGCCACCCCGTCATCCGTTGTGGCGACACGACCCAGGGCGCCGTTTTCCAGTTTTATATTTACATTTCCTAAACCCATGTCATTTCACTTTTATGGTTTGTACTTCCCCCTCGGTTTTCAGGCTCCGCTGGTGAAACCGTGCCAGGTTCAAATCCTTTCCCAGGAATACCTGTTTGTCACTGGTGACATGAAAGGCCGTTTCCTTGGGATAAGCCTTCATGTAAGATTCCAAAAATGGGGGGATATCTCTGGTCGCTTTTGATTTCTCCGGTTTCTTCTGGGGTTCCGGTTTATCGGCATCTGCCTGTTTTTCTGCCTGTTTCCCTGTTTTTTCTTTCCGTTCTTTGTTCTCTTTCTTTCCCGCTTCCTGGGTTTTGGACGTTTCAGCGCTTTCAACCGCTTCTGCTTTTGCTTGCTCTTCCGTCAAGCCTCTGGTTTCCACCATTTCTTCTTTTTCCATAATCCGATGATTTTTTTGTTTATAAATAACATCCAGTCACTCGTTGGTTTTGCCGGTTATTTTCTGAATAAAATTTTCTTTATCCATTGCCAGATTGATTTCCGGCATTTAAACACGATATAAACAGGGACCACCACCAGCACAACATTCGCCAAACGTATCCGGAACTTCTGCCACTCCGTCAGCCGGTTCACATATACAATCTCTTTCTCCTGGCTTTCCATGTAATCCGTCCGTTCCACATACCGCTCCCGGAACGTCATGAAAATTCCGAAAGAATCCACCTTTACCGTTGCCGTCAGCACATTATCCCGGATATCCAACCGGGGCGGTTTTACATGCTTTCCTGCTTCGTATGCTGTTATCTGTTTCAACAACACATTTCCAATACTGTCACACTCCAGCAAAGCATTTATTAAAGCAGAGTCGGCCTGTACTTCAACCACCGTATCACGTTCAGTTTCCCGTATGGTTTCCGTCCGGACAATGGTTGTGCTGCTCACTTCCTTCTTCGCTTTGCAACTCTGCATAAACAGGGCAATTGTCACGATAAGGACAACGGTGAATACTCCGGAAAGCCCTTTCCAGCCGCTCGACTGATTTCTTAAATTTTCCATTTTCTTTTTTTAAAGTTTCAATCAAACTATGCTGAACTTCTGAGGCTTCAGCATTAGCCTTTTTCACCAGTTCGATCATCAGTTCTGCATTGCCGATGTCATTTTTCCGGTTCTCGATCTCTTTCGCCCTGGCTTCCGCTTCTTTTGTTTTTACCTCCGCTTTTTTAGCCCGCCGGGCATAAAAAACGGAAGTAATCACACCCAGCAAGGCGGTCAGGGCGGTAGTGATTTGTACCACATCCATGATCCTGATTTAAGATTATTTTCCGCTGTAAAAAGCCCCGATGTATTTACCCCTGATAGGTAAAGCCATTGCACGCTGCTGGTAACCGATAATATCACCGCGCTCTTTCGGGTCTTTGTATCTGGCAAACACATCTGTAGTCCCGCGGGCCAGACAAACTTCGTCCTTGCAATACATCAGGGATGCCTGGGTGTCATTTTCACCTACAGCAGTTCCGAAAGCTTTTTTCTTTCCCGTAGTCGTATCGAAATAAGGTAAGCCGGAAAAAGTAAACAGCTTAGAATTAAAAAGCTTCCCGGAAGACAATATCTCCTTATACAGTTTCATATCTTCCGCCTGCAAATCGGCCAGGTGGAAAGAGTTCAATACAATAACCAGCGAATCCATCGGTACGTCCAAAGCCCGGAACCGTGCTTCCATATTCAGGATATCTTCAAAGGAAATACGTTTCAGACCGGCTTTATTCACTTCACCGGCAGTCACAATTACCGGAGTCAGGTCCCCGTTTTCTGTCGGGCACCAGTTATGGGCTGCATGGGCGGATATCTGCCTGATCAACGATTTTTTATGGGAACGGACCACACTGTTCATTTTGTTATAGGAAGATTCTTTCTCTTCGATGTTTCTTACAAGGGTGTTTTCCGTATCAAAGGTATGTAGTGGCAATTCCAGGGGAATATCCTCACGGGTTGCCACCGGTATCGGCCACACGTCATTGTCGATAAGCACTTTCGGATCGACGCCGGCTTCCTGGAGATGAAGCACATTGTTTTCCACAAATTCATCCATATTTACCGACTGGGAGAGAAACGAGGTATCCGGTACCATTCCCTCTTTAATCATCTCAAGCCATAACTCTCTTTCAATAGCCATCTTTTTTTCGTTTTGTTGTTATACATTTTTTTTGATTTGCTCATACACTTCCGGAGCTTCAATTTGCAGCCTTTTCAGACCGGACATGTCGTTTTTCATCCACTGTAGCAGTGTCCAGTTTTTCCGTTCTTCCGGAACCTGTGAATTACCGGAGAGACCTTTAATTTTTGCCGCCAAACTCTGTTTGGCCGGGATCGAGTCCAGGGTTACCTTAGTCGTTTCCGGATCTGCCAGTGCCAACCTGATAAAAGCTTCCTTTTTATCGGCGGTGATCCGTCCGTCCTGAACAGCCAGATTTACCATCTCTTCTGCGGCTTGTTTTCTGTTAGTTTCTGCCTTTTCTTTCAGTTCGCGTGCTTCCTTCTCAGCGTTATCCGCTTTAACTTTCAGGGCGACAATGGCGGCATTGACCGCCGTCGCGTCAGCCGTGCCCTGAATGCCAAGTGCCACCAGCGCTTCAGCTGTCAGTTTAATTTCGTCGTTCATCTTTACATTTTTAATGGTGTTTTGGGATTCTGGTGAGGAAAGCCCCAGTCTGATAATGTTTTCAACGTGACACTTTACATCCTGATCATTAACCAGATTATGGTTAGTGTCATAGATCCGTAAAGTCAGTGCACCGGCATTGGACGGTACGCTGACCGTGGAAGCTTCAAACAGTTCCCAGTCCGTCACGAAAATTTCCTGTTCTTTGGTTGCCGGGTTTTCCCGCCATTCTGCTGCCAGGATAATAATGCCGGGAGAAGCGCCACGCAGATACCCCCGCTCAACCTTACCTTTTACCTTCAGGGCATCCGGATCTCCTTCATCGAATTCAGGTTCCGCAGTGAGCAGATTACCGTTTACCTGCAAGTCCAGCCATTTCCCGGTTAATTGTGCCAAATCGTGATTGTTTAACATTACCGGGTTTGCTTTAAAACGCTCAAATCTTCCGCCGGCATTCAGCAGATAAAAGCCGTGCGAATTCTTTTTTGTCTCATCGTTGAACACAAATCTTTCCATTTCTTTCCTCATGTTTTCAGGGCAAAATTGAAGTATAAAAAACAGCCTTTCAAAAAGAATATCAAGGCTTTACACTATTTTTTCCTGACTGTTTTTTCCGCTCCATTTTTGCAGAAAAAAAGGAATGGCAACACAACCGAAACACAAGTTATACAGCGTAGCGGAATCGCTTTTTGTTGAACAGGGGCTGACCTGTTCCGCCATATCCGTGCAATTGGGAATCACAGAGGTGACCCTGTCCAAATGGCGGAAACAAATGGACTGGGATGCAAAGCGCGACCGGATGATCTCCACACCGATAAAGATCAGGGAGCTGCTTCTGGAAGAAATGAAATCCGTTTCCGAGGGGAACAAGGCTAAAATCGACGCGGATGCCCTTTCCAAAATCAACAAGGCATTGACCTATCTGGACGGCAAAGTATCCCTGTCGGTTGTTATCTCGGTATTTATGGAGTTCGATAACTGGATGGCCGAAGTTGATCCCCCAAAAGCTATTGATTTCACGGAATATCATAAGCTATTTATCGCCTACAGGGCCGAGCAGGATTCTTTAAAATAACCGTACAATGGCAACGATAGACCAGAAATTTCAAAAGCTCCTGTCCAGGTATGACGAGCATTGCCGCCGGATCAGCAAGGCAACGTTTATCAATATTAACGAGGTAACAGCCGATAAGATAAAACGTATCAGGTGGCTGGAGGATGATTATACCCGCTGGTTTGAATACTATTTTCCGAATTATGCACAATGTAAATGCGCCTGGTTCCATAAACAGTTCGCAGACAACATGATCCGGAACACGGAAATTTACGAGTTGCTGGAAATCTACCGTTCCGGTGCGAAATCCGTCCATGCCGACATGGGGGTACCCTTATACCTGTATTACACCGGCATGTTAAAATTTATGCTGCTTATCGGGGAGACCGAAAAGAAAGCACAAAAACTGTTGTCCGCCTGTCAGGCACAACTGCAATATAACAAACGGCTTATTAACGATTACGGGTGCCGTTTTAAACTGGGAGACTGGGCGGCCGGTGAATTCCTGACCACGGACGGGGTACGTTTTATGTCTTTGGGGTTCGGACAAAATCCCCGGGGAGTCCGGGAAGAGGAGCAGCGGCCGGACTATATCGTCGTGGATGATGTAGATAATAAACGGCATGTGAATAACGACCGCCTGATGCGTGAGGGGGTGGAATGGATTTTCGAGGACCTGATGGGATGTTTTAATGAAACGGACGGATCGGTTAAACGGTTCGTTTTCGCGAATAACAACTTCCATAAAAACAGTATTACCAACCGGCTTAAAACACAGTTTAAAGTCCAGATCAATAAAGCCCGGGGGGACAGGCAGAAATGTAAATTCCGCATTCTTTCGGTTACTGCAGTGAAGGATCTGAATACTTTCGAACCCAACTGGCCGGAGAAAACGTCGGCAGCTTACTGGCGTGAAAAGTATAACAACACCCCTTACCGTTCTTTCATGCGGGAATACATGCACAAGCACATTCAGGACGGTTCCGTGTTCCGGATGGAGGATATGCAGTGGAAGAAAATGCTGCCGCTAAAAGAATACGATGCCCTGGTATTTTACGGTGATTTGTCGTATAAGGCGGCTGCCTGTCACAAAGGAATGATCCTGATCGGAAAGAAAGGACGGGAATTTCATATCATCCACACCTTCCTGCGGCAAGCGACCCGGACCGTTCTGGCGCAATGGCTTTATGATCTGTACGAAAGTACGGAATTAAAGAACTGCCGGAAAGTCCGTTATTGGATTGAAGGGCTTTTCGCTATGGATGAATTTGTAAACGATTTTGACACCGAAGGCGACCAGCGGGGATATTACATCCCGGTTAAAGCGGATAAACGTCCAAAGGGAGACAAATATGACCGTATTGAAGCGTCACAATCTTTCTTTGAACGCCGGAACGTATGGTTCAACATCGACGAAAAGGAAAGCGCCGACCAGATAGAACTGGTAGACCAGTACCTGGAATTCGAAAAAGGCAACGAATCGCCGGTTGATGGGCCGGACGCCGCTGAGGGTGCATTTTCAAAACTGAATACCGTTTCCTACCGGGCAAAGACCACCTACCGATACGGGAAACGGGAAAGCCGAAGATTTTAACCTTTAATTTATATCAACATGAGAACGATTAAATACATCGTAGTACATTGTTCAGCCACCCCGCAGGACGCAACAGTTCAGAGTATCCTGGATTATTGGAAAAATATACTGAAGTGGAAAAATCCGGGATACCATTACATCATCAAACCCTCCGGAGAGATTGTACAGTTGCTAGACGAGGACAAGCCCAGCAACGGGGTGGCGGGGTATAATTCCCAGTCGGTAAACATCTGCTATATCGGAGGCATTATGGCAAACGGCAAGCCGGTTGATAACCGAACGGAGGAACAAAAGGCAGCCATGTGCTTTTTACTCCAGCAATTGAAGGGACGCTACCCCAAAGTAACCATCAGGGGACACCGGGATTTCTCCCCTGATTTGAACGGGAACGGGGTAATCGAACCGTTTGAATGGATAAAACACTGCCCGTGCTTCGATGCCAGGGAAGAATACAAAAACATCAAATAGGCAGCCATGTTTATCGAAATCGAAGAATTGAAAACGGCGGTCTACAATTATACGCTGGGGCAAATTACCACCGACGACGTCGTCATCCGGTCGGCCATTCTGATGGCTATCCAGGAAGCGGCCAGCTACCTGAACGGACGTTACGATACGGCGGCCATTTTCAATGCCGGGGGGAACGCACGGAATGCACTTGTACTTGAACATTGCAAAAGTATGGCGGTGTGGTATATCATACGCCTGTCAAATGCCAGTATCCTTTTCGACAAAGCGAAAATCTATTATGACAATGCCATCGAATGGTTCAAACTGGTTGCCGGAGTCGGTGAATCCGGCAAAAGCATTGCTCCGGATTTACCTCTGAAGCGGGAAGAAGACGGAAAGATTGTTACAACCCTCCGGTGCGGAAGTAACCGGAAATTTAAACATAGTTTTGACGACTGACAGGACTACCGTTTAAATACCGTTTAAATTTAGCGTAAACGAAAGATAAGATGAAAAACAATAAAATGTACCGCCGGGAAAAAAGGCGGCAAAATATGGCGGTAAAAAACGATAAATCCAAAATGACACAACGCCGGGAGGGGTACGTGTCTAAAATTGTACCGAAAACCATTTCCCGGACCCGGGCGGATATCAGTACCTGGAAAAATGCGTTAAGGGCTGCCGATAATGTAGAAAATCCCCGTAGGGCAAGATTACAGAACCTGTACACGGATATCCTGCTCGATGCACATCTGACCTCGCAGATTGAGCTGAGAATGCAGCATTCGCTTTCTGTTCCCTTTGTTTTGAAAAGGGAAAGTGAGATTGATGAGAAAAATACAGCCCTTTTAAAAGCGGCAAGGTGGAAAAATGAAATCGACCGGGAAATTCTATGGGCGGACTACAGGGGGAATTCCCTGATTGAGCTTACAACCGAAAACAATACGCTTTGCGTAACCTCCCTGCCGCGCAACAACATCATTCCGGAAAAGGGCATTTTGCTATTGAGCGAGGATGACACGACGGGCATTGACTACCGGAATTGCCGCGAATACGGGACATGGCTGTTGGAATTTGGTAGCCGTACCAATTACGGATTATTAAACAAAGCTATCCCGCACGTTCTTTTCAAGCGCTTTGCGCAATCCTGCTGGAGTGAGCTTTGCGAAATATACGGCATACCTCCCCGCTTCATCAAGACGGACACCCAGGATCCGGAAATGCTCAACCGGGCGGAAGCCATGCTCCGCGATATGGGGTCGGCCGCCTATTTTATTATCGACCGCGAGGAGTCCTTTGAGTTTGCCAAAGGAGCGGACACAAACGGGGATGTGTATAACAATCTTATATCGCTTTGTAATTCGGAAATGTCCCTGCTGATTACAGGGGCCGTTATCGGACAGGATACGAAAAACGGTAACCGTTCCAAAGAAGAAAGCAGTATAAAACTATTGGATAAGATCGTACAGGCCGATAAAAAAACACTGGAAAGTTACTGGAACGGAACGGTGATCCCGGCACTGGTGAAAATCGGAATCCTTCCTGAAGGGCTTACCTATGAACTCCAGCAGGAAGAAGACATTGAAAAATTGTGGGGTATGACACGGGAGGCCCTGCCGTATATGGATGTCGATCCGGAATGGATGAAAGATAAATTCGGTATCCAGGTGACAGGAAAAAAAGAAGTGACGGGAGGGGTCGGCCTCCGCATCGATACGTCTGATTTTTTCGATTAAGCCCCGCTGATCAGCGCGGGGCTGTTGTGAAATTATATGCCTTGACCGATTACCGGTTAACGGTGGATACCGGAGAATGCGACAGCCTGATAGATCCTTATCTGGATAAATTGTATTCCGGGGAATGGGATAAAGACAGGATTCTGGAAGAAGTGTATTTCCACAATGTAAAAAGCCTGCTTGCCGGATTTGAACAGGGGTATGGAAAAAAATTCTTTTCGCCGGAATGGACGATGGAGGACAACAACCTGCTCAGCCGGGTACAGAACAATATATTCGCCTTTTCCGGTGCCAAGTGTTTTGCGGAACTGGAGGAACTGCGCGATGCAGTCTATGAAAACGGGAAACTGGCATCTCCGGGAGATTTCCGGCGGAAAGCCCGGCAAATCAATGCCCGGTATAACCTGAACTACCTGGATGCCGAACGGCAGCAGGTGATTGCCGCCGGAACACAGGGAAGCCGCTGGATCGGTTTCGAGGAAACCAAAGATACGCACCCTTACCTGGAATATGTAACCGCAAGAGATGAACATGTGCGGGAGGAACACCGCAATCTGGACGGTTTGATTTATCCCGTTGACGATCCTTTCTGGGACAGGTATTATCCGCCTAATGGCTGGCGGTGCCGTTGCACGGTGCGGAAATGTACGGAAAGGGAATATACCCGCAAGACGGGCAATTACGAAAGCCGGACAAAGACACCCATGCCGTCCTCCGGGGACGCACAAAGAATAGGCGGCAAAGTTGTGGCGAAACCGTTCAGGCATAACGTGGGGAAGTCACGCATCGTATTTGAGGACGGACACCCTTACTTCCAGGCAAATGCCGACGCTAAGGTACTGCAGCTTTCTGCCGTGAAAAACTACGGCATGAAGCCCGTAAAAGAGATTTACGGACATCCGAAAAAATTGTCCGGTTATAAACAGGAAATCCATACGGAAGATGATTACCGGGAATACTGGCGTATCCTGGAAGCACAATATGGTAAAGAAGGGGAAGGGTTCACGCTGGTAGACCGCAAAAACAATATATCCGCCCGCTTCGATTCCGCACTGAAAGAAAAACTACTCAAACGGGGACGGTTTGACTACTTTGATGAAGCCATCGACGTGTTCAATACTCCGGACGAAGTGTGGGCAACACAACAGACCAGTTCAACATTTGACAATGAATTATACAACGTTTACCTGAGGTATTACAAAGACACTCCAATCGTCTTATTGGTAAACATGGACGGCAGGGTGGATAGTTTCTACAAATGGGAGAAGAACATTAACGATTTTGAAAAATTCCGGGTAGGACTGTTAAAACAAAAAAGATAATGGTTTTTGTCGCTCACCATTCCGGATCAGGGAACTGCGGTTTCCATTCCATTATCTGTATGACAAAGATAGAACAAAAAACTGAATAAACCAATATGCAGGATATCAGAAAACTGGCAGAAGATTTACGCAGTAAGTCGGATGAAGTCCGTCGGCTGCAAAAAAAGATTCCACGGTATGTGGCAGCTGCAGCTGAGAAAATGAAAGATGCCAATTTTTCCGCCCAGGGGTTTGTTGAGAACGGCTCGACCCGTCCCCGGTGGAAGAAACGCAAACGCGAAAACCACCTGACGCGCGGACGGCGCATCCTGTACGGTACCGGTAACCTGCAAAACAACGTCAGGGCAAAAGCACTTGCCAACCGGGTAAGTGTCGGTGTAGATCTGACAAAGGTACCTTATGCCCAAATACATAATGAAGGCGGGCAGTTCGTGCAATATGTAAAAGCCCATAACCGACGGCATCGGAAAACAGGCCGACGGTACCAGGTACGAGGATTTAGCCGTAAAATAAATATGCCGCAACGAAAATACCTGGGGTATTCCCCCGACATTTTCAAAAGTGCCGAAAAGGATATCCGCCATGAATTTGACAAGATTTTCAAAAATTAAATCACCATTTAAACATCGCTTAAACACCATGAAAGAAGTATTTAAAGATATTCAGCAACGCCTGCAAACTATCCCGGAGTTCCGGTATATCGGGGAAGACTGGGGACAACTCAATTTTGAACAACCGCCCGTTGACTGGCCGTGTGCCCTGATCGATCTCGGAAATGTGGATTTTTCCGCTGCAGGAATGAGATCCCAGCAAGCGGAAGCCGTCGTTAATATTACAATCGCGGATATCAGGTATCACGGAGTTACTCCTGTCTTACCCCGGGATCAGGAAGATAAAGCCTTTGAAATATTCGATCTGATCGATAAGGTAAACAAACTACTGCACGGAACCGGCGGAGAATACTATTCCCGGCTTTGCAAAGTATCGCTTAAAAAGATGCTTCGGGAAGATGCTGTTCGGGAGTTTGTACTGAGCTATAAATTTAGCTACACGGATAATACGGCAGTCCAAACTTACCACAAAGTCCGGGCAAAACCGAATATACAGGTAATCAAATAAATATTCAGGGAAAAAAGCCCCCGACCTTTTATTAAGTAGCGTCAATCAATTTATAAAAATAGAAACCATTATGGAGGATTGATAAAAAAGAGGCCCGTCAGGACCTCCTAAAAACCAACGCCGACTCCCTTGCATTCTGGGATTGGTTTTTAACTTTTGGCGGAGTCTCTGACTATAATTTGTACATAAAAAAACGCGGTTGAGTCGATTATCCGTCTGACAGAACCGCGAAGCCTGAAAATAGGAATAAACCGTACCCAACCACGTAACCATATACGTGATTGATCCAGTTTATTTTTCCTATTTTTAGTCTTTTAAAATTCGCGGTTTCTCAGACGAAAAAATAAACGTTCACAAAAAGTATTCAAAAAAAAGCGATGCGCTCCCGCATCGCTACAAATATACGATTTTTTTCTTATATCCGATAATTTGTTTAAATCGTTAAAAATTAGAATGTCCGAACTTAGATACCGCCCGGACACAAAAAAGGTGGCAAACTGAATTTACCGCCTTACAAGTTATTTTATAAAAATTGCTCTCGTTCACGAAGGATATCGCTTCGTTTCTTTACTGTTACCTGTTCAATTTTGCAAATATCATTTTCGTAACAGTCCAGCGAAAAATCTACCCGATCGAGTGTAAATTTAGATACTCCCAATTCCTCTTTCAATTTATCTTCACAAAGAGCAGCAAGGGTTGTATAATACTCTTGCTTGTTACTCTTTTTCTTTGTTAATACAAATATCTTTAACATATTATAATGTGTCACAATAATACTGTAAAGTCTCTACTTCGTCTTCGTGTCCTTCCTCTTCGCTATCTGCTCTATAATTCTTTATAAAAGCTATTTCTTTACCTTCAAAAAAAACGATAATTAATCCGTCTACTTCTTTAGCTTCATAGTTTCCTATCCAGGTGTTATTTACTTCGCTGATCACCTTATCTATAAATTCTTGTCTCATACTCTATGTTTTATTTGTTTATTTTTGTATTACAAATATAATCGTTATTTTTGTAACAACCAAATAAAAATACAATTTTAATATAATATTTTTGTATTTGGCGATAAATTTAGTATTTCAAAGAGCGTGCCGGATCATTTACCGGGATCAGGTTAATCCCAAAATCCTGTTTGGATTAATTCATTACCGTTTTTTAAGGCTATAATGCCTTTACCTTCCTCTGTTTTTTTGAAAGTATAATCATCATTCAATATCCGAAGAAATACTTTCCCATAATCAGAAAACTGAGAATGTTGCTCATTATTAAGGGCAACTGCCTTAACAACTTCCCCATTTTTATCTTTATATTCAAAAATTATACCTTTGCACATTTCAAATCGTTAAAGTCTAAAATCTTCGTTAATATCTTGTAGTTCACTCCAAGCACTATCAAAATTAAATTTTAAAATATACCCAGTAATTTTTAATCCAATCCCGAAAGCAACAATGAGATAACCGACAACTGCTATAGGGTAAAGAAATATTAGCATCCATGCTAAAACTATTTTAAATTTTTTCTTCATACCGTTAAATTTTACTTGTAAAGTTTTCACGCATCTATAATCTCCAAAACAAATTCTAAACTTTTCGCTTTATAAATCTGTAAAATTCGTTTTGCGGATTATACTATGATATTTTTTCGAACAACATCAAGGTGAAAAATACCATTGCTATTGTATTTAAGAAAATCATAATTATCGACAAAATACGTTGTACACGTCTGTCTATCTTTTCGCACTTCCTGAGTTCTTCTTCTATCATCATATCTTTAATTTTTTAAAGTTTCCACTATCATTTCTACTTTTGTAATAATCTATAATCTCCAAAACAAATTCTACACTTTTCGTTTTATAAATGTGCAAAATTCATTTTGCGGATTATACTTAGTTTAAAATCCTTCTGTTTGCTTCTTCTGCTGTAATCTGACCGATCTTAATCAGATACAAAAGCAGCTGCCCTCTGGCTTCCACTTCAGTATCATATTCTCCTCCCTTTATCCAGTCGTTCGCATACGACAGTTCATATCGATGTAGTCCAAAATCATGCCGACATATATCCGAAACGTAACCTTCCAGCATCACACCCAATTCAGATGCTGTATAACAGGGAACCGGATCAAGACAACTCCCAAAATCACCGTGAATCTCCACCTGGTAATCACCTGCCTGATTTCTTACCCAGCACAGAGCAGTTTCAGCAGAAACCCCAGCTTCAATAAGTTCTTTACTTAATTCAATGCTAGTTACGATATTCTCTACCTTCATTGTTATTAAGAATTTAATTCTGATATAAAATCTTCGAAATCAAGACATCTGTTACCATAGTCTGATTCCCAGCACACAATATTACATTGCTGCCGGCAAAAAGCTTTCTTTGCCTTTTCGATCTCCTCTTTTCTTGCCATATTAATAGCAGTCAATGCGATCGGTACAAATACCACGCCCTGATCTTTATCTACTGTAAAGTCAGATAAAGAATTTTTGTCTATCAAGTCTTCTGCTTTCATGTTTAATTTATTAAATAATTAGCTCATTTTTAAAATTCAAATTTTACATCAACGATAAAATACACCTTTCCGCCAGTAATTCCATAGCCGGAGGTGTTACCGCATTTCCTAGCTGTTTTATTCTGTCTTTTGTACCTCCGAGGATTATATAATCCTTGTTAAAAGCCATCGCCGCCTTAATTTCATGGTCCTTTAACATACGATAGGTACAATCGTTAATATCGACCTTATTCCCCGGAGTTAAAACCAAAGAAACCCGCTCTTTGGTCGTAACCGTTCCCATTGGATCGGAAAGCCTCGACAGAGTAGTTTGGCCGTAATAGTAAGATAAAAATGCATTCACGCTCTGATTTGATACGAGGCCATAGGAGGGTTTTGTAGTTTGGCAACCGATAGGGCTATAAAGCGGTTTAGCTTTGCTCTGGCCAAAATTTTCTGTTATAAAAGGTACGCCGACAACCCCATGATGTAATCCACCCGCCAGAACTGTATGGGCTGGTTCGGAAGAAGGATAGGCCAGACCGGTTCCATGCATTTTGGTAAAAACAGGCAAACCGATAAAAGCGTGATGATCCCAGGTGGTTATTGTTCCGATAACCTTATCCAAACCGACCGGAGAATTTTTTAAATTGAAACCCCCTCCGTATTGTTTAGACAGAAAACCCGGACAACCGATATCCGATACACCTAAGTTAATCGGCTGATTCCCGAATTTTTCTATTCCGTATTCAATCCTTTTAATAGTATTCTCAGATAATGGTTTAAGGCGATCGCCAATCCGGGGCGCTTCCAGGCTCCAGTCTATACAGTTAAAAGCAGAATAATAATAAGGTTCTACAACCGAACCACAATACGGACAACGGTAAAGATATTGCTGCCTGTATTTTCCGAATTTTTTAGCCGGATTTTTCCAGCTCTGTACAGAACTTACATCTTTACCGCATTTCTCACAGTACGCTTCAGGAGTTATATTAAGATCAGGAGTTTTATTCCCTTTTTTCCAGAAAACGACATACATTCTGTCGCGGCTCTGAGGAGTAGGAAGGGCGTGCATGGAATTAAGGTATACGCATTTATGCAGGTAACCCAGATTATGCATTGCATGTAACCAGGCATCCCACATAATCCACATCCGGGCATCGACAACATTCTCGACAATAATAATTTTATAATTGTGGTATTCGGCAAAACGGGGGACGTCCCACATGGTTGCCCGGGAACGTTCCGCTGACGGATCTATACAAATATCACCGAAAAGATTTTTTGTTTGCTGATATTTGCGCGCCACACCCTTGGCGATCGAATGATTGGTACACTCCGGTGAGGTAATCATCATGTCGGCACCGGGATACCGGCGTGGATCGGTAGCGGAAATATCGGCGCAATCGTGAGCTGTTTCCGGGAAATTAGTAGAATGAGTTTCGACGGCCAGACGCCAATGATTCATGGCCAGAGAAACTTCTATTCCGCCACCGTATTTGTTTGAAAGATTACGGATACCAAGGGAACTACCCCCCGCACCGCAAAACTGATCATGTACGCGAAACGTTGTTCTCAAATTCATAATTTTATTCTTAAAACTCGATTTTTAATTGTCTTACATCTTCATGCAGGACCGGATCTTTAACTTTGCAATACTTCAAATAAGTCCGGTAACAGATACCGAACCGGGGATAAATCTGCGTTTTCCACACCTGTTTATGACATTTGGCGTGGTTTTCAGGCTCGTAATACCGGGCTGTAATCTCCTGTATTAAACGCGCTCTTAAATAATATCCCTTTTTGTTGTAAGCCATTGGCGAAAAATCCCTATATTTGCAATTGCTACACTGCCTTGTTTGCCGGGATTTCTCGCTTTCAGGGCTTTTTTATTTATCCTGATCCGTTGGTGTTGAATTTTCCGGATCCTCTTTCATTTCATCAGGTAGGTAAGGAAATACATCGATAAACTGTGTATCGGAAATACCCACAACCTCACAGGGTACCACAAACGTCGAAAGAGACTTATTCAGATTCTCCAGCGCCCGTTTCGTGTCCGAAGCTGCCACCAGATAATACTGAAAAGCCCGCTTTTCCCTGCCACTTACTTCATCCGCATCGATAATGGCAACCTTTGCCTTATACCACCGGTCATCATTCTCATCTTCCGACGAAACCACCTCCGTAATATTCGACTTCTTTAACCCGGAAATATAAAACTCCCCGTTTACAATGATCTCCATCTCCTCTATAATCCTGTTCTCCGCCTCTGTATAACTCATTGCATCCAGCAGGTATACTTCCGTTACTTTCCGCTCCCGGCCATCCTCACCGATACGGATATATTTTACCTTTCCTTCAAACCAATTTGCTGTCATAACATTCTTTTATAAACGGTTAAAACTTGGCTCCAATTTTCTCCATACACCACGTTCATCCCTTTCTTCAAAATAGTAGTTAGTGGCGGTACCTTCAACAACATTACTTTCCTTAAACAATTGCATAATTTCAGAATATTCCGGATCATTAAATTTATTTTCAAGTTCGTATAACTTGCTAATGCTTTTATAGTCCAGATCCCCGAACTTATTACGTTCCAGTAAAGTCATTGCTAACTGGTACATCGGATTGTTCGCCCCATTATCCGCACGCTGTATCCATGTCTGCAAAAACTCAATCAATCGTGATGCTGCCACATCGGCACGTTCATCAAACCGTTTCACCTTGTTGCATTTTATCCAAATCCGGAAACCGTCCCAATCCAATTTATAACTCATCTGTCCCGGATCGCGCAGTTGTCCGTACTCTGCCATAACCTCCTTAAACGCCTCCGTTTCTGCCTGGACAAAATCAAAAAACCCCTTGACGTTATTTACAACACCCCAGACTTTTGTCCGGATTTTGTGTACAACCTCCGCCCGGATAGCTTCGTAAGCCTCACGCTTGCGGATTTCTTCGTCTTTTTTCATTTTTTTCTTTTCAGCAAGGAGTCTTTCCAGCTCCTCTACCGATAATTCATTTACATTACTCATAAACTCTGTCAATTTTAATTTCAGATTCTTTCTTTTTCAACCGTTCGAGGTGGTATAGTACTGCCTCATAAAACGCTATTGATTTTTTACAGGCTTTCTTTGAGGCATAAGTCCTGGCGTGTTTCACTTTGTCTTTGCAGTTATCACATACATCCCGGGCCAATCCAATACATTCGTCAAGCGACAGTACCAGTCCCATAGTTTTAAGATCATTTTCCGTCATCATTTCTTTTATTTAATCTATTCATCCTCGGAAAATCCAAGTTCTTCAATTGTATATCCCTATTTTTCTGCAAAATCCGTAAACCTGTACCAATTCCCGGTTTCATTCAGAAATTGTTCAAATATTTGTATCAATTCTTCTTTGTCGATCATATACACCTCCTTGCTAATTTGTTACATATTATTTCTATCCCGCTTTGCAGATTGTAATTATTTCCTGTTTAGTTTATAGTACACATCAAAGCGGGTGATACTATCCATTACCAGATTACTTATTTTATCCCTTATAATATCATCAAACAGGGAAAGCGCATTGATCCACGTGTCGTCACCCGTTTTCAACTGCCATTCCCATACATGGAAACATTCTTCGCCATGCCATTTCTCCACTCTGCGTTCTTCCACGACAAAGCCCATGGAACGTAGTTTTGCAACCTTTTCAGTTGCAGGAATCTGTTTTTCTATCATGTCCGAAATAATAATTGGTTGTCCGTATATAAAATCTTTCTGCTCCGGGACCGCTGACACCTGCTTTCGCCAACACCTTACCATACCGTCCCGGCTTATCCTTTATCTCAAGTACCGCCTGTTGCTTTTGGGTATCGCAAATGATTCGGGCGGTCAGGATCCCTTCATGCGGATCAATAAAACAGCCTTCCATGTAAATCATTGTCCGCCTCCTTTCTCCAGATAACCATACTTTACCAGCTCTTTATCTGCTACCCGATCGACACTTTGCTTTACCCGCTGCTTCATCAGCCAGCTGTTGTAAATCTCCCGCATTTTAGCCGGAGGAATCTGATTAATATCTGTTACTTTTCCTGCCTGACAGATAATCCCCTTCACATACTCCAGCGTCACCGGTTCCTTTATCTTCTCATAGAACCCGAATACCGCCGCAATGGCACGCCTGCGCCATAATTCTGCTTCATCACTGTAGTAACCACGCCGCCTGCGTTCCGGGATCTGTCCGCCTGTCATATTTTCCAGGTACTCAACCATCCGGTTATATTCCTCCCGTTTCATCTCCCGGAGGCTGTTGGTCCGGAAATCCGTAAACTTCCATACCAGGTCCTCTTTCAGTTCATCCGGATCCTGTCCGCCTGGCAATAGCCGGAGTAACCGGTAGAATTTTCCGAAATTCGTTACTTCCTGTTTCATGGTTTTCTGTTTTTTAGTTCATTATTTCCCCAATAATCTTCCGCTCCCTGAGTCCAGATTATAAAAGGCGGAGCCTCACCGCCCAGATACCGGCTTACCGGGAAAGCCTTGTAGCCCTCAATCCACACTTTCACGAATGCATCATAACGGATGCTCTCAGCCACGCTTCCTTTGGGTTCACCTCCCTTTGTATGTGAAATGAAAATGAAAAGCTTGTTCGGGAATTTCCTTTTAAACCGCTCATAATCCGACAGGGTCATCCGGAAATACTGCAGACTGTCGATAATTACAGCATCCGGGCTCTTCCGCCTTTCAAGTCGCTTTTCCAGGTCTGCCTTGTTTTCCATATCCAGAAATATGAACCGTCCGTCCACTTCTTTCATACCTGCCTGCATGAATGCAATCTTCATCGACTTGCTCAATCCCTCTTCCAGACTGTTGTAAGCCACACGCCCAAACCGGCAGAGGTATTTGCACAGTTGCAGGGCAAAACGTGTTTTCCCGCTTCCCGAACCTCCCCACACCAGCCAACTGCCCTTCATCTCCGGACGCCCGAACGACGCCTCCCAGCGGCCGGAAAACTCCAGCTCGACCGGTTTGTAGTTTTCGATATTCTTGTATGTTAACGCTCGTGCCATTTAAAAACCTTTTATAAACTAATTAAATACCTCATGAAAGCTGTTTCAGGGCATGTATTTTCCGCTTCACCCGGCGCAAATCCCATTCACTGTCCTGGATCACCTCCCTGATGGCCGCCCAGTCCGTGATCCCGTTATTGATGCAGATTGCGGCAATGTCACCGCTGCTCACGCCGTCCAGTTCCACAAACTTCCTCCCGATACGCGAATAGATCTCCTTGTATCCTTTTTTGTTCAGTTTCAGACCGCGTCTGATGCGTTTCTGCAGGTGGTCCGTAGCACACATCACAATTCCGCAGTGGTCCTCCAGCTGGTTGTAGAGCGTAATGAAAAAATACATCACCTGATCCGTCAACTTGTCCGCTTCATCCATGACAATCAGTGGATGATCCTCTCTCTTCAACCCCCGGACCACTTCCGACATCATCTCTCCGACGGTATATCCGCTGCAATCCCGTCCCATGGCGGTCAACAGCTCCTGCATGAACATCTTACGGTTCCAGTATTCGTTGCACTGCAGCATATACACCCGCCTGTTCTCTCCGGCAAACCGGCGCACCGTAAATGTCTTGCCACTTCCGGCATCTCCGCAGATGGCAAACACATTGCTGAATTCCTGCGCGTCTTCAAGCAATCGGGTCAGCAGCTTGTAATTTTCCGTTTCGACGGCTGCCCATTCCTGTTTCGAATAGCCGATCTGCGAAGCAATGTTCCGCCACATCCTGTCGGCGATTAGTTCCCAGTTCCCCTGCAGCACCTGGGTGATTGTCGCTGCACTCACGCCTTTCAGGCTGTTGGCCGCCTTGTTCTGGCTCTCGAAACGGGCGCAGTAACTCTCCAGCGCCTCCGAAATTTGTTTTTTCTCCTGATTTTCCATAATTTTGTTTCGTTTACAGGCCGGATAAACCGTGAGGTCCCGGCTCCTTTTTTATATTCTTGAATAAATCTTTTTATCTTCCAGCGGATACCGCTCATTCAGCTTGTCCAGGATCTCGTCAATTTCATCATCGCCGCCGCCGATCGCCACCACATTACTGATCTCTTTCTGTATTTCTGCAATTCCCTTCGTCCGTTGCTTCCTTCGTTCCCGGGTCTTTATAACCTCCGTTTTTTTAGCGGGTCGGGATGTCTCGATACCTTTCAGAGCGGGACTGTTCAGTCCGTGTTGTTCCGGCAGGAGGTTGTGCTTTTCAAGGATTTCCTCTATCTCATCCCGCTTCCGGAGCCGGAGGGCTTTCTTCTTGTCTTCGATGCTGCGGATGTAACTGGCTTCCCATTCTTCCTGTTCTTGTTTACCGCGGTGGATATCCACTTTTGTAAATGCGGTGGTCACATACCGCAGACCGCGAGACGGGGTCTCTTCGTACAGGTGCAGCTCGCTCATGTCGTCCGGGTCATACTTGCCAGTGTACCGCCTGTCCACGTGGTCGGCAATCCAGTCCACATCCGGCATGTCCCCATTGTAGACCATGTAGGTGTATTTCCGTTTCTCCACTTCGAACGAAAGCCCGTAGGCCGTTACCCGGATCTTGCTCTCGTGTTCCGTACAGAACAGTTCACGCATGTCTTCCCCGGTCAGTGCCACGGCTTCCGGGTTCCGGCTCTCCCGGTACATCTCGCTCCGTGCTTTTCCTGTCTTGGGATGGGGCGCCGAGTTCCATTCCTCGCGCCGTTTCAGGTAGAGGGCCTTTACCTCTTCGAGGTCAGGTAAATTTTCCTTGTTGGCGAGGATATATTCCATATTTGCCCGGCTTTCCTTATCCTTGGCTGTTATATTCTGTCCCGTGAAACAAGGGTCTTTTTTCAGAAACTGTTTCTGGAATCGTCCGAATGCGGATTCTATCGTCTTGCTTTTTCCGTTGTAGGGCTGTGTCTTTACGGCTATCCGGGCAAGCTTGCCAAGAAAAGAGGTCGTTTCCAGCTTCTTGTGGCCGCCCTGGTTGTCAAAGGATACCTGATAGGGTTTCTCGCCGGCTGTCCGGAGGGCCATCCGGAAGGCTGTCCGCTGTGCCGTGTAGTCCTCGTGCTGGCAAAAGGCATAGCCGATAAACATTTCGCTGTACACATCCATCACTTCATAGACCGACAGGGTGGCTATATTGCCGTTTTGATCCCGGTAATAATAGTTTACTTTCGTCCCGTCAGAATACCACAGACTGTCCCGCATGGTCGGCAGCAGGGTAGAGTGTTGGTAAACAAATTTCTCCCTGGCTTTCAATTCCCCGTAACGCGCTCCCCACCAAAGCGACTGGATGCCATCTGAATAAAGGAAATTATGCAACGTCTTTGCGCTTTTCACTTCTCTCCATATCTTTTCATTTTCCCGACTGGCCTTACGCATCTCCCGGGCGTGTTCGTTGTACACCGACAGCAGGTGTTCCTCCGAGGTGATCCGCTCGATGTTGTTCGCCCACTGGGCCAGTACCCACAGTTTTACCTCGTCATTCAGCTTCTCTTTGTTTTTGTTGCAGAAACCGCCGTGAATGAAGAGTTCAGGCCCCTCTTTCAGGTAGTCCGAGAGTTTTTCCTTCAACCGCCGGGGATTTTCCGGCAGACTGTGCGGGATCTTGTGCTTGTCGAGCCGTTTCACCGACTCGGCGATTTCCTCCCACACGTTCGCCATGGTCTTTTTCCCCAACTTTCGGCGCATCTGACGGCGGACATTGACCACCTCATGTACGGCATTCATTACCTTTACATTCGAATAATACTCCAGGATCGCTTCGTCAGGCAGTTTCCGGTCATCACCGAAACGGTAATCACGGAAAATCTTCAGCGCTTTCTGGTCCTCCCGGATATACTTTAATAATTCATTCTCTTTCACGTACTGATAAATATCCCCGATTTTCGATTCGATGGCCTCCTTGAAACGCTCCGGCATACTCTCATAAACCACCCAAGCAGGACGGTTGCGGCAGGCACGCTGGTGGATATTGATATTTCTACGCTGAGCTAATTTTTTATAACAAGATTCACTCATAATTCCGCCATCACCATACAGCCATCCGCCCTGTACACACAACATATTGTCTATCCATTGAATCATATCAAACATTCTTCTTTATTGTTCCCACCGGGGAAGCGAACCCCGGTCCAACCGTCCACTATTAGGTTTAACATAAACCAGTACTCCTTTTCGTAAAACCGTCCCGGATCTAAATTATTACACTCAATCCTACAAACGCTTCACATTGTGTTTTGTACATTTTCATAACCCTGTTGATTTATTAATAAACTATTTCTTCACCACTTCAACCCCTCCGAACGAGTTTTTCGCCATAGCCCGGATCAGCCGTGCCAGCGGCGTATCCGTCTTCCCGGCCAGTGCCTTGCGTATCGTCGGCTGACTGGCTCCGGTTTGCTGCTGGAGTTTCACTTTCACTCCCTGTTCTACTAGAATTTTTGTCATATTATTTTCGATTTAATACATTAACGCGATATATCCATGTTTCCTATAAGCAGTAAGTAACTTTTGCAGCTCTTTAGCGTTTCCCGGCAGAGGTATTTCTATTCTTTCGACTCTGCGTAAATAAACGATCTGGGCTGCAAGATCCTGCAGGTCTACTTTATATCGCAGTCCCTGAAAAAGTACACCACTGACAAGCAAGCGTTCTATCGTATTCAGGATACTTGCTTTCAGAGTCAAATCATGAATACGAGCCGGGGATAGCCCGTTACCATCATTCAATCGGAACTCCCGATAATATGCCTCAGTATCAACATCCCTTTCTTCATACCAGCAAAGAAGCTGTTCTGCGATTTCCATGTTTACGATCACCATCTTGTTTTTATTTTGTGTTTAATTTCTATTTCTTATCTTTACAGCGATGTTTCAGTATTGAAATGTGATGCAATATTACAGAATATTCTGATATGAACAAACAAAACGACGCAAAAAATACAGAAATTTCTGAAAGATTTTTAGAAATGCTGGCTTATTTGAGAGAAACAAAGAACGCATTTGCTTCAAAATTAGGATACAATAGAGCCCAAACCATATATGACATAACAGAAGGGAAGAGTGCTCCAAGTTATGATTTCTTTAAAAAGTTTCAAATGTCAGAATATTCTGATATAATTAATATAGATTGGCTTATTACTGGACGCACTCCTATGCTAAAAGAAGTAAAGGATATATCTCCATCCACAAATCTTGAACACAGAGGATCGCCATACTACAATGTAGACTTTATCGGGGGCTTTGATTTAATATTCAACGACCAAAACATTCTTCCAGCCTTTTACATAGACTTTGCCCCATACAACAAGGAGGGTGTTGTTTGGTGCAACCTCACAGGGCATTCCATGGAACCGGAGTTGAGTAACGGGGACATTATAGCCATGAAAGAATTAACAACTCCAATCGCTTATTTACCGGCTGGAGAGATTTACGGGATCGTCACGGATGAATACCGAACAGTTAAAAGAATGGGAAAGTCTACTAAAGAAGGATACGTAAGATTAATCCCGACAAATCATGCTCCGGAATACAGCGAACAAGAAATCCCCATTTCAATGATCAAGAGGATTTATGCAGTCATGGGTAGTATCCGTAAATTCTTTTAAAACATTAATCTGGATTTATGTACCAATAAGTATTTTTTTCATTGTTTTTTATAAAGGAATATGCTAAAATAATATATAAATCAACACATTACGTGAAATTATTTTGTTTTAAGATGTGGTATTATAGGGTACTTTAAACGCAAAAATAGACTGTTTTACCCCTTATTTTGGCATTATACCCCATTCTAACCACATCTTTTTTCTGTGTTTTGTCACCCCATTTGTCACCCCATTTGTCACTGCAAAAGCAAAAATTATCCATTTTTTTCAGTTTTTCGCCCTCCTTCTCATCACCCATTCATCTCCCCAATTTCCCATCCGTCCGGACATAAAAATAGCCCCTTTCAGGAGCCATTTCCGGACCGCCCGACCATTCGTCCGTCCGCTGTCAAATCTTCGCTTAAACCGCCTGTATCAACGTTTTTTCAGTATAATCACATTCTCCACCTTTAAACATTTCCCTATTTTAAGCATCTCCTTAAAGCAAAACAAACCTTTTCCCGTCCTCGCTGTTAAGCTTTATCTCGATCGCATAACCCAAGTTTAAACCAAATTAAAGCAAATTAAACCTGTGTACATTTCGTTTTTCTTTCCCAAATCACCTTCAAACCTCTCAAACTCCTTGTATTTACAGGCTTTTCGCTCACATTTTCTCTCAAGCTTTTTGTGTACAATTCGATATACCCCCCTTATATAATGTGACGGATCCTATGCAATCTTATGTATACTATCAACGGGCTGCTGCAAAAGTGATGTATTCGAATATATTCTTACATGATGTTCTCCGTTCCAATACTTCGGTAGAGGTGATATATGGGGATAATAAACGGAAACAAAATCCGGATGATGAACGGCTCCAACTGAAGAGCAACGGACGGGATCTCGGTATTGCGTTTAATACGAACGGAATTTTTGACCTGGATTACGGCTGGCTGAAAAATCTCCGTTATACGTTGGCAGTAAATTATATGAATAAGAAGAGTTATGAACAAAGATTATTGACAAATGCAACATATCAATATTCGATGACGACGACCGACGGTGCAATTCTGAGTAATCGGCCCGGTGTCGATTTGTATGACGATCAGGGAAATAAGCTGACCAATATTCCTGCCGGCGAAGAGACACTTTATGCCAATATGTTACCCAACGATTATCTTACCCGTTATGATATCGAAGGAAAAGAGCTGAATGTGTTTGCTAAAGTGATGGCTAATTTTGTCAAGCAAGGCAACCGGATCAATAACCGGATTTTAGTCGGGGCGGATTTTAAAAGCGATGGAAACAATGGAGATGGAAAGACTTTCGATCCGGCGACGCCTCCATACCGGGTAAATACCAGTCTGTATTCTTCTTTCCGCCCGCGGAAATACAGTGATATTCCGTTTGTAAACCAACTGGGAGTATATGCGGAGGAAAATTTCAGCCTGAATTTTGCCAGACGGAACCTGAATTTACAGCTCGGTATACGGTATGATAAATTGTTCGGACACCAGGATATCTGGACGCCCCGTTTGAATGCTTCTTTAGATGTATTGCCAAAAACATTTACGTTGAGAGGGGGATACGGGGAAACGGCTAAAATGCCCACAGTCCTTTATTTGCATCCGGAGAAGGCTTATTTCGAGATGGTCAACTTTGTGAGTCTGACAGATGATAAGATTCCCGAAGCTCAACGGTTGATGATGACGACGACCCGGGTTTTCGATACGGAAAACAAAGACCTGGAAATTGCTAAAAACCGGAAAGCAGAAGTCGGGTTCGATTTGAATATCAAAGGAGTGAGGCTGGCAGTCACCGCTTTTCAGGAACGCATGAATAACGGTTATTCGATGGCTTACTTGCCGACTACTTTTAAATCCGTCGAAAACAAACAATACAAAAGCGGGGAATTACCTGCCGATGGAGTGACTGCTCCTGCGCTGACCGAAAAGGGGACTTACCGGGTATTGATGAAATATATGACTCCTCAGAATAACATTACAATCAATACGCGGGGACTGGAATTCGATCTGAATCTCGGACGGTTCGATGCGATTCGTACCGCTTTTTCGGTCAATGGCGCCTGGTTACGGACAGAACGGTTCAATAACGGTTATACCTATTATGAAAAAGGCTCCGAAGATCCGGCCAAAGCTCCTCATGTGGGGATTTATGAAGCCGCTATGCGGAAAAATTATTCAGAAAGAATGGCGACGACTTTCCGGGTGACCCACAATATTCCCGATATCGGGTTTGTGGTGACATTGTCTGCTCAGGTGTTGTGGAAAGAGGCCAACTGGAGCCGTTTCGGAAATGATTCGATCCCAGTTAGTTATATCTCGAAAGAAGACGGGCAGGTATATCCTTTCGATCCGGCTAAAAAAGAGGATGCTGAGTTTACCGCTATCATGCGGACAGTCAACCAGAAAGACCGAATCCGGGAATCCATGCCTCCGACACTCTGTATGAATTTGTATCTGACGAAGGAAATTAAAGACTACCTAAGGGTATCGTTTTTTGCGAACAACATGTTCAGCAGTCGTCCGCTATACAAACAAAAACGGACTATCGGTTCCTATGAAAGAAGAAATATTCCGTTATTCTTCGGGTTGGAACTGTCGGCCATTATCAATTAGTTTGTTAGAATGAATCATGTTATATCAGTAAGCATATGAAATACAAAAATACATATACAATAGCTTTTTTCTTATGGATGGCAGCGGTTACGGGATCGTGTACCGATCAATTCGACAATGCCGATCAGGCCGATAAGATAGAAAAAATGACGATCATTGTGCAGGCCGACGTGAATGTGTCCGGTTTGCCTGCTCCCGAATATTTAAAGGTACAATTGAATAATTATTCGGAAAATCTGACGTTGGATGCTGAAATGGATGCCAGTGGAAAAGCTGAAATTTCCGGCGTTATCCCCGGGTTATATAGCATCAGTATCGATGGAAAAACTTCTTCGGAGGATGGTTCGGACTATTATCTGAACGGGAATGCCGTGAATTATCCGATCGTTAGCAGCGATAAACCGCTGGATATTTCAGTGCGTGCTCTCGTGGCTGGAAAGTTGATTTTTAAGGAAATCTACTATTCCGGTTCACGCCCTGCGACAGGAGGGGTTTACTTCAGGGATCAGTTTTATGAGATTTACAACAATACGGAGAATGTGATTTATCTGGATAAGTTATATATGGGACACTTACATCCGACGACAGCGACCACCAAATTACCGGTTTGGCCCGAGGAAGACGGAGATGACTATGTCTATGCCCAAACCCTTTGGCAATTTCCGGGGAATGGAACGGATTATCCTTTAAAACCGGGCGAATCCTGTATATTGGCCCAGGCTGCCCTGAACCATCAGCAGGAGTTGTTCAATCCCAATAGCCCTGTAGATTGTTCCAGTGCGGAGTTCGAGTTTTACAATGGCTTTGCCCTGACTCCCGATCAGTCTGCCGTCAATATGAATATTGTTTACAATGACGGGACAAATGAGTTGTCTATTCCTTTTTATCTGACTTCTGTGTTTGGGGGCGCTTATGTACTTTTTCAGGTGCCGGAAGATGTCGATTATCGCCCTTGGATAGGGAATAAATGGCAGACCGTGGATTTATCCAGCTCGAGCAATACGTTATATGCCAGAGTACCTGTTGATTATATTCTCGATGTGGTAGAGTGCGGTACAAAACAAAGTGATCTGTCCGGGAAACGTGTCCCGGGATTTCTGGATGCCGGGATGACCTGGGTCGGAGGTTCTTATGTCGGGAAGAGCGTGGCTCGTAAGATGATCGGCACCCGACCCGACGGTTCGCCTATATTCCAGGATACGAATAACAGTACACAGGATTTCGAAATTCAGGATACTCCCCAGCTGAGGCGTTATGGGGTAAAGATGCCTGCCTGGAATCATCTGTTAGTGACCGGAGAATAGATCGTTAATGTTTAAAATTAGAATATTATGGTAAAGAATATATACTGCACGATAAAATATACCTGCTGTTCTTTGATGATGAGTATGGCGGTGACGGTCGGGGTCGCTCAGGAAAAAATCGCTGATCGCTTGAATACACCCGCTGCATTGGAAAATATGAAAATGCGGGGATTGTGGTCTCAGAGTAAGAATGCGGCCGGAGCTTTATTGGATTATTCATTCCGTTATGCCAGCGCAGACCTGGAATATCGGTTTTATGACGGAAATTTTCGTCGTCCTCAGCAGGGAGAAAGTGGGAATAATGTGGTTTTCGACACCGAAGGAGGAGGAAAGGTAAAGGATTTCTTTGCCTGGGGAAGTTTCAATTATTCGCGGGACAAGGTGAAAGAGGCGAATTTTAATTCTTCGATCATCGATCCGTATCGGGGAATGCCTTATTATACGGCCGATACCAACGTCAGTAACTGGAATAACCAGCATTATAGATTGAAAATGCGGGTAGCTACTCCTCAATTCTGGAACTTCCTTTCTTTCGGTCTGGATGGATACTATCAGAATTCCGTCGGGGCGAAACAACGCGATATGCGTACTAAATCGGTTTTCTATACGATTATTGTCCGGCCGGGAGTCGTTTTGTCTGCCGGGAAAAATCATCGTTTCGGTTTGGATTTTGAGTACGCCAGTGTACGGGAAGATTTGGAGATGAAAGCCGTCAATAGTTATGTCGAGCAGACTTATTACCTGCTTTCCGGTTTGGGAATGGCTACGGAAACTTCGGGTATACAACGCTTTTTGACCTACAACGGGAATCAGGTAGGCGGAGGTTTGCAATACAATTATGCCGGACGGATGAATATTTTACTGGATCTGGGTTATTCCAAGAAAGTAGAGGATGCGATTACCACTCCGACTTCTCCGCGTTATCTCGGGACGACGAAAGATGGATTATGGAGCGGTAAGTTGATGGCTTATATTCCCGATGCGAAGAAGAACACCCATTTTGTGGAGATGAACTGGCAGGAGCGGAAAATCGATGGGATCGAATATTTGCAAAAATGGGAAACGGATGGAGAAGAAGGAGAATATAAAGTGTATTACAAAAGTATCCGCTCTACCTACAAAACTCAAACGATGAGTTTGGACTATCGCTATGTGATCAACCGTGGAATGGAATATTCCTGGAAATTAGGTGCCGGTGTGAAATACTGGAAACAGGAGGAACGCTATCTGATCCCTGTTTCGACCCGGGATATAGAGAATACCAGGTTCGAAGTGAATGTGAAAAAGAATTTCTTTCTTTCAGACAATAATTTAAGACGATTATTGGTCGGTGTGAATTTGGGATACAATAAGAATAACAAAGCAGACTATGTATATGGGGGAAACTATCCGGACTATCGGGTGGTGACCGATTTGATGGGTGGAGATACCCGCTATTTGGGGGCTGATTATGGGGATCTTCATCTTTCGGCTGTTTATTCTCAGCTGGTGAATACCCGGACGACAGCTAATTTGTTTGCTAAAGTAGATTGGCAGTATTTGAAGACTCATAGTTATGACTTCGATCATCGGATGGTGATGAGTGTGAGCGTGGGGTGTCATTTTTAAATAGAGCGGTATGAATTATTTAAGCTCATTCAGTCTGGTTTGGATAGGTATGTTACTGATCGTTGCTTGTCAGGGAGAGAAAGATTTTTCTCTTCCTTATGAGAAATTTGTTTTGGATAACGGACTACAGGTCGTATTGCATGAGGATAAATCCGATCCTATCGTGTCCGTGGCGATTCAGTATCATGTGGGATCGGCGCGGGAGAAGCCTGGAAAAACCGGATTCGCTCATCTTTTTGAGCACATGTTGTTTCAGCGCTCCGAACATTTGGGCCGAAACGAATTCTTTAAAAAAATCGGCGAACTGGGGGGAAGTTTTAATGGGGCGACCGGACCCGACGGGACGGTTTATTATGAGACTGTACCTCGTGATGCGCTGGAGAAAGTGCTGTGGATGGAGTCCGACCGGATGGGATTTTTCATTAATACGGTGACCCGGAAAGGTTTAGAGAGGGAGATCGATGTCGTTTCGAACGAAAAACGGCAAAATGAAAACCGCCCCTTTGGGCAGAGTAACGGGATGATGTTAAAGCAATTTTATCCCGAAGGACATCCTTACCGTTGGCCGGTGATCGGTTCTATCGCCGATCTGCACGGAGTTACGGTAGACGATATAAAACAGTTCTATCGGAAATATTATGCTCCTAACAATGCGACCTTAGTGGTGGCAGGGGATTTTGACCGGAGGGAGGTGGAGGCGATGATCCGGAAATATTTCGGAGAAATTCCCGCCCGGGAGGAAGTAGAACCTGTCCGGCCGATACCTGTACAATTGGAAAAAACGTCGAAGTATGTCCTGGAAGATCGTTTTGCCAATGCACCCGGACTGGAAATGAATTTTTCCGGAGCAGAACAATTCCATCCGGATGCTTATCCTCTGCGCATACTGGCTTTATTGCTTTCTTACGGTAAGAATGCCCCTTTTTATAAAGTGTTGGTGGAAGATAATAAGTTGGCATCTTATGTGAATGTGGCGAGTAGTTCCCTGGAATTGAGCGGACAGGTATCGGTTTCTGTAAAAGCATATAAAGAAACCGATCTGAACACGGTATATCGGGGGATTCAGGAGGCTTTCGAAAGATTTGAGCAAGAGGGGATCCGGGATAACGACCTGGAACGTGTGAAAATTATGCAGGAGACGATGCTGTATAATGTGATGATGTCTCTTGAAAGCAAAACACAGGCCTTAGCCCGGAACAACGTTTTTGCGGGGCGTCCCGATCAGATGGTGATCGATTTGGCACATTATCAGGCTGTGACGAAGGAAGAGGTGATGAGGGTGTATCGGAAATATGTAAGGGGAAAACATTTTGTGGCTTTGAGTACTGTCCCTCAGGGGCAAACGAGCTTAGCTCTGACTGGTTCTGTTGTTGTCCGACCCGATGAAGATAGTCCGGTCGGACAGAAATTAGTGGCAGATGAAGGGGCGGTTACGGATGACGATCCCTATGAGTATACGCCGTCCGTTTTCGACCGTTCGGTGGAACCTCCTTTGTTGGCAAATACGCCGGAATCGGCGATGCCACCCGTATGGACCGGTGAAATGAGTAATGGTATGAAGGTAAAAGGAATGGCCTATACCGAATTACCTGTTGTACAGTTTGCTGTCTACCTGAATTCGGGCATGCTTTGCGAGCCGAAAGGGAAATCAGGCCTGGCACGTTTGACGGCGGCGGTATTGAATTGTGGGACCCGGACCAAAACACCGGAAGAGCTCGAGGTTGCTTTGGGATTATTGGGTGCAAGGGTATCCTTCGGTGTTTCGACAGAACGAATGCAACTGTCCGGTAGTTGTTTGAAAAAGAATTTTCCTCAGGTCCTCCGTTTGGTAGAAGAGATGTTGTTGGAGCCTCGTTGGGATGAAACGGCTTTGGAATTAGCCCGTAAGCGCATGATCGGGAATATCCGGCAAAGTTCTACCGAACCCAAGGTTTTGGCCCGGCATGTCTTCCGGCAAATGATGTACGGGCCGGAGAACGTTTTGTCGAATTCGGCTTTAGCTTCCGAGAAAGAGGTTGCCGCCATTACCATGGAGGATATTAAAACTTTTTATAAAACCCATATCGTTCCCGGACAGGCGACGTTTGATTTTGTCGGGGGGTATGAGAAAAAAGAGGTGATGAAATTTTTACAGCCTTTAGCTCGGACCTGGACTACCGGAGGTGCTTCGCAGGAGAGATTGAACCTGAATTTTATGGCTCCTCAGGCAAAAGTATATTTTGTAGATTATCCGGGAGCTAAGCAGTCGTATATTCTTCTCGGATGTCCGGCTATGCCTAAAGCCTCGAATGATTATTATCCGGCAAAAATGGTGAATCAGCTGTTGGGGGCTTCTTCCAATGCTTTATTGTTCGATGTGTTGCGTTTGCAACACGGTTATACTTACGGGGCGTATTCATTTTTCGATTGCGGGAAATATGCGAATGAGTTCCGGGCTACTTCGAGTGTACAGGCGGCTTATACGCTCGAAGCAATGCAACTGTTTAAAAGTTGTATTTCGACCTATGGAGAGCAGTTTACAGAACAAAGTCTGGTCAAAACCAAAGATGCGATGTTCAAGGAAAATGCTGCCGCTTTCGAAATGCCCGATGCCCGGTTGGACCTGTTGTCGGAAATGACGGTCGATGGTTTGCCTGTGGATGATTTGAAACGGCAGGAACAGCTTCTGAAACGGATGACGCTCCCGGAGGCGAAAGCGTGTATCCGTAACTGGTTGGATTATGACCGGATGTTTTTTGTTGTCGTGGGAGATGCGGCATCCCAGTTAGACCGGATTCGAAAAAGTGGATTGGGTGAAGTGAAGGTCGTTGACCTTCAGGAATTACGTTAAGGTTTTGCAATTATTAATCGAGACCTGAAAAGCCGGGATAGTATGGTTTTATACTTCCTGCTGGAAGGTCGATAAAAGGTGAAGTATGAATTTAATGAAGTGTATGTTTGCAGGGATAGCTTTGCTGGCTGTTTCTTTTGCCTGGGGGCAAACGATCGTTGCTCCTCAGCAACGGCCGGAAAAGACTTCTTTTGCTATCGTAACCGATCAGGTGACCTGGGAAAAGTGCAGGCCTGAGATCGAAAATTACCGGGCGGTGCTTGAACAGGAACAATTGCCTGCTTATATACTGGCCGGTCAATGGAAAAATCCGGAACAAATAAAGGAGTTGTTGATGCGTCTCTACCGGGAGAGCCGTTTGGAAGGTGCTGTATTTATCGGTGATATACCGATTCCGATGATCCGGAAGGCACAGCATATGACTTCTGCTTTTAAGATGGATGAGGAGAAGTCGCCGAGGCTGGATTCTTCCGTACCTTCCGACCGGTTTTATGATGATTTTGACTTGAAGTTCGATTATTTAGGTCAGGATACGACTTCCGCTTTGTTTTTTTATTATAATCTGGCTGCCGATTCGCCCCAGGCTTTGTGCTGTGACATATATACCGGAAGGATCAAACCGCTGGAAGATGGGACTGACCGCTACCAGCAGATCAGGGATTACCTGAACAAAGCAGTGGCTGCTCATCAGGAAAATAATATCCTGGATCAATTTGTTTCTTATACCGGAGAGGGTTCTTATTCCAATTCCCTGACAGCCTGGCGGATGGAACAGATGATCTTGCGGGAACAACTGCCAGGAGTCTTCGACCGGGAAAATAATGCCCGTTTTATGCGGTATAGCATGTGGGACTACCCAAAAGAAGAAGTCATCGCTGCCTTACAACGGGAGGACTTGGATATGCTGATTTTTCATGAGCATGGAATGCCCTACCGTCAATATATTTCGGCTACTCCCAGGACTCATGATCCGGAAGAATATACCGAATTTCTGAAACGGGAATTCCGTTCGAAATTACGAACTGTTGCGGATAGGCAGGGAGATGTCGCCGGTCAGATGAAGAAGTGGTGCGGAGAATATCACCTGGATACTTCCTGGTTTAGCGGTGCTTTCGACCCCGAATGGATTCGTAAAGATTCTATAGCGGATGCGCAGTTGGGTATTGTATTGGAAGATGTACCGTCGATTGCTCCCAATGCCCGTTTCGTTATTTTCGATGCCTGTTATAACGGGGATTTCCGTGAGAAGGATTATATTGCCGGACGTTATATCTTTTCGAAAGGGAAATGTGTCGTGGCATTTGCCAATTCGGTCAATGTCCTGCAGGATAAGTCGGCGAATGATTTGTTCGGCTGGTTGGGCTTCGGAACCCGGATCGGATTGTGGGCCCGTTATACCAATATTCTCGAATCGCATATTATCGGAGATCCGACTTTTTGTTTCTCTTCCGGACGGGAAGGGATGGATTGTAATACCTGGCTGACGACTTCCGAATCGCCTGCCTTCTGGTTGGAAATGCTGAGAGATTCTCCTTATGCCGATTTGCAAAATATGGCTTTGTTGAAATTATTTCAGCAAGAATATCCCGGGATATCGGACACGCTGCGTATGCGTTTTGAAACTTCGCCCTATGCAGTTGTCCGCTATACCTGTATGTCGCTGTTGGAAGAATTGAATGATCAGAATTTCCGGGAAGTGTTGAAACTGGCCGTGACCGACCCGTATGAATTTATCCGCCGGATAGCGATCCACCGGATGGGACGGATCGGTGCTCCGGAGTTCTTGCCTTTTATTATCGATACTTATCTGAACGATTATTTGTCGGAACGGGTGAATTTCAATGTCCTGACTGCTTTGGAAGCTTATCGGTGGCAGGAAGTCGATGCTGTACTTGAAAAAGAACTGGCGCAATCGACTTTACGGAATAAAGACGACTTTCGGACAAAATTACAAAGCAGATTGAGTAATGAGCGGATGTGGAAAGTAACTGACGATATGCCCGATCCGGAAAAACCTGAAAAAGATAAAATCTTTTATATCCGTTATCTGAAAAATCTGAACTATCATCCCGGAGTGCCTGTTTATCTCGAGCTGGTGAAAGATACATCGGCCTCTCCCGCGCTTCGGAAGTCGTTGATAGAATCTTTGGCTTGGTTCAACTTGTCCGAATATAAGAAAGATATCATCACCACTTGCGAAGGACTCTTGCAAGATCAGACAAATACACCTGATTTCCGGCAAGAAGTGTTGAGGACTTACCATCGTCTGAAAGGTGATCTGAAAAACGGGAAATAAAAAAATACGACCTATGAAAAATTGGATTTTTATCTTCATGATATCGATGATCACTCTACCGGGATATGGTAAAGTGAAGGTGCAGAAACCGAAAATGAAACACCCGACTGCTTTTGCCATCCTGGTAGATGAGGTGACTTATGAGAAAATTCCGGGGGCGATAGAAGCTTATCGGGATGCGATCGAAAAAGACGGTTTGTCGGCTTATATTGTCAGCGGAAACTGGGAATCTCCGGATCAGGTAAGAAAGGAGATTGTCGCCCTGTCGCGGCGTAAACCCGTTTTGGAAGGGATCGTTCTGGTCGGGGATATTCCGGTGGCGATGATCCGGAATGCACAACATCTGACGACAGCCTTTAAAATGGATGAAGAAGCCTTCCCTTTTATCGAATCGTCGGTCCCTTCCGACCGGTTTTATGACGACCTGCATCTGACTTTTGATTTTATTCGCAGGGATTCGGTACACCCGGATTATTTCTATTACAAATTACGGGAAGACAGTCCCCAGCAATTACAGCCGGCTCTCTATTCCGGGCGGATCAAATATCCGGAGGCGAAGGGGGAAGATAAATATAAAGCGATAGCTGAGTACCTCTATAAGGTCGTACGTGAAAAACAGGAAACGAACGAATTGGACTGTTTTACTTCTTTTACGGGAAATGCTTACAATTCCGAATGTTTGTTGGCATGGATGGATGAGCGGCTGGCATTGGAAGAAAATTTTCCTTTAGCATGGAAAAATAGCCGGACTGCCAAGTTCCTGAATTTCCGGATGGCCGATTATATGAAGTTTCATTTATTCGATGAATTACAGCGGGATGAATTGGATGTGATGTTGTTTCATGAACATGGGGCTCCGGATCAGCAGTATATTTGTGAAGGGCCTGCCCCGGTGGGAATGAACGGTTATGTGAAGGGGATTAAAGCGGCTATTTATAACGAGGTGAGGAAAGAAGTCAGGAAAGGAAAAGGCACGCCGGAAGAAATTCAGGATTACTTTATTCAGGAATACGATTTAGAAAAACATTTCTTCGACGATCTCTATCATCCTGAGTTGTTGAAAGCAGACTCCATCGCAAATGCCAATACCGGGATCGTATTGGAAGATCTGAAGCAAATGAACACTTATCCCCGTTTTGTGATGTTCGATGCTTGTTATAACGGTTCGTTCCATTTACCGGGCTATGTGGCCGGATATTATATTTTTAACGACGGGAAAACGATTGTCGCCCAGGGAAATAGCCGGAATGTACTACAAGACAGATGGACCATCGAGATGATCGGTCTTTTGTCTCAAGGTATACGGGTGGGGCAATGGAATCGGTTGATTGCAACGCTCGAGGGACATATCATCGGTGATCCGACTTTCCGTTTTTCAGTGGCTGTACCTCATACTCTGGCCCTGGATATTGTGAAAAATCCGGCAGACCGGCAATTATGGGAAAAATACAGCCGGTCTGCAATACCGGATGTACAATCCCTGGCATGGCGGATGTTGGCCGATCAGGATGAACGACACGAACTATCTCCCCGTTTGTTGAAATTATTCCGGGAATCACCCTGCAATAGTGTGAGGATGGAAGCCTTGAAGTTATTGAGTCGTTATGCAAACGACGATTTTGTAGAAGCTATACGCCTGGGATTGTACGATGCTTATGAGTTGATTCGCCGGAATGCAGCTGCTTATGCCGGAAAATGTGGCGATCCCCGCCTGATCGGAGATGTCGTTCGTGTATGGTTGAATACTCCCGAATCAGAACGGGTAAATGATGTGCTGCAGTCGGCCTTGTATCTCTTCCCGGTGGAAAAGGTAACGGAGGAATTAAAGACTTTGCAGAAGTCTGCAACAACGGTGACTCCTTTTGCGTTGAGACAACGGCAAATCGGGGAGATGATCGGAAAGCTCACAGATAAAAAGCAAAATCGCTGGTTGGATTATGCAGAAATTCCAAAGGCTACTCTGTCCTTGAAAAAACAGATTTCAATGATCCGGTATATCCGTAATAATCCGTTTCACTTTAATGTAGAAGCTTATTTGAAGCTTCTCGGTAATGAAGCATACGATAAGGAAGTCCGGATCCACATGGCGGAAGCGTTGGGATGGTTTAACTATTCCTACCGAAGGGATGAAATTCGTACAGCTATGGAAAAGATGCTTGAAAAAGGGGGATTGCCCGAAACTGTACAAAGAGAAGTATGTCAAACGATTAACCGATTGAAATAAATGATGAAAGCTTTACTGTTACTTTTATGGTTACTCCCTTTGTGGAGTTGGGCAAAACCGGAGATGATCCGGCCGAAAGTGAAAACTTCCACCGCTTTTGCTATTGTCGTCGACCGTCAAAGTTACGACAAAGTGAGAACAGCTGTAGAGGCCTATCGGGATGCGATCGAAAAGGATGGACTGGCGACCTGGATCCTGATCGATGATTGGGAAAGCCCCGCAGAAATCCGGGCCTTGCTGAAAGAATTGTATGAGGATCGCCGGATGCCTTTAGAAGGGACGGTTTTTGTCGGGGATATACCGGTTCCGATGATCCGGGATGCCCAGTTTTTGTCTTCTGCCTTCAAAATGGACCAGAAACGTCCCTGGGATCAGTCGAGTATTCCTTCCGACCGTTATTATGACGATTTCGGTTTGCAGTTCGATTTCCTGAAACAGGATTCCATTCAGCCGTTGTATTTTTATTATAGCTTGAATCCGAATTCGGCGATGCAAATCCGGTCGGATATCTATTCTGGACGGATCAAGCCGATGGCCCGGGAAGGAAAAGATAAATATGCGATTTTGGAACGTTACCTATGGAAAGTGGTACGTTTGAAGGCAGAAAAGAATCCTTTGAACGATCTCACCGTGGCCCGTGGGCATGGGTATAATTCCGAAGCCCGGGAAGCCTGGTCGGGTGAGCAGTTGGCGTTGCGTGAACAGTTGCCGGATTTATTCCGGCCGGGGAGTTATGTCCGGTTTTATGATTACGGCATGCAATACCCCGCCAAATTTCCTTATCTCTCCGCTACCCAGCGGGAAACGGCCGATGTCATTTTATTTCATCACCATGGAGCCGACGATACCCAATATCTGAACGGCTATCCGGAAGGTAGTGGGGTGAATCTTTCTATTGATAATGTGAAACGCTATCTGCGGAGTAAGATCGTGACGGCTTATGAGCGTAAAAAAGATGTCGAAAAGACGAAGCAGGATTATAGTCGATCCCTGGGGGTTCCTGTTGCCTGGATGGAGGATGCGCTCGATCCGGAGGTTATGGCACAGGATTCCCTTTTCAATGCCCGGATGGATATTCATTTGAGCGATATTCATGCCCTTCGGCCCAATGCCCGTTTCGTGATGTTCGATGCCTGTTTCAACGGTTCTTTTCATTTGGAGGATTGCATTGCCGATGCTTATATTTTCGGTGAGGGAAATACAGTGGTTACTCAAGGGAATACGGTGAATACCATTCAGGACAAATGGCCCGACGAATATTTGGGGGTACTGGCCTGTGGCGTGAGAATCGGTCAATGGGCGCGACATGTGCATTTTCTGGAAACACATATTATCGGTGACCCTACTTATCGTTTTGCAAATACCGGGGATTCCCGGTTGGACTTGAATAAGATTCTCGTCAAAGAAAAGAAAAACGTGGCGTTGTGGCATCGCATGCTGAAACATCCGCTTCCCGATGTGCAGGCAATGGCCTTGCGGAAACTCTTTGAAAATCAGGACAAGGGGCTGGATCTTTTGTTGCAGTCTGTTTATCGGTCTTCGCCGTATGGTGTGGTCCGGATGGAATGTTTGAAATTATTGTATGAAATGAACAGCCCGGTACTTTTTGAAATATTACCCTTGGCTGTGGATGACAGTTACGAACTGGTCCGGCGGTTTGCCGTTATTTATGCCGGTAAGACAGGAGCTGACGAAGCTATTCCGGCAGTAGTCCGTTCGTTACTGAATGACCGCTTGTCCGCCCGGGTGAACTATCAGGCCCGGGAAGCTGCGGGACTTCTGAATCCGGATAAAATGCTGGCGGAGATACAGAAACAAACCACGGAGGGGGCGTATTGGGTAGATGAAACCGATTTACTGAAAGCATTGACGACTTTGATTCAACGGGGAGCTGCTTCCTGGGAAAACAATATCGCGGTCGTATTGAATAAGACTTCCAAAGCCAAAGATAAACGGTTTGAAATCGGTAGACACCGCAATCAAAACTATGCCCGGTCGGTAGAACCCCTGATTACCTTTATGCTGGACGCTTCGCAGGATATGGATTTACGGATCAGGACTGTCGAAGCCCTGAGCTGGTATAATCATTCGGTGAAACGGCCGGAAATTATTGCGGCTTGTGAAAAACTGATTGCTGCAAACGAAAATTCCCGTTTGGTCGACGAGGCGGTGAAAACTAAAAATAGGTTGATCGATTAAAATAGGAAAGTAAATGATAAGAATTGTCCCAAAATCGATATATCAAAAATCGATTTTGGGATAATTTTTTATTTAATGCCTTTTCGGTTTCGCTTTCAGTTTTTCGGGACGCATTGAATATTCTTTGACGCCGTATTTGGGCTGATTTTGGAGGAACTCGGGCAGATGTTTCTGAATTTCCGGGTTGGTCCGGATGAAGTGTTCCAGTTGGTTGGCATAATCGAAATGGGTAGTTGCGTCATCCCGGTTAGACATATTGTAAGCCATATACCGCGAATATTCCAGGCATTTTTCTTTCCAGAATTCCGGATAATCTTTATAAGTGGCTGAACGGGTCATAAAGCGAAAATATATACAAAGTTCTTCACGGAAAGCACCGGGATCAGCTACCATTTGGTCGATGAGCCGGGCAGCTTCTTCGTATTTTTCGGCACTAATCAGTCGGTCGGCCTCGTTTTTCCGGGTAAGGAATGTTTTTCCTTCGAAATCAGGTATGGCTGCCAATTCGGCGGCATCCGGGCAGTAGTTACATTCTTTGAATAATTTACTGTCTACTGCCTGGGTTCCGTGAATTTTGCGGTATTTGTCGATATCGGAACAAAGCATTTTAAACAGTTTGTTGTCCCGTCCGTGGATGGATTTCACGAATAAGGCCCATACTTTCGGATTTTCCAGTGAATAACCCGGCTTCGTGATCAGTTGTTCGGCACATTTTTCGCTTTCTGTCCGGTTATAGCGGGAGGCTGCATAATAAGCGTAATCAAGTAGGAATTCCGGTTTGGTATTGCCTGCTTTCTGTTGTTCCATCAGATAGACAGAGGTCTTTTTCGGATCCAGGGCCGAAGCTCCGGTGAAAAGGAAAGTTTCCCGGTCTTGATTACTACCGGAGATATGAATTGCTTTTTCGGTTTTGGGATTTACAAAAACAAAGGTGGGGAAGGAAGCTACTTCGTATTTTTTGGCTAATTCGACTCCTTCGCCTGTTTCTGCATCAATCTTCAGGCATACAAAATGATCGTTGTAAAAATTACCTACACTTCCTAAGGTGAAGATGTTTTCAGCCATATTCAGGCAGGGGCCGCACCATTGGGTATAGAAATCGATAAAAATCGGTTTTTTCTCTTTTTTCGCCATAGCCTTGGCTTCTTCCCAGCTGCAATGCCGGAATCGGATACCCTCTTGGGCAACTGCCTGGAAGGCGATAAAGAGACTGAACAGGAAAATTAATTTTTTCATTTTACTTCAGAGTTACAAAAATTATCGCAGTTACAGGGGTTACAACGGTTTAGTCGTTCCTTTTAACCGTTGTAACCTTTAAAACTTTTTATCTCTCGTACTGCGGCATTCCCGGATTGTAATTCAAAATCATTTGATTAATCGGGAAGATGTACCGATTGTCGTTCGGTGCAAGGGTAAAGGTCTCACCGTCTGCTGTATGGGTGATGTTTTTTTGGAATTTGTCTTCATAATTGAGACGTTTCAGGTCTATCAGGCGGTGGAAACCCGTGAAGGCAAATTCCCGGCGACGTTCGTCCAATACGATGCGGAGCGCTTCGTCCTTGTCGGTTGCTGTCAGGGCTACGTTGTTTTTGATGCGGTTGTCACGCAGTTTGTTCACATAGCTCATTGCATTGTCTTTGGAGCCGACGCGGGCTTCGCATTCTGCGGCAATCAGCATGTTTTCGACAGTGGAGAAACCTACGTTCTGATAAGCATATAGAATATAGCAAGTCTCCCCGTAAAAATAATCGGTACGTCCCATGTTGACGGTATCGTCGGCATAAAACAAAGCACGGCGCTGGTCTGTCGCTCCTGCAGGCAGGTTACGCTCAAATGTTGCAAGAAAATCCTTGCTGACCGGAATGGTTACACGTCCGCTTTGCAGACGGACAAATACGGCTTCCGGATTGTCATCCTTTTCGAGCATTGGTGTACCATCGGGCAAGACGATACGTCCCCAGGTAGTTTTATCCTTTGTCTGATAAGGGCACAAATCTTGCAATTTGTCGTTCAGTTTCAGTGCCTCTTTTGCTTCGGTGAGAGCATCGTCATAACGTCCCATGTAGAGATACAGGCGGGCATAAAAAGAGTGAAGGCTGCCTAAATAGGGATGGAATAAGTTAATGGGGACTTCTTTCAGGCTTTTAGAAGCTTCTTTTAAGTCATCCTCTATTTGTTTGTATACTTCGGCAACAGTGGCACGGGTGTATGTTTGATCTACAAGATCCTTTGTGATCAAAGGAATGCCATAATCGGTTGCTGCCGTTTCTTTGTGATAATGGCGGGCGTAGATGTTGACCAATGCCAGGTATTCGAAAGCACGCTGGTAGAGCGCTTCGGCGCGCAGGCGATGTTTTTCTGCATCGGTGGCATCGGTAGAGGAAAGCACGTTGTTGATAATAGTGTTGAATGTGTAAATACGCTCATAAGCGGCATTCCACAAGTTGTCATCTGACCCCGGCGTGTAAATCTGTCCGCCTTTGAATGAGTAGAGATTGCGCTCGTGGTCATCTTGGTTTGCATACGCCAGGTCGGCAGCAGAAACGGTATCGTCCAATAAATGCACGTCATCTGTCAGATAAAATGCATCTGTGCTCATGCAGCTATTGAGAGACTGACTGGCCAACAATTTCACATAGTCTTCAAAAGCTTCGGGAATCGCATATCCTTTCGGTTTGTTTCCCAAAAAATGGTCGCATCCTTGACTTACTATCAGTAGGGTGCAGAGTATCGGATAAATGTATTTTCTCATTATTGTTCTCATTTTAGAAATTAACTGATAAACCGAATGTCACATTTGCCGGGAGGTGAGAGCCGCGTGAGGGTGAAAGGCTGCTGCCGTTCCATACTTCGGGGTCTAAGTTGTCCCTATTGGCGGCCCAGTACCAAAGGTTCTGTACCTGTACATTCAGGCGGATACCTTGAATCATGTATTTTTTCAACAAATGTGGGGGAATGGTATAACCAAGAGTCACATCGCGCAATTTGATGTAGTCGCCTTTCTGTACATGTTTGTCGGCTGCACTCCAAAGGTCTTTTGCTTTCATGGCTGCCTGGTTTTGGAAAGCAAAAGCCGGGTTGATGTCCGGATTGTTGTTATCCTCTGCGCTTTTCCAGTAATTCATCAGGTCGCGGTCGGCATTGGAGGTGCGGTAAATAGGATGCTGTGCAATCAACATGCCTGCTTTTACATCGCGCATTACATGACCGCCGGCATAGATAAACATGAAGGAAAGATCAAAACCTTTATAACTTAAACGGTTAGTAAATGATGCATTGAAACGTGGCTCGTAAGTACCCGAGTAAACTAAATCTTCCTTGGTCAAAAGGTCGGCAGATTTTACAATTTCTCCATTCTTGTTATAGGCGGTTGGAATACCGTTTTCATCCAAACCAGCATAACGAACGCTGAACATGGAATTCATGGCATAATTTTTACGGGTGTTCAGTTTGCTATAGTAACTGTAAGCCGATTCATCAGAAGTCTCGACTTCAAGCACTTTATTTTTGTTGTATCCGAATATGAAGTTAGAAGTCCATGAGAATTCATTCGTTTTGATATTCTCACTGTTCAATACGATTTCTACACCTCGGTTGTACAAACTGGCAAAGTTCATCAACATGGAACTCCATCCCAGGGTCGGATCGGTGGAGAAGTCTCCCAAAAGATCACTACTCTTTTTGTTATAGAATTCGACAGAGCCGTTCAAACGGTTTTGGAATAAATTGAAATCTACTGCGATGTTGGTTACTTGGGTCTTTTCCCAACGCAATGACGGGTTTGCCGGACTTTTGATATAGAATGCGCTTTCATTGGTATAGTAGTTGTTCCTGTCTGCTGCGGCAATCAGGTAAGGACCGTTCTTTTTAGAAACGTTACCGTTGATACCGTAAGTGGCACGAAGCACAAGACGATCTAACCAATTGGTTTTGTTTTGAAACAGAACATAGTGGGCACCTACAGACCATAAAGGTTTATACTGATATTTGGGGTCTGTACCGAAAAGGTTTGATTGGTCAATACGGATACTTCCATTCACGGTCAGACGGTTGTCTAAAGTATAGGATGCATTTCCATAAAATGATACATAACGGTTGTCCACATGCGAGAAACCCGGAGTCTTGTTGTTGAATGAGAATGTTCCGTATATACTTTGAGTGCCCCGAAGCATTTGATTCAAGTCAAGCGCGTTGATTTCGCTGTACACCAATGTCTGATCATCGTATCCCAAACGGTAGAAACCGTTTTGAGAGGTAACGACTTTCCGCCGTTCTGCGCCGACAAGCACTTGTAAGTCATGACGCTCGGAAAAGGTGTTGTTATAGTTCACTTGGGCACGCATCGTGTAGGAATTATTGTCCGTATTGGTCTGCACAATCTGTCCTCCGACAGGGATGTTGTATTTTAACGTACCGTTTGGATTTAATACGGCAGCATCGTTAATCATAGTTTTTACATCCAAAGCATTTTTCGTGTCATATTGCTTCGTGAATCCGGTGGTATTTTCCGTCTGGTAACGCAATTCGAGGTTCAGCCCGTCAATAATCTTGAATTTGGCTCCGAAATTCAAGTTCAGGTAACGGCTTTTTGCCGTATAGTGGCGAGATGCCATTTCATTGACCGGAATATAGGTCTCGTCCATCAACCCGATACTTTTCAAACGGTCGATTTCTGCCTGTGATTTGGTATTGTACATCTGGAGCGGATTGCCTTCGTCGTCACGCAACATATAATAGGAAGAGGTACCCGCATTCAACAAGTTCATACCCAACACGCCATTGTCGTAATCTTCGGACTTATTGCTGCCGATGATGCCTGCATCCAAAGTAAACCACTTAAAGAGATTAAACGTATTTTTGATATTAAAACCTATACGTTTCGTTTTCTGTTCTCGTTCGTATGGAGCGGTTCCGGTGTAGTTTATAGAAAAATTGTATTTGTAGATGTCCGAACCACCATTAAATGAAAGGTTGTGTTGGTGCGTGATAGCCCTTTTACGAAGGAATTCATCAATCACTTGGTTGTACCTGTCATGTGTACGGTAGGGTTTCAATTTCGTTTCAAGTTCCGATTCGCTTAATTTGCCGTCTCTCCAATCCAGCAATAACAATTGCACATCGTTTTGGAAACGGTTGGCATCATAACGATTTACATTCGGGAAAGTTTGAATCAACATTTTTTGGAAGTCCACCAATTCCGAACTGGACATTTTGTTTGCATAATCCCTATCGGGGAGGCCTTGCAATTTGATACTTCCGTTATAGTTGACACGCGGTTTGCCTGTTGAACCGCTGCGCGTTGTGATAACAATTACACCGTTGGCGGAACGAGCTCCGTAGATAGAAGCAGCTGTAGCGTCTTTCAATACTGTGATATTCACAACATCCGAAGGGTTAAGCACATCCAATGGCGTAGTTTGGCTGCCCGGTTCTCCTTCAAACGGAATACCATCTACTACATATAACGGTGTCTTGTCGCCATTCAAGGTAGAGACTCCTCGAATCTGAATATTCCCGCGGTTCGAAGTCAATCCGGCCACCTTCCCTTCCAGACGATCCATAACGTTGGTTTGTAATTTCCCTTCCATATCTTTGGGAGAGATGATGGCGAACGAACCGGTTGCCCGTTCTTTAGAGATGGTCTGGTAACCGGTGACGATGACTTCTTCGATCATCTTCGATTCCGGTTTCAGGTCGAAGTTGTAGACTTCCTGGTTAGGCATCACTTTCACTTCGGCATTGCTGTAACCGATGAAGGAGGCCACCAGCAATTGGCCCGCTTCTGTCGTTTTTAGCGTGAATTTCCCATCGACGTCTGTAGCGACACCTACTGTAGTACCTTTAAAGAAAACACTGGCTCCTACAATCGGATCTCCGTTTTCGTCTTTCACAACCCCCCGGATGGTTTGTCCGGCTTTAGCTCCTTTCTGATTGCCGGCTACTGCTGCCGGAGTCGGTTGTTTCCCTGCCGGAGCCAGCATAATCTGATGATTGGAAATGGAGTAAGTGATGTCGGCAATGGCTCCCAATTGTTCCAAAGCTTTGTCTAAAGATACACCATTACATTCCAGATTAACTTTCTGGTTGACATTGATGGTACTCGAGGAATAGATAAACGAGTGCTTACTTTGCTGCTCGATTTCTTTCAATACCTCTTTTAAAGATTGATTTTTAGCATGAATGGTGATTGTAGGTTGCTGCGCCCACACCGCATTCCCTGACATTAGCACACATACCAGCAGGAATAAAAGCCGTTTCAGGTAGTTGCTTTTTCCGGCTGGAATAGCTGATACATCGTTTTTCATATAAATTTGGTTAATTTGTTTAATGTATATAGAATACACATAAAAATGCGAATACCCTAAATCGATATTCGCATTTTTTTTCAAAAAATTGAGTCCTGTAATCTTAATACTTATACAGAACGGCTGTTTTATCCTTTATTTCAAACCGGAGCAAGGCGACGTTATGCATGATTTCCAGTATCTGGGAAATGGATTCCTCGTGAAAACGGGCGGTAAATTTTTGATCCAGAATTTCCGGGTCTTTCACTTCGAAGGTCATGCCATGCCAACGTTCCAGCTTTTTCAGGACTTCCGCTATCGGTGTCTCGTCGAAAATCAACCAACCGTCTTTCCAACCTAGGATGGGTAAAGTCTCGGCCGGGACAGTCAGATTGACTTTTTGCCTCTCTTTTTTCTCTATCCAAATTCTTTCGTTGGGTTTGACTTTGATTTCTTCCTGTTTCGAATGCTTGGTCCGCAAGACGGTGATATTACCGGATAGTAATAGGGCAGAGACATTATCGTCGTTTTTATAGGAGGTCAGATTAAATTTAGTCCCTTTGACGATAACCTGAATTCCGTTTTCCAATTTAACGATCATCGGTTTTTCGGGATTTTTTACTACATCGAAATAACCCTCACCCGAGAAATTGATTTCCCGGCTGTCTCCGGAAAATTGTGCCGGGCATTTCAATTCACTGTCAGAATTTAACCAAACGATACTTCCGTCAGGGAGCGTGACCCGTCCTTTTACTCCTTTATTGGTATGGTATTCCAATTGGGCTAATTGCTGATTTTCCAGAAAATGGATTTCTTGCCGATAGTCATTGAATTGATGGAATATTTGAAAGGAAAGAAGCAGGATCAATGAAGCGGCAATGCCATAACCCAGGATTCGCCGGTTTTGTTTACGGTGGCGGATTTTGCGGGAGTATTGTAGTACGCTCGCTTCCGGAGCTTTGGTCTCGGGTAACTTACTTATGACCCATGTGTTTTTTAATCGATTGAATTTCAGTCGATTGTCAGGATGCTCTTCCAGCCAATTCAGGATCCTTATTTTCTCCCCCTCTGTCGCTTGTCCCGTTATATATTTGAGTAATAACTCTTCATTCATAAGTATTGGGAATCTTTTTGGTAAATATACACTTAAATCTACAACTACCCTAAATAAAATTTTGGATTTTTTTAATTTAAGTGAGTAAAGGGATTAATCCGAAACACAAAAGTATCAGGTAGTCTTTCAGTTTATGCCGCATGTGAGCGAGTGCTTTAGTCATGTGGTATTCGACGGATTTGACCGATAAATCGATTTCCTGTGCGATTTCTTCATAGGTCATTTCCTGGTCCCGGCTCATTTTATAAATTATTCTCGTTTTTTCGGGCAACTCAGAGAGGGCCTGTCCGATCAGTTGTTCCAGTTCCTGCATTTGAACGGTATCGAAAGTTTCGTCGGAAAGAGCCGAATAATTAGCCATGGTTTCCCGGGCTGTCAGGCTATCGCTATATTTTTGTTCTGCGATCTTTTTTCTTAATACATTCAGGCATTTGTGTTTGGCAATGGTTAGAATAAAAGCTTGTACGCTGAGGTCCGGACGGATTTCAGTTCTTTTTTCCCATAATGTAACGAACGTTTCCTGAGCAATTTCGCGGGCTTCTTCCGGATCGGGAAGATATTGCTGTGCAAAAAACAGGGTACGCGTGAAATAATCCCGGTATAATCCTTCGAAGAAGGTCACTTCCGCTGACTTCAGGAATTTATGGATACTATTCCTTAAAGGTTTCATGTTGTTTTTCTCCCGTTTTTATGATAACACCACATTATCATGAATCGACAAAGATAAATAAAAGAGAAAGAGGATTTTACATCGTATTCAAAAAGGTTGTGAAAAAATAATAAGATTCGGGTAGTCAAATAAAAAAAACTGCCCGGTTTTCCGGGCAGTTCCCTCATGGTAAGGTGAGAAAAAGGTTTATAATTGATGAATTGTTTTAAGTTCGGCCATACCGGTTTGTACGGCTTCGATATTCATCGGTATTAAATTGTGGTGACGGGCCGGAAGAGATTTCTTCAACCCTTTCTCCAAATTATCCAGGTTAATGATCGGTTTTACTTTCAGGAATCCTCCCAATATGATCATGTTGAAGATTTTCGGATTACCTCCCTCAGCAGCCAGGCGGGCACCTTCGATCTGATAGATGTTGATGTCTTTCCGGGTAGGATGGTGGGTAATACCGTTCGGATCGTATATCAGGGTTCCTCCTGCTTTTACCAGGGGCTCGAATTTATCCATAGACTGCTGGTTGAGTACAATGGCCGAGTCGAAGGCATTCAATACCGGTGAACTGATCCGTTCGTCACTGATGATCACCGTAACATTGGCTGTACCTCCGCGCATTTCAGGACCGTAGGAAGGCATCCAGGATACTTCCTGATCTTGCATGATGCCGGAATAAGCCAGGATCTTTCCCATAGAAAGTACCCCCTGTCCTCCGAATCCGGCTATAATAATTTCTTCTGTCATAAAAACAATAATTTACATTTTTGGTCTTTAGTCTCTAGCCTTTTAGCTTTTAGCTTCCAGCCTTTCGCCTTTAGCATTCTAGCCTTTTTTTTAGATGTCTTTGATGTCCCCGAGCGGATATTTTTCAAACATATGTTCTTTCATCCACTTATTGGCGTCGACGGGAGTCATCTTCCAACCGGAGTTACAAGTACCTACAACTTCTACGAAGGAGAGGCCTTTTTGTAAACGGGTATTTTGGAATGCCTTTTTCAGCGCATTTTTTGTTTTCCGTACAGCAGCAGGTGTTTCTGCACTTTGACGGGTAACATAACAGGTTCCGTCGAGTTGTGCCAATAATTCGGTGATCTTCATCGGGAAACCATTCAGTTTGGCATCACGTCCGTATGGTGTGGTCGAGGTCACCTGTCCCAACAAGGTGGTAGGAGCCATTTGGCCTCCGGTCATACCGTAAATAGCGTTGTTAATAAAAACCACTACGATATTTTCTCCCCGGTTACAAGCATGCATGATTTCTGCACATCCGATAGATGCCAGGTCACCGTCTCCCTGATAAGTAAATACATATTTTTCGGGGTGCAGGCGGCTGATGGCGGTAGCTACGGCAGGTGCACGGCCGTGAGCGGCTTCAGCCCAGTCGATATCGATATAATTGTAAGCGAATACGCTACATCCTACCGGAGAAACACCGATGGTCTGATCCTGGATGTTCAGCTCTTCGATCACCTCCGCGATCAATTTATGAACTACGCCGTGAGTACAACCCGGACAGTAGTGCATAACGTTGTCAGTGAGGAGTTTGCTCTTTTGGAGTACGAGGTTTTCCTCTTTTATAATGTCTGTTAGTTCCATCTTATCGTTCCTCTTAAATCTTAAATTTATTTTTCAGTGCTTCCACGATCTCTTCCGGAGTAGGTACAACACCACCCATACGGCCGTAGAAATCTACTTTCACTCTTCCGTTGACAGCCAACCGTACGTCTTCAACCATTTGTCCGGCACTCATTTCTATTGAAAGGAAACCTTTGGTTTTAGCGCATAGATCCGAAATGGCTTGTGTCGGGAAAGGATAGAGGGTGATCGGACGTAACAGTCCTACTTTGATACCTTCCTGGCGGGCTAATTGGATGGATTTTTGGCAAATACGTGCACAAGAACCGTAAGCTACGAAAATGTAGTCGGCATCCTCACAATTGAGTGCTTCGTAGCGGACTTCGTTGGCTTCGATTTCGCGGTATTTCCGTTGAAGTTTTTCGTTGAATACTTCCTGACGGTGTGCTTCCAGTTCCAAAGAAGTGATGATATGATGATTCCGGTTTTTCTTTTTACCGGTCAGTGCCCAATCGCCCGATATTTTTTCGATTTCTTCATCTGTCCATCTCGGCGTATAGTCCGGAAGGACTACTTTTTCCATCATCTGACCGATCACGCCATCGGCCAATACCATAGCCGGATTACGATATTTAAAAGCCAGCTCGAAACCCAATACGACAAAATCACTCATTTCCTGAACCGATGCGGGGGCAAGAACGATCAGGTGATAATCACCGTGTCCACCACCTTTGGTCGCCTGAAAGTAGTCACTTTGTGAAGGTTGAATCGTACCTAAGCCAGGGCCTCCACGCATAACGTCGACTACCAAGCAAGGTAATTCCGCTCCGGCGATATAAGTGATACCTTCTTGTTTTAAGCTGATACCCGGACTAGAGGAAGAGGTCATTACTTTTTTACCACAAGATGCACCGCCATATACCATATTGATCGCGGCCAGTTCGCTTTCTGCCTGCAATACCACCATGCCTGTCTCTTCCCATGGTTTACGCAGCATGAGGGTTTCCATGACTTCAGATTGCGGGGTAATCGGGTAACCAAAATAACCATCGCATCCGCAACGAATGGCGGCTTCTGCGATTACTTCATTACCCTTCATTAATTTTACTTCTGCCATTTTTTCGGTAGTTTTATATTATTCTACATTTTTTTATAGACAGTGATTACAGAGTCGGGACATACCAGACCACAGCTCGCACAGCCGATACAAGCTTCGGGATTTTTCATATAAGCATAGTGATAACCCTTTCCGTTTACATCCGGATTCAGCTCGATCACTTTAGTCGGACATGCTACGACACACAGACTACATCCTTTGCAATGTTCGGTGTCTACAACAATTGCTCCTCTGAATTTTGCCATAATCTTAATAAATTATAATTTGTCGAATATTGATGTAATATTATTACGCTTTGTTATTTAATTCGGGTATAAAATTACATTTTAAAATCAAATCCGCAAAAAAAGATCAAATTATTTTCATTTTAAGCTGAAAACTGCACATCTCCCCGAAGAGTGAGAAAATATTTAGCTTTTTTTTGCACAATCTGTTTGTAAAGTGTGAATCTACAAGGATTTAAAATCATCACTCCCTATGATTCGATTGGGGTATGATCTTTGGCAAACCGTTCGATCCGGTCTTTCAATGTGTCCATTTGGTCCAGTCCGACTTGGGATACACAAGCTCTTAATCCTTCCCGGGTACTTCCGCATCCTTTTAATGTGATGGAAGAAATTCCATAATAAAGAAGTTCTTTAGCTAATTCTGCTCCTGTCATTCCCGGATAATAGATGGTAAAATAGAAACCGTCCGCTACGTCTTCATGTCCGTCTTTATCGTACACGACTTTGAAACCGGCGTTTTTGTAAAGGGTCTTCATGATTTCAGCCCGTTTGCCGTATTCCCTGACATCTGTCAATATATTGATCCTTCCCTCGTTGGCGGCTTTCAATACGGCTGCTACGGCATATTGAGGGGAATGAGCGGTACCTGATGTTTGGGTATATATCAATTTATAGGTAATGGTATATCCCAGCTTGTCGGCTTTATAGCGTTCTTTCAAATGTTCGTATTTCTTATGGAATAAAGCATCGGAAATACAGAGCAGCCCCAGGCGTTGGCCGGCATAGCTGAATAATTTCGAACTGGATATCATAAAAATATAATTATCCGTATATTTCGCTACAGTCGGTTGGAAAGGAGCCTTACCCGGATGAGACAGATCCTTGCGGAAATCCATGGCAAAATAAGCCAGGTCCTCGAGAATAATGGTATCGTATTCGGTTGCCAGTTTGCCGATGACTTGTAATTCGAAATCCGTCAGGCATACCCAGGATGGGTTGTTCGGATTACTATAAACGATGCCGGCGATATTCCCCCGGTCCAGGTATTCCCGTAGTTTAGCTTCCAGTTTTTCTTCCCGGTATTCATAGATATCGAAGGTTTGATAAGGCTTGCCGATGACTTCGAGTTGGGTTTTCTGTACCGGAAATCCCGGATCTATAAATAAAATCGTGTCTTTCCCCTTATGGCATTCGGTCAATGCCATGAAAGCGACATAAGATGCCTGCATGGCACCTACTGTCGGGATGATTCCTTCTGGCCGGATATCGACATCCATGAAATTTTTTACAAAACGGGAAGCTTCTTCAGAAAGTACCGGATAACCTTCCAGCATCGGATAAAATTGGGCTACTCCGTGTTTTAATGCTTCGATTTCGGCTTCTGTTCCGATACGGGAAGGAGCCAGACCCGGAACACCCATTTCCATTCGGATGAATTTTTCGCCGGTGGCTTTTTCCAGTAGATTAGCTATTTTTACCGTGTCGCGGATAGAAGCATCGTCTAAATTACTTACTCCGCATTGAGCCATCGTGGTGTCAACCAGCTGTTTATCAATCAGATTATTTTGCATGATATGATTTAGTTTGTTGCTTTCATTTTGAAACAATAATACAAAAATTAATTGAAAAAATACAATGATATGGTGATTTTAACTTATAATTAATCAAATTTGTATCGTTTGCAGATTAAATCTAGGTTTGATTTTTCCCCTTTCTATTCCGATTCCGGTTTTTATACCGTCAGACCGGTTCGTTAAGGCTTTCCTTCATTGACCGGCGGAAGCGACCGGGTCTCCGAACGCGATCACCGAAGACGAATAAGTACAACAATAATGCTACTTTTTAAAGTAGTTTCGACGTGTTTTAAAGTTGAGCTTAATCAATTTTGATTGCTGTCGTTTTATTTTGGGGGAATCCGTTGTTTGGCAAATAAACCGATCCTTAAATAAATGAATAAACAATTTTTTCCCTTAAATTTGTCGGGTTAACTAATTGGTGACGGAGTGAATCTTGAATTATTCATAGCAAGAAGATTATTGAAGGGAAAACAAAACGGAGCGGTATCTGTGCCGATTGTAAAAATTGCGTTAGCCGGTATTGCGCTAGGAGTTTGTGTGATGCTGCTTTCGATCCTGATTATTACCGGTTTTAAAAATGAGATAACCACTAAATTGTCGGGATTTATGGCTCATTTGAGCATTACGGCTTATGATCATGAAGATGCTTATTCGGGAAGTGAGATCGAGCTGAACGATTCTTTGTTGGAAGTGGTCCGGAGAGTGTCCGATTTAAAGCAGATGTATGCTTATGTGACAAAACCGGCGATCTTGAAGAGTAAGGAAGAAATTCACGGTGTAATTTTGAAAGGTATGGATTCCTCTTACGATGCTTCTTTCTACCGGAAGCATCTTCGGGAGGGCGAATACCCTGATTTTTTTCAGGCCGAACCTTCTCGTGAGGTGTTGATCTCAGTTGCTGTGGCGGCTATATTGAATGTCAGTCCCGGTGATAAAATTACGGCACATTTTGTACAAGATCCGCCGAGAGCACGGGTGTTTACGGTGAAGGGAATTTACGATACCGGTTTTAAGGAGTATGACGAAATGCTGGCGGTGTGTGACATCAGGCATTTACAGAAATTGAACAATTGGGCGCCCCGGGAGGTTTCCGGTATTGCTGTGGAACTGAACGATATGAAACGCATATTAGAGGTGGAGGCGGAGTTGGACGACACCTTGCCCATGAATCAGGATGACGATTTTTATAAAATCACTACTTTGCGGGAAACGGCTCCTCAGGTCTTCGATTGGTTGAATCTGTTGAATATGAATGTTTGGATCATCCTGACGCTGATTGTTGTGGTTGCCGGTTTTAATATGGTGTCGGGTTTGTTGATCCTGATTTTGGATAAGACCTCCTTTATCGGGATTTTGAAAGCTTTGGGATATCGGAATATACGTCTGAGGAGATTGTTTTTATATATAGCTGCCGGATTGATTGGCAAAGGGATGGTGGTAGGTAATATTTTGGCTCTTACCTTAGGTGGTTTGCAGGCTCTGTTTCGGATTGTCAGATTAGATTCGGCTACTTATTATATGGATACGGTGCCGATTTATTTCGATTGGGTCTATATTATTTTATTGAATGTCGGAGTGTTGGTAGTTTCGGTGTTGATGTTGGTCGTGCCGACGATGTTGATTTCCAGGATAAAACCGATTAAAGCGATTCGTTTCGAGTAACGTGAAGTAATGAAGATGAATTTTAAAGCATATATAGAAAAATGGATTATTCCGCATCGGCGCGGGATTATGGGTACCGTGATTTTTCACTTGGTCCTGGCTATTTTTTTATTGAGTATGGAAATTTCCCGGATTCAGGTTCATACGGAGATGGAAATCGTTATGGATACCCCGACTCCGGAGGAGAGGCAGAAAAAAGAGGAAGAGCAGCAACGAAAAGAGGAAATTCGTCAAAAGACTTCTCAGGAAGAGGTCGAACGCATGTTGCGTTCCATTGCTGTCAATGAGAATGCCGTACAGCCGGAAAAGAGAGCAGATGCCAGTGTACAGCAATATGTGGACGAGATTTTGAAGGAGTTGGAAGAAGAAGGAAATAGCGGACGTTATAAAGCCCAACGCGATAAAAATTACCAAAAAGACAGTTTGCAAAATGATCGCGATAAACGGGAACAGGAACTGGATTCTTTGAAATCTACTTTTTATGCCGGTGAAAGTAGTGTCAGTTATAATCTGAAAGACCGGTATGCCCGTTTTCTGCCGATTCCGGTATTTAAATGTGAATATGGAGGTAAAGTTGTAGTCGAGATACTGGTTAATCCGAAAGGTGTGGTCCAGAAAGCTAAAATTTTGGAAGATCAGTCTCAGTCGGACGACTGTTTGTGGCGGGTGGCTGTCGATGCTGCTAAACGTTCGCGTTTTAATGAAAAACCGGACGCCCCTGCGCTGCAGAAAGGTACGATCACTTATAATTTTGTAAAGCAGTAAAATAGGTTTTTTGTTTTTTTTACATTAACTTTGCTATCTGATGTGTGATAGTGTCTGATCTGTTAATTATTGTAGTGTATGGGATTATTTTCTTTTTTATTTTCTAAGCATAAACTACTTCGTACGACCTATGAAGCGGAAACTTTCAGAGCCGTATTCCGTGAAGATGAAGAATTGTTTCTGAGGGTGGAAAAAGGGGAAGAGCTAAAACGTTATCGCGAGCTTGAAGAGTATGTAAATAGTGCTCAGTTTAAGGAAAGACGGAAAGAAATCGAACAGCTCTCTTATAAGGACAGCGAATATTATAAAGCAGAACGGCAATATAAAGCTTTGCTCAAGGTGCGTAAGTTACAATCTTATCTGTTGATTGCCGATTCTGAAGAATTGAAGGGGTATGAACGGGTAAAAGCTTTGCCTGAATATCAAGAGTATCAGAAGCTGAAAGTGATGGTTATGTCGGCCGGTTTCGATAAGAAATTACATGCCGTCGAATATAAAGCTTATCAGGAAATTATTCGTCAGCCGAAGATCGCTGCTTTGATCAAATTAGAGAAATTACGTCGTTTTAAAGAATACCGTGAGGTTAAAGATACGGATTTGCCACAAAAGTTTACGCATTTGGAAACTTATATCCGTTCGGAAGAATTCAAGCGAAACAGAGCTTATCTCTTGAATAAAAACCGGTATCAGACGACCGAAGATTATCAATTACTTTGCGAATTCGATGCTTTGAAAAAGCGCCCCGAAATAGCTAAATATATCTTATTGGCTCAGGACCCTTATTTTAATAGTATGAGGAGATGGCAATTGGTGTTTGAAGACGATTTCAATCAGGGACGCCTGGATGAAACCAAATGGATTACCCGTTATTATGCCGGAGAGCGGTTTTTGAACGATACCTATGGGGTGGGAGAGGATATGCAGTTGTACTCACCGGATAATATCACCTTCGGTGAGAGTGCGGTTTGTCTGAATTTTAGAAAAGAATCGATCATCGGAAAATATTGGGACCGGCAGGTAGGAATACGGGAGAAAAAATACGATTATTCCTCTGCTATGATTAGTTCTGCCACTGCTTTGAGGCAGCGCTACGGTCGTTTTGAGGCTAAGATTAAGCTGAATCGTTGTGCCCTGACTTCTTGTTTTTGGATGCTGGGGGATACAGAGGTGCCTCATGTGGAAATCATGAAGTGTGAGGCCGATGGAGTACATATGGGAAGAGTGTATTCTTATCGTACAGCGGTCAATAAAGATATCCAATTAATCAAAGAGCTGGAGCTCGATAATGCCTATTATATTTTCACTTTGGAGTGGACGGAAAATAAAATGGTGTGGATGGTAAACGATCTGGTGGTGAAAGAGGAAACCGAACATATCCCGGACGTTCCGATGTATGTCGTTTTCTCTTTGGGAACCAATAAAGAACCTCTGGAAAAACAGTTACCCGCACGTATGGAAATAGATTGGTTCAGAGGATATCGTCTGAAAAGTTGAATATGATGGGGTCGGATGGCTAAAACCTGAATTTATGACACGACAGCTTGGATTGCGAATCGGAAGATGGCTAAAAGACAGATTGTTGTCTTCGGGAAGGGCTGTTTGTGAATTGTTTTACCCCCGGATATGTACCGTTTGCGGGGAAAGCCTGATGAAAGGTGAAGTGTATTTGTGTACCGCCTGTCTGGCTGATTTCCCGTTTTCCGATCAGGCCTATGCTATTCAGGAAGATGTGTTGTTGAATTTCGATGCCGCTTACCGGCCTGAAAAATTATTCTCTTTGTTTTATTATAATAAATTCAGCCCCTATAAAAATTTGATTTACCGGATTAAATATCGTTCTCATCGGTCTCTGGGTATCTATCTCGGCCGTTTGCTGGGAGAGAAGATTAAAAATGAATGTGAGGCAGATTGTATCATTCCGGTGCCTTTACATCCCAAAAGGGAAAAAGAAAGGGGATTTAATCAAGCCCGGGAAATTGCTTGTGGTATGGCCGAAACGATAGGAGTAGACATTTATGACGATGTGCTTTTCAGGGTTCGGAACAATGCATCGCAAACCGGGAAGAATGCAAGCGAAAGGCTTAAAAATGTCGAGCATATTTTTGAGTTGCGCAATCCCGCTAAAATTACAGGAAAAAAGGTATTGTTGGTCGATGACGTGATAACGACAGGAGCTACGATCGGTGCTTGTTTGCAGGTTTTGGCTCAGGCAGGGAATGTGCGTTTCTCTTTAGGGTGTCTGGCTCAAACGGTCTGATTTTTTCTTTTCACTTTTTTCCCTTTAACTATTCCCCTTTTGTCCGATATAGTTTATCTTTGTAAATTGAGATCTGACTGAGTAAATAGATAATAGGGATGAAGAAGAACGACGATAGAGCTTTCGGCTGGGAGTGGCTGGCTATGTTAGTTATGGCAGTAGTGGTTTATGCTTGTGCCAGCCGGGGATATCCCGAAGGTGGACCTAAAGATACGACCCCACCCCAAGTGATCCTCGAAGAACCGGCCTCTTTTACTAAAAATTTCGATAAAAAGCGGGTGAACATTTATTTCGATGAGTTTGTCCAGCTAAAAGATATTAACGAGAAGTTCATTATTTCTCCGCCTCAAAAGAAAAAACCGAAGCCTCGTTTAAAGGGGAAATATGTACAAGTCGAATTTGTGGATTCCTTGAAACCGAATACCACTTATACCTTGGATTTTGCAGATGCTATATCCGATAATAACGAGGGAAATCCTTTGGGATTTTATCGCTATGTATTTTCTACCGGGAATGAAATCGATTCGTTGGAATTGAGCGGACAGGTTGTGAATGCGGAATCCGGCGAACCGGTTTTAAATGTATATGTCGAATTGTATTCTAATCTGGCGGATTCGATGCCTTTGCTGGAGGTGCCTGACTATGTCGCCCGTACGGATAGTTCCGGTTTTTTCCGTTTGACGAACTTGAAAGATACGATTTATCGTGTCGTGGCGATTCAGGACGATAACCGGGATTATAAATATACGCCCGAAGCAGAAATGTTTGCTTACCTGGATACCTTGGTGCGTCCCGTGGTGATGACTATGACCCGGGTAGATACGTTCCGGGTTGTCGATAAAATCGTCGGGCAGGACACAACGATGAGGGATAGTATCGTCACACAGGAATATCTGGGATTTGGGCCTAACAATCTTTATCTGCGTTTGTTTCAGGAAAAGCTGACCCAGTTGTATATGACCGATGATGACCGGAAGGAACGGGAACGCCTCGATTTTATCTTTAGTATTCCGGGAAAGAATGAGTTTAAGGCCCGTTTGTTCGATACCTTGTCGACGGAACCGCTACCGGAGGATTGGTATGTGTTGGAACATTCGGCCGGAAACGATACATTAGCTTTGTGGATTAAAGATTCTACCGTGTATAAAAAAGATACCTTGAATGTTATCCTTTCTTACTTGCGGACAGATAGTACCGGTCGGTTGACGACCTTTGCCGATACCAGCCGCTATACATTTAAAGACAAAAAGAAGCCCGACAATAAGAAGGGCAGGAAAGACGAACCTGAAACTCCGGCGATTGAGTTTGTGGAAATAAAATCGAATGCCGGTAACGATTTTGATTTGGGTGCCCGTTTGTGGTTGGAATTTAACCGGCCGGTCGACAAGGCGGGCTTGGAGAATCTGCATATATCGGAGAAAGTGGATACACTTTATCAGCCGCTGAAATTTACCCTGGAAGAAGATAGTCTGAAGATCCGGCGTATTTATATCGATGCTTCCTGGAAAGCCGGGCAGGAATATCTGTTGACTTTGGATTCTGCTTCTGTCAACGATATTTATGGACGGCATAATAACAAATTGGAGAAAAAATTCAAAGTGCGTCAGGAAGAATTTTACGGGAAGATTATGCTCAATGTGAGTGGCGTGCAGGGACAGGTTATTCTACAACTCTATAAGTCGGATAATGGGAAATCTGAGAATGGAAAACGTTCTTATGCAGTGGTACAGGAGCAAATTATCAACCAGGATGGACAGGTCACTTTCCCGTTGATTCCCGAGGGAAAATACAAGTTTAGGGCGATCTTGGATACCAATGGCAATGGAATTTGGGATACCGGTTTGTATTTGAAGAACCAACAGCCTGAAGAAATCGTTTATTTACCTGTCGAAATCAGTGTCAAACAAAATTTTGATATTGAGCAGGAATTTAATTTGTTGAAGCCGTATAAGGATGAGAGTGATAAATAGAAGGATATGAAAAAAATTTGGATATTGATGTTGTTATTGGGGGGAAGCCTGTCGCTTTGTGCCCAATCGAAATACCCGCCTATAGAAGAGTTGGTATATACCGGATATTATAACTGGGGATTTATTTGGGTCAAGGCTGGGCGGGTGGATTTTTCGTTGACGACTTCCGAAAAATATCCGAATGCCGAACGTTTAAAAGCTGTGGGTTATTCTTTACCTTCCTGGGATTGGATATTCACGATCAGGGACACCCTGATATCGCATTTTGACAAGAATACTTTTATGCCCTATGAATTTTCGAGAAAAGCTCATGAAGGGAATTATCATAAGACTTTCGATTATACATTTCATTATGACGATTCTGTCGTATTGGGAGATATCCATCGGATTGGAAAATTCAGACGGACAGATACAGTGAAACTACTCGGTCAAACCTATGATATGCTTTCGGTTGCCTGGATGGCCCGGGAGTTGGATTTTGATAAATACCAAAAAAACGACTTGATTCCGATCCGGATTTTGATCGATAGTAAAATTTATGATTTGTATATCCGTTATCTGGGTGTGGTGAAAAGCAAGATTGCCGGCCGGAAACAGGAATGTTACGTTTTTTCTCCCTTGTTGGTTGAAGGTGAGGTATTCAAAGGAGGCGAAAATATGAAGATTTGGTTGAGTAAAGACGAATATCGGCTTCCTTTGATGGTCGAAGCGAAAATTCTGGTCGGATCGGTAAAGGCGATTTTAGATCGTTCGGCTAGTAAATACGGGGATTTTACAGAATAAGTTTAATGTATATTTTAAATCATAATAAAATGAAGATACGAATATTAGTCAGTCTGCTGGTGTTGACCCTGAGTTATTTTTTGTTCTCTTGTAAAGAAGGTGGCGGTGCCCGGCGGTCAGCTTTACCTCCTGTCAGCGGTTCTACGAATGAACTGCTCGTCGTTATGCCGAAAACTTTGTGGGAAGGTCATGTCGGGGATACTATCAAGGAATTTTTCGGACAGCCTCAATTGGGCTTACCTCAGGGCGAACCGGTCTTTGATTTGATTAATCTTCCGCCTTCTAATTTCGAAAAAAATGTCCGTTTTCATCGGAATATACTGACTGTTTCGATTAAGGATAAAGTCGATACGGCTTCAATCGTGTTTCACGAGAGTCCCTGGGCTCGTTCTCAGAAGATTTTTCAAATCAGTGCACCGGATGTAGAGGCATTTTATAAAATCTTCAATGCCAATAAAAATAAAATGATGAACGTGTATCTCAAGGCAGAACGTGACCGTTTGATCGAGGTATACAAGAAAACACCGGATACGAAGATATTCAATATGTTTAAGAATAAGTACGACCTCCTGTTGTATTGTCCCGGAGGATATTATATAAATAAAGATACTTCGAATTTTGTATGGATTTCTTCCGAGACCCGGGTCGATAGCAAGGGGATCATTTTTTTTGAGGAAAAATATGAACATGAAAGTCAGATGGATTACCAGATTATCCTGGACCGGATGAATGAAGAGTTGAAGAAATATATTCCTGGGCCCCGGGATAGTACCTGGATGGCTTTGGATCTGAAGACTCCGATGACTGCTGCTTTTTATAAATATGACGGAATTCATTATGCTTTGCTTATCAGAGGTTTGTGGACTGCCGAAAATGATTTTATGGGGGGGCCGTTTGTTTTGAATGTCGTATTGGATGAAAAGAATAGCCGTATCATCTATATGATGGGCTATGTATACGCTCCCGATGGTAAAAAACGGAATATGTTGAGACAAGTGGAAAGTATTGTAAATTCTATGAAAATCGATTTCCCCGAGGAAGAAAAGAAATAAAGGGATAATGAGAGAGTGCATTTTTTTTCTGTGTTTGTGGTGTGGAATAATCGGAGGGGCTGAAGCCGTTTCTCCGGGTATTCAGCATTTTGACCGATACCGGAGTTTGTTGGAAGGCAAAAAGGTCGGGATTGTGGCTAATCAGACTGCTGTGCTGGAAACCGGGGACGGATATAAGCATAGTGTCGATTTCCTGCGTGATCATCGGGTACAATTGATACGTATCTTTTGTCCGGAACATGGGTTCAGAGGAGATGCCGATGCTGGGGAAACGGTGGGTGATTACCGGGATCGGCAGACCGGTTTACCGGTCATTTCCTTATACGGAAAGAAGAAAAAACCGAGTCCGGCGGATTTGCAGGGATTGGATGTGGTTGTTTTCGATATGCAGGATGTCGGTGTCCGTTTTTATACTTATCTCTCTACTTTACACTATGTGATGGAGGCTTGTGCCGAGAATCAGGTTCCGCTTGTGGTTATGGACCGTCCGAATCCGAATGCTTTTTATGTAGACGGGCCTGTATTGGAAATGAAATACCGGTCTTTTGTCGGAATGCATCCGGTTCCTGTCGTTTATGGGATGACTATCGGTGAGTATGCCCGGATGATTAATGGAGAAGGTTGGTTGAAAGATAAAAAGAAATGTGATTTGACGGTGATTCCTTGTCAGGGATGGAAGAGGAGTATGACGGTAGATTTACCCCGGAAACCTTCTCCCAATTTGCCCGATAAAGTGTCGGTCATGTTGTATCCTTCGGTTTGTTTTTTTGAAGGAACGGTAGTCAGTGAAGGGCGTGGGACCTATACTCCCTTTCAGGTATTCGGGCATCCCGAATTGAAAGGTATGCCTTATACTTTTGTACCCGAAAGTATTCCCGGTATGAGTAAAAATCCCAAATGCCTGGGATTGAAATGCTATGGCATGGACCTGAGGAATAAATACGATGAGGTGAGAGAGGGACAACGGTTACGTGTGGATTGGTTACTATTGGCTTATCGGAATTATACCGGAAAAACTCCTTTTTTCACTTCTTTTTTCGAGAAATTGGCCGGGACAGATCAACTCAGAAAAGATATTGAGGCAGGTAAGAGCGAGCAGCAGATAAGAGCTGCCTGGCGTTCTCCATTGGAAGAGTTTCAGAAAATCAGAGAGAAGTATTTGATCTATAAATAAATTATTGAATTAGTGGATTGAAGATGAAAAAGTCACTGGGAAAACGGGTGTTGAAATGGACTCTCTGGAGCCTGTTAGCTTTAGTGGTACTGATTTTGGTCGGTGTCACTATTGCTATTCATTTTATCTTTACCCCGGCAAAATTAACTCCTTTGGTAGAGAAGACTGCAAAAGAATACCTGAATGCCGAGGTACATTTTGGAAATATTGAATTGACTTTTTTCTCTACTTTCCCGGATTTTGGAATTCAATTGGACGATGCTTCTGTTATTTCCGGGACATTCCGTGATAGTACGGCTAATAGCGAGCCGACCATGCAGGATTCCTTGATGAATATAAAATCTTGTCTGTTGACTATAAATCCGATCGCTTACCTGACTAAAAACCGTATTGTGGTGAAGGATTTCGTATTGGAACAGCCGGAGATATATGCTTATGTAGATTCGGCCGGTGTTCCCAATTGGGATATACTCCGGATAGCGGCAGATACGACTACTGTAGATACAACGATGGCGGATACCACTACTTTCGATTCGGGAATACGTTTGCGGAATGTTAGAATCCGGAATGGAAGGCTTGTTTTCGATGACCGGAATACGCGTTTGTATACCCGATTGACCGGAATAAACCTTGGAGTAGATGGCTATCTGGGTAAACGCCGTTCTCGGCTGAAACTGGATTTTTCAACTGAAAACGTATTGTTTTGGCAAGAAGGACAGTTGCTGGTCAACCGTTTGGCTTTCGGAATAGAAACCGGTATGAAAATCAACCGGGATTCCTTATTATACACTTTGGAGAAAGCCGTAGTCGATGTAAACGGTATCCGTTTCGGAGCCGGAGGAACTTTAAGAGGAGATACCGTAAATCATACTTTACTGGTGAATTTAAAGTATGGAATACATATTCCGACATTAAAGACACTATTGGACTTGGTGCCCGATACTATTCTGCATAAGACTGAAAATGTGGAGGTGCGGGGAGATGTATTGTGCCAGGGAGAGATTAAAGGTATTTACGGTCAACAGAATATTCCCTTGCTGACTTCTGAATTTCGGATCAAAGATGGCTTTATCGCTTATCCCGGTATGCCTTCGAAAATCGATACCCTGAACGTAGATCTTTTTGCTTTGATCGATTTGCAGAAAGAACAGGAGTCTTATGTGAATTTGCGGAATTTCTGTATGAAAGGTGGAGGTATCGATATCGATATGGCAGGCGATGCCGAACGCTTGTTGACAGCACCTACCCTGAAAGCTGAAGTAAAGGCTTTGGTGAATTTTGAAGAATTGACAAAAATCTTTCCCTTGGCGGATGGAATTACTTGCCGGGGTACGCTGAATACTTCTTTAAAAACGGATGTCCTGGTCGAAGATGTCCGGAATGCTGATTATGGGAAATTGAGAATCGGCGGGTGGTGTCAAATGAAGGATGTGAATATTTTTATCCCCAAGGATAGTATCGTTATGAATGTTAAGTCGGCAGGACTGGTTTTTGCCGCTAACCGCAAGAATACGAAGTCTGTCCAGGGAACGGATTTATTGAACGGTGTGGTCGGTTATTCCGGATTGGATATCCATGTCCGCAATAAGGTACGTTTGTTGATGGATACGACTTATCTGGCGCTGAGAACTTCGCCATTGAAAGATACTTCTGTAGTGGCTTCCATGGGGGCTAACCTACATTTGGGACGGATGGTGTTTATCGTCCGTGATACTTTGCTGGTGGGGTTGAAACAGGCGAATGCTAAAGCTTCGCTGTTGCCCTCGAAGCGTAATAAAAAAGTTCCTCAGATCAATGCAGAACTGCAGGTGGATAGTTTGCGCTTGCGAGCTATGGGCAACCGTTTGAATTTTGCCAAGGCAGAGGTACAAGTCGAGGCTGTCCGGAGTAAACGTAATACGAAGATCTGGCTTCCGACAGGATACGTCGATTTTACCGGTCTAAGGGCTTATACGCCTTATTTTCCGGTGCGTATGCGGATGCCGGGTACCCGATTGAGATTCGACCGGAATGAAATTCAGCTGGATTCGGCCGTGCTGCATCTGGGGCGTTCGGATTTGCGGCTTACCGGAAATGTGACTAATCTGGCTAAGTCGTTCTTTAAGAAAGAAGAACTGAAAGCTCAGTTGCTGGTTACTTCCGATAGAATAGATTGCAATCAGCTGATGCGGGCGATGGAAAGAGGAACGGCCTATATGGAGAAGGTGAAAGCCGGTTTCCGGGATACGATTTCTACAGAATTGGACGATATGGATGAAGTTCCTGTTGTCAGTGATACTACTGCTTTGGAAGGAAGTAATTGCTTGTTTGTGGTTCCTCCTGGTATCGACTTTACTTTCCAGACCGATATAAAGAAAGTATTGTTTGGAAAATTGCAAATGGATAGTATTCATGGAGAAGTAGTTATGCGCAATCAATGCATCCAGCTATCGGATCTGGAATTACGTTCTTCGGCTGCCAATATGAGTACCACGGCTCTGTATCGGGCGACAGATACCACCAAGGCTTATGCCGGTTTTGCTTTGCAGATGCACGACATTCGGATCGATAGTCTGGTTGGACTGATCCCTTCTTTAGATACGCTTTTCCCTATGCTGAGGTCGTTCGAGGGACTGGTGGATTTTCACATTGCTGCAGATTCGTGGCTGGATTCTGCCATGAACATCGATTTGCCGACTCTAAGGGCTGCGGCTTATCTGGACGGCCGCGATCTGGTGCTGATGGATGGGGAGACTTTTGCTGAAATTTCGAAAATGCTGATGTTTAAGAATAAAAAGCGGAATATGATCGATAGTATTTCAGTAGATTTAATGGTGAAGGATGGGACGATCGAGATATTCCCTTTTCTGGTAGAAATCGACCGTTATAAGGCTGCTGTCGGCGGACAACACAATATCGATATGACTTTTAAATATCATATCTCTATCCTGAAATCACCTTTGCCTTTCCGGGCCGGTGTGGATATTTCAGGGAATCTCGATAAGATGAAGTTCCGTATTACGAAAGCGAAATACAAGGATCTTTTTATCCCTTCGCGAAAAGCTAAAGTCGATAGTACACAATTGAACCTCCGGCAACGAATGCGCACGATATTAAAAGAAGGAAAAGGATAGAAAAAATGTTCGATTAAATCAGTCGAAAATTTATAAAGTCCATAAAGTTTATAAAGTCAATGGACCCTGCGGGTATTTTGTTAATTGACAATTGTCAAATGACAGTTGTCAAAATATTTTCGGACCTATGGTCTCTTCTTTATTTGTCTGATAATCAATGATAATCTTCTTTGTTCTATTTCTCATTTTTCTTTCCTTTTTTATTTCCTAATGGAAGAGAAGCTTCCAGAAAATTGTCAATTGTCAATTATCGTTTGTCCATTTTTCTTTTGACAGAAATCCGCCAAAAGAAACGAACGATTAAAGTTGTTTTGCTGTTTAAATTGATAGGTTGTGAAAGTTATAAAAGAATATTCCTCGGAGGAAGTAATTGAAGGTCTGCAAAAAAAAGATAAAGAGGTTTTCCGTTTCCTTTTTGAAAAATATTTTGGGCAATTGGTGCATTTTGCCGAATATTTTTTGCTTGAAAGAGAGGCGGCAGAGAATGTTGTACAGGATTGCTTTTTAAAACTTTGGGAGAAAACTGATTTTTCCAATATTCGTAATTTTAATTCTTATCTTTTTGTACAAGTTAAGAATATTTGTTTGAATAAGATCAAACATCTTCAGATAGAAGATAAACATAAGTCCTGGCTGATGGAAGCTTATTTGTATGCAGAATTACCGGAAGTTGAATATGACGAGAGGTTGATAGATAAGGTATGGAGAGTTGTAAATGAATTACCTGAGCAAACCCGTTTGATTTTTATTGCTTGTGTCGTTGAAGGGAAAAAATATAGAGAGGTTGCGGATGAGTGTGGAATCTCTGTCAATACGGTAAATACTTACGTGAAAAGAGCTTATAAATATTTACGGAGACGTATGGGGCTCTCTGTTATACTTTTCTTGTATTTCATAAGTGAAAATCGATCTAAGAAATTTTTCAAAAATAAATAATTTTTGTCACTGTGTTTAGGTGTACGGTTGTCCTCTCATTGATGAACGGATAATGTAACACTATGGATAGAGAATTATTGGTCAAATTACTAAGGAATGATCTGACCGAAGAGGAGGCTCGTCTAGTGAAAGAGTGGCTTGATTTGTCGGAGCAAAACCGACAATACTATGCTGCTTTTCAGTTAATGTGGGAAAAGAAAAAGAAATTGCCTGTTGATGTGGAACGGAATTATACGGAACTGTTTCATAAGCGGAAGAATGTAAAAAGGAATATATATGCATGGCATTGGAGAGCCGCTGTAATTGTTTTGTTATTAGGGACTTCTCTGTATATAAGTAAGTATTATATAAATCGCCAGGCTGAACAGGAGAGGCCCGTTGCCGGTTTGGAGACAGAAGCTGTATTGCATACAGGTGACAAAGAAACTTTTGTGATTTGTAAAAAGGAGGAGAGACAATTAATCCGACATGAGGGAATGATTATAGAACGACGGAATAAAACTTTGAATTACAATGTTTTACAGGATAGCTTGACCCAAAAGTCCGAATTGCATGTATTGGAAGTTCCGCATGGAGGGGAATTTTTGGTAGAATTGGAAGACGGATCGAAAATATGGGTGAATGCGGAATCAAATTTGGAGTATCTGGTTCCTTTTGCCGGAAAGGAACGACGTGTAAAATTGAGTGGGGAAGCTTATTTTCAGGTAGCTAAGGCAGATATACCTTTTATTGTTGAATTTAATGCTTATGAGATAAAAGTTCTGGGGACAGAATTTAATGTAAAAGCTTACAAAGATAACGAAACAACGGTAGCAACCTTGGTGAATGGACAGATTTCTTTAATTGTTCATGGGGATTCCTGTACCTTATATCCTGGAGAACAGGCTCAAATTTCAAATGAAAAGGTGACCGTTACCACAGTAAATACCGCTAACTATATTGCTTGGCGGGAGGGGATAGTTGCTTTTGAGGAAGAGCGTTTGGAAAACATTATGAATGAACTGCGACGGTGGTATGATATTGACGTTTTTTATGAAAATGAGACTTTGAAGAATATTCGTTTCACAGGCAAAATCGACCGTTATGAAGATGTTCGGGTACTTTTGGATAAGATAGGACGGTTAGAAGTTGTTCGGTTTGAAATTAATGGGAATTGTGTTTTAGTGAAAAGATGCAAATGATTCTGTTTGTTTACTAATTATCGGATAATACTTATGAAAGTGATGTGTAAAAATGATTTTTTGAAAAAAGTACGGAGGTTGTACTTTTACAGATGCATGATTTATTGTCTCTGTTTTTTATTGCTCAATACACGGGATATTTGGGCCAATGTTGAGAATCAGTCTTTGACTTTGCAATTGAAAGAAGCAAGTTTGAAAGAACTTTTTCAATTGATGGAAAAACAAAGTAATTACCGTTTCCTTTATGAATCCGATGCCATTGGGCAGATTCGGGTTAAAAATATCAATGCAGTGGAACTTTCTGTCAACTCTATTTTAGATTATTGTTTGTCAGAAACGGGGTTTACTTATGAGGTAGATGGAAATCTGATCCTTATTAAAGAAGCTCGAGAACAAACGTTGCCGCAAAAGGTTGAAAAAATTGAGGGGGTAGTGAAGGACACTCAAGGAGTACCATTACCGGGTGTCACGGTAATGATCGATGGGACGACGGTCGGTGTCACGACGAATGCGAATGGTAAATTTGAGATTGCCAAACCTGCGTCCGGAAAATTCTCTTTGTTTTTTACCTTTATCGGTATGAAGTCACAGACTGTACCTTATAAAGGAGAGAATTTTTTTCAGATTGTTATGGAAGAGGATATTTATGAATTGGAGGCTGTCAATGTTGTAGAAACCGGCTATGGGACAATCGACCGCCGGCATTTGACCAGTTCGGTGACTTCAGTGCGGGCTGAGGATATTCTGGTCCCAGGGATGTCGAGTATAGATCAGGCTTTGGAAGGACGTATTCCGGATTTGGTGTTGATGAGCAATTCCGGAGAGGTGGGCGCGACTCCGAAGATTCGTGTGAGGGGTACTTCCACGATTTTAGGTAATCGTGAACCGCTGTGGGTATTGGATGGTATTGTATTGACAGATCCTGTCGATATCGAACCCGAAGTATTGAATGATCCGGATTATATAAATGTTATCGGAAATGCGATAGCCGGAATTAATCCCCAGGATATTGAGCGGATCGATGTTTTGAAAGACGCCTCTGCTACTGCCATATACGGAACACAAGCCGCTAACGGAGTAATTGTGGTTACCACCAAGCGTGGACAGATCGGAAAAATGAGGATCAGTTATAACCATTCTTCACAATTTACACGCCGTCCCCGTTATACGGATAGAAATATCAGAGTAATGAACTCCCAGGAACGGGTACAGTTTAGCCGGGATCTGATCAATCTGCATTATAAATTTCCGAATAACATGGAAATGGTCGGATATGAAGGGGCCTGGTATGATTGGCAAAACGGTTTGATCGATTATGATGAATTCATGAAACAGGTAAGACGTTTTGAGACAGTAAACACAGACTGGTTTAAACTACTGACTCATGATGCTTATTCCCATAAGCATACTTTGAGCGTTTCGGGTGGATCCGAACAGTTACGCTATTATGCTTCTTTGGGATATAATAAGGATGATGGGGTTTCCAATAGCAGTTATGTAGACCGGTATACGATGATGATGAAGGTGGATGCCAATATTACAAAGAAATTCAGGGTAAATCTGAATGTGAATGGCAATATTCAAAAAAAGAATCATGTCCCGTCTGAAATTTCTGCAATCAATTATGCTTATAACACAACAAGAGCTTTGCCTGCTTATGATGAAGACGGTAGTTATTATTATCATTTGACACAGGATGCTTATGCCGTGGGTACTTCTAATAAATTCCGGTACAATATCTTAAATGAAATTGAAAACAGTTCGAATACGTATGACGGTAATACGTTGATGACAACCATGGTTTTGCGTTATGACCTGAAACCGCGCTGGAATATTCAGGTGACAGGTTCGTATAGCCGTAGTACGACAGAACAAAATACCTGGTGGGGAGAAAAAACCAATTATGTCGCACGCCTGAAGAACGGTGAATACGAAGATGAGCCGATAGAGAATGATGAAAATTGTGTGCTACCTTATGGAGGTATATTGAAAACGACAAACAGTACTTCTGAAAGTGCTACTTTACGTTTTCAGAATAATTTCAGTGCTTATGTCGATGCAAACCAATATCATTTGATTTCTTCCGCATTCGGATATGAGATTAATACGGCCAAGAATACCAGTAGCAGTATAGAACGCCGGGGTTTCTTAAAAGATAGAGGTTTACAGTTTATCGGTTTAGGGGATGAATTGGAAAAATATCCAGGGTATCAAAAATGGCTTGCCGAAGGATATGAAAAATTGACAAACGGACTTACGAACAAGATCAGTGGTTATCTGACATTGTCTTATTCCTATAAAGAATTGTTTACCTTGAATGTTAACGGTCGTTTTGATGCTTCTAATAAATTCGGTAGTCGGAGCAATGAGAGGTTGTTACCGATTTGGTCTGTCTCGGGAATGGCCAATTTGAAAAATATTCTCGGGAAGAATGCCAAGTGGCTGACAGAAGCCCGGTTACGTTTATCATACGGACATCAGGGGAATATGGTAGATGGACAAACTCCGAATTTATTGATCAGGCAAGGGACGATGCAGCCGATTTATGACGGAGAGAATATATCGACAGTGGCGAATTTACCGAATCCGAACCTGAAATGGGAACAAACCGCTCAGACCAATATCGGTTGGGACTTAGGGTTTTTTGATGGCCGGCTGAATATCGGAGGGGATTTTTATTATAAAAAAACAACGGATTTGTTTACTAACGTTGATGTTTCCCCTATCAATGGGATCACTTCCTATATTATGAATAACGGGGATATGCTTAATAAGGGATTTTCAATTTCTCTGAACGGTTATCCTGTTAAAACGAAAAATTTCCGCTGGTATATGTCGACTTATTATTCGGTCAATTTGAATAAAGTACAGACGGATGATGCCAGGAATTATAATCTTAATGATTATTTGAACGGGACAGCCGTTGTCAGCGGGCAGCCGATCAGTACATTTTATTCGTATAAATTCCTGGGCCTGAACCCTCAAAACGGGGCTCCGATGTTTGACGACTGGGAAGATCGCTGGCATTTGTTACAAGGGAAAACTTTGGATGAGGTGGTCCCTATGATTCTTGTTAACAGCGGAACCCGGGATCCGAAATTTTCCGGCGATTTGAACAATACGTTTACTTACAAAAATTGGAGTCTTTCTTTGAATTTTTCATATAGCCTGGGATCGAAAGTACGTTTGTTTGAAATGTACGGTCCGATTATAAACGGGATTTCTGCTGCGGCAAATGTCCGGGAAGAGTTTCTGGACCGTTGGCAAGTGCCCGGGGATGAAAAATATACGGTTTATCCTTTGATTATCAGTCCTTCTTCTCCGGATTACGAACATTACCGGTTGCATTATTCAGCACCTCAACGGGCTGTCGGTCCCAATAGCGGAGTACCTGCATTTGCTAATAATGTGTGGCAAATGTATGACGATTCCGATTTGAGAGTAGTCAGTGGGAACTATCTGAAACTGCAATCACTTTCGTTTTCTTATCGGTTGAATGACCGGTTGTTGAGAAAAACACCCTTTACACAGTTGTCGATTAGTTTCAATACGCATAATTGTTTTACAATTTCTGCGAAGGAGTTGAGAGGACAGGATCCTTCGCAGGCCGGGTTTGCCGATGCCGGACTTTCTATCCGGCCGAGTTATACGATTGGTTTGAATGTATCATTTTAAAATAGAGAGAATATGAAAAATATATATGTGATCATAGTATTTTTTCTTTGCGGATGCAGCAATTTTTTGTCGGAGTATTCGCAGGATATGGTGAGGGCAAAAACAGTGGCGGATTTTGACGAAGTGTTGTTGGGAAGTGTGTATGTTCCGAGTAATGCGACGACAACAACTCTGATTAACCGGGAGAGTTGTTCGTGGTTCAATATTATGGATGACGATATTAGTAGCGTGAGGAGTGAACAGGCTTCCGGGGACGGTTCCTGGACAGCTAGAAATAAATATTATGACCTGCATGCAATGACCTATGGTTATTATACCTGGCAACAGGATGTGACCGAAAAACCTGATGGTAGCCAAGGATTTACAGATAATACAACGTGGAACGATTTGTATGCACGCATCAATTATACCAATGTGATTTTGGATGAGTTGGATGAAATTACGCCGGATAATGAAAGGGATGAACTGAAAAAAAACCGGATCATGGGAGAAACCTATTTCTTGCGTGCCCAGTTTTTCTTTATTCTGGCCAATTTGTATGCTGCTCCCTATGCTCCTGAGACAGCTGCGACTACTTTGGCAGTTCCTTTGAAATTGACCCCTTACGTAGAGCATGACAAGGAAAAGGATACCCAATTTACCCGTACTACTTTGGACCGGGTATATGCCCGGATTATCGAAGATTTGCAAGAGTCCGTACGTTGTTTCGAAAGAGGGGAAGTGGTTTCATACCGGAAAATTTACAGGGCAAATAAAGAAGCTGCCCAATTGTTATTGAGCCGTGTTTATCTGTATATGCAGGATTGGGAAAATGCCCGGATGGCGGCGGAGAATTTTTTGAAAATGGATGTAACCCTGGAGCCGATGGGTGATTTTTTGACTTCGCCTTTTATAACAGAGGATAACAGTGAAGTGTTGTTTTCCCAGAGTTCTCAACATCTCCAGAATGTATTGACAGCGGAAGCCCCGGATTTTTGTGTATCTTCCGATTTGTACCGTTTGTATGATGCGGCAAATGATTATCGGATCAGTTTTTTTCAAAGAGTATCGTCGGATAGTATTGCTTTGGTAAATAAATTTCCGATGGACAGTGATGTCAGCCACCGGGTTTCGGATGTTTTGATGTTGAGGGTTGCTGAAGGATATCTGAATATGGCAGAAGCTTGTGCTATGTTGGGAGATGCCGGGGCCAATACCTATTTAAATGCTTTGCGCCGGATGCGGATCGGAGGATATGCCGATCAGAATTATACCGGAGACGAATTGATCGGACAGGTTCGCGAGGAGCGCCGGAAAGAACTTTGTTTTGAAGGTCACCGCTGGTTCGATCTGAGACGGTACTCGGTCTGTTCACAGTTGCCTTTCCGGAAACAGATAGTTCATCCTTTTCATACTTATAATGATGATGGGGGATATACGGGGACAAGAGTCTTTGTTTTGAAAGAAAATGAAACGAATGTGTGGACTTTCCTGATTCCGGAGACAACTATCGATTTCGATCGTATTCCGATGGAAAATAATGAAAGGGATAGTCGGGAACCTTTGAATGAAAATGATAATAACTGAAAATTGTAACAGGGATGAGAACTATATTTTATATTGTCGGCTGTTTATTGCTGTTGGGCTGTCAGAAAGAAGACGCCTTGGAAAGTAAGATTGATTATGTCAATCTGTATGAGATCACGGATTCCCCGGAGGATTCTGTACAGCATCTCCGGTACGAGTTATATAAAAACTACAATGTTTCAGTATATTTTACGGATACGGTCGGGAAATATTTTTTGAAGAACGATATTTATGGTAATCCGGTATATCGTTATGAATTGTTGGATTTGAATTGGGAGTTTTCGAGCAATGCTTCTGAAAATAGAGAGATCGATTATTATTTCATTACGGATGAAGGGAGGAAAATGAATTCATTGAGGTTTGTCAGGAATTTTGTCGAAAATTGTGCCCAGTCGTTACGCCCTTTATCTATGTTGCTGACGGACTCATTGCTGGTATTGGAAGATGCTTCGGTAGGATGGCAAAGAAAAACGGAAATACATAACTTCAGAATGATTGCCTGGGGAGAGGTTGCGGATTTAACGGCTGAAGAATCGGAAGAGTTGATCAATGAAACCTGTAAAGGATTGGTTGGGGAAAAAATACAGAATTATACGAGTGTACTTACCCGGTTTCAATTGGTTTCCGATAAGTATTACAATAGGAATTGGCCGAGTGCTTTACCTTATTATTCGGATTGTATTATAGAGGAAGTGAATGAAGATGACCCTTTTTCAAATGGGGGTACCTGGTTTTATCAACAGTATATCCCTTTATATATGTCGGGAAAATCTCATGAAGAGGCTATTCAGGCAATCAATGAAAAGCGGGCGGCTTATTGTGAAATTGTCGGTAACTGGGGATTTGTTTATGGCTATGGAAGATTGGCTAGTACAGTGGCTCCCACGGCATCGGATGATTTAGACTGTTATGTTGAACGGATCCTAAGCGATCATGCAGAAGAATGGTTTGAAAAGTATTATGCTACTTATCCTTTAGTGATGAAAAAATATGAATTGTTACGGGATCTGATTGAAAATGAAATGGGTGTCAAACTGAAATAGAATGAACGGATATGAAAAAAATAGGATTGGTTTTAATGGTTTTTATGCCGGTATTTTGGGGTTGTCAAGAGGAAGAAGTTGCGGCCGGATATGAAATTCCGGAAGTGAAAAAAGTGGCTGATTTTGTAGATTCGGACGGGAAGGTATATCGGTGTATTGAGGTCGGTGATTTGATCTGGATGGCCGATAATCTGGCTAAAAGACTGCCTTTAGGAGGGCGGGAAGGATGTTTTACTTATAATGAAACGTTATTGGATAGTATCGATTATTCGACTGTAAAAGTGAATACGGCAGGTGATGAGTACAGGGAAATTTTCTTGGAAGAGTTGAATAAGGCATACGAGGAGGGAAAAATTTCCGATGCAGATTGGAGTGTGATAGAGGGAATAAAGAAAACTTTACCGGTACCCAGTTATTTATTACAGATCAAGAATAAGGCTGCAGGAAGTTATGAGGTTGCTGTTGAATGTAAAGATTTAGCATATGACCGGATGTATGAGGTAGCCTGTCAGGAGCTGTATAATACCGCATTGGAGGAAGGACTGGAACATTTTGAAGAGGCAGAGGCTGCCAATGGCCATTATTCGGAAACGTACGGTTTGTTGTATACTTATGATGCTGCTTTGGCTGCGATTCCTGAAGGATGGCGATTGCCCAGCGATGCAGATTGGAAAAATTTGGAAAAGGCTTTGGGAATGACTGCAGAAGAAGTAGAAAAACAGGATGTGTGGCGGGGAGAAAGACAGGCTGTCTTGTTGAAAGAGGGGGAAGAAGGGATCGGTTTTGATGTTCGTTACGGAGGAGCACGGAGCTTGGTCAACTCACAACGGGATAATTATATCAATTTGGGGCAGAATGCCTACTTCTGGTGTTCGGATCTGGTCAAAACAGATACGATCAGCTTGGGAATGACGAGGAATATTGCGATTTATACGGATCAGATTATGAGAATGTCTGCAGTCGTAGATCATAGCTCGACCCGTCCGGTGTTATATAGTGTAAGATGTGTTAAAAATAAAGATTGAAAGATGAATATGAAGTTGAAGTTTTTTATTGTATCGGTTTGTTGTTTGTGGATTTTTCAGGGGATAGTTCAGGCTCAGAGTATGTATGGGGATGCTGTTGCCGCTGATGTGAAAATGAAATATGTTTATTCTTTGGATGAGGCACTTCATTTGGCTAAAAAAGAGAATAAACTGATATTTTGCAATTGTTTTGAAGACTGGGCGATTCCTTGCCATGGGATGAACAAAAAAGTTTTCAGTAATCAGGAATTTGCCCGATGGATGGACGGACATTTTATTAATTTTTTTATAGATCTCAATACAGAAGAAGGAGAGAAGTTCAAGTCGAAATATAACATTAAATTTATGGCCCATTATGTTGTATTGGATGCAGAGGGTAATTTGGTACATCGGATTGTCGGAGGATCGGAATTACCTGAATTTCAGAAACAGGTGGCTTGTGCTCTTTCGCCTTCAACTTCATTGGCCGGGATGAATAAACTGTATGCCGGTCAATTGCGTGACAAGGAATTCTTACGGAAATATGCAGCCGTTTTGAAAGTGGCGAATGAAGAAGAAAAGTATAAAAAAGTGGCAGGTGAATATTTCAGTATGCTGAAGCCTGAAGAGTGGTCTGAAGCAGTAAACTGGCCTGTTTTTTCAGACCGGCTTAGGAGGAAAGATTCGGTGGCTTTGGAATACCTGATCACCCATAAAGCAGATTTTGTCCGGACAGTGGGAGTAGAGAAAGTGGATAACAGTATTGCTGCTGTTTATATGATGCCGTTGTATTATACGGCAATCGGACAAGACCGCTTGTCGGAAAAAGAGGTGGCGGATATTAGAAGAACACTCGGAAAAGCAGAGGTAGACGAACAACATGATATTTATGCCTTGTGTGATATCGCTGCCATGCGTTTAAAAGGGGATATCTTGAAAATGATGGATGTGGTCGCGATGAAAGTTCCCCGGATGGATGTTCGTGTTGCCCGGGGGATCGATATGTCTTTGCCTCAATTGGTAAATACCGGGAAAGAAGCCCGGGACAAAATAGTCGCTTATATGAACTCCAGAATAGCGGTATTGGATAAAAATATGGCGGTTGAATATAAAAGTTTGATGTTAGAAGCCGGATTGGAAGGAGGAATCGTTTTTGAAGACCTGACTTTGGCGGAAGCATTGGATAAGGCGAAGGCCGAAGATAAATATGTTTTTTTGGATTGCTATACCTCTTGGTGTGGACCGTGTAAGGTAATGAGCAAACAAGTTTTTGTCCGTAAAGAAGTAGGAGATATTTTTAACGGTATGTGTGTGAATGTAAAAATTGACATGGAAAAAGGGGAAGGACCGGAAATCGCGGTGAAATACGGTATTCGGGCTTATCCGACTCTGTTGGTTTTATATCCGGACGGACGGATCAAGTATCGTTTACAGGGCGGAACGGAGTTAGGACGTTTTGTTCGGATCGCCCGTTATGCCCTTGATCCTGAGGTCTCTTATACAGATATGAAACAATACGGAAGCTTGAGTGCGTGTCCATTGAAAAAACAGGCAGATTATATAATCATTCTTTCTGAGGCGGGGGAACTGAATACATTTAATACTGATGTCGAAAGTTATTTGAGGGAGGTGAAAGGGAAAAAAGAACTGTATCCGGAAGTCTGGAAATTATCTGAGCATTTTGCCGATCGGGTTGAGCATCCTGTTTTCCGATTTATTTTGGATAATTGGAAAGATTTTGTGAACATTGACACTCAGGGATTGGAAAATAAAACGGAACGGCTGATTTTCCCCCTTTATATAGATTATCTGGCGGGTAGAATGCAGGAGAAAGATTTTATGAAAGTTTGCGAATCCGTGAGAAATACCGGTTTCAGGGCTGATTATTCTTTGGTTTATCTGGATCGGCTGACTACCTGTTATCTGGACCGGAACTGGAAAGCTTTGATGAAGTGTTATACCGAGGAGGTGGTTCGTTTACCTGATGCAAAATTACGTTTGAATCTGGATGTGTTATTGCGATATTTTGCTGTAAATGCACCGGATGAGGTGAAAAAGCAGATGGTGACATACGTCCGGCAATGTGTGGATACTGCGGATGACAGAGCAAAGAATGGATATAAAAATTTGCTGGAATCTATAAATGCATGGAAAGGGTAGTTGCTTGTTTTTGATGCAATGACGAAGTTCGGTTATATTTTCTACCAAATTGTCTCGAAAAGGTAAGAATGTATTCATGTAAGTTTTTCTGTAAGATCGTTTGCCTTTCCGGCCGGTTTACTTTGTCACCCTGAGCCGGCCTGGATCATTACAAAGTCAGAAAAGTTCTTTTATCATATAGTGAAGAAGCTAATAGCTCTATATAATTGATTAGAACAATAAAAAGGATGCTCTTTGCAGGGCATCCTTTCGTTTTATATATAAAATTTACGAATCAAACCTACCGTTCAGTATATAAATTTCCCGAATTGACAGAGTAGACGATTTTGTAGTTTTATAAAAAAGAAAAACAGGCTGAATAAACATATTGTCTAACTGTCAGATAATTCTTATATTTGTGAATATGAACCAGATGATATTTTATGAAATCTATCAATGAATATATACAACTACTGGCAGTCTACATGCAAACCCATGCTTCTGTTTATCACATTAAACGCATGGGGATATTTGGGAGTGTTGCCAGGGGTGAACAGACTGAAAATAGTGACATTGATATTTGCTATGAAGGAGAGGCGCCTACGTTGTTTACATTAGTTCGTATCAAATATGAATTAGAAGCTTTATTGGGACGTCCGGTAGATTTGGTTCGTGTGCGTGAAAAAATGGATGAGGTATTAAAGCAAACCATTCAAGAGGAAGCTATTTATGTATGATGTAAAAGTTTTGCATTTGCTTGACAAAGTGATAGAATCTCTGGAAGTCATTCAGCAACGAACTGAAAATATTCATTGTACTAATGATTTTCTGGATTCTGCTACAGGAACTTTATTACTGGATGGAGTTTGTATGAAATTGATTGCTACTGGTGAAAGTATAAAGAATCTGGATAAATTAACAGCAGGCAATTTGCTCATTTATTACCCACAAATACCATGGCGTGAAGTGATGGGAATGCGTGATATAATTGTACATCACTATTTTGAAGTGGATGCAGATGTTATTTTTAATACAGTAAAGGAGAATATTCCGTTATTAATGGATACTTTGCTGCAAATGCGGGAAGATTTGAAGGAATGATAAAAGGATGCTCTATTACGGGCATCCTTTCGTTTTATATATAAAATTTACGAATCAAACCTACCGTTCAGTATATGAATTTCCCGAATTCGCTGAGTATGGTAAGCTTATTTCCTTCGCCTTCGTCATTGTCGTAGCAACGACCGACGATTTGGGCATCGATATTGAAACTCTTTGAGATAGCGATAATTTCTTCTGCCAATTCCTCGTCGACATAAACTTCCATACGATGACCCATGTTGAACACTTTGTACATTTCCTCCCAAGGCGTACCCGATTGTTCCTGGATTAACCGGAATAAAGGAGGTACGGGGAAAAGATTGTCTTTTACAATATGCATATTCTCGACAAAATTCATCACTTTAGTCTGGGCTCCTCCTGAACAGTGAATCATCCCATGAATCTGGTAACGGTATTTGTCCAGAATTTGTTTTATTACCGGAGCGTAAGTACGGGTCGGAGATAAAACCAATTTTCCTGCATTCATACCTACTCCCTCGACACAGTCCGTCAATAGGCATTTCCCTGCATATACTAATTCTTCCGGTACATTATTGTCATAACTTTCGGGGTATTTTTGAGCCAGATATTTTGCAAATACATCATGACGGGCCGAAGTCAAGCCATTAGAACCCATTCCGCCATTATATTCGGTTTCATAAGTAGCCTGTCCGTACGAAGAAAGGCCTATAATGACATCTCCCGGGCGAATGTTGGCGTTGTCGATGACATCTTTCCGTTTCATCCGGCAAGTAACTGTTGAATCTACAATGATCGTGCGTACCAGATCACCGACATCGGCTGTCTCCCCACCTGTAGAATAGATGCTTACACCTAGTTTCCGGTATTCTTCCAGTAATTCTTCTGTTCCATTGATAATGGCAGCAATGACTTCTCCCGGGATCAGGTTTTTATTCCGGCCGATCGTGGAAGATAACAGAATATTGTCTACTGCACCGACACATAAAAGGTCGTCTATGTTCATAATCAGTGCATCCTGGGCAATTCCTTTCCAAACGGAGAGATCTCCGGTCTCTTTCCAATACATATAGGCTAACGAAGACTTTGTTCCTGCTCCGTCTGCATGCATGATGTTGCAATAAGCTTCATCTCCTCCCAGATAATCCGGTACGATTTTGCAAAAAGCCCGGGGGAATACTCCTTTGTCGATGTTTTTTATCGCATTGTGGACGTCTTCCTTGGAAGCTGACACACCACGTTTGTTATATCTTTCGTCTTTTCTCATAATAGATGAGTTGCTAAATTACTGAATCACGAAATTACCGGATGATCAAATGACCCGATCTCTGTCGTTTTTAGAAGTTGCAAACTTACACAAAACAAATGAATTTATCAATGTGCATGAGTGATGTATTGACTTCCTGATGAAGATTATCTGATGAAGGTCCGGTGAATAAGAGCGTAGAGCCGCCACCAGATTACGAGGAGTAAGCCGATTGTAATCAGCATACTGACGGTTTTGCCGGTATGCAAAAAATAACCCACGGTAAAGGCAATACCTTCGACTCCATTCCAAGGGTTCATGGCTACCCAGGTGTAACGGTAATTACTGGCTACCGCACTCATAGACAGAGCCGAGCAGGCAACGAGCAAAATGATGAAGGAAATAATCAGAATCAGTATGTTTTTATTTTTCATGGTTGCAGTATAATGTATTGAATACAAAGGTAAGTAATTTAAAGAAAATATTTCTGAAGCAGGAAAAAAAGAAACCGGAAATTATTCCGGTTCCTTTCGTATGTATCTGTACGATACTATTGGTTGGGTTAGTTTAGCATATTCCTTTGTCGTTTAACGTACATTAAGTTTGTGGATACCTGCGGGTACCGTTCTTTTTTCCTTTTCTCCCAATTTATGGTATGTTTTATCTGTGAAATAAACGTAAAGCAATTTTAAAAGTTTCCATATTGCGGTAAAAATTCAACTTTATTTTTCAATTTTCGTATAATCCCCAAAAATATAACTGATGAGAAGAGATTTTAAAGTACCCCGGATGGAAGAAGTATTGGAACATGATCGTAAATTGCTATTTGCATTAAAGCAGTCGATGGGTTTTGTTCCGAATGTGTATGCCTTCATGACCCGTTCCGAAACTGCCTTGAAACGATTTATGGATTTTATGGATGTTTCTACGGTATTTGACCGAATTCAGACGGAAGCGATTCATTTGGTGACTAGTCAGGTAAATCAGAATCCTTATTGTTTGGCAGCGCATACGGCTTTGGCTAAAGAGGCCGGTTTGAGCGATAAGCAAATCGAAGCGATCCGTAAAGGAAATGTCACTTGGGATGAAAAGTTGGATACCTTAGTGGATTTTACTTGTGAGCTGGTTACGAATCGGGGCAAGGTAGGCCCTGAGATGATCGGCCGTTTCTATCAAGCCGGATATACGGATGCTTGTCTGGTTGATTTGGTCATGCTGGTCGGTATGACGACTATAACCAATTACCTCAATAATGCCACCTGGATTCCCGTCGATTTCCCCGAGGCTCCGGTCATCATCTGTAAATGTGATTGTAAAAAGTAAAGTTTACGAATAATCTTCTGTTTTATATTCCCATATAGTTGATACGAGTATCTGAAAAGATGAAGTAACCGATGTGTATAAGGAAGACGAAGCTGTCTGATACTTTAAAGTGCGCCTTAAAAATTCTTGTTCGACTTTTAGGGCGCACTTCATCATTCAGGCAGTTTTTTATGCTGAGGTCTTTATCGCTTAGCCAGTTGGGCATCGATGAACAAAAGACCTGTATCACCGGCTTTTTTCAATTTGTCGACAATTCCTTGTGCTGTTGCTTCTTCTTCAACTTGTTCGCGTACGAATCCCCACAGAAAGTCTTGGGTTGCATTGTCTTTTTCTGCAGAAGCGATAGAAACCAGATTGTCGATCATTTTTGAAACCTTGCATTCATGTTCATAGACATGTTGGAATACTTCCAAAGGACTACCCCACCCTTGAGGAACAACGTCTATTTTATCTACTTTGGCTTTTCCTCCCCGCTTTGTAACGTAATCAGCCATGGTATAGGCATGCTCCAGTTCTTCCTGAGATTGTTTTTTCATCCAATGGGCAAAGCCGTCAAAACCTTCGCAAGCGAAATAGAAAGACATGGACAAATACAGGTTGGAAGACCACATTTCAGCAGTAATCTGCTCATTGATCGCATTTTGTAGTTTTTCAGAAATCATTGTTTTTTATATTTAATATTGATAATTCATTATGCTTTTTATTTGTTAATTACAAAATTTATGCCATATCCGATATTTGCCATTTTGACAGTTCTAAGTAATGACAAAATGATCAATATACCGGAAAATTAAAGTGTATAGAATACTGTTACGTTAATTTATAAGGATTAATCCTTGTTTTGTATAGCGGAGATATTATCTTTGTCCTGCATGTAAATTATTTTAAAGACATGAAAAAATATCTGAAATACTGCTTGCTGGTGTGGATTGCCGTTCCGGTATGGGCTCAGCAGACTGAGGTAATTGGACCTGACTCTCATCTGAAAGTGAATGTGGCCTTGAAGCAGGGAAAACCGGTTTATTCTGTCACTTACAAAGAAAAGACAATTCTGGAAGATTCCCCTTTGGGGGTGGTGACCGATATCGGGGATTTTAGCCGGAATATGAATTGGATTGGGCAAAAGACAAGTCGGATCGATAAAACATATACTCAGAACAAGATCAAGAAATCAGAGATACACTATCAGGCGAATGAGTTGATTTGTACTTTTGCGAATGCTGATAAGCAGGAGATAGATGTCGTTTTCCGGGTGAGTAATAACGATATCGCTTTCCGATATGTAATTCCCCGAAAGGAGGCAGGAAGTTGTGTGGTGGAAAGAGAAGCGACGGGTTTTGATTTTCCGGCATATACGACTACTTTTCTGTGTCCGCAAAGTGATGCCATGATCGGATGGATGCGTACAAAACCCAGTTATGAGGAGGAGTATAGGGTGGATGTTCCGATGAACGAACCTTCTCGATATGGACATGGTTATACTTTTCCTTGCCTTTTTCGTATTGGTTGTGATGGTTGGGCTTTGATCAGTGAGACGGGTGTGGACAGCCGCTATTGTGGTTCTCGTTTGAGTGATGCCGGAGAAGGTGGATTATATATCCTTGATTTTCCGATGCCCGAAGAGAATAATGGGAATGGAACGGTAGCCCCGGGATTGGCTTTGCCCGGTACAACTCCCTGGCGTACCATTACTGTAGGGGATAATCTGAAGCCTATTGTGGAAACGACGGTCATTTGGGACGTCGTGGAGCCACTTTACGAAACGGTTCACGATTATCGTTTCGGGCGTGGAACCTGGAGCTGGATTTTGTGGCAGGATGGAAGTATCAATTATGAGGATCAGGTGAGGTACATCGATTTGGCAGCTGCAATGGGATATGAATATGTATTGATAGATAACTGGTGGGATCGGACGATCGGCCGGGAAAAGATGAAGTCTTTGGCGGATTATGCCCATAGGAAGGGGGTAGATATATTTTTATGGTATAGTTCCAGCGGATATTGGAACGATATTGTTCAAAGTCCTGTGAATTGTATGGACAATCCGATTGTCCGTAAGCGGGAAATGAGGTGGCTCGAAAGTCTGGGAGTGAAGGGAATTAAAGTAGACTTTTTCGGAGGGGATAAGCAGGAGACTATGAGGTTGTACGAAGCTATTCTGAGCGATGCGGATGATTGTGGATTGATGGTTATTTTTCACGGTTGCACCTTGCCCAGGGGGTGGGAACGAATGTATCCCAATTATGTGGGAAGTGAGGCGGTACTGGCTTCCGAGAACCTGATTTTCCAGCAGCATTTTTGTGATGAGGAGGCTTTCAATGCCTGTCTGCATCCGTTTATCCGGAATAGTGTCGGTTGTATGGAATTCGGAGGCTGTTTCCTCAATAAACGCTTGAATCGTACCAACGATGGAGGTAATATCCGCCGGACAACAGATGCTTTCCAGTTGGCTACTACCGTCTTGTTTCAGAATCCGATACAGAATTTTGCTTTAGCCCCTAATAATCTGACCGATGCTTCCCAAATTTGCCTGGAGTTTCTGAAACAAGTACCTGTTACCTGGGATGAGACTGTATTTATCGACGGTTATCCGGGGAAATATTGTATTCTGGCTCGCAGACATGGGGATAAATGGTATGTCGCCGGGGTGAATGCCCAAAAAGAACCGTTGAAGCTGAAAATACAACTTCCGATGTTTGCCAAAGGCAATCGGGTGACCCTTTATAATGACGACCTGAAACGTAATGTTTATACCCGGGAAGTGACTTTGAGTAAAAATAAAGAACTTTCCTTGACGATTCTGTCGGGAGGGGGAATTGTTATTGTGAAATAAGAATAGAAGGGATAATGTGTTTTGGATCACTTTTTGAAACAAATAAAATAGTAATAAAAAAGAGTTAGATCTGATCTAACTCTTTGATTATTAATTGTACTCGAGGCGGGAATTGAACCCGCACGGCCGCAATGGCCACAGGATTTTAAGTACTAATTTGTGTCCTTATTTATATGGTTGAAAATCAATTTGTTAGATTATTTTTGATAGAAATTTCTACTGGTTTTCAACCGGACCAACATTCCCGTCTAATCCGGTACCTGATTCTATGTTATATTTTCTCCTGGTTGATTTCACCTGTTTCAATATTCAGTTGTATTTCTCGTTCTTCCTTTGTACCATCGTAATTTGTTATATGAATTTTATAATACCATTCATTACCTACTTCCTTTGTTTTTTCAATTGTCACTCTTGCATCCGACAATATATCACGGACCTTTGTTTCGAATAACCTTTTTCCGGTAACAATATTGATTCTTTTAAATATTGTTCTTTCACGGAATATCCCTTCTTCCATATTTATTGGCATCACTTCTGCCTCGTAAACATCATAATAACTAATTCCAAGATTATTGTTCAAACATTCTCCGTTTTTATCATACAAATCATTATTTGATTCACAATGAAAGTCATCTCTCCTAAGGTATAACATAGAATTGTCATACCAGTCTACTTTTTTCTCGTAATATGTGTTCTCTAGATGTTTTTCGGCATCATCACGAATAATAAAAAAATCATAAACACAACGTGAATTCATTCCATCATTTTCACATCCTATTACATCCATTTCAAAACAACGTTCTTCTACATTCCCCCATATAAATATCCTTAAATGTCTAATGTTAATATTAGCTTTCTCCCCATATCCAAGATTTATTTCTCTTTTTAAATTGTAATCGTATTTGGTAGAATATGATGTAATTTCCTCAAAATCCAGTTGACCATTGGGCGATTGTTTTTCCTTGAAATATCCAAACCAAAATTTACCTTGTTTAATTCCTGTAAACAAATACCCCTCCTTACATGCATCTCCGTGTGAGTTGGTACAATGCGACATGATATTTAACCCAACTGTATCTTTTGTTGCCAATCTTACTCTTTTGTATAGACTAGCTATAGAATTATCAGGTATATCCTCTGGAGATACATCATCATTTTCACTCTTTGAGCAAGAAAATGCCATAAAAATGCATAATAGCAATAAAATTCTGTTCATTATATTCCGATTTAGCATGTTGTAATAAATCATTTCTTATTGTTCCATTTTAGTAGCAGATTATTTATTTCCCCAAACCATTAAATGATGAATTATCAGCCTCATTTCTTCTTTGAAGTTTTTGCGGTTAGGGTCTTAATAGAGTCCATATAGGCCTGTTCAACAGGAGAGAGTGTTCGCACCTGAAATTTACGATATTCGGCAATCGCTTTTTCCTCAGCCCGCTTGTGTGTTATGCTACCCGAGTCCGTCAACAATTTCTCGCCAGTCGTAGAGAGTATATTATCCAACTGCTGGATGTAGTCGGCCATATACATCGGTTTGTGGCGAATTGCTTGTATTTCGGCAAAATCGAAATACCCCGATACCAAATTATTCAGTACTTTCAACTCATCCTCGTTCAAATAATTCTTAGCAACGGTTACTTCATTTTTAGTCGGAAAATCTCCTGCAAAAGTTGTCAGCCCCATAAACGGTTTGTCGGCATCGGCGCGTTCGTAAATAACTTCGGCTGCCGTATGTCCGTGTGCCGCATAGTGCAGTTTGTTCTGCACGATCTTAAAAAATTTGATGGATTGTTCCGCTTTCGGATCGTAATCGACACTCGTAGCATACAGATCTAGTACCTGACGATACATTACTTTCTCCGATGAACGGATGTCGCGGATACGATCGAGTAGCTCACGCCAATATCCACCACCGCCCATCTGCTTTAACCGTTCGTCATCCATCGTAAAGCCCTTGATCATATACTCTTTCAGACGCTCAGTTGCCCAGCGGCGGAAATGTGTACCACGCATGGATTTTACCCGATAACCTACGGAAATAATAACATCGAGATTATATAACTTGACGGGTCTGTCGGAATTTGCAATGTGCAAAATTTGCACATTGCTTTTCTCTTCCAATTCATGTTCCTCGAATACATTGTTGATATGCTTCGTGATGACGCTTCGTTCGCGCTGAAAAAGTTCGCCAATCTGCGCTTGCGACAACCAAACGGTATCGTTGTTGAAATTAACCTCTATTTTGGTTATCCCATCTTCTGTCTGGTAAATGACAATATCATTATTTTTAGTATCTTCCATAATCGTTCATTTGAACTATTCTTTTGTATGCCCATTTTCGTCAAACTCGAAAGGTAGCTCCAGCTGTCCGATTTGGCGCATCTTCATTTTCTTAAAATTATCACAGAACTGTTTCATGTTGTCGGAAACCTGGAACAACGTAATAACCTTGTTTATCTGTTTCTCCAAATTAGGCTCTCCTATGTCGGTAGTCAAAAGCTGGTGATACCTGTTTATTCTGTTCCCTGATTCACTTTTAGGAGTTTTCTTTTTAAGTTCTTCCAATACACCGTTCGGAAGCTCCTCGTAGATGAACGTATTAGTCCATTTACCGATTATACCAGGTCTTTTCTTTATCCCGTTAACGGTATAATCCCAACCGTTAAGCCTGAACAACTCTTTATAGAATATATCGGGGAAACGTTTCTGCCACGGTAGTAACTCTTCGGATATGTATGCTTTTAATATTTTTTGAAGTTCGTCATTTTCTCTTTCATATTGATATCCTGTCGCTTCATCAACCAGCGCAATAATTCCAACTCGAGCAAAAGAACGCATTAAAATCTCACATTGATTAGCAATAATATGTTGTCTCTCTCCTCTTAATTTCCCTGCTTTCCTCGCTTCCAACATTATGTCGCATATATCTGCAAGTGTTGTCGCCTCATATCCATTTATTTTTTGATTACCTTTATAGCATACAATTGGCGAAAAGTGGCCTACATTGTAGTTCTTGTAAATCAGTTCGTTAATACTTTTGTATGCCAGTAACCTGGCCAACCTACTGCCCGATTTATTAGACGAATTTTCAGACAATAATTTTAATGCGGATTGCATCTGATTTCCAGATAATACTCTTGTGCCATCGTTTAATACATAACAAGGGATACTCACTTCACCCAAATTCAAGACACCTTCACATAATATATTTCTATCTCCCATACTATAATATTTGAATATTCATTGAACCTTTCTCGCTACTCTCGTTCCATTTTTCTTTAATTTATATTTAGCTGTATTACAACTCTTATATAGTTGGAGGCGGCTTGTTTGTAATCGTATTCTTTTAGCAGTTCTGAATGTTCGCAGATGTATTTCAATTTGCGCGCCCATCTACTTCGCGCTGCGCTCCTTTCGCAAGCTCGATCATTTTGCGGACGTTCGCAAAATGGTCTTCAATCGATTCTCCTGCGCTTTCACACGCACTTTTTGCCTTTTCAATAGCAGGAATAAAGTTGCGCCATTGGGTATATCCTAAAATTGAATGGAGCTCACGTCCGCTCCAACACTCTACTCCGTCGTACAGACAGACAATGGATTCAAACCGTACAAATAGTTCTTTTATTTCTTCTGTTTTCATTTAGCACGTTTATATTTTAGCACACTCAAAATTTAATCCCCTGATACCTTTTGCAGTTGAATAATCCTGCCGGTTTTTTCATCGACCTGAGCAATCTTATTGACCATCGCCTGCAGTATTTTACTTTCAGCTTCGTTTCTTTTTGCGACTTCGGTAAACTGTTTATCCATAAGAGTATATAGTTTTGTAAATTGCTCAACCATAGCTAATCTTTGCTCTTTTAGTTCTGCCATCATTGCAATTCTTTGCTCTCTCATTTCTACTCGTTGTTCACTCATTTGCAGGTGAAAAGACTTCAATTGGTTATCCATATTGGACGATACGAGCTTCATAAATTCTAATATCTCACTCATTGGAACGTCTTGATTTTCGTTAGTACTTTCCATATTACGTTCCTCTGGGGAAGTTTGTTTCAGATTATTTTCTGAATTTTCAGAAATATTTTTAAGCATTTCCCCATCACCTGTTAAAAGCCATTCCGCGGAAATATCATTGCAAGTCGAAATTATTTTCCGAACAACATCCAAAGACAATTTTCTATCTCCAGTCAATTGCTGATTGAGAGTGTTTTGTTTCACACCTATCATTTCTGCAAAGGAATTTGTAGAACATTGCTTATACTCTATTATTTTTTTTACTCTATCTATCATTTAATCTTTATTTTATTGGTTTATCACAATTGAGATTATATATTTGTAATGAATTAATTTCAAGAATCGAGTTATGAAAAATCCATATAATCCGATATGCACATGGCTATTATTCACTTGAAAATACACGTCCTTCTCCAGTCTCGCTATATGGCAACTTTATCGGTATTGAAAAGTCTATCGAAGTTATTGAATCGATTTTTTGTCCTTCATTACCCGAATATCCAATGCCGATGTTTGCAAGGAACACGCCGATTCTCCTTTTATCCGAGGAATCCTTGCTTTCACAAAGCCCGACATGGAACTTCACCATAGAAACAGAATTGCCGTATGCAGTCATTGCTACTTCGTTGTTTTGGCGCAATAGTGGATTTACATTAGCCCCTTTTAGACGGCAAGCCTCTTCCGCTTCAACAACACCTTCTGTTATCTGTACGAGTGTTTCCTTTACAAATTCTTTTAATTCCATTGTTTTACTTCTAATAATTTACAGTTATGCAAGACGAATCTTTGTATCAATCATTATCTTTTGTTTCAGATTTGCAGAGAGAATTAGATGCTTACCGTTATCAGCTTGACAACATCATGTTAAACCTGTCTTGTGATTATTACCAAGCAACTACAAGAAGCGAACATTATCATCCATGCTTTGAAGTTGCTCACAGTTTCTTCTCTTTTCTCCATAAGAACCACCCTGAAATTTTGGAGGAATGGAAGAAGACGAGAAAGAAAGATTGATTTATTGTTAGGTACGGTAGTCAAACAACTACCGCACCGATTCCGCTAAGAATCAAAATCCATCATATATATTTTTGCTTTTTGATAGCCTGCCGATCATGGATTCATATCCATTTGATATATAAGCAGCCACATCATTATTGCCCAATCTCAAATCCATATATCCTTCTTCTGTATCGATTCGCATTTTCAGTATCTTTTGTGATTGTATCTCTTTTATGTATTCAACAGGTATTTTATACGAAAGCATAATCATCTTCCCATAAGTTTCGTATTCTGATTCTTTATCTTCTTTGTTTTCCAGTTCTATAACTTTGTCGTTATCTAGTTTAATCAGCATTTTCCTTCCCTTTCTCACAATCATATAATGATTCTGAGTAATGCTAACCGATAACGTGAATAAAGGTTCTTCTTCCTTGTATTTTGTACATGAGAATAGGAGTATGGCCGAATTTATCTTGTAATCATTCGATATGTCCTGATATAATGTAAGGTCTTTAACACCGATATATCTCACATTACCATCAGCACTTGTGTTGTCTGTTATTACATTATTCTCATTTTGAGAAAAAGAATGCAAGCATCCTGCAAATAGGATAATTAGTAATAGTGAAATCTTTCTCATAATACTGTTTTTAATTGTTTATCAATAAATTTACATATTCAATACATCCATGCAATAAGATATAAATCTCTCATTTCCCATAACCGTTATTTATAATCAATATAAATATCACATTTGAGATAAAATAATACATATTTAAAATACAATTTATCACAATTGTGATTATCTTTGCCTTGTGATTAGATGAAAACACTAATCCATGAGCATAAAAAATAAATAATATACAAACATAATAAAAATGGATGAAATAGCAATTAATAAACCAAAAACTTTAAAAAGCCAGATTTTAGATATGCAGGCTGGAATGTGTCTTTTTGTCCCATTCCGGGAATATACAGAGATGCACGTAAGAAAAATAGTAAGGTTTCTTAATCGGGATGGATATTCTTATAAAGCAACGAGTGCGGGTGTTATAGACGGGATAAATGTAATAAGATTAAAATAATTATGGAGCTGATCCTTCAAAATACCGATCGTATCGAAATGTCGATGGCTGAATTTATTGATTTCACCAAGAGCGTTGTCAAGGAAGCCGTTGCCGAAACTTACGGGGAATATATGAGCCGGAATGAAGCAATTAGGCATTTGGGCAGTCGGAAAAAACTGGAGCAAGCAATCAAAATGAAGTTGATTAATCCTGATAAGGGGAATGGTAATCAGAAATGGAAAGTGAAGACTCGGGAAGTAATTGAAGCATATAAAATAATTGGAAAGTATGAAAGGTGATTTTGCTGTTATGGATGAAATTTCCCGGATACGTCAGATGTTAGACAGCCGGATAAATGATATCAGGGTTTCGGTACATGAAACGCTTGTCATGCAGGGGGCGGCATCTCCTTTTATAAACCAGAGCAAGGCTTACAAGGTTTTTGGCAGGAAAAATATAACGAATTGGGAGTCATGGGGATTAATAAAAGGGATAAAGGACAGAGAAGGAAATGGGCAGGTAAGATATGACTTGTCGCGGCTTATTTTGATTGCCGGAACTCCAAACAGAACTGAATATTTTAAAAACAAGACACTATGAGAACTTTTTCAATATTAGCCTTTCTTCTTGCCCTTGGAATATTAGGATGCAGTATTTACGGAGGGCAGTACCATAGTCTTCCTTTCGCAATAATGTCCGGTATTTTGGGTTGGGCGATGTGGCCGGAGAAGAAGCAGGTAAAACCATACCGAAGTTATAGAAGTTGGGACACTAAAGATACGTAATGGCGGAGGAATTTAGCAAGGTTTGGTCCGGCTTAAACAAAGTAAACCTAACACCGCCCCGGGTGAAAGTAAGGGGGAACAGGGTGCGGAACCTGTATAAAAATATGTCGTGAGTTCTTTGGTCCGGTGACATTCTTTTCTTTACACCACAACATCTCCATTTCACACCGGACCTTTTTTTAAGTGACATATAAAGTACATTGTAGCCCTAGTCCTGTCGGGAGATAGCACGAAAGGCAAAATTTTAAAAGGGAAAAGTTATGAACGACAATGCAAATGTAAATGTAAGTGACAAAAAGGATAAAGAAATTGAAAACTTAAAAAAGCAGCTCGATGCTGCAAATGCATCCTGGATCAGAAACTTTAAGGAATGTGAGACACTGAAACAGGAATTATCTAGATATAAGGAACTTGTAAAGGCTCAGAGTGCTATTATAAACAACAATTAACCGTCCGGGGCAGTCCGCTGTAACTGTAGCAATATCTTGGACTACCCCGGCAACCTGCCTACTTAGCTCAGTTGGTAGAGCATCGGTTTTGTACTCCGAAGGTCATCCGTTCGAACCGGATAGTAGGCTCAAAAGTAATTGATTAATAATAAATTGAAGAAAAATGTTGCGGAATTTAGAAAATATTTGGTCGAAAATCTTGGTTAATTCAGAGGAATTTGCCATGTTTGCAGTGCCAAACATTTATAACCTCGGTATGTTGTGTTTATACATATCGAAAAATTCGCAATATAGCGGAGTTTCTCTGACACATAATTCTTTGAGGTTATGGGTGTTTGGCGACATTTGGAGAGGCTCCGCTTCTTCTTTTGTCCAAAAAATTATTAATCAAATTTTTAGTTGTCAAATGCCAAACACCACTGAAAAATTTGAAGTAAAGGTACAAAGTGTACCCACTTCACAGACCAAATCCCAAAGTAAATTAGAAAAAGAAATCATCTCTATCCAGAAGAAAGTATCCAAGCTACAAGAGGAATGCAGACACGAACGAAATGAAAAGTATCGCCTGCTGTGCTACATTAACAGGTATTGTTCAGCACTGTTCCCTTACTTCGACAGAAGTAACCCGGTTGATTCCAAAAACTGGGAAAAGGTACACCGCCTCCAGCTGGATCTGGATAAGGAAATAAAGTAAGGCCGTCCCAGTCGCCAAACTAACGGCCTTACAAAAAACTCTAAGCTCTTTGACATGTTGACAGACAATAAAAAACACGCAGTTTGTCGCTGCGGGCTGGTGAACTACCGGGCAATACTCCGGTAGTGGCGGAAGTCGCGTGTCAAAGGCGCATTAAGCCAGCAACGGGTTGTACTGGAGTACTTAGAAAGAGGTTCGATTCCTCTTACCCGTCACATTTCAAACAACAAAACAAAAGTATGGAAAATAATTCAGAAACAAAAAAGCTGACGATCACGGAGCTTAAATCCATGTCTCCGTTTCAGATTTTAGAGGATACGAGAGTAAGAGAGCGATTCGTTACACTCTACAATAACATCCACAACTCTGAGCAGGGCAAATTATTCTTTGAAAAAGAAAAATACAACCTACAGAGAATCATACAAGCCTCCCCAAACCTAGCAAAATGTACAGGTTTCTCCACATATGGAGTACTCCTTGACATCGCAAGCATGGGACTTACCCTTGAAAACGCATCCCGGCCCCTTATTTACATCATCCCCGGTTCCGTGAATGTAGGAACAAAAGAAAAACAAACATGGGAACAACGGATGTCCATTGAAATTTCTCCATATGGAGAGCTCGATTTAAGAATCCAAGCTGGACAGCTATTATATGCCGACCATCCTGTAATCGTATTCGAGGGGGATGAATTTAAGCCCAAGGTAACCGAAACCGGACAGAAAGTGGTAGTCTATTCGGCAGCCATTCCACGGCAAAGCAAAACAATCATCGGAGCTTTTATCAAGCTGACCCGCCCCGATCGTTCCTTTGACTTCTTTTGGATGCTTCCAGAAGACATCGACCGTCTGAAAGGATATTCCTTAAAGAAAAATCAACGGAAAGACAAAGACGGGAATGTATATGGAGACGCCAATGCCCTCTACCATTCAAATGAAGGTCAAATCGACACCGGATTCCTTGAAGCGAAAGTAATCAAGCACGCTTTCAAGACATTTCCGAAATTAAGGTTAGGACAATTCTCCGCTTTACAGCAAGACGAACAAGTCCAGGCCTCCGACTATGGGTTGGATGAGCCAGTATACAACCAAGTCCCGCAAAAAGAAACCGAAGAAGAAGCCGAAGAGACAGATGTACAGGAAATCGCCAAGCAACAGGGCGGTGTAAACATAGTAGAAAACCCAGAAGAACCCTTTTAATCATGGAAACAACAGCACTCTCAACAACACAGGAAGCATTATTACAGGCAAAAGACATCATTGCGCAAAACATTGCAAGTAATGAAAAAGCAAAAGAAGTCGCAAAAATCCTGCTCGCTAAAATAGAAAACACCCCTATCTCAGACACTCCGGAAGTCCGGTTCCTAGACGAAGAGTGTAAAACATTCCTCGGAAAGATAAGCAAGACCATTTCGGCCATGACCGACCGCCGGAAACCAATCACACAGGCATTCGACCAAATCCGGAAACATTTCACCGAACTGGAAAACGAACTGAAAACAGGGGAAGAAATACAGGCAATACAAAATTTCAGAAACGCATTTGCCCGGCATATCGCGGAAATCGCCGCAAAAGAGGAAGAGTCTCGGCGTATCAAGGCTGCCACAGAACAGGAGCGCATCGAAATGCGTGCTTATTTCAAACAAGCCTTTACCAACGACCTGGTAAACACATTAAGCCTTGCATACGATTCGCTTGAAGAAATATTCAACTCCATCACGCTGCAAAACTGCGAGCTAAAAAAAGATGAATTGAAAAACTTCTCATCCGAATACAAACCGGCCACTTTCTCATATCCATACAGGAATTACATTACAAAAGAAGAAGAGATCGCAATCTATGAAGAAATAGCTTCTTCCAAATCTGCCAAAAATGAACTGGAATACAATGAAAAAATCACCGAAAAAATCCGGTACTACCTTGATCGCGTTGATTCAAAGAAACAAGAATTGTTAGAGATCGCGCAAGCAAATGCCGCGGAAAAAGAACGGCTTGCGAAAGAAGCGGAAGAAAGGGCAAAACGGGAAGCGGAAGAAAAAAGACAAGAACTGTTGAACTTCACACAGAAACAACAGACATCCATCGAGGCAGAGAAAACTGAAGCATCCCTCAATACCCTATTCGACCAAAATTATTCTGCCCCTGCGGCGAATGTAAAGAAAACGCTTTCCATCGAAGTAAGCAATCCTGCCGGATACGGACAGATATTCATGTTCTGGTTCGAGCGTGAAGGAAAGAATCTCCCGAACGAAAAGATTGAAAAGAAATCCATCGCACAGATGAAGAAATTCTGCGAGGATATCGCAAACAAGGATGGAGAAATCATCACGTCAAACTTTATTACTTACAAAGAAGTTGTTACGGCAAAATGAAAGACCCATACTATGACAGGTCGGAAATATCCAACTCCGACCTATCTGAATTAAAAAGACAGCTCTACGGAGGAATGGAAATCGACCCCGTTCATGCAAAATTTGGGAACCTAATCGATCACATGATTACAGAACCGGAAAAAGTCGACTATTTCAAACTGACTTGTGCCGGCGAACAAATGACAGAAGGTGATTTCAAAAAAGCAGAAGAAATGAAAAAGGCATTCATGCGCGATGAGTTTGCCAGCCGGATACTTCCACTATCAGACACACAGAAAGTCATGATTAATCCCTGTCAGAAATTCGACTACGACATCCCTTTTACACTGCCCGTCCGATGCAAATGGGACTTGTGGATGCCGTCAATGGGATGGGGAGGCGATATAAAAAGCACCTCCGCGACGACACAGGAACAATTTGAATCCGCTGTAAGGCAATTCGACTACGACAGGCAAAGATTCTTCTACATGAATATAGCAGGCTCCGAGAAAGACGTCTTAATCGGAATTTCCAAAGAAAACTTCCGCGTCTTCAAGGTATTCATAAAAAGAGGAGATGAATTATGGGAATCCGGCCAGCACAAGTGTATGGAACTCGCATTTAAATACTGGACTATGTTCGGAGACTTAAAAAATACAGCATGACAATCACACCCATAGAAGATTTAGAAAAAGAGGTGGACGATATAGAAGCTTATCTATCCACCTTACCGCCAGAGGATGCTAATTTAGCCATAGAGAGAGGGAACGAGCTTTCGGTATATATCGCCCGCACCGGGAAGATGCTTGCGGATGCAAGGTTTTATCAGGACAAGGCACTATCAGAAAGCATCGTTTACAACCTCGGAAAACAAGCTGGTTGCCCTGCATCGGTTCTAAAGCAACTTGTAGAAGCATCCTGTCAGCGTGAAAATCTATTGGTAAACACAATCGAACGCCTAAACCGTGCTGCCACCCATCAGTTAGATTGGCTCCGGACGGTAGTAAGCATGGCAAAAGAAGAAATGAGAAACTCAAACGGAATTAGCCAAAAATGAAAACAATCTCCAATAAAACCGCCGAAGATATTATCCGATGGCTATCAGACTTAAAATCCCGTTTACCTCCCGATTCCATCCAATCGAGAGAGAAGATAAGGAAAATAGATAAAGCAATTAAAAATTTGGGAAATGACAAGGTTAGATACCGAACGACAAAACAGGTTAGAACCTAAACGAATAGAATACGCCATACAACAAATTCAAAAACTTGGAATTGAAGTCAATAAGGTTTCTGACCATGAAATCAACTTCCAGTATAAAGGACATACTATAAAATTCTTCCCTTATTCCGGTTGGGCAACTGGTTCAACTATCAAAGACGGAAGAGGACTAAATAAATTATTATTACAATTAAAATATTAGGAAATGGAAAAATTCTTAGGACAAGACGTCCCTGAAGACAAACGTTGGCAATTCTTGCAAGACAACGCCGATGCAATAGAAGAAATCGGATATACTCACCGTTTTTCACCCGAAGAATTGGCACAAAAGAAAGAACTTCTCGCAGAAGCATCAATCAAAATCAATGACATCGAGGAAGAAAAGAAAGAGGTATTAAGCGATTTTAAAGACCGGCTCAAACCTTTAACGGAAGAGAAATCCGAACTGCTCGAAAATATTAAGACGGGGTCGAAATTCATCCCAAGTGAAAAGTGTGTAAAAATCCTCTATCACGAAGAAAAAATGGCTGGATATTACAACCAACTTGGAGAGCTGGTTTATTCACGCCCTATAATGCCGCAGGAAATGCAGAAAACAGTATTTAGTATTAACCGAAAAATAGGAACAGATGACTGAACAAAACGAAAACAGAATTAACGTAGTTGTACCTAAAGACTACAACGGCACACCTATTGAAATTGTATTACGTAAAGGTATAGCGGCTGAACAACTTCCAACAAGGGAACCTATACCAGTAAAAATTTTAGGTACAATAGATAGTCCATTAAAATGGATTGAAAAACGTGTCGAATTGATCGACCAAAAACATGCGAATATTACCGTAAATCGTGATTGCATGCAAATCTCACTTATTGACAAGGAGAATGATTATTACAGAAACGAAGTTTCCGGTGTATTGCAACCATCAAAAGAAATGATGGAGTTTGGTATCAACACCGATAAAAAATGGGACCCCATTAAATTATCCCAATTCTTCAAAATGCACCGTGCCTTCTTTAAGGATAAGGCACAAAATATGTCTCTCGTATCTACACTAAAGAATTTTAAGGCAAAAGTAAATCAAGACATTGAAAGGAGCAAAGAAGAGAATGGAAGCAAAACGGATAACTACTCGCAAGTCGTTGATTCCAATCTGCCGAAGTCGTTCAAGTTGAACATCCCTCTTTTCAAAGGATTCGCTTGTGAAGAAATTGAAGTTGAGATTTACGCAGATGTGGATGGCCGGGATGTTTCACTATCGCTTGTTTCTGCCGGTGCAAATGAAGCAATCGAAGAATACAAAAACAGAGTGATTGACGAACAATTGAATTTGATTCGTGAAATCGCCCCCGATATCGTGATTATTGAAATCTAAAATTTGCCCGGTTTTTCGGGCAAACGGACAGGTGGCGGAATTGGTAGACGCTAAAGTTAATTCCTTATAGAGTGGTTGAAAGAAGGTTATCGTAAAATGAACTGAACTAGCCGAAGGAAATGTAACGGGTAATGCTGAATGTCACCGCGACGTGATTATAATAAAATATCAAGTGCAAGTCTTGAAAAAACTCCACTCATGCAGGTTCGAATCCTGCCCTGTCCACAAAAATCAACATTATGGCATACATAAAACGCAAGCCCAAGAGACAACCCCTGTTTGACAACAAGGTCGTTGTAAAGAAAAATCCCAACCTTAAAGCAAAATTAGACCGCATCTTTTCAGAGTATATCCGCATCCGGGATGCAAATCAGCAAGGATATACGGTTTGTATATCATGCGGTAAAATAGTCTCGTGGAAAGAAGCTGATTGTGGGCATTTTGTAAACAGACGGCACATGGCTACCCGCTTCAACGAAAAGAACTGCAACGCACAATGCCGGAGCTGCAACCGTTTTGACGAGGGCAACATCATCGGATACACGAAAGGCTTAATAAGGAAATACGGACAGGGAGTTATAGAGGAACTCGAAATCCTCAAACACCAACACTCCAGCCTGTCCGACTTTGATTATAAAGTTTTAATCGACCTATACACACAAAAAGTAAAACAACTACATGAGGATAAAGGAATCTAACGACAGCTTCGAGATTACGTTTGAATACAACCGCAATCTCACGTGGGCGATAAAAAAACTGATGGGAGTGTGCCTGGGTGCCGAATATGATCCAAAACGCAAATCATTTTTCTTCCCAAAGATATATGCTCCGCAAGTCTATATGTTCGGACAAAAGTACGGCTTCGTATTTACCAAGGAGCATGCAAAAGCGGATTGGAAAATACCGGAACTTCCGGAACTGAAACAGGATATTCCCTTGAAAATGGAATTATACCCCTATCAGAAACAGGGTGTCGCCTACAACATCATCCACAAACGTACAATCATCGGTGATAAGATGGGGCTTGGGAAAACCTGTCAGGCAATTGCCTCCGTGCTTGCCTTGAATGCTTTCCCCTGTTTGGTTATTTGCCCATCTTCTTTGAAAATAAACTGGCAAAGAGAGTGGCACATGTGGACTGACAAAAAGGCTTGTATATTGAACAACTCAAACATAAATACATGGCATCTCTTCGCCGCCGGGAAATCGCTTTTTGGAGAAAGCATAAAAAACGACATATTCATCTGCAACTACGAAAGCCTTAAAAAATACTTTGTACAGGACATTGTTGCAAAACCCGGACAGGCTTTCAAACTGAAAGATGTGATTTTTACTCCAAACATCAACCTGTTTAAATCTGTCATAATTGACGAGGCCCACCGGATAAAAGACCCTTCATCCCAACAAAGCAAGTTTACCAAGGGATTAACGTCCGGAAAGGAAGTAATATTCGCTATTTCCGGAACCCCAGTAGTGAACAAGGCAAAAGACCTTGCCTCCATGCTTGCCATCATCAACCAGGTGGACAAATTCGGGGGTTATACAAAGTTTGTTGCTGAATACGGATTCAACGACAATATGGAAGAATTGAACTACAAACTCAACACAACCTGTTTTTACAGCCGGAACAAAAAAGAAGTATTGAAAGATTTGCCAGACAAGATACGTACCACAGTACTTTGCGAAATAGACAACCAAAACGAATACAATTCGGCACTTTCAGATCTTGCCGACTATCTGAAAAAATATAAGTCGGCAACGGATGCACAAGTTGCCCGTTCCATGCGTGGTGAAGTAATGGTAAGAATCGGAGTTCTTAAAAATATTTCCGCACGCGGGAAGCTGAACGCAGTGAAAGACTACATAACGGATTTTTTAGAATCCGGCGAAAAATTAGTTGTATTCATTCATCAGAAAGAAGTAGCTGGATATCTGTTACAAGCATTCCCGGAAGCTGTGACGATAACCGGAGATGATGACATGACAACAAGGCAACGAAACATTGATGCTTTTCAAAATGATTCTGAAACTACGTTAATCATTTGTTCCATCAAAGCCGCCGGCGTAGGATTGACACTCACAGCATCCTCTAATGTCGCATTTGTTGAGTTGCCATGGACAGCGGCCGATACAGATCAAGCAGAAGACCGCTGTCACCGGATTGGAGCCAAGTCTACCGTAAACTGTATCTATTTTCTCGGTAAAAACACTATCGACGAAGATATATACAAACTAATCCAAGACAAGCGCGAAGTATCTAACATTATAACTGGCGGAACCAACGAAGCCATCGAACGGGAATTAGAGTTTGACTTATTAATAAAGAACATAAATATCAAGTGAACTATTGATAAGCTAATACTATCGGTTTTTAAATGAAATTTTTATAGAACTATATTAAAATGATAGAACTACAAGCTATAGGTAACATCGGCAAGGATGCCGAGCAGAAAACAATAGGCGGCAAGTCATACGCCTCATTTTCAATCGGTGTAACAGAAAAAACATCAGACGGGAAAGACAAGACAACATGGCTCCGGGTAATGAAATACGACAGCGAAGGTAAGTTGACCGCATACCTTACAAAAGGGAAAAAGGTTTGGGTACGTGGCAATCCCTACTTTTCTGCTTATGTCAGTAAAAACACAGGTGAAGCCATCCCGGACATAACTATCTGGGCTGATAAACTCGTGTTCTGTTCTTCCGGAGAAAAGCAGAACCAGCAAACAGAAAGACAATCCGAAGTAAATAATTCCCCGTCACAGGCAGACGATGACGACAGTCTGCCATTCTAACCATGAAAATCAAACTCCTTAACACTTCCGTTGGTCTGAAACCACTCTTCGATGAAGATTTCGAGGAAAAGAAAAAGTTGAAAATCGGAGAGGTTTACGAGGCCACTATCAAGCGGCCTCGAAACCTTTCCTTTCACCGAAAATATTTCGGACTCATTAACCTTGCCTGGGAATATCAGAATGAGATAGCGGTAGAGCATTTCAAGCACAGCATCGAACTATTCAGAAAAACGGTAGAAATGGCAGCCGGATGGTGTGAGCCGATATACTCGATTGCCCGGAAAGAGTGGATTGAAGTTCCGAAGTCTATTGCTTTCGATAAAATGGACGAAGACGAATTTCAAAACCTATACGAACGTGTAAAGGACGTATTATTTAAATACTTCCTCAAAAACATTTCAGTTGAAGAATTTGAAAAGAACCTTATTAATTTTTGATGAACTCATACATGACCAGCTCCGGCGAATATGTTCTTAAATCGGTCATAGACCGCCGGATTAGAGCAGCCAAAGAAAAGAAGGTAGCCCAGATGATTGAAAAATATGGCTATCTTTTCTGTGAGGAATGTCATAGAAATGAGGCTGCAGGTATTCCACTTGATTGTTCACACGATATTCCAGTAAGTGAATGTCAAAAAAGAGGCCAATCGGAATTAGCCTGGGATGTAAATAACATTACAATCAGGTGCCGGGAATGCCACCACAAACATGATCATCAATCACAATTTAGTTTTCCATGAAAATCCCATCTACCCTTTCTGCTCAAATCCTTTCCTTTCTATTTAAGGATAAAGCCGGACTAATCAGGCATCTCAAAGAGATACAAGATAGCCCGGTTTCTTTTTCGGATGTAAAAGGGAGGGAAAGACAAAGGAAGGCGGGGATACTGGTTAAGAAACTTGAAAAATTGAAACATTAAAATTATGACAGCAACCTATTTTGAATCCACAGTAAAATACGAAAAAGTAAATGAGGATGGCAAAGCAAAGAAAGTGACTGAATTATACCTCATAGATGCAATGAGCTTTTCGGAAACAGAAGAAAGGAGTTGCAGGCAGTTATCCGAAATAGTTCAGGGGGATTACCTCATTCAATCCCTGAAACGGTCAAAAATAACAGAATACATTGAATCAAATGACGAAAACGATGACCGACTCTACAAAGCAACAGTTAAAATAACCGATAGCGATAACTTCGGCAAAGAGAAAGAATCCTCAATTCATTATCTAGTTGCCGCATCAAACATCAACCGGGCATTGGATAACCTCGAAAAATCACTGTCAACATTTGTAATACCCTATGAGATAGTAAAAATCGAAGATACGAAGTTTGTAGAAGTGATCCCCTACATACCGGACGACAAAGAACGCATACCGGACAATTTAAAACCACAACAATAACACTAAAACTATAATATCATGGAAAAAATCACAGACAAAATTAAATCCTTCGAGGATGCTTGCAAGCATCTCAGACTTAACCCTAACGACCTGCCGGTTGTAGATATGCTTCCGGAGAAAGATAGGAAATCAATTATCGCATTCTACAAGCTTACAATTATTATCAGAGCATTGAATGAAGGTTGGGAACCAGATTGGTCAAATTGGGCTGAATGTAAGTATTACAACTGGTTTTACGTTGAAAAAGGAGAAGACCAGCGTTCCTCCGGTTTTCGTTACTGCGATGCGGGCTACGCGTATACGGACGCGAACGCCGGCTCTCGGCTTTGCTTTAAGAATAGAGAATTAGCCGAATACGCCGCAGAACAATTCAAAAAACTATATCGTGAATATTTACTCATTCTTTAAAAGAAAAAACATGAAGAAGACATTAGAGATAACGGAAGAACAAGCAAAGAAACTCTACTTTGAAGCATCCGAAAACTTCAAAGAAGTACTTGAATCGAACTTCGGGAAGACAACATTTCTGAAAAACTTTCAAGACGCAGTAAAGACATACTATGATGCTTGTGAAATCATAGGAGAAAAGCCGATTGACGAACAGCATTTAATGGACTGTGGACTCGGAAAGTCGGAAATCGCATTCATGAAATTGAAAACAATCTTCAAAGCTGCAAATAAAATGAACAACGATTGGAAAGCAGATTACTCCAATTCAAGCCAGTATAAATATTATCCGTATTTTGTTTGGCGTTCCTCCGGTTTTCGTTACTGCGTTACGAGCTGCGCGGGTACGAACGCGCGCACCGGCTCTCGGCTTTGCTGCGGTACATCTGATGATGCAGAATACATCGGAAAAAAATTTGAAGATTTATATAACGATTATTTTGGATAATGGAAAATAATGATGATGGAAGCCTGGGATTTCTGAATATTCAGCCCGATGAAGACAGGAAATAAAATCTTACATTAAATTTTGCAATTATGGATAATAGCCGTATATTTGTGGTGCTCAATTGGCAAAGCGAGCACCACAAATTACAAATGAAGGTATTTTTTATACCATATCGTGACTTATATCCATAAGTAAATTATAAGTCGTCGAAGTCCTGAGTTGCATAGCCTTCTTTGTAAGTGTTATGTTCGCTTTGCCAAAAGAACAGGAAGTCGGCGACTTTCTTATTTTTATTAACTTATAATTCATCAACGTATGGCAAAGCGAAGTGAATCTGTAAGTAATGTGAATCATAGTACCATTACAGCACGTCCACCCCGACGAAACGAGGGTAAATTACTTTCCGAAGTAAAAGAGTTGCAACAACAACTAATCCAAGTAAGACAAAAATTAGAGATCGAAAAGAACTGCAAGAATCAGGCGTATTACTTTATTCTCAGTTCCGGCAACTTCAGAAAGTTTGCTGAGTTCCACAAAACGCATAAGGCAAGCCTTGATTATCACGGAGCTTGCATGGCGCAGCTTTATCTTGATTCGTTTGAAAAATAAGTAAACCACACAAATATGGAAGAATTGATTATTACTTCTAACGATGGTAGAATGTCATCGTTAGAAATTGCACAGATTACCGAAAGAGAACACAAAGATGTCATGCGTTCAATTCGAAACATGGAAGAATCTTGGTTAAAAATAGCCGGGCGCAATTTTGCGCTGGGCACGTATAAAGATGCTAATAAGCAAGATAGACCATGCTATTATCTGACAAAAACCGAATGTTTATATGTCGCAACAAAATTCAATGACGAAGCAAGGGCTAAATTGGTTTTACGTTGGGAACAATTAGAAATAGAAAAGCGAACAGAACAAAGCAATCTTTCCCCGGCTGAAATGCTTCTCAAACAATGTCAGATCATGGTAGAACATGAAAAGAGATTGTCAACCGTTGAGCAGAAAGTTAATGAGGTATTAGCTATTCGGGAAGAAGCGCAGAAAGACATGTTATCACTCCCTCTTTCTACTGATGCTGTTCCTGAATTAAGCATGAGAGATAAAGTCCGTGCTTTGGTAAACAAATATTCCATGCACTTCAATGTTCCTCAAAAGAATGTGTGGGACCATATTTACCAAACCCTTTATTACAATTATCATATTGCACTGCGTTCCTACGCCAGAAAGAAAAATGAGAGTCTTATTGATGTAGCTGAACGTGTAGGCGCATTGGATAAAATGTACGCAATTATTTCAAACCTATCAAGGCAAAACGGATTAGTAGCATAAATTCCTCTTTAATAAAGAATCAGCATGAATATAAAAGGACAGATAAAGTTAAGGGTGGATGCCGTTAACACCCACCCATGGTTAGAACTATTTCCGTACTCTTACAGTTGTTCTTACAGTAGTACGTACTTGGGTTCTAACCCGAACTTGGATTTTAGCCATGATGTTACTTTTTAAGTTAAACAAAAAGGAGGTTTACTCCCCGGCCCGCTTTGAGCCTTGCCATATCTCGCTGCGGTACGGGCTAAAATCCGCTACAAAGTTAACTGTTTTGTAGTATCTGTCCTTTTTAATAATAAAATATATGCCCCGCACCCCGAAACCCAAACAACCAAAACCGATCATTTCCCGTCTGTCAACAAATTATTCCGACTGCCTGAAATGTATCTACTACCAACCGTGGAAATTCGGATTGGTTGATTGCCCGTTTTCGGTGGTGCCGCATGAAAACTGCGTGGACAGAAAAATTGAATGTGTAAATTATAAAAAAACATGATTGAAAATACTATTAAAAAAATTGAGCAATGGGTTGTCGACAGAAACCTGCATACCCAGGATCCAAAAGTACAGATGTGTAAAACAGTTGAAGAACTCGGAGAACTAGCCCGGGCAATAAACAAAGGCGATAGGGAAAAACAGACAGACAGCATCGGGGATACGGTTGTCACTCTCATCTGTATATCAAAACAACTGGGTATTGATTTCAGTGAATGCGTTGAATATGCATACAACGAAATCAAAGACCGGAAGGGGAAACTTATCAACGGGATATTTGTAAAAGAGGCGGATTTTGTATAAAAAATTAAATAAAAAATCATGAGAGCACTAATTATCACATCCTTATTAGGAGACTACTCCGGTATTGCTGAAGAAGTAGAAAAACAACTCCAAAACCAAGACAAAAATCAAGAATCCGATGAAGTTGTAAGTATCCATCAGTTCAACATGCTTTCACAGGCGTATGATGCGAAATTTAACGAATGCGAAAAACTCAAAGCCCAAAATCAGGAATTGGAAAAGTCAAACATTAAACTCATGGAAGAGGTTAATAAATATCGGTATTTCATTGAGTGCCAGAAAAACGAAATTGAAAAGCTGTGATATGGAATATGGAGAATTGTTAAAAGACCCTCGCTGGCAAAGAAAGCGACTGGAAGCCATGCAAGCGGATCGATTTACCTGTCAGATGTGTTTTCACGCTGATAAACCATTAAATGTACATCATAAAAAATATATTCAGGGAGCGGCACCATGGGAGTATGATACAAGTGATTTAATCACTCTTTGTGAAGATTGTCATGCCAAATATCATCGTGATGTTACTAAAACTAAAATAATGGCTAATATGCTTATAAACATTTCTGAACTATTAAAATCAGCAATATGATATGGCGAGACAATTAAAAGAAGGATTGAAATATTTTTCTTTTGATGTTGATTTTTTTGATGATGAGAAAATAGGTGCAATTTCTGGAGAGTTTGGGATAAAAGGAGAAATTACAGCAATAAAGCTGCTATGTGCGGTATACCGGAATGGATACTTCGCTGTGTGGAATGAGCCGTTAAAAATGAAACTTTTAAAATCCCTTCCAGGAATAAACTCTGAATTACTGGACCAGATCGTGAATCGCTTAGTTAGGTGGGGGTTCTTTGACAGCTCCTGCTTCAGCTCGGTAAAGATTCTGACTAGTGAAGGTATTCAGAAGCGATATTTTGAAGCCATTAAAAGAAGAAAGCCCAAGGAAGAATATCCTTATTTACTTATTAATGTAGACAATAATGCAATAAATGTATGCAAAAATGACAAAAATGTATACAAAAGTACACAAAGGAAAGGAAAGAAAATAAATAATCCCCCTATAATCCCCCTTTTGGATTTTTCGTCGGAAGGAATAATCCCGATTGAAAATTTGAAGGAAAGAATATTTTCCGAAGAAACGGCATGGATTGAGACCATAGCAATGAAGCAACAGCTTAAACCCGATGAAATAATTAAGTGGGTGAACGATTTTTTTGACGAACTCGAGTGTATAGGTGAAAACATGAAAAGCCTAAAAGATTTCAAATCCCACTTTTTCAGGTGGCTTAAAATCCAACTAAAAAACAGAAAGGAGGAAAAAGATGACGGAAGACTTGAAAGTTGGTAGACAGAACTCACCAGACACGGAAAAAGCCGTATTAGGGGCGATGATGCTATCTAACGAAGCAGTGACCGATGTGGTGTCAAAGCTAAGCACAGATGCGTTCTTTGACCCCAGAAACCGCATAATCTTCGATGCCATCCGGGGACTGAACGACAAAAGCATACCGGTAGACATGATTTCGGTAGTCGAATGCCTTCGCCAGTCCGGCAAGCTAATTGAAGCAGGCAACGCATCCTACGTAACCGAACTCACGAACCTGTCCGGTTTCGGACTTGCTCGCACGGATCACTATTGCAAACTGCTCGTTCAGATGCAGATAGAACGACAACTGGTAGTTATGGCTACCGAGATAATCCGGATGTCTGACGAAACAAACGACGTTTCAGACACCATTTCATTCGCTGATAGGCAATTGCAGAAAATAAACGAAATCATTTCCCTGAATAGTCGTATGGAACATATATCGTCGGCAGTCGAAAAAGCGGCTGACGAATCGATATTGAGGACGGAAAACAGACGGCAAGGGAAAATGTCAGGCGTAACATCCGGACTGAAAGACCTGGATAAAATGACATCCGGATTCAAGGGGTCCGAACTGATAATACTCGCAGGACGCCCTGGGTCAGGAAAGACAAGCGTGATGCTTCACTTCGCCAAGGTCGCCGCAAGAAATGGCGTCCCGGTGTGCATCTACTCCCTCGAAATGGACAGCATCAGCCTTGCCGACAGGCTAATCCTTTCAGAGACGGACATCGAAGCGGACAGATACCGGAACGGATACATATCCAACGAAGAGTTCAACCAAATCGCATCGGCAAAGAAAAGACTTTCCGAACTGCCGATATACGTTGACGACAACCCGATAGTATCCATGCGCTACATCCGTGCACACTCTAAGAGAATGTCAAAGCAGGGAAAATGCGGATTGATACTCGTAGATTACTTACAACTCGCTGATATGGGCGAAAAGGGGAAAAACCGGGAACAGGAAGTTGCACAGGCGAGCAGACAGGCAAAGATAATCGCGAAAGAGCTTAATGTGCCTTTTATCCTTTTATCCCAGCTTAACAGAGCTTGTGAAGAACGGGCGGATAAAAAGCCACAGCTATCCGACCTTCGTGAATCAGGAGCCATCGAGCAAGATGCAGATAAGGTTATATTCGTTTATCGTCCGGAATATTACAAGCTGAAAGATCCTCATAACAACCCGATAACCGGAGAAGGTGCGCTCATAATGGCTAAACAGCGCAACGGAGCCGTAGGTGACGTGAAATTCAGGTATAATGAAAGTCTCACGAAGATATTCGACCACAACACAAACGAATCCGGAAGACCATTTTAATAAAAAATCACTGAAACAATGAAAACATACGTAATAACACTATCAAAACAGTTTCTTTCCGGACATAAAGAGGCTGGGAAACCGACAAATTTTAGAGATAAATTCTTGCTCGGAATAGGCTGCCCGGACTGTAAAACCCAACAAGACTTATCAGGTGAAAACATATCGCCTTGCAATAGTTGCATAAGAGCGTGTATGTACCCCAAAATACATACAATGCGGTCGAATTATCAACTTTGGGAGTCAAGCGCTAAACATGAAAAACGCAGAGAGGAAAGTCATCAAATTACTAAAAGAAAACAATTTGATAAAGTAATGGAAATAAAAGGAAAAGTTCATTTAATGTTCGAGCAAAGTGGAACTTTCAAGAATGAGTTTATAAAGCTGGGAATACCATCGGAAGATTATGATATCCAAAATAATTTTGGACAAACTGACCACGTTGTAGACTTGTTTGCGGAGATTGAAAAAGCGTATGACGGTAAAGGAAGCGTGTTTGATAGTATTACGAAAGACGATTTGATAATGGCTTTCTTCCCGTGCATTTACTTTGAGTCCATGCAAGCAAATTACTATCAAATGCATTGCAATAACTTATATTGTAAATCTAAAAATGAGCAATATGAAATAGTACTTGAGAGAATAGGTAAAAGAGAGAAGTTCTATTCTTTATTATATAAATTTTTTGCTGTTTGTGATTTCAGGCAGATAAGAATGATATTGGAGAATCCTGCCACACAACCGCATTATCTGTTGTATCCTGCAAACTTTATTCCGTACACATTTGTTGATATGGATAGGAGGAAAAGGGGCGACTACTTCAAAAAGCCTACTGCATATTGGTTCTTTAATTGCGAACCGACAAATGGAAAGAGTTTTCAGAAACCTAAAGAAACAAAAGTAATAATGAATTGTAAGCAAGGAAAAGAATCGGGTATCTGTTCAGAAGAACGTTCGCTAATCTCACAAGACTATGCTCGTAATTTTATCTGCGACTTTATTATTGGCAAGGCACAGAAACATACACAACTTGAATTATTTTAGAAGATGTGCAGAATGTTTAATGAGTTCCGAGAATATTTAAAACTTTAATTAATTTATCGGTGTGTGCTATGGACAAATATGGATCGATAGATCAGAACTGGTATTCTTCCGAAAACCAGAAACATGAAAGGGAGAAAGCGACAGAAGCTTTGAAACAAATGAAAGAACTAGAAAAACAATATGAAAAATCCCGTACTGTGATTATTGAAAGAACACAGTACAAAGGAGTCAGGAAACGGTATTTAAAAACAAAATCATGAATAGAGAAATATTATTCAGAGGGAAGCCTATTGATAAAAAATTCGGTGAATGGGTTGAAGGATTTTATATGGAGGATTTGGATAATGGCCGGGTAAAATCGTTTATTTTTAATACCCCTTTACAGATAGAAGTAGATCCGGAAACAGTCGGACAATTCATCGGAATATATGACAACGCCAGACGCAAAGCTTTCACTGGAGATTTTTTTAAAGATAACTTTGGAACAATCCTGACGATATTCCAGACACCGGGAGGATTTGCTACAGAATGTAATCCTCTTGCTTTTGGTCATGGATATCAGGGCGGCACAAATCCTTCAATGCCTCTGTCGGATCAACAAACTGCATCTTGGTTTGAAGGTAATTGCAAGATTATAGGCAATATCCACGACAATCCGTCACTACTCAAATAATGGCTATCACATACCCATCACATTAGTAATGTCTTGATATTCTGTTGTTTTGGGTAATGAGTATCATTCCTGATTATCAATTTATCACATAAAAATGGACGCCATCAAATGATGACGTCCGCGCCAACTCCACCACAACAGACACCACAAAAAAAACGTGTCTGCTTTATCTATTCTTACCGAGGTAGACCAATACCCTTACAGAAATAAACTCGCAGACACGTATATACGTAGTCCAACGAGCTTAGTATCTGTATTTTTATTTTGGTCTTTTCGGTAAGTACTAAACTCAACTACAACAATTACAAAACAATATGCGCAACTCTTTGCACATGGCAAATATAAGAAATTATTCCTGAATTTAAATTAATATGATAAACATGACAATAACAACAAAAGATAACAAAGGAAGGACACAACGCTCAGAGATATGGTTCCATGAGAGCTTTATTGCCATACATTGGCATCTTTTTACAGATAATCCAGAAGTTGCAAAGGGAGCTAACCGAAGCAGGGAAATCTGGGGATGTTATTACTGTGCGTTTGAATCCATTCTTCCGAAATGGGCATTTAATGAAATTATCGAATCGAAAGAAGCAGTTGAAAAATTTGTAAAATGGTATAAGAATGAAAAAAATAATCCCTATGCAGAATGATTTTGATTTGTCGGAAAAATGCCGTATGTTTGCGATGACTTACATACGAGAAGACAGAATAAATTGCCTTTTTTAAGGTATTTAAATGCCTTATTATATAGTACCTAACGGTGCTACTCCTGTGTGGAACGTTAATGCGCCCACTGCCTTCTCGGTGTAAGTCAACAGGTCGGTAGCACTGTTTTTTTTATTTGCTACTGAATACAATTTTATGGTATGACTAAACCGAGAGAAAATTGTATTGGCACGAAGTATAGTAATGTCAAAACACGTCCACCCCAACGAAACGAGGGTAAACTACTGCAATTAGAGCGTGAAATCAAGACGCTCAAATCCGAAAACCAAGAATTAAAAACAGAACTGGCTGAACAGAAAAGGCAGAACATTCTGGAAAAGCAGAAGAAAGAGGAAGAAAAACGATGTAAGAATCGGGCCTATTACTTTATCCTAAGCGATGGTGCTTTCCAAAGGTTCGCCGAGTTCCATAAAACACACCGGGCAAACCTAGACTACCACGGGGCTTGTCTTGCGCAGCTTTATCTCGATTCATTTACTACAAAATAACCCACCATGAAAGAATTAGTTTTATTTGACAAAACTCAAAATAGTATTTTGGGTAATGTCAGATCGGACGGCGACATGCTTAGTCTGACAGATTTATGGAAAGCGGCTAATAGCCCAAATAAAAAAGACCCATCTACATGGCAACGCCGTGAATCAACAATTGAACTTATTGATACAGTGTGCAATTTTTTAAATACCCCAAAAATGGGGGTTTTGAAATCTAAGCGAGGGAAATCAGATGGAGGAACATGGGCGCATAAAAATTTAGCACTTGCTTATGCAAAATGGTTGGATCCCAAACTCCATATTCTAATAAACGAGGTTTTCTTCCAGCGTATCGAAGAAGAAAAAAATCCCGACCTTATAGCAGATCGGTACATTAAAGCCTACAAAAAGAGAGGTAAGGATGAAAAATGGATTCAAGAACGTTTTGAAGGGAAAGTAGTACGTAATACATTTACTTCTACTCTTGCAAAACATGGTGTAAAACATGATGGTTTCCGGCAATGTACGAATGCGATTTACTCCCCTTTATTTGGCGGTAAAACTGATGTAATCAGACAAAAGAAAAACTTACCGGAGAAAGCTAATATCCGTGATAATCTTTCCCGGCTTGAACTTATGTCAGTGAAATTTGCTGAAGAATTGGCTTCGGAAAATATTAAGAACAATAATCTACAAGGCAACAATGAATGTGCAAAAGCAAGTTTTATTGCTTCAAACGCGGTAAAAGATTGTGTTTTAAAAAGCAGACAGAAAATAAATCAAACAATATAAATATGGGTAAAATTTCAATTACATACAATGGGGAAAGTATCCTGATTGAATCAGGGAAAAAGAATTTAACAATAACAGCAGAACAAGCATATTATTTAAAGGAAATGTTATCTGATATTGATAGTAAATATAATCTAAGACCACAAATCCAAAACAAATAGAATATAATAGCAATTCAATAACTCAACCTAGAGGGGTGTAATGTCCCTCTCTAAAATTAATATGTATGAAAAAGATAAATTTCTCAGATAGATATCGGCTTACGCAAGCCGTATTGGAAGGTCGAAAGACTGTGACGCGCAGGATTATTCCGCGAGAATTTTTCACCCTAATGTGGGACATTGACGATGATACTTTGGTTTGTGAAAATAACTTTGGCGACTTCATAGACATTCGAAACTCCAAATATGCCAAATACAAGCTCGGCGAGGTCGTTGCTGTGGCGCAGAACTATAAAGATTGTGGTGGATTTGAAAATGGCATTCCAAGATGGGATATTATAGCGAACAAAGTAGGTGCTACAAGTGCAGGATGGACTAACAAAATGTTTGTCCGTGCCGACCTAATGCCCCACCGCATCCGCATCACCAACGTGCGTGTGGAGAGATTGCAGGATATTTCGGATGAAGATTGTTTAAGAGAAGGTATAGAGGAACATTTAAAAGGTGTACAATATGGATTTACTTCAAATATCGGATATGTCGGTCAATATCCATTTACTACTCCCCGCGAAGCCTTTGCTTTATTAATAGACAAAATTTCCGGGAAAGGCACATGGGAATCCAACCCGTGGGTATTTGTGTATGAATTTAAATTAATAGATTGAAATGATCCCCTACAAAACCAGCAAAGACTACAAACGGCTCAAGGAGCTGCTTGATAAAGGAGAAAAAATAACTGTATTTTTCTTGCATAAATCAGGGTATGGAACTGAGCATAAAATACGCAAAACAGCAGAAAAGAAATATAACGAAATAACACACTGTGACGGATATTTTATAGGCCCAATGACCATATTCCCTTTCAGTAAAAAACCTTTTGAATACTACTGTGAAAAATACAATGTTGAATTCATAGAGCCAAATTTATGAAAGACCAATCTTTATTTCATAGACATGAAAATTTATATAATTCTAATCCACGAGATCCCTTTTGTTCATGATATTATGGACAAAGTGGACCTTACAGAAAGAGGGAGTAAAGTGTATGTCAAATTCAGGACGATTAAAATGGAATCACATGATGAAAGTGAAGATAATTTCAAGAAAATAGTAGAACATATATGTTTTAAGCAGCATAAAGAACTTCAAAATCCGGATGGGATAGGCAAACCTGTATTTGTATATGCTGTCTCAAACAAATCTCATCGTATTGTTTATTTCAGGAAAGGCATAAATCAGATCTCAGATGGTAAAAAGATATATATGTTTGATGATGTGATTTCTCGTTTTTTATCTGTTCAGACAGATAACATGAGAAGAGTTATGAAGGTCGGGGATGAAATTAATGAAAAATTTTGTCCGATAAAATGCTACAAATATTAACATTTAATAAAACAGTAAAAGCGATAATAAAAAGGAGGAGAAGAAATGATCACAAGAAAACAGATTATCAAGGCGGCAGAAGACTTTGCCAATAGAGAGTACGAGATAAGCGACATTGATAGAGACCCTTTATACAAAGGATTTTATTACGGTGCAAAATGGCGCATCAACAGCGTATGGCACGATAGAACAGAGCAAGCAGATACATCAAAAGAATTAATGCTTATGTATTCAAATAGGTCATGTCGGATTACTCTATTAAATTTAACGTGGGATGGATTTCTTTCAGTAGATATGTTTATTAAATGGGCATACATTGAAGATTTAATACCAAACAAGGAGGACTTATGAAATTTGTAGCACAATTTGACGTAACAAGTAATCAGAACTGGGAGAAAGGAGTTCCTGTTACCAATATATTTGATTCAGATACTACTCTTGCTGAAATAGAGAATTGGGTTCGCAATAATACAGGTTTTGACCAATACGGATATCACAGATGTTCGGACGTTCGTATAAGTATAATTAAGGAGGACTGACTTATGATAATAAAAATTAATGAAAAATTTTGTCCGATAAAATGCTATAAATACTAATACTTAAAGATGAGAAAAATGACTAGTATAAATCTATGTAGATGTCCTTATTGTGGATCTTACCACTACGAAGTAGGGTATTTTACATCCGCGGCTAATTGATAAAGATATTAAAATCAAAGTTAAATTAAAAGAGGATTAACTATGTTTACAACACCTTGTTTTATCAGAAAAAGTACCCCGGAGCTCAGAAGAAAACTTGACGAGCTTGGATACTTTCCACACCCAACAGCAAACCCTTTATATAACCACCGAAGTGGGGCATTGTATACCGGTCGTTTTTTCTACAGCAATATACCTACCGGGACGCAGGAAGAAAACAGTAAAATTATTGACTGCGGAACAAATGAAGAACTCTTTCTTGCTGTTGCAGCATTAAGAGATAATTCAGACAAGTATCAGTATTTTGTAACAGAAGAAGAAATGCACTGGCCAAATCAGGATACGTGGATGCCTGTCGGATCATTCATCTTTAGTTATGTAGATAATTATACAGATACTGATGGCAAAATCCATAAAGCTACAGTAGAAGAACTTATAGAACATTTTGGTGGTGATAATGTCGGGAGCAAATAAAATAATCCTTTAATAGAAACATGAGAAAAGCAAAAATAATAAAAGGAGACCTATGTCATGCTCTGCGTGATGATGACGAAGTATATGTACATTCCATCTGCCCGGAAAATGGTAAGGCTATAGTAGAAATTTCTGACGGAAGATTATTTAATGTAGATGCTGAAGATATACAATTTAAAGATCCTCCTGAACCAGACAGAGGTATAATCCTTCAATCTTACTCTGTCTGTCCTGTTTGTCATGGGACCGGCAAGGTTACTCCTGGTTTTTATACATCTGGTACCATAGGACAAAATTCAGATTGGTCCAACACTTGTCGGACATGTCACGGACGTGGAGTTTTAAAAAATTAAAAATCTATGAAAAGTAAGAAAGCAGAAGAATACATAAACAAGGAAAAGCATGAGGATTATCCGGGTGGATATTTATGCTATCAATTATCCGATGAAAAAGCTAAAAAGGCTGTGGAAATCGCCGAGGAAGAAATGAGGGAGAAGGCTACCGATTAGAAAAATGGATGGAAAAAAGAGCAATCTTTAAAATCCCAAATAATATCATTGCTATTAATAGCTTCTACCTGATGTATCACCCAAAATAAGTAATTGAAAGTACTTCCGATTCTTTCATCTCTGGTCACATTCGGTATGTTAATGATATTACTCATTTATAGACATTTAATATAAATCTCAACTATACAAAGGTCGTAAAACTATCTAATAAAAACAATTACCGCCATAGTTTTTTAATAAAAATTAATCACAAAAAGAGGGGACACAACTCCCCTCTCACATCTTCCGATATGTTCACGACTAAATATTTACGCGGCCTTACAGGCATCTTAAAGCAAACAGGGCTATTTCGCTGATATAGCTGCTTGCTGCGTTGTCGGCAATATTGATTAATATTTCAAAACTATCGGGCATAATATTTTATTTCATAGTTGCGAATGAACCCCTTGCACAATAAATAAACTACAACCGGGAACATCATTTCAGCAATATCTCCGTTTATATAACAAATTTCCTCTCCTTGTAAATTAAATCCACTACTTACCGCAATATGAACTGACAGATGGTGCAGTTCATGCGTGATCAGATTAAAGTACTTTGCCGGACTAATAGAAATTGCAAATATGACCACTGATTCCCGGTAAAAATAGTTACTGAATGCAAGACCATTATTTACATTTCCGCTTGTCAGGTTTTTATATGCATTTTTTAAATCCGATTCACTACAATTTAACCCATACAAGGCGTTCATAATTTCATCTACGTGATACCTTGTAACCGGATAAAAGGCGGTTATATTCCATTTTTTACCTTTTACGTAAATATGGAATCGTTGTCTGATCATAGAAAATCACTCCATTCTACTCCGCATCCATTGGCTACCATCGTAGCGTACCATCTTCGCATAATAGTTCCATCAGCTGCATCAGGGTCATCGATTGAATCTTTTACAAATAAAGCAAGCGATTTATCGTCTGGGAGACTAGATTTATAAAAATCTGCTCTAGCCATATTTGCAACGTACACATAATCATAAAGTGTATTATTTTCCAGTTTCACACCGTGCTTAGCGAGAAGTTCGTCAACCTGATCTTTGCTCATTGGTTCTATTGGTTCAAGCCTGCCAGTTGCGGGATTTTTTTTCTTCATTAAAGAAATTGCATAATCGCATGTCTTTTTATCAAAATGCCATCCCCTGAAACTAAGATACCGAGACATTGCTATCGGTCTGTAAAAATCGTATGTATCTAATGCTTGTTTACACATATTATTTAATATTTAAGGAGGGATGTTTCCACCCCTCCAGGTGAACCTGTTTACATAAACCGGGGATCAAATCCCTGTCCGCCGAAATTATTCCGGAACCATTGTCCGACATTTTCGCCGTAACCACCTTGGCCCATATTCTGGCCCATGCCTTGTCCAGAATTTTGACCATATCCCTGATTGCCGCTTCTTTGGCCCATTCCCTGCCCCATTTTATTGAGCAGTTTATGTCCTTTTTTCAGGAAATCCTGTAATTCTTCTGCGAATTCTCTTATTTCTTCATTCATAACATGATAATTTTAAAGTTAATTAATTGAGGAGTTCTTTCAACTCCCCTAGGTCTTCCGACGTGAACTTAATACAACCCAAGCTACCTATAAACATATCTAACAAGAAATTATGAGGCATATCTACGATGGCCTGGCCTTTTCCTACTGTAACTTTAACCATCCCTAATTGATACTCCCTAACGTCCATTTCTTCAAATAAAGAGACAAGATTATCAACCATAACATCGCTGTCTATTGTTCCGTCTTCTCCGGCAATAAACAAAAATCCGGTATCAAGCCATCTGTTGATAAGTGCATCCTTCCTGGCTAGTAAATTACTTAACCCATTTTTAAAGAAAGTGCGCGTATGTGCTTTATCCGGAAAAAGAGAATCTATTTTACTATTTCCCCAGGATTGTACTGCGGTTTTAATTTCACCTTTAAACTGGTTCAAATCCTCTTTTTTCATTTCTTGCCTCCTTTCTGTCGTTTCATTTTCTGATACTCAGAATAGGGAATATCAGAATACTTTTCCTTATATTCCTGGAAATCGTTGATCTCCTTGTCAACCTCAGTAGCAGCGGATTTTCTAAGCCTTTTTACAAGCGTCAGATGATTCTCTAGGGCATCCTTACCTTCTTTTGAGCCTTCTACCACCGGGCGCATCATTTGCATGTATTTAGCTTGAAGAATAGACATTATCATATTCTGACTTTCAATAAATTCTTCATTGTTTGTTACGATTTCAAATTCCTTGTCAGTCATTGCTGATACAATGCTTTCGATTTCGTCCCATATAGGAGTCTGGCTTTGTTGTGGTTGCTGGACCATCTGATTTTTTGCTCTTTGCATCGCTTGTTTTTTCTGCTCCAAAGCGGCCTGCATCCGCTCTATCTCCTGATATCGTTCTTCCATGTTATAGGAAGATTGGTTTAAAAGGGGATCGCTGCTTCCGTTAAAGAAAAAGTTATTTCCTGGCATGGCTATTTAGTTTTTTGTTTTCTACGTTTATAAGCTCTCTTTTGGGTGAGCATTTTAGGCTGCCGGAGTTGATCCTCCACTTGTCTGGTTGCGAAAGCAGCAATAACTTCCGATACCCGTAATAGTAGGTTCGGTAGGTACTACTACTACACCTTCAACCATTTTGCAGGTCTTGCGGTCTACATAGTTAATTCCGGCGGTGAATGCTTTTTCAATTTCACACTGAATCAGTTTATCCTGATAGGGACGGACGGCATTGCTAATCGCTACTTGTGCTTTCAGATCACACAGTTCCTTCCGGGTTTCATCGTCTTTATCACGGGTATACTTGTACAGGCCGAACAATTCAGAATTCAGACGGTTATTAACCGCGTCGATATTGTCCCGGTTGTTTTTATACAACCCAAAATCGGCGTCTACCATCGTCTTGTACAAGCTGAATTTTTCAGCAATGTCTGTTTCACGGTTTGCTGCAATAGCCTGCATAGAGCCCAGTTTTAATCCCCACATTGCATTTGTCAATTCCAAAGCATCTTCACATCCTTTTTCCCATGCTTGGAAAGAAGTAGGGGCAACACAACCATTCCCGGCCCCAGTGCCGTATGCGTTAATGTTTACATTTGCAGGAGTACTAGCACCTCCGGAGAAACCAGCTCCACCGCCTAGGATTGAACCAATACCATTGCCACGTCCCCAAAGAGCGGCAGCGCCGAGGACAGTACCGATAATACCCAAGGTAAGGCCGGCATTCGCCCGCTCTCTCGTAGAGCGACGATTTTCACCGCCTTCCTCATACACTTTCTTTTCGATAATTTCCATATAATTAAAGAATTTTGATTATTCCGGCACTATTGCCGGATATCCCAAAATTCGACATAAATAGATGTTTTGTAAAAAGTTACATTCCTATATAATAGAAGTTTGAGGACTTTAAACAGAATAAATTTCCAATAAAAAAGAAAGTTTGATATGAATCAGTCCGCACAATAATAAATCTTTGCCCACGGACTAAACAAAAAAAACTCCTTCCGGAGAATCAGAAGGAGTGTATTGAGTAGTTGCGCTTATTCTTTTTCCATTTCTATTTCAACATAATTTCTATCATATTTGCAAGCATTCCCTGTGCCCAAATCTATAGCCCAAGCAATTATATTTAAAAGATTAATACAAGAAACACCGTTAAATCTTGTGTTTAGAAAGAACGGTTCATTTTTATATCCTTCTTTTTTAGCCATCATATTCACTGATGATAGCTCTTTACCGATCTTTGTTGTAAATGTCCCATCATTTTTAGTTTCCCCTAATTTTACTCCATCTTTATAAATACCTACTTCTGGCATTTTTGCGTCAAAAGTTATGGCTTGTCGGGATCCGGTAAATAAGGTCGCACAGCTTGAAAACAACAAACAAGCACAACAAATGGATATAATCTTTTTCATACTAAATAAATTTTGATTGTTAATTGCCGCAAATATAATCAAAAAATACCCCACCCTATTTGTTAAAACATATAAAATAATTGGGATTACATTTAATTTAGATTCATTCTGATTTAAATCAAGGAAAATATTATTTATGTGAAAGGTTTTCAATGCTTGAACGTATAGCATCTACTTGTTTTTTATGCCTTCTCCTTGCAATAATATGTATATATATGTCCCGGTCTGCGTATGCCGTTATGGTAGTATCTACAATATCTTTCAATGATTTTGCTTTTACATATCTTATGAACATTGCAGAAAAAAGGTCACTTCTGAATTTTTGAGGTGTTATTTCCATGTCCCTGCGCTTTACATCATGTACATCATCGCAATAAAAATATAGCATTGCATTCTCATTGTCAAGAAGCACCCCGGCAATGAACGTGGATATTTTTGACAATATGCCAGAATTTGTATATTGTTCGCCGGATATTCGCTCAAGAGTAATGTCCAATATTTTAATATTGCCCAACTCTTTCATTATCTCATCAGGCAAATTTTGACAATCTTCTATACGGATAAGATATTCATTCCCGAAATTGTCACTTATTGGATAAGTTATTATCATTTCGAAGTAGAAGCAGGGAAATAGATATCTTTTTTGCTACGCAATTCTTCAATTTTAGACATTTTATGATCACGTAGTTTGTTGAAAAAATCAACAAGGGCTGTCGATGTATTTTTTACAACGAATGTTTGCGAATATGATTTTTTCTCTTTCATTTGGATATCTGTTTGATGATACAAATGTATAAATTCTAATCCACATAAATAGTCAACACATCTACATTTTTGCAAATAATTCTCAATTTAGAATCATTCCAAAACATCATTCTGTTTTTTCCCTATGATTTAATATGTCAGCAATCGTTTTGTGACACAGCCCAGTCTGTTCCTTTATTTTATCGTATATGAAAGAGCGTGGAAGCAAATGGAAAAAATCTGAATATTTTTCTGAGTTTTTTAATTCTTCATATATGCTGATAACTTGTTTGTTACGCACCATCGTACTCGGCCTTTGTAATTTTTTCATAAATTTTTTCTCAAAAAAGTGCAACCAATAAAAATCCTGTCCGTAAAACTCCCCGAAAGAAGTCTTACAGACAGGATGTAGTGGTGGTACGCTATATTTTTGAAGTGGGGCTTCTTTTTATATTTTGCCCCGGATAAACCGGATAATCTTTAATACAGACGGTATACTGAATGCTGCCAGTAAAATGATAAGCCACCACATAATGCTTGGTACTTTGTTTTTTACAACTTCAACCGGATAGGGGACCGCGATGCTATCTGTTTTGCTTATATTTACCGTATCATGCATAAGCCTATCACGATACACAATATGATATTTGTCCCTGAAAACTGTATCGCCTTTAACAAGAACAAATACACTGTCGCGTACATAGATACTATCCCGCTTTATCTTGTCAATGTATTCTTTCTCTGTCTTTACTGTCTCTACCGGCACGTACTGAATACTCCGGCAGGAGAATATAGAAAGGGCTATCAGTATAATTATTATCCTCATTTTTCTGTTTTTTCTTCTATGTCAATAATATCAGACTTCCGCCTGAAAAATTTAAAAATATCGACCTTTACATGCCGACCGTGAGCTTCAAAGTAATTCCCATAACAGGAATTTATCTCAAACCCGTATATGACCAACAGGACAATAGAAGGAAGCAGCGGAATGTCAAAAGGTTCTCCAAATGTCTTCCCTATAGCTCCGGCAAGAAGAATCCAGCATAAGTAATCTACCATTTTGTTGATAGTCCTTCTCCCAGCCCGTGAAAACCGGATTCTTTCACCCCTTTTCTTGGATGCCGCTATCCCAAACCTCAGGTCTACGATAATTAATATCAGTGCAAGCAACATGAACCATTTTAAAGGTTCGATAAAATCCATAAAACCACTCATGAATACTGATACCATTGCCGAAATTGTGTTTCTTTCACTCATAATCTTAATTTAAATGTGGTACTTCTATCCCCTCCCGAAACATTGTTATAAACAATATTTTTTATAGTTCTCGACAAACTCCTTTACGGTCCCTCTGCCTAATGGCGTATTGTAATATTGTTTCCAGTATTCACCCATCGCCCAAACATCCTTATTCGAAGGTAATGCCTCCTTTACACGCAAATAATGTATGCGGGCCATACAGATCATCAGCTTTTTGTTATCTACAAGCATCTCAGGCTCCAAAGTGACAACACCGGATACTTTCATTACTTTCCCCATTAGCTCCGGTTTATGCCGGAGAAAATTAACCACAATATCATTGAAGGTTGCCGGCTCCATCTGCCCATATCCTAAAGCCGGACCACCGCCAATTTGCCGGGTGTACTTAAAATTGCTTTCCTGAGCAAACGTCCCCATGATAAGATCTCTTGCATTGTCAGAGTACAAGCCTGTTTCTTTCAACGTTTCGGTTATTAACCTTCTCCATTCCTCTTTGTTCATATTGTTTTATATTTCTAAATTATTCTTTTGTATTCTCAAAAAAACTTTGTAAACTTGCAATATAAGATTGACTTGGGGTTGCTTGGGAAATATTTATAGAGGTCGCGAGGGCGGCCTCTTTTTTATTTGTTTTTGATTGCAGAGATAATAGCGTTTTTAATAAAAACATGCCAGGTTGAATCCATTATTGAGGCTTTGAATAATTCTGTCTCATTTTCATTCATATCCACAGCTTCCCCGTTGAATATCTTTTTGGCAATTTCATGCATTTCAATTGTGTTTGTGCACACATACACGGCATTTCCGACAAGTTGATGAATGCCTTTATTTTGATTCTCTTCCAGCAATTGGATATAATTATTACCTAACAAATCAATTGCTGATACATCTTTTACGTCAAAACTATATTTCATTTTGTTAGTAGTTAGTGAATGTTTCAGTAATCTTTCTATAAAATTCCGTAATTAATGGAACAATCCCCTGAATAATACCCAAGTCAACATTTGATCCGTTAATCGAATTGAAATCCTCGGACTTAGGATTGTATTTAAGGGTTGCATTCATGAATTTCTTCCCGTCGTCCAAGTATCCGTTTGCTACTACGGAGATAACTTCCGGTGCTTGCTCTTTTTGATACTCTGCACTCAGCGATACATTTATATTCTGTACCGTTGCCGTTGCTTTTGCTGAAATAAAATAGTTAATTTCCATGTTTTTTATAATTTATCTGTAACTTAATTGTCCGGTTGATCTATTTATACATAGGTAATAATTCGAAGCCCCAGAAATATTTGGTATGTTATTAAGATTTAAATATATTTGACCTCTAAAGATAGATGTATTATTAACTGTCATTTTACCACCGAATAATACATCTCCAGAAACTACCTCTATCGCAAGAGGTGGATCAAATGGAGTACCGTAATATCTGTTCTCAGCTTGTATTCTTAAGGCAGTAACTTTTGAAGATGATCCATAATTATACGATGTTTCCTTGGCAATTATTTCCAATCCAGTTATATGACTTATAAAATCTCCTACTGCTGTTATTATTCCGGCTTGCATTCCACCTATTGAAGGGGTAAGTACACCAGCCCCTGATGCATATACAGAAAAACCATTTTTAGCATAACAAGAGCCTATTTTTGAACTCGCATTGAAATCAGATGATCTCAATCCATTATTGCTTAATTTCAGTCCGGCAATTTCTCCTTCTGTCGCTGTAATTTTTCCTGTAAACTGTCCGTTAACTGCAATAAGTTTTCCATCTGTTGTAATCTGAACATTCCCGTTTGCACTAATAGCTCCATTAAGATTAATCCTACTTGCATCAATTGTAACGCCTCCTCCGCCAACATTAATAGATTCAATAACTTCTTGCCCTAATGCATTTTTATTTGAAGAAAAAATTGTAACGAAATTACTTTGTGTTACAACACCAGATATTTCTTGGGTACCATTTATAATTTTAGATACTGTAGAAGAAATTTGGTTGTAACTAACTTGTAAATTGCTAATATCTGATTTTATTAATTGATCATTTTCATTATAGACATCTAGAGATACTTTATTTTCGATCAATCCTTTTGTTATATTTATTTCAGTATTAAGTTCTTCCTTTGTTGCATTCGTAAGAACAGGCCTGATTACCGAAGCAGCAGGAGCAACAGATGACCCATCTGGAGCCGTATAACGACTATCGTGTACTACTGCTACACAATTGTTCCCGATTCTAAATGTGTACCGGCCACCTCCACGAAGATAAATAAGTTCTTCGCTGCTACTGGTTAGTTGCCCAATACTGCCGGCAGGATGTATATTTTGCTCAGTAAATCTATATTCGAAAACCTCAATTATTCTATTAACAACATTTGCCCCCCATCCACTCCTGTTACTACGCCATACACAGTTCATTGAAAAACCATATTCATGTGTTGACCATTTTGGTTTTGCATCACCCAATTCCGTAGTAACTTCTATCCTTGTCTCATTTATTGGTAGTTTAATAGTTACCGGATAATATGTGTCCTGATCCCACTTTTCAGCTCTTAAGTCGATATATGTTTCACGATATGATTTAAGAGTTGTATATTCTTTTGCAGTATCAATTGCCTCTTGTTTGGCTTCTTCCACTCTCTCAGAAACTTCGTTAACCCTTAAACTTATTTCTCCGTTTTCGGCTTTAATTTCGGTCAGGGTTTTCGTTATCGTTTTTATTTCTGCTTGCTGCTCGGAGAAAGAAGGAGTCCAAACAGGGGCGGGCAGGAAACCTTCGACTAGCATCACTTCGGTGAATTTTACAGAGTTACCAAGAGTGGAGCCATCTATACCTGCATAACACAATAAACGTCCTTCTTGTTCAGTGAAATTATTGTATGTGATTAAAAAACCTCCATTCTTATCTGCTTTTAATGTTGGACATAGCACAGTACTTATATCTTTATTATAAAGTACAAAAGAATATCTATCAGGGTTACCTACTAAATTCTGAATATTACCTGCATTTACGTAATATACCGTGTTAGGCTTTATTTTAGATACATATAATCCCTTATAGGTATAATTCGTAGATCCTACGCCTATCGTAAATTCCTTCGTCCCATCCGCCAGATTCACATTATTTGCTCCGACCTGGTCTTCTTCTGCAACGGGGAAGCCTTGCAAGGGTTTATTGCCTTCGATTAGGGAGATATTGTAGATTAGTGTATTGGCTTTACTGCTTCCGTATGACGCAGATATTTTCTGCACTGTTTTCCCGGCTTTCGTAATTAATCTGGCGATTGTTTTTGTGATTATTGTTCCTGTTAATCCATGCCATTCTGCCGTTCCATCAGTGTAAAATATCCTGAAAGCAAGTCCATCGTAATTTTGTACTGCTGCAAGTTTCCATTCAACAGATAATACATACTGTGTATCGGGTTTGAATTGCAAATCAAATACCGGATTAGCAATTTCATTGCTGCCCGCCCAATTTTTATGCAGTAGTACTTCATTTATCCTGAGATACACCCCGTCTGCATCCTGCCCCCAGACCGCAATATCCTTGTTCTTCTCATTCCACTTCAACATCATTTTTTTGGATATAAGGTTCTGGGAACCGATCTGTAATCCATTTACTGCTTCCTGTCCGCCTTCTAGCCCTTGCTGTTTTGCTATTTCCTTTCTATCAGATTCAGGGACAGAATAAGTTGTCGCTTTGTTTCCATATTCAATTTGTACATCTTTTACAGAGATAATAAATTCGGAACCATCCGACATACCATTGTGATCAATCCTTAAATAAACTAGTGTCCCTTCTCCCCAGTCCGAAGGTGTAGTAAATTTAAATTCATTGTATGTCCAATCCGTGCCTGACTGATATGAACTAGTTAATAATGCCTCAATTGTAGGATAAGAAGCAGGAAGAATATAAAAATCAAAATAATTTTGATGACCTGTATGTTTTGCGTAAAAAGAAACAACAATTTCTTTATTCCCAGGTATTGTTATCATCGCACTACGAATATAACTTTCTCTCGTAGAGGCGTCCTTTATTGAAAACTCTGTATCTTTATGTTCCGTATATCCTGTCCACCCAGTTCCGGTTGTACTACCGATTAATATATTTACTCCTCCTATCTGTATCCCATCAACAACCTTTCCCGCTTCATCTATTGCAATCTGCCTCTGATCGTTGATAGAGGGGGTCCACAATAGCGAAGTTTTATTGCCTAATACTAGTTTTACCCACTCTATTTCAGATTCAACGGATACACTATTAGGCATTGGATATATTCGAATAAATGTATTATCAACAGCAGGCGTCCCTAACGTCCATTTAAAAGTTTTCAAAGCAATATAATCTGTATCGGGACCACCAGGATAAAAACTAGCCAATACAACATTCCCTCCAGAATTGTAAACACCCCAGCTTGTTTTATTCGCCCCTAATTTGCCTTTAATAACAATTGTACATTCTTCTCCTTGTTTGGGTTTATAGTCTCCTAAGTAAATTGTCGCTATTGGATAGCCAGTATTCTTCCATCCCTTGTTACTATTGTCAAGAAGGTTGGTTTCTCCTACTTGGAGGTTGTCCAGGTTACTCTGCACGTCTCCGATGGACTCTTCCACCGTTTTGCCGGACAATAAACGGAAGATACCTTTTAAATAAACATGTTTACCATAAAATCCGCTACCTTGAAGTTGCCCGAAATCAGGATCATTGATTCCTCTCAAATTACCCTCACGGACATCCTCTTTCCCTTCAAGAGAATAACTGTTTACGTTTGAATAATATGCAGTATAGGGAGCATCTGAACCATAAGAAGTAGTAAGGACTGCATTCTGACGGTTTTTGTCAGTTCTGTTACCAAACTGAATAATTTCATCTTCCACCTGTGGAATCCCACTGCCGGCTTCACAATCTGTTTTACTCAGAATAAAATAATTATCACCAACTTCCGTTACAAGACGCCAGTATCTGCTAATATTTTTTCCGGTAAATACCTGATGTAAGGCCTGGTCTCCCACTATAAAAGGATTCGGTATCGTCCCATCATCATTGTTAAATAAGCATTTGTAACCATCTTCCAATTCCTCTACCTCTGATATTCTTACTCCACCTCCCGGGGTCGTGAGCATGCTGCCATTTACCGAAGTAACCTTCTGTACAATTATTTCAAAAACATGCATTGTCTTGCGGACTATGAGTTCGCTTACCTCCAAAACACCATTCCAAAGCCTGTGGCCGACACCTAATAAGCCGGAAGTAAAGTTTTTGGATACTACTTCATCCGTCGTGACTGGTCCATTCGAATCCAATCCCGACCTCAGCGACATTTTCTTAAGTTCTGCGTTCCCTTCTTCATCTATCATACCTCCGGACTCTTCAGGAGTGTAAAGCCCGGTATGTATGCCTTTTAAAAATTTTACCAGATATTTAGCCGAATCAGGCTGGTCTTTCCTAATATAATGTTTGGAGGTTTTGGCAAGTATATCACCGCCATATCCTCCGCCCTGAATATTCCCGATAATATCGCCTGCTATTTCAGTAATCGTGCTCCTCAAAGCAGAAACGTTGGCTGATAATTTATCAGTCAACTCCACGGATATATCGTATAGGCAATTCTTGTCCGCCTTACAGGTAAATGAATTGACATACATAAGGTATTCACGGTTATTATACTTTATGTATATTCGTGCATTCTCATTCAGCATATCCCATAAGTAAATGTTATCAGCGAGAAAAACACGTGAGAAGTTTACGGAGAATGTGAATTTCTCATCATTGTTCTCCGACATATATTTTATTAATGCTTCATCTAATCTTTTTTCCGCGGCAAGAACAAGAGATTTTGGCATCTTAATACCTGTAATCACAAACTTATCTCCAATAGAAGGTTTATAGTTGTTTGTGGCATTAGGCATAACAACCCCGAAAGTGGTATTGTCTTTTTTTACCGCAATCCAAACCGAATTTGTAGAAGTGTTTTGTTGTCTTTCTACATATTGGGATGTTTGAGAAGTCACCTTTTGTTCAAAATCTCCGGCTGGTAAATTTCCGGAAGAATCTACCAATACAGGGTTAAACGCCCTTTGGGGTTCGCTATCCTTATAAGTTACTCCTATCTCAAACGCACATGCGGCACAATTACCGGTAGTCATGTTGATTACGGCAGTTCCCCCCTCTAATCCTTGCTCGAAAAGGTTAAACCCGTAATCTCCGTTATAGATATGTAGCTTGATGTAGAAGTAAGAATGCACATATTCATCTGTACCGTTGAATACATTGTTGCCTTCTCCCGTACCCAATTCATCACTGTCATTTTCATCGAAAGCAATGTCGGCTATCTCTCCGAATAACTGACCGGATGCGTTGGTAACACCCTCTATGGTAGGCTTTATGTCGCTAAAGTCGACCTTGAACTCTTTTACCTTATGTGGCGAATATTGGTTTTTGAATGAATAATAATCGTCCGTTCCGGGTATTTTGTATGTATTGTCCAACGCATTATAGTATCTTTCCGCACCTCCACTTTCCCGGTAGATAGAAGGCATAAGATTTTGACATTGATCAATATTCCCTGTCTCATCATCGTTCGGATAGTAGAAAGGAATATTGTCAGAGCTGCCGACACCAGTAACACGGTTTACTATCTTGTAATTAGCATTTGTTTTTTTGATTGATACAAGACCTTTTCTGTATTCAAAAGGAGTTGATATCACATTCTCCGTATATCCTATATGACATACCTTACCGACAAAGTAATAAGGAAGTTCATATATGGTATATATGGACTGGAGGGCTTCTGCAAGATATACATTGTCGAGAGACACAAGTTTGGAATCGGAAGCAATATCATCGTCAATGACTACAGAATAATCTATACCTGATTTTGTCATTGAAGCGTTAAGGCGACCGACAAACTCGTTTATGTCACCCATAAACTTAACGGAAGTGGAATTAGAGTGATAAGTGTCTGCTCCAGCCGTCACCACATCCATGAAATATACATTCTCCAGCACTATACGCTCTGAAACGAATTGAAGCTCATGCTTGTACAGAACGCTCTTATTGTCTTTCGATGAAGTAGGTGTCTGGTCCACATAGTATTTCTCGCCTCTGAATTCCACAAACTCCTCTCCGCTCCACAAATCATCCAGACACATAGGGTGATTCAGCGTAGCCGTAAGTGTGGGAGTACCAGCCATCCGTTGCGCCGTATAGGTGTACTCACCTAATTTTGCAGGCGTATCAGCATTCGGGAACTTTATTTTACTTCCTTGCGCGTCAAGTTTGAATATGTACAGACTTTCCTTTTCCATTTATTCTTTTACTACATCAATTTGTTCCGTAACTCCTTTATTCTTTTTTTGTTGTTTCTCCAACTGCTTTTGAGTTTCCTCCTTTTCCTTTGCTATACGTTGTTCTTCATCGGGAACGGATTCAGTGTTCTTCTCAATGGCTGTTTTCGTGGAAAGAATGCCGGATTGTTTCATTGAGATAAGCATGTTGTTATATTCGGTAGCACTGAAAGGCTGCCAAATCTTGAACTTGCAGCTAACACGGAGCCTGGCAAATTCAGTAACCGCATTTACATTATCACCACTCCTTACAAGTTCTTTGGCCAGTCCCTCCTTAAACAGACGCATCATCTTGTCTGCGAAATTCTGCCATTCAATGACACCCTGTTGAGCGTTCTTTAAATCCAAGTCACGAGTCAGAGTGATAGCTAGCCCGCTTATGTCACCGCTTGACTTGACATCCTTAGGCAAAAGGAATGTACATGAGGTGTTTATCTGAATCTTCTCAAACAAATCCTGTAAGCTGTCAAGCATCCCTTGCGGACTTGGAGGTGATTTGAATTCAGCACTTCCATTACCATCCATAGACTTATCTTGGAGAATAATGTTCCCAGCAAGCTTTTTAGTTGTATCAGAAAGATTACCTTTTATATATAGTATGCCCCATCCATTACGCTTCTGAATGACAAAGAAGATATTATAAATAATCTCGAAAATTTCTATAAGGCTCTGACCGTTATTCCACGCCACATTACCACGTTTGGTACACAATGGGATCTCACTGAAACCGTGCTCTACCGGGTTTTCCCTTATCCAGCCATCTTCATCCGCTCCATCGCCCGAATTACGCATACGATACATATACTTGTCGTCATAGCTGTCTATGTATTCCACTCCGTTATCATCGGCATAGTAAACACTTTCAAGAAGTCTGTCACCGTTGTTGTCATTATGGGATATGATAACGTAACCGTCCTCATAGCTTATCAGGCGGCATTTGATACGTCCTTTATAGTCATAGTAGAATAAAAGTCCTGCATCTCCCGTAGCAAGCTGCGTGCGGACTGCTTTTGTGCGCCATCCGTCCATATTTCTGTCAACCCAATACTCTTTGATAGTGGAATAATTTTCCTTGTCCCTTTCAGATGGATTTCCACCTCTCAAAGACAACACACAAGGATTACCGCACAAATAGATAACGTGACTTGCAAGTATCTGCTCTTGAAAAGCCAGTGCCGTGCGTTGGAACTTGATTTCCTGATAACCTCCGTCCTCCAGCTTCACGCAAATGCTCGGCAGATTGGCGTCAAACAGGACATCATGGCTCATCGGGTCAAGCTCTTTCAGGAATCTTCCCTGAGTGACAATCGTTTTCCTGACATCCGGAAGGCGTGCGGTACGCGTCTCGATAACGGAAGCGGTTTGCCCTTCGGAATAATCATTAACGGAAGGAGTATCGCTGCCTCTGAAAAACGGCTTCTTCTGTAACAGGGCATTTATGTTCCGTAATAAATATAACTTCTTCTCTTCCCGTGTCATTTGTCCGCATCAATTAGGTTGTAATACTTCATACATGCTTCCTTGCTCGGCATGGCAGAACACTCTCTAGAAGTCCATTTGCAGATGATGTCGTGCTTCTGTGGAACAACAATAATTCTTCGTTGCCCCTCTTCTTCCTCAATGTTGAACTTGTCGTTCAGCTTCACACGTGCATCAAGAACGACTTTGCTTGCTTTGATGAAAGTATCAGAATCTCCGCCTGCCTTTGCATCATCGGCAATCTGTTTCATTTCCGCAATTTCCTTCAAAAGAGCTTCCCTGTTTTCATCTTTGGATATGGTTGTTGCCGCGCCTATCCCGAAAGGCTTCAATTTTTCCGCAAGCGCTAACAATATTTTATCCGAAGGCCTACTGTCCTCTTGGTAAGCCACTTTCTCGGCAATATATTTATCTGAAAATGTGTCACACATCGCCAGATAAGCCACGTCCCTTACCTTGGCTTCAATACCCTCTGTTTTAAGGGAATTGATAATATCCTTTATGTCGTTATGCCCTATCATATCCTAATACCATAAATGTTCATCGTAAATGCTTCCTTCCATTGTCACTCCTTTAGCCTGCCTGGATTCCTCCACGCTATTGTAATACCCTGCCTGTACCTCATTACCGTATTCTATGTTTGCACACGGCAACATCCGCATTGCGCATGGGTCTAATAAGTCCATAGACCTTCCTTTCCCCAACATTTGGTTCATCTTCTTCTTGTTCCAAAGCCGTTTCTTCCCGCTCTGCATATCGTCAAAACGCACAACAGAGCATTCTTCCATAAACTCATTCTCCACCGTCACCTTGTATTTCAGATTTTGGTGCGTATAAGTCTGCACGGCAAGCTTATCGTCAAATGTCAAATTTCCTGCTTCTATCATCTTACACAGCCTGATATAGCACATATCCTTGACTGTCATTGCGGTAAGCTGGTAAAGACCGAAAGGTTTGTTCAGTGAGATATAAGGCACTGCATCGGGAATGTAATCATTGAAATACCGTCCGGCAGTCGCGTCAAAAATGATATGGCTTTCGGCTGTTCCATGCTCAAATGCAAATGTCTTCACTGCCATAGCGTTCTCTCTCGGAGTGGACTTGCTAAGAATGAGAATGTCGTATGCGTGAAATCCATCCCATGCCAGTGCTACAAGATTATCCGTACCATAATCCGCCAAGTCCACGGTTATCCATTTGTCTCCGTTCACGGCAGGATTGTTGTTGAATACGCCTTGTGCGGAAGTGGAAGGGATAGGTATTTTTTCGTCAGAATCTGGGTCTGCGTTATAGTTTACTCCGATAAGACCAGCAGCGGAACGTGTTCCAGAGGCAGCAACAGAGCCAACATACCCTGCGTTACCCTCCATAAGTGCCTCATTCTCATCAACTGTACCTTCGTATAAAGTAAATGATTTGATAAAGTCTTGATATTTTGCTTTACCCTTCAAGTCTTTAATCAAACTGTCTATTTGTATCTTGCATTTAGCATATACCTCTTCTTTCGAATCGCCCCAAACTACATCATCAACGGTAGATCCAGCAACGAAAAAGAAACGAACCTTTCCTATCCTATCTGGAATGCCCTTCCCGTCAACGCCAACATACCAACCTATGAACCTTCTCGTCCAATGGGTACGTTTAGCATTTAATGTTGCACGAAATTTACCCGTGAATGTCTTGCTCTTGCCACGATTACGGGATTGAATGTATGTAAATACCTCCCAAGGCATCTCGGTAAGCTCATCAATAGCAATAGCGTCATATTGCCATCCTTTCGCACGCTCCCTCATCCTGTCTATATTCGTGGGGTCTATATAAGTAAGGTCGCAATACGCTCCGCTTGAGAATGATATTCTCGGAGTATCGGCTTCTTTAACTTTTACATATTCTCCGAATATATCTTTAAACGTATCAACAAATCCTCCTCCTGCTTTTTGATTTCCAAGACTTCTACGACTTATCAAACATCTAAAATCAGGGTCAAGCATTAACGGTTCAGCAAATCCAAGAACAAGAGAGTATGACTTCCCGTTTCCTACCCCTCCGGCACCGAAGCATATATCCACGTTCGTTGAAGCAAAGTAGGTTTGGAAGCCTGGGAAGGGCTTCTTCACTATCGCATTATGTACTTCTTGCTCTTTCATCAAAAGCAAAAATACTCCTTAACGGTGACGTAATATATGAATAACACCAACTGTATTTATCATATGATAAATACATCATGTAGAATATTATTATCATATATCATCAAAACGCTACTTTAGCACAAAATCATTATAATTCATACAGTATGAAGTTTACGAAAGAACAGCTTTCAGAAGCACTGAAAGCAAAACTCACCAACAACGGCAAGAAAAACTTGGCTATGAGTGAGAGAAGTTTCAATGAGGAAGTGGAAGACATCTACACCGATTTGGAAGGGAGTGATAACAATGAAGAATTAGAGTTGACAGATGTTGTCGAGAAAAAGATCAAACGATTGGAACGTATCGACAATAATGTGCGGAACGACAATTCAAAGTTCGTAAAGGAGTGGGAAAAGAATCACCCCGCAAAGGACGATAAGGACAAAAAGGATGACGACAAGGGCGGCAATGGCAATGACAGCAAACTGGATAAGCTACTCAAAGAACTCCAGGATCTGAAAGCTGAGCGGGAGGAAGAGAAAAAGGCAAAAACCATCTTAGACAAACGTAATCAGCTCAAATCAGCCTTGAAAGGGAAAGAAGTCAAGAACGAGGATTGGATTAATGACCAACTCGAATTGATCCACATTGATTCGGAAACGGATGTTGATGCTCTCACAGAAAGACTGGTAAAGAGCTACAACAGGTTTAATGCCAACACTCCGCCCGATATCACTCCCGGAGGCGTAGGAAGCGGTACTGAAAAGACCGATGACTACGCCGATGTGGTTGCAATCGTAAAGAAGCAGTCACACAGAGACGAAAAACAATAATCATTTAAAACAAAAAGAAAATGGCAGATTTTTATCAGCAAATCCTATTGAACAGTGGTTACTTGCCCGGCAGGGCATTGGTTCAGGCTCGCGGAAGCATTGGCGGACACCGCTATGTCTTCGTGAAATTGCAGATGAGCGGGAAAGATGCGCTTGTATTCCCCACTACAGGATGTGTAATCAAGAATCCGTTCAAAGGTAATGCCCGTGCTTTTGCAGGTACTCTCTTTGAATATAAACCGGATGGTACTGGGTATATCCTGAAATCCTATGCCGTGGCCAAAGCCACAGAAGCAGGAACCGATACCACTATATATCTGAAAAGGGACGGTTACTCTCTCATCCCATTTGTTGGTGACAACCTCATGGTTGCGCCTGAGTCATTAACGGGAACAGGAACAGCGGCAACAGTTACAGCAGTTGAAAAAGCAACCGTTTCTACAGAAGGTGACGCTTGGAAAGTAACCATCAGCGGAGCAATTGGTGAACTGACCACTTCCTCCGTACTGGTTGAAGCGAAAGAAGCAGGAGCAAGTAAAGAAGCGATGGTTACTAACCCCAACTCATACCTTCCTTGTGACTTTGATTTTGTATTTGACCCTGCTGCATCCGATAATGACTTCGACGCAGCAAGATATTTGATCACTCCTGCTTTGGCATTGGGAGATGTATTCCTCTATGAAGACCGTATGCAACCCCTTTCGGATACATTGAAGGATTTGAATAAGAGTAAGGTAAAGGGTTGGTTTAACATGTAAATTTAATTTGACTATGCCTAAATTTGATTTTAACAATAGCAGATATGCAAAGTTTTTCGCTGACAAGACCAATCAGCGTTTCCTGCAATCCTTCATCAATACGGAAGGTCTGCTATACACTAATTATGGTTGGTACAAGACACAGGGCGTAAAGGCAGGCGCACCCACGCCTACCGCACCTAACGGTATTGCCACTTTCTCTGTAAAAGGCCGTGACCTGAAAGCCGCCCCTCTGATGGACCTGCGTGCACCTCTTGGTGACAGCAACCAGATGGATAAGGATGGTATACACTGGTACACCGCATCCATCCCTGATTTCATCGCTCCCGGATTTGTTGAGACAGCTATGGAGCGTGAAGCGAAAGAAAAACAATTTGAGTTGTTCGGGAACGATGCAGATTTGGTTGCCGCTTGGGTTCACACCTTGCAGTCGCAGCTTGACAGCGCTGATGCTACCATGAACTTTATGACCGCACAGTTGATGTCTAAAGGTTCCATTGACTACCGGAACATTGCCCGTGGCATTCAGATACCTCTGCATAAAGCTGACATCCCAGAAGATAACTTCACTAAAGCAGGAACAAAGGTTTGGACGGCGACAGACTGCAAAATTCTTAGCCAAATGGCTGCTAAAGAGAAAAAATACCGCGAGAAGTGGGGATATGAAGGTGCAATGGTATGGCAGGTTACACGCAAGATGTTTTACGAGGTAATGTTGCAAAATGCTGAAGTTAAGGAATTAATTGAAAGTTACAAAAAGAATCCTTTAGCTTACATCGCAACAACCACTACTGCGCCTACTACACGTGAGTTGTTCCTAGCAGCTTTCCGTGATTATCCAGGTGTATCTCCGATTGAGATTGTGGAAGAACGTGAACGTAACCTTACCAATACCGGCGATACATTCGTGCAAGGCTGGGATGATAAGATTGCCGTTCTGCGTCCTGCTGGATATGCCTGTGAGTTCGAATACACCAACAACCTCGACAAACAGATGTTCGACAAGTACGGTTCGAGCGTAATCACTAAGATTTTCGCCCAAGCCAATGACGGTCTCTGCACCGTGGTAAACACTACAACTAATAATGGAATGTACAAGGAATGGCATACCGATGTGATGATGTCGGCTTGTCCTGCATTGAAAACATTTCGCAATCACGTGATTGTAGACACAAGTACTGCGGATTCCTAAGCAAAATAATATTGCAGTAGTAGTTATGACTGAAAAAGAATACATAGAGTTTTTGGAAAGCCTTACTCGATTTATATTCGACAAGTCTGTATTTAAAAGAATTGCGATGAAGCGTGGCCTCGCTTTAATGTCTTTTGAAGATGCGTGCCTCGATGAAAAAATATCTGATATGTGCGAAATCGACTTGTTGGAACTTGTCGTTAATAGTGGACCAAATTCTGTGGCTTCTTTTTCAATCCAACACGGAAATTACAGACAAGATATTGGAAGTGAAGACATTACAAACTCTACTCTTGAAAGAATAAATAAAAGATTAGAAGAACTGTATGAAAAGTACGGCATGAAAGATAAGTTGGGTTCTATATCTAAGTCTGAAATGTGTTGGATTAATGAAAACTCAATAGATATTTAACTTATGTACTTTGACAGAACAATAACCGAATATCCATTTCACGGCACATTTTATACTGTGATAACGAATAGACCGGAGGACGGTGATCTTCTCAGTGATGGTAATTTGCTTGGGGATGAAGATACGGATGGTTCTTTTGATGCAGAAAGAATAAAGGGGAACAAAGGGAATTCAGAAAATTCGGAAGAAACCATCCTTCTTAAAACAGAATGTGACATACAGCAGGCTTCTAAACTGATTAATTCCGGAACTATCATGGCTGACTATAAAGTTTTTTTCCCATGTGGAGTTCATGCAAAGCTACCTATACGCTTTAACACCAATTTCAGATGTGAGGATTATGCTATACCAGTACAAGGGAGAGTTATAGGATTTGAATATAGTCAGCTTGGTGGTTGCTCGGTTGACATTAAGATGAGCGAGGTGTAGGCTATGGCAAAAAAAGACCTCATATCGGAACTTGTAAAAGAACTTTCCAAAGAAGGTCAAAGAATAGTTGCAAACCAACTGAACAATGTGGGCTATACGCATAGGACATATAACCTGAATGATAGTTATGGATTCGGTGTGTATGTTGACGGCAAACTTGTTTCCAAGGGCTTTTCTCCACAAAAGGCAAGCGGAGGCAAAATGTGGGAAAATGAAATCATAAGTGGCCGTAAAGCTATAACAGATTTCTTGGAAAACAAATATAAACCACATTCAGGTATAGACTTAGTTGTTGTTGTTGCAATGCCATACGGTGAAATAGTCGAAGATAAGTACAAGTATGAAGTGATATCTACAGCAAGGAATGACGTAAAGCAACTTGCATCAAAGTTCAAGAATGCAAATTTTGGAATAATAAGTCACGGTAGTTATTGATTATGGGAAACATATATAAGACAACATCAAGAGCGGAAAATTTCTTTTCAATGCTTCTTACGAAAGCAGGAATTTCGGATAACATTTTTATTGGGAATATACCTGCAGCTGTTGACAGCAATTGGAAAGACATGGTGCTTGTCGATGTACTCTCACTCAAAGATTACGGTGCTTATGCCAAAGGCTCAGCAAACATATTCCTCTACGCAAAATCCGTTGACAGCCAAGGCACAAAGCCAGTGAAGGAGCTGTACAGGATGGAGCTTGCGCTTGACAATGCTATTGAATCATGCAACGACGATCATTATGTGATTGAAGTCAACTTCCGTGATGCGGACTACGACCAGAACAGGAACTACTACTACAATGTATATAACGTGCAAGTAATAATAAGGTAATTAATTTTTAACAGGATAATATTCTAAGATTATGGCAAAAGTAACATTTACAGGTAAAACAGCAAGAAAGCTATCAAACCCCAAATATATTGTGGTTACTGAATTTTTAGCTTCTGATAGTGAAGAAGCTAAAGGCGATTCCTATATCCTCGAAGATGTACTACGTGATACAACTTCATTCACGCAGGATGATAATGACAAGACAGATATTGAACGTGAAACATCTGACACGCCTATCAAGTCAATCGTAAAACTCGGAAAACGAAATGTAGGAGCAACCGTTGATGATTGGCAAGATGATGTAGCTAAGGCTCTTGCCGGCTATTCGCTTGTAGGTAATAAGCTTGTAGCTCCATCGTCATACAAAGACAAGTATGTGAAGTTTGCCACCGTATTCAATGACGATGATGCCGATTCTACGACAGGCCTTATTGCCGCCGTTTACCCGAAGGTAATGCTTGATTCAAAATCCCTTATAGAATCTTTGAACTCTCAAATTGCAGGGATTGAAATAGCGGGAGTAGCTCAGGATGTTGATGTTGCTCCGGCATTTTCAGAAGAAAGCACATACGAAGTCGGAGATGCTGTAATTAAAGATAACAAAGTTTATGTCTGTAAAACAGCAGTTTCCCCTGCTGGTAGTTGGTCTGAAGGTTCTTGGGATATTGTGAATGACGCTCCATTGAAAACTCCGTTCTATTGGGAAAAGAACTATTCTCTTCCGACAGAATAATATAGGTAAAAAGATTGTTGAATAGGGCGGTAGGCTGATATGCCGCCGCCCTTTTTTGTCTGAAATTATGGCAGTTATACGCTCAAAAAACATAGAGAAGAAGAAACTGATAGAAGCAACAAGGGTTACACCTGGGAAACGAGTTTCAGATGAATCAATGGAACGGCTTGCAAGGATAATGAATGACAGTCCAAGCATTATGAAACTCCACGGTACGGAATGGTGTATCAAAGGATTAAAGCCAGGTGTCCAATGGCTCATTGCGGAACAAGCGTGCCGGATTGTCAAAGGAGAGAAACTGAGCATGGGAGATGTTATCAAGGAGTTTGCAGTAAATCTACCAGCAGTGGCGCATGTGATAACACTTGCGTTACTCAATGACAAGGAAAGGATATTTTCTGATTACAACAAGAGAGAACTTTCCGAGGAGTACCACCAAATATATGACCTTCTTATGTGGGGAGAATACGACATGAAAGACTGGGCATTATTGCTTGGTGAAATCCTCAACCTCATAAGCACGGATTTTTTTTTCGAGAGTACCAATGTGATTCAGACCGTGAGGGAAATGACATTGACGAGGAAGACGAAGAAAACGGAACAAAACTGATAATATCCCGTACCGAGTGGGGGCAGATGATTGATTTTCTGCGCTCCAACACTTGGTGCTCTCGTGATGAATACTTGTGGAAAATGACAGTCGGGCAGGTACGGTTAAGCTCGTTTGATTTCTCCCACGTGCAATACTTGAATAAGAATAAAAAGAAAGTCAGTAAGATAGGTAGTGCTGACGATTTGAAGAATTTGAACGACCTGGGATTACCAATAATCAATAAGTAAGATAACGATGGCAAATAACGAAGCAGGAGCATTCCTCAATATAACACCCGATGTACTAAAAAAGTTGGATAGTTTCGATGAGAAGCTGGAGAAGATAGAGAAGCACGCTCATACGGCGGCTGATGCGCTGAAAAACGGATTTGGCAGTGTGGTAATGGACACGAATAAGTTGAAAGATGCAATTACTTCGTTAGCAAAAAAAATAGATGCCGTAAAAGGCAATCCGTTTGAGGGGGCAGGTAAAGGCGCAGAAGAAACCACAAGGAAAACAACTTCTCTGAACGAAAGTCTTTCCCGGGCAGCTGATTTACTGAACAAAATAGGCAATAGTAAAATCAGTGAAGGTTCATTCAGCAGCTTGAACATTGCCGGATTGAAACAAGGATATTCGGACTTGAAGAGATATGTTGAGAATACAGACTTGTCAAAGCCGCAGCAAAAAGCAGTCGTTGAAGCCATGCGATACATGAAAATGGAGCTTGATGAACAACGAAAAACAGACGAACAGCGTGCACAGTCTTCAGAAAAGGCGGCGGAAAGGAAAATGGCTGCTGACAGACGTGCAGCAAAGGCTGCCGAAGATGCAAGAAAAGCCCAAGAATATGCGCAGCGCACAACTCCGCAAGGCGCATTGGACTACTCCCAAAATACAAAATCGCTCCTGCAGAACGCACAAGCCATCGAATACTTGAAGAAGGCGCGTTTGTCTTTGAATACCACAGATGCAAACTACAAAAGCACGCTAAACCAGATAAACCAAGCCATCGCCAAGCACAACCAAGCGTTGACAGAAGCAGGCGTTAAGTCGCAACAGCTTGTTACACGCCATCGCAACCTAATGGATACGGCTGGGCAATTAAGCCGTCAGCTTGCTTTGTTGTTCTCTGTATCACAGATTGAAGGGTATATAAGTAAGCTGGCAAATGTGCGTGGGGAGTTTGAGCTGCAACAGCGTTCTTTAGAAGCCATACTACAAAACAAATCACAGTCGGACCAAATATTCAATAAGACTGTTCAACTTGCTGTTAAGTCACCCTTCCAAATTAAAGAATTGGTTACATATACCAAACAACTGGCAGCATACAGAATTGAGAGTAATAAACTGTATGATACAACAAAGAGGCTTGCCGATGTATCTGCTGGTTTGGGTGTTGATATGGGTAGACTTATACTTGCTTATGGTCAGGTAAAGGCGGCAGCGTACTTGCGTGGAACAGAAGTAAGACAATTCACAGAAGCAGGTATCAACTTGTATGGCGAGTTGCAACGTTATTTTGAAGAAGTGAAAGGCGAGGCATATACCACAGCCCAGATTGTGGATATGATTTCCAAACGGAAGGTGACTTTTGAGGATATAGAGAATATCTTCCAGCGGTTGACGGACAAAGGCGGTCTGTTCTACAATATGCAGGAAATTCAAGCCGAAACTTTGCAAGGAAAGATTTCCAACTTGAAAGACAGCATAGATGTTATGCTAAACTCTATCGGGAAGGCCAATGAAGATACGTTGAAAGGGACAATTGATGCTGTAAAAGTACTCATTGATAATTGGGAAACGGTTGTTGAAGTAGCAAAGACATTCGGGGTTGTAATAGGATCATTGGTTATTACTTCAAAACTGAAACTGGCATCAGCGGAAGCAGGAATACTCACAAAAATGCTGGAGAAGGGAACTAATGCCGCGTCTGCTTTCGGAAAGACGCTGAAAGCATCTCTGCCATTGATGGCTTTAGGGTTGGCTATTCAATACGTAACAAATCTTATAGGAAGGCTGAAGGAATACGACAAAACAATATCAGACATTGGCAACAGGAAATACGAGGCAAGGCTTAAAATAGCCGAATTTGATAATGAAGCAAAGACGGATGCAAGAAAAGCATTAAGCGCTCTTGTAAATGAGATGAACAATGTCGGATTCAGCATCAAGATCAAAACAAATCTATCGGAAGAAGAAGCCAGAGAACAATTCGAATCCTACAAAAAGCAATACGAAGATTTCATAAAAGACATCGCAGACCTGGAAGCGAAATACGCAGCCATGAAAAAAGGCGAAGGCGGAAGGGAACTGATCGGGGGTAATATTGACGAATCGCTGGGAAACTATAGGGATAAATTTGGAGAACTACTGATCGTCGGTGACCAGGCAAGAAAAGAATTGCTCCGTATTTCTACAGAATCTAAAAAACTATCCGAACAACAAAAGAAGGAACTGAAAGAACTGGCAGTAAATACAGAAGATTCAGTAGAAGGGTATATAGAAATGGCAAACAAGATCAGAGAAATAAAAAAAGTTGATATTAGCCCTTCTTTTTCTTCTTTTGGTGTAGTAATGTCTAACGACAGGACATCTTTTGGAGGTCTTCAATCAAAAGTATTAGAGGGATTATTAAATACATCTAAAGGGTTCGATACAGCTGCAGAAGATGCAAGGAACAGTATAATAAAATTGTTTGGAGAAGTAAACGAAGACCTAAGCAGTGATGATAAAGCCAGACTAAAGCTCAATATAGATACTCTTTTTCTGCGTAAAGAGATAGATGACGTAACAAAGGATTATGCATATAAGATATATGATATTCCTAAAGTTAGCAGTATCGAAGAAAAAAACGAAAATCATGAAACAAACGAAAATCCAAAATTAGAGCGTGACATATTAGCTGAACGTATTTCACTTATCAAAGAACTTAACAAGGAATATGAGAAGCTGAACAAGGTAATGGGTAGCGATAAGGCAGCTAAGACTGTCATGGAACGTTATGCATCCCAGTTGAAAGATGTGAAGATGCCAAAGAATATCATAGGGGATGCATTTTTGCCGAATAAAGAGAATACAGCAAAGGCTTTGCAGGAATTTTCAAAGACAATATCCGATTTCAGAAAGAGAATCGGAGCACAGAAAGATGCTAATGTTCTTTTTGACGAAAAGGATGCAGAGGATTTAAAAAAGCAACTTGACAAGACAAAGAAAAACATCGAAGACATGTTCAACAGCCTGGACTTGCACCAGAAGCTGAAAGATGCAGGTCTTTCGGAAGCGGAGGTGCAGCAGTTGTTCCCCGGACTTGCAAAGACATTGGAGGATGTCCAGAAAGGAATGGAGGAATCGTATAAGAAGAACTTCCCCAAAGGCGAATATCTCACTCCCGGCACAGATGCAAACAAGCAATACCAAGCCGACCAAGACAAGTTGAACCAGCAACGCATAAAGGAGCAACAAGACCTTGTTGTAGAATTGACTAAAGCTTATAAAACACAGCTTTCAGATCAGCTACAGCTTGATAGGTGGTATTATGAGGAAAGGGCTAAGATAGCAAAAGCGAACCTTACAGAGGAACAGAAGGCGCAATATGAAGCAAACCTTCAAAAACAATATGGAAAGAAGTCTGACGAAAACACTTGGAAGCAATTTCAAAACTCGGATATGTACATTTCCATGTTCGAAAACATGGAAAGTTCATCTACACGTATGCTTGAAGCAATGCGTAATAAACTCGCAAGTTTACGTGAGAATCTGAAGGATCTTCCGGCTGACCAACTGAAAGCAATAATCAATCAGCAGGAGAAGATTGACGAAATGATTGCGCAAAAAAATCCGTTCAGCGGTCTTACTTCGGGACTGAAAGAATATATTCAGTTCCTGAAACAAAGAAAGGAACTCGAAGAAGAAAATATAAGGTCAGGAAAGGCGGTAGAATATTACACTGAGCAAAAGAACGCACAGTCACAAGTCGTAGAACAAAAACGGCAGGAATATGATGCGGCGGTAAAAACATACGGTATCACTTCGGCACAAGCCATAGAACTACACAATCAGTTAACAGTTGAGAAAACAAAACTAAATGTCATACTTTCTCAACTTGTAGCAGAAGAAAAGATTACCGAAGCAACCGATGAGCAGATTAAAAACGGTCAGAAAATTGCAAAAACACTATCAAGGAAATTTAGCGAAGCAGGTAGTATTTTCTCTGAGTTTTCTTCTGAAATCACGAACGTTGTAACCGACTTGGAGAATGTATTTGGTACAATGTCTGCCGGCACCAAAGATACGATTGACAGCATATCTGAAATAGCAGGAGGATTAGGTCAGACGGCAATTGGAGTTGCACGTGCTATTGCAAATCCTGCGGATATAGGCGGTTATTTCCAAGCTATCGGAGGATTGGCTAAAACAATCGGTTCTTTATTTAATATAAAGGACAAGAAGAAAGAGCGTGAAATCCAACGGCAAATAGAGAACGTAGAAAAGTTACAAAAAGCGTATGAAGTGCTAAAGGAGAAAATGGATGAAGCATGGAGCTCCGTAACACTGCATGACACGACTAGACAGACCGTTGCGAACATAAATCAGCAAATTGAATCCTACGAACGGATGATTAAAGCCGAGGAGGACAAGAAAAAGACTGATAAAGACCGCATCGAAGAATGGAATGAAGCTATCCAAGAACTTGAAAAGACCAAGCAGGAAATCCTCAACCAAGAGAAGATGGAAATGGGAGGTATTGGCGGTGAAAATGAATATAAATCTGCTGCGCAATCCTTCGTTCAAGCATGGATGGACGCTTTCAATGAAACTGGAAACGGTTTAAAAGGATTAGAAGAAAACTTTGATGATTTAATACAAAATCTTGTTGCAAGACAAGCTACGATGAGATTTGCCGAGAAATTCTTGGAACCTCTTTTTAAACAAATTGACAAAAGCGTTGAAAGTGCTCAATTATTTAAAAAGAAGATAAATGAACATAGATATGGAGTAGATAATACAATAAATTTAACAAAAGAAGAACTTGAAAAAATAAATTCAGTAGCAAAAGATTCTTTGGAGGGACTTGATGCAGCATTAAGTGCATTTATGAACTCTATGGGGATTAAACCAAGTGGAACAGCTGAATTGTCGGCACTAACCCAAAGCATTCAAGGTATAACCGAACGTGAAGCCGAAGCTCTTGAGAGCCTACTAAATTCCATCAGGTTCTTCGTTTCCCAGCAGACAACCGACATTTCCGCAATTAGAGCATTGTTGGATGCCCGGTATTCGCTTGAATCTGAATATTCAGATGCGAATCCGATGCTTATTGAGCTAAGGATGCAGACGGGATATTTAGAGCGACTTACAGATTATATAAGTAGGGTATTTGCGCCAAGTCCAAACTCTAAGGGTCCGGCTTTACGTGTAGTTATGCAGTAACTTTCAGAAAAAACAGTTAGCGGTAATTCTTTCGGTTACCGCTATTTTTTTTTGCTTGTTTATTTGTATAAATGAAACTAATTAGTTACATTCGCATATAAATTTTTAAATGATGTTATGCCTGAAATTTGCAGATTCTTTGGTATTATAATAAGTTTTTATTGGAGAGACCATAATCCGCCACATATTCATTTTTCTTATGGTGATTATGAGTGTTCTATAAGTGTGTTGGACAGAATAGTAGATGGTCAGGCTCCCGCTAAGGTGATTGTCAAAGTGAATGAATGGATTGACTTGCATGAAGCTGAAATTCTTACTTTATGGGAAAAAGCCCAAAAGGGTGAGAAGATAAATAAAATTGAACCATTAAAATAAATGCTTATGCTACGGGTAGTTGATGTTGATTATATCAAGGATTATGAACTTTTGGTGACTTTCAGTGACGGGAGTAAAAAAAAGGTTGATTTGAAGCCCTATTTGACAGGTGAGGTTTTTGGCGAGTTATTAGATAAAGATAAGTTTATTCAGTATGGACTGACTCGTGTTACTATTGAGTGGGTAAACGGAGCCGATTTAGCTCCTGAGTTTCTTTATGAAATTGGAACTGCTGCATAATGAAAGAAGGTACATTGTCTGAATTTGCAGAGATTATCCGCAGTCGTCGTAAGGCGTTGAATCTTACTCAGAAAGAATTGGCAGAGAAAGTCGGAAAGAAACGCACCTATATTGCCCGTATAGAAAAGGGAGAGACAGATATGCAACTTTCCAGCTTCATTAGTATTTCTCAGGCACTGGGCATTAAATTGAAAACGGAGTATTAATAACTATCTATTCAATTAAAGTTTCTATCGTAAACTCTATGCGAGGACTTTCTTTGTCTATGAGTTTCCTTGCGCATATCTCAGCACACAGCCTGTCGTTACGAATAGCAGATACGGCTTGCAAACAGTCCAAAACGCATTTTAGTGCATTATCCAGATCGGGACGGTCGCTGGAGAAATATACATCAACTGTAAGCTTAAACCTCTTATTTATGTCAGTATTACGGATTGAACACTGCATAAAGAAACTTTCCTCATACTTTTTTGTCTCTTTCGTCTTTGCGAGCGTACCGTGACCGCCCAGAGTAACAATCTTGTATGAATTGGATTTACTTGGGATAGATCCGTAAATTATCTGTTTGTCGTATATCATGACTATTCTTCCGTTTTCAGATAAATATTCTTCAATTCATCCTTCTTTAGCGTACCATACTTTATCCCTCTTTCAATACGCTTCCTTGCATTGCCATCTTTAGCCTTATCGGTGTTCTTTGAGTTGTCCTTAGACACTATCAGCTTCACTAGTTCATTCAACGGTATAGGGTCTGTCGTCCTTCTGTCCCAAATGGAACTGAAAAACTCTTTAGCAGGCTTTCCCATCAGCAGCTTCTTTTCCGTCTCTTCGCCCACCTTCTCAAAATGCAAATAAGGATCTGCTACAATATTGAAATAGGGCAGCAAAGATTTTTCGTCCGGCTCGCTCACCATCCGTGTTTTCAGAAGTTTCAGGTATCTTCCGCCTGTCTTTGTACGTCCTATGGCAAACACCCCGTCCGCAAAATTGGAAAGGATCTTACTCCCCGCCATGTTAGTCTTCGACAAGGGCTTCCATTCCTCTATCTTAGGCGTATGCGCTATCACCATAATACTGATATTCATTTCTCTCTTCAACCGTGTCAGCCCGTCCATAATAGCACCCGCATACTCCGCTTCCGCTGTCTGTGTGGAAAGATAGGAAAGGTTATCGAGAATCATGACCTTTGCCCCGGTATCAAGCAATTTATCCTTGATACCCTCAATCACATTCATATTAAACTCATCACTATCCACGTCCTCAGATATAGTACACCTTATAAGTGACTTCGGGAAATCCGCATTTTGGTACCGTCTTGCAAGTTGCCTGTCCGAAAGCTCAAAGTCAAAGTAAAGGACGGTCTGCGGATTCATTTCTACCTCCGCGCATTCGCTCTCCCCTTTGGCTATCTCGTAAGCTATCTGCGTAGCTAAAATTGACTTTCCTATACCGCTATCCGCAAATAGGAATACAAGCTCGTTCTCCCACCAAAAATAGCCCCACAACCTATGGATAGGCGGCTTCTTCTTGCCGTCCTCAATGACAGACTGCATATCGGAAGAGCTGAACAATGGTATTTGTTCAACCACATCTCCATCATCGGGAATATCACGACCTCTTTGCTCAAACCGCTCTATGTCGGCTTGTATTTGCTCTTCTTCGGTCATATATCAATCTTTGAATTTACCTGTCTTTACCTGCCAAATACAATCAGCAACCCATCCAATCATATAAGAAAGCGGCTCTTGGTTTTCATCATCCAATTTGTAGCCAATATCAGAGAGAATATCCATTGCTACATGAGATGCTTCATGTGCAATCGCTCCGATATTCACACTATTTGCAATCCAAACAAGGCTACCCAAATAACCGTTATCCTTAGATTTGACTTGAAATACCATACCGTCAAAACCATCACCTATATCTTCATTTATAACAAGTTCAGACTTGTCGGTATCGGTAAAATGCCTCTTTATCAACTCACTGTTTCCTCCTTTCAGTACCCACAATTTACGTGGGTAAATGACAGGATTGAATTGGTGTATCATGTTACTCATATATCATTTGTTTTTAGCAGGGTGCGCCAGCGTTACCAACGCACCCGTAACCTTTTCTGCACATGGCAGATAGGCTATTGTACAATTTCCCAATCTTCGGCAAACACATCACTGATAGACGGAACCCAGCTATCGGCACGCCCAGTATTCTCATTGTAGATAAGACACTGACTTGTGTAGTCAATAAACCCTTTACCTTTCAGAATAAGGTCTTTTGCAGATTGTGGAAGCGATTGCATCTTATGAATGATTTCGCTTTCGATATGTGCAGGAACTTGCTTGAATACCATCAAGCCTTTGCCGTTCCAGCCATCACGCCTAATAGCTAATCCAGCTTTTAGGTATTCAATAGCTTGACCAAAATTAAGGCTACAACTTCCTCCGATGCCTGTTTCCATCTTTGTAGCTCTTTGATTTAGGATCTGCCAATAATTGCACATCATTCTGTATTGGACTTTAAGCATACCTTGCATAACGCTATCAAATTCCTTGAATTTATCGCTTTCAATAAACGAAGCAAGCCCGCTAAATTTCTTGCATAGCTCATCTGATTCAATTTTCATCCTATTCAAAGGAGTTTCAGTAAGTTTATACGCCTTCTCGAATGGCTCTGCTGGACTCCATGACTCGTAACCGTCTTGATACTTCACATGATAACCAGCGTTATCCTTTTCTGCTTCGTTAGGCACTCTACCTGCTTGCAGGAGACCTCTATCATACGCTTCGCCCATTGTCATAGGCTCTGCTTCAATCTGTTTTGTTCCAATGTACTTTTTCATATCAATTCAATATGGTTTAATTGTTTCTTGATTCATTAATTTTGCCATAAAATCATGCTTTTCTTGTTCGGTTGCTTTTCGTACCTCACCTCCCCACATGAAATTTCTAAACCCCGTACTCTTTTTAATTTCACCATCATGCCATCCTACAAGAATACCATAGCCGTCACTAGTCACGCATCCGTTATAAATGAAAACTCTTTTATCTATCGGATTGTACATTTCCGATTCTTTACTTGATGGGATTCCATACAGAAAATCGCCAATACAATATTCTATTCCTTTCATAATTTCTTATATTTAAGTCCAAAACACACCCTAATCATAAACCTTTGGAAAAATCCTATCTTCTTATAAACTGCGATATTACTCTTTGTCGGCTCATGTTCCCATTCATACTTGTACTATTTCAAATTCGTCACAATGTTTTTCTCCAATCCACATTCTTTTTTGATTTTCAGTTGCAGTTTCATAGATTCTTCCTCTCTTAGAAAGATTCCTTTTTCTGAAAATTGCTTCTTCTCCCAATTCGTTATACATTTTTATTGAAGGTGATAATCCCTTTGCCCTGCAAAAGAACAATCCGGTTTCCTTATGTCTGAATTTTACTGCCATTTTTATTCCTCGCTTTCTTTTTTCTTAAACTCAGCGCAAGCATCTTTAAAAGGAGAAACTATGAATCCTGAGATACTAAATTTATAATTATAGCACACGTAATCATATCCCCATTTTCTACAATAAGCACAATCCTTGCAACACATAATCAATTACTATTTAACCCATTCAGACTTAGTTATACAATTCATAGACTTAAACCTACCTGTCACATCGTTGTGACCGTAGGAGTACACATAGCAAACGCCTTTCCCGTCAATATGAACGGTAGATTCACCGCCAACATACAGCTTGCAAACGCTACCTTTCGGCACATGGAACTCAACCTTTGAAGAAAGCACCGTTGTAATCGTACAATCCTGCTCTATTTTACCGTTAAAGTCCACATACAGGCACGAAGTATATCCGTCCTTACTCCGCTTCCATTTACCGTTTATATAGTCAGAAAACGTCCGTTTCATGTACTGAATATCCATACCGAATCCAAAGCTATGAGCATCTGCCAACAGCTCCACACCGTTTGAATCCAGTGCCATATCCATCAGCTTCTCCTTGCTTGTGGCCGCATCCCATTTGTCTTTGTATGCGCTACACAATCCAAGCATCATGGCATTACGTTTAAAAGAAAGTAAATCATTCATACAATAGGGAATTTCTTAAGCTCAACCTCAATCAACTCATTTATCTTACGCACAATATTATCAGATTCGGGTGTGTTCTTGTATTTACGGGCCGCGTTCATTATATTCCTTGCTGAAATGCCTGCATGTTTTTCAATAACACTATACGGAACTCCAAACCTGTCATGCGCCACAATGAAAACCACAGCCCTAGCTAATCGTTTTGTAAGAAATATATTAGTAACACCATTATAAAGTGTAGAAACGGATACAGGATCGTATTTGTCCATTGCAAGAGCTGTGAATGCTTCATTCACGCAATGGCACACAATGTATTCAACCTTTCTTAAAACGTCTGATTTTAAAAAACTTTCTTTTACCATATTCCGCTATGATTTTCTTCTGGTCTTCATTGATGATTTCTCCGCATATATACATATTGCCTATAATAGCTTTCCCGAACTCTTTAATCTTGTGCCCTCTCATTCCCAAACCGCAGTCTACTCCTCTGGAAACGGCAGGAATAAGGACATGCGTATTGACAAGCCCCTGCACGGGAATGGCATTAATTTCAAACTTGACCTGCCCGCGCCTTATTCGTATCCCGCCAGTCTCAACATCGGGAATGAATATTCCTTTGGTAACCTCTCCCGTATTCTTATCCTTAAAAGACACCCACTTTGCGCCTGGATGGTTACCGATATGGATATAAATGCGGTAAACATTATCCGGATTATACCTGTCCTTCCTCGGTTTCAGAATCAGATTACCCATTGAATATCTCCTTTGTTTCCTCTGCCATTATCGCTTTCTGTTCAAATTCAGCATTCGCCTTCAAATCTTCTTCAGGCGGCGTAGTGTTCATTGCCTTATTCAAATCATTCATTTGCTGTTCTATCCACTTCATGTAGTTCTCAGCTTCCTTCTGTGCTTCATTAATATCCGTGAATACAGCCATAGGCTTGATAAGGTTTGTTTCTGTAATCACCTTCATTCCGTCCAAGAACTCCTGATTCGTTGAAGTCGTATCACCAAACATTTCATTCTCCTTGCCTTTGATTGACTTCTTGAAGTCTACCATATATTTCAACCAAGCATAGAGCGATGTTTCGTGCGCAACACCGTCCAAGCCTACTGCATAAGGCGTAGTAAACACTCGGAATCCTGTATAGTTTTTAAACATTATTCCAGTGCGGCATACTATTATCTCAAACGAGCCGAAATTCTCTCTCTCCAGTACGTCGCTTTCTTTGATGATGAACTCAAAGCCTTGTTGTTTCTTATTCTTTGCCATAGTTGTTATGCTTTTTCGTATATTTTCTCAAAAATATTACTCTTATATGGGTAAAAATCACCGTTTACCCCTTTAATGATATAGTCACCAATGTTTGCAGTCATATCTCCTTCAATAGTATGAATTATTAGTGGGCAATTTTCATATACTTCTCCAATATTTCTTTTATTAAATCCAGCAAACAGCAATACCTCTGCACAATTTTCACCTGTCCACTGTATAGCCTCAATAAATATTTGCTTATTTCTATATTTAATGCCATTTTTCACAACAGGCTCACTCATCTTCTTTACATTTCCATCAAACACTTCTTGAAGTCTCTTGATTTCGGATTTTGCCTTCACTATTTCTTCGGAAGTATATTCCTCTTGATTCTCAATAACATCCAACTCCTGAAATATCAAATCTTCATCACGATTATCAAGAATTTCTTGGAACGGCTTAACAAAATGAGGATTCTGCAAATTATGCCTTGCTTCCTCTCTTGCTCGTTCTGCACAATATTCTATGTAATCTTCCTCCGTCATATTGTAATGAGTAAGATTATCCACTATACTACTCCAACGACAAAGTAGCCCGTTAGGTTGCCTTGCTATAAATGCGCCCATAGTTGTTATAGATTTAATCAAAACACATCACTTTTTTGCCTATACAAACCTTGAATCGTGAAAAATCCTCCGGCATTTGACGGACATCTCCGCTTATTGAGTTCATAAAACATCCTGTACGTTTATTGTATCTAATGCAAGCATTTTCGGGAGATTTTGCTATGACTGATTTCTCGTTACCGAAATCGCTAAATACATTTTCCCTGTACGACACTTTGTACCATTTTACTTGCTTTCTTATCTTAGTGAAATGTTTTGCTTTCATACCTTACTCCTTCGCCTTAGTCTTTCTACCTCTTTTCGGTCTGAACGCCGTCTTAGCGTCCTCTACCTCGATAACACACTCTCCCTCATCCTCAACTGTCGCCACCGCCTCATTCTCCTTCAACACTTCCTCGACAATAGGATTAGCCTTTTCCTCCGCTTCCTCCATAATGGACTTCCCGAATCTAGGCTTCTCCTGATTCATATTGAGCTTCTGCATATCCATAGCGTACTGTAACTGGTACACCTTGAACTTCTCATCGTCCGAATCAATGATTTCAGCTGTATAATCAGGATAGTGCATTGCGATAGTCCTTCTGTTAGCCTTCATAGCCATTCCCAACGCTTCCTCATCCACGTACATATACGGGTGGATAGAAATAAGTCCGTCAATAGGAGAAAGCCTACCGAACGTCTTTTTATACTGGATAAGCCCATCAGCCCTCTGTTCAACAATGGCGTAGGCGTTCATGAGGTTCTTTTTCTTGATAAGGGCTATAGCCAGTATCCAGGTAAGTCCCAAATCGGGATTGAACTTCTTAGGCAATTCCCTAACTCTCGCAAAGGTTAACGCTTCTGATAAGGTTTCTTCTTCTAAAAACATAGTGATATAACTTAATTATTATTCAGCAGGAAAATTATCATCATATCCGAAAGAATGTCCGTATACATTCTTAAACGTAAACGTCACCTCCTTGTATTTCTGCCCGTAAAGGGTATCGCTTTTAGGCTCCGTGGCTCCTGAAAGGTACATCAAAACCTTCCTCCTTCTCGCAGTATCCCGGTACGCTATCTTGCAGCCAGACACAAACTCCAAAAAGTCATGATAAGACGAATCGTCCTTCCCGTCATCTCCGTCACCCTCTAGGAACACTAATGTCAACTTTATGGTAGTCTGCTTGTAAGCCGGAGTACCGACTACGTACACATCCGCCTTGCTTGTCTCTGCGAAGTCCTCTGAATACACGTTCTTAGGCTCCCCGTAAGAATTAAGACCCGTGCATTCCTTGTATCTCAATCCGGGGAATTCCATTTCTAGGTCCTTCCAAAGGGCCCCTTCTTCCCCGAAACGCTGCATTTCAAATTTTATATTTGCCATGTGACGAATATTAGCTACAGCAAATATAGAAAATTAAAAAGTTTTATTAAAGCATTTATTTAGTAAATTGCATTTAAATCACATATTTACAATGATGTTTGTATTTTTAAATCATGTACAAACCAAAAGAATACTTATGAATAAAAATCACTTTACTCATTTGAAACAGAATACCTTTGTTTTATCAAAATAATTATTATTACAAAAGAAAATCCCAAATTCAGCCTAAATAAAAGCCATAAAGTACAATAACACATTATCCCCATTCTAAAGTATACATTCCAATCACTACCATGCATTGCATAATACTACAACATTACATATTAGACACACCCTATATAAATAAAGGAAAAATGTCTAATCCAAAATCAACAAAAGAAAGTAACATAAAGAAAAGTGAGCGATAGCGAACTCCGCTCTCCCTTTTATTATAGAATATAATGAAAGGGGCTTTACAATTCCCAAACAATACAAGTTTTTTAACATTTTATTTCAAGCAAACGTAATGAATAGCTAGAAAACGAATAAAGCAGAAAATCATAATAAAGCCATTTTAAGAACTATAATATCGTAAAATGATACAAATACCATCGAACAAATAAAACTCCGCCAGAAAGCAAAAATAGGTAATAAACGATATTATGAGATTGAAAAGATAATATGAGGAGATGAACTATTCTTTTCAAAAAAATTCAAAAAAAAAATTCGGAGGAGATTGGACGTCCGGATATCCACCCGCTTAGGGGGGAGGGGGGGGGGATGGTTATAAGTAAAATATAACTTACAACGTTTCACGACGTCCGTTTGATTCGTTGCAAAATAAAATGAAGCGGGATTTTTTTTGAATAATTTATACCATTGAGAAAAACACGTAAATAATATAGCGTTTAATATAATGGATATTAGGCCTATTATGGGGCATGTTTAGCCTTAAAATAATTTGTGATTTATTGAAAATAAAGTAGTTATTATTTGGTAGTTTCATTTTTTATGTGTAATTTTAAAGTGTAAAAGAAAGAGAGATATGAAATATATCGAAAACTCTTTTACATTGTGTTCTTAATATGATTGGAATAAAAAAGAGCCTAACAAATTGGAGTTTGTTAGGCTCTAAGGTATAAAGGTAGTGAAGTACTACCAAATCACAATTACAAAAGTACTTCATTTTCTCATACCTGCAAAGGTTCTCGTCATATATTTTTTACTGTTTTTGTTGATTCTAGTGTGTAGTCTGTATCTCGTATTCGGTTCTACGCATTGGTTTTTAAGTAATAGGGATAATAAATAAACATTAAATATTATGAAGACTATTATCAACACAATTAAAGGAAATGAGAAGGTACAAGCCACATTGTTTTTTGGCTCTGTATTGGCAGGTTTTGCAATCCTGGGTTATTATATCTTCACAGCCGGCACGGCTCCTTGTTTTGGTTTTTAAACTTGATTTGCTATGAGACAAGAATTTATAAATACAGTATTACTGCGATATCCTTTAATATATAATGAGATATGAAAAAATTACCCCTATGTAATTTTTAATCCTTTTAATTTCGATATAAAACGGAATGCAACAGCGTGAAACGTTCAAGGCGTTGCACCCGGTGCAAGTTCCGGGACACGCACAAATTAATAACATAAAAACTTATCATCATGAAAGCAATGAATTTCTACACCGCAAATGGTTGGGCTGGTTCAAATTATGACAGCAAGTTAAGTACAAAGGAAATAGCCGCAAAGGTTAGATCTTTTGCAAAGAAGAATTTCCCGCGCTTCAAATTTTCGATTACTTCAAAATGGAGCATGTACACGGATTCGCTATATATCGAGGTGAAAGAAGGTGTTTGTATTCCATTTATTGAGGATTCAAGGTGTGCGGAACGTGGTTATATGTCCACGATGAACACCGTTAAGGGATGGGAAAAGGATTTAACGCCCGAGATGTTTAAAGTGCTTGACGCTGTAACAACTTACGCCAATTCTTTCCGCTATGATGATAGCGACAGTATGCAGGACTATTTCGATACTAATTTTTATTTGAGTCTAAAGGTTAGCGATGAATATAAGGTTGTAGAGCCGAAAACAAAGAAAAGCAGCGTTAAGGCTGAAAAGGTTGAAGAAGCAAAAGAAGTGGAAGCCGTGACGGTTGAAGGCCTGAAAATCGTGGATTATTCCGATAAAGCTATTGCGGTGTTTGGCGATACAAAAGCTATCAAAGAGCAATTAAAAGAATTGGGCGGACGCTTTAACCCGTCTTTAAATTACAACGGTGAAAAGCGCGCCGGCTGGATATTCAGCAAAAGGAAAGCGGACGAGGTGCGGGAATTGCTCGTACCTTCAGCAGAAGAGAGCAAAGAAGAAGAAGCAGCAGCGGGCGATAAAGGAATACAGGTAGTAATAACAGAAGCGAACGAGGCGTACCCACTCGAAGGAATAACATTTACCGAAACGAATAACTTAAGCGGTGTATGTTATTTCGATGTGGAAGGGGCTGGAATCATAACGAGCGCGAAAGTACGCGCGGACATACAGCCTGGCGACATTTTCAACGTGTACACGAACGAGGAACGCAAATACGGCGTAACCTATGACGGTGTAAGCCTTAACAGGAGCTTATACAACGATTTGCCCGGTATTATTGAGTTTAACAACAAGATAGAGGCGAATACATTAAGCAAATCATCTTTTTATAAACCGATGGGCGAGAATGTAGAGTTTTACGAAAAGAAGGTAACGGGCAAACGGTACATTGCGAAAGATAAGCCTAAACGTGGTTTATATCACGTTGTGGACACCCTGTATAATTGCCCGGTGGATTTCTACCAAACGAGGGAGGAAGCCGAGAAACAAGCGGAAATGCTTAACGGGTTTACGGATGGTAACGGACGGTTAAGAAGTATTATATAATTATGGAAACAGCAATTTATCAAGGGAATGCCTATCGAGTTGAAAGGGTACACATTTCGCAAGTAAAACCGGGTGACACCATATTGCACACGGACGGACTTGTACGGACGGTTTGCCGCAACAACATACACCGCGATTCGTTTTGGGGAATCTCTTTGTTTGGACATCCTTATTTGCTCGGAACAAAGCCCGTTATCCGTTTTATTACAGACAATAACGGGCACCTTATTGCGGCAAAAGACATGAACAAATAAAACTTTGAATTATGAATACGGAATTAATTATTTGCCCTGAATATCAGGCAGAAGTATTTGAGACACAAGCAGCGGACAAAGGGTGTGAAATAATCAGCAAACGCCCGGACGGGTTCGATAATTTCGCCTACGAGGTGAAAGGCCAGGCGATGTATAACGAGGGGGGCAGGCGTTGACAGATACAAAACGGATGCGGTGACGGTAAACAAGACATACCACAATTTTAGAGTTGAAACAAAATATTATATAAACGAATAAATAAGGAGGAGGCACTATGTTTTTTATTCTAATTATCATCTGGATTATAATTGGTTGTTATAAGGAGATGACAGGGAAGAACGGTTTTTAAACCGAATTATCCGCCAAAGGTTCAACGCCTTGCAAGTGGTGCAAGTTCCACGGGCGGAGCAATTACTAACTTAAAACAAAAAGATTATGAAAGTGATAGAGTACGGACGTGTCAGCACGGACAAGCAGACATTAGAGCAGCAGAATAGAACCGTTCAGGAATGGTTAGGTAGAAATGGTTTAAAAACCGATATAGTAATAACAGAAGAAGGAATTTCCGGCGGTGTGAGCTATAAGAAAAGGAAATTAGGCACTGAGGTGCTTCCATTGCTGGAGGCTGGAGATATGCTGATAGTAGCCGAGATTTCCCGTTTAGGGCGTTCTATGGGAGATATTAATAAACTTATAAACGACGAACTAAAACCGCGAAAAATACGCCTTGTAATCGTTCAAATGAACTTGGATTTGAATTGCGGAAACATGAAGGCGATAGATGAAATGATTTTGTATGCTTTCAGCTTTGGGGCGCAAGTAGAGAAAGAGCTAATACAGGAACGAACAAAATCGGCTTTAGAAGTTAGAAAGAGAAAGATCGCCGAAGAAGGCTATTTCATTTCAAAAGCCGGGAACAAATGCACATCTTTAGGCGGCACGACAAACGGGCAGGCGAAAGGCGGAAAATCGAACGGGGAGAAGAGGAGAAAGGAAGCTGCCGAAAATTCTACAAACCGAATTGTAGGCGAGCTGTTAAAAGATTGTGTAACGCCTCAAGATGTTGACAGGGTAGCCGAAAAACTTAACGCTATGGGCTTAAAAACTTCATCGGGGCTTGAATTTACCCGGAACAGGCTCACCGCGTTACGGACAAAGATAAACAGGCGTACAGAATACGCGCAAATATGTGTAGGGTGAAATATAAAATAATTCCGGTAACTTTTTGAATTATAAAAAAGTTACCGGAAAATATTTTTATATATCAAAAGAATGAAGTATATTTGCTTTATAGAATAAAGGCAATGAGAATAGTTTCGCATCGTACATTAAAAGAGTTTTACCAGAGCAAAGGCAGGGAAGATGCCAGAGCTGCATTACAAAGATGGTATGATGTTGCTGAAAAAGCGGGATGGAAAAATTTGCAGGACATTAAAGCAGACTTCCCAGCGACTGATTATGTCGGTAACCAACACTATGTATTCAATATTCGTGGTAATAAATATCGCCTGGTTGTGGTAATTAAGTTTACAGTAGGCTATATTTTTATCCGGTTTGTGGGTACTCATTCAGAGTATGATAAAATAGATTGTTCTACTATATAATGGATATATGAAAAAGATAACAAAGGAGCAATACGAGTTTGCACAAAAAAGGGTAGAGGAGTTACTCCCGGTTGTTAGCGACGACATGCCGGCTAACGATCCGGCAGCCATAGAACTTGTTTTGATGTCGGAGGTTGTTATTGCGTACGAAAAAGAACATTTTCCAATCGGGAAACCGACATTAGCTGATCTTATAGGCCTTGCAATAGAAGAAAAAGGGATGGGTAAAAGCGAATTGGCAAGACAAATTGGAGTAAGCCCTTCCAGGGTTAGCGATTATCTTGCCGGGCGGTCTTTACCTACCTTGCCAATCGCTGCACTAATCAGCCGGGTGTTAGGCATACCGGCAGAGACTATATTTTCAACTTGCTGAAACAGAAAAAAAAGGTTTAAGATAAAGAGTTATTCTTCCATCCTAAACCTTTTTCCACAATTGGGGCAAACAATGGTATTTGGGACTTTCTCTTCTTCTATTAAATCGACAATGCTAACTCCTAATGCTTTGGCGATTTCATTCAATTTACCAATTGTTGGGTTCCCTGATACTGCGGCATAAAGAGCCTGATAAGTAATTCCCAGTCGCTGCGCTAATATTTGCATAGAAATACCTTGCTGCTTACAAATCTCCTGTACTCTTAACATTGCTTTAAATTATAATTTAATGCAAAGATAGAAATTTATTTTCAAAATATGGTTTTACAAACAAATCAAATTGTCAAAAAATAATTTGATTTTTTTTTGATTAAATATTTGTGTAATTCAAATTATGTTTTTATATTTGTATTGAAATAATAAATATATGATTTGAATAAAAATAAGGCTATGAAAATTTATAACTACAAAACAGGTAAGGCAGTTTTCGTAAACAACGAAAAAATAGAAATTAGTAATAAGGTTGCTGAAATTTTGGAAAACTACACTATGTTTCCTGAAGATATGTATCGGGACTTGGGTATTGAAAAACGCCCGTTTGTACAGGATAAGGATGAAGACGTATTAAAAATGGCAGAAGCTACCGAAGTGGAAAATTTCGAAAGTAATGGCGAAAATAACTTCAATGTCACTTTTATGCTCTATAAAGGGGTTGTATTTGGAGTTTACGGTGAATATGAGGGACAGGATGCAAACTGTTTAAGACAGTTTGATCTGAATCAGGTTTATAATGAATTTAAAAACCTAAAAAAATGATGAATTTAATCGTACTGAAAAGAAATGAAGAAGATAATATAATGTATATTATCGAAGAAAATAAGTTTGAAACGACTCGCCTATCGGAGTGCTATGACAAGTTTGGACAAAAGATCGGCAAAGAAAATGCCGAGGATTATTGCTTAGAGAATAGTTATTGCACTGAATTACGGGAAAGATTTTTAAATGACCTGCAGACGGCCGGTTTTGAGGTAGAAAATAAATCTTGGGAAGATTTTGTTGAGAGCGATGACAACTCCATCAAGGAGTTTGTCGAAAACTGGCGTGATGAAAACGAGGTTTACACAGAAGCCTTAGCCTACAATTACTGGGATGGAAATAACTGGAGGTCTGTAATTTTAGACGATGACGCTAATGGTTATAGCGTTAACTACGAAAAGGTAGAGCAAGAACTTGCTGAGCAAGTTCTTACAGCGTACAAAAATGTAACTTTCCCTGATTACAAATTTGGGAAGAGTGAAGTAGAGTCGGATGGTTTTGTGTTCTTAAAGACTCAGTATCCAGGTGATCCATTCCTGACTACTGTTGAACTCTAAAATAAAGGAATTTGCCTGCTTAGGGTTTAGGTGCCTGAGCATATGTTAATCTAAAAACTTATGTCAGGCAGTTTGTTAGCATAAGTTTTTGAGGCATAAAAATAATTTATTTTACCTTTATTGGTGTATTTTCTTCCAATTTTATATATTTGTGGTGTCCACTGTAACCGGAATTGAAATTTGTTTTTTAAGAGGTAAAGTGTCCCTTTTAAAAATTTTAATTGAACCGTAACAGTGGACATTTTTATTTCAACACTACTTACAATTCCAAATAATAATGTATATTTGTAATCCCTTCTGCATTGGAATTGAAATATGTATGTGGCTGTTTTATTATGCCTTGAATTGTACCAGCAGAAGGGATTTTTAAAAGAACATTACTGTAATGGAATTGAAATATATATAGGGTTGATTGCCTTTAATTGTCTTAAATCGAACCAACAGTAATGTTCTTCTGTTTTTTTTAAATTTAAAACGATGGTAACTGAAGAAAAAATTGTCGACCTGTTAGGGGATTATGTTTCATGTATATCCCTAACCGAAGAACAGAAAGAATTAACACCTGAACAGAAAGAGTTTTATCAGGCTGCGGATGTTTGCCTTGAAATCCTGAAAAGGACAAGGTTAATATCCGGAATAGTAATAAAGCGGCCGGATGAATTTAAAGAGGCATGGGAAGAAGATAAGACTGAGTTTGATTTTATGTCTAAATACGCTATTTCTACCTGCGAAATAGCTGATGAAGTCATGAAAAAAATCCGGGAATGAGAATAAAAGTAATCCTAAATGCTGATCCCGGAGATTTTATTGATATTAATTATCAATACAGCTTAGCAGCCTGGATTTATCGCGTTATGGATAAATCGAATTCGGGATCGGCAGAATTTTGGCATAATTCCGGGTTATCATTTTCTGAAACAGACAATCGGCGTTATAAATTTTTTACATTTTCTAATCTGTATATTCCGAAGTTCAGGCTAGAAGGAAGGAGAATGTATATTTTGTCGGATTATATTTCATTTATTTTCTCTACATATATAGATGAAATTGGATGTGATTTTATCGGGGGATTATCTGAAAACCCCGGATTTTATGTTGGTAAATATCTTAAAGTAAAAGAAATACAGGTATTAAGAGAAGACGATATTAAATCAGGCGTAATACTAAAGGCCAAATCTCCTATTTACGTTCAGTCAGATAGCCTGCATTTAAATCCGATAGAACATAAAGATATTTACTCTGCTGCAATACACAAAAATTTATCCTCTAAATATAACGTATTTTATAAGTCTGACCGCGATTTCATTCAGACCTCTGTAACGATTGTATCTGGAATCAGACAAAAACTAATTACTATAAAAGAAGGGAAGGATTCAGAGACTAAAATTAAAGGATTTCTCTATACATTTAAAGTCGAAGGTGATCCGGACCTGATCGAAATAGGTTACAAATGCGGATTTGGGCAAGGGAATGCGATGGGGTTCGGTTTTGTCGATGTGATAGAACAAAAGGATGGAATATAATTCTATAGATAGTTAAAGGACCGGGACTATTCCCCGGTCTTTTTATATAATACATAGTCTATTACTTTTCTATTTGCTTCGTCTACTTGTGTGTAGTCATATTCACGGTATTTCTCAATAACTTTTTGCGACGACCGCATTTGTGCTTTGTCTATTGTTTCGTCTGGTATTCTGAGTTTACCTGCAATTGTGGCCCACGAATGGCGGGCATAGGCAAAGGTAAAGTATTGTATTTTATCCTTCGAATCGCGCTTGTTATTTATTTTGTCTATTGATTCTCTGATGCTTTCGTTTACTATGCGTAAAAGCGTTGCACGGTCCGTATATAACGTTTTTATCAATCTTGTTTTTGATGAATCCGCATATCGATTAATAATCTCTATTATTTCCGGTTGAAGTGTAAGTTTTAGCTTTACTTTATTACCGGCTTTTCTGAATGTCTTTAGTCTTTTTACATCTATTCCCCTCTCAAAATATGGCATATAAAATATATCTTTCATGTTCATACCGCACAGAAAGAACGACAAGAATAGAAAATCTCTCCCTATTCCCGTTGTATCGTAAATCTGTTTCAATACACCTGCTTCAATACACCTTATTTCCGTGTCGTAATCCGAAGGTATTTTGAAATTTCGGAAAGGGTATAAGTCGGCACTTATCAAACCGTCTCCAATTGCAATATTAAAGATTCTCTTTATATTCCGGAGATGCTTATTAAAGGTTACTTCCTTGCCTTTGTACTTTAAGAAATACGCCTTTAACTGGATAAGAGCGTTCCTGTCTATACTTTGGAAATGAATAATTTCGGATTTGAAAAATTCAATCATAAGGTTTTTTGTTCCTTCAAAGGTAGAAGCATATCCGCTTCTTTTTAATTCTTCGGGTGCTTCTTCATTTTTAAGGTCTTCTATTTGCTTTGAGATAACCCCAATGAAATCAGATACAGATTTTAGAGGTTCTTGGGATTTAGAATTGATATTGTCGTAGGTGACAAATAACTGCTTTAAGGTTTTAACGGATGCATTTTTTACCGAATCACCGAGTTCTTTATAATAAGTCTCATATCTGCTTTTTTGAGCAAATAGATCTGAATTCCATTTTGCTGCTTCTTGGAATTCCTTCTTTATTATCCCATTATCAGGGTCAAAAAAAGTGGGTTCGATATAATAGGTAGTTGGAATAAAGGTGGGGTCTTCCCCTTTTTTCTTAATCTTAATTTTAATATTCCCTTTCCCTGTTTTTCCTGAAACGTCTCTTAGCACTACACTTAATTCCATAATGTTTATAATTTTTTAACTATTAAATGGGCTAAAAATAGCCTTTAGACCTAATTTTGAACGTCATTTTTTATGAATTGTTTCAAAAACCTTGAAAAATTTCTACTGGATTTCTACTGGAATACCCCTCTTTTGGGCACAAAAGTGTGCTTTTTGTTACCTAATCAGGTAGAGTAAGAACAACAAAAAAGGTGTTAGAATCTAATCTAACACCTTGATTTTCAAATTGTACTCGAGGCGGGAATTGAACCCGCACGGCCGCAATGGCCACAGGATTTT
>ERZ857827.35-NODE-35-length-220910-cov-7.544312_pt1 | contig 220910 bp, 187 predicted proteins | sample MGYA00519761_ERZ857827 | MGnify/ENA primary metagenome ERZ857827 (study PRJEB31778, sample SAMEA3449370) | human gut metagenome | biome: human gut; feature: human-associated habitat; material: faeces | place: United Kingdom | collected 2010/2012 ... | reverse complement strand
TCCATAGACAAAACTCTTTCGCTTTTTCCGGTCTCACATCATTGACAAACGAACATTTTCGCGGCTGCCTTACATCGGTTTGTGTTCTTACAAGTGCAATTTCAATCTATGGAAATGATTGGTATAGGACATACCTGTTCTAAGTTTTTCGAACATTCAGGTTTTGGTTTGCTCCATTGGTTACGTATCCAATTTACAAACGTACAGTGTTTTTGTATCGGTGTCGTACAGCGCCAACGTCAAATTGAAGGATGCTCGATGCAAAATATCCGGTTGCAGTTCATCTTCTTTCGCTTGTCTGTCAATCAGCAAATAATAACCGTTTTTGATCATGGGAACCAATGCCTTACCGTTTTGATCTGACAAAAACGGGCCGATCCTGCTCGTTTGATCAGATATGCCATAAACCAAAGTTGTTACGGTTTCACTGAGCGGGAACATGTTCCATGTGTTATTTTCTCGGATTTGTTCTAAAATTTCATCATCATCATCAAAACGGAATGCCACACAAGATGTTCCGTCACCATTTCCACTATGCGTATCATATTTGGATATTTCCTGGCCATGGGAAATATCAATACCAATCGATTTTGAGATCGTATCTTTTGTACTGCTTGTATCGCACGCAACCAAAAACAGAACCAATATTGCGGCAACGAAGACCAACAAAAATTTTTTCATGAGAAAACTCCTTTGTATTCGTCCATCAGCACTTCCATGATACCACACGGTGTCAAGTTCATCAACGTGATAAAGCTAAAAGAGACAGAGAAACAAAGGTAAATGCGGAACATACCGTTGACGGATGCGTAAAAATGCGGTTTTGGTATTTCTCTGTATTTGAAAATTTGAGCGAATGGTTTTCCGAACCGGATATGACATATGTAAAACAATGGAGGCAAGGCCATATGAGAAAAGAAACAATACGGTTAAAATACAGCGCGGGAGTCGGAAAACGGAGGAAACAAAGCGAGCTGTTCAAACCGGGTTCAATAAAAATTCTTTTTAGAGACATACAATTGTGCTACCCTATCTCTGAATCATCATGGATATCTATAACTTTGGCGCAACGGCACAACGATGGGGCAAAGATCATGCAATACGGCTGATCAGAAAAAGCGGGCGTTGTTTCGCCAAAAGGTTGTAAGATATCAAACAGGCATGCAAGCGATATGCAAACAATGGGAAAGTGAAACGGAGAAAGACGATATGACTGCAGTGATCACGGATGTAAGATACCGTATGGCGGTGGCATTGATACGCGATCTGGGCAGTGTGGGTATCGACGTGATTGCATGTGAACGAGAAGAATACGTACACAGCCGGAAAACACCGCCGCTTGGTTTTTTTTCAAAGCGCGTGAAAAAAACCATTCCGTTGCCCAATGACGATGATGCGTATTTGGATGCGTTATACGAGACTTGCGCCGATATCTATCGACAGACCGGCGAAAAGCCGGCGTTATTGGCGGTAGGGGCAAAAACACTTGCGCAATTGGCAAAGCAAGAAACACATCGTCGGTTTTCATCGGTTGCGGGGTTGTGTCTTTCGCACACAGAACAACTGGATTTGTTTAACGACAAAGCGGCAGTGCACCGTTTGGCGACACAACTGGGTGTTGCAGTGCCGCAAAGCCTTGCAGCAACGGAACAAACCATACACCAATGGTCATCGTTTCCGTGTGTGGTCAAGCCGTTATGTGGAGAAAAATACGGGCTGGGCGCTGCACAGCGTTACAAGATTGTATCTGATTGGCAAAATCTGGCAGATGCGGCGCATCATTTTCAAACGCTGACCGGGGAGGCGCCTTTGGTGCAGGAATATTTGCCGGGGGCGGCATATGGATGCAGTGCCATTTGTCAAGATGGGGAACTGATGTGTGTGTTATGTCACCAACGGTTGCGGGAATATCCTGTGAGCGGAGGACCGTCCAGCTGTTGCCGCGTCATCGATGCGCCGCACCTGGTGCAAGCGGCAAAGGCACTGGCGGCGGCGGTACGCTTTACCGGACCGGTGATGTTTGAATTCAAAGCGGATGCAAGCGGGAAAGCGCGGCTTTTGGAAATCAATCCGCGCGTTTGGGGCTCGTATCCGCTGGCGCGGGTTGCCGGCAGCGGGATGTCATTTGTTTGGTTTGCGCTTTCCTACAACAACGGCAATCCCAAAGATCCCATTGAGCGCGTCAGTGCCTCGGTACACATGGGCAAAAAAATGCGTTTTTTCCCGACGGATCTGCTTGCGGGAATTGGATATTTGCGCCGTGGTCAGATTGGACGCGGGCTTGGTGCCTTTTCCCCGTTTCTTTGTGACGGGTTGTGGGAATGGCGAGATATGCGGCCGGCATGGCGCTATTATCGTGCCCTATTTACACGTTCCGGCAAAGGAAAAAATGATAAAAAGACAGACGTTGACCGAAAGTAGGGAGGATGAAAAATGAAACAACAGACTTCCCCAAACATGGCAGATACGGCGGATCAAGCATGTTTGAATGACACCGTGCCGTCTGATATTTCATTCGATCCGGATGTGCCCCGGAAAGCCGGAACCTACAACATTGATTTTCATGTGCACACCACGGCCTCTTCGGATGGGAGAAGTGACGTAAAACAACTGGTTGCGGCTGCCAAGCGGCGGGGATTGGATGCAATTTGCGTTTGCGATCACAATCTGTTTTCCCAGCCGCGTATTCAGTGCATGGATGGTGTGGTTGTTTTGGGCGGATGCGAATGCTCCACGGATGCGGGACATATTTTGGCATTGTTTTGCAATTCTTCATTTGACTGCACGCTTCCCGAAGACGGCACATTGCCGTCCGCCAAAGAGGTGGTAGCGCGCATCCATGCGCATGGTGGGATTGCCGTTCTGGCGCATCCGTTTGAAAAGCCGGCACGTGTGCGCCAAACATTGTTGTGCGGTGCGGACGGGGTGGAAACGATCAACGCGCGCGCCTGTTTTCATCATGCACAGGCCAACGCCATGGCGCGGCAATTTGCCGTGGAGGAACAATTGTTCCAAACGGGGGGGAGCGACGCACATGGCGCGGTCAGCGTGGGGGATGCCTACACCGAGGTAACGCTTTTGGAGGGACAAACCTTGCGGCAGGCATTGCTTGCCCATCAGTGCCGTGCGCTGCGGTTTCGTTTGACGCCGCGAGTACAAAAAGGACTCTCTCAGTGGAAAAAAATCTGTCACAGACCGACGCTCTTTACACTTGTTCGCGGGGGATGTTATCTGATGTATTGCGTGATGTTGGATTTGTTCTTGCCTCAAAAAGACGCAGATGTGTCAACTGATACGCGTGCGGATGGATCAACAACGCGTGCAGGGAAATAAAATAACGTTTCGACATGGGACGATATCGTTTCATCAGGATCACAATGCTGTTTGTTTGAAAGTACTTTGTTTTTACATCATTGTGATTATGAAGATATTTTTTGGATTGCAATTTTTGATTGTTTTATTATTTTCTTTTGTTATGATACCAATACCGCATACCGCGGCGCATACATCGCCGCATGATAGCAGAACGGAGCGTATGATGTCACTTGTAACCAAAGGCATTGGGTTGGCAAAAAAAATCAAACATCGTTTCGACGCACAGCGACGAGCGGCGGCGGTGGTTTACCTTTCGCCCGTGCGTCGAATTGAGCGTGTAAAAACAACACAGCGTATTTGTGCCATGACCTTTGATGATGGGCCATGTTTGCTGCCGCCGCAACCGGGAAACGGTACCATGGGGCTGACGGAGCATTTGGCTCAAGTGCTGGAACGGCACGGCGCCAAGGGGACATTTGATGTGGTGGGCGACACTTCACAAAATTATCCGGATGTTGCGGGAAAAGAGGGAAGTGCACAATGGGGCGGGGTTTCCTATGACCATTATCCCGATTTTCAAAAAGATCAAATGGGAGGAGCATATCACTGCCCGGAAGTGATTGACCGTTTGCTCTCTGCCGGGCATGAGATCACCTCACATACCTACGCGCATGTGTTATTCGGCCGAAAAAATCTCGTATACGGCGCGCGCCATTATCTGGGGGATTTGGATGCGGTCGTATCTGATCTACAAAAACTGGATGATCTGATGAAAACGGTTCATCACAATCAAATTCGCCTTGCACGTCCCCCGCATTATGTGGACACCATCTCCCGCGGGATCAATGCGTATGATGCGTATGCACTGATGGGATATCAATACATGGCTGCAAGTTTTGACGGTGCAGGGTGGTTGCCGCTCGCAACATATGAGGCGGAAGTAGAGGCGATGGTGACGCCGATGCGGCAGGCGCTTTTGCAACAGGAAGATATCTTTTGCGGGCAGATTATTTTTCAAAAAGATGGATTTAATATGGCGCGCCGTACGCCGGTGGCAGATGGGTTGGAATTGCAATTGGCGCTGCTGGACAAATACGGGTATCAGGTTTTGACCGTCTCCGAATTGCTTTCACGTGCCATGTTTTATGATATCGATCCTACTCATCCCCTCTATGATGCGGCCAGTACGTTAATACAGAACGGTTATTGTGCCGCCTATCGGGACAATACCATTCGTCCCCAACAGGATCCCACGGCAATGGAGATTGCGATGGTATTATTTGGCAAAGATGGGGTAAAACGCCGCATTGATATGATCCGCGGCGCAGCAGACATGCCGCGCGGACTGAACTGCAACGCGGTGCACCCATACAGCGGTGCGTTGGCGCTTGCCAATGAGGCAGGTGTTTCATCGGAACTGCTTACTAGCCATACAAAGATGACGCCAGAGGTGCTGCGTGTGCTTTGCAGTGCGCGGTTTGGCAAATCAACGCCTGTTGTACATGCGTTTGACGGCGCTGTGAATCGCACGGAATGTTACAATTATATTGCTGAACAGCTATCGTAAATGGATGTTGCACAAGCAAAGATATGCCAACAGGTAGGATGGTTTTGCCGTGAATGGGAACAATGAAATGGACAAGGTTGATTCTTTGCAGAACCCATTGCTTTTACGTGATGTATTGAAATTGGAAAAGGAGTGGCAACGACATGCTGATTGATACACACACACATATTTTCCCGGATGAACTTGCCGCACGTGTGATTCCGCACATGGCACAGGTTTGTGGAACAGTACCGTCCACAGAGGGAACGCTGGATTCTCTGCTTGCCTCCATGGAAAAAAACCACGTCGATCGTTCTATCATTCTGCCTGTGGTCACCGCACCGCGGCAATTTGATTCCATCAATCGCTTTGCGGCAGAGGTCAATGAGAAAAATGAAAACCTGTGTTCCTTTGGCGGCATTCATCCGGATTGTGAAGATTTGCACGGCAAATTGCGGCTGTTGCAAAAAAACGGGTTTATTGGAATCAAGCTGCATCCCGATTATCAGAATCACATGGTGGATGATCCTTGTATGATTGAGACGGTGGGAGAAGCGGTTGCACTGGGAATGTATGTGGTGATCCATGCTGGGTTTGATCCGGTGTCTCCGGATTTGGTGCATGCGCCGCCTGTGCGTTCGAGACACTTGATTGATGCGGTGGGAGAAACAGGTCCATCGCACATCATTTTGGCGCACATGGGCGGCAGTGAGCAATTTGACGAAGTACGCCAATATTTGATTGGAACCAATGTTTTGTTGGACACCGCTTATGTTGTGGATCGCATGCCGGCGCAAGAGTTGGAAGAGCTGATTTTGGCGCACGGTGCGAATCGAGTCCTGTTTGCTTCCGACAGTCCGTGGGGAGATGTGGGTAAATTTGCAAACATGGTTCGTGCGCTTTCTCTTTCGGATCAACAAAAAGAGCAGATATTGTATCAAAATGCGTTAGATTTATTTTTCTGAGTGACATCAATCATATCAATCTTTGATGGTGTTTGGTCTCACAGAGCATAAATGTGCAGAGACTGCGAAATGGAAATGGACGGAGGATTTGCTATGAGACGAATGATCGTATGGTTGTGTATTTCGGCGCTTTGTATGGCTTGTTTGAGCGGCTGCCAGGCGACAGATACGCAGACGAAGGCACAGGATACCGTGAATTCTGAAACAACACAGGCAACGGATGTGACAGCGCAAACGACAGATACATCGCTGTCCACGACGGCAAAAACGCAGTGGGTACCGCATGTTTTGCCATATACGTTTTCTCCCGGAATGTCACTTGCCATCTACACCGGGCCGGGATTCATTTATGACAGTGCCCAAGCGACATTTTCTGTTGCCAGTTATACCGTTGTGGAAGAGACGCAGGACACACAGGGAAATTTATGGGGAAAACTGGATGCCGATGCAGGGTGGATTTCATTGACACAGGTTGCTCAGCAGACACCCGTGACCCTCTGTTTTGCGGATGATGCTACCATGCGTGACGGAGAACAATATCAAGAATACATGGTAGACGATACCCAATATACGGTGGAGATCTGCTTTTATGCCAATGAGACGTTGCGCGATGTTGAATTTGTGATGCTCCAACCAAACGAAACTTCTTACACGGAAACGGAAAAGCTATACAAAACGGATACCGTTCCCGCGCAATCCTCGTTGGTGCTGGGAATTGTTTTCTGGGGGGATATGACCACCTATGGCATCAGCTTTACCGATGCAGATGGTAATATACGTCATTATGCGATTTATACAAGCGGAAAAGACGGCGCATTGTTATTGGCGCCCTATGAACCATAAAAGCCAGCACGATGAGGATTCGATTTGACTGGTGTTGCTGCTGATACGGCTATCTGCGCCAAGGGTGTTGAGAAAGTGTTGAAAAAACTTGTGTAATATTTGTAACTACAAAAAGAGCAGTGTATCCGATTCACGGTTACACTGCTCTTTCGTTGTTTATGATATTATTACAACGCAGAGGTATTGCCGCAAGGTGTGTTGTCTGTTTTTTGTGCGCAGACAGCGCTCCAACCGCGGTCCCGTTTGACGGTGAGAATGGTATAGCCATGTTGTTTGAGCGCAGATACCACCTCCGCCTCGCGGGTGTCAATAATGCCGGAGGAAATGAAGATTCCGTTTGGCGCAAGAAATGCGCCGATGGTAGGGGTGAGAGATAATATGATGTCTGCGACGATATTCGCCGTACAAATCTGAAAGCCGCCGGCAGGCGGCGTGATCCCTTGCAAAAGATCGGCACACACACAATCAATTTGATCGGCGACAACGTTTTTTTCCGCGTTTTCTTTGGCAATGCGCACCGCAACAGGATCAATGTCGCATGCCAGCGCATAAGATGCGCCCAATTTGATTCCGCAAATCGCCAAAATACCGCTGCCGGTTCCGACATCCAGTTGTGTGTCACCCGGTGTGACATATTGCTCTAACAGTGCGCCGCACAAACGTGTGGTTTCATGTGTGCCGGTGCCAAATGCCATGCCGGGGTCCATTTGTACGGTGATTTCTGTATTTTTGGGTGTATAAGTTTGCCAACCGGGCACGATGACCAAGCGATTGCCGATTGGGGTAGGGTGGTAATATTTGCGCCAGGCGGTGGCCCATTCTTCTTCTTTGACACCGTTACACGCAATCTGTGCATCGATGTGCGCAATACGGAAACGATCTTTGAGAAAGGAGATATATTCCCCCAACGGCTTGTCCTCGCTGACATAAATACTTGCAGTGATGTTATTTTTATCCGCATGCAGAATTTTTTCATCGATCAGATCGGCATAGACGGTTTTCATATCGATGTCGCTGTAATCTTCCAATACGATATTTTCATCGAGCATACACAAAATGGCACAGATGGTATCACGGTCAGAAAGGGTACCGTGCACGCAGAGTTGGGTCCATTGCATAAATTTTTCTCCTGTTTCGGTTGATTAAGAAAGTTTATTTTCGCCAGCATTGACGACGGTCTTTTCTGCAAAGATGATACAGTAGAACGTAAACGGGTCTAAACATAATTTATATAGAACAAGTGATAAAATGCGGATTTAGATAAAGGTGTTTCAAAAATACTAGTCGGAAGACGTAACGTCCGAATACTTGTTGTAACCGCAGCTCTTATGGTCGTCTATAAATATTTCATGTGGTGTTTTTACGCTTTTATATGTGAAAAATTGTTTTTTAAATATTCTGACAGAATATCATTGCTCAGAAACGCCGCAATATGTTCCAAGGAAGATAAGCCATGCTCTTTACACCACTCTTCTGCTAACCTTGGAATTTTTTTCGATTATATATCATTATAACATTAAATTTGGACTGGTTCAATATGTATTTGTACAATGCCAAAATATGCTTCTAATACTTGTAATATTTAAAGGTGTGTAAAAAATCACATATTCTACAGTTGATTATTTATTTTAATTATTTTTATCTACATGATCGAAAACAGATTTGCAAAGCCAATAGGATTATTAAAAATATTAACTATTTGCTGTTACTACCTTGATATATTCTAAACGCATCAGTATAATATATATCAACATCTTCAAAAGAAAAATTAAAATGGCAACAGAAAGAATTCGTTTCTTTAGCATTTTAAGAGGTATGAAACAAAAATATCCTGTGACAGACATTGACAGCGATTAAGGAGGGAATATATTATGATTATGTCGGATCAAACAATTGTTAAAATGCTGGAGGAAAAAACACTTAAGATTGAACCGCTGGAAAAGGAGCAGATTCAACCGGCCAGTGTAGATATACGATTGGGAAATACATTCAGTGTTGTTGAAGATTTATCTACAGGAATTTTAAATTTAGAAGAGGAGATCAAATATAAAATAATAAAAAGTGATACTTATATTCTTTTGCCTAATCAATTTGTTCTTGCAACAACGATGGAATACTTTGATTTACCAAATGATTTGACTGCTTTTGTAGAGGGAAGAAGTTCGCTTGGTAGAATGGGATTGTTTATTCAAAATGCCGGATGGGTTGATCCCGGTTTTAGAGGAGAGATCACATTGGAATTATACAATGCGAATCGTTGTGCAATCGAACTAAAAGCTGGAAGAAGAGTTGGACAACTCGTTTTCGCCAAAATGGATAAACCAGCATTAAATCCATACAATGGTAAATATCAAGGACAAAAAGGAGCAACCGGTTCCAAAGTTTTTATGGATTTTGAAACTAAATAAATCCGTTCATATAGTTCATTACCTTATTTCAAAAAACAGTTGGTGTGGAGATGCAACAAAAATAACGCTAAACCCAAAACAAATTAGGTTCAGCGTTACGTTGGAACATCATAACACGATAGGTGTATGCGAAACCGATTGGATCAATGGAAAGTTATCGGGACAATGAAAGAATGCCTGCACAATGTGAGACTTGTGTAAAAGAGAGGTTTGGAAATACCGTTCTCAATTCATCGGCAACAAAGTATATTTCTTCATCATCCCATTCGTCTCCTGCTCTTAGCCGACATTGATTCAGTTCTTTGCGAGTCTGAAAAGCAACGTCTCCAATTAGTATTTTTCCGTCCTCATTCAAATGCTCGATCAGAATATGAAGGAAACGGATCTTTTGTTCGTCAGTCAAGTGATGCATAGAGTATGTTGCTACAATATAATCGTAGTTCCGGTATAATAAAGGCTCAACCAGTCCCTTAGTAAAATCTCCTTGATAAAGATTAGCATGGGGCATCTTTGCTAACGCCAATTCAATCATCCTTGATGAAAAATCCTGTCCATAAATGGTACATCCGTATTGATATAGCCTTGTTGTAAGGATGCGGGTACCAAACCCTATATCCAGTACGACTGCGTTTTGTTTTTCCATAATGCTATGAAAGATGTTCTCAAGCACATCCTTGTATCCCGCAAAAGGATATGTGTTCTCTTTCTCTGAGACTCTTACAGATTTATCATATCCGTCTGCCCATAGTTGAAAGGCTTTGCTGTCAAGCATTTGGATTCCTCCGCTAAAGTTGTTTGGCAATTTCAGTATTTTATGGTGAGTGGGATCAATCAAAATATGGTACTAATTTCTGCAGGTGTTTTTGTGCGATCTTTTTCACGATTTGCGTTCACTTCTTGTTTTTCAAAATGACGGTCTGAGAGTAAAGGTTAGTAAAGTGTGAATAAGTAAAAACCCCAAATGCATTTGCATTTGGGATTTGTTCTGGTGCTCCTGCGGGGATTCGAACCCCGGACACCTTGATTAAAAGTCAAGTGCTCTACCTACTGAGCTACAGGGGCAAATGGTTGACGGAATCAACGGAAAAGAATATTATAAGAAAACCGTCACAGCCTATACATTATACGCCGTTTTCAACGGCTTGTCAACCCTTTTTTGGAAAAATATTGTGATTTTGCAGAACTTTTTTTGATGCAGTGTTGAGATGACGTGGAAAATGTGGTAAAATAATCTTATGAATAGAGAAATAACGATAAAAACTGCAGTTGCAAAACGGACTATCACAGTACGTTTTACTGAAATTTTGTTTTTGATGTGACGGGCGACTGCACAAAACACAGGAAAGGGACAAAACATTGATGCAATTAAAGGACGAGATCGCCAGGCGGCGCACCTTTGCCATTATTTCACACCCGGACGCGGGTAAAACCACATTGACGGAAAAATTTCTTCTGTATGGCGGTGCGATTCAGACAGCAGGTGCGGTGAAAGGAAAAGCATCAGATCGACATGCTGTTTCGGACTGGATGGAAATGGAACAGAAACGCGGTATTTCCATCACCTCCTCGGTGATGCAATTTGAGTATGAGGGATACTGTATCAACATTCTGGACACCCCGGGACACCAGGATTTTTCCGAGGACACCTACCGCACGCTGATGGCGGCGGACAGTGCGGTGATGGTGATTGACGGTGCCAAAGGTATTGAGCCCCAGACGCGCAAATTGTTTCGGGTCTGCGCGATGCGGCACATCCCGATTTTTACGTTTATCAACAAAATGGATCACGACACGCGCGATCCGTTTGATTTGATCGACGAGTTGGAAAAAGAGTTTGGTATTGGCACCTATGCCATGAACTGGCCGATTGGCTCCGGTGTGGATTTCAAAGGCGTGTATGATCGCACGGAACATCGTGTGTTGTCGTTTGCGGATGCACATCGCGGACGCGATCGTTTGGCCAGTATCGACTGCGATTTGAATGACACGGAAAAACTGGATCAACTGGTGGGGCCCGCTTTGCGCGAGACACTGGTAGAACAGGTGGAGCTTTTGGAGGGGGCAAGCTTTGATTTTGATCTGGAAAAGGTGCACAGCGGTAAGCTTTCCCCTGTCTTCTTCGGCTCGGCACTGAACAATTTCGGCATTGAAATGTTCTTGGAAAACTTTTTGCGCATGACCCCACCGCCACTGCCGCGCACCTGCAACGGCGGGGAAACGGTGATTGATCCGTTCGATGATGTTTTTTCGGCATTTGTGTTTAAGATTCAAGCAAACATGAACAAAGCGCATCGTGATCGCATTGCGTTTTTGCGGATTTGTTCGGGACGATTTGACCGGAATGAGGAATATTTTCATGTGCAGGGAGAGAAAAATCTACGTCTGTCACAGCCCCAGCAGATGATGGCGCGCGATCGTTCGGTTATCGATGAGGCCTATGCAGGTGATATCATTGGTGTGTTTGACCCGGGTATTTTTTCGATTGGTGATACAATCTGCACAAAAGGTCGTCATATTCGGTTTGAAGGCATTCCCACCTTTGCACCGGAAGTGTTTGCCATGGTGGAACAAATCGATTCTATGAAACGCAAACAATTTGCCAAAGGTATGAACCAGATCGCACAGGAGGGCGCAATCCGCATCTTTTGCGAACCGGGCGGCGGGTTGGAGCAGGTGTATGTCGGGGTTGTTGGTACATTACAGTTTGATGTGCTCGCCTCCCGCATGAAAAATGAGTACGGTGTGGAATACCGACAAACCAATTTGCCTTACACCTGTATCCGCAAGATTCCGGATGGGGTAGATCCAAAGTCTCTGTATTTATTCCAGAGCAAATGGGTGCAGGATTTTCACGAGAACAACTATCTTTTGTTCCAAAGCGAATGGTATGTACAATACACGTTGGATCACAATGAGGGCCTGACACTTTTGCCGTTCGGAGATATTGACGCGCAGATGAAAGAAACATGATAACTTGATCAGCATTATGATAAACGAAATGAAAAGCAACCGACCGTGCGCATTTTTGCGTGGTGTTTCGGTTGCTTTTTGATTATATATCGTCATGTCGATTTCTATGCCATTTACTTGTTTTTTGCTTTTGTACGATATGAGATATTTTCTATATCGTGTTTGGCTTATTCTTTTGGTTGTTTGAATTGATGATTGCGCTGCTTGATTTTCAAAAGCAATGTCCACCAACCATCAAAGAAACTATCAATATGCGCAATATGCGTCAATTCCAGCATGTTGGGCTTATCGGTAGAAACGATCATTTTGTGATGATAAAACAATAAGCAGTGTCAATCATGGGACACTGCTTATTTGTTTGTATAAAAAGCAACGATTTACCATGATTTACTGTTTGTTATTTTTGCTCGCATCATTGGTATCGGTATCGTTGTTTGAATCACTGTCGGTGTTTGTTTCTGTGTTTGCAGAATCATTTGTGTTATGGTTCGTTTCATGGGTGTCATTTGATTCTGATGTTTGGTTGGAATCGTCATGACTTTGGGAAGAATCTTTGGCTGTTTGATCGGGTGTGGTTTGGTTCTTTTTGTCTTCTTCCCGCAAGCGCTGTTGTTCCCGGCGCATCTGCTCAATATACTGTTCTGCTGCAGACATAGATGCACCGCCGGAGAATGGGTTGTTATGATGGTGATGTTCTTCTGCCTGCTGCTTGCGTGCCTCTTCCGCGTCTCTCAAACGAGCGGCTTCTTCGTCGCGTTTACGCGCCTCTTCTTCCGCCTTTCTTCTTCGCTCATTTTCCTCGTCGCTGCGGCGCTTCTTTTCTGCGACCATTTCCACCAGCTCTTCTTCGGTGACGGATTCGCGTTCCATGACTGCGGCAAATTGGGTCGCATCCATGGTTTCATATTTGATGAGGAATTTCGCGATAAAATGCAGTTTTTCCATATTCTTTTGCAACGTTTCTTTTGCAATGTCATATCCCTGCATAATAAAGCGTTTGATTTCCGCATCAATGGTTGCAGCGGTGGCTTCGGAATAATTTCGCGTGTGGTTGAAATCACGTCCCAAGAACACCTCATCGTTGGTGCCTTCCGAACCGAACTGCATGGGGCCGAGCACATCGCTCATTCCGTATTTGGTAACCATGCGGCGTGCCGTCTCTGTTGCGCGCTGAATGTCGTTGGAAGCGCCGCCGGACACATTTCCAAACACCAATTGTTCTGCGGCGCGGCCGCCGAGCAACATGGCGATGTGTTCGATCATTTCTTCCTTATATTCGCTGACTTTGTCCTGCTGCGGCGGGTTGAGGGTGTAACCGAGCGCCTGCCCGCTTGGAATAATGGAGATCTGTTGTACGGGGTCAAGCGTGGGTAGTATATGTGCCAGAATTGCATGGCCCGCCTCATGGTAAGCAGTATTTCTCTTGTCAATTTCGTCAATCTTGCGATTGCGCTTTGGCATACCTACGATAATTTTCATGGTAGCCTCTTCAATATCGGTCATACCAATCAAGCTCTTGCCTTTACGTGCTGCGGTCAATGCTGCTTCATTTAACAGATTGGCAAGATCTGCTCCGGTAAAGCCGACGGTAGACTGCGCGACTTTTTCCAAATCGACGCTTTCCTCCAACGGCTTTTTGCGGGAATGCACTTTCAGAATATCCACACGTCCCTGCAGATCGGGATAATTGACCGTGATCTGACGGTCAAAGCGGCCGGGACGTAACAATGCCGGGTCAAGGATGTCGGGGCGGTTGGTTGCCGCCATGACGATCACGCCGTCGTGTGTGCCGAAGCCATCCATTTCCACAAGCAGTTGGTTGAGTGTTTGTTCACGCTCATCATGACCGCCGCCCAATCCTGCGCCGCGGTGACGGCCGACTGCATCAATTTCGTCAATAAAGATGATGGAGGCGGGATATTTCCGTGCCGTTTCAAACAGGTCGCGCACACGGGAAGCACCGACACCGACATACATCTCCACAAAATCAGAGCCTGAAATGGAAAGAAACGGGACACCTGCCTCACCGGCCACGGCCTTTGCCAACAGGGTCTTACCGGTTCCGGGAGGGCCCATGAGCAACACACCGCGCGGGATCTTTGCACCCAAACGTGTGAACTTTGAAGGCTCGCGCAGATATTCCACAATTTCGCGCAACTCTTCCTTTTCTTCGTCTGCACCGGCCACATCCGTGAAGTACACTTTGGATTTTTCGTCGTTGCCGACTTTGGGACGTGCTTTTCCAAAGCTATTGAGCTTGCCGGGACCGCCCTTGCCGCTGGCCTGATTCATCATCACCACCCAGATAATGATGAAAATGACAATGACCAACACATAAGGAAGCAAAGACACCCACCATGGCAATGTTTGATACGGCTGGATGTCGTATTCGCTGATGATGCCCTGTTCGAGCTGTTCCTCGGCAATGGGGGCAAAACGCTCCTGGAATGTGCTGTAATCACGCAACTCATACGAGACGGACTGGCCGTCTTTGAGTTTCATGGTCAGAACATTGTCACTGTCCAAAACAAAGCTTTTGACTTGTTCGTTATGAAAATAATTTGCAATATCGCTGAATTTTTTTTGTTCTGTCTGCGCGTCACCGAACAGATAAGAGACAGTCAGAATGATTGCGATGATCAAAACAAGATAAAACAGAATTACTTTGAGTCCGTTCTTCATACCTTTTCCATTTCTCAGCCATGCATCGTGGGATGCCGCCGCGTATTAAGATTCGCCTTTTTCCGCATAAACGGATGGCTTTAAGATGCCGATATAGGGAAGATCACGATATCGTTCTTGATAATCAAGTCCGTATCCTACAATAAATGCGTCCGGTATTTCAAAACCGGTATAATCCGCCTTGAAGTCCACTTCGCGTCGTGCGGGTTTATCTAACAGGGTGACGGTGCGAACGCTATGTGCCCCTTTGAGCAAAAGATAGTTGGTGAGATAAGAACAAGTGCGCCCGCTGTCTACAATGTCTTCTACAATCAAAATATCGCAGTCTGCAATATCTCCGCGGATCAGATCCAACTGAATGCGGATCGTCCCGGAACTTTTGCTGCCTTGACCATAGGAGGAGACGCGCATAAAATCAATTTCCACGGGGATGGGGATCTTTTTCATCAGATCGCCCATGAACACAACAGAACCTTTCAGGATACAGAGCAGTACCAATTTTTTGTCTGAATGACGGTAATCTTCTGCAATTTGTTGTGCCAATTCGCCGACGCGTGTTTGCACGGTTTCCTCATCAAAAAGAATTTCTTGAACATCTGGATGCATGGTCGTTCTCCTTTATCGTTTTCCGTTTTGCATCACTTTATAAGTTTACGCGAATGGAAGAAAAAAATGACGATGGAGAGACACCTGACATCTGCCAATCTCGATGCTTTTTCTTTGCTTTAAAACAGACAGGTATCTTACCCCAAATAAAATTTTTTGTATTTCACAATTACCTAAATACATCCAAGGATGTACAACTGAACAATGACAAGCAAAAAAGCTCGATTGATCAGATGGTTGACAACAACGAGTGGTCAAACTTGGTCGGTTCGTTCCGTTTCAATTTTCTGCAAAAAACAATGAATTTTAAGTTCGTCCTCTGTCTCCGATGCACGAAACGGATCGGCGGGCGGACAACACGGAATCCACAACAGTGTTCCATCTGCATCCACAATAACGGGAAAATCAGCGCGTAAAGACTGTGGTATCCGCTGTTCAGACAGCAAATTTTTAATTTTTCTGTGCATTCCGCGCAACAAGTACGTGGTACCTTTTGCAAGGGCACTGCGCGGAACAACAGACAGCGGATACTTTAGTGTAGCAAAGTTTAAGTGCGCGCATATAGATAATTTGTAAATTTTTTCGACGCGCGCTGTATCCGCTGTTTCCATCTTGACATGGGATTTTGGAACTTTTTCCAGAATCAGTAAACCATCGATAAAAGCAAGCGGGTTGTTTCCAAAATGCAGCGTTTGTGCGCAATGGATATGGTCGTGGGAAGGGCAGACACGGTCCTGTGTTATGATGATATGATCATCATAACACAGAAATGTGACGGAATGGGGTAGAGAAAGCTGACAAGGATGTGAAAATGATGTCGTTTTTTGCAACATTTGTTCAATTTGCCACGCTTGAAGCTGTTGGGCGGGACGCGCGCGCAGCGCATCTTTTGCCACTATTTGATACATACTGCGTAAAATTCGGGTCGCAAGTGCCGGATGCAGATCTGCAACGGCACATCGAGGAACGCGGCAAGTACCGGGGACCACTTGTGCATGTGTGCGCATAAAATGTTCCGTTTGGATAGTAAAATAGTCCTCATCCCGTGCGGCAGCGTCGCTGAAGCGGCATAATGCCGACGGATATCCACAAAAATCATTTGCACACAGCGGGGCAAGTGCCCGGCGTACACGATTGCGGGTATATGCCGTGGAGTCATTTGTTTCGTCGGTGACATAAGGCAACGACAACGTGCGGCACGCATATAAAATTTCTTCTTTTCGTAAGCACAAAAACGGGCGGATCAGTGTGGTTTGCAATCCTTTTGGTGTAAAAATCCGCCGTGTCGGGCGCATGCCGCAACTGCCGCGCAAATCGCTTCCGCGCAGTAGGTGCATGAGAATGGTTTCCGCTTGGTCATCTGCATGATGAGCGGCTGCGATGCGCGGTGTCATTTGTCCTTGTGCTGTTTGTGTATCGCAAAAATCGCCCAATGCCTCGTAGCGCATCATACGCGCCGTGGTTTCCGTGCTTTCTCCTGTTTGTTTTGCCTGTGCGGAGACATCACACGTAACACAGACAAATGGAATGTTCCATGCGCTGCATAACATTTGACAAAAGCGGGCGTCTCGTTCTGCCTGTGGACCGCGTAACATATGATTGACATGCAATGCGGTCAGGCGGCAAGAGCGCAACTGCAGATAATACAGCAGGAACACGGAGTCGGCGCCGCCGGAGAGCGCGATCAATATAGGGAGATTGGGATCAAGCAATGCGTGCTTTTGACAAAAGGCGTCCAGACGTGCAACCAACGCCTGTATGCGCTTCGTTGGCTTAGGTGGGGGAAATATCGAAAACATCTTGTCTGTCTGTATCTGTTTTTTGTCTTGCAACTCCGATGTTAATGGTTCCAACGCCGTTTCGGCGTTGGAACCATTGGAACCGGTTGCTTGATCTTTGATATTCATGGCTTATCGACTCGCTTTTCTTTGCGCGATCATACCGGCGGTTCAGGCAAAAATCGCTCTCTGGTAAAGAAACGTGTGTATTGTCCGTCCCAACCGATTTCGACGGTTTTTGTTTCTCCGTGACGGTTTTTGGCGATGATACATTCCGCTGTATTGGCTTTTTCCGGATCTTTTGCGTAATACTCGTCGCGGTACAAAAACATGACGGTATCTGCATCCTGTTCAATGGCGCCTGAATCGCGCAGGTCGGAAAGCATCGGACGTTTATCCGTACGGGATTCGGGACCACGGGATAGCTGGGCACAGACGATCACGGGCACGTTGAGCTCCTTTGCCATAATTTTTAAGGAACGGGAGATATCTCCAATCTCAACCACGCGATTTTCCGTATGGTGTTCTCCCTGCATGAGCTGCAAATAGTCGATGATAACAAGTCCCAGATTTTTGATACGGCGCAATTTTGCTTTCATACCGGTCACTTTAATGCCGGTGGTGTCGTCAAGAAGAATATCACACTCCGACAAGCCGGCGGAAGCCGCAGCCAATTTATTCCAATCTTCCGCCTGCAATTCACCGGTACGCAAGGTATGGCTATCCACCAGTCCTTCGGAGGATAACATACGCAACACCAATTGTTGTACAGACATTTCCAAAGAAAACACGGCAACGGTTTTTTTGATTCGTTTGGCGACGTTGACGGCAATATTTAACGCGAACGACGTTTTTCCCATACCGGGGCGGGCACCGATCAACACCAAATCGCTTTTTCCCATACCAACCAACACGTTGTCCAATTCTGAAAAACCTGTGGGTACGCCCTGTGTTGCTTCTTTATCTGTGGCAAGAAGGTGTAGCTGGTCATAAACGCTTACCAGTGCATCCTTGATATGCACAAAATCACGTGTTTCATTTTTTTGTGCAATGTCAAAGATTTGCTGTTCTGCCCAGTCCAAAAGATCGGATGCTGCGCCTTGTTCCGTATATGCGGCCTCTGCAATGGCTTCTGCTGCGTTGATCAGGCGGCGTAACACACTCTTGTCATGTACAATCTTGGCATAATCTTTGATATTCGACGCAGCTGGGGTGTTTTCCGCGATCAGACGAATATAGTTCTTGGCCTCTTCCTGACTGCCGGAAATGCCCTGTTTGACCATTTCATCAATCAGGGTGACAAGATCAATGTCGCGACTTTCCAAAAACAGCTGCTGCATGGCGCGGAAGATTTGTTGATGTTCTTGCAAATAGAAATCTTCGCTGTTGACAATGCCCGCAATGTCGGAAAATTTTTCGGGGGCAATCAGAATGCAGCCCAACACCGATTGTTCCGCTTCCGCAGAATACGGTAATTTTCGTTGTAACGATAAATCCGTTTCTCCCCGGCGGCTGTCTGCAGTTGTAAAAGCGTACATGAAATGACAAAGATCCTTTCTCTTGTTTGGTTCACGCGCGGATAGTTGTTTTGTTTGTATGGTCGTTTATGATATTATTTTTCCGCAACATCCACGGTGAGTGTGGCGGAAATCTCCGGATACAACTTGACCGTTAACAGATACGTTCCAAATGATTTGATTGGTTCCGTTAACACGATTTTACGTTTGTCAATGGTAATGTGGTGTTGTTCTTCGAGCATTTGCGCGATTTCTTTAGAGGTTACCGAACCGTACAATCGTCCGTCGGTACCCGCCTGTGCTGTCACGCGCACCCGCAGATCTTTTAATTGTTGTGCGGTTGCTTGTGCCTGCTGCTTTTCTACCTCAATCTTGTGCAATCGCGCTTCCTCTTTGCCCTTGAGGTCATTGATGACGCGTGCATCTGCCGGTGCGGCAAGCTTTTTTGGAAAAAGAAAATTGCGGGCATATCCATCGGAGACGTTGATGACCTGTCCCTGTTTGCCCTGTCCTCTGACATCTGCTAATAATACGACTTTCATAGTGATACTCCTCTGTATGACATGTCTTACTTTTAATTTTGATGCAATTTTATAATCGTTTTCTTGTTGTTTTATCGTTCAATTTTGGTCCAAGTAGTGGTCAATGCTCTCGCGCAGCAATTGTTCCGCGCGATCTACATTGATATCGGAGAGCTGAGCACCCGCCACATCGTAATGTCCACCGCCACCCAACGGCTCCAAAATCAATTGTACGTTGATCGTCCCGTCACTGCGTGCGGATATATAGGAAGTGTGGCCGATTTGCAACAACACAAACGCGGCACTGACATCCGAAACGGAGAGCAGATTATCTGCCACTTTGGCAGCGGCAATGCGGTCCTGTGCATTTTGTGCGGGGCCTGCATGCTGTGCCAGAGCGATGCGGTTGCGATACAGTGTGACATTGGTTTGATAACTTGCCTGCCGCAGATAGTCTTCCAGTGAAAGGCGGAAAAGCTGTTTGGCGCGAGCGGTATTGCCGCCTTCACTGCGCAGATATTGTGCGACCGCAAATGTACGAACACCTGCATTTCGGGTAAAATCATTTGTGTCCAGCAAAATACCAGCCAGCATCAAATGCGCTTCGTTCTCCGGCAGAGATCCTACGGGCAGGACTTGCTCCAATATCTCCCCCCACAATTCGCTGGCAGCGGAAGCGGACGGGTCGATGTAGGACAATGCCGGCGGATAACGGAACTCCGCTGTCTTTCGGTGATGGTCAATAATAACAGTTGTTTGGATATTTTCATACAATTCCGGCGCTTCAAAGGTCCGTTCATTGTTGACGTCGTTGATAATCAATAAGGTGTTTGCATGAATCAAATCAATGGCTTGTGCCGGGTCAACAAACCATTCGTCATAAGGTTTATGATCTCCCAGTGAGTGGATACAAGTGGTGACATTGGTGTTCACCGGCCGAATACAGATGCGTGCGGGTTTTCCACAATATGTGGCCAAACGTGCTGCGGCCACGCAAGAGGCGATGGAATCGTGGTCTGCGTTTGCATGTCCCATGATCAGCACATTATGTGCATTTCGAATCAGTTCACAAAGCTCGCCTGCGACCACACGGGAACGCACTTTGCTTCGTTTTTGCATGGTTTTGGTACGCCCGCCAAAGTAATATACTTCTTGTCCGTTGCGGTACACCACTTGGTCTCCTCCGCGCTGTAACGCGGTATCCAGTGCTGTTTTGGCAAGCGCTTCTTTTTGTGCCAGTGTGTTGTTTTCATAAGCCACGCCCATGGAGACAGTAACGGGAATATTACTACTGCCGGCGTGCACCTGCCGCACGTCATCCAATACGGAAAAACGGTTTGCGATCATTTCGTCCAAATGCCGTTTTTCAAACAGCATCAGATAGCGGTCCTTTTCATATTCTTTCATAATACCGCCGGCAGACGATGCAAACGCTTTGATAATTTTGTCTACCTCTGCTGCGACATAACGGTACTCGTCTTTGACATATTGTTCCAACTCATCCAGATTATCGATCATGATGTAAGCGACGGCAATGCTGCTGTTCTGCATTTCACGGCGCAAATCGTACAATTCTGTTTGGTCATACCACATGGTCAAAGAATAAGAGAGATGTTTGCCGCCCAGGGGATATGACCGAATGCGAAATACAGCATTTTCGTAGTTTGGGGCGCTGTGAAGTACCGTAGCAATCACCCCTTCTTGCTCCGGTGCTGCCTGTACCTGTTCCAGATTGACCGATGCCAACTGATGCAAATAGCTATCACGCACCCTGGTCGATTGGTCAAACAATGCTTTTGCTGCGTTGTTGGACCACACGGCGTGTCCGTCTCGGTCAAACACAATGACGGGTTGGGAGATCAGCATAAGAAATTTCATGGTGAGGCTTTGCGAAAGCTGTGCCTCCATTTCGCTGTCTACTCCCCGTTTTGCAAACGGACGGAAGTATACCACCAGATTGACGGCGGCGAGTACTGCCGCCGGTATAAGGCTGAACCACCAACGTCCTGCATGGGTGGTTTCCAAGACCACAGCCAAAGAAACGCAAGAGAGCAAAATCAAAAGAAAACTCTCCCAAAATAAAAACCGACCGGAATGGTTCATGGATGATGCTGCTCCTTTCATTTCTTCTTGCAAGTCAATGGTGATCATAGAAAACGGAGAGAAAAGGATGGTTCCGTACAGATACCATAGACGATGTTTTTTGCCGCGATTGCAACACGGCATGCGTATGATCATGTTTTCCAAGCCGTTTGCATGATCAACAAAACCATCTCTTTACGGCACGATTCCCAAAGTATGTTTAAGTATTTTTTTTATTTTCACCCAGACGTTTCGCCGCTGCCCACAGGCCAAACAATACGACACAGTTGATAAACAGCATCAGTTGATACAACAAAAGAAACGCCAGCAAAAGAAGCAGAAAGATGCGGCTGCGTGCGTACCGTGCGTTGTGCAACACAGCGGCAAGCTGCATCCAGCCGGTAATGAAAAGACCGGGGGTGAGTATGATGATGAGATTGAATGCCACGATACGTGCCACACTCGATGCGACAAACAATAAGACAAAATAGGAAGCGCAATAGACGATGGCAGAGCCCGAAGATAGCATGAGGGGAAATGAGGCGTTGGGAAAAATGTCCGGACAATGTAAAAGACGTGCACACAGACGGGAAATGCTCACTGCCAGATATGCGCCGAGAAGAAGAAGATCGATACCGACACCCAAAGCAATTCGCTTGAGATAATCAACGGCGGTTTTGATGAGTTGTGCATCGCTTGCCGCATTTATGGTGTCCCCGGTTTGTGTGGTCCATACCTGCTGCATGGATTGGGATAGTTGCGTCATTTGTGTGCGCAAGTGTTCGAACCATTGACTGCCTATCTGACGTACCAGAGAAAGACTGAGGCGGTCATAACGCAGATAAAGAACGATTGCACTGAGCACGCAAAAACAAGCGCCAAGCGCAACAGCTCCCCAAATAACACTTGTTGTTTTTGACTTTTCGCGCTCGATTGCCATGGCACATCCGATGCTCAATGCACCGATGGGCAAAACTGCAAGGGAAAAGAGCGGAGAAGAGGTGCACAGATAAATCAGACAGTATGCCGGTATGGCACACAAAAAAATCAGATAATTGCGCAAAAGCAGATATGTAAAAATCTGCAAACCCGCGCACAGCGCAAACAGCACAAATGCGATTGGCAGCGAATCAACCAAAAAGATCGTGACAGGTAACGCCGATATAACCAGCATAAGTAAGATGCTTGTCAGCGGCGGCACGTCATATGCACGTACATTTGTTCGATCATTTTCGACCGGTTTGTTCATATTATTTTCCTGCCTTTGCAAGCCGTTTGAAAAAACGCACAATCACGTTCAAAAAGCGGGGTGCGTTTGTTTGTTTGATTGGGGACGAATTATTTATTCTAAAGGATGTTGGCAAAATGTGCCATGATACAGATAATCACAGTATATCATATTTTGCCCGTTTTGTAAACATTTTTTCGCATTTTCCGCTTTTGGTGCGCAATCACATGTTTGATGTAAAAGATCAAAAAGCAAAACAATGAAACAATGAAGATGCGCAACCATGGACGATGATATAAAACAAACATATGGTAAGCGATCCGTTTTTTTTGCAACTTGCTGTAATTTTGGGTATTTAGGTATATTGTATTATTGACAGAGAATTCATGGCTTGAAATGAAGATGCGTGTGAAGCAAAGACTTGTTTTTTGTTTTGCTCCATGTTACAATAAGCGCAACAGGTACAAGCCGTACAGACGTATTGCGGATAACGGAAAAAGTGCGCGACGCTCTCTTTTTTCATTTTTTTGCGGCACCGTGATTTTAACCAAAAAACATGAGGATGTTAGGAACGTAAGGATCCATTATCAAGGCAAAAATCTGTTACAATGAGAGATCTGTTGCGACAAGAGATAAGTGGAAGGAGGGGACATATGGCTGTTTATTATGCGCTTTGCCGTGCATCCTGTGATCAGTTCCAACAAAATGGATGTAAGAATACGGCAGAAGATCAAAGCGGTCAAGAGCAAACGGCAAATGTATCTTTCCAATGTTCCTCTGCTGACACATATCATCATCAGCGGACAGCGGAAACAGCGGCGGCACAGCGCGTTTTGGCATGTTTGCTGTATCGCTGTTTCGGTGTGTCAATGCATGCACATCATATTTTGCGTCCGTCGGGGGAAAAACCCTATTTTGAAGATTTGCCATATCATTTCAGTATCACGCACAGCGGTGGATGGGTGGCATGTGCGGTGGGGCGGGAACCCTGCGGGATTGATGTCCAGGCGGATTTGCCAAAGTCTGCGCCCGCGCGCCTACATGCCATTGCGCGTCGTTGGTTTTCTGAGCAAGATTATCAAAGATTTCTGTGTGGGGAAAATTTTTATTCTCTGTGGTGTGAAAATGAAGCATATCTCAAATTTATCGGTACAGGATTGCGCACCCCGATGCGGCAGTTGGAAAAGAAAAACGGATGTGTTTATGTACCAAACCGGGAACCGGGGGTATTACATCGGTGTCGCACACCGGTTTCTTCGTTACATCTCTGCCTTTGTTTGCCCTTGCAGGTACAGGGTTTCTATGTCAATTTGCCACGTGATGCGGCAACCCAAACACGGCGCATATCTCTGTAAACAACAGACTTAAGACGGATATCGTCGATGGAAAAGCTTGCAAAAGGAAAGGAACGATTATAATCGTTCCTTTCCTTTTGCAGTAATATTTGTGGTATAATTTGTACGCATGGATCACATGCAGCGCTGTGATTGATTTGACTCGTTCCATGCTTGCAAACGGTAGGATTACGGGATATGGTTTTTATTCGTCCTCGTATCCTTCGTCATCTTCTGAGGGGATCAGGTATGTGACCGGGTCAACCGGTACATCATTTTCCGAAATTTCAAAATGCAAGTGTGACGTGTCGGATTGTTCGATTGCCATTGTTTCGCCCACACCGCCGATGGTTTCTCCCTGCATGATGGCGGCACCGACACTGATTGTTTTTGGCAGCTCTTCGGACAAATTGCAGTACAGGGATCGAATGTCGTTTCCGTGATCAATCATGATACACATGCCGTCAAACGGGTCCAACCACACATTTTCAATGACCCCGTCGGCGCAGCAGACAACGGGGGTACCAACCGGTGCGTATATATCGACTCCTGTATGAATACGGTAATCGTTCATGGTCTGGGAAAAGACGGCTACATCGTCACTGAACGCTTTGCTGATGGTACCTCCGGTGATCGGCATGACAAATGTCTGAACGGTGGAACTGGTGGGCGCACTCGGCGGTTGTGTTTGTGCAGGATCCGTTTCTGCGGTAGCGTCGGTTGCGGGCGTTGCCATGGTTTCGCTGGTTTGTGCCGGTGCCTGTGTTTGCTCATTGCTTGGTACCGTTGCTTGGGTGCTTTCCGTTTTTTGTGTGGCGTTTGGTACTTTGGGTGTCGTACCCTTTTTTTCACCTTGCATCAACTGAAAGACAGAAAGACAGAGTACCACGACGATGACCACCGATAAAACGGCGTATAGAATTGCCGCAACGGTACGATTTTGTTTGCGTAAATTCATCTTTGTTCTCCTTTTTCTTTTTTTCCATGTATTGGATATGACAGGCTGCCATGTATATTTTTGCCCGCTTTTCGTACTTTATGCAGCAATTGTAAAACTTGTAAAATCGTGTTTTTGTGCGGAAAATGCGGCAAATGAGGCGCGTTTTTATTCATCAAAACTTGCATGATTACACAACATCTTGTGTTTTAGATTGAAAAATAAACACAAGATATGGTAAAAACCTCTTGACAAGGATGATGTAATATGTTATAATCCAAACCAGATTCCCCAAATAACCGGCGGGACGTTGTGCCGGTGTGGGAGAAAGACATCCTTGCAAAAACAAAAAAAGACGGAGGAACGATAAGATGTACCGGGTGGTAAAAAGAGACGGAAAAGTCGTTGATTTTCAACTGAGCAAAATTGCAGCGGCGATCAAGGCGGCGTTTGATGCGTGTCAGAAACAATACAACGATGACACGATTGATTTTCTTGCACTGAAAGTAACGGCGGATTTTGAAAGCAAAATCAAAGATGAAAAGATTGCGGTAGAATCCATTCAAGACAGTGTGGAATCCGTTTTGATCAAAGCGGGTTATGATGATATTGCCAAGTCTTATATTTTGTATCGCAAACAACGGGAGAAATTGCGCAATCTGAAGAATACTTTTTTGGATTACAAGGATATTGTCAACAACTATCTGCATGTCAGCGACTGGCGTGTAAAAGAAAACGCCACGGTGACCTATTCGGTGGGCGGATTGATTCTTTCCAACTCCGGTGCCATTACCGCCAACTACTGGCTGAGTGAGTTGTACGATGATGAAATTGCACAGGCGCATAAAAATGCGGAGATTCATCTGCATGATTTGTCCATGCTTACCGGTTACTGTGCCGGATGGTCCTTAAAGCAGCTGATCCAAGAGGGATTGGGCGGTGTGCCCGGAAAAATTACTTCGGCGCCGGCCAAACATTTGGCGACCTTGTGCAACCAGATGGTGAACTTCCTCGGTATCATGCAAAATGAATGGGCAGGTGCGCAGGCATTTTCTTCTTTTGACACGTATCTGGCTCCGTTTGTGAAAGTGGACAATCTGAGCTACGAACAGGTGAAAAAATCTGTAGAATCCTTTATTTACGGTGTCAATACACCCTCCCGCTGGGGGACACAAGCGCCGTTTTCCAACATTACGCTTGACTGGACGGTGCCGGCAGATTTGGCGGAACTGAATGCCATTGTCGGCGGCAAGGAGATGGACTTCAAGTACAAAGACTGCAAAAAAGAGATGGACATGGTGAACCGCGCATTCATCGAGGTGATGATCGAGGGAGATGCCAACGGTCGCGGCTTCCAATATCCCATCCCTACGTATTCCATCACCAAAGATTTTGACTGGACAGAGACAGAAAATCTCCGTCTGCTGTTTGAGATGACCGCAAAGTACGGTACACCGTATTTCTCCAACTATATCAACTCCGATATGGAACCAAGCGACGTGCGCAGCATGTGCTGCCGGTTGCGTTTGGATCTGCGCGAGCTGCGTAAAAAATCCGGCGGTTTCTTCGGATCCGGTGAGTCGACCGGTTCCATCGGTGTGGTGACGATCAACATGCCGCGCATTGCGTATCTGGCAAAAGACGAGGCGGATTTCTATGCGCGTTTGGATCGTTTGATGGACATTTCTGCGCGCTCGTTGAAAATCAAGCGCAGTGTGATTACAAAATTATTGGATGCCGGGTTATATCCTTACACCAAACGGTATTTGGGTACCTTTGCCAATCACTTTTCCACCATTGGTCTTGTCGGTATGAACGAGGCCGGGTTGAATGCAAAGTGGCTGGGATGTGATATGACAGATCCCAGAACACAGAAGTTTACCAAAGATGTGCTCAATCACATGAGGGAGCGATTGAGCGACTATCAAGAGATGTACGGTGATCTCTACAATTTGGAGGCGACACCGGCAGAATCGACTGCATATCGTTTTGCAAAACACGATGTCAGTCGTTATCCTGATATTAAAACGGCGGCACGCAACGGTGGTACGCCCTATTATACCAACAGCTCTCATTTACCTGTTGGCTTTACGGCAGACATTTTTGAGGCGTTGGATATTCAGGACGAATTGCAGACGCTTTATACGTCCGGCACCGTGTTCCACGCCTTTTTGGGTGAAAAATTACCGAACTGGAAATCTGCGGCTACGCTTGTGCGCAAGATCGCGGAGAATTACAAGTTGCCGTATTACACGCTTTCTCCCACCTATTCCGTTTGCAAAAACCATGGCTATATTGCCGGTGAAGAATATAAGTGTCCGACGTGCGGTGAAACAACCGAGGTGTACAGCCGAATTACAGGCTACTATCGTCCGGTGCAAAACTTCAACGATGGAAAAGCGCAGGAATTCAAAGATAGACGGGAATATGAACTGGAGCATTCGCACTTGCATCATCATGGCGTGTCCGATTCGGATGGAGAAACACAGACGCAAAGTGCCGTTGCAACGATGGTGATGGAAGAACCGGCAATGGGCGAATGCTGCTGCTCCGATCGCGGTGTAGATGATGCAGTTATTGGCGCACAACCAAAGGTACTGCTGTTTACCACGGCGACTTGTCCCAACTGTAAAATCGCCTGTGCACTGCTGGACAAAGCAGGGGTGGATTATCAGAAAGTGTTGGCAAATGAAAATGCTGCGCTGGCAGAACAGCTCGGGATCCGTCAAGCACCGACTTTGGTGGTGACATCCGACGGAAAAGAGGGCATGCGGTATGCCGGTGTGTCCGAGATTAAGAAATATTTGGGCGCATAATTCATCGAGCACAAATGCCCATCAAAGCGGGGTCGTCCGATGCAGATGACCCCGTTTCTTGTGGTATTTATGTCGGAAACCAAAAAGGCTGCATTTCGATATTTTGTGTTCTGGAATAAAGCAAAGGAAAGGAACAATGCAACATGGTATACGATTTGATCGTTGTGGGGGCAGGTCCGGCGGGACTGACTGCCGCCTTATATGCGCGGCGTGCCAACAAAACAGTATTGTTGTTGGAAAAAGATAATTTCGGCGGACAGATCACCTTTTCGCCCAAAGTGGAAAATTATCCGGGATTTGCACAAATCAGCGGCAGCGAACTGGCTGACCATATGGTGGAGCAGGTGCTGGGACAGGGGGTAGAGGTCGAGCTTTGTTGTGTCACAGGCATCAAAGAAGAAAATGGTCGAAAAGTGGTAACAACGGAAGAGGGCAGCTATGAAGCCACGGCCGTGATTCTTGCAACCGGTGCACGTCACCGGATGCTGGGACTGCCACAGGAAGAACGATTTGTCGGACAAGGCATTTCTTTTTGTGCGGTGTGTGACGGTGCGTTTTATCAGGGCAAACACGTTGGTATGGTTGGCGGTGGCAATTCTGCTCTGCAGGAAGCGCTTTTGCTCAGCGATTTGGCGACACATGTGACGGTGATTCAAAACTTGCACGATTTTACGGGGGAAGAGCGCCTTGCACGGCAGCTCAGAGAACGGGAAAATGTGACGATTTTGATGGATACGGTGGTATCGGCGCTGCATGGCGGGGAGCAATTACAGCGTGTGACGCTGCGCTCTCTGGCCGACGACCGGGAAACGGAGCTGGAACTGGATGGGCTTTTTGTTGCCATTGGATTGTTGCCGCAGAACGATCCGTTTCAACATGTTATCGCGTTGGATGAATATGGATATGCCAATTCTACGGAAGACTGTATGACCCGCACCCGCGGCGTGTTTGTGGCGGGAGATTGCCGCAAAAAACAGGTGCGACAGCTGACTACTGCGGTGGGAGATGGTGCCGTTGCGGCGCTGGCTGCGTGTACCTACATTGACAAACAACGGGAAGCATGAGCTGTATTTTTTACAGATGCAGGGTTGTACATGCGAGCAGACACGGAAAAAGGAACACATGTGATCAGCTTGATTACCGATGTGACCAAGTTGTACGTTTTTCATTTCAACACATGATATTGATGTTTTACAAACGCATGCAACAATCATGAAAATGACAAAAGTAACCACAGGGAGGCGTGCCGTTATTGAACAAGCGCGAGAGTCCATCAAAAAAACAACCAAAAGTACCGATCACAAGCGATATACACACAATGGATCAGCGGGAAACGGATGCGCAACCGGCATGGCTGCAAACATTGTGCGAGACGCGCGATCTGCCTGATCGTGATCTGTTGCCGTTGTTGGAACAGACACAAACCGCATCCTTTGATGCGGCGTTATTTGCTGCGGCTGATCGCGTTCGGCGTGATATTTACGGGGACGCGGTATATATCCGCGGCCTGATTGAATTTACCAACATTTGCCGCAACGATTGCTATTACTGTGGAATCCGTCGTTCTAATTCCTGTGCGGCGCGGTATCGGTTGGACAAAGAGGATATTTTGCAATGCTGCCGCACGGGGTATGCACTGGGATTTCGTACCTTTGTGCTGCAAGGGGGGGAAGATCCGTATTTTACGGATGCGCGGATGTGTGACATTGTTTCCGCCATTCGCATGGAATTTCCCGATTGTGCCATTACACTGTCCCTAGGTGAACGGTCATATGAAAGTTATGAAAAGCTTTTTTGTGCCGGTGCCAACCGTTACCTTTTACGGCACGAAACAGCCAATGAGGCGCATTATCGTCAATTGCATCCGCCCCAACTGCACTTGCAACATCGTATGGAATGTTTACTTGCTTTGCGCAAAATCGGATATCAAGTTGGATCCGGTTTTATGGTGGGATCTCCGCTTCAACGTGGTACGTATTTGTTGCAGGATCTTCGGTTCTTACAAAAGCTGCATCCGGAGATGATCGGAATCGGGCCGTTTTTACCGCATGCCGCCACGCCGTTTGCAACGTATCCGGCGGGCAGTTTGGCCTTGACATTGCGGCTGATTGCCCTGCTTCGTTTGATGTTCCCATACGCACTCATTCCTGCCACGACCGCACTTGCTACCATTGATCCTTGTGGGCGGGAAATGGGGCTGAAAGCGGGTGCCAATGTCGTGATGCCGAATCTTTCTCCGCCGTCGGTACGGGAGAAATATCGTCTTTATGACAACAAGGCAGCCAGCGGTGCGGAAGCTGCCGAGAGTCGACGTCTTTTGGAAACGCAGGTCGCGGCAGCGGGATATCACGTGGTGACTGCAGTAGGCGATGCTAAAAGGGAAGAATCAAATTTGTAAGGTGCTTTGAAAACGGATTGATATCCTGATTGCCATTGTAATCACAAACAGATCCCCCGCAAGTGCAGTGTTTCTCTGCATTTGTGAGGGATCTGTTTTTCATAAGATTTTTTTGATGTAAAATCTGAAATATGGTTTGAAGGAATCAAGTCTGCGGCTGCGTTTGTAAAACAGAGAAACACAGCCGCCCTGATATCGAAGATATCTATCACTTTACATATTTTTACATATCAGCAATTTCCCATGCTGTAAGTCATTTGCTTTGACTGATTAGAGGTCTGGTATGAAACGAACCGGGCACATCTCAGAGGGAATCGGCAATTTCATAAATCAGCCGTTGGGATTTTTCCCAACCCAGACATGGGTCCGTGATGGATTTACCGTAAATACAATCGCCGATTTTTTGCGCGCCGTCTTCCAGATAACTTTCAATCATGAGTCCTTTGACCAGTTTGCGCACATCTTCGCTGTGGCGCATGCTGTGTAGTACTTCTTTTGCAATGCGAATTTGTTCCAGATACTGTTTGCCGGAATTGGAATGGTTGGTATCTACAATGAGTGCGGGATTTTGCAATCCTTTTTCTGCATAGATTTCTGCCAGGTTTTGCAGATCTTCATAATGGTAATTGGGCAAAGATTGGCCGTGTTTGTTGACATAGCCGCGCAAAATGGCGTGTGCGTAAGGGTTCCCATGGCTGTGTACTTCCCAACCACGGAACAAAAACGTATGCGGATGTTGTGCGGCAGTGATGGAATTCATCATCACCGAAATGTCGCCGCTGGTGGGGTTTTTCATGCCGACGGGGATATCCATGCCGGAAGCGACCAGACGATGCTGCTGATCTTCCACGGAACGTGCGCCGACCGCGACGTAAGAGAGCAGGTCGGACAGATAACGTTGATTTTCCGGATAAAGCATTTCATCTGCACACCCAAGGCCTGATTGTTCCAATGCGTGTAAGTGCAATTGACGCATGGCGATGATACCCTTGAGCATGTCCGGTTTTGCGGTGGGGTCGGGCTGGTGCATCAATCCTTTGTATCCGTCTCCGGTGGTACGGGGTTTACCGGTGTAGATACGAGGGATCAAAAACAGTTTGTCCTTGACTGCTTCTTGTACCTTTGCAAGACGTGTGACATAGTCCAATACCGCATCTTCGCGATCTGCGGAACAAGGACCGATCACGAGAATAAATTTATCACTTTCTCCGGTGAAAATGCGTTTCATCTCCGCATCCCGTGCCTCTTTGATACGGGCAGTTTGTGCAGAGAGGGGAAATTGTGCTTTGATCTCTTTTGGAATGGGGAGTTTTCGAATGAAATCCATGGTATTTGCTTCCTTTCGCTGATGAAAAAAATAATGGTGAAATTCAGAGTTACAACCTTGATGAAGGGATTATTTGAAAAACGTTGTTTTTAACTTTTGCTTTCTTTTTTGTGTTCCTTTGGTGGCTTTTTGTCAAACAGCGCACGACGGGCGGTGGCCCGGCGCATCATGTCGCGCATTTCATCAATATGATTGTTTTCAATCATGTCGCGCAGACGCTTGAACTCTTTGTCAAACAAATCCATCTGTTCCAAGAGTGCTGTCTTGTTCATGACAAACAATTCGCTCCACAATGCGTCATTGATCCGGGCAATACGTGTCAAGTCGCGAAACGAATCGCCGGTGTATTCTTCCAGGTGTGGCTGGTCATTACAGGTCATGAGTGCGACGGCAATGCAGTGGGTGAGCTGAGAAACAAAGCCGATCACACGGTCGTGTTCTTCTACCGACAAATGGGAAATGCGGGAAAATCCCAACAATTTACCCAACTCCTCACAGGCGCGAATGCCTTCGGGCGTGTTCTTTTCGGTTGGTGTGACAATGTAATTGGCCCGGTGAAAAATGGTATCGCTGCTCTGGACGATGCCTTGTCCTTCCTTACCCGCCATGGGGTGGGCGGGCACAAACTCCACATCGGGACGCAAAATGCTTTGGACGTGGTGTACGACATAGCTTTTCACGCCTGTAACATCGGTGAGGAAGGCGCCTGATTTCAGCAATTGTTGATACTGTTCAATCCAATCGACAAAGGTATGCGGGTACAATGCGAAAATCACAATGTCGCCTTGCCCAATGACTTCCGGCAGGGGCTGCGTATATCCCTCGTCGATAAAATGACGGTCAAGGGCATAATCAATATCGTCCGGGTCAAGTGTGACGGCGATGATATAAAAGCCGTGCTTTTTTAATGCTTTGGCATAACTGGCACCCAACATTCCCAAACCGATGATGAGTACTTTTTTGTCGGTGGTAATGGTTTGCATGAGGCGTTTTCCTCCTTGAGAATCAAAATTGGTGCAAAAAACAGATGTTTCGCTGATTTGTCCTATTCGCTTTTTGCGGTTTGGTTATATGATTACAATTTACAGGTATGTGGTACGGGCAAATATGATTTTGGCCAGCCGAGATATTTAAATGTCCGTAAATGTATGTTCTACCGTAATGCCCAATGCCTCCAGGCGTGCAAAAAAGTCGGGCATACTTTTGCGCACAACTTGTGCGTCTTGAATGACGCCACCTGTTTGTGTGAGCAATACGGCCATGGCCATGACGATACGGTGGTCGTTGTGCGCCTCGATCGGGGCACTGGGGAAATGCGGCGTGGATCCATGTACGATGACTTCATTTTCTCCCACATCAAGTGAAATCCCGCATTTTTTCAGCTCTTGTTGCATGGCATGGGCGCGGTCGCTTTCCTTGATCTTCAACCGATGTGTACCTGTGAAGGTTGCACCGTGCAATAAGCCTGCGACTGCAAACAAAATCGGGGCCAAATCGGGGCAATCGGACAGATCAATGTGGGCATAACCTTTTTGGAGCTCTGACAAAAGGACCGTTGCCACGCGGTCTCCTTGGGTGGAATCGTGATGCAATCCCTGTATACTTACGTGCCCGCCCAAAGTGTTAAGTGCGTGAAAAAACGCGGCGCCGGAGTGGTCGCCCTCCACAGTATAATGGGTAGCGTGGTAATGCTGATTGCCGGGAATGATAATGTTATGTTTGTCCGGCGATTCTGTACGTACGCCGAATATTTCCAAAATGGTACGGGTCAATGCAATATAAGACTGGCTTTCCACCGGCGGCAAAAGGTAAATCTGACTGTCTTGTGTGAGCAGCGGCAGTGCAAAACAAAGCCCGGTCACAAACTGGCTGGAAATATCGCCGCGCAGGGAAAACGTACCTGGAGATAAGCGGCCTTGCACCAAAATCTCATGGGAGCGGTGTGTGATGGAAAAATGATGTGTTTGCCCCAATGTTTCATATACATCCAGCGGCCGCTGCATGAGGCGTTCACTGCCAGTCATGATAGCGGGGGCATCGGAGAGCAAAGCCAATGGCAGAAAAAAGCGCAACGTACTTCCACTTTCCCGGCATGGAAGTGTTGTGGACTTTTGTCGTGTTGTGGGTGTACATCCTGTAACATGTGCGGTATTTCCGTCAATATGAATGTGTGCACCCAGGGCCTGTAAGCAATCCACGGTTGCCGCAATGTCATCGGAGAGAAATATATTCTCAATGACGCTTTCGCCTTTTGCCAGTCCTGCGCAAATGAGCGCGCGGTGCGCGGCACTTTTCGAGGGGGGTGCGACAAAGATGCCGCGGGCGGTCCCGGGATGAATGGTGACGGTTTCCATAAGCGGATCTCCTTGTTTTTCCCGATATCGCGCGGGAAAATACGTTTGTTTATGTTAAGATTTGAATCATGATGTTTTGTATGCGTTGATGCGCTGTTATTTCAGTCGGTTTCAGCCGGTTTCTGATGATAACGTGTTTTCTTTTTGGGATTATTTGCCACTGGCCGGTTGATCGGGCTCACTTGTTTTGCCGTCCTTGTCGCCATCCAAACATTCAATCAGTGCATCCAGTGCCAACAAATAGCCGTCAGTTCCCTTACCGCTGATGGTTTTGATGCACGCGGCACGCACATAACTGATTTTTCGAAATTCTTCTCGATGATCGACGTCGGAGATGTGTACTTCCACTGCGGGCAGTCCCACGGCACGCAGTGCATCCAACAGCGCGATACTGGTATGCGTATATGCACCGGGATTGATCACAATGCCGTCGCAACGTCCAAAGCAGCAAGACTGAATCGCATCGACCAGCTCCCCCTCTATATTGGACTGAAAAAAGGTTGCGATCACACCGTGAGAGGAGGCGTAGGCGCGAATCCGTTCCACCAACTGGGCATATGTCATATTGCCGTAGTGCTGCGGTTCACGAATCCCCAACATATTCAGATTGGGGCCGTTGATGATCAAAAAGCGGCGGGGGAGTGTCTTGGACTCTACCGGGACAGACATTTGCGTGTGTTCTGCGTTTTGCATATCGTTGCTTTTTTGTGTATGTTCCATATTTGTTCAGATCGTCTCACTTTCCAACAATTGTGATATTTGAATGGAAAAACATTTGATATGTTTCAGGCAATCATTTTTTGTCAAATGGTGACCGGCTCTTTTTTGCCAAAAATCGGGGTTGCTGAAAAATGCCGGGCGATTTGTTGCGCCGTCGTTTCGGCATCGTTTGTCACCTGCACCCGGACATCTGCCGTTTGACAATACGTTTCATAACGTTCCTCGTAGCGCTGTTGTAACGCTTCCACATCGCGAGCCAACGGGCGGTCGGCGGTCGGAAACAATGTGTGTAGCGGGCGATCCAAAAAGAACAACGTACCGTTTTGTTTGAGATATCGCACATTTTGCACATCCATCACGGCACCGCCGCCTGTGGCAATGATGCAGCCGGTGCGCGGTGCGATATGTTCACGGATGCAGGCGCGCTCGACAGTGCGAAACGCCTCCTCGCCGTGAATATCAAAATAGTTTGCAATCGAGGTGCCAATTTCTTGCGTGATGATTTCATCGGTATCGACAAACGGGCGGTTGAGCAGTTTTGAAAGATGTTTTCCGACGGTTGTTTTTCCGCTGCTCGGCATGCCGGTGAGTACAATGTTTTCTTTTTCGCGGGCGATGCTTTGAAAAATGTCGTCCAGACGTGTCGGGGGATAAACCGTATCAAAAAACAATTCAGAGGCTCTCACTGCCTGTGCAACCAGCATATACAATCCGCCGCCGGCGGGGATATCTCTTTCTTGTGCTTGCAACACAAGGGAAGTGCGCAAGGGGTTATACACGGCGTCGATCACGCCCTCGATTCGATGAAATCGCTCCAACTCCAGCGGGGCATCTGTGTGGTGGGGGAACATACCGGCGGGCGTTGTATTGATGACAATCTGTGCGTCGGTGTGCAACGTATATGCATCCTCGTAAGTGATGATGTTTTCCTTTTCGTCACGTTTTGTGCGCGAAAGCCGATAAATTTCAGATGCGCCCAAGTCTTCTGCTACGGCTACGGCTGTTTTACTGGTTCCACCTGTGCCGCAAATCAGGACTTTTCTGTCATTCAGATCTATATGCATGGATTGTATCAGCGCGGTCATACCGAAATGGTCGGTGTTATAACCCCACAATGTGCCGTTGCGGTTGCAAATCGTATTTACGGCACCGATGCGGCGGGCAATGGGGGAGATATGCGCAAGATATGGAATGACATCCTGTTTATAAGGAATGGTGACATTGGTCGCAGCAAATGTTTTTTGCTCCATAAATGTTTGGAATGCCTGCGGTGTGGGTAGTTCCCACAGCGCATAATGCGCCTGCGGGGTGAGCATATCATGAATCACACGCGAAAAGCTATGCTGCAACGTTTTTCCGATGCAGCCGTATTTTGATTGTGATGGTTCCATTTCGGAAGTTCTCCCTTTTTCAGAAATGAGGCGACGGCAATGCTATCAAGAATATGACGGAGATAGTTGCTATTTTTTCTCATATATTTCCGTTCACCTGTTTTCGTCCTTTTTCTCTCCTTTTATTAGAGATGTTATTGTCAAACGCTCCTGAATTGTTAGCAATACGTATTCTCGTGCAGTTATTATTGTATATGGGAAGCAGGAGACAACGTATCGGTACCGAATCGTTGTGCCAAAAGGTCACACAGCACGATGGCCGTGCATGCATCTACCACTGCGCGTGCACGGTGAACGATGGCGGGATCATGGCGTCCGTGGATGGTGATTTTCGTATCGGTATTGTTACGCATATCGATGGTTTGCTGTGTCTGATAAATCGATGCCGTGGGCTTGATAACACAGGAAAAGCACAATGGCATACCATTGGTGATGCCGCCGTTGATGCCGCCGTTGTGATTGGTGTAAGTGGCGGCATTTCCGTTTTCGGTGCGATAAAAAGAATCATTGGCTTCCGAGCCGCGCATATCGGCCAGAGCAAATCCGTCTCCGAACGAGACACCTTTCAATGCGGGAATGCCGAAAAGCATATGAGACAGACAGCTTTCGACACTATCAAACCACGGTTCACCAACCCCTGCGGGCATACCGGTGACAACCGTTTGCAAAATGCCTCCCACACTGTCCTTGTCTTCTCTTGCACGCAAGATGGCATCCTGCATTTGGATGCCGGCTGCTTCGTCCAATACCGCAAACTGCTTTGTTTGCAGCTGTTCCAACTCAATTGCCAAACGTGTGGGATCTGTGGAAAAGTCTCTGTCATGAATTCCGGCGCAGCGTTTGATATGGGTGCCGATCACAATGCCTTTGGCGCGTAATGCGCTTTTGCAAATGGCACCTGCTGCTACCAATGCCGCTGTGATACGTCCGCTGAAATGTCCGCCGCCCCGGTAGTCTTCAAAGCCGTGGTACTTACAATGGGCGGTGTAGTCTGCGTGCCCGGGACGGGCGAGGAACCGTGTTGCGGCGTAGTCACGCGAATGGGTATCTTCATTTGGGATCAAGAGACTGAGCGGGGTACCGGTGGTTTTGTTTTCAAACACACCGCTGAGAATTTTTACTTCATCGCGTTCCTGGCGTTGGGTGGATAAATTTCCAACCGGGGCGCGCAGTTTGAGATCTTTGACAATATCGTTCATAGAAACAACAATGCCGGGAGCTAAGCCATCCAGCACGGCGCCCACCGCGGCACCGTGACTTTCTCCCCACAAAGTGACACTGACGCTGGTTCCGAATGTGTTTTTCATATGCGCTCCTATTTTTACCACAGATCAAGAGATCTGAATATTCCTTTTTTGATTTGTTGCATTTTGTCTGCCCGGTGCGGATGGGCACATATTGTTTTTTTGATATGACAAAGAGGAAAAAACGTGTCATCCTTTGTGCGTTGAGGGGGCAGATATTTGCGGCGGAAACGTTTGGATCAACATCTGTTGTAATTCATCAATGGTGCGTTTTTCAATCTCATAGCTGCCGACCTTGTGACACAAGATCACATGGATCCCGTCGGCTTTGTGTTTTTTGTCGTGTGACATGGCTTCCCTTACGGCCTGTGGCGAATAGTTCTCTATGGTTGTAGGCAAATCGAGCTTTTGCAAAACGGGGATCAATCGTTCTCGCACGGATTTGTCACACATTGGCAGCATACCAAGCGCCACGCATTCACCATGCAAGTGTTGGTTTTGTAACCCCACGGCGCTTTCCAAGCCGTGTCCGATGGTATGCCCGAAATTGAGCACGCGTCGAAGCCCCGCTTCTTTTTCGTCCTGTTCCACAACGTTCTTTTTGATGGTGAGTGCGCCGGCAATGACGGTTTGCAGTTGTTGTAAAATTTGTGATTTTGTGTGTTGTTCCAAAAAGGTGAACAGGTCTTGATCAAAAGTCAGAGCCATTTTTACCACTTCCGCCATGCCGTTGGCAATATGCCGGGGGGAAAGCGTTTGCAAAACGGTGGGGTCAATTAAAACACCCTTTGGTTGGTAAAAGGTTCCGATGACGTTTTTGATACCGTCCAGATCGACTGCCGTTTTTCCGCCGATGGAGGAATCTACCTGAGAGAGCAGAGTGGTAGGAACGTTATAAAAATCAATGCCGCGCATGTAAATTGATGCCGCAAAACCGGCCAGATCTCCCACCACACCGCCGCCGACGGCTACCACGCACGCAGTACGGTCAAATTCGAGATCCAGCATGGTGCGGCACAACAATTCCAGATTTTCAAAACTTTTAGACGATTCCCCCTGCGGCAATGTTACGGTGAATGGGGTGCGGCACTGTAGCGCCAATGCACGTGCATACGTTTGCGGTACCCCGCTGTCCGTGACAATCAATACCTGCCGATCCAATTGAAAATGTTCGGACGCTTTTGCCAGCAGTCCGGGACACAGCGCAATGTCATAGCTGTTCGGCGCGAGGGAAACGTGAATTATTTGTGTTTTCATATGCATTTCGCTCCTTACATTACAAAGATGGGCAGAGGGTTACTGTTTTTTTGTCTTTCGGCAAATGAATGCGGGATGTGACCTTTTCCAAAGTTCCTTGATATATGTTACTCTTTACTTTATATAAACACTCGATATAAACACTCGTTTGATAAACGAACCATGGAATTATGTTGCGTCCGCGTCTGAGCGGCGGTAAGTGCCCCCGATGCGAATGCCTTCACAACAAGAAGAGAGCTGTCGGCACATTTGTCGTCCGCTTTCACTATTGATATCGCCTTCCAACTCAATATAAAAATAATATTGGAAGCCCCAGTCTTTGGTGGGACGAGAACGCAGCACACGCATATTATACCCATATAGCGCGATCATGTTCATGGCTTTTGCCAATGCACCGACTTGGTCGATCACACGGAAAAGCAAAATGGAGTTTTTCTCTTTGTCCCCGTTTTCCTTGTCTTTGGAATCGGCCGGGACACGGGAGAATACAGCAAAGCGTGTGATATTGCTCTCGCTGCTGTTGATATGGCGTTCCAAAATTTCCAATCCGTATAATTTTGCCGTTTGCTCACTGGCAATGGCGCCGGTGTGAACATCGCCCATTTGTGCGACCTGTTGGGCAGCGATGGCAGTATTGGCACTGGCCACGGGGGTAATGCCGTGTTCTTCTAAAAAGGTTGCACACTGTCCCAATGCCTGTTCATGACTGACAACATGTGTGATATCCGTTGTATGACTGCCTTTGATGCCGAGTAAATTTTGCACCACGGGAAGCGTATATACATGATTGACGTATAGCGCGCGGTCAAACATCATCAGGTCCATGACCTGTCCAACCTCACCGTTGGAGCTGTTTTCCAATGGTAGCACGGCACAGTCGCAGGTCCCGTTGGCCGCTGCTTGCCATGCCTGTGCAAAGCTGGGGCATGGAACCAGATGTGCCTGGGGGAAGATGTGTTCTGCCGCAATGGAGGCAAACGATCCTTCAATACCGCAATAGGCAATGCTCATTCCCTGCAGTCGCTTTTGCTGAAAATTGCGGGACAGTTTCATGTTATTTTTTAGAAACGTAATATAATACGAACGGATTTCTTCGTCGTCAATTCTGTTTGCGGCCTGTTTGATTACTTCCGCTTCTCTGTCTGCGTCCAATACCGGAAGCCCATGCGCCTGTTTATATTCGCTGACTGCTTCTACTGCCCGCATACGCGATTCAAACAGTTTTGCCATTTCTCCGTCAATACGGTCAATCTCCGCGCGTGCCTGTTCCAGCTTGTCCATCTTTTTTGATCCTTTCCGTCTATGATAGGGTGCGATTTGTCTGCTGTATGATTGCAGGGGGAAAACGATTTTATCCCAGCGTTCCTTGTATCGTGTGTACTATTGTTGAATATCCGCAATAAAGAAAAAAACGATCTCAATCCGGATGTGCCGGATGAGATCGTTGCATTTGGTTTTCATCGTGGTGCGTTGTTAGATGCACGTCTCAACAGCTTATCCGTTTTTTTCCATGACAAAAGAGGCGTAGTAAAACTCATACGCCAAACCAAAATAGGAATAAAATCGTGTGCTGTTGATCGGATCGTTCATCAAAACGCGGCCTTTCTGTTTGCAGAATCTTTCGCTTTTTTGAGTGATACAGTTTCATGCTATATCGTTTCCAGTATAAATCAAGCATTCGGAAAAGTCAAGACGATTTTCATAATTTTTTGTAAAAACGTATGACTTTATGCATATGAAACCATCTTGTAAACAGAGGATGATGTTTGCATTTTGGTACAAAACATGGTATAATACAACCAATTGATATGCAAAGAAATTGTGAAAATCTTCCTATGAACAGAAAACAGATTGAGGAGAGCTATGTTGAAATGCAAAAAGGCATGGGTCCTGCTGATACTTATTGCGTTGTGTTTATCCGGATGTGTCGGAAAAGATGTCAAAGACCTGGGTACCGCTTCTGATCCATTGTCCACCGAGTCATCTGTCGTCGATGTACCTGCGCAGGTATCTGTCCCCATATTGATGTACCATCATCTGGCGGATGAAAGTAATGGAGCGTCCTGTATGTCAACAGCGCTATTCGAGCAGCATATGGATGCGCTTTGTGCTGCCGGGTATCATACCGTGTCGTTTGCAGATCTGATCAATTTTGTGGAGCATGGTACTGATCTTCCCGAAAAGCCGATTGTCATTACATTTGATGACGGTTATTTGAGCAATTACGAAATTGCCTATCCCATTTTGCAAGCGCGTGATATGAAAGCGACCATTTTTATCATTGGCGTTTCTGTGGGAAAGACGACATATAAAGATACATCGTATCCCATCACACCGCATTTTACTTATGAGCAAGCGAAGGAGATGGTTGACTCCGGTCTGATTGAAATACAAAGTCACACGTATGATATGCACCAGTGGCAACCATTTGAGCCTGGTCCGGCACGTGTGAATGCCACACAGATGCCCTGGGAGAGTGAGGAAGAATACGTTCGTTATTTCCGAGACGATATTGCACGCTCTGTGAAATTGATTGAAGAAAATGTGGGGTGTGACGTCTATGCGCTGGCGTACCCAGGAGGCGCAAGCTCGGAACGTTCCGAGCAGCTTTGCAAAGAAGCGGGAATCAAAGTGACATTATTGGTCTGCGAAGGGACGAATACCGTGGTCGAGGGAGATTCGGATTGCCTTTACTCCATGGCACGCAACGATATCACCGAACAGATTTCTGCTGCCGATTTGGTGCAGATGTTAAAAGATGCGGAATCATGATATCAAACGGATGTGTAAGGCAAAGAGAACAGCGAACAGATTCGGCTTATTTTTTCATTTGAAACGGCAACACGCACAATCATATAAAAGAACCCTCGCATGGAAACATGCGAGGGTTCTTTTGTGTAATGTTTTACAGATTGAGAACGGAAATCGCATCTTCAATGGTCTTTTCGTGGGCTTCATGACCGTATTTATCCACTTCCGCTTTATTCTTTTCCCCGTGTGTTAAGCACCCGGCACCGCCGATGCAGCCTCCCACACAGGCCATGCCTTCTACGAAATTTGCGTCCAATACATTTTTACTCTTTTTTAAGAGTGCCATACGGCAAGCTTCAATGCCGTCGCAGGAAACAGCTTTAAGTGTGAAATCCAATCCCTGTTCTTTTAAGCCTTCCTGTACCGCATCTGCCAATCCGCCGCACCGTGCAAAGATACGACCAAAATAAGAAGCATTGTCCAAAACGCCCTCTTCAAGTGTGGTGATATCAATGTCTCGGCTGTCAAACAACGCCTGCAATTCTTCAAAGGTCATCGCAGCATCCACATAGGGTTTGACTTCTTCTTGCTGTACTTCCATTTTTTTGGCGGTACATGGACCGATAAAGACGATTTTGGCGTTTGGCGTGGTGTCTTTGATATATTTGGCAATGGTAGCCATAGGAGAGAGATTATGAGAGATGTAAGGTGCCAGCGCAGGGAAAGCCTTTTTGATATAGGAGACAAATGCCGGGCAACATGAACTGGTTAAGAACCCTTTTTCATACAACTCTTTGGATTCCGCGTGTGCGACCATATCTGCACCCAATGCTGCCTCTACGACCGTATGGAAACCCAACACCTTGAGTCCGGTGATGACCTGCCCCAATTTGGCATAGGTAAACTGACTGGAAATGGATGGTGCCACCACGGCATACAATTTGTAATTTTTACCGTTTTCGCTTTTTTTGATCAAGTCAATGACATTGAGCATGAAAGATTTATCGGTAATCGCGCCAAACGGACATTGGTAAACGCATGCGCCGCAGGCGATACATTTGTCGTTGTCAATCTGTGCAGCCTTGTTTTCATCCATGGAGATCGCCTTGATTTTGCAGGCGTTTTGACAGGGACGTTTGTGATGTACAATGGCGGTAAACGGACAGACCTTGGCGCAGGCGCCGCATTCCACGCATTTGCTTTTATCAATGTGTGCCACATGGTTATGATCAAAGGAGATGGCGCCGCGCTTACACATGTCCTCGCAACGGTGTGCCAAACATCCCCGGCAAGCATTGGTGACCTCATAACCACCGACGGGGCATTCATCGCATGCAATCTCAATGACCTCGATAACATTGGGATTTTCGGAATTGCCGCCCATAGCGATTTTGACGCGTTCTGCCAAAATGGCTCGTTCCTTATAAACACAACAGCGCATGGTGGGTGTGTGGCCGGGCACGATGGTTTTGGGAATATCTAAGATCCCCTCCAAAAGCGTATCGTTCCAAGCGCGTCGCGCTACTTCGCGTAACACTTTGTATTTGAGATGTTGTACCTTGGTATCAAATTTTCTTGACTTTTTTTCCATGGGTAATTCCTCTTATGCGTATGCAGTGATACGATGAATATCATGATTTGGCGTTGGGTTCAAGCACGAGCAATATGAGAGACGTGCCGTCACTGATAAACATTTTAAAAGAATTGTATCGTATGTTGGAAAGACCAATCGTATTTGTTTGCACGAATTTGTCATCAAAAATAGCTGACCTTGATATGCTTCCCCATTTGTTTGAGGCACGCGGAAAGTTCCTGTACCAAGTTCATTTTAATATTGAAATTGATAGGCAAATCAGGATTTTGATGCGCAGGGTTTACCGCACGGCCCACAAAGAAATTGATATCTGTTGCTTCTTCAAACAACAGACGGCAAATCATCGAAGCACCGTCACGGTTGATACTCCACTCTTCATATTCTTTGTTATCCTGCAAATAGTCTTTTGCATAATGCAACACTTTGTTAATGGTAATGACCCCTTCTGTGACCAGATCGACCCCTTCCAGTTCTGCCGTGGGCGGTACATCTGAACGCTCAAAGCGAAGGGAGGGACGCAGTGGCTTACCCAAATATTCTGCAGCAATGGTAGAAGTGGTTCCGCCGCATACGATGTGTTTGCCTTCCTTGGAAAAGAACAGGGACATCATACGATTGCAATCGCTGCGGTTGGCAGGGGGACCAAATAACAAATTCATCGGGACGCGTTTGCGTACCCGGACCACACAGGCGGTAGCATCATCCCCGGGCTTCTCGCCGTATAGTTTATTACATTCATCAATCAGCATGGTGGACAAGGTTTTTGCCGTATATCCGACAGGGGCGATCGTTTCCACAAAAGAAACAATATCCTCTCGTTTCCATCCAAAATTATAAGCAATGCCGATTCCTGCGTGGGGACAACCGTCACTCATTGCCACGAACAAATCATTTTCCTGTAGCCGGATCATCGATTTGTAGATCTGTTTGCCGTCGATGTTCATCTCTGTCTTGGGATAATCATAATTTTTCTCATCCCGTAACATGATGATCTGTGGATTATCGTACTGAATCAGTTCCGCCGTGGCATTGTTAATCAAATGGATGATGGTAAACGTAGAATATGCAACACCGCGCACCGAACAGATGGGCAGGGTAGCGGCGATAGTGGAAACACATTCCTCCAGGGGCAAATTGGCCGCCATCATGGTAGAGATAATTTTGGAGGTGAGGGTGGACAAAATACTGGCCTTGACGCCGCTGCCCAATCCGTCTGCCAAAACAATCACCGTGGAATTTTCATTTTGCTCCACCACGTCAACATGGTCGCCGCACAGCTGTTCTCCATAATGATTGATGCTTTTGTAGCCGATATCAACACACAGATCATTCATCGGAAATGGACTCCTTCAGTTTGGTCAGTGCCACCTTGGTTTCCGCAGCGGTTTCGCCCAACAAAGAGGCAATCTCCTGCACAATCCGCATTTGCTTGTCGACCACATTGTCTGCAATTTCTATGGTCTGGCGGCTGATGTTTTCTTTTTTCTCACGCTCATTTTCTTCTTCGGTAACGTCCCGCATGATACAAATGAGCAAATGATAATCGTGATCATACAATACCGTTTGTTCCACATATTTGTTGTATTCTGCAAGATACACGCGCTGGTCATACACGCCGCGTCCTGTATCCAACACATCCAAAAACACCGTGGGATCCAAAATGCGGATGACCTGCTCGCCCAACACATCGGAGGCGGAACGGATATTCATGATTTTCCGTGCGGCAGCGTTAATCTGCTGCACTTCCAATTCTTCATTAAGTACGATCAATCCGTTTGGCGTATTTTTGACGATGGTATCCGAAAAGCTTTCCGCTTTTTCTTTCAAAAACGGCAGACACATGGAAACCTCAGCCTTGCCTTGAAAGATCGCAACGGCCTTTTCTCTGCATGTGTTATACCCACAAGAGCCGCAGTTCAGCTCGTCGGAGGGCTTTGTTTTCCCCATTTGGCGTAAGATGTTGGTCATCTCGGCTTCGCTTGGCATGGCTTCGTTGTGTGCAATGGGGGTAAAGTCCTTTTTCATCTGCACCAGGTCCGGTTGCGCGATGTTAAAATCTCGTTTTCCCGCAAAGTTTGCAACCGCCATATAATCCTTGACCGGAGAACGGTGATATTTTTCCATGACCGGTCCGCCGACACAGCTGCCCACGCATGCGGACATTTCAATAAAACAGTGATGAATTTTCCCGTTTTCTATGTCATGCAGCGCAGAAATGCAGTTTTCTACGCCGTCCAGCGCCAGATATGTATAACCCGGTTCGTTTTGCGCCATGGTTTTCAAAATTCCGCCGGTGGTAGGGAAGAAGCGTGCACGGCTTTCTTCACAGTGATCCATGGTCACTTCCGGTGTGATGTTCTTTTCATGGAACCATGCGGTCAACTCTTCAAATGTCAATACGGCGTCAACAATGTCTCCGTAGTGCTCCGCTTCGTCTTTTTTGGCAACGCACGGCCCGATGAAAACGGTTTTTGCGTCCGGATGCTTGCGTTTGATCTCTTTGCAATGTGCCTGCATGGGTGATACCACATCGGCAAGGAAGGGGAGCAGATGGGGAAAATATTTTTGAATCAGCAAATTGATGGAGTGACAGCAGGAGGAAATGACGATATCGCGTTGTTCTTCGTGTAGCATGCGCTCGTATTCCGTTTTGACCATGGAAGCACCGACGGCTGTTTCTTCTGCATCGGCAAATCCCAGTTGTTGCAGTGCGCGACGCATGGCGTTGATTCCCACCCCGTCGTAATTGGCAACAAACGATGGTGCCAAACTGACATAGACCGGCGCACCGCTTTGCATTAGCACTTTGACCTTTTCAGTTTCGTCCACAATTTGTTTGGCATTTTGCGGACAAACCACAAAACACTGGCCGCAGAGAATACATTCATCCCCGATGATATGCGCCTGGTTGCCGGAAAAACGAATGGATTTCACCGGACAGTGACGAATACATTTATAACAGTTTTTACAATTGGATTTTTTCAGGGTTAAACAATCCTGCATTTCTCTCACTTCCCTTCCCCGTGCGTCCCGTCACCATTGTTTCCGGGGCAGAGCACGTCATAGACTTCTTTTTGAAAAAAGTCTGCAAAATGCTGGGGGGTGAGACCTGTATGTATGACGTCGTCAATCATCACCGTTACCCCTTCGCGGTTACATTTGCCCGTACAAAAGCTGCCCGCTAAGGTCACCTCATCTTGCAGGTGGTATTCTTCCACCGCTTTTTGCAGCATTTCAACAATTTGCTGTGAACCTTTCAGGTGGCAGGAAGAACCGACACAAATTTGAATCAACATGATCTTAGACCTTTCCCAACACTTCCGTGTTGAAAAAATCATCCACGGTTTGGGGTGACAAAGAGAAGAAGCGATCGTCCGCTGTGACGCAGACACCTTGCTGACATTTACCCATGCAGAATGTTCCGCCCAGTTCCACCTGTTCTCCGAGTTTGTGTTGTGCGATCAGTTCTTGCAAACGCTGTACGATTTGACGCGAACCTTTGATGTGGCAAGAGGAGCCGATACATACCGTGATTTTCATGTTGCTGCTGTTCCTTTCTATATCTGAATATCAGCGCTGGGGTGTATGGGAACGTGTGATTTTATGAGATTGCAAAAAATGATGATATCATAACGCCTTTCTTTATTGTTGTATTCAGAAAGGATATATTTGGAAGTAAATGGTGCAAATACCACATTCGGCGCCGCAAAAACAGCGCCGAATGTTTTATTTAGGTTTCCGTTATACGGTTGGCATAGGTTCCAATAGAAACGCCGCCGGACATTGCTTATTCGTAGTCGACAACATCCACCCATGAGAGCAAGAATGCACGTTCTTTTTCATTGCCCTTGACGGACTGCGATGCGGCGACAATGGGCATCCATTTTTGCACGTACTGTTTTGCTGTGTCGCTCTTTTTACAGAACAGATCCAAGTATTTCTTTGCCCCTTCGGTATCTCCCTCCAGACAGAACAGCAGATATGTCCGCGCTGCATCTGCGGAAGCGTTGCCCTGCGTTGCGTGTGACCAGTCAATGATATACGGTGTGCCTTCGGTCGTGATAATAATATTGGAAGGGTTAAAATCGCCGTGGCATACTTTGTTGTGTTTGGGCATGCCTTCCAGTCGCGTGTGCAAATCATATCGCGTGGTTGCATCCAACTGCGCCTGGCAGATCTTACGGTTCATTTTATCTTTCAATTTGCCGAGCAACGGACAGGTTTTGGATTGCACTTCCAATTGCAAGTCGACCAGAAGTTCCAGATATTCGTCTTTTTTCTCCGGTTCTTCCTGCATCATTTGTGCCAGTGTTTTGCCCGGGATATAATCTGATACGATCGCCCATTTTCCATCAATCATGGTGACCGCCAACACTCTGGGAATGTGCAGCCCTGTCTCTTCAATTCGTGCCTGATTGAGTGCCTCGTTGAGTACGTCTGCTTTGGAATATCCCTCGTTGAACAGTTTGATACATTGATCTCCGTCCCGGTAAATGGTCTTGGTATTGCGTACTGCAATGACTCGATCCAGTTTCATTTTCCCCGCGTCCTCCTATCTTGTTTTGTTGATATCATATGTTGTTCGTTTATACAGCTATGCCACAGCTGTTGCTGATATGATACGCCGGGGCGGGACAAACCGTTGTTGTCCCGGTCGGCGACATATCGACGATATTAGACAGCTGCGTCGTTGCCGTAATATGCGTTGAGGTACATCTGTTTAATTTCGCTCATCAGCGGATACCGCGGGTTGGCGCCTGTGCACTGGTCGTCAAATGCCTGCTCTGTCATATCATCCAGACGAGTCAAGAAGTCGTTTTCATCAATGCCGTAGTCTTTGATGGTCTTCTTAATGCCGACACGCTCTTTGAGTGCATCGATCGCGGCGATCAGTGCATCCAATTTTTCTGTGTCAGTGCGTCCCTTCAAGCCCAAAGCCTGTGCCACTTCGGCATACCGTTCCAACGTGTGCGGATGATCATATTGGGAGAACGTACCCATCTTGGTGGGAACTTCCGAAGCATTGAACCGCAGCACGTGGTCGATCATTAACGCGTTTGCAATACCGTGCGGCAAGTGATGGAATGCACCCAGTTTGTGTGCCATGGAGTGGCAGACGCCCAAAAATGCATTGGCAAATGCCATACCGGCCATCGTTGCCGCATTGGCCATCTTTTCTCTTGCTTCCACATCGGTCTGGCCGTTGTCATATGCACGCGGCAGATATTTAAAGATATCTTTGAGTGCCTGAATGGCAAGACCGTCGGTATAGCCGGTTGCCATGATCGAAGCGTATGCTTCCAGCGCATGCGTGACAGCGTCGATACCGGATGCAGCGGTCAATCCTTTTGGCGCCGACATATGGTAGTCCGTATCGATGATTGCCATGTTCGGCAGGAGCTGATAGTCCGCCAACGGATATTTTACGCCGCTTGTTTCGTCGGTGATAACGGCAAACGGAGTAACCTCGGAACCGGTACCGGCAGAGGTCGGAATGGCGACAAAATATGCCTTTTCACCCATGGTGGGGAACGTGTAAACTCTCTTGCGGATATCGACAAAGCGCATTGCCATATCCATAAAGTCTACTTCCGGATGCTCATACAATACCCACATGATCTTGCCGGCGTCCATTGCACTACCGCCGCCCAGTGCGATGATGCAGTCGGGCGCAAATGCGCGCATTTGTACCGCACCTTCTTTGGCACATGCCAAAGTGGGGTCGGGTGCTACGTCAAAGAATGTTGTATGCTGGATTCCCAATTCGTCCAATTTATCTGTAATCGGTTTGGTATAGCCGTTTTGATACAGGAATTGGTCGGTTACGATGAAAGCTTTCTTTGCATGCCGGATTGTCTTCAATTCATCCAGTGCCACCGGCAGGCACCCTTTCTTCAAATACACCTTTTCCGGTGCGCGGAACCACAGCATGTTCTCTCTCCTCTCTGCAACCGTCTTGATATTCAGCAAATGTTTCACGCCGACATTTTCGGAAACGGAGTTACCGCCCCAAGAGCCGCAGCCCAGCGTGAGCGACGGGGTAAGCTTGAAGTTGTATAAGTCGCCGATACCGCCGTGGGAGGAGGGAGTGTTGACCAGAATACGGCACGTCTTCATGCGTGCAGCAAACGTATCCAGTTTTTCCTTTTGTGTTTCGACATCCAGATAAATAGAGGATGTGTGACCATAACCACCGTCTGCGATGAGCTGTTCTGCATCGCTGAGCGCCTCTTCAAAGGTTTTGGCACGATACATGGCCAGAACAGGGGAGAGCTTTTCGTGTGCAAACTCTTCGCTGATGTCTACACTGGTTACCTCACCGATCAAAATCTTTGTTGTCTCGGGTACGTCTACACCGGCAAGCTGCGCGATGGTATGTGCCTTTTGTCCCACAATTTTTGCATTCAGTGCGCCGTTGATCATAATGGTTTTACGCACTTTTTCCGTCTCTGCAGGGTTGAGGAAATAACAGCCGCGGTCTGCAAATTCTTTTTTGACTTTTGCATACACCTTATCCAAAACGATGACCGACTGCTCAGATGCGCAGATCATACCATTATCAAATGTCTTGGAATGAATGATGGAGTTGACGGCCAGAACGACGTCGGCCGTATCATCAATGATGGCGGGTGTGTTACCTGCACCGACGCCCAGTGCCGGTTTGCCGCTGGAGTATGCCGATTTGACCATACCGGGACCACCCGTAGCCAAAATGATGTCTGCCTCTTTCATCACCAGATTGGTCAGCTCCAGGCTGGGCACATCGATCCATGCGATGATATCTTCCGGTGCGCCTGCTTTCACGGCTGCTTCCAATACGACTTTTGCCGCTGCAATGGTGGAGTGTTTTGCACGCGGGTGCGGGCTGATAATAATACCGTTGCGCGTTTTCAGAGAAATCAACGTCTTAAAGATCGCTGTGGAGGTCGGGTTGGTCGTCGGAATGACGGCTGCAATGACGCCCAAAGGCTCGGCAACTTTTTGAATGCCGTAGGATTTGTCCTCTTCAATCACGCCGCAAGTTTTCGTATTCTTATATGCATTATAAATATATTCTGCGGCATAGTGGTTTTTGATCACCTTATCTTCTACCACGCCCATGCCGGTTTCTTCCACTGCCTGCTTGGCCAACGGAATACGTGCTTGGTTTGCTGCGATGGCTGCCGCACGGAATATTTTATCGACTTGTTCCTGACTGTACGTAGAAAATTTTTTCTGTGCTGCACGAACGGCTTTTAACCGCTCTTCTAATCCTTCTATGGTTTCTGTAATTGGATACTGCTTTTCTTCCATGTCTTCCTCCCGATGCGTTGCATCCCTTTGGTGAATCGAATGGTGTGCGGAAAATTGCATTTGCTACATAATGTCTTATCTTATATGCAAAAGTTTATCTTCACATAGGGCAATTTCCCGACTTCGTTAATATTTTAACATACTTCATTGACGCTGGGAATGATAAAAATGATATATCAGTATGATTATTTTGATATACCCCGATTGCGTCAACGTATGTGGTCTGCATGTGATCGCACGCAAATGAAGGTTAGGACATATATCTCCGTTTGGTTTGGCATACCTCTGTGATGAAACTGCGGTCAAGTGCGGACAGCCGATAGTTATCACGATGGATCAGAACATCTTTATAGCGGCGCTGATTGTCTGTACATTCCCGCTGAACCAATGAATACCGACGCAGCAATTTCGCGGGGAGGGGAGATACCCACATATACGTTTCCTTATTTTCAGAAAGCAGATCAAATTGGCTGGCGCGGTCGAAAATATAGATACGACGTTCCGCATTGTCCGGCAATTCTGCCTTTCGTGCTTCTGCCAAAGACAGAGATGGGACATACGGATCCGCGTGAGCGATTTCAATGTATTGATCCAGATCGGCAAAACGCACAGCGTCACGTTTTGCCAACGGATGATCTTCGTGCATAATGAGAACATAGTGAAATTCTGTGATCAGTTCATAATTGAGATGCTTTTCGTCCAATAGCTCTTTGAAATAATGGTCATGCTGGACGGCATATCGAATGATTCCAAGATGGTAATCACTGTGTAAAATGTTATCAATGACGCGTTGCGCATTTGTCTCTTGATAAAATATTTCTACCGGACCTGTACCGATTTGATTGGAAAAGCGTGCAAATGCTTCAGAGATATAGCTGGCACGCGGTACAGAGACGGAAAAATGCTTCTTTTTGGAAGTTCCGCCGCGATATAGATTTTCCACCTCTTGAATTTGCTTGAGAATTTGGCGCGCATAACCGATGAAGATTTCTCCGTCATGGGTGAGCACCATACCGCGGGCGCTGCGGTCAAAAATGGTAATGCCGAGATCCGCTTCCAATTCTTTAATGGCACGGCTGAGGTTTGGCTGCGCAATGAGCAATGTTTCCGATGCTTTGTTAATGGAGCCAACATTTGCCACCTCGACGGCATATTTCATATGAAGAATATTCAAAACGGTATCCTCTTTTCAGAAAAATTACGGGTCACGCGTCCCCTATGATATGGGACATATCTATTTTGATTGATCTCATATCAAATTATATAATATTTTTGTTCCATTTGCAACCATATTTATATAAAAAGCTGCTTTTTCCTGTTCTTATTTCAAGTTTTGACATGGTTTCAAAGAACAGGTGGACATGATTGCCGTTTGCCGAGAAAAAGAGCGGCGAGATGGCTTTTCATTCAGACGCATGCAGCTTGACGTCACATATAAAATATTGTAAAATGAGCAAAGAAAGTTATAGTACGGATAAAAGTGGTATCAGGCGATAAAACGCCTTTTTCACATTTGAAGATACCAACCGCTCCACACACAAAAACATTGCAGCAGAATCACAAACATTGCAGAGGATAAAGAGGGGACAAACAAGTGAGCAACGAACGGCAGCCCGTTTTGTCGGGAATTGATAACGATAAAATCAATGAAACAGCGATTTCGGAATCGTTTTCCGCGTCCGGCGCTCCTCCGCGCGGGGTACTGATTACCGGTGCATCCCGCGGAATCGGTGCGGCCTGTGCATTGGCGTTTGCAAAACAGGGCGCGCGCATTGCGGTACATTATCATCAAAACGAAGCGCGCGCAACGGAAGTGTGCCGTTCGATTATTTCGGCGGGGGGAGATGCTGTTTTGGTACAGGCAGACCTTGCAGATGAAGCACAAACGGTACGGATGGTGCAACATGCGTGCCGGGCACTCGGTACCATTGACGTATTGGTAAACAATGCAGGAATTTCCGTTTGGGGGACGCTGGATGAAATGACGGATGCGGATTTTACTCGTTTGGTGAACGTCAATCAACGCGGGATGTTCCTTTGTTGTCGTGCCTTGTATCCTCACATGGTACAAAGAAAACAAGGTGCGATTGTCAACATTTCCTCCATGTGGGGACGGCAGGGTGCATCGTGCGAGGTGCTGTATTCTATGACCAAAGCGGCTGTGATCGGTTTTACGCGTGCGTTGGCGGCAGAACTGGCGCCGAGCGGTGTGCGCGTGAATGCCGTCGCACCCGGTGTGATCGATACCGATATGCTGTCGCGGTTTGATGCCCGGTCGCGCAGCGATTTGGTGCAACAAACGCCGTTGGGACGTTTGGGCACGCCCGAAGATGTGGCGCAAGCGGTGGTATATCTTGCATCAGCTCCGTTTATTACCGGTGAGGTACTCGGTGTGGATGGCGGCTTTTTGCTGACATGATTTTGTCATGGAAAAATCATGTTTTTTCCAATGTAATTTTTTGTTCTTTTTATGGGAAAATAGGATGTATGAGGAGCATATGACATGGCAAAGTTTCATTTGAAAGAATATCCTGCGCTCAGAAAACTGGTCGAAGAAATGGATGTGGAAACGCTGTTGGGGTATGTGGTTTGTCCGCATCTGAATCCGACAGAGATACAGGGGATTGAACGGAAGAGCGCATGTACTTTTTTCTTTCCGGCGACATACACAGCTTGTTTGAATGGCGCACACACCGTCAACGATGGTCGAGATTTGCCTGCCCTCATCGTTTCTGACATGGAATTCGGCGCATATCCGGTTCTCTCTGACGCAACGCCTTTTCCCTCCATGCAGGCGCTCACCGTCGGTGGAGACGTAAAAAAAGCATACGAAATGGGACGTGTGGCAGCTCGTCAGGCACGTGCCGCCGGTTTTCACTGGACCTTTGGCCCGTGTGTCGACATCACCTTCCACCACAACAATCCGATCGTGTCCTATCGCTGCGCCGGAGATACGGCGGAAGACAACATCGCATTTGGCGGGGCATATATGGAAGGACTGCAAGATGGGGGATTGATTGCGACCTTAAAGCATTTTCCCGGTGATGGTTGTTGTGACACGGACCAGCATCTTACCGTGAGTGTCAATCCGCTTGCGAAAGATCAATGGCGCGCAACATATGGCCATGTTTATCAATCGCTCATTACGCGTGGTGCACGTGCGGTGATGGTGGGGCATATTGCGTTGCCGTCTTATGACGATTTTGATGAGCAACTGGGCTACTATCCTCCCGCTACCTTATCTAAAAAGCTGATGAGAACACTGTTGCGCGAAGAGTTGGGGTTTGATGGGATCATTATTTCAGATGCAACCACCATGGGCGGATTTGCAGGTTGCATGAATTTATATCGTGCATGTGCCCGATTTTTGGAATGCGGGGGAGATTGCTTGCTGTTTATGCACGCGGATCAAACGTTTCTTTCAGAAATGCAGAAATGTATGGCACGTGGAGAGCTATCACTGCACACATTGCGCAACCGGGCGTATCGGATGTTATGCTTTGCAAAACAATATTTTGAACAGGAACAGACGGGTTCTGATGGTGTGGAGCAACCGGCAAATGATGCGGCGGCGTGGTCGTTGGCAAGACGCGTGGTACATGCGGCATGTGTGGTGGGGCGCGACCGTACGTCACAGCTGCCGCTGCAGCTGAACGCGGATGCGCGTATCTTGCATGTTGTGATTACGACCCCGGAATACCCCGCTGATGCGCCCGCAGCATTGACCCAGGCGTTACGTGCACGTTTTGTACATGTGGATGAGCTGATCGATCCGGGACCGTATCGCCTGCGGGATCTTGCGGCGGAACATGTTTATGATCAAATCATTTGCACGGTTGGGGGACAGCTGTCGTTTGGTACGGATACTTGTCGGCTGACCGGTGCGGTTGCACGCAATATGATGGAGGGATGGATGAGATACGACACGCCGGTGGTATTTGTCAATTTCGGGCATCCATATTTTCAAGAGGAATATGTGGCATCGGTCGACACCATTATTAACACGTACGGATACACGTCACTTACCGTCGAAGCGGTTATGGATCGACTGTTCGGTGAGGGACAGAAAGAAAATGAGTGAGGAAAAAAGATTTGTGACACTTTCAGTCACCTTTCATGTTCTTTTCAAATACCTGTCACATTCCGCAGATAAGATAAAGCCATAAAGAGAAACGAACTCTTGATTGATACAAAGGAGTGAGGATATATGCAAAACAACGAGAACAACGAGATGCGCTTTGATCCTTATACCGGTGAACCGATCGGGTCGTCCGGTTCATCTGATGCTGCAAACAAAGCAACGGAAGAAAACCCGTCGCAGCACCATGTGCAAGAGCCGACGATGTCTGATCAAACGGGGGCGCCATCTGATGGGCAGAGCGCCCAAACATCCCATTCAGAGGAAAATGTACCGTCCTTTCAAGCATCGGCAACGGCGCAAACCGCAGATGGTCAATACCGGACGGCGGATGTCTCTGCGTCTCATACGATAGAGCGGCCGTTTGCATCGACTTCTGCCGATGGGAATTCATTTGGACAAAATCCGGGGACGTATCAATATACGCCCAACGGAGCACCCCAAGACAATGGTACACCGCCGCACGGCGCACCGCATACATCGCAACATATGCACACAACGCCCGGAGGTACTGTTCCGCCGCAACATGCGCACAAAGAGAAGAAAAAGAAAGAGAAACAGCCCGGACGTCCCTTTTCCCGTTCGGCAGGCGTGGTGCTGATTGCACTCTGTTTGGTTTTGACTCTGGCGCTTGGCGTTGTGGCAGGCATGTGGATGAGTGAGGGACAAAACGGGGGCTATGTTTCTACCGTGGAAAATGCGGAAGATGACGGCACGCCGCAACCGGATCTTTCAACTGACAGTAAATTGACCGTTGCTGATGATTCAGACACGGAAGACGGCGCGTTGAGTGTTGCCGGGGTGAGTGAAAAAGTCAGTGACAGTGTGGTAGAGATTGTGACGGAATATGTGCAAGAGGGATTTTTGCGCGGTTCCTACACTTCTTCCGGTGCCGGTAGCGGCGTGATTTTGACCGAGGACGGTTATATTGTGACGAACAACCATGTGATCGACGGTGCGCAAAACATTCATGTTCGTTTGCACAACGGTGACTATTATGAAGCGGAACTGGTTGGTACAGATTCTGTGAGCGATATTGCCGTTTTGAAAATCAATGCAACGGGACTGAGTTATGCGACATTGGGTGACTCCTCTGCACTGGTCGTTGGCGAACGTTGCGTTGCGATCGGAAATCCGCTTGGCACGTTGGGCGGTACGGTAACAGATGGTATCATTTCCGCCAAAGATCGTGAGATTACGGTGGAAGGCGAGACCATGGTACTCTTGCAGACCAATGCTGCAGTGAACCCGGGTAACTCCGGTGGCGGATTGTTCAACATGCGTGGAGAGTTAATTGGGATTGTCAATGCAAAATCATCCGGTGACAATGTGGAAGGTTTGGGTTTTGCCATTCCGATCAATACTGCATCCCCGATCATTGATGATTTGATCAATTCCGGTTATGTACACGGTCGTTTTGCATTGGGTGTAAGCGTGTTGACCATTGATAACTATCAAAAGGCTATGTATTACGGCGTGGAGGAATACGGGACGTATATCTATCAGGTGGAGTCCGGTTCCAACGCGGAAAAAGCCGGCTTGAAAGTGGGCGATCTGATTTTGAAAGCAGATGGCAAAGAGATCGAAACAGCCAGCGATTTACAGGAAGTGCTGGATTCCAAAACGGCTGGAGATACGTTGGAATTGGAGATTGACCGTGATGGTGAGACATTGACTGTAACCGTGACGCTGATGGAGACAGTACCGGAAAGTGTTGTGAGTCAATAATTTTTCCAAGTCATATGGCAAATGACACGTGCTGTTCTTGCGGACAAAGTATGATATAATTGATCTGTTTTTTGAGCATGGTGCGGCTACAAAAAGTAGCCGCACCATTTTTTTTGATACAGGATTTTTTTCAAAACTTTTATAAAACATTTGACACGAAGAATTGTATATGCTATAATACATCAACATTAAAACCGTTGAGGCGGAGATAACGGCAATGATGCCCGTACAGAGAGCCTGAGCATGCTGAGAGTCAGGTCGGAAACAAGTTGTCAAATGGACCGCTGAGGGTGCAGTCAAATGCGAAAATGTGATGAGGATTTTCGCAGAGTATTCTGCAACGTGTGGGCATACGTCAGTTGCCGGGGATATGTTGGTATCCTGCAAAGAGCACGGGTTGTACCGTGAAAGCAAGGTGGCACCGCGGATAATTTTTGCTACGCAATGCATTATTCGTCCTTGACAGAAGAAGTTGTTCTGTCACGGGCGTTTTTATTTTCTCAAAACTCCTTTGATCGAACACTTCAAAGGAGTTTTTCTTTTTGGAAAGGAGAGAATACATCATGCAAGTGTTTCCCAAATTATGTGATGCCAAAAAAATTGCTGCATGCGGAACATATAACGTATTGCCGATGTACTGTGAAATGTTATCTGATTTTACAACGCCCATGGAAACGTTGAGAATGTTGAAAAATGTTTCCACACACTGTTATCTTTTGGAATCTGCACGGGCCGATGAAACGTGGGGACGGTATACATTTTTGGGCTTTGACCCAAAAATGGAACTGACCTGTATCAACGGTGAAATGAAAGTCGGCGATCTTACTTTTCAAACCGATCAACCGTCCGTATATATTCGCCGGGTACTCGACGCATATAAAAGTCCGCGTTTGGAAGGGTTACCGCCGTTTACCGGTGGGTTTGTGGGATATTTTTCTTACGACTATGTGGGATATGCGGAGCCGTGCATCAAACGTATGGTACAAGATACGGAACAATTCAAAGATGTGGATTTGATGTTATTTGATCGGGTGATTGCGTTTGATCATGTACGGCAGAAAATTATTTTAATCGTAAACATCTCTTTGAATGATATCGACACGGGGTATAATCATGGGATGATGCAACTCCGGCAACTTTGTGATCTGATCCGAAATGGGAAAAAGAAACGGGAAGACGGGGGAAAAATAAAGGGAGAGATAACGCCTCTTTTTGATCGTAAAAGTTTTTGTGAGATGGTCAAAAAAGCAAAGGCACACATCCGTGAAGGGGATATTTTTCAAATTGTGCTCTCCAATCGGTTCAGCGCTCCCTTTTCCGGCAGTTTGTTGAACACCTATCGTGTCCTTCGCACGATCAATCCTTCTCCCTATATGTTCTATTTTTCCGGTACGGACGTTGAGGTTGCCGGTGCTTCTCCGGAAACGTTGGTGAAATTGGAGAACGGTGTATTATCCACCTTTCCTTTGGCGGGGACCAAACCGCGCGGCGAAACACCGGCGGAAGATGAACAACGGCAACGAGAACTTTTACACGATGAGAAAGAACTGGCGGAGCACGATATGCTGGTGGATTTGGGTAGAAATGATCTTGGAAAAATCAGCAAATTCGGGACGGTTCGTGTGGAACAACTGCATCAGATCGAGCGATTTTCTCATGTGATGCACATTGGTTCCACTGTGCGCGGAGATATACGGGAAGATTGTGACGCACTGGATGCGATACAAGCGGTATTGCCTGCCGGTACACTATCCGGCGCGCCGAAGATTCGCGCATGTCAACTGATTGCCGAAATGGAAAACAACAAACGGGGAATTTATGGCGGCGCCATTGGTTACCAAAGGACGTGTTATTTGTTTCGGAGAGCGGTGTGAGAGACGAGGGGGATGTGATGGCGCTTTGCAGGTTGGGAGCGGATGCAGTACTGATCGGTGAAATGCTGATGCGTGCGCCGGACAAACAAGCGAAACTCAAAAAATTACGGTTGGCATGCAGCTGTGTGTCCGGCGATGAAAAATGCTTGTAAAAATGCAAGACCAACGGCTGATTTGAAATTTTGTGTTTAAAATATGTATCAGGAACAGACAATTGCAAACAAACAAAACGCACACTGCAACGTCATATTGCAATGCGAATATGCCCAGACATGGGGTAGACGTGGATGCGAGACGGTATGGGGCAATGTAAGGTGAGGATGGTGTGGAAAAAACAGGGGAAAAATATGACAAACATTAAATTATGCGGGTTATCACGCATCGAAGATATCAGAGCCGCCAATGCATTGCAGCCAAATTATATTGGATTCGTGTTTGCACCCAAAAGTCGCCGCTTTGTCTCTGCCCAAACAGCAAAAATATTAAAACAGTCGTTGTCGCCCAATATTTTGGCTGTGGGGGTTTTCGTTGATGCGCCGTTACAGACCGTTGCCGCGCTGCTTAGTGAAGGTGTGATTGATCTGGCACAGTTACATGGTGCAGAGGATGAAACCTATCTTGCACAACTGCGTGCACTGACCGACAAATCGCTGATTCAGGCGTTTTGTGTAAAAACTACACGGGAGGTGCAATTGGCCGAACAAAGCAGCGCAGATTTCATTTTGCTGGATGCCGGAGCGGGAAGCGGAACGGTTTTCAATTGGGATTGGTTGCGTATCATACAACGCCCCTATTTCCTTGCGGGTGGCTTGGATGCGTCCAATGTGAGAGAGGCCATTCGAACATTACACCCGTTTGCCGTTGACGTAAGCTCCGGTATCGAGTACAATCATAAGAAAGATCTAAGAAAAATGACGGCGTTTGTCGACGCTGTGAGAAAGGAAGACAATCTATGACAAATCCGAACGGACGATTCGGTGTGCATGGGGGTCAATATATTCCCGAGACACTGATGAATGCAGTGATGGAGCTGGAAGCAGCATACAATCATTATAAAAATGATCCTGCTTTTCGACAGGAACTCTCGGCACTGCTGAATGATTATGCGGGCAGGCCGTCTCGTCTTTACGATGCAGAAAAAATGACGCGTGATCTTGGGGGAGCAAAAATTTATCTCAAGCGCGAGGATCTGAATCATACAGGTGCACATAAAATCAACAATGTATTGGGTCAAGCCCTTTTGGCAAAAAAAATGGGTAAAACGCGATTGATCGCGGAAACGGGGGCGGGACAGCATGGTGTTGCAACCGCTACGGCCGCTGCACTGATGGATATGTCGTGTGTGGTTTTTATGGGGGAAGAAGATACCAAACGACAGGCGCTCAATGTGTACCGGATGCGTTTGCTTGGTGCGGAGGTAATCCCTGTGAAGACCGGCACGGCGACGCTGAAAGACGCTGTTTCCGAGGCGATGCGGGAGTGGACAAGCCGTATAGACGACACCCATTACTGCTTGGGTTCGGTGATGGGGCCTCATCCGTTTCCTACCATTGTGCGTGACTTTCAGGCGGTGATTTCCGAAGAGATCAAACGGCAGATATTAGAAAAAGAGGGAAGATTGCCGGATGCCGTGTTGGCATGTGTGGGCGGCGGTTCTAACGCGATCGGCAGTTTTTATCATTTTATCCAAGACAAGCAGGTGCGGCTGATCGGCTGTGAGGCTGCCGGCAGAGGAATTGATACCTTTGAAACAGCTGCAACCATTGCAACCGGAAAACCGGGGATTTTTCATGGCATGAAATCCTATTTTTGTCAAGACAAGTACGGACAGATTGCACCGGTATATTCCATTTCTGCAGGATTGGATTATCCGGGTGTTGGTCCGGAGCATGCGTATTTGCATGACATCGGGCGTGCGGAATATGTTCCTGTGACTGATGAAGAAGCGGTGTGCGCATTTGAATATTTGGCAAGGACAGAAGGGATTATTCCTGCCATTGAGTCGGCGCATGCCGTCGCGTATGCCATGAAATTGGCACCGACGATGAAAAAGGACAGCATTCTTGTCATTACGATTTCCGGCAGAGGCGACAAAGATTGTGCTGCCATTGCACGATACAGAGGGGAGGATCTGTATGAGTAAGATAGCAAAAGCGTTCGAACATGGCAAGGCGTTCATTGCCTTTGTGACTTGTTCAGATCCGGATCTCGAAACCACAGGGGCCGTGGTGCGTGCGGCGGTGGAAAACGGTGCGGATTTGATTGAATTGGGTATCCCGTTTTCAGATCCGACGGCCGAGGGCCCGGTGATACAAGGGGCCAATCTACGGGCGCTTCGCGGCGGTGTGACCACGGATAAAATTTTTGCATTTGTCAAAGAACTGCGCACAGAGGTATCCGTGCCGATGGTGTTTATGACATATGCCAATGTGATTTTTTCTTATGGTGCGGATCGATTTATTTCCACTTGCCGAAACATCGGTATGGATGGATTGATCGTGCCGGATTTGCCATATGAAGAAAAAGAGGAATTTTTGTCCTATTGTGAAAAATATGGCGTGGATTTGATTTCTCTGATTGCGCCTACGTCCGCACAACGGATTGCAATGATTGCAAAAGAGGCGCAAGGATTTTTGTATGTGGTATCCAGCTTGGGTGTGACGGAAACAAGAAATGAAATTACAACCGATTTGGATGCAATCACAAAGATTGTCAGGGAAAACACAAAGATTCCCTGTGCCATTGGGTTTGGTATTTCCACCCCTGAGCAGGCACGGAACATCGCTGCCTCTGCCGATGGCATCATCGTCGGGTCGGCGATCGTTTCTATCGTTGCCGAACAGGGGCGTGATGCGGCGGAGTACGTCGGCGCATATGTGAAAAAAATGAAAGATGCGCTGCGGCAATCAAACATCTTTTCATCATAAAAACATCATACATGATAAAAACCGAGCGAGGATGACTGATATCATATGCTTGAACATAACCGACGGCAGGATTTTTCCTGCCGCCGGTTATTTTTGTAAATGCATATTTTTGTGGAATCATGGAAAAAACAACAGTGGAAATATCAATCGTAAATGTCAAAATCTGGGGAAATATATCGTGATACTGTTTTACACCGATTTTACATGAGTGCGATTTTCTATTTTACAGTGAATCGGTAAACTAAACATGCAAGGAATCAGAATGCAATGAAAAACATAAGGAGAAAAACAACAATGAAAAAAATCGTTAGCTTACTGGTATTGACACTTATTTTGGCGATTGCAATGTGCAGCTGCGGTCAGGCAGACACACAGTCCGTTTCCACCAACGGTTCGACTTCCATGGAAGAAGTGATCGGCGCTTTGGGAGAGCAATTCCAGGCGGACAATGAAGGTGTTCAGTTCACCTATGATCCTACGGGTTCCGGCACAGGTATCACAGCTGTTTCCGAAGGAAGATGTGACATTGGTTTGTCCAGCCGAGCATTGACGGATGAAGAGAAGTCCTCCGGCTTGAAAGAAACGATTTTGGCTCTGGACGGTATCGCTGTGATCGTGAACAACGAAAACACGGTGAGCAATCTTTCCATGGATCAGATCGCAAGCATCTACAAAGGCGAAATTACCAACTGGAGCGAGGTTGGCGGCGCTGACGGCGAGATCGTTGTGATCGGCCGTGAAGCCGGAAGCGGTACGCGTGACGGATTCGAGAGTGTGACGGAAACAGAAGAGAGCTGCAAATACAACCAGGAGCTTACCTCCACGGGAGATGTAATTGCAACGGTTTCTCAGAACCCCAACGCAATCGGCTATGCTTCTGCTGCATCGGTAGAAGACACGGTGAAAGCTGTGACTGTTGACAATGTAGAAGTAAACGATGATACGATCTTGGACGGTTCTTACAAACTGCAGCGTCCGTTTGTACTGGTTACCAAAGAAGATACCGAGTTGTCCGAAACTGCTCAGAAATTCTTTGATTTTGCTACCTCTGCCGATGCATATGACATCATCAGCGAGGCCGGAGCCGTTCCGAACAGAGCATAAACAATCTACCAACGCACCTACGGTATCTCATCTATGGGTTCATACATGGTAAAAGATATCAACGGTGCGGTAAGCATCAAACAATGATACGAAGTGTGAAGTCCGGTGGTCCATACGACCTGCGGGCTTCACGCTGTATGTATGTTCAGGCACAGCAAATGCATTCGTCTAATTTGTTTGTTTGGATCTTGTGATCGCGATTGGAAAAATGATGTTTGTACCATGTGATTTTTGTACCGGTTTGGTAAGGAAAGAAATGCTTGGACAAGCGCGTTTTTTGCCCTGTTGGCAGTTTTTTCAAAAGGGAACTTCCCCAAAACGGTATTCCATAAAAAATACGATGACATTTTATATTCGGTAGATTTGGAGTAAAATGATGATAAAACGGAAAGTCAATAAGCTGGAGACCTTTGTACACGGCGTTTTTTTGATTTTGGGCATTATTACGGTTGCTGCTGTTTTGCTGATTACCGTATTTTTATTGATATCCGGCATTCCTGCCATCAAAGAAATCGGTTTTGTGGATTTTTTCTTCGGTCAAAAATGGGCGCCAACATTTGAAGACCCCTCTTACGGTATCCTACCGTTTATTTTGACGAGCGTTTACGGTACGGCAGGCGCGATTATTTTGGGTACACCGGCCGGATTTTTTACTGCCGTTTATCTCTCCAAGATTGCGCGCCCCGGCGTGCGCAGGGTGATGGAGACTGCCGTCAATCTTCTGGCCGGAATCCCCTCTGTTGTATACGGTTTGGTCGGTATGTTCGTGTTGGTTCCGGCCATTCGCAAACTGTTCCATCTTTCCGACGGATCCAGTTTGCTGGCAGCGATTATCGTGTTGGCGATCATGGTGCTGCCTTCCATTGTGAAAGTGTCTAAAAATGCGTTGGATGCGGTTCCCAAAGAGTATGAGGAAGGGTCGCTGGCGCTGGGTGCGACCCCCATGGAGACTTACATGCGGATTTCGGTGCCGGCGGCGAAAAGCGGGATTGCGGCAGCCGTTGTTCTGGGTGTGGGACGTGCGATCGGCGAGGCGATGGCGGTGATGATGGTTTCAGGTAACGTGGCAAATATGCCCTCATTGTTCCAGAGCGTCCGTTTTCTGACCACTGCTGTGGCAAGCGAAATGTCTTATGCCAGCGGATTACAACGCCAAGCGCTGTTTTCCATTGCATTGGTTCTGTTTCTTTTTATCATGCTGATTACGGCAACCCTCAACTTCTTTCTCAAACGTCAAAAGGACAAATGAGAATCGAACATCAGAAAACAGGAAAAAGAAACATTTGTTGCGCATGCAAAACAAACGCATTGCCAAGCGAAATGGCAAATTCTCCTTATTTTACTCTTTGTTTTTGTTGTCGGTTTGTTTGTGAAGGTTTTTGTATGCGCAGCTTTCCATGCAAAAAGGACAGCTTTTATTGAAACGCACAGTGCGGAAACGGAGACAGATATGAAAGAACATGAAATAACCGCTGCTTCGGAACAACAGCCTACCGAAACGGCATTACATCCCAAACAGACTGTCACTGCGGAACCGCAGGCACATGCCACGGTAAAACCGCAGCGGTTGTCCCTTCGCCGCCGTGTTTATCACGGTGTGATGCGCACGATTATGATTTGTTCCGTTATTATTTGTTGTATCCCTGTTGTATTTGTGACAGGATATGTGATGATTCGCGGCATTCCGAATATTACGTGGAATTTGTTGTCGACCAGCCCTACATACTTATCCGGAAATATCGGAATTTTACCGGATATTCTGAATACGTTGTACATCATTCTGGCGACGCTGCTTTTTGTTTTACCGCTCGGCGTTGGCGCTGCGATCTATCTCAATGAATATGCAACCAATCACCGCATTGTCAAAGTGATTGAGTATGCGGCGGAAATCCTTTCCGGCATTCCGTCCATTATCTACGGTTTGGTCGGCATGTTGTTTTTCTGTCAGTTTTGCGGTTTGCAAACATCCATTCTGGCCGGCGCACTGACGCTGGTGATTATGAATTTGCCGACGGTGATGCGTACCACGCAGGAGAGTCTGAAGGCAGTGCCGCAGTCTTACCGCGAGGGGGCATTTGGTTTGGGAGCGGGGAAATGGCGCGTAATTCATACAGTCGTTTTGCCGGAATGTGTGGACGGCATTGTCACGGGTTGTATTCTTTCCGTGGGACGCATTTTGGGCGAGTCAGCTGCGCTGTTGTTTACAGCCGGATTTGCGCATGTTGTGAACGGTGTGATCAGCGGTATGTTCAGTTCCGGTGCAACCTTGAGTGTAGCCTTGTATGTATATGCCAAAGAGCGTGGTGAATTTGACGTCGCTTTTGCCATCGGCGCCATCTTGATGATATTGACTTTGATTGTTAATTTTGCGGCGGAAGCCGTCGGTAAAATTGTGCACTGGAGGAAAAATCGATGAGCACCATTATCTCTGTAAAAGACCTAAATCTTTGGTATACCAATACACAGGCGTTAAAAAACATCAACATCGAAATACAGCGAAATTCCATCACGGCTCTGATTGGGCCCTCCGGTTGCGGAAAATCAACATTTCTCAAAACGCTGAACCGTATGAATGATCTGATCAACGGCGTGCGTGTTACAGGTCAGGTGTTGTATGAAGGAAACGATATTTTTGCGCCGACACAGGATGTCAACCTGTTGCGACGCGATGTGGGGATGGTATTTCAAAAACCCAATCCGTTTCCTTTGAGTATTTATGATAACGTGGCGTACGGTCCGCGTACCCACGGTATTCGGGGGCGGGCACAGCTCGATCAGATTGTGGAAGAAGCATTGCGCGACGCCGCGGTGTGGGATGAAGTCAAAGACAGATTGAAAAAGTCTGCATTGGGATTGTCCGGCGGTCAACAGCAGCGCTTGTGCATTGCACGTGCGTTGGCAGCAAAACCGCACGTGCTTTTGATGGATGAATCCACAAGCGCTTTGGACCCGATTTCTACATCTAAGATTGAAGACCTTGCATTGGAGCTCAAAAACAAGTATACTATAGTTATCGTCACGCATAATTTACAACAGGCGGTACGTATTTCCGACTATACGGCGTTCTTTTTGTTGGGAGAACTGATCGAATACGGAAAATCGGAACAGCTTTTCAGTGTGCCGAAAGACAAACGCACAGAAGATTATATCACGGGGAGGTTTGGATAAACATGCGGAACCGGTATCATGAGCAGCTATCTCTGCTCAACAAAAGAATGACGGAAATGGGGGCGTTGTGCGAACAGATTATCGGAATGTCTGCGCGAGCACTGCTGGACGGCGATGTGAAACTCGCTGCACAAACGGCTCCGATCGGTCATGAAATCGACAGTATGGAGCGGGAGATTGAATCCATTTGTTTGAAACTGCTGCTTCAACAGCAGCCGGTGGCGAGCGATTTGAGACAAATTTCCGCTGCGCTGAAAATGATTACGGATATGGAGCGGATTGGAGATCAGGCGGAGGATATTGCCGATATCATTCAGTTGATGAACGGACGCCCTGGTGATATTTGTCGTCATTTCCGTCCCATGGCAACTGCCAGTGCAAAAATGGTGAGTGAAAGTGTGGACGCGTATGTCAAACAAGATGTTTCATTGGCACAGAAAGTGATTGCGTCTGATGATGTGGTAGATCAATGCTTTACCGCGGTCCGGCAAGAGGTGATTGAAATGATTACTTCAAACAGCGAAGAAAGCGAATTTGGGATCGATTTGTTGATGATTGCCAAGTATTTTGAGCGCATCGGGGATCATGCGGAGAACATTGCGGAGTGGGTGGTATATTCCGTGACAGGTGTTCACAAGGAAGGATAAATGCTTTATGATTTGGTGCGTAGATGACGATGCGGCAATTCGTGATATTGAGGTTTATACGCTTTGTTCGATGGGACACCAAGCGCGTGGATTTACCGATGGCAAAGAGATGTTTGAGGCCTTGGAAACCCAAATTCCGGAGCTGATCCTTTTGGATATTATGTTGCCGGGAGAGGATGGCGTGACCATCTTAAAAAAACTGCGAGCGCATCCGCGTACGGCTGGGGTACCTGTCATTATGGCGACAGCCAAAGGAACAGAAATGGACAAAATACAGGGGCTGAATATCGGTGCGGACGACTATTTGGTCAAACCTTTCGGCATGATGGAGATGGTTGCGCGCATCAATGCGGTATTGCGCCGCAGCGGCGCCAAACAAGCCGCTGACTCTCTTACCATCGGACCTGTTTCGCTGCACGAGCGGGAACATTTGGTCACAGTCAATGGCAATCGGGTACATCTAACACTGAAGGAATTTGCATTGCTCCGGTTGTTTATGCAGTATCCCGGTGTTGTTTTCTCCCGGGAGCAACTGCTTTCTACCGTTTGGGGGGTGGAATATTTGGGAGAAAGTCGCACGGTAGATGTACATATCAAAACATTGCGACAGAAGATGGGCACCGCCGGTAAAATGATTGAGACGGTCATTGGTGTTGGATATCGTCTCGAGGAACAACCATGACGCGGCGTATTTTTATCCCCATACTGCTTTTTATTTCCATTGCATTGCTGCTATGTATGTCGGTTGTCACGGCTGTTTTGTATACACAAAATTCCACAGAGCAACGTGTGCAACTTCGTCATGAAACGGATTTGATTGCGCATGGTGTACAAACAGGGGGAGAGGAATTTCTTCAGACTCTTTCATTGCAGACATATCGGGTGACATGGATTGATGCGGACGGGACTGTGTTATATGATTCTCAGGTGACAGATGAACCGTTGGAAAACCATTTGCAACGCGAAGAAGTACAGCAGGCTTTGAAAAACGGCAGTGGTGAGAGCGTGCGTCAGTCGGCCACTTTAACACAAAAAATGTTATATGCTGCGCGCCTTTTGGATGACGGCACAATCCTGCGGGTGGCGATGAGTGCCACTTCTGTTTTTGAATTGTTTTTAGATGTGCTGTATCCAATGGCCGGTATTTATGTGTTGACGATTTTGATTTCCATTGTGGTTGCACGTCAGATTGCGAAACGCATTGTGGGTACGCTTGGCGCTTTGGATTTGGATCACCCATTACAAAATGATACCTACGAGGAACTTACCCCCATTTTGGAAAAGCTCTATACACAGCGCCGACAAATTGATGCACAAATGACCGAGCTGCGGCAGCACACGGATGAGTTTGCACAGATCATTCATTCGATGAATGAGGCTTTGGTGTTGTTGGATGATAAGGAACGAGTTGTACGGATGAACGCGGCAGCACAACAGCTGTTTGACACCGCGGAGAACATCGGAGAGGACTTTTGGCATGTGGATCGTGCACCGGTATTCAGTCGTGCCATTCGCGCTGCCTTGAAAGGGACACACAGCGAATTTCAATTGAAGAAAAACGGACTGGAATATCAGTTTCGTGTGAGTCGAATTGTCTCTGATGGGAAGACAATCGGTGCGGTTATTTTGGCATTTGATATGACCGAGCAAGTACGTGCGGAACAAATGCGACGTGAATTTACGGCAAATGTTTCTCATGAATTGAAAACGCCGCTGCAATCCATTATTGGCAGTGCGGAATTGTTGGAGAATCATCTGGTGGCAGTAGATGATCAGCCGCGCTTTGTTGGACATATTCGACGGGAAGCGGTACGTTTACTCTCATTGATCAATGATATCATTCGTCTCTCTCAGCTTGAAGAACGCGGCGAAACACCGATGGAAACGGTGGATTTATATGCAGTGGCGCTGGAGGCGGTGGAGGCGCTGAAAGATACCGCAAAGCAGAATGAAGTGTCTATCCGCTGTACGGGAGCGGCAGTACCCATGCGCGGCGTACGTCGCTATCTATATGAGATTGTCTATAATTTATGTGACAATGCCATTCGATACAATGTCCCCAATGGGCACGTGGAGGTTTTGGTTCGACGAGAAAAAGAGAACAACCGTGTGGTTCTTTCCGTCAGCGATACCGGAATCGGCATCGCGCCTGCCGATCAGACGCGTGTGTTTGAGCGCTTTTTCCGTGTGGACAAGAGCCATTCCAAGGAAACCGGCGGAACGGGATTGGGGCTGTCTATTGTAAAACATGCGGTACAACTTCATGGCGGGCAGATCTCTGTGCAAAGTGCCTTGGGACAGGGAACCACCATGACGGTGACGTTTCCATGTGCAACAGCAACGACGAAAGATCTTGGTGCGTCGGATGAACAGCGTGATGTATCACAAGGCAATCTATTAGAATAAAAAATCCGGAGAACTCGATTGAAATCGGTTTCCCCGGATTTTATTTTCTGTGAGATCTTTATGTTGTCCCATCCTTTTTTTGACTGGGCACGCGGGTGATCAGTGCCTGTACTTCTGCATGAATATCATTTGCAGGGGCGCCGTTGTTGGCAGAGGTTGTATTGGTACTTGTGTTTCTGCAGTTGTGCATCTCAAACCTTTCTTCTGCTCGATCAATGGAAAACGTACCGCTGTTTGCCGGTAAAAACAGACTGTCGCCGGGACAAAACGGCATCGTTTCTCCCTGGCAGGACAACACACCATATCCCTGTATGATGAGAATGGATACAAACGAGGAAGAATCTGAGACGGCTGTATATGGTGCTTGTGCAAAGGTTACGTCAAAATAAGGGCATGTTACCAACGTTTCGCCGGATGTATGTTTGTGTTGTACCGGCAAAGGGGTAGGGGTGTAATCGGAAGCTTTGAGGGCAGACGCAAGGTGCAACGGACGAGGGGAACCGTCTTTCTCCCGTCGATCATAATCATACAAACGATACGTGATGTCGGCATTTTGTTGGATCTCCGCCAGCAAAATTCCACCGCCGATGGCGTGAATGGTTCCGCCCGGAATATAGAAAACGTCGCCGGGGCAAACGGGGATTTTTTGCAGCAGAGATGTGATGGTACCTTGATACAGCGCTTGTTTGAGTGTTTCCTTTGTCACGGATTTTCGCAAACCGTAATAGATATAGGCACCCTTTCGACAACTCAAGATATACCACATTTCGCTTTTTCCGGATTTTTCACCGTTTTCGTGTGCTACCGTGTCATTGGGATGGACTTGAACGGAGAGCGGCTGCGCGGCATCAATCCATTTGATTAACAGGGGAAAATCTTGCATATCCCTGCAGTTTTCCCCCAACAAATTTCCATCGGACTGCGTCAAAAAGGTACGCAGTGTTTGTCCGGCAAACGGACCGTTTGCAATGATACTTTCCCCATTTGGGTGGCAGGACAATTCCCATGTCTCCGCAAGTCTTTGATTGTGAAAGTGCTTGTCGAAACGGTACTTGAGCTCGTTGCCGCCCCACAGTGCCGTTTTACAAAATGGTTGCAGTTTGATGATGGGCATGTTTTGTCACTCCCAATAATTTTTTGCAAAGGCAGTTGTACCTGATTTCGTTTGCCTTGTTGTGTCAGTTGTAGATTTCAGATCGATTATACCAAACGGCTTCATCAAATGCAACTGCATCTGCAAATCGTGTTGGTTTTTGTGATGGGCATTTTTTGTGTACAAATGTTTTACATCGATTTGTTTGATTTAATCAAGTGAGCAAAAAGAAACAGACCTTTGAAAAATCTGTATGCAAAAAAACAGCGCCGGTGACGATACACCGACGCTGTGGCCATATGATTTCAGCATAAAGAATGCAGAAATCACGAACTTTGTCAATGACGGTTGTTTTTTCCGTCAAATTCCGGATTAAACGCGTAATAGTTTCTTGAATCCAGCTGATCCTTGGTCATGCGGAGAGCATCTCCAAATCGTTGAAAATGCACAAGTTCCCGTTGACGCAGGAAACGAATGGGATCGATGACATCCGGGTCATCCAAAAAGCGCAAGATGTTGTCATAGGACAAACGCGCTTTTTGTTCTGCTGCCAAGTCTTCACTCAAATCTGCAATCGCATCGCCGGCAACGGCATAGCTATCTGCGCCAAACGGTACACCGCCTGCACTTTGCGGATAGACCGATGTGGTATGGTCGATAAAATATGCATCCATCCCGCTTTCTTCCAATTCTGAGATGGAGACATTGCGCATGAGTTGCGTGATAATGGAAGAGACAATTTCCTGATGCGCCAATTCTTCCGTACCAATATCGGTCAACATGCCGACCACGGAGGCGTAAGGCATACTGTACCGTTGTTGTAAATACCGATCGGCTGCGCCTTTTTCTCCGTGCGGTCCGCCGAGCTGCGACATGATCAATTTGGCGATAGCCGGATTGCTTTGTTTAATGTTGACCGGATATTGCAGTTTTTTCTGATAAACCCACATATATCTTTACCTCCGTTCCTTTTGTGTCATGGCAATGTTTGCGTTGCCGATTGTACGGCCGGCCTGCTTTGCTCGATTCATCGAGGTTTCGTTTTCCCATGGCCACGGGCCATCGTTCCACTGCCAGCTGTCGGAGGTATTGCCATAATAGGTGATTGGTCCGTATTTTTCTTCGTATTCCTGTTCCAGCGCTTTTCGTTTGCGCAACATTTTGTTGTAATATTCTTTGGCTGCTCGGTCATACGGGTGGCCGTCAAGATACAGTACACATTCGTGCAGCGCAAAGTCCGCTACCTGTAATTCATAGAGCAGCTTTTCCTGCGTGTTATTGTGTTCCATCGTTTTATTTTTCTTCCTCCTGTGCTGCATCCATTTCGGTATCCGCCTGATCTGCGTACATATAACAGTTGCGTTGATAGTCGCGGCAACTGCGAGATTTGTCAAAAAACCGACCCAAAAACGGCTTATCCAACTGTTTTAACACAGTGCCTCTGCCAAATCCGATTTCGGCCTCATACAGATCTGTCCAGCCGGTGTTTGGTACATTCATGATCACCGGAGCGATACCACCAGGAGCAATCGTGTCGGGAATTTGTTCTGCCATACGTTTTTGTCCTTTCTGTTGCTTTTTGTTATCCGGCGGGAAGAGCACGGTCGTGTCGCCATTCACGCCATGTGGCAGACATATTGTTCTGCCGCCAAAGCCCGTGCACGTTATAGGAGAACGGTTGGGCTCATTGATAATATATGCTTCCATCTATTTCGCGGCCCATTTGACAAGATGGATTGACAAGGTCGTTTTTTGAATTTATTGTGAATATCATGAAAAATCCGTGGAAAAAAGGGATCGGATATGCTATACTTATTCTGTAATATCATGTTTGCTCGCGGCAAAAAATGATCATTTTTTGCCGGTTTGAGATATTTGACAACGCAAGAGAGGTAACGTACGATTTATGACAAAGACATATGAAACCGCAGAACATATGGCGCTTCCGCTGATCGCTCTGAACGGGATCGTGCTTTTTCCGCGTATCTCCGTCAGCTTTGAAATACATGATTCCAAATATCTTCGTGTATGTGAACAGGCGGCAGATCAAAATGCCATGTTGTTTTTTGTAACACGCAAAGAGTCTGATGAAAAGACGGCGTCGGATTCTGATTCATATTATTCCGTCGGTGTGGTTGGAAAAATCCAACAATTGCTTAAAATTTCGGATGACAGTGCACGTGTGATTGTAGAGCCTTTGGCACGTGCGGAAATTACACAATTGCATCTGCGCGATGCGTTTGACAGTGCAGATGTTGTCTGCAAGCAATATGCCATTGAAGAAAACGGCGGTGTGCGTGGTGAGGCGTTGGTACTGGATATATTGAATGCGCTGGACTCGTTTGCGCATTTTCTGCCCAAGCTCTCCTCCGAACTGTTGGCGATGATCCGTTCCGTCAAAGAGCCCGGTTTTTTGAGTGATCTGATTGGCGCGCATATTTTGGTGCGGGATACGGACAAGCAAGCGGTGCTGGAACAGTTTGATCCATTAAAACGACTGGAACTGGTTGACTTGCTGCTGCAAAAAGAAGAAGAGTTATTGCAGCTTGAATGGGATGTACACAAGCGCGTCAAAAATCGCATCAACCAAAATCAGCGGGAATATTACCTGCGCGAACAATTGAAAGTGATTCAGCAGGAACTGGCGCATGGTCAGAATTATGACGGCGGCGATGAGGATGAAGAGTACTTTGAAGGGGAAGACGGCGACGAGATTGCGGAGTATATGGAGCGCATCAACAAAGCATGCGCCGGTGCCCCGGAAGAGATCAAGCAAAAACTGGTAAAAGAAACCAAGCGGATGGCAAAAATGCCGTACGGTTCGGCGGAAAGCGGAATTTTGCGCAACTATTTGGATACCTGTCTGGAATATCCGTGGACAACGCAGACGGAGGATTGTGTGGATGTTGCGCGTGCACGCGAAATATTGAATCACGATCACGACGGCATGAAAGAGATCAAAGACCGCATTTTGGAGTATTTGGCGGTCAAACAACGCAACCCATCACTGAACAACCAAATTTTGTGTCTCGTTGGCCCTCCCGGTGTGGGCAAAACCTCCATTTGTGCTTCCATTGCCAAGGCGATGGGACGCAAATATGTACGCATGTCTCTGGGTGGTGTGCGCGACGAGGCAGATATCCGCGGCCATCGCAAGACATATATTGGCGCCATGCCCGGTCGTGTTGTGAATGCGATCATTCAGGCAAAGGTGAACAATCCCTTGATTGTACTGGATGAACTGGACAAGCTCACAAGGGATGCGCACGGTGATCCTGCCTCTGCGTTGTTGGAGGTATTGGACAGCGAACAAAACTGCAATTTCCGTGATCATTTTATGGAATTGCCCACCGATCTGTCCAACTGCGTGTTCATTGCAACGGCAAATACGTTGCAGACCATCCCGCGGCCTTTGCTTGACCGGGTGGAAGTGATTGAGATGCACACCTATACCCGCATGGAAAAATGCCGTATTGCAAAGCACCACTTGATTCCAAAGCAACGCAAACGTCACGGACTGGATGCATCAAGCTTGCAAATCACAGACGGCGCTTTGGAACGGATCATTGATGGTTATACAAGAGAGAGCGGCGTGCGTGAATTGGAACGCCTGATTGCCAAGGTGTGCCGCAAAGCTGCCATGCAGCTTTTGGAAACCAATGAGGCGTGCTGTCGTGTGCGGAAAAGCAATGTTCATGAATTTTTGGGACAGCGCAAATTTTTACCGGATTTGATCGATCGAACGGATGAAATCGGCGTGGTAAACGGACTGGCATATACCGAGAGCGGCGGTGAGATGCTGCAAGTGGAGGCGTGTGCCATGACCGGCAGCGGCAAGCTGGATTTGACCGGATCGCTGGGGGATGTGATGAAAGAAAGCGCACATGCGGCGATTTCCTATATTCGTGCGCATTGCAGCACTTGGCACATTGCACCGGATTTTTACAAGAATCGTGACATTCATATTCACGTACCGGAGGGCGCGGTGCCGAAAGACGGACCGAGTGCCGGCGTGACGATGACCACCGCACTGATCAGTGAGCTATCGGGTCGTCCTGTGCGGCATGACGTCGCCATGACGGGCGAGATAACGCTGCACGGTCGTGTGTTGCCGATTGGCGGGTTGCGCGAGAAAACCATGGCGGCGTATCGTGCGGGGATTAAAACCGTTTGTATTCCGAAAAACAATGAGCCGGATCTGGAAGAGATCGATCCGACGGTGCGTGCGCACTTGCATTTTGTTCCCTGTGAGCGCGTAGACGATGTACTGCGTGAAGCGTTGATTTGATCAACGTGTCAAACGCCGGTGCATCGTTACACCTTGCGGTGTGGACATGTGATTTTATCTGTTCCGCGTATATTGGCAGGGGTAAAACGTCAATGCCGTTTTCTGTTTGGGATATCGCACACACCGGGCGGCCGATGTGGTTGAACCAAACAGCGATATTGGATACGGGATCTGCATGGTATTGGTGTATTTGACCGGTACTGTTTGTTTTGTCTCAGATACGGCAAATATGTAAAAGAGGCATATATGGAAAAACAACTTAACACACATAATGTTACCTTACGCACTTGCGGGTTGCCGCAACAGTTTGTGTCGGATACACTGCCACAAGTGGCGCTGTGCGGCAGATCAAACGTAGGGAAGAGTTCTCTTGTCAACACGCTGCTTGGACGTAAAAAGTTGGCGCGCGTATCAGGGGAACCGGGAAAAACGATCACGGTCAATTACTACAATGTGGATAACGCCTTATATCTGGTAGATTTACCCGGATATGGATACGCGCGTCGCAGTGCTTCCGATCAAAAACGGTGGCGCGCATTGACCGATCGGTATTTTCAAAATAATAAAAATCTTCGGCTTGTGATACAATTGATCGATCTGAAAGTCGGGCCGACGGCGGATGATGATACCATGCTGCAATGGCTGTTTGATACGAAAACACCCTATGTGGTTGTTGCTACCAAAGCGGACAAGCTCAACGTCACACAGCGTACAGCGCAACTACAGCGGTTACAGGAAGATCAAATGGTGGTGCCCGGCACGCCGGTGATCCCGTTTTCTTCTTTAAAGGGCTATGGTGCGGATGCTGTGTGGGAGGCAATTTTGTCGGTGCTTATACCGGCTGACAGCGCCTCGTTGTAACATTATGTTCGTGTTTCACAGCGTTTTGTGTTGTCTCATCAAAGAATCTGAGAGAAAATGGACAACCGATTAAAACGTGTGCGTGGTTTCTTGATATCAAGTTTACATGCTTTTGAGACGTTTGCTATGTCTGTTTTAGTTGTAAAACTGTAGAATCTCATACCATACACATACGTTTTTGTTCCTTTGATACCATGATCGGCACGGCGCACAGTCATGTAAAAACTGATGTGCATGTACATTGCCGGAACGGAGTTTTTATGTCCTATTTGTCACAACTATTTGCCGATATCCCCGGATTGCTGCTGCGTATTCCGATCATTCTCATTGCGCTCACCGTACATGAGTGTGCACATGGATGGGTGGCTTATCGCTGTGGGGATCCTACAGCAAAAAATCTGGGACGTTTATCACTCAATCCCCTCAAACATTTGGATCCGTTTGGTACCATTTGTATGTTTTTGGTGGGATTTGGTTGGGCACGTCCCGTTCCGATCAACACGCGCAATTTTCGAAATCCCAAGCGCGGCATGGCGCTGAGTGCACTGGCAGGGCCGGTATCCAATATTTTGCTTTCGTTTTTGGGATTGCTATGTTATCGTTTGGCTCTGGCGGGAATGGTTGGCACCGGTGTGCTGCAAGAATACGGCATGCAGTATTATGTCACCAGTGACAGCAATTTTGTGTATCAGCTGATCAATTACACGTTGATGTTTTTTAATCTGTTTTGCCAGCTCAATTTGAGTCTGGGTATTTTCAACTTAATTCCCATTCCACCTCTGGACGGTTCACGTATTTTGACGTTGTTTTTGCCTCCGCGTCTGTATTTTGGTCTCATGCGGTATGAAAACTACATCGGTCTGATTTGGATGGTTCTTCTGGTGTCTGGGATTGTGACGTTGCCGCTGGGATGGCTGACGGCACAGGTATACAACGGGATGTCAACGTTATTGGATTGGCTGTTATGGTTTTTGTAAGTGATATGTACGTGAACGCTCCTTGTTTAGACATCAAGGATTCGATCATTTCGGCATGGAAAAGCCGCAGGAAATAAGGTTGTGTGTTTTGAGACATTCAATAATGATATGGGAGTGTTGCAGTATCACGGAAAATATCGAGATAGGCAACGAGTAGGCGCAGAGAAATGAGTGAAACGTTAACGTATAAACTGCAGACAGATATGCAGACCTTTGAGGGGCCGCTGGATCTGTTGTTACATTTGATCGCGAAAAACAAAATGGATATTTTTCAAATCCAGATCACGGTTATTTTTGCGCAGTATATGCAGTATCTCGATCAAATGCGGCAAATGAACATGGAGATTGCGGGCGAATTTATTGTGATGGCATCGGAACTGATGTATATCAAAAGCCGCATGCTTTTGCCGCGACCAGAGGAGGAGACGGAAGATCCGCGTGAACGTTTGGCGCAGGCGCTGCTGGAATACAAGCGCGCAAAACGTGAGGCGGGATATTTGGAAGAGCGGTATGTTTGTTACAGCCGCCGGACGGTGAAAGATGTTTCGGAGATTCCCGCGGATGACAACACACCGGTTTTGCCACAGGATATTGCCAAATTACAGGAGGCAATTGCACGTATTTTGGCGCGGCTGGAACGAAAAAAAGAGTCACCGGTCACAAAGATTACCCCGTTGCTGGAGCGAAAGCTTGTCTCCGTAACAGATAAAATGACGGATATCATGTCTCGGTTACAGCGTGTGCCATGCTGTGTTTTTGAAGATCTTTTTGCCGATGCGCAGACCATGAGCGAAGTGGTGGCACTCTTTATTGCTGTTTTATCTTTGATCAAAGACGGTCATGTGCATCTGGAGCGACAAATTGTGCCGAACGGTTCTTTGCCGCATACGTCAGAGACACAAGTAGAAGATGAAACGATGTCGTATCGGTATGTTTGTTCACTGGGTGATGCAGCGTCGGAACCGTTTACACCGGACACCGATCAAGCGGAAAACGGCGTGGGAATGGCAGAATCAAGAAAGGACGATCAAATAGTTGAATGCAAACGATAGTATGGCGGACAAAACGCCCCATACCCCAAGAGAAAGCGACGAGGATTTGACAAGAGAAGACGTGCCAACGGAGAAAACGGAGACACCAACGGGGCCGGTAACGCCCCATGCAATACAATCAGATGCAGGTTTGACGGATGAAATGGTGGCACAAAAATCAAATCAGATGACGGAACAGATGACGGATGCAATCGATGAAAAGAAGTTGTGTCAAACCATCGAGGCGATTTTGTTTGCCGCGGGAGATCCAATGCCGCTGCGCAAACTTTCCGAAATTTTGCAGTGTTCTGTACGCATGCTTCGCGTACAGCTGAACCACATGCAGGAATGGTATGTGGGGCGTGGTATTCAACTGCTGGTATTAGACGATTGCTGTCAACTCGTTGCGCGTGAGGAATTTCGTGAACCGATCAAAAAGGCACTTGGGATCCGACACGGCGGCAATTTGTCGAAAAGTTCTTTTGAAGTACTTGCCATTGTGGCATACCATCAGCCCGTGACACGTTCCTATATCGATGAGGTGCGGGGCGTGGACAGCGGCCATTTGCTTACCTCCTTATATGAAAAGGGGCTGATTGAGGTCAAAGGACGGTTGGATTTGCCAGGCAGGCCGAGCATTTGGGGGACAACACCGGATTTCTTACGTGTGTTCGGTTTGTCCTCACTCAAAGAACTGCCGCCGGCGGAACAGTTTTTGGATTTGGCCTCAGATCAAGCCGTTCAGATTGCATTACCGATTGAAGAGACTTCCGACACCGTATCGCAAAATACGGTTTGTGATGATAACGGTGATGGGCAGGAAACGAAAAACCGTTACATGGATGAGACGAACATGGATGCGGACATACCGACGCCCAAAGGCGTGTAAAACGCAACGTGTGGAATGGGATACAAACCTTAACATACCAAGATACGGAATCATGCCGTTTGACGCGGCAAAAAGGTGGTGAGGGGAACAGCATGGGGGCAGTCATTGGTTGGAGCATTGCGATGGCGGTGCTTTTATTGATACTTTTTGCTCCGGTTGGTATCCGTTTGCGCGTGTCTGACCGTGGTGGTTGTTCCGGTGTGGGGCAAAAATCAGATCCCTGTGCGGATGAGCGGGTGCCATGGTGCATCTGTTTGCAGATCCTGTGTTTTTTCTTCCCCTTATTTCCCAAAAAGAAAAAGCGTCCGCGTTTGCGTGATTATCGGATCAAACACTTAAAAAAAGAAGGTGCGCGCTTGCGCCGTCGGCAACGACGCATCGAGAAAAGACGCGCACGTCGCCTGGCCAAACAAAAAAAGCGGCGTGCAGAGGAAAAAAAGAAGAAAAAGCTTGACAAAGAGAATAAAATTACCGATATTCCGGCAATGCTTCGTTTGGTCACTCGTATGCTGGGCGCCATTTTGCCGCGGACCGGCAAATATTTTCAAATTCGAATCAAACGGTGTACCATTCGCATCGGTACGGGAGATGCCGCACAAACAGCCATTTGTTACGGCACGGTGTCGGCCTTGCTTGCACAACTATTGGCGCTTTTGCGTTCTTCCCAAACGGTGACAAAAAATGCGGAGAAACATGTCTCTCTCATTGCCGATTTTTCAGGCAGGCCTTCATCTTTTTCATGTGACATCCGAGCGACCACGTCGCTGTTTGCATTTCTCAGGTTGTTTTTCCGCGGTGCGGGAATCTATTTGGACGAAAAAGTGCGTCAAGATGCAAAACGTTCCGATGCCCAGCGTGCGGCAAAGGCGGCGGCGGAGAAAAAAGCAAGGGAAGATATTCTAAACGAACTGATGGGGTCGTGATGAAGAAACCACCGTTTTGTTCCGTATTGTTAAAACAAAATAATCGCGTGTGTTTTTTCACATGTTTCTTCCAGTATCAATTTTAGTATTACAAGAAGACTTGAGAAGTAGAAATGCATGTTAGCATGGCAGCAAATGTCATGGTGCAGCAAATCAAGTGTATACGGGAACTGTTCATCATATAGCCGTTTGAACCTGATACCAGATTGACGGCGGAAAGGAACGATATTATGGCACAAACAAAAATCAGCGACATCATCTCCAATTCACTGGAGAGCATTCGATCTGTGGTCGATGCCAATACCATTATCGGTACACCCATTGATACGGCCGGTGGTACGGTAATCATTCCCGTTTCCAAAATCTCGGTGGGATTTGCCTCGGGAGGCGTCGATTTTCAGAGTAAAATCAAAGAAGACAGCAATTTCGGCGGCGGCGGCGGAACCGGATTGACCGTGACGCCGGTGGCATTTCTGGCGATCAAAGCGGACGGTAGTGTGGAAATGATTCCGGTTGCATCGCCTGCAGAGGGAAGTGACGTGGCTGCGATCATAGACAAGGTGCCAACGTTGATTGAAAAGATCAAGGCGCTGTTCAAAAAGCATAAAAAAGAGTCTGATTCTGCAGATGACGACGATGATTCATTGCAGCAAGATGCAGACGATGGCGTGATTGTGACGGACGAGGAAATTTCGCTGCAATGATCTATGACCGCGGTGTTTCCACCGTGGGATGGTACACACAGTATCCTTTGGTATAACCGTGTGGACAGGCGCATAAAATGGTGCTGAATATATCGTGAAACGGGGTAACATGCACCATGAAACAACTTTTTTTGGCCTGTCGTCGTTTTTTGCATTTGCCGCATTTTAGGGCAAAATGCAGGCGGTATTCCGAGATCTGCCGTGGACACAAAAACAAAGAGCGTATTTCTTTCTTTGTTTTCCGGACACGCCTTCTTCGGCGAGTGGCGTCTCTGTTTTTAACGGCGGCGTTGCTCATTGTTCCGTATCGTGCCGTTGCAGACGGCATGGGAGAATGGATCCCGGCGGGGGGAACGCCGATGGAGTTTCCCGGTCACAGTGCGGCTGCCTGTGTGGTCATGGAGGTGCGCAGCGGACAAGTATTGTATGAAGCAAACGCGGATACGCCCATGATGATTGCCAGTACGACCAAAATTATGACGGCGATACTGGCCATTGAATTGTGTGATTTGACGCGTGTGATTACCATACCCAAGCAAGCCGTGGGGATTGAGGGATCAAGTGCATATTTGTACGAGGGTGAACAGCTGACTATGGAAGATCTGTTGTATGCCCTGATGCTGCAAAGTGCAAATGATGCCGCGGTTGCCATTGCGCTCGCTGTGGATGGCGATGTGGCGCTGTTTGCAGATCGAATGAACGAGAAGGCAGAGGCGCTGGGAATGACATCGAGCCGCTTTGTCAACCCGAACGGCTTACCGGCTGACGGTCATCAGGCATCTGCCCGCGACATGGCCAAGCTAACGGCATATGCGCTGCAAAATGAAATCTTCCGTACCATTGTTTCTACCGTGAAATATTCGGTAAAAGAAGGAGAAAAAACAGCGAGTCATTTATTTGTGAATCACAATCGCTTGTTGCGCACCTATGATGGGGCCATCGGTGTGAAAACCGGTTATACAAAGCAGGGCGGAAGATGTTTGGTGAGTGCGGCACAAAGAGACGGCGTAACTTTGGTGTGTGTGACATTAAGTGATCCGAACGACTGGCGTGACCATGCCTCTCTCTTGGATTGGGGATTCTCTCTTTGTCAATACAATGTCGCGTTGCAGGCCCAGTCGTTTCGCAGTGTGATCCATGTGGTAGGTGCGACGGATGGTGTGCAGGAGTTGACATTGACCAATGAAAGTACCATTGATTACATTTCTACCGATGGGCGCACGGGGGATGTGACAGACAAGATCTGTATGCCCGATTTTATTTATGCGCCTGCCAAGGCGGGGGATCGGGTCGGCAGCATTACTTATTACCGTGACGGGGAAGAGATCGGAACGAGTGATCTTGTTCTGACACAGTCCGTTGATGCAGAGGTCAAAAAGCGCGGTTTTGTTGCTTTTTGGGAAAAATTGATGGATTGGCTTTTGCCCGACCGAAAAGATTCGGATCATCACGGATAGGGTGTTTGTGTGAAACCATTTACCGTACAACAACCGTTTTAGGGCTTTTACAGGGGAAACAGACATGGAAGAGATTCGCGTACAAAAATATCTTTCTGATTGCGGTGTGATGTCGCGTCGCATGGCGGAACGGGAAATGGAGGCCGGACGGATTACGGTCAACGGTCATCCTGTTTTGCCCGGCACCAAGATCGTGGCGGGGCGAGATGAAGTGCGCTGGCGGGGCAAAAAGATCTTCAAAAACATCAACCGAGATAAGCATGTTTATATCATGCTCAACAAACCGCGCGGGTACGTTACCACCATGTCTGACGAGCTGGAACGCAAGTGCGTGGCATCTTTGGTGCAGACAGTTGGTATGCGTGTATACCCGGTGGGACGTCTGGACAAAAATTCAGAGGGACTGTTGCTGCTGACCAACGATGGTGATTTTGCGAACTTCATGATGCATCCGCGTCATCAGATTGCAAAAATTTATCATGTGCGTGTACGCGGTGAGGTATCACCGGCTCAGTTGGAACGCATGTGCACGCTGACCGTTTTGCCCGATGGCACGCAAATACAAGCGGTGAAATGCTTTGTGGTTCTGCGAGATGCGCAATCTACGGTGCTTTCTCTGGAATTGCATGAAGGCAAAAACCGGCAGATCCGTAAAATGTGCGAGGCGTGTGATTTGGAGATTCAGCGCTTACAACGTGTGGCGATCGGCGGGGTAGAGATGGGGGATTTACGTGTGGGTGCATGGAAACATCTCACGCCGCAGCAATTGGAAATGCTGGGTTACCCATTGCCGGTGACGCGTGGGCGCGGCACACGCCGGCGTTGATGTCGATGTACCTTGATCCGGTGAGAAGATCACATTTGTTTGCTTTTTTGTTTCTTTGAAAAACCGGTATTTTATACTTCGGCAGATCAGACAATTTAAAAAGAAAAGCAGTGTCTTACCGCGCATATCCGCGATATAGAAAAAAGGATGTATCGCGCATCAAAACAACATGCGCGTAAGGAGGAAAAGGACAGTTTTTATATGTTAATCATCAAACCCGTAGAGGAAAAAAAGCAGCAAGCGGCGCTGTGTGCGGCATGCGGCGTGCCATATCGCGAAGAAGCAATGGCATATGCGGCTCGTGTGGATGATGTGCTCGTGGGGATTTGTCAATTTACCATGAACGATCATGAGGGGCTGATCTATGATCTGGCATCTCCGAGCGGTACCAATGACCGTGAAGCATTGTTTATCATGGCGCGACAGACATTAAATTTTATCGATTTATGCGGTGTGCATCGTGCTTGTTTTGTGCCGGGTGCTGCGGATGATCAAGCGCAACGGTTTTTACGTTGGGTCGGCTTTGCGCCGGATCAAAACAACCGCTGGACGATGGATTTGACGGATTTCTTTTTGGAACCGTGTCGCCATCATCGAAATAGTTCTTGAGTCGAGACGTATTAAAATCGGCAATCGATCTTTATTGGTCAAAACATACAAATTTTCGAGAAAAAACCATATATTTTTTGATATACCACCTATCTTTTTTTCATCATTGACGGCGTGTAACAAATGCGTTACAATAAACCTGTCAAAAGGAAAAGCGCAAATCAGCGCTCTTCCTTTCACGGTACCTGCTGCTGATTGGAGTATCACAGCGGACGTGACAAAAAAATTGAAGAACAGGAAGGTAGATCATTATGGCACGTTTTACTTTACCCCGTGATTTGTATCATGGCAAAGGATCGATTGAAGAGCTCAAACATCTCAAAGGCAGCCGCGCAATGGTTGTTGTGGGCGGCGGTTCCATGAAACGGTTCGGATTTTTGGACAAAGTGGTTGAAAATCTGAAAGCCGCAGGCATGCAGGTTGCATTGTTTGAAGGTGTGGAACCCGATCCCGGTGTGCAGACTGTCATGAAAGGCGCACAGGCCATGCGCGAATTCGAGCCGGACTGGATTGTTGCCATGGGCGGTGGCAGCCCGATTGATGCTGCAAAAGCAATGTGGGCATTCTATGAATATCCGAATATTACATTTGAGGATTTGATTACTCCCTTTCATTTCCCGGAATTGCGCACAAAAGCAAAATTCTGTGCCATTCCTTCTACATCCGGAACCGCGACCGAAGTGACGGCGTTCTCTGTGATTACAGACTATGAAAAAGGAATCAAATATCCGCTGGCTGACTTCAATATCACGCCGGATGTTGCAATTGTTGATCCTGATTTGGCAGAAACCATGCCTAAAAAATTGGTGGCACACACCGGTATGGATGCAATGACCCATGCCATTGAGGCGTATGTTTCCACGCTGCATTGCAACTATACGGATCCGTTGGCGCTGCATGCGATCAAGATGATCCACAACGAACTGAAAAAATCCTATGATGGTGACATGCACGCTCGTGCGCAGATGCACGATGCACAGTGCTTGGCCGGTATGGCATTCAGCAATGCGCTGCTGGGCATTGTTCATTCGATGGCACACAAGACCGGCGCGGCGTTCTCCGGCGGCCACATCATTCACGGCGCGGCAAATGCGATGTATTTGCCAAAAGTCATTAAATACAATTCTAAAAATCCCGAAGCGCTCGCCCGCTATGCCGAAATTGCAAGTTTTATCGGTTTGACCGGTGACAGCCATGAGGCTTTGAGAGATGCTTTGATTGCGGAACTCAGAGCGATGAATGTCGCATTGAACATTCCGCTGAGCATTCAAAATTACGGCGAGGGCGGCCTGCCTGCCGAAAAGAGCATTATTGATGAAAAAGAATTCAATGATAAGCTCAAAGATGTTGCAGCACTTGCCATTTCCGATGCTTGTACCGGATCCAACCCGCGTATTCCGACGCAGGAAGAAATGGAAAAATTGCTGTTGGCAGTTTACTATGACCGCGACATCGATTTCTGATCGATAATCATCGTGTAACGAAACGAAGCAGGTGCAGAATGGATGACCTTTGTCATCCTCTGCACCGTTTCGTGTGAAAAGGAGATTGTTCTATGTTTCAAATTTTGGAAAAAACACCCTTAAATCCGACTGTCACCAAAATGGTGATCGATGCACCGCTGATTGCCAAAAAGGCTGAGCCGGGACAATTTATTATTTTCCGTGCGACAGCAGATGGCGAACGCGTTCCGCTGACCATTGCAGATTATGATCGTGAAAAAGGTACCGTCACCATCATTTTTCAGATTGTCGGAGAGGCAACCATGGAGCTCAATGCGCTAAATGTCGGCGACAGCCTCGCTGATTTTGTCGGTCCGCTCGGTACCCCGAGCAAGGTGGAAGGACTGAAAAAAGTGGCTGTCGTGGGCGGTGGCGTTGGTTGTGCCATTGCATACCCCATTGCCAAAAAACTGCATGCGCTGGGTAGTGAAGTGCACAGTATCGTTGGTTTCCGTAATAAGGACCTTGTCATTTTGGAAAAGGAATTTGAAGCGGTTTCTGATCGGATGTGCATGATGACAGATGATGGTTCATATGGACAAAAGGGTGTTGTCACCGTGGCATTGGAACAATTGATCAAAGAGGGCAATCAGTATGACGAGGTCATCGCAATCGGTCCATTGATTATGATGAAGTTTGTTTGTGAATTGACCAAGAAATATGGCATCAAGACCACCGTGAGTATGAATCCGATTATGATTGACGGTACGGGTATGTGCGGCGGTTGTCGGCTGCGTGTGGGCGGAGAGACAAAATTTGCTTGTGTGGACGGGCCCGATTTTGACGGCCATGAGGTGGATTTTGACGAGGCCATGGCACGCGGTGGAATGTATCGTGATTTTGAGGCGCATGCACGCGAAGCGACATGCCGTCTGTTGCAGAAAGAGGTGAAATAAGATGCCGAACATGTCTTTGACCCGTTGCCCGATGCCTTCACAGGATCCTGCTGTGCGCAGCAAGAATTTTGACGAGGTGGCCTTGGGCTATACATATGAAATGGCAGTGGAAGAAGCAAAACGCTGCCTGCATTGCAAGCACAAACCTTGTGTATCCGGATGTCCTGTCGGGATTGATATTCCGGCTTTTGTGGAAAAAGTTGCTGCAGGAGAGATCGAAGAGGCGTATCAAATAATTCATCAGGCATCCTCCCTTCCGGCTGTTTGCGGGCGTGTGTGTCCGCAAGAAAGTCAGTGCGAAGGAAAATGCGTACGTGGTATCAAGGGCGAGAGCGTGGGAATCGGTCGTCTGGAGCGTTTTGTTGCTGACTGGCACCGGGAACACAGCACGGAAACGCCTGCCGTTCCTGCGCAAAACGGAAAGAAAATCGCCGTGATCGGCAGCGGGCCCTCCGGACTGACATGTGCAGGGGAGCTTGCAAAAATGGGATATGCGGTGACGGTATTTGAAGCGCTGCATACGCCGGGCGGGGTGCTTGTGTACGGCATTCCGGAATTTCGTCTGCCCAAATCAATTGTACAAAATGAAATTGACAATTTGCGTGCCATGGGCGTGAAAGTGATGACCGATATGGTGATCGGCAAAGTTGTTTCCATTGACGAATTGTTGGGCGAGTACGGATATGATGCGGTCTTTATCGGCTCCGGCGCCGGATTGCCGCGGTTTATGAACATTCCGGGCGAAAACCTCAATGGTGTTTACTCTGCCAATGAATATCTGACGCGTATCAACTTGATGAAAGCATACTTGCCGAACAGCAAGACACCGATCAAACATTCCAAAAAGGTTGCCGTGGTTGGCGGTGGCAACGTGGCGATGGATGCTGCGCGTAGTGCGCTGCGTTTGGGTGCCGAAAAGGTGTATATTGTTTACCGCCGCGGGATGGAAGAACTGCCGGCCAGAAAAGAAGAGGTGGAACATGCGCAGGAGGAAGGAATTGTGTTCCTCACGCTGAACAATCCCACACAAATTCTGGGCGATGAAAACAAAAACGTATGCGGGATAGAGTGTATTAAAATGGAACTTGGTGAGCCGGATGCCAGTGGCCGCCGTCGTCCTGTTGCCATTCCGGGCAGTGAACATCGCTTGGATGTGGATACGGTGATCATGTCCATCGGTACCAGTCCCAACCCGCTGCTGCATTCGACCACGCCGGGTTTGGAGACGGACAAGCACGGTTGTCTGATTACCAACGGAGAAGACGGATTGACCACCCATACCGCCGTTTATGCAGGTGGCGATGCGGTGACCGGCGCTGCTACTGTAATTCTGGCAATGGGTGCGGGCAAACATGCTGCACACGCGATTGACGAATATCTGAAGAACAAGGAAAAGAAAGCTTGACCGAACAAATGAAGTTTTGATCATGTGTACAGAAAGATGATCAGATATTTTTGATGTTCTATATAAACACAAGAGGAGACACGTTAGAAACGTGTCTCCTCTTATTTTATCGTTGCGGATGTTTTATCGTATCTATAGGGGTATAATATTTATATTCTTTTTTTAATTCTCACTGACATTGTTGGCATCATTCAACTGCATGACACCCCATTGGTCGTCTTCTCGTACCCAAAGCTGCCCATCTTCATTGACCTGACTGAGTCCGTCAAAAATCGGGGAAAGCACAATGTTTCCATCTGTGTCTAACAATCCCCATTTCTCTCCCTGACGTACAATGAGATAGCCGTTTAGCGGGGAATAACACTCTTCATAACCGACTACGGATGTTTCCGAGGCATCATAAATAAAATCGGTGATCATCACGCCGTCCTCGTTCATGTATCCCCATTTGCCATCTTTTTTTAATGCAATGATGCCATTCACGGCGCCGTACGTCCCGGTCTTTTCGTAGATGAAATCAGTCATCATTTCGCCGGTGGTCATATCAAGCAGCCCGTAATATGCGCCCTCACCTTCCACGGTGAATCGTCCGTCTGATTCTTGGTGATATCCGGTGATGCTCTTGACTGCCAACACTTTTGGAGTCTCATCAATCAAAACACCGAGATTCCAGCTCGGTTCCATGTAAGAGGAAAAGGTGCGATAAGAAAAATAGGATTCCCATCCGCCGCCGCTATAGACGAAAAGCACCGGCTCATTTTGTGCACTGTCCCACCAGACCTGAGCACCATTGCTGCCGCCCCAGCCTGTCAGATAAGCGCGTCGCAGGCTTCCGTCTGTTTGCACCCAGTATTCGCTGCCGTCCAAGGCGCGTGCCAACAAACGCACCTCTGTGCTTCCCACACCGGTTTGGCTTGGGTCGATGTAATATTCACCGGGAGCTAATAATAATTTTCCGGTATAATCGATCAACCCGCTGCCATCTTCGTTTTGAATGACTGCAAACGGGCAGGGGACGGTTGTTTGATAATATTCAATACTTTCCGCGTAAATCGATGGTTCAAGAATATAAGTTCCGTTGATAATCACCGGTTCCGGTTCTTCTGTGGGTTGTGTTTGCTGGAATTGTGCGGCCATCGACGTGGTGTCGGCGGTTGATTGGTCTGGGTTATTCTCTTCCGTTCCACATCCGGCAAGCAAGCCGAGCAAACACAGAACGGTGAGAAATAAAAAATAGAAACGTTTTGCTGGGGAATGATTGTTCATAATAAAATTCCTTTGCCTTGTATATCCGCCGCACGTGCGGCAAAAGGTGGGGACAAATGTTGATACCATGCGTTCGGATGACGTTCGCATGATGAATTGATTATATCAAAAATACGGTTGTTTGTCAATTTTCCGCCTTTTTCTGCTTTTCTTTCCCTTTTTCTATTTTTCCCTTATCTTTTGTGCAAAAAACCGAGAAAAAGGGTTGACAAAATATTTTTATTTTGCTATACTATTATGGCTGACAATTCCTTTCCATGGCCCGTTGGTCAAGCGGCTAAGACACCGCCCTCTCACGGCGGAAACGGGAGTTCGATTCTCCCACGGGTCACCAAAGCCATCCGACATTGGTCGGGTGGCTTTTATTGATGGAGGAGAATCGAACTCGACAGTTCAGATTCTCCCACGGGTCACCAAAGCCATCCGACATTCATCGGGTGGCTTTTATTGATGGAGGAGAATCGAACTCGACAGTTCAGATTTTTCCACGGGTCACCAAAGCCATCCGACACTCATCGGGTGGCTTTGATTGATGAAGGAGAATCGAACTCGACAGTTCAGATTCTCCCGCAAGTCACCAAATCCATCCGAAATTCATCGGGTGGCTTTTATTGATGAAGGAGAATCGAACTCGACAGTTCAGCTTCTCCCGCGAGTCACCAAAGCCATCCGATATTCATCGGGTGGCTTTCATTGATGGAAGAAAATTGTGTGTGACCGGATCAATACGCTCATGGATTTCACAATAACAATTCATTTCATTTTTCTCTCGCACTTTTCTATTTTGTTATCTTAGTAATTGTTACATACCCATTTCCATTTATTCTTTTTTAGATATTTTAGTATGAGATTTTCTCGTAAAAAAGACCCCCGGAATGACAGGTTCCGGGGATCTTGTTTATAAATGTGCCATTGGTGATTCTTATACCACACGGAAACGTACAAAATCAGTTACCGTGCTGTCTGTACCGATATAGAGTTCAAAATCGCCCGGTTCCACAATTTCCTCCAATTTCGGAGTCATCATAGAGAAGCGGGATGCCGGAATATCAAAAGAGACATCCACGGTCGAATTGGCATCGACCCAGACTTTGGAAAAGGCGCACAATTTGCGTTCCGGTGTGGCATAGGTACTGACCACGTCGCGGAAATACACCTGTACGACTTCATATGTACCAACGTCGCTTTCGTTATGTACTTTCACGCTTGCATGCAGAGTATCCGTTGCTTGAATGGCGTCTTTGGTGACATGGATATCACTGTAACGGATCTTGGCGTAAGACAAACCATAACCAAACGGATATAACGGCTCTGCCGGAGAATCGATATAACGCTGATAATCCTTTTTCGGTCTACCTGTTGAGTACTGTGCATAATATACAGGGATTTGTCCAATGTAACGAGGGAACGTGAAGGGCAGCTTGCCGCAGGGCGCCGTGTCGCCAAACAACACATCGCAAATGCCGTTGCCTGCCTGATGGCCTGCATGCCAGACGCAAAGCACTGCATCACTCAACTGATCCATTTCCAATGCGGCAAGCGGACGGCCGGTCATCAGCACAAAGATGATTTTTTTGCCCAACTTCTTCAATTCACGCAGCAACATGAGCTGTACATCGGGAATGGTAATGTGTGTTTTGTTGTGGTTTTCTCCGGTCCAATCACGTGTTTCGCCGCCAAAGAACAAAATTTCATCTGCATTTTTTGCCTTTTCCACGGCTTCGGCAAATCCTGCTGTATCATATCCTTCGTAATCGCATCCGTGTGCAAATGTGATTTCAATGCCCGGTTGTGCCTTCAATGCCTCCAACGGTGTGACGACATCTCCGGCATCACCGCAGGTGCACCACATACCCAGGTTATCCTCGCGCGTATCCGCCAGAGGACCCGTGACAAAATATGTTTTTCCGCGTTTCAGGGGCAACGTGTTGTCCTCGTTTTTCAACAGGACTGCCGATTGTGCTGCAGCCTTACGGGCCAGAGCAAGGGATGCAGGAGTTTGCATCAATTCCCGCTCTTCCTCACCCGTACGGTACGGATGTTCAAACAGTCCCAATGCATATTTGACAGACAAGATGCGTGTGACACTTTCGTCAATTTTTTCCATGACGTGGGGATCCTCTTTTACCAGTTCTTCCAAGTGACGCAAATATACGCCGGAGGTCATATCCATGTCATTACCGGCCAAAATACCAATGTGTGCGGCATCTTTATCGTTTGCAGCCGTACGGTGGTTTTTCAGTTCCATAATGGCATTATAATCGGAAACGACAAATCCTTCAAAGCCCATACGCTGCCGCAACACTTCCGTCAGATAGTGATAGGATCCGGAAACCGGTTCGCCGTTGAGACAGTTGAACGAGCTCATGGTAGACATCGCGCCGGCGTCGATGGCGCCTTGGTATGTTTTTAAGTATTCGCCGAACAGCGTACGTTCGGAAATATCAGTCGTATCGTAATCGCGTCCGCCTTCGGCAAGGCCATAGCCGCAGAAGTGCTTGAAGCAGGCTGCTGTGTACGGATATCCCGTTTTGGGATTGATCGTTTGGAAGCCGCGCACGCGTGCGGCAGCAATGGATGCACCAAGGAACGGGTCTTCTCCCGCACCTTCTGCAATTCGTCCCCAACGCGGTTCGCGGCACAGATCTACCATGGGTGCATAAATCCAGTTGATACCCTGGGAATAGGATTCCTCTGCCGCCACGCGTTCGCATGATTCAATCAGATCCAAATCCCAGCTGGCTGCGGTGGCGATCGGAATGGGGAATGTGGTACGGTGTCCATGGATGATATCGAAACCAAAGAGCATGGGAATGCCGAGTCGTGTTTCCTCCACTGCCATTTTTTGCAGTTTGTTGGTCAACTCCACGCCCGTCACAAAGAAAATATTGCCCAGATCTCCGCATTTGATTGCGTCTGCGTCGGATTCAGCATAATAATCTTTCAGGTTGAGCTGGCCGATTTTTTCCCGCAGGGTCATTTTTGACAGCAATTCCTTTGCTTTTTGCACATGTTCTTCACGAATGTATTTGTTTTTCATGGTGCCACTCCTTGCATGAATTGTTGATGATGGATATGCCTTATTCTACCATACGTTTCAGCAGATTGCAAGTACTGCAAACATCTGTTATGTTTTGTATGATCGCATTTTTTTGTTTTGGTATTTCTCCCGATATCCCATCTTTTTCCTTGACTTCCCGGTGGGGATATGATATGATAAAATATGGTAAAATCGTTGTTTTTTCGCTGTTTTTCGTTTGTATCATAATATTTTGCGAGATGGCAAACATTTGGTCAACCTACAAAGGTGTGCATGAAAAACAGTGTCGATATTCGGCAACCATCAAAGCGGCGTGAAATGCCAAACAAAGAAAAAGGTGAAGTCTATGACACATTCCGAATGGTCTGATATTTATTATGAAAAGTTGCACGGCATGAAAACGACTGTGGAAGAACTGAAACAATTAAAAGAAACACGTATCAAACAGATTGCGCAGATCGAACAAAAAGGCGACAAGTCACAGTATTCGGTGGCGCAGCACTATATGGCACAAGTAGAGGCAATTGAACGGCTGCTGCGTGAACGGCAGACCAATGCGCGTGCGCGGGACGCGTGGCGAGCGATGACAACCCCTGAAGCGGATGAAACGGATCAATCCTGGCAGAACAAGGATAAGGAAGAAGATGACTTCGATGCCTTTTTGGCGTCCTTAAGTGAGCAGGAAAAGGTGGCATCGCAACCAAAGAAAAAAGAAATGACCCGCGAAGAGGCTGATGCCTATTTTGCTGGGGCAGAGAGTCGTTCCGCTTGGTCCGAACAAGGTTTGGAAAATACCGCAATGCATAACGCACAACACGATGCATTGCAGGAACATACCGCAGACGGTTGGGAAGAGATGTTCGGTGTTCCGGCAAACGATGAAGCGCGCGAACAAAAGGGTGCCACTGGCAAAGGGGCTGCAACAGATACGGCACACCTGGGGGGCGCAAAAAATAAAAATATTTCTTCCGTTGCACTGACTCCTTCCCAACGCCGTCGTCGCACGGCCGGACGTATATTTTTCTGGCTGCCCATTGCGCTATTGATACTGGGAATTGTGATTGTGGGTGGACATTTGTTTGTATTGCCTGCACCGACGTATTTTCAGGCAAAAAAAGCCTTTGCAAACGGGGAATATACCAAGGCAAAAGATCTGTATGAACAACTGCCCGGTGTGTGGCGTGTGAGTGACAACATTATTTCGTGTGATTATGCCTATGCGCAACAGCTTTTGGACAACGGCAATTTTGCGGATGCGAAAACGGCATTTGCTGCTTTGAGCGGTTATGAAGATGCAGATGAGAAATGCAAAGAATGCGATTACCGTTTGGCACAGCAGTATCAGACGTTGGAGCAATATGATAACGCGATTCCGCTGTTTGAAGCGCTGGGTGATTATCAGGACTGCCGGACGCGACTGGCTGATTGTTATTATCAGCAAGGGTTGCAATATTGTGCGCAAGGTCAATTTGATCAGGCGCAGATTGCATTTACTTCCTATGCGTCATACACCGACAGTGAAACAGCCAAGCCGATGCTCGCATATGCAGAGGCCATGCAGGCAGCAGCGCAGGGGAATTTGCAACCGTTTGAAGATTTACAAACCACATTGGACGAAACACAGTTGGAAGCACTTCGACAACACATCGATTTGGATGCCCTGTATGCTTCCGTTGCACAATTTGAAGAAACCTATGCGGATTATTTGGGCACATATGAATCCAACACAGGCAGCCGAACGGTGACGCTTTCCTGTGTGTTGCAGGGAGAAGCAAAATTGTGTTATACGGGGGATTTTATGCCAAGTGGCACATTTATTCCCACGCAGGCATATTTCGGTCCTGTCAATGAAGAAGAGGGAACGGATGAAGAGGCCCTGTATCTGACCATTGATGACGGGAGCGGTACGATGTGGGAACTGGTGCTCACGCTTTCCCGTAACACCTTGACCGTGAACGGTACGCATGGGGAAAATTCGTTCGAATATATGTACACGCGGACAAACAATGCGTAATTGTTAAGATGTGCGCAGATCACACAGCTCCGATCGGTTATGTGCCCCATCTGCCACAATAAGATGCATGATACAAAACCGCATTTCCCAAAGAGATGAAAAACCGGAGGTTGTCATCTTTTCGTTCTGAGGAGAACAAAAAAGCATGAACTTTATTTCATTGCTCCGGAAAATATGAGCTTGTCATAGGTTATTGGTTGACAAGCTGGGGAAAACATGGTAAAATGGCGATGCAACAAACGTACAATTGAATATGGATATGAAAAGATACGGTTTGAAAAGTTGTGCACTGAGTAGATGAAAAGGAAATCCGGTTCGAATCCGGAGCAACCGCCATTACTGTATTTGATCAGCGGGATTGCGTGTCGTTTTTGAAACGATGCCCCCTTGCCGCAGCTTCTCCTTTTTGCCTGATGCGCAGGTTTTATGCCTGTGCGTATGGGTTTTGCGGTCTGTTCATAAGTCAGGTTCCCTGCCGTCTTTTCTGGCGAGACACGTGCTTTGGCGTGAAAGAGTGCAGCCGATGCGCGGTACCGACTATCACGGTGCTGCGGATGCAATACGGACACGCTGTTTTGCATTTGTTTTCCGGGTATGTTTGATTTGGAAAATCATCGGAACGCGCTTGCGCTTTGGCAAGGGCGTTTTTTGTTGTACTTGATGTGCATGTGTGTCGCCCGATGTATTTCCTCGTTTTTCGCATAGCCGGATAAAATCACGAAAGATGCTGCGTTTTCCGGTTGTGTCAAACGCGATACAAGGTTTATCTTTGTCGTAAAGATATTGGGTCTAACACCATTTGTGTGTTTTCGCAAGTTGCTTACCGGAACATCTTCCCCGGGATTTTCGTCAGATCCGTTCTTTTGGGATACATGTGACGTATCGTTTGATTGCAGTCCTGATGATCATATTTGTAATGACAAAGGCAAAAAGGAGAAACAATTTTTGATCCGGAAACGGACGTATCAATTTCAAAAAAGGCAGGAGGAACCGCAAATGAAACGAATAACATCTTTACTTTTGGTGCTGTTGTTGACACTTAGCACGGCGTTGAGCTTTACCGCGTGCGGCACGAATGACAATGCAAGCACGGACCAAACAACTGCTGCACAAACCACAGTTGCACAACAAACCGAAGAATCAAAGGACGAGGTCCAAGAGATTGGGCAGGGCGAAACAGTTTTTCGCTTTGAAGTAGTTGATGACAAAGAAAATGTTACGGCTTTTGATGTGCATACCGATCAGACCACTGTGGGCGCAGCACTGCAGGAGTGTAAATTGATCGAGGGCGATGAAAGTGAGTTCGGTCTGTATGTGAAAACCGTCAACGGTTTGACAGCGGATTATGATACCGATGGCGCATACTGGGCGTTTTTTGTAAACGGTGAGTACGCTTCTACGGGCGTTGATTCTACAAACATCGAGGACGGCGTGGTGTACAGTTTTGTCTACACGAAAGAATAAACTGTCCATTCGGGAAATGGCGCTGTTCGGTGTATATGCTGCATTGATGTTTTTATTAAAATTCGCGATGCAGGGACTGCCGAACGTCCATCCCTTGGGGTTGTTTATCATTGTGTTGACGATACAATATCGGTATAAAGCACTCATCCCGTTGTATGTTTATGTGATGATAGATGGTATTGTCGGTGGCTTTGCGCTGTGGTGGATCCCGTATTTATACATCTGGGTACCACTTTGGGCGATGGCAATGGGGGTATCATATCTCATTCGCCGTTTTCACTTGCCAAATAAAGTGGCTATCCCGTTGTATATGTGTATCGCAGCATTACACGGCTTTTCCTTTGGTACGTTGTATGCACCATTTCAGGCGCTGGCATTTGGTCTCAGTTTTGAAGGGATGTTGACATGGATTGTTGCCGGGATCCCGTTTGATATCATACACGGTGTATCCAACTTTTTTGTTGCTACCTTGGTGGTGCCACTCTCCAAAGTGGTGGCAGAATTGGAGCGTCGCTCCGCTGCGGCACTGGGGGAACGATCAGCCGGGAAATGACTATGGTTTATTCCACTTCCCACCGGCAAAGAATAACGGCATGTGTCGTATCTATTCCGACCATCTTTCAAATTGGCATATAAAAAACCGGAACGTACATTTTCCCAAAGGAATGTACGTTCCGTTTTTTTCATAAACAGAAGTTGTCTGTTCTGCACGGTTGAAAAAACTTATCAATGCCTTTCCTGTATATTTATATAATTGTAAAATGGCGAGGTGCGGTGCCGGCAATTTGCCGTGCACTCCCTTTTTAAGGAAAGTAGTGATTTCAAGGGAAATTGAAAATTTCCGTCAAATTGATGGAAATCGAACTGCATGGAAAGAGGCTCCACCCGATGGGGCGAAGCCTCTGAAATGTAGTTGGCTTTACTTTGTTGTTATATAGAAAGAATAATGGGCTGTCCCTCCATATCCGCTGTCAGTGTCCCACTGCGCGACGACCTCGTAGATATACCCGCCGGACTTCAGTTCGATCGTGTTCCCATTGCGGATCACCTCCTCGCCGCCTGCCGAGGGGTTGGACCAATGGGAATCACTCCAACATTGAACGCTTACAATTCTATCAGGATTTTCCGTGAATCTCAGCGCAGCGGTTTCCTCCGGCGTCTCCAACGGCGGGGACAGCAGCTCTCTGCAATCCAATGGGTGCGGGCTGTCGGCCTCTATATCCGTAAAGGTTCCATCTGCATGTTTTCGCTGCCAGGAATAGGTACCCAGCAGAGCGGTCATGGCAGACTCATCACTGACTACGCGCAATGCTGGCGGCTGTTCCAAAACGACCACAGCATCCCCGGAATCCAGCAGTTCGTTGGCATAACGGTTCAGCGCCTCACAGGGCTCGTATTCTGTCCGGTATCCGATCCCGTCGATGATCAGAAAAGGGTTGTATGCCGTGATGCTTGTCTGTGTCCCATCGGACATAGTTAATTGAATGGTGACGGCCTGCCCCGCATTCTCCGTATATGAGTCGTCTTCCTCATAGATGACCACATCCTGCAAAAGCTCAATGAGCCGGTCAGGCTCTTCCACTTGGAGCGTCTTATCCGGCGGCTGTAAAAGCACTGTTGCGGATGAAATATCTGTCGCCGTCAAATTCTGATATGGTTTTGTGCCTGCACTGGAGCAACCAACCAGTCCCAAGATGCATGCCAGAATAAACACCCATGCTGTCAGTTTTTTCATGCAGTGGTCCCCCTTTTCTCGATGTATTCCTGTTGATATAGACGCAAAATTTTCTCTTATGCTCCATTTTTATCATTATATAAAATATGAAAATGCTCTCTGCAAGGCATGATAAACCAGTTAACCAAGCCTTCTGTGGAGTTAGGAAATGCTATTTAGTGAAACTGCCGGAGTTTGGGGCATCACTACTTATCTTGAAAAGGGACGCCGTGCATACCAATCGAATGGAACGTTAACAGGAATAATCGCGCGCCTTTTGGTCTTGCTGCGCTTTTGCTTCTGGAAATTGCCGCATGGTCCACCATGGGAAGAGATAACCATCCAGCTGTGGTACTTCTCTGCCGCAGTTGTTGTGCATGATCAGATTGCCGGTGTGCCTGCCCTCATTGCGAAACGGGGCAAACAAGCTGCTGAAATTCATACCGTTGTTGCTGATGACACAATTGTCCAGATGGGCAAGTACCATGCCATAGGATGGCCGTACAAGCGCGTTTGGATCAAAAAATCCGCGACCGGCAAATAAGGTGTTTCCGGAAATGACGCTGTTGGAAAGGTATTCTACCCAAATGTGGCTGGAGAGAGGTTCGAGCATCATACCGTACTCGCCACCATTGACATTAAACGTATTGCCCCAAAGCGTGATGTTTTTCATAACACTTTGCGGTGTTCCAACGGCGCGAATACCGCCGCGCGGACTTCCGCAAAAACAATTGGAAGCGATGATGATATCATGACAGCCTTCCAGCGGTTCATTGCCCATAGGCACAAACAGATTCATGTCAACCCCCTTGGGGCTGTCCTCGCAACGATTGCAGAAAATACGGATGAAAGAAGCAACGCCGCCAAAGGCGATGTTTCCCGTATCAGAATCGGAAAACCAGTTGTCATAAAGAGAACCATCGGTGCCGGTGAGATATAGACTCCAACCTTTGCTGAAACACAGCATCGAATGATGCACAGAAAAACCGCGCACGTATTGGAAACGGACGGAGTCGCCGGAAAAATGACCGATGCGGCAGCCGTCAATTTTAATTTGATCTTCGCGCTGATCAAAATCGTCACGGTGGATATAAAGGCCGTGTATATCTTTTCCCAAGCGGCGACCGTCGATAGCAATGCCTTTTAAGTGCGTACCGTATGCATGCGTCATATCAAAGCAGCAGGTGGCATGCTCCTGATTCAATGTAATGATGGTACCGTGATAACCGTCAAAGGAACTCCAATTCCATGTATATGTGCCACTAATGGTGATGCCTGCCGGAATACGCAATTCACCCACATACCATCGGCCGGATGGAATGGTGACAACACCGCCCACTTTTGCTGCCTCATCCATCGCTTTTTGAAACGCATCTGTGCTGTCGACCGTGGGATCAGGCAGGGCGCCGAATGCCGTAACCGGAAAAACTGTCTGTTTCATCGTTGTTTACCGTATCCTTTCCTGCTTGTCCGTTTACCAATGCTTCCAACCGTCTTGCGCTGCGGCGGGAGCACCGAGGTTGTTTTCATAACAGTCGTATCCATTGTGTCCGCCCATGTCCAAGAAAGCGGATTGCGTCATGGCACCATCCATGGTATTGTTGGTGCAAACGTGCGCCCATGTGTACGCATGCGTAATGGCATAAGCCGGATTTTGTGTGCCGCCCAAAAATGTATTGGAAAGGAACGTACAATTGAGTTGCGAATTGAAATGCACGTGACAATTGTCCTTGCCCAATTCTGCAATATCTGTTGCGTTGTCACAAAAGAGATTGCCGACCAGTGCGTTACAGTTGCCAACCTGTCCGCGGTGTGTGACCACCAAGCCCGGACCACGGTTGCCAATATAGGAATTTCCCATAAAATGCACAACGTGTCCGCTCCGGTATTCCATGCCCGGTCCATCATTGTATTCAAATCTATTTCCGGTCATGGTGGCGGCATTGAATGATTGTCCCATCAACCCACCTTTTCCGTTGTAAGAAAAGGTATCATCGGTGATAAAAATATCTGCACCGTTGAGCCACACACCCCAACCGTCGTTGCGGGTAAACAGACAGTGACGGATACTGTCACACCACATGCTTTCAATGGACAAGCCATCTCCCGAAAAATCAGAAATCCGGCAGCTTTCCAAGTGCATGGTGTCTTCCACACGACTGCGTTTGTTGTGCCAACGAATACCGATGACATCGTTTCCCAGGTGCCGTCCTTCCAAACAAAGTCCGTGAATGACCGCGCCATAGCAATCACCCGCGTCAATCAGACACGTATCTTGTGGTGCCCCCCGAAACAACAAACGAGCGCCTGCCGGTGTTTCTACATTCCATGCGGACTGCCCGAAAATGGCGCAGCCCTGATACATATTGATTTGTCCGCAAAGATAAGTTCCCGCGGGAACATAAACGGCGCCTTCGCACTCTCTTATTGCATCGAGTGCTTCTTGAAAGGCGTGCGTGTCGTCATGGATACCGTCTCCCACGGCGCCAAATGTTCGTACGTTGACGGTGGTTTCATAGCGATCGTCTTGTTGTGTTGTGGGCTGCATTTCCATATGCTCTTTCCTCATGTTTTAGGTGATCACAGCAATCATATTGCATGATTGCCGGATCATATCCGTTTTGTCTATATGGCTGTACGTAAGGTTTTTATATATTCATGATAGAATATAATAAGATTTATTCGATGTTATATTCTGTCTTCCCGTCAGTACGGAAATCATCGTACCATGCCGCGTGTTTTGCTGCCTGGTGCATGGCGTTGGAAGTAACCGTGGCGTGGTCGGCGTGAGCAATCCAAAAACCAAATTCTGCAAAAAGCGCAGGATCGGAAACACTGCAGGTGTTTGCCATGACGCTCAGACTGTTTACATACCGAATTTCCATCTGCCCGTGTGGTGCAGGGAGATCCGTTTGTGTGTCATGATTGGGTTCATCCGGTTGGTTGGGTGCGGCATTGTCTGAAAAGGTGGAACCGGTGATGCTGATTCCCTCACTGATTTTTTCTGGTTGTGCGCACAACGAGAGCCCACATAGTGCATTTGCTTCGTAGCTGTTGGCATGCAATTGCAATCCACGCGCCGCGGTGATATTGACACCGTTTGTTTGATTGTGATCAAATCGACAGCCGATCAAGTGGGACAAGGTAATCTCACCCGAAGAAAAGCCGTCGTTACGGTTATAACAGGCGCGATTGTCGATAAATTGCAGATCGCAACCGTCAAAATGCACACCGCAGTGATTGTTGTGAAACATGCAATGATGGATTGCCGCTTTGTTTACATTCACCAAATGGATGCCGTCACCGGAAAATCCGGTACATTTGACATCTTCAATATGAAAATAATCGGTGGTTTCTTCTTTTTTATCGTATTCAGCAAAAATACCATGCACACATTCGCCTATCTCTTCTCCGCGCAACGTCAGTCCGCAGATCACGGCTCCTTTGGCATTGGTCAGATCAATCAGGCAGACTGCATTCGGATCACATGCCAACAATACAGAGCCTCCCTCTGTATCACGTGTGTAAGAGGCAAGCCCGCACAGGGACACATGTGCCGGAATGTGCAGTTCTCGCACGGCATATCTTCCGGCGGGAACAACGACATGCTCCCCTGTTTTTTCCGCTGCCAACAGGGCGTTTTGAAATGCTTCTGTGTCATCGTGCACACCGTCTCCCAAAGCGCCGTGCGACAAAACGGAAATACCGGTTGTAAAGTCTGTATTCATGGGTTTTGCTCCTTTTATTTCAGTCAATTTATTATATCGAATTTGTAGGTACCTGTCAAGCGTTTGGTACCTTTTTACAACTTATACAAACGTACGTGGGCAAATATTTTGTGGCGCAAGAATGATACCTTGCGTTTGAAAAAGAGGTATGGTACAATAAAAATATCTGAAAACATACAGACGAAGAAAGAATCAAACCGTGCGTTTGGAGAAAGGTGTTATGCGCATACAATGTGTTGGGATTATTGCGGAATATGATCCATTTCACCGGGGACATGCTTATCAGATACAAATGCTTAGACGAATTGCGCCTGACGCTGCCGTCGTTGTGGCGCTGGGGGGAAATCTTACGCAACGTGGGATGCCCGCGATGTTTGAGGCTTATGATCGTGCGAAAATGGCACTGGTCGGCGGCGCGGATTTGGTGCTGTCATTGCCGTTTCCGTTTTCCTGTGCGTCTGCCTCCTGGTTTGCTACCGCCGGCGTGGAGATTTTGGCGCGCAGCGGTGTATGCGATGCGCTTTGTTTTGGCAGCGAATGCGGCGATGTATCGTTGCTTTCCAAACATGCCAAGCGTCTGGACGATCCGTCTTTTTCCAAGGCATTGCGAGAAGCGCGGGACATACACCGTAACATAGGGTTGCCGGCCCTGCAACAGGCGGTGTATCATTCCTGTTACGGTGAACTGCTGCCAACACAGCCAAACGACATGCTGGGAATTGAGTATTTGCGTGCCTTGCACCGTCTCTGTGCACCGCTTACCCCGATTGCCATTCAGCGGCACGGCAATTATCATGACACAGGGGAAGCATCAAACAGTAAAGATGGCTTTGCCAGCGCCGGTTTGATTCGCCGTTGGTTGTCATCAAACGATGCTGAAAAAACGCGGCAGGCAGAACAAGCTGTGTTGCCTTGCATCATTCCACTTTTGCGTGCGTGCAAGCGCGCCGATCTTGCTTATGCAGAGGCAGCCGTGTTGTGGAAGCTTTCACAAATGCGCGGGGAAGAGATTGATATATTATGCGATATACCGCGCGGTACCGGTGAACGGATCATATCATCTGCAAAACGCAGCGCCGACTTTTCACAATTGGTACAAACAGCGGCAGCAAAACAATTTACCACGGCACGTATGCGGCGGATGCTTTGGTATGCATTTTTTGGTGTACAGGCGGCGCAAATGGAACAAGGCTGTGCACAAACGTCTTTGCTGGGAGCCAACGCGCGCGGGTGTCTGTTGTTGCGACAAATACGCAAACACGGACAGCTGCAAGTATTTTCCCGTCCGGCAAAAGGGGATGGGGCACTGCGTGCGTTGGGACGAAACGTAGATGCGTTTTATGCACTCTTGCGGGGAGAATCCCCGCACACAGCGCTTTGCCGCAAGCCGTATATGGTACAAGAAAACGGTTTGGATTCATTGAATGAAAGATGAATAGAAAAAACATCGCCGATGCCATCAGGCATCGGCGATGTTTTTTCTTTACATGTATTCCGCATTTGTGGTAGCTCTGCCGCAAACAATGGTCAAGTTGCCGTTGCGTGTGCGGAGCTGATCGATAAATTCTTTTTCTTTCTTTTCATCTTTGAGACGAATGTCATAGGTCACATCGTACATACTGCCCAAATTGGTGGTGCGTACACGGATCATATTCGCGGCGTATGTATATTGATCAAAAATATCTTCGAAAACAGTGGAATAGTCTGTATTTTCCGGCATCATAATGCGCAGTTCGCGATAATGGGAATGACGCTTTTCTCCAAACGGCGTGAAAACGATGATCAGATAAATTCCGCACATGACGATGGCAAATGCGAGTCCGACAAAAGCGAATCCCATACCGCAAGCAATTCCGGCTGCTGTGGCCAAAAAGATGAGCACGATGTCCTTTGCGGACCCTTTGGCAGAACGGAAACGAATAAGTGTAAACGTACCTGCAACCGCAACACCGGCGCCGAGGTTTCCGCTGACCATCAGAATCATCATGCCGACCACAGAGGGAAGTAAAACGAGTGCGGTGGCAAAGTTTTTGGTTGTTCCTCCTTGTACCAGGTAACATGTTGCCACAAGAAATCCTACCAAAATGGCAACACCAAAAGAGATCAGAAGTCCCGGCAATTGAAATCCGCCTGTCGATGTGGCAGTACGAATTAAATTGGAAAAGAGAAAATCAAACATGTTTGGGCAAGTCCTTTCATCTGTTCAAACGGTCAAATAAACGGGAGCATACTTGCGGTTGCATGGGTGTCAATGTACAAGTATCACATCGGTATCATATGAAATGTGCGTCTGGTTTCGGTATATAGAGAACGGTTATTTAAAACACAGTCTCAATAATCGTGCATAAACAATTGAAGCATATGATGCTCTTCTTTGTATATGTTACCGTATTTAGAAAAAGAATGGGGATAAATCTCCAACTCGGAAAGCAATCGTGCCATCCACAACGGCATCGCACCGCCGGCTTTGATTTCCATTAACCGGTAGCAACACATATGGAGTGGATGTGCATCTGCAAGTCCGTCGCCAAGCGAGAGACGTTCTCGGCGGTAACAAATATCGCGATCAAACGTCACACGGAACGAAGGATCTTCGATACCATAGAGTGCCGTTCGTTTGTAAGCGATCATGAGCATGGGAGCAACTGAATATTTTTCCATAAAATAATCAATTTCCGACAAAATTTGTTCTTGTCCGATTCCCACAGGGCGGATGCCGCGCAACAGATAATCTTCTTGCTGTTTCAGCGTCATCACGGCACGCCGTTTGTATACGACACCGTCATATTTCTTTTTGATTTCCACATACACCTTGTCCTCCGGTCCCGGAACACCGTAGCTGCGGACACGGAGCTTTTCTTTGTATGCGGCTTCTCGCGGCCGGTCAATGGAGAGACTGATCAGGGAACTTTGCGGTGTATCGTAATACACATTGCAAATCTGAGATTCCCCGTACTGATCCACGCGCATGTGTGTTTCCAATTGCCGACGCAAAGCTTCGTATTTTTCAGCGGATACGGGATATTTTTTCTCTATGCGCCGAAACGTATTGTGAAACGCCGCTGCCATCACCCGTCTCCTTTTTGATATCTTAATAATTATGTGCAATGCCGCGTGATGATCTCATTGTGTGAGACTTTCATACAAACATACGACAGCATAACACCAAAACATGTCTATATTGTGAATAATCGAAAAATATTCCTATTTTCCGTGTCCTTCATGCGATGCATGCGCGGGGACTGTTTTGCTTTAATCCAATTGTAAAATCGACTCGTCGATGACCTGTGTTGCCTGCTGACGCAGCGAGGAAAGGGTGACATTGGCGGTTCCGCCGGCGCGGGCACCGTGTTTTTGCGCCATTTCTTCTGTATAATCCCGCAGCAAATAGACACCGAATGAATGACGGTTATCTGCATTGCTCGCATACACGCCTTCATAATGAATGACCGTGGGGGTTAGTTTTACATTGTTGATGGAAACGGTGTCACCCTGTTTAACGATATCAAAGGTGAACAGTCCGCCAACCAGATTCCCCAGATCCAACATACCGCCGAAAAAGTTGCCCAGCGAATATGCCACAAGTGTTTGGTGCCCGTTTGTACCGTCAAGCCATTCAATGGGCATCAGGGTGTGAGAATGCATGCCCAGAACAACATCCACATTTTGTGCTGCAAGGACTTTTGCCCAGTTTTGCATCTGTGCGGTGGGTTGTGTGATGTTTTCCTCGCCCCAGTGCATCGATACAATCACGACGTCAGCGACTTGGCGCGCAAGTGAGACCTGACGAGAAATGGTTTCTTCATCGGGGAAGGGAAGAATAAAATCGTTAGACAACACGGCGGAGGCATTTGGGTCGTTCACAAACGTGGTATAAGAGAGAAACGCCAGTTTGATACCGTTGCATTCCCGTACACGGATTTGGTCGTAATCCTGCTGTGTATAGCCGCCAATGACAGTATAATTTGCATCTTGATTGACAAAGCACGCTGTTGTTTGCGACAATCCAGACGCGCCCTTGTCGGTCATATGATTGTTGGCAAGGTTGATGACATCAAATCCTACGTCGCCCAAATTTTCGGCAATCGACGCGGGGGCATTGAACGTGGGATATCCGCTTGGGGACAGGTCCGGAGCAACCGGGCCTTCCTGGTTGATGTAAGCAACATCTGCGTTGGCAATTTCCTCTGCCACTCCCTCATACATGGGGGTGAAAAGATACTCTCCGTCTCCTCTTTGACGGGCATCGGCATAGATGTCGTCATGAATAATGTTGTCTCCCACGGCCAAAAAGTGCACGGTATGGTTGTTGTCTTCACTGGGGGCGGGCGCAGTGTTCTCTGTATCCGTTGTGGCACCGGGATTTGGCTCACCGCCGGTGGGCTGATCCGGGTCATTTTGGGAGGTGTTGCGCCGAAAGTCGACGATCACAACACACAAAAGTACAACGATGACCAGTGCCAAGAACAGAGAGATCAAACGCAACACGCGCTTCTCCCGCTTCCAACGACGGTCCATGGCGCGCAAGCGTTGTGCAGTGGTATTTTGGTTTTGTCGACGGGGCTCTTGATTCATTTGGGTATACCGGTTCCTTTCCATTCCAAATAGCGAAAAGGGTTACATCGTAAAAACAAACGCTGTTTGCAAAGAAGTCGTAATTGCTGAATATGGTAATATCATTTACCAGCGATGCGAAAAAAATCAACAGCGTGACAAGTAAGGATAAAATGAATGATGCGGTTGCAGCTTACACATCTGTTTGATAAGGAATGTGTTGGGCAATTTCTTTCCAATTGCGATATTCACCCACGGCACATAATCCGGACATGGCTGCCCCGACGGCAGCCTCTTCGCGGTTTTTGGAAAAACGAATGGGGGACCCAAACCGCTGTTCCATGCAATGGCGCAGTGCCTGATTGCGTCGCAAACCATTGCCGGAGCCGACAAACTGTTTGAAGTCGATGTTTGCTGAGGTGTAAAGCGTATAGAGCTCATCTGTCATGCCCCACAGCATTGCCCAACAGAGATCGCGCGCGGTGAAGTTATCTTCCGACAGCCCCAAAATCCGGGCACGTAACGAGGGATCGGTTCGTGTGCCGGAGAAGCGCGGGTCAATACGGACGGTGGTACCGTGTGGTGTTTTTAGCATTTCATCCATCGCCGGATAAAGATTTTCCGGGCGTGTACCGGTTGCCATTTGTACTACATCCGCAAAAAAGTGCTCCAGAATGGCGAATGCCCTGCCGCCGCACAAAGAGGATCCGACCAAAATATAGTCCTCCCCGCACAACGGGCGCGTCTCCAACAATTCTGTTTTGCAATAGCCTTGAACAGGGATAGAGATTTGGCTGCCGGTTCCCACGTTGATCAGCGCGCACGACTCTCCCGCTGTTCCCAAAAAACTTGCCTGGTTGTCGCCGATTGCCACGCAGACCGGCGTATCATGATACGTGCCGATCACGCGAAAATCGTTTACGACATTTGGCAAACGGTCGTTATGGACCAAAAAGCGGTGTGTCTGCGCGTCATATGCACCAAAACTTGCTGCATCGGATGTGTGGATCAAGGGGGCGTGGTTTTGGCACATCCGCATGACGATGTAATCGTGAATGGTACAGAACGTGACAGCCTGCGGCGCAATTAAACCATGCTCTTCGTTATACAGATCGGTGACAAGACCGAAACCTGTTGCACCATGTAACCGGTCTGCATAAGTGACGCCGTTTTCGTCTGTTTCGTTGCCGCGACCGTCCTGCCAGGTATACAAAGGACTACACGGCGCCCCGTGCTGATCCAAATAGACAATGCCATGCATCTGTCCTGTGACACCGATCACACCGATCGTTTTTTCATCGTACAAAACGTCAAGCAGCGCATCGATTTGTGCGGTGATTTTTGCCACATCTTGTTCTTTGGCAAACGGAGCGGTAGGGGGCAAAAATGAGTCGTTTTTGCGATTTTCCACGCGCAGAACGGTTCCGCTTTGCGCGTCCAGTACAACACCGCAAATACTTGTGGTTCCAATGTCGATGCCTAATGCTTGCATGATATCTTATGTCTCCTGTTGCTGTTTGATATAAGGCGAAAAGACGATGTGACGGACTGATTTTGTATCCATGGCTATGTGGTGGAAAAATCGGTGCGGTTACCCCCCACTTTTTTCCATGAATTTTATGGTAACATCGTCCATGGACAGATATAGGGTGTTTTCCGTTGTGCCGTCTGCATAAGTGGTAACACCCGTATTGGCGTATCCTGTTTTTCCATTACAGGAAATATCATAAATGATTCCGTCTGGATTTTTTTGTAATATTTTGTATGTGATATTTTGCTGTTCTCCGGTATCTTCATTTGTCAAGGTGATCATATCATCGGATACACGCAACTGCATATCGAACGGTGTCGCCGAGGGATAAGACGCCATGTCGTTTTCACGACATGCGACAACGTTTTCTTGTTCCATCATGAGCACAAATTCCCAATCGTGATCTTGTATCTCGACACTGCGTATCGTTTCCGGCTTTCTGAAAACGTTTGTGAAAAGCAGCGTAACCACCAAGATGAGAAAGACTGCTGCGGATAAGATGATCGGAACAAATCGGTTTTTGGTTTGAATCGCAGACATGTTGCTCCTTTTCATTCGTCCTGACATGGGTACACAATGGTTGCATATTTCAGTCAAATGTTCCATATCAGTATAGCAAAGCCGGGAAAAAAAGTCAAGTTGTCCCGCTTTGACGGGAGGGTAAATGTAACAAAACAAAATACTGATTGTTGTGTATTCAAAATTGTACTGAACATTGGTAGGATTATGCAAAAAAGAAAAGAAAAATATCAAAAAAAGTCATCATCTATTGCAAAGTATGAGAGAAGATGATATACTTTTTATAACAACGAATCTTTGTTTTCACAAAGGAGGATTTTTTCATGTTTTGTCCCAATTGCGGTAATACGCTCCCTGACGATGCCAAATTCTGTCCGTCTTGCGGTCAACAAATCGGATCTACTGCGCAACAATCGTCCACATCGGAACAGACGCAACCAAACAACGCTTCTACTTACGCGCAAAACAACACACAAACCCAAACACCCAATGCGCAGACATATGCGCAAAACACACAAACACCGGGCGGCTTTCAAAATACCGTGGCGCAAACATTTTCACAGGCACAACCGACCGGCCAGCCGATGAAGTGGTTCAAGTTTCTCATCTATTTTGGATTATTTGCAGGCGCGTTGCTCAATTTGATCAGTGGTATTATCCAGCTCACGGGCAGACAATACGGTGAGAACAAAGAGTTGGTTTATTATGTTTTTGCTGATATGAAGACCCTTGATTTGATTTTTGGGATTTTGTTGATATTCTTGGCAGTATTCGGTGTGTATACCCGCTTTCAGCTGTCTTCCTATCGGCGCAGCGGTCCGACGTGCCTCAACGTGCTTTACATTGCAAATATCATACTCTCTCTTGCGTATCTGATTGCAGCAAGCGCATTGACGCAGATCAATATTGTAGAACTCGGCGGGGCAAGCATGATTACCAGTCTTGTTGTTTCAATTTGTATGGTTGTGGTCAACACCATTTATTTCAAAAAACGCAGCCAGCTGTTTGTGAAATGATAGATGTACGCAGATAACATATCACAAAAAAGAATGGTGCACGGATCAAAGTGAAAATTTTTTCACACGCATGTTTTGTTTGAATCTGATAACGACAAAAAGACCTGAAACATTTGTTTCAGGTCTTTTTTTTGAAAGAGGATCCGCGTGATGTTTGGCGAGGTTCTGTATCAAACAACTGGTTACATAATACCGATTTCAGTTGTTTTTAGATCATTTACTTGAGCATGTCTGAAACCACGCCGGCCACTGCATCCAATGCTTGCTGCAATTTTTCCGGTTGTTTGATGCCGGCTGTTGCCGTGTCGGGACGGCCACCGCCACCGCCACCGGCGATGGTTGCTGTGGCACGTACAATGTTTCCGGCATGTGCGCCAGCCTGTACGGCGGCTTTTCCGGCGGCACAAACCAAGTTGTATTTATCACCTGCATGAACGCTGAGTAACACCACAATATCGTCATGTGCGGCTTTGAGTTCGTCGGTAATGGTTCGCACCGCATCAAGCTGCAATCCCTCGGTTTGTTGCGCAATGACACGCACGCTGCCCACTTGTACGGCTTTTTGCATGAGTGCATCGCTTTGAGAAGCTGCGATTTTTGCGTTCAGTGCTTCTACTTCGTGCTTGGTTGTCCGCAATTCTTCGGAGAGTTGATGGGCACGCGTCGCAATATCGTGCGGGTTTGCGCTTTTCAGTTCTTTGGCTGTTTGCAGAATCAACGCTTTGTCTTCGTTCAGAAGCTGCAAGACGCCAAGCCCTGTGACGCCCTCAATACGGCGCACACCGGCGGCGACGGAAGATTCGGCAGTGATTTTAAACAAGCCGATCTGTGCTGTGTTAGAGACATGGGTACCGCCGCAGAGTTCGGTGGAAAAATCGCCCATGCGCACCATACGTACCACTTTGCCGTATTTTTCGCCAAACAGTGCCATGGCTCCGCTCTTTTGTGCCGTTTCCATATCGGTCTGGGTTGTAGTGACTGTATTACCAACCAAAATGTTGGCGTTGACCAGAGATTCCACGCGTGACAGTTCTTCGTCACTTAGTGCTTGAACATGCGTAAAGTCGAATCGGACACGTTCATCATCCACGTAAGACCCTGCCTGTTGTACGTGTGTGCCCAACACCTTGCGCAGTGCTGCCTGCAAAAGGTGACAAGCGGAGTGGTTGCGGCGAATGGCTTCGCGTGTTTCGTCGTTGATATCTGCGATGACAGAATCTCCGACCTGCAACACACCACTTACCACTGTACATAAATGCAGATAAATGCCGTCACGTTTTTGCGTATCCTGCACGTTGAGTAGAGTGGTGTCGTTTTGGGTATAGATGGTACCTTTGTCGCCTACCTGGCCGCCGCTCTCACCGTAAAACGGTGTACGATCCAGAACTACCGTACAGGTTCCCTCACTGACCATATCGGCCGCTTCGTCATCCACAAAAATTGCCAATACTTTCGCGGGAGAACGATAATCGGTGTATCCGGTAAAGACGGTTTTAGGCAGATCATGCAGCTTGGATTTGGAATTGTCGCTCCAACCGGAAATATCAGCACGTGCGGCACGCGCGCGTTGTTTTTGGGCCTGCATCAGACGTGTAAATGTCGTTTCGTCGACTGCCAATCCTTTTTCTCCGGCAATTTCACGCGTGAGATCGATGGGGAATCCAAACGTATCATACAGCTTGAATACCTCTTCACCGGAAATGGTATCTGCGTGATCGGACAATGCGCCGCGGATCAAGTCGGATAGAATCGAGAGGCCGGCATCAATGGTTGCGTCAAACCGTTCTTCTTCCAGGGTAATGACTTTTTTGATATAATCCGCTTTTTCTCCCAGCTCCGGATATGCCTCGATGTTTTGCGCAATGACCACATCGCACACTTCCTGCAAAAAGGTGCGGTTGATATTCAACAGTTTGCCATGTCTTGCAGCGCGGCGCAGAATTCGGCGCAATACATATCCCCGCCCTTCATTGGAGGGTACCACGCCATCACAGATCATAAATGTGGCGCTGCGCACATGGTCGGTGATCACACGGATCGAGACGTCGCTGTCCTCATGGTGACCATAATTCACGCCGCTGATTTCAACGACCTTATCCAAAATCTTGCGCGTGGTGTCGACTTCGAACATATTATCAACGCCCTGCATGACACACGCCAGACGATCCAACCCCATGCCGGTATCAATGTTTTTCTGTTTGAGTTCCTCATATTTTCCGTTCCCCAAATTGTTAAATTGGGAAAAGACATTGTTCCAGATCTCCATGAAACGATCGCAGTCGCAACCCGGTTTGCAATCCGGCTTGCCGCATCCGTATTTCTCGCCGCGATCGAAATAGATCTCCGAACACGGGCCGCACGGGCCTGTCCCATGTTCCCAAAAGTTGTCTTCTTTTCCCAGACGGATGATGCGTTCCTCCGGGATACCGATCAGGTCGTGCCAGATATCGTGCGCTTCTTCATCCTCTTGATAAATGCTGGGCCAAAGAAGGTCTTTCGGAATTTCCATTACTTCCGTCAGAAATTCCCATGCCCAGGTAATCGCTTCTTTCTTAAAATAATCACCGAAAGAAAAATTGCCCAGCATCTCAAAATACGTTCCATGCCGTGCGGTCTTTCCCACACGCTCCAAATCCGGCGTGCGGATACATTTTTGGCAGGTGCATACACGCGTGCGCGGCGGCGTTTCTTCTCCTGTAAAATATTTTTTCATCGGTGCCATGCCCGAATTGATCAGTAACAAGGATTTGTCACCTTTGGGCACCAGCGGGAAACTGGGGAGGCGCAAATGTCCCTTGCTCTCAAAAAAAGATAGAAATTTTTCACGGATTTCATTCAAACCCATCCACTGCATCGGTCGTATCGTTCCTTTCTGTTACCGCGGTATCACCGCGGATCAATTTCTTGTTTTTTGGAAAAAACATACGGAAAAAAAGCGGTTCTTGCCGTTTGATTCTCGTGTTTTTACGACGAAAAAACGAAATATACCAATTTATTATAGCATTGCCCTGTGTCTGTGTCAACCGCTTTTTTTGCATGGAAAGTGAGTGTGGAAAGCGCGCGCCTGTTGTAGAAACAGCCACTTTTTCCTCTTTTTTGTCCTTTGTTATTATTTTTGAAAAAAATCGATGATGCTATTGCAAATGATAGGGGATGTGTGGTATACTAAACACAAATATATGTTTCATCAGTCACTGATCAAATGCGATGAAAAAGTGCGCCTTTTTTGCATGAAACCGTCAAGAGAGTTTTCGTCATGGGCTGTAAGCGAAAACACGGGGGCAAAAACGGCATTTCCCTTTGGAGCTGCGGCGGGGTAAATACATTGTCATATTTGCTTTTGCCGACGGGTCGTTCCGTTACAAACGTTGAGTGCTTTTGTCGTGTATGTTCGGCAAAAGAACACGGGTGGTACCGCGAAGGCATATGGCGCTTTCGTCCTGTGATGGACGAAAGCGCTTTTTTGTTTTCCTCCTTTTCGTTTGGGGAATGCAAATGGGCGGAGGCGGTTTTGTGGCATTTGATTGATCTTGTTTTCCTGGCTGTTTCATATTTTAGCACCCAAGGTGCGCGCTGTTTGTTTTACCGAACGGGCGGTGCGGGGGGTGTCATCATTGCCGTATTTGCGGCGGAACGGAGAGTATCATGAAAGAACGACTGCAAAAAATCTGCGCCGAGGCATTGGAGCAAATTAAGACAGAAGATGATCTGGAACAAATCCGCATCCGATATCTTGGCAAAAAAGGTGAGCTGACAGCGGTGCTTCGCGGCATGGGTCAGCTTAGCGCAGAGGAACGTCCTGTTGTGGGACAACTGGCCAATGAAGTGCGTGCGCGCATAGAAAACGCCTTGCAAGAAAAGGCAGAGGCGCTCAAAGAAGCGGCTCTGACGCATCGCTTGCAGGCGGAACGTGTGGATGTCACCGCCCCCGGCAAACCGTGTAAGATCGGGCACCGCCATCCGTTGGCAAAGGTAGAGGCGGAATTGAGCGATATTTTTCTTTCCATGGGATATACCATTGTGGAAGGGCCGGAAGTGGAATATGACTATTACAATTTCCAGGCGCTCAACATTCCACCCAACCATCCCGCGCGCGATACGCAGGATACCTTTTATATTACGGACAATATCCTTTTGCGTTCCCAAACCTCGTCGGTGCAGGCACGTGTCATGCAACATTCCAAGCCGCCGATTCGTGTGATTTCTCCCGGGCGTGTGTATCGTTCTGATGCGGTGGATGCAACACACTCCCCACTGTTTCGTCAGATGGAGGGACTGGTCGTTGACCGGGGCATTACGATGGGCGATTTGAAAGGAACACTGGAGCTGGTGGCGAAAAAAATGTTTGGGGAATCAACACGGATTCGTTTCCGTCCGCATCATTTTCCGTTTACCGAGCCAAGTGCCGAGGTGGATGTTTCGTGTTTTGTTTGCGGCGGGAGTGGCTGCCGGCTTTGCAAAAACGAGGGATGGATTGAGATTTTGGGCGCCGGTATGGTGCATCCAAACGTTTTGAGAGAGTGCGGCATCGATCCCGAGATCTATTCCGGTTTTGCCTTTGGTATGGGAATTGAACGGATTCAGATGTTGAAATACCATTTGAGTGATATGCGTTATCTGTATGAAAACGATGTTCGTTTTCTGAGACAGTTCTGAGAAAGAGGAGGGAAGAAACGTGAATTTATCCATGCAATGGCTGCGTGATTTTTGTGATTGCAGCGATATTGATCCGAAACATTTTGCCGACGTGATGACGGATACCGGTTCCAAAGTGGAAAGTGTCACCATGCGCGGTGCAGATATCGAAAACGTACGGGTGGGCAAAGTTTTGGAAATGGCGCGCCATCCCGACTCAGACCACTTGTGGATTTGTCAGGTCGATTGCGGTGAGAGCACGAACCGCCAGATTGTGACCGGTGCGCAGAATGTACATGTGGGAGACATGGTTCCTGTTGCAATCCCGCCGGCAAAGTTGCCGGGAAATGTGGTGATCAAAGACGGCAAATTGCGCGGCGTGGAATCGAAGGGAATGATGTGTTCCATCGGTGAGTTGTCGTTAACCACACATGAAATGCCGGATGCTGTTACCGATGGTATTTTGATTTTGCATGAGCCGTGTAAACCGGGAGATGATATTTGCGACGTTTTGATGTTGCGCGACACCGTTGTGGAATTTGAAATTACCTCCAACCGTGCGGATTGTCTGTGTGTGATTGGCCTTGCGCGCGAAGCGGCCGCATCGTTTGATCGACCGCTGTGCATTCCTACCCCAAAGGTGGAACATACGGTGGGTGACATTTCGGATCATTTTCGCGTGACGGTACAAGATGCGGCACTGTGCCCGCGTTATACGGCGATGGCTGTGAGAAATGTCAAAATTGCACCGTCGCCCTTGTGGATGCGGATGCGTCTTGCGGCTGCCGGTGTGCGCCCGATCAACAACATTGTCGATATTACAAACTATGTCATGCTGGAATACGGTCAACCGATGCACGCCTTTGATGCGGTTTGCTTGGATGGCAATGAAATTGTGGTGCGCCGCGCCGGTGACAGAGAAGTGTTCCGCACCTTGGATCACACGGACCGGGAATTGGATGCCGATATGTTGGTCATTGCCGATGAGAAAAAGCCGGTCGCTTTGGCAGGTATCATGGGCGGTGAAAACAGCGAGATCACGGATAACACCCAAACCGTTATTTTCGAAAGTGCGTGCTTTGACGGCGGAAGTGTGCGCCAAACTGCAAAAAAACTGGGAATGCGTACCGAAGCAAGTGCGCGGTTTGAAAAAGGGACGGATCCCGAAAACACGGTGCCTGCCGTACAACGGGCTTGTGAATTGGTACAAGAACTTGGCGCCGGCGAGGTTGTCGGGGGTATGATCGATGTCTATCCTGTAAAACATCAGCCTGTTGTTTTGCCGCTGGAAGTGGAGCGGATCAATCGTTTCTTAGGTGTCTCTTTGGATGAAACAGAAATGATTTCCATCTTGGAGAAATTACACTTTACCGTAAAAGATGGGATGATCACCGTTCCCTCGTTCCGCTTGGATATTGGGTGTATGAATGATGTTGCGGAGGAGATTATCCGCATCTATGGTTACAACCGTATTACATCCACACAGTTTTCCATGCCGGCACTGGGCGCCGGACTTACGCCGATACAGAAATACCGCGCCCTTACGGCACAGACGCTTTGTGCGATGGGGTTGGACGAGATTATGACGTTTACCTTCATTTCGCCAAAATGGTATGATAAAATCGGCATGCCCGCGGATGATGCGCGCCGTACCTCTGTGCGTATTTCCAATCCCTTGGGAGAGGACACGTCGATTATGCGCACCACGGCCTTGCCCTCACTGTTGGAGGTTCTTGCCACCAATCATAGCCGCCACGATGAACCTGTGGGTGTATGGGAATTGGCACGTGTGTATCTGCCGCGCACGCCCGGTACTGTGACAAATGATCGCGGTTTGCAGGGAACACTGCCGGATGAACGGAACCATATCACCATGGGCATGTATGAAAACGGTGATTTTTACACGATGAAAGGGATGGTTGAAGCGCTCATGACCCGCTGTGGCATCCGGGAGCCGTTGTTTGTTGCCAATCGTGTGGGTGCGACCTTCCATCCGGGCAGATGTGCAGATGTTTACAGCGGAGAGACCTATCTGGGAACATTTGGACAAATTCATCCCACTGTGGCGCAACGATACGGTTTTGATTGTGAGGTCTATGCGGCAGAGTTTGACTTGGTTACCATGTGGGATATTTGTGAGTTGGAAAAGGCATACGTCCCGCTGCCCAAATTCCCGGCTGTCACGCGAGATTTGGCGTTTGTATGCGACGAAGATCTGGCTGTGGGTGATATTGAAAACGTGATGAAGAAAGGCGGCGGCAAGCTGCTGGAATCGGTACGTCTGTTTGATATATATCGCGGCACACAAATTGGAGAGGGGAAAAAGTCTGTGGCATTTAATCTTTCTTTCCGTGCACCCGATCGAACACTGACCGATGAAGAGGCGGATCAGGCGACCAAAAAAGTTCTGTCCCTCTTACAGCAAGAATTGGGGCTGACCTTGCGTAGTTGATTTCACATGTAACCCCTCTCACACGGAATATACACCATGGGAGAGGGGTATGCTGTTTGTTTCTTTTTGATACAAACAGATGTTATCATGTATATCTGAAAACAAAGAGAGCGAATCAAGATGAAGATCAACGGATTTCAAAAAATGACAATGTTGGACTTTCCCGATAAACTGGCATGTACGGTGTTCACACCCGGATGTAATTGGCGATGCCCGTTTTGCCACAATGCAAGGCTGGTGACGCATATTGAAGCGGCGGATGCATGGGAAGAACAAGAAATTTTTTCCTATTTAAAAAAGCGCCAGGGAGTTTTGGAGGGCGTTTGTATCACCGGCGGAGAACCGCTGATGCAGCCGGATTTGCCCGCATTCCTTGAGAAAATCAAGGCCTTGGGTTTTTTGGTAAAAGTGGACACCAACGGCACATTCCCGGATCGTTTGGAACATCTTTTGGCGAGTGGGAACGTGGACTATGTGGCAATGGATATCAAAAATGCGCCGGAAAAATATGCGCAAACGGTCGGTTGTCCGGTTGAGATGGATCGGATCAATCAGAGTATTACGCTACTCAAAGAAGGTGGGGTGCCTTTTGAATTTCGTACCACGGTAGTACGAGAACTGCATACCATGGAAGATTTATTGTCGATCGGTGCTTGGATTGCTGGCAGTGAGCCGTACTATTTGCAATCATTTACAGATAGCGGGGACTTGATCGGGCAAGGTTATACTTCTCCCACACCGGAATTTTTGCACCAAGTGGCAGACGCGTTGCGTCCCATGTTGCCGCAAATCCAATTGCGCGGTGTTTGAATGTGATTTCATAATAAGAATGTTTTCACGGCACAAAACACAGCGTCGATACGCGCCCGCCTGTCCGATTTGTGGATATTTGATCGGACGGGCGGGGGCTTTTTTGTTATACCGGTTGTTTGCCTGGTTTGATATTTTGTCTGATTGAACATGATATTGATATATCAAAAGAGCTGGGTCTGTTTGATGATTTGAAAATAGATAGAAAATTGTGATCTTCCTTGCCAACGCAATGATTATTACAATTTGTCTTCATTGATCTTTGAAATTCCAATGTATTTTCCATATAAAAACGAACCGTTTGGCTTACCCAAACGGTTCGTTTTTTTTTGAAAGTGATGAGGAGATTGTCGCGTTTGTAAATGAGTTTGCACAGAGCATAACGTTTATTTTTATCAGGATTGTTATCCCATTTTGACCTGAACTTGATAGGTACTGCCGTTTCCTGCACCTTGCAGTACTTGACTGTCAATGATGTTACCATTGACGCGCATCTCTTTGACGCCCTTACAAACGTGTGCTGTGTTGTCCACCTCGATAATATAGGTATCACCGCGGAATTTTCGTGTGACGGTAAATCCGTCCATGGTACTGGGAATACAGGGATCGATCTTTAATCCGTCATATTCCGGCATGACACCCAAAATGTAACGCGATACATTGTAAAATGTCCATGCTGCCGTACCGGTTAACCAGGAGTTTTTGGCTTCCCCAAAATTGGGTGCGTCTTTACCTGCGATCATTTGAGAATAAACATACGGTTCGGTGCGGTGGATATCGCTGATGGGTTCCAGATAAGCGGGACAAGTTTTGCGGTAAACCTCAAATGCTTCATTTCCCCGGCCGATCATGGTTTCTGCAATCGAAATCCACGGATTGTTATGGCAGAAAATACCGGCGTTTTCTTTGTAACCGGGGGGATAGGAGGAAATTTCTCCCAATTCCAGATGATAACGGGTGTAAGCGGGTTGATTTAAGACAATGCCATATTTGGTATCCAAATATTTGTGCACACTGTCCAGCGCTTTTTGCGCGCGGCCGTCTTCGATACCGGAACCGCCAATGATACAAAATCCTTGGGATTCAATAAAGATTTTGCCCTCTTCACATTCATGGGAACCAATTTTTTTGCCGTATGCATCATATGCACGGACAAACCAGTCGCCATCCCAACCCGCGTTGTCAATCGCGTGCCGCATGTTTTCCAATTCCTTTTTTGCGCGAAGGACTTCTTCGTTTTGTCCCTTTTGCTCACAGAAATAGATATAATCCGGGGCAATGGCGCAGAACATACCGGCGATAAAGACAGATTCGGCAACGCCGCTTTCAAAGTTTGCCGTGGTTTGGAACGATTCACCGGGGGTTGCGGAGAAACAGTTGAGATTCAGACAGTCATTCCAGTCTGCGCGTCCAATGAGGGGCAGACCGTGGGGGCCGAGATTATTGCACACGTGGTCAAAGCATTTCTTCAGGTGGGACATCATGCTGTCAGCGACAGACATGTCACAATCGTAGGCGACGATTTCATCCAATATGGAGAGATCCCCGGTTTCTTTGACATATGCAGCGACACCGAAAATCAACCACAAAGGATCATCGTTAAACCCGGAACCGACGTCTGTATTGCCTTTTTTTGTGAGAGGTTGGTACTGATGGTAGGCACTACCGTCTTGCATTAAGGTGGCGGCGATATCCAAAATGCGTTGACGGGCGCGTTGGGGGATCAAATGTACAAATCCCAATAAATCCTGGGAAGAATCTCTGAATCCCATACCGCGTCCGATGCCGCTTTCAAAGTAGGATGCGGAACGCGACATATTGAATGTGACCATGCATTGATACTGGTTCCACGTATTGACCATTCGGTTCAGCTTTTCATCCGCGGAGGTTACTTGATAGGTAGAGAGCAGGTCGGTCCAATATGTTTTGAGTTTTTGCAATGCATGTTGTACCTGTTCATCTGTTTGGAATTGTTCCAGCAGAGCTTTTGCCGGCGCTTTGTTGATAACGCCGGGTGCCTCCCATTTCTTCTCGACTGGGTTTTCGCAGTAACCCAAAACAAAGATCAGCGTTTTCTCTTCTCCCGGTTGTAACGTCAAATTGATCTGATGCGCGCCGATGGGGGCCCAACCGGAGGCGACGGAGTTGCGGCAGGCGCCCTCGAAGACAGCGTTGGGATGATCAAATCCTTGATAGAGTCCCAAAAATGTTTCCCGATCGGTGTCAAAGCCGTCGATGGGACAATTGACATGGAAGAGAGCATAGTGATTGCGGCGTTCCCGGTATTCTGTTTTATGATAGATGGTAGACCCGATCACTTCTACTTCGCCGATGGAAAAATTGCGCTGAAAATTCGTCTGGTCGTCCCATGCATTCCAAAGGCAGAATTCCACAAACGAAAACAATTTCAGTGATTTTGGTGCGTCGGAGATATTATGTAGGCGGATACGATGCACCTCGCACGTAGCGCCTAGCGGAACAAAGGATGTTTGTTCCGCACGCAATCCCCGCACCTCAGAAGAAATGACGGTATAGCCCAGTCCGTGGCGGCAGGTATAATTTGTCATATCTGCTTTCACCGGCATCCATCCGGGCGTAAATACCCCTTCGCCGTCATTGATGTAAAAATAACGGCCGCCGGCATCGGTGGGGACGTTGTTGTAGCGGTAGCGTGTCAGACGCAGCATGCGCGCGTCCTTATAAAAGCAGTAACCGCCACTGGTGTTAGAGATTAGGGAAAAGAACTCCTCTGTCCCCAGGTAATTGATCCAGGGGTAGGGCGTATCGGGGCGTGTGATGACATATTCTCGCGCGGTATCGTCAAAATGTCCGTATTGCATCATTTGATTCCTCGTTCCTTTTTGGAGTGTTTGGCGTGTTTTTTGCCTTGTGTTTTCTTGTAACATCAATGGATTTTTGCATAGAAGATATCAACGTATCTCTGTGGGTGTAACGATCATACACATTGTAAAAGTGTTTTTATTATATCGAAATTTCGTTTAAAAGTCAATCGGGCAAGCCGGTTCAATCATAAAAAAGAATGGATTTCATTTTTTATGATATTTTTTGAAAATATGCTAACCTTTTGCTTGTTTTTTGGACTATATAAATAGAAATATTTTGTGATTTTTGTTCAAGGCAAAATAACATAAAAATAAAAATATATATTGAAAATAAGAATTGTTTTTTCATTCTTTTCCTTTCGATAAATAATAATAATAAAAAACTAAAAAATATAACAATAATCAACAAATTGTGTTGACATTTTGATCGAAATATTGTAATATATAAACGTGAGTATTGTGAACAAACAAATAATAATATAATAATATCTTAAAAATTTTATATATAACACAGAAAGTGTTATATATTATAAAAATATCACATGGCGTGTTATAAAAGATGCATCATGGGGTTTTATCTCTGATTTTTAAGGAACACAAAAATGAAACAATTCGAAATGAAGAGAACAACGATTCAAAATATGAAAATCATGATAATAGAAAAATCAACGGCAAGGAAAGGTATATCAAAGAAAGGAGGGAACGGCATGCATCAGAATCTACATTTTAAACGCGAACCATCGATGTTTTGCGATGCGTTACAGCGAGCTGTGTCGTCACAGCTACAAACACGATTAGATCATAGCTTTTTTAGAGGTGACAAAAATTTCGAAAATTGTGGGTGCCATGGAATTACTACAAACGCAGGAGGCGTTTGCAATTAGTAAGTGGAAATTCGTTGATATGGGGAAAATACATCATAGATGGCAATATCGTTCCCATCATTTTGTTGGATACATCAAAAAGAAAAGTAAAAGAGTTTGATTCCTTGCCTGAAACATTGCAACGGGAAAACAGAATATGCGGGAGGAAAAACAAGGCAAGACGATGATGGTGGAGAAGACGTCTGTTTTCTGTCGTTGTTTGAGACATCCAACTTGAAGATCTAAAAAAAGAACTCCTGATATCAACATTAGACGACCAGGACGCTGCACATGTGAGGAGGTCAACAATCATAATATGAAAGAATATAATTTTACGGCGAATCGAAAATACACACTGTTTGACTTTGTGCGGTTTGGATTTTTGTTTCAGCCGGTATACGCGTTTTTGCTTTTACTTCTACAAATCATTCAGTCGGTGTTGCCGTCGTTGCAAGTATTTATCACAGCAGATTTTGTAGATACTGCCATCGCAGTATTACGTGGGCAACAACCGCGCAACGATATCTATGTTTATCTTTTGACATTGCTTGGCGTACAGCTGTACAGCTATACATCAAATTTTATCAAAGATTTTGTCACCATACGCTTTCGCCAGGCAGCGGAACGCAGGATTCGTACTGCGGTGGTGAAAAAGCGTGCGTCCTTGAAATATCGCTACATCGAGGACAACGACACATGGGAATTGATGCAGCGAATCGGGAATGACCCAACGACGCCATTTATCACAAATTTTATGGGGATGATCGGTTGGCTTTCTACACCCCTTACCATCGTGTCATCCCTGACAGCGATTGGCACACAGGTTTGGTGGATGGTGCCGTATTTGGTGGTTCTTTCCATTCCTTTTATGATTTTGTCATTTAAACGTGGTAAAACACTTTATGAAGATCGCAAAGAGCTGCAAAAAATTTGGCGACGTGCAAATTACTACAGCCGTACAATCGTTGATAAAGGATGTACTGAAGAACGTGGGGTGTTTTCATTTGCAAAGCGAATTTTGGATAAATGGGAAGCGCTGTATCACAAGGGAATCAATGAAAATTTCAAGCTGACGCTGAAATTACAAAACCGCGGGCACTTCATTGCCATTGGTACCTCTATCGTTACACTTTCCGCAACGTTATTGCTGTGCTTACCGTTGGGAAGCGGCGCGATTACGCTGGGTATGTTTATTTCTATGAACGGCCTGTTAGGTCAAGCATTTAACGTGTTAGGTAGTTCTGTTCCAAATTTGTTTTTGGATCAGGGGAGTTATCAGGGCTTCTTGAAAGATTATCATGATTTCTGCGCACTGGAGGACGAGGAGGGTGCTTTGGAAATTCCGGATCATACTGATACGCCCGCGTTTGAAACGCTGGAATTTCGAAATGTTTGCTTTACCTATCCGGGGACAGAAAAACAGATTTTGAAGGACTTTTGCATGACGATTCGCCAAGGGCGGCATTATGCGATCGTCGGACAAAACGGTGCCGGGAAGACCACAGTGACAAAGCTGCTGCTCGGATTATACGAACCGGATTCCGGCGAGATTTTACTTAATGGTAAGCCACTGCACGATTACCCTTATGCCAAACGTAAGGCTTTGTTTAGCGCGGTGTTCCAAGATTTTGGTTCTTATGCATTGAGTTTTGCAGAAAATATCAAGATGGGTGATCTGTCGCGTGATGACGATGAGGACATGAAACATATTGTGCAGCAGTTGGATATGACAAAGCTGGTGGAGAAACTCCCGCAAGGGTATAATACAGAGCTGGGGACGATCATGCCGGATTCTGTTAACATCTCCGGCGGGGAATGGCAGCGCTTGGCGATTGCGCGCTGCGTTTATCACCATGCGCCGTTGCAAATTCTGGATGAGCCGACGGCTTCCCTCGATCCTGTGGCGGAAAGCCGCATCTACCAGATGTTTGGAGAAATCAGCCGGGGAACCGCCACCATCTTTATCACGCACCGGTTAGGTGCGGCAAAACTTTCAGACGAGGTGCTTGTGATTGACGACGGACGTGTGGTGGAATGTGGCTCGCACCGGGAACTGATGCGCAAGCATGGCAAGTATTACGAGATGTTTGAGGCGCAAAGGAGCTGGTATCAATGAAGAATGACAAAAAACAAAAACAGCGCAAGGACAAAGGGGAACATGGCGAAAAAAGGAATCTCAGTACGTTTGCGCTGTGCCGTTTTGTTTTTCCCCGCGTATTCCGGCGCGCGCCGGTTATTACTACCATTATTTTGTTGGTTCCCATCTATTACAGCTTGACCAGTGGTTTTTCTACGATTATTACCGAAAAATTGGTTGCCGGTGCAGAGCGGTTTGCTGCCGACGGCGTACTCACTGGGGTACTGGTCGCCTTGGCATGGTCGTTAGGCTTGGCGGTTTTGTCACGTCTGATGCCGGTGTTTCAGAACATCCTTTGGTTGCGCTTTGGTCACAAAGTAGAGGTGGGCTTTTTTCGTGATGCACTTGAAAAAATTGCCGTGACAGAGCCGATTTCTTTTACCAATACTGAATCCTTGGATGAGATGGACAAAGCACTTCAAGGAATGAATAACATTTATAATCTACCTTTTCAAATTTCTGAGCTATTCACGTATTCTATTCCATACTTAATCTTTATGAGCATATATTTATTGCTCATGTATCCGCCGCTGGTAATCAGTATATTCTTGGTATTTATCCCGGCATTGTTTGGGAACCTATTGAAACGGAAAATTGCCACGGATTTGGAGGAACAGATTGCACCATTTCGTCGGTCGTTTGGTTATTATGAATCAACAATCGTGGGGCGAGATTTGTACAAGGAAAATCGTATCTTGGGTAATTATCGGCTGTTGCGTGGTCGTCATTTGATGACGTTACGTAAGATGCAAGGTCCCCAGAAAAAGGAGTACATGAAAGGCAAGCGGCTCAATCTGACACTGGATATTTGTTCGTACGGTGGATATACGGCAGTGCTCTTGCTGCTATTCTATGCACTGCTGTGGGGGCACATCGGTGTGGCACAGTTTTCTGCTGTTTTTCTTTCGATCGGTAATTTATATGGTGCAATGAATAATATGATCAGCATACGGTTAGGCGACATTGCATCAGACAATGCGACGATGTCCAATTATGTGCGTTTTGTCCAGACACCTTCTGTGCGCGGTAACGAAACAACACCGCCGGCACCGACAGATATTACATTTGACAATGTATCGTTTCAATATCCACAGACCGAAGTGCCTGCACTGCAGCATATCAGTTTCACATTAAAGAAAGGTGAAACACTTGCCATTGTCGGAGAAAACGGAGCCGGAAAATCCACGTTGATTCGTTTGTTGTCCGGTCTATATTTACCGCAATCGGGAGACGTGACCTATGGCGGGAGAAGTAGCGTAGAATGGCCGTTGTCTGTGTTGACACGCGGAACATCTGCGGTGTTTCAACAGTATCAAAAATATCAGATGACGCTGCGCGAAAATGTGGAAATCAGTGACTGGGATAAGTCGATGTCCGATGAATCCATGCATGAACTATTGGTACAATGCGGTTTGAATGAAAACAATGCTGAATTTCCCAATGGACTGGAAACAATGCTTTCCCGTGAATTCGACGGTGTGGATGTTTCCGGTGGACAGTGGCAGCGCATTGCCATTGCGCGTGGATATTATCGTGATCACTGGCTGATTATTATGGATGAACCGACTGCGGCGATTGACCCGTTTGAAGAGAGTCGTATTTACCATATGTTTGCTGACTTGGCAAAGGAAAAAACAGCTGTTTTGGTCACGCATCGTTTGGGTTCTGTTCGTTTGGCAGACCGAATTTTGGTACTGAAAAACGGTGAGCTCGTGCAAATCGGTACGCATGATGAATTGGTGAACACGCCAGGAGAATATCAACGACTGTGGAAAGCACAAAGCCAATGGTATGAGGAGAATGAAGAAACGACAGGTGAAGCAGAAACGCCTGAAGATGTACAGTAAAATTAAGCATTTAGGCATGTACGTTTCATTTGAAAAATAAGCACATAAAAAACAACACGCAGTTTACTGCGTGTTGTTTTTGTTTATTGAGACAGCTATTTAAGATAATGTAATGCGCGGCAGGGCAGCAATGATGATACTGAAGTGATGCTGAAAGTCCTATTGATGGTATAAAATGATCAAGATATAATATCGGTTGCAGCGACAGGATTTGAATCAGTTACGGTAGCAGCAGGTGCCGTTGTTTCAACGGGAGTGGTGTCGGTTGGTGTATCATTGTCAGAAACACTTTCGGTTGCGCTTTCCGGCAATGTTTGTTCTGTTTCTGCCGGTGAGGTTTGTACCGTTTCTTCCGTTCCATCTGTGGTATTGTCAATCGTACTATCTTCCGTGTTCTGAACCGATTGGGTATTTTGTACCGGTTGTGTGCTCTGCTGTGGTTCCAAAGGTTCTTGTGTCTGAGAAACATCCGTGGTTTCATTTATTCCGGTTGGATCCGTATATGAAATGGCACTGTCTGTACCGATCAACGTCTCTTCGGCACTGCCCGCATAAGTACCCCATTGCGGCAAAACCGTAAAGGATACCGTTTGTGCAGAGGTAACGGTGAGCGTAAAGGTAAACTGTTCTCCGGAACGCAGCTGCACGGTGTGATACGTATCACTACCCAGAGTAAGTGTGCAATAACCGCCGTATGTCTGTGCATTGCCGGTGCCGGTCAACGTAACAGCATACGTTCCATTTGACAAAGCAAATTGCTTCTCTGACTGCGGTTGTTCTTCCACTTGGGTTGTCGTGTTTGTGACTGCCACACTGACATCAAATCTTGCCGCGGACAAGGTGTTGACACTGCTGGAGGCAGAGTCGGAAAACCATGCCCATGTCAGTCCTGCAAGACAGATCATGCAAAGCACGATACCGAGAACGGACGAAAAGATCATACCGGAAAAGGATCTGTCGTCCACACGTTCCTGCTTTGTAATTTTGGAATAGGATTTCAGTCGTATCATAACATCCTCCTGCCCGAATGATTAGGTACTCCGACGCCTGTTGGTTTTGGTGTGGTTTTCCGCGAGCGGCCGGTAAGCAAAAATATATTTAATATGGTAAAAAACATTGTTTGCAAACAGGCACGGTCGTTATTCTTGTGCATCGGTGATCGTTTGAGACGGTGAGACAAGATACCACACGGCACCATCAGAAGTGGTTGTTGTGGTCAAAGTGGAATCGGGCGATACCAGATTAACCGTTTGTATCGTGTGATCCGGCATTTGTACCGCACACTGTGTGGGGTCAAATCCGAGGAAACTTCCTTTGTAAATGGTTACGGCATTTGGTGTTGCCAAAGCGCTCTCAATCGTCATTTGGCCGGAATAAGTGCCTCCGTTGGCGGCCAGTTGCGTATTGATGAGATGGATCGCTCCGTTGTAGACACCATCATTGATGGTGAAATACTTATTTTCTATTTTGATGTCTGCATCCGTTGTTACGCGTGTGAAGACATATGTCTCGTGTGTATCAGAAGAAAGGGTAACGCCTTGATCGGATATCAGTATTACATCTTCCAGTGTCACGTTGATTCCGTCTTGACTGCATGCAATGGCATTGGCATTGCCCAGTACCAAAGTTCCGTTTTTAATGGTTACATCTGCCGAGAGATTGAGCCAATCTGCAGTCAGTTGATGGCCGCCCAAATCAATTACAGAGGGATTTTCTACATTGAGATACGTGTAAGTCTCTGTCTGATCCGTGTAGCGCTGCGCTTCCATATTTTTGGACAGCTTCGCTTTTCCTTCTTCTTTCAGCAGACGGTTAAGTTCTGTGCCGTTACCGGCTTCTCCCGGAAATTGCGCTTCTTGATCATAATCGGTACCGAATCCGTCGCTTTCATATCCATACTGCTTTGCCACAACGGTAATCTGAAAACGACCAATGGTCAGCCCCTGATATTCGTTGCCCAGCGTTTTTGGCATGTGGCCTTCAATTTGCAGCTGTTCGGAACGACCGGTACTTCCGCTTTGTCCCGCCGGTAAAATAACACCCTCATACGCATCAAGCGGCTGGCCGTTGACAGTAAATGTGATGACATCTAACAGCGTTTTGCCGTCAGATGTTTGTGTAGCTTCTTCGGCGTCCACTTTGATCTGAAACATCAGTGCCAAATTTCCTTGATTGGCTACATACATCGGATCGGACACAAACGTCATGCCGGGTTCCATGATCAGATCTGTACTGCCGTCTGTCATATGAAATACAGCTTGTTTTCCGACAATGGATTCGTTGTTTTCGTTGACCAAATCCACTTGCAGAGAGCCTGCCTGAATGGTATTGACCCCGGAGGTTACACTGTCTGTGAACCAAGCGTAAGTGGTTCCCAGAAAAGTAAGACAACAGAGCAGTAGTGAACTGATGCTGGTGATTAGAACTTGTTTTGTGTATCGACGATGGCTCATATCGCAGTTTCGCCTCCTGAAATTGCAAGAATAGATAAATGACGAGTCGATAGTTTCATTGACACCACACGATCAATTCAAACCGAAAAGGGACATAGATCGTTTTAATGTGATATTTCATGTGATGCACTTTGAAATGTTCCGTTATTACAGCGCTCTTTCATAAGCGGCGTGTTTGTTCGTTTATATTTTTACGTAAGATTATGATCAGATGTGACGGTATCGGTATCTGTTGTACCGTTGGCCGTGTCAACATTCGCTGTCTTATTTGCACCGGCGCCCTCTGATTTTGTTGGGTCTTCTGAATCAGCGGACGCATGTTGCGATGACATTTGTGCTTTTAATGCTTGTAACTCTTGCAGCATTTTCATGGATTCAGCGCGTTGCGCTTCGATTTGTTCACGTTCTTGCTGCAACTCAGCTTTCTGTTCGTTTTTATATCGACGAAACAGACGAATACAATTCAGTCCTTGAATTAAAATCAACAGCATAAACGGCAACAGAATGCAACAGATATATCCGGGTGTCGTTTTCAAAAACTGAAAGAATGTACCGACATTGGGAAGATGTGCCACATATTTTCCGTTGACAAACGGATAGGTCACGATGGTCTCATCGTCTGTATCGGTGGTCGTACCGTATGTGACAAATCCGGGTTCCCCGTTGGCGTCGGTGGTCAGGCGACGGATCTTGTGAGTAACGATCTCGCCGTAATTTGAGGAATTTTGGGAAGTGTAGGAGATGATATCCCCTTCTTTGAGCGTTGCGGGATCGACTTCTTTGACAATAACCAAGTCACCGGCGTCAAAGTCTGTTGCACTCATGGAGTCTGACAAGACGATAAAAGCCTTGTATCCAAACAGATCACGGTCATTGCGGTCAAATGTTGCCGCCGAAACGATGGTAAAAATCATCATGCCTACCGCGACAATCACCAGCAAAATGACAACAATGGTTTTGACAATACTCAACGCTTTTTTCATATTTCGTTCCTTTATTTCACTTCATACGAATTGATTGGTTACTCCATACGGAGATAAAAGGATCATCGATGGTTTCGTTAGAAAATCGGATAATGGTTACAGACAATTGGTCTTGTCTGAGATCAAGTGTGCGGATGCACACACGATATCATTCAAATACGCGATCGGGATTATTTTTGGTTTGTACCGCGTCTGCACATAAATCAAAGGAAAGTGTCAAGTCTTGTGCTTGATTTCCGGTTTCTTCCGGGAAGTGGAAATACGCTGTGAGTGTGCGGCGCTCGCCGATTTTCAGCACGTCATCAGCAGCAATGACATTTTTGCGGCTGAGACTTTCCGCTGTGCCCTCAAACAGCACACGGTCACCATCCTGAATGCGAATCTGCAATACGTCGGAGAGCCCTCCGCTCACATTTTCAAAGTACAGTTTGTAATAAACGTCCCATGTGCCATCGTTTTCAATAAAGAAATCTTTTTTGACGGTCATACCGGGTTCAAACAGAAATTCGTCAGCGGTAATGATGGGCTTGCCGTCGTTAAGGTTGATATCAATGGTGCCTGTGTGAAACAAGTTGTTTTCCACGGAGACCATGGAAAAAATGAGTGCAAACGTGGAGATGCACAGACAAACGGCGAGCAAAATGACTGTCAAGATGCTGCCCGTCAATTTTTTGGAAGTATTAGTGCTCATGTTGCTCCCCCTTTTTACGTTTTGCTAAAATGACGACCACGACAAAGAGACAGCAGGCAACGGCACAGATGCCGATCCACATGCCAATATGGGTGGTATTGCCGGTTGGCGGCACGAGATTTTCGGTCTCTTCTACCCACCAATCAAAATCGGCAAGCAGTGTTTTGTTCATATACTCATTACCGACACTCGTATCCAGCCAAGCGGTGATTTCATAATATAATTCGCTTTGTGTTTTTTCACTTGCGGATAATTCGTATGTCAGGGCAGCAGGCATGTCCTTCATCAGGCCTTCATACAGCGTTTCACCTGTTGTTGACAACACCACCCGGCATTGCAACACTTCCGCCAGTTTTTCACTGCCGGGTTGCACATCTGCATGAAAACGAACGGTCACATCTCCCTTGTGTGAGACGCGCACGCAGTAATATTTTGTTTCTGTGTCGCCCGGGAACAGATTGTCTGCCGCGAACGGTACATTGTCAGAGGGCTGATTTTGATACAATTCAACGGTGTTTGCTGTGGATTTGACTGTGTCGGAGACGGTGCTTTCCACAGGCACAGACGTTGAAGACGCGGAGCTAAGTTGCGTCATGGTATCAAAAGCAGGCGCTGCGCCCAAAGAAGAAACCGTGGTGCGCTGCGCGCTTGTTGTACGAAGAGACAACGTGGAAGACACTGTGGTATCTCGGCTGTCTACGGTCTCTTCTTTGGCAGCAATGCGGTTGTTCTCTACCACGACAGACTGCATATCCGCTTGTACAAAATGATTGTACAATAGTGCAGCAACAAGTCCCGCAAGGCTGAGGGCAAGTAGAACAGACAGTACAACGACTGCAGTTTTGAGTTTTTTGATGTTCTGTATTTCCTCCATTTGATATGCCTCCTGTGGAAGTCATTTTGATGGCGGCAAGCTGCCATAAACGAAAGATAATCAATGGTATATTTCTTCCGACCGGCATTGTTTGCACTCATTGGCCTTTTATGCACAGTCGGTTATGTAACACATATATTCCTATATAAATATATCATATCATGTTTTTTCTTTTCTGTCAATCAAAAACGACGAAAAGAGTACTTATTTAAAAATATTTATGTCCACGGAAAAATGGATTGTTCATCCTTTTGTTTTTGTTGTTTTTTGAGAGTGCAATACGTATCCGTTTACAGTATCAATTTGTCATAAAAGTTGTGTGGACAGGGGGTACAGCACATATCGATGGTCAAATGAAAAAGCCGTTATGCAATCTTTTTTTTCTTTTACATCCCTTTGGGCGACCATGGTTGACATGGGGAGAGCATCGGGCACCGTGTGTGGAGCCCGATGCGATCGTTTCCATATGATATTTTGAAGAGCAAATCAAATTAGTAGTGAAAATATTTGTAAAAGACTGGATATGCATTTAGAAATTGTTGTAGGGTTGTACGCTGGGTAGAACCGGGGTCATGAATGGTAAAGCTGCTTGCCGACAACGTGTTCCCGCCGGTAAATCCGGTAATCACAACCCAATGCTGTTTGCCTGCAGAAGTTTTTGCGCCGAAAAGAACCGGTTTGCCGCTTTGCAACAGCGTGTAAATTTTACTCAGATAAGCGCTGCTGCTGGCAATGGTCGTGTAATGAGAAGGCCAGTAGAGATTACCGGAGGACGTGTAAGTCAGCTGTTTGGACATCACGTTAGGATAAATCGTTGTTCCTGTACGGTAAGATTCCATCATGGCAACGGCTGTGGTAGCACATCCGATTTGTGCAATGGTTTTACCCGATGAACCGATGAGGGTGTTTGCCCAGCGGCTATCCGTTTGTTTGAAATTGGGTACGCTCAGCGTAATTTTTGCGTAAGTTACAGCGGAACTGGAAGACAAATATTGTGCGCTGACGTATCCGGTTTTTGTTCCATGATACAGAATCCGACGCCAGTCACCTGAGGCGGAAAGAACAACCACGGTCTCGCCTCGATACAAACTGTCCACACGTGCATAAGAGGTAGATGCCCCACTTCTGACATTCAAACTTCCGGACTGAATTTGTACGGTGGCAGCATAGGAGGAAATTTGTGTGATATAATTGGCGTGGCAATATCCATATCCGTCCTTTGCATAACGTATGTACCACCAAGACCCGGATTTTGACAACAGGGTGATATAGCTGCCTTTATACAACGATGCTACGACAGATGCACCGGTGGAGGCGGCACTGCGAACATTCAGGGATCCGCTTGATACTGCAACCGTTCCGGCACGCGGAGAAGTCGTGGATGCTTGTGTCTGTATGGGCAAGACAAACATGCTGCATACAAAAAGAAATGATAAGATAAGAGATGTCACTTTTTTCATTGTTTTCACCTCATTTGTTACAAATGTGCCCGCCGCATATAAATGATGATCTCAATTTTTGAAACGTCGACAACATGTCGGCGAGCGGTGGGTGGATAGGGGTATGCGACAAAACCATTTCGTTCGCCGCGGCGATATTGTACCACAGAAAACGAATGCTGTGAAGACATCAAAAGTTGTCAATTTTTTGGAAAAAAATGGAAAGTTCAAATAAGATTGCATCTTTTACGTATGTTTGAAAAATCGCTTGACATTCGCAACGTCTTTTCGTATAATATGAAGCGGACTAAGATGCATGGTCATCAAAATCAATCAAAATGGATTGTCTGAAAACCGTACATCAGGATATATAAATTCGCATGAGTTTGCGGATGTGACAGAAACGATGTCGGGTGCGCCAGGTTATTATATCAATAACCGGACGCTTTTTTTGTCGCTGCTTTTTTTGTTCTTGCGCAAACAAACATATGTGCAAATAGTTGCAAAAATATCCATACATTACATTTTCTGGAAAAATGTTTTCACTATGAACATCAGGAGGACCAAAGTCATTTTATGAGTTCTACCGCTCTTTTTGCTCGAACCAATCCGCTGAAATTGTTTTTTCTTGCTGCGATTCCGGGTGCTGTCAGCATGCTTTTTTCGGCATTGTATCAAACATTTGACGGGATGTTTGTCGGACAGTTTGTGGGTCGCACCGCTTTTGCCGCAATCAACCTTGCCATGCCGTTTGTGATTATCAATTTTTCTCTTGCAGATTTGATCGGCGTGGGATCCTCTGTTTCCATTTCCATCGCTCTGGGCAGAAAGCAGCGTGAGGAGGCCAACAATATTTTCACCTGTGCCTGTCTGATGATTGTAAGCACCGGTATCTTGATTGGCGGATTGTTGTATGTGCTGGCCCCGACATTGATCGCACTGATGGGGGCGCAAGGGCAATATGCGGTGTTTGCGGTACAGTACATTCGCGTATACGCACTTTGTTCACCGGTGACGACAATTATTTTTGCGCTGGATAATTATCTGCGCATCTGTGGTTATATCCGTGGCAGTATGATGATGAATATCGGTATGTCCGTACTCAGTGCGGGACTGGAATGGTTATTTCTGGGCGTGTTTGGTTTTCATATTGGGGCGGCAGCATTGGCAACGTGCAGCGGAATTTTTGTTTGCGTATGTTGTGCGATGATTCCTTTTATTCGCGGAAAATCCACGCTTCGTTTTTGCATTCCCAGGTTTCACGCGCGAATGATTCGTCAGATTGTGTCCTGCGGATTGCCTAATTTTCTGAACAATATCGCAGGTCGTATCGCTTCCATACTCATGAATGTTGTTTTGGTACGTTTGGGTGGCGCCGATGCGGTATCGATCTATGGTGTGTTGATGTACACCGATGGCTTTGTTCAGCCGTTGCTATACGGTACTTGTGATTCCTTGCAGCCTGCAATCGGTTATAACTGGGGTGCGCAAAAGTATTCTCGTGTACGCGCCATTGAGCGTTGTTGTTATGTTGCAGCTGCCGTGATTTCTCTTTCGGCGCTGGCGGTGATCGTCTTGTGCCCCGGATTTATTACGCGGTTGTTTTTACCCGATGCCACATCGCTTGTGGCAAATACTACGGCGCACGCACTTCGTCTGTTCAGTCTGACGTATTTGACACGGTGGTTTTCCTTTGCGACGCAGAGCTATATGTTGGCCATTGAAAAATATCTGCCGGCGTCTCTGATTTCCATTTCAACGGCACTGCTGTTTCCGGCGCTGCTGCTTGTTTTACTATGGCCGCTGAAATTGACGGGCATTTGGCTCAATTTTGCACTTTCTTCTCTGTTGGCGGCAATGTTATCTCTCTTTGTTCTTTTGCGTCAACGGCGGCTTTTATCGCAGCCGGATGGGAGCGATCATATGGAGAGGGAACCGGTGTGCAGTGGTGAAATATGATTGTTTTACAACAACACCCCCGAACCATTGTTCGGGGGTGTTGTTGTAATGTGAAACGGGCACGTATTTGTTGCATTTGTTATCAATGACAGAAAAAAGAAAAGAGCCCAACGCAAGAATCTGCTTGGGGCTCTCATCTGGCGGAGAGAAAGGGATTCGAACCCTTGAAGCGCTATCAACGCTTACACGATTTCCAGTCGTGCGCCTTAGACCAGCTCAGCCATCTCTCCGTGCTGTATTTGCTCTGACCAAAACATTATATCATTTATTATTTGCCTTGTCAAGCAAAAAATGCATATTTTTAATAGAAAAACAAAATGTCAAACATGAAAAAAGCGTGCGCGGTGTCATAATACTGACGATTGCTACTGTCCATGGTTGTGTTATACTGTCCTTATTGTATATTCCATATCAACAGCCAAATTACCTAAATATGAATGCAACACAAAAAAATAAATCTGTGAAGTTTTGATATATGCATTGAAAAAAGTACAATCGTTGACAAAATATTGCTTTGGTGATACCATGTATGTCATGAAAGGAGGGGGAAAGAATGGAGAAATCTAACAAAAAAGGGAATCAATATGTGACAAATGCACAATACAACGAGTCACTTGAGAAAATTGCCAAACTAATTGAATCAGAAACAGGCGATAAAAAAGCCGCTGATATTGTCAGAAGTGCCAAAACAGATGGCGCAACCGATAACAGCAACGGCAAAGACAGTCCGAACGAGGACTAAAACAAAAGGCTAACCGTCAAATAACTTACAATCCCGGTTAGCCAATCACAAGAGAAATAAACATACAGTGGCGGTATTCTCCGCCGATGTTATCTCTTACTTTCTATGTTATCACTATGGCGAAAAAAAGTCAATACCATATCACAAAAAGTGATGTTTCCCTTGTTACTGGAAGTTAGAGAAGAAACATACAAAAACAAAAATGCGCTACAATATACACGGTTTGGCATATTGTAGCGCATTTCTTTCAGATTTTTCAAATTTTGTAAATACGTTCATCAAAATATACAAACAAGAAGAACCAATCAAATGCATGATTCTTTGCATTTACAAGATGCTGTGTGATGCTATGACATTGGTGATATCTCTGCAACGTCCGGATCAATGAGGCTTAAATCCACTTTTCTGGTCACCACATCGACGTGCTGAAGACGAACATGTACCCGATTTCCTGGTATAAAACGTTGTTTGCCGCATTGCAGGCAAAGCTGCGTTTCGTCAAATTGGGCGATTCCCGGCAAGGACTGCGTGCTGACCAATCCCTCGCAACCATTGTAAAAATCCACAAAGAAACCAAACGAGGCAACTCCTGTGATGATGCCCTCAAAACATTCCCCGATATGGTGCTGCAAATAAAGCACCTGATACAATGCATCCATTTCCCACTCGATACGCTGGGCGTTGATTTCGCATTCGCTTGACTGCGTGGCTGCTTTGGAGGCATAGGACGCAAGCATTTGCAATGCCTTTGTATCATGATGCAAGACTGCTTTGATGATGCGGTGCGTGACCAGATCCGGGTACCGTCTGATCGGAGAGGTAAAATGACAATAACAATCAATGGCAAGGCCGAAATGCGGCGATTGTTTGGCGCTGTAGTTTGCTTTGGCAAGGGTACGCAACATGACATGACTGACGCACGCACCCAACTCTTGTTCGTTCGCACACTGCAACAGTTCTTGCATGGCTTTTGGCGACACGTGCTCCGGTGTGATTCCTTTTGTGGGCAGATGTAACTGATGCGCGAATAACAACAGCGTTTGCAGTTTGTCAGACGGTGGGGTATCGTGGACGCGATACACGCATGGGATCCCCAGATCATGGAGTTTTGTTGCGACAGCTTCGTTGGCACACAGCATAAATTGTTCGATCATACGTTCTGCGGTGCCGCGATGACGCAAATGAATATCCGCCACCTCTCCTTGTGCGTCAAACACGATGAGGGGTTCTTCTGTGTCCAGCGTCAATGCGCCTCGCTGTTCGCTTTTTTTCAGAAGAATTTTATACAAACGCAACATCTGCGGTAAACAATCCGGGAACAGTACGGCGTATTTTTTGTAATACGGAGAAGCTTCTGCATTTTCTAACACGTCGTTGACTTCTGTATAGACACCGCGCACGGCGGATCGAATGACGGATTCTTCCAGCGAACAATCCAAAATATTGCCGTCTGCATCCAATCGAATGAATGCAGAGAGCGCATAGCGATCTTTTTCGGCATTGAGGGAACAGGCGCCGTTTGACAGGGATTGAGGCAGCATGGGGATCACATGGTCACCAAAATAAATGCTTGTCCCACGCAAAAATGCCTCCCTGTCTGTTTCACAGCCTTGGGTGACATACGTGCTTACATCGGCAATGTGTACACCCAGTAAAAACCCATTTGGCAAAACGGAAATGGAAACGGCATCATCTAAATCTTTGGCATCTGCGCCGTCAATGGTGAAAATCAAGGTATTTCTCAAGTCTTTGCGCCGGTCGGTTTTGATTTCTGCTGCTGCGTGTGTTTGCGCTTCCTGTATTTGCGCCGGGCTGAATGCTGTGCGTACATGATATTCGTCTAAAATGGCTGCTTCATTGGCCGCACGGCTGGATGCCGGACCGTACGTTTCGGTCAAGATACCGCGGTAAAAACGATCTTTCGCACTGGGATATGCGGTAATCTGTACTTTCACTTTATCTCCTGCATTGGCATCGCTTTTTTCATTTTTGGAAAGGACAACGATGTTGTTGATTTTTGGGTCATCCGGAATCACAAACCGCTGCATGCGTCTTTGAGATTTGCTCGGTTGTATTTGCAAAGTGCCAACCAACGTTTGTGTGGCACGTGTCTGTATGGAACAAATCAGGGCGATATAGTCACCCATGTGCTTGCCCGGGTGACGGTCTTTTTGCAATATGGCGGTTACCCGATCGCCATCCATGGCGCCCATGGTCGCATTGGCGGGGACAAAATAGTCTTGCTGTTTCTTGTCTGTTGTTGTCTGATCGATTGGTGTCTGATGGAACGGGTCGGCTGTTGGTTCTTTTTCATCGGGACAGAAAAAACCATAGCCGTGCGCGGTTGCGCCAAACGTGCCGTACAGCAGTTCTTCTGCCGTATGCGCGGGGGGAGTATCCATGGTATGTGCGCGTCGGTGTGCATAGGGACGCCATGCACCATGCGCATGTTTGCCGTTTTTTAGAGAACGGCGCACATTGTTTTTGCGGCGATTGGCGGCAGTTTTGCCATGACTTCTTTTCTGGTGATTCTGTTTCATTCGTTCCTCCGCGTTAAGGCATATGGTTGTTCGGCCATGAAAGACGGATCTGTGAACATGACAAAAACCGCTTTGAGCGATTGCTCAAAGCGGTCAACGTCCGTCATTATTCAGCTGCGGTGGTTGCGGCTGTGGTTTCTGATACAGCAGTGGTTTGCGTTGTATCCGATGCTGCAGCACTGTCAGATGCATCCGTTGCAGCTGCCGTTCCCGTGGTCTCTTGGGTGTCATCAACCGCTTCTGTCTGGTCGAACACATTGTCGTACTGATCACCGACCTCGGTATTTTGCGTGTTGTCCGTGGTCTGAATGGCGTACACGACAATCACGACAACGATGAACAAAATGGCAACGATGGTGGTGATGCGGGAAAGTATTTTATCTCTGGTACGGTTTTTGGTTTTGCCGTAATAAGTGTCGGACGAACTGCCGGCGATAGAACCGGAAAGACGGGCATCCTTTCCTTGCTGAATCAACACGGCAACAATCAGAAAAATAGATGCAACCAATAAAATGATTGCTAAAATCCAATTACTCATCTTTTTATCATTCCTCCGAAACTCTTAATGATCGAACAATCGTCACAGTTTATGACCATTTTATCACAAACGATACAGAAAAGCAATAGCTTTTCCAAAATTTCGGCAATGAATTTGAGAGGATCATGAAACTGTGTTCAATCTCTGTTCTGTGCAACAAATCGTGTGTGTCATTGCCGTCGCACCGTCAGCGGTCATTTACATGGGATGACTTGGAAATCCTTTTAAGCCTCAGGAAGATCGGACGGGTATGAAATGAGGTAAAACTTCCATTGTAAAAGATCTGTGTGTCGGAAAAGTTCTCTGTGTAAAAGACTTTGAACCTTGTTGACAAAAGGGATGCGCTGTGCTATACTGCATCCATCGTGAGATCGGGCGTGATTTCATGCCCTCTTGGGTATGGAATCACAGTCAAACGGGCGGCAATTGCGGCGACGCCGGCGCATGGGATACAGCCAAATTTCACATGATGACAAAGGATATTTTGCAACATACGAGTAAGGAAGATCATTTGTAAGGATATCTTGGGAGGATACAAAGGGATGGGACTGACAGTTTCACATCTGCACAAAAAATACGGAGAGAAAACGGTTGTGGAAGATTTGAGTTTTTCCATGGAAAAACCGGGCGTATTTGCTCTGTTGGGTACAAACGGTGCCGGAAAAACGACATCCATTCGCATGATGCTGGGGATGCTTAAACGCGACGGGGGAGATGTGCTGTACAATGGTGCACCGTTGGACACGGCCACCTGTAATGTGGGATATTTGGCAGAAGAACGAGGATTGTATCCGAAATATCCGCTCATGGATCAACTGATGTATTTTGCTGCGCTGCGCGGCGTGGAAAAATCAGAGGCACGCAAACGCATTCAATATTGGGCAAAGCGATTAGAAGTGGAGGAGTACTTGTATCCCGGGGCCACGGCGGGGGCGTTGCTGGGGCAGCAGACTTCTTCGACGTTCGGCGCACGCGCCAAGCGTGTCAAACCCAAAAAAGCCGATCAACTTTCCAAAGGCAACCAACAGAAAATCCAACTTATGGCGGCGCTTTTGTCGGATCCGGAATTGTTGATTTTGGATGAACCGCTTTCCGGATTGGATCCGGTCAACACGGACTTATTCAAAAAAATCATCCGGGAACAGATTGCAAAAGGGAAGTATTTGATCATGTCCAGTCACCAAATGCCAACGGTGGAAGAATTTTGCTCGGATATCCTCATTATGGATCGTTCCAAAACGGTATTGCAAGGAAATCTCAACGAGATCAAAAAGCAACTTGGACGGGTAAAACTCTATCTGAAAACGGAACAACCCGCGGATCAAATCATTGACGACGTCGGTGTGACAGTGGAGGATCAAAAAGAAAACGAAAATGAGTACAACCTGCATGTGCAAGGGCAAGCGCAAGCCAATGCGCTTTTGCATGCGCTGATGGATGGCGGGATCAGCGTGATTTCTTTCACGTTGCGTGAACCGTCGCTGCATGAAATTTTTGTGGCAAAGGTGGGCGGTGCACAATGACAAACAAGGGAGCCTTTCGAGGGACGGGAAGCGTGTTGCGTTTTACGCTGGCAGAGACATTGAAAAGTCGAGCCAATATCATTTCTTGTGTCATTCTGTTGCTTTTGGCGTTTGCAGCATATCCGATGATTGTACTGATCGGCGGGGCGGATACCGGCACGCTGCAACCCCCGGAAACGACGGGAACAGCAGTAGTGACATTGGCCAATCAAACCACCTTGCCGCTGGATGCATCGCGCATTGATGTATCCGATATTCCCGGGCTGACGGGAGAAATTGTTTGTAACGTGTCGCAAAAGGAAGACGGCGCGTATGTGATAACCCCATTGCCGCCGATTACTTGTGATGAAGAAACGCTGTCGCTTGTGATGCAAAAAACAGCGTTGGAAGTGCAGCGCGCGGAACTGTTGCAAAGCGGCGTTTCCGAACAAACGGTGGACGAAATCATACGTGCTGCCGGGGTACAGGTAGAACAAGATGGTTTGGATAGCTACGTACGCCGCGAAAACGGGGAACTTGGCATGGATGAAAAATTTGCACTCCAGTATGGTTATGCCATCATTGCCATGTTTTTGTGTCTGTATTCTACCATATATATTATACGTGCCATTGCGGAAGAGAAAGCTTCACGCTTGATGGAAACACTGCTGGTCAGTGTGAGGCCGATGGCGTTGATCCTGGGAAAAATATTGGCGGTCATCATCTATATTGTAGGACTGTTCGCAGCATTGATTGTTTGTTTTCTGCTTTCGGCATTTGTCACGCCGATGTTTATGGATGCGCCCGCCCTATCCGACGTGCTTTCCTTGCTTGCACCGCAATTGTCCGCGGTCCATTTGGGCTTTGATACATTGCTGATTGCGATCATTTCTTTGTTGCTCGGATATGCGTTTGTCGCTGTTTTGGGCGGTCTGGCAGGAGCTTGCTGCTCGGAGAGCGAAGATATTCAATCGGCAAATTCCGCGGTGACGTTTGTTGTGATGGCCGGATATCTTGTTTCTTGTTTTACCGGTGCGATCGGTTCGGGTGTTGTGGCGGTGATCCTTGCCCTGTGCCCGGTGGTTTCTATTTTCACGGCGCCGGTCCTTTTTGTGAGCGGTGCGATTCCGTTTTATGTGTTGTTGATTTCATGGGTGATACAAGCGGGACTGGTTGTATGGTTGTTCCGTTTCACGGGACGCTTGTATGCGGACATGTTGATTTATCGGGGAACGCGTTTGAAGCTGCGTGATCTCTTGCGTATGTCCAAACAAATAAAACGATCGCAGGTTTTGGGTAAGGGGGGTGAAGCACAATGAGACGAGTCGGAACAGCAAGCGCTCCCCGTGGGTTTGGCGCTGTGTATCGCTTCACGTTGCGCAATCAGCTGCGCAGCCGAGGATATCGCGTGATGACCTGGCTGATTTGTATGTTGTGTCTGTTACTGCCCGCATCCATCATGCCTTTGGTGGAATGGTTGGGTGGTGATACGGACACGGTACCACCGACCGACTGCCACATTCAAACGGTGTTTGTAGTGGATGATCAGGCGCAGGCAGATACGTATCAGGTGCTACAACAAGTTGTCACGCCATGGTCGGAACATCCGGTATATCGGCTGTGTGATGATTTGCAACAGGCACAGCGCCTGGCGCAGGATGAAAAACAGAGTGTGGTTTTGGTTTTTGAACGTGGGACAGACAATCAAACGCAAGATACGTTACGGGTACTTCTACCCGATCATTCTCTGTTGGATGATGACGATATCACGGTCTTTTCTTCCTTTTTACAAACGGCTTATGTACAGGTGGCTTTGGCGAAAACCGGCACGGATACGTCAATCCTGCAACCCCTGCAAACCTCTGAGATTGCATTGGATTTGCAAGCGGTAGAATCGTCTCAAACAGAGGAAGAGGCACAAGATCCCGCCGCTGCGGCACAGTCCATCCTTTCCGTGGCGGTACCGTATGTGACCATTTTGCTGTTATATTTCCTCATTTTAATTTATGGTCAGAGCGTGGCAAACAGTGTGATCATGGAAAAGAATTCCAAACTTATGGATTTGTTTTTGGTTTCCGTCGATCCCACAGCATTGGTTTTCGGCAAAGAATTTGCCATTATCACAAGCGCAATGTTACAAGTATTTTTATGGATGGCATCACTTGTGCTTGGGTTTGCCGGCGGCACAGCGCTGGTCAAATGGATCAATCCTGACACACAGATGGGGCTGATTCAGTTTTTCTCTTCTCTGAAATTTTTAGGTGGTGCTTTTTCATTCTCTTCATTGATTTTGACACTGCTGATGCTTCTGGCGGGATTCGTGCTGTACTGCTCTCTTTCCGCGCTGGGCGGCGCTGCGTCGGAAAAGCCGGAGGACTTATCCTCTACAAATGTACTGTTCAGTATGATTTTGGTGATCAGTTTTCTCAGTACGTTTTACACCAATGATTTTATGGGACAAAGCAACAGCACTTGGCAGATCTGGGTGCCTTTCACCGCTGTTCTGGTTACGCCATCCCGCCTGTTGCTTGGAACGATCACGCTGACGCAGGCAATTGGCTCTCTTTTGGTGACAGTGCTATTTGCACTGCTTTTGACTCTGCTGGCCGGCAAAGTGTATCGTATGATGAGTTTTTATCGCGGAAAGCCGCCAAAGCCAAACGAGCTCTTTAAAATGCTAAAAAATGACAACTAAACAACATGCGTGTGGACAACGTAAAATAAATATCTACCTGTTCAAAATGTTAGCACTCAATATTAAAGAGTGCTAACATTTACTTTTTATATAATAAATATTGTATATTCGTTCACAAACGCGGGATATAATATAACTGTGCAAAGGGGAAGAGGAAGATGACAGATGCACCGATGCACAAGGCGCTTGCATCTTTTATCACACTTTGCGAGATAGATATTACACAGATGTTTGTTATTGATAAGATTTGGAGGGATTGATTATGTTTGGACTGACACCTTATGAAAGAAGAAATCATTCATTGTTTGATTCCCCGTTTGATGCTTTGCAGGATTTTGAAAACGCGTTCTTCCGTTCCGCCGTTCCGCAGATGCGCTGCGATATTCAGGAGAAAGAAAATGAATATGTGCTGACCGCAGATCTGCCGGGCTTTACCAAAGATGACGTGAAAATCACGGCTGAAAATGGTATGTTGACCATTCAGGCGGAAAAAGACGAAAACAATGAGAACAAGGACAAAGACAATTATGTCCGCCGTGAACGCCGTTATGGCAGTGTACAACGCAGCTTTTCCATTTCCGGTATTGATGAGCAGAATATCACAGCCGCATTTGAAAACGGTGTGTTGACTTTGACATTGCCAAAAGAGAAAGAGCAACAGCCGACATCGCGTCAGATTGAGATTCACTAAGCTGTGCGCATGTGGCGACACTGATGCTGTAACGTTTCATGGTTACTTGTAAAGAAGATCATGCAAACAAAGGAATGAAGAAAAGCGGGAAAAAACAGTTGTTTTTCCCGCTTTTTTTCCAAATCTTGCGGATCGGTCAGAATTGACATTATATCCGGCCATCAACAAATGAGACAAAAACAGATCACCGCGGGAAGCATGGATGCATGCGTATGCACACGGGAAAGGAAGTGGCAGTATGAATTTACAGAAATATACACAGAAAAGTTTACAAGCCGTACAAAGCGCCAAAAATATTGCGCAGGAAAACGGGCATCAACAATTGGAGCAGATCCATCTGTTTGATGCGCTTTTGGAGGCAAAAGGCGGGCTGATCGGAGAGCTATTCACGCAGATGATTGGGAATACTTCCGCTTTGCGCTCGGCCGTTGAACAACAGCTTTCCACCTTGCCGCGTGTGCAGGGAGGAGACGGTAACGTATACTTGTCCAATGAACTGGATCGCGCTTTGCAGGAAGCGGAAAAGCAGGCAGAACAGATGGGGGACGAGTATGTTTCCGTGGAGCATTTGATGCTCGGATTGTTTGCACGTCCTGACAAACGGATCAAAGCGCTGTTGCAACAATATGGTATCGTGCGCGAAAATTTTTTGGAAGCGCTGAAACAGGTGCGTGGCAATCGGCGTGTGGACAGCGAGACCCCGGAGGATACCTACGATGTGCTTGCCAAATATGGGCAGGATCTGGTACAGTTGGCGCGGCAGCATAAATTGGATCCGGTCATCGGGCGTGACGAAGAAATTCGGAACGTGATTCGTATTTTGTCCCGAAAAACGAAAAACAATCCTTGTTTGATCGGTGAACCGGGTGTCGGTAAAACTGCAATTGCCGAAGGGTTGGCACTCCGTATTGTACGCGGAGATGTGCCGGATAATTTGAAAGACCGCAGTGTGTTTTCTCTGGATATGGGTGCGCTGGTCGCCGGGGCAAAATACCGCGGCGAATTTGAAGAGCGTCTGAAAGCAGTGCTGGAGGAGATCCAAAAGAGCGAGGGCAGGATCATCCTGTTCATTGATGAGCTGCACACCATTGTCGGCGCCGGAAAATCTGAGGGCGCGATGGATGCGGGCAACTTATTAAAACCGCTGTTGGCGCGTGGTGAGCTGCACTGTATCGGTGCAACGACGCTAAATGAATACCGTCAGTATATCGAAAAAGATGCGGCGTTGGAACGTCGGTTCCAACCGGTGATGGTAAATGAACCGAGTGTGGAAGATACCATTTCCATTTTGCGTGGGCTGAAAGAGCGTTATGAAGTGTATCATGGTGTGAAAATTCACGACAGTGCGCTGATTGCCGCTGCGACACTCTCAAACCGTTATATTTCAGACCGTTTCTTGCCGGACAAAGCCATTGACCTGGTGGATGAGGCATGCGCATTGATCAAAACGGAAATGAACTCCATGCCGACGGAAATGGATGAAATTTCTCGTAAAATCATGCAGTTGCAAATTGAGCAGGCTGCACTGAAAAAAGAAACAGATCAACTTTCTCAAGAACATTTGAAAAACATTGAGGAAGAACTGGAGCAACTGCGCGAGAAGTTTGCCGGTATGCAGGCGCGTTGGGACACCGAAAAACAGCAGATTGAACGGGTACAAAATTTGCGTCAGCAAATTGAAGAAGTAAATGGAGAGATCGAGCAGGCGCAGAATCAGTACGATCTGGCAAAAGCCGCAGAATTGCAATACGGTCGTCTGCCGCAACTGCAAAAAGAATTGCAAGAGGCGGAAGAGAAGGGCCGGTCGCAAGAAGATACGCTTTTGCATGATGCGGTAAGTGAGGAAGAGATTGCACGTATCGTTTCCCGTTGGACCGGCATCCCGCTTTCCAAACTGATGGAAAGTGAGCGTACCAAGCTTTTGCATTTGGATGACATCATTCATAAACATGTGATCGGACAGGATGAAGCGGTAGAAAAGGTATGCGATGCGATTCTCCGTTCCCGTGCGGGAATTGGAGATCCGGCACGTCCGATTGGATCGTTTTTATTCCTGGGACCGACGGGTGTCGGCAAAACACAATTGGCAAAAGCACTGGCACAGGCGTTGTTCGATGATGAAAAGAACATGGTTCGTATCGATATGAGCGAATATATGGAAAAATACTCCGTTTCGCGTTTGATCGGTGCGCCCCCCGGATATGTAGGATATGACGAAGGCGGCCAGTTGACGGAGGCAGTACGTCGCAAACCGTATGCGGTGGTATTGTTTGATGAAATCGAAAAGGCGCATCCGGATGTATTCAACGTGTTGCTACAGGTGTTGGATGACGGAAGAATTACGGATTCACAAGGGCGCACGGTGGACTTTAAGAACACCATTATCATTCTAACTTCTAACCTTGGTTCTGATCTGATTTTGGACGGCATCCAACCTGACGGCGAAATCAGTGCACAGGCTCGGGAACAAGTACAACAGCTTCTGAAACGGAGTTTCCGTCCGGAATTCCTCAATCGTTTGGACGAGATTGTGTTTTACAAACCGTTGACACGGGAAAATATCGGTGCAATTGTGGAATTGCTTTTGCAAGATTTTTCTCATCGGTTGGAGGAAAAACGGTTGCATCTGCGCGTGACCCCGCAGGCAAGAGAACTGGTGGCACAACGTGGATACGATCCGATCTATGGTGCGCGTCCGCTGAAACGGTATTTGCAAAGCCATATGGAAACGTTGGCTGCAAAATTGATGATCGCTGAAAATCCTGCACCGTATTCTACCTTGGTTGTGGATGTCAAAGACGGCGAACTCTCGGCTGAATTTTTACCGCCGGCACCGGTGGAGTCATCTGCGTCTGCGGCGGAGAAACAGTAATCGAACCAAACGCCGGTAGGTGGCATACAACCAAAAACACCGGATTGCAATTGATTTTGCAATCCGGTGTTTTTCTTTTTTTATGGTACGTCTACAGTGTAAAGATTCAATTTTGATCATATAAGGTACATGACGCCGTACGAATCAACAAGTTTTTCAGCAATGATGCCATCCATTTTATCATCATCTTTATTATCATCTTTTTGGCGACCCATCGATTGGATCAGATCGTTTTTTCGTTTAACAATTTGCGCAAAGCCGCGATTTTAATACAATTGCACAATACATCCACAGCGACACGCAACTCTTCCAACGTAGGGTAGGTCGGTGCAATTCGCAAATTGGAATCGTCGGGATCTTTGCCGTAAGGATAGGTGGCACCTGCGGGTGTCAGCTTAATGCCGCATTCGCTTGCCAGACGATAAACTTCTTTGGCACATCCGTTTGGAACATACAGGCTGATGAAATAACCGCCGCGCGGGGTATGCCACTTACAAGTTTGCGTTGGCCCCAGTTCGCGCGCAAAGGTATTTAATACCAGATCAAAGCGGGGACGTAAAATGGCGGCGTGCTTTTTCATATGTGCACGGACACCGTCGGCATTGCCGAAAAAGCGTACATGGCGCAACATATTCATTTTGTCGTGTCCGATGGTCTGAACGGACATGATCGATTTGATCTGTGCAATGTTGTCATGGCTGGAAGCAATGGCTGCTACCCCTGAACCGGGGAATGTAATTTTAGAGGTGGAAACAAACTCGTAAGCGATGTTTTCATTTTTTGTGCCGGCAATCAGTTCAAACAAATTACATAGCGGCTCGGTCGTATCCTCCAGATCGTGTACAACATAGGCATTATCCCAAAAGATACGAAAATCAGGTGCGGCGGGACGCAGTGCTGCAAAACGACGCACGGTTTGCTCGGAATAGGTAATACCGTCGGGATTGGAATATTTCGGTACGCACCAGATACCCTTGATATGCGGATCACTTTCTACGAGCTTTTCCACTTCATCCATATCCGGACCGGTTGATGTCATACGAACAGGAATCATTTGAATGCCGAGTGATTCGCAGATTGCAAAGTGGCGGTCGTAACCGGGGGCGGGGCACAGGAAACGAATTTCTCCCTGTTTGCTCCATGGTTCACCACCGGGTACACCGTACAATAGACAGCGCACAACGGTGTCATACATGATATTCAGAGAAGAGTTGCCGCACACGATGATATTGTCTGTGGGGACTTCCAATATATCTGCAAACATTTCCTTGATTTCCGGAATGCCGTCCAGCAAGCCGTAGTTGCGGCAATCAATCCCGCCGCGGCAAGTAAAATCGTTTGTTTTGCTCAGAACGTTGTTCAGTCCCACCGTTAAATCCAATTGCTCATTGGACGGTTTGCCGCGGGACATGTCCAACTGATAGTGTTTTTCCTTGCTGGCACCGTACAGTGCTTCCTGTTCGGAAAGTTCTGCAGTCAATTCTGCCCGGCTCATTTGGGCATATGGTTTGTTCATGATCGAAAAGTCTCCTTTCGTGATTCCTTTACCGTGCAGCGGCAAAGCAAAAGCAAGCAGGTTACCCGACATAGAAAATGGTGCGGAAAACCGGTGTATTTGATGTCGGGGTGTTGCACTTGCCTTGTGTTTATCATTTTTTGTGTGGCATACTCAAAATTCCGCTTGACCCGTGACACGTGGAAATGCTTCCACATCGCGAATGTTGGCCATGCCGGTGATATACATAATGAGGCGCTCAAAGCCAAGTCCGAATCCTGCATGGTGTGTACTGCCAAAACGGCGCAGCTCCATGTACCACCAGTAATCTTTTTCATCCATGCCAAAACGCTCGATGGCGCGCTGCAGATAATCTTCGCGTTCTTCGCGCTGGCTGCCGCCAATGAGTTCTCCGATTCCCGGAACAAGCATATCCATGGCCGCCACAGTTTTGTTGTCATCGTTCAGGCGCATATAAAACGCTTTGATTTCACGCGGATAATCGGTCACAAAAACCGGCCGGCCATAAACCTCTTCCGTGAGATACCGCTCGTGTTCGGTTTGTAGGTCAATTCCCCACGAAACCGGATATTCAAATGCCTTTCCGCTTTGTTCCAACAGCTCGATGGCTTTGGTGTAACTGATACGCACAAAGTCGTTGTCCTTGACGTTTTTTAATCGATCCAAGAGTCCTTTGTCGATAAAGCGATTGAAAAACTCCAATTCCTGTTTGCAGTTTTCCATGACGTAGCTGATGATGTATTTGATCATATCTTCTGCTAAGTCCATATCGTCCTGCAGATCTGCAAACGCAATTTCAGGTTCCACCATCCAAAATTCCGCCGCATGACGAGGCGTATTTGATTTTTCGGCGCGGAAAGCAGGCCCAAATGTATACACATCGGAAAAGGCAGAGGCGAAACATTCTGCGTTGAGCTGTCCCGAAACGGTCAAATTGGCTGATTTTCCAAAAAAGTCGCGCGAATAATCGACATGTCCGTCTTCTGTGCGTGGCAATTGTTCCATATCCAGTGCTGTGACACGGAACATTTCACCCGCGCCCTCACAGTCTGAAGCGGTGATAATGGGCGTATTGACATAGACAAAACCGCGTTCTTGGAAGAAACGGTGAATGGCGTAAGCCGCCACGCTGCGGACACGGAACACGGCGTTAAAGGTATTGGCACGCGGACGCAAATGTGCAATGGAACGCAGATATTCCATGGAATGACGTTTCTTTTGCAGAGGAAATTCCGGCGTGGAGGCGCCTTCAATCTCCACATTGGTTGCCTTGAGCTCAAAAGGCTGCTTGGCGTCGGGCGTTAAAACCAATGTGCCCTTGACAACAAGCGCCGCTCCGACATTTTGATGCGCAATTTCTTTATAATTATGAAGTTTGTTCTCTTCCAAAACGATTTGAAGATTGCCAAAACAGCTGCCGTCATTCAATTCAATAAAACCAAAGGCATTGGATGCGCGAATGGTTTTTACCCAACCGCCCAGTGTGATTTCCTTGTCGGCAAAGGTATTGGGATCGGCATAGATCGCACGAATTTTAGTACGTTTCATGGCTTGTTTCCTTTCGTTTTGATTGGTAACTTTCTTATTTTTTAGATCAAAACAGACTACATACCTTATATTATAGTACATTTTCGTAAACAATTCAACTGCTTTTTGGGATTTTTCAAGTTTTTTGCACATTTTTATATGGGCAGGCGACAATATGACGGATATTGTTCCTTTGGGGTTACTGTTTCCATTCAAATTTTTGTTCAAGGGGAGGGCAAACGGAGGGCGAACGTCTGTTATTTTACATGCTGTGGTGTTTGAAAAATGACGATCATTGGGAATATTGCACAGTTTTTACAGAGGAAAAACGGCGCAGCCCCTTGCAATTTATCGGAAAATATGATAAAATGTAAACAAGAATTTTATGCCCGTTTGTGATCGCGGGAGAACTTATTGATATCTCAAGCAACTCCTTACGTGACCCGTACGGAACCTGTTTTATAAATGAGATGTCAGGTGTGCGCATGGGAAAAAGCGCAGTTGATCGTATTTTGGTTGGCTGCGATTGTATTGTATGGATTGTTTCTTGTGTCAGCCGTGTAAAACAAAAAGGAATGGTAACAAAGATGAAGGTTTTCAAAGGCTTTCTGATCGTAATTTTATTGTTCATCCCCACCATTTTGGCTGTGTGGCTTTATTTTGATGCCCAAAAATCACCTGTGGTTGCCCGTGCGGTGGAGCGTGTGGAGATGATAGATACTGCACAGAATCAAATCACGTTGAACAAGGAAAATGCACAAGACGAGGAATCTATTCGCTTTTTGGTAGAGATGATTGACAAGGCAGAGGCGGTTAGTACGCTGCCGGGAGATGTGGCGCAAACGGCATATTTTGAAACGACTTTTTTCAGTTATGATAAAGAAACAATGTATCGGTACTATATTTCACGTGATCCGAGCAAAGCATTTTTGACCGATGCACAGGGCAATGCGTTTCGCATTGATTCGGAAATGGCTGATACGTTTTTGAACAGTACGCTTGCTGCTTCGCTTTATCCGGGAAGTGTGAACCCTGTACTAACCTTAGCAGACGAGGTAGCGGTACCGACAGAATATGAGTGGCGGTATGCACTAAACAACGGCGAATATCGTGCGGTGCCTTGTGAGACAACGGATGAAATGCGCACATATCGGTTGCAGGCCAATCTTGCCATGCAATTTAATATTCAACCGGATATTTTTAATGTCACCGTACGTGACGGAGAAGAGATCATTTTTGAGGATTCCTATGAGAATATTTCCAATCTGCAATTAAATGAAAGCAAGACGCTGCAATTCCATATTGAGGCGCAGTGGTATGAATTAGAGGGAAAAGAAGGGCAAGGATACGCGACCTATGATTTTATGGCGCAGGTGAACCAACCGGCTTCCTTTTATCTGACCTATGCGGGTACAGAGGCTTTGGTACCGGGTGATTTTGCGCTGCTCACAGTGAAAAATGCTGCACGTGCTGAGGATATTTCTGTCACCATTACGCCGGATATCAATTATCAGCCTGTGTTTGTGGCGGATGGGAGTTATTACCGCGCACTGATTCCGTTTTCCTATGATCTTGCAGCGGGTACATACGCATTGTCCTGTTCTTGCGACGGCATTACGCAGGATCTGACCGTAGAATTGACGGAAAAAACATTCCGCACCCAAAACTACTCGGTGGATCAATCCATCGTTACCACGCGACGTTCCACCGCTGCATTAGCGGAATTTGACGAGGTGTTTACACCCATTGCGTCATCGCTTGAGATTTCCAGCGGGCGGTTGTTCAGCGGTGTTTTCGGTCAAGGCGTTCCCGGAAGTAACCCGCAGATTTTAACGGGGATAGGAGTATATCGCACCATCAACGGCGGGGAAAAATATCGTCACCAAGGCGTAGACTATATTGTTAGTGAGGGTGACACGATCACGGCGGTGAATGCTGGACGTGTGATCTATGTCGGAGAGACGACGCTGAGCGGTAAGACGGTGGTGATTGAACACGGCTTTGGACTGAAGAGTTGGTACTGTCATTTGAGCAATACAACGGTCAGTGTTGGGACACAGGTCGCTGCGGGCGATCAAATCGGTGTCGCGGGTTCCACAGGATTTACCAATCAACCGTGTGCCCACATTGGTCTGTCTGTTTTTGCTGTTCCGGTTTCGCCGTATCGGTTGTGGGATGCGGAACTGACGGTTCCCATGCCTTAAAGTGCAATGGAAAACGGCGGTCAAGCTGCCCATGCCGTTGCAAATCGGATGTAACGATTGCGGTTGTCAATGTTTATGAGATTATGACCCAAAAAGGACCGGGGCTGCCTGTACAATCGAACGGGCAGCCTTTTTCTCTCTACCAAGCGTGATCATTTGGTACTTGACAGATCCATTCCACCATGTCCAAACAAATCAAGTTGTTTTTGTTTCCTGATTGCTGTGATTCTTTTCAGAAATCATGATTTTCACATATTCTCCGGAAAGGAGTTTTGTTTTATGAACGAAAAAGAAAAGAACGACTCTGTTTTATCCGCATCTGAGGGGCAGGTGCAAGCTCCATCGTCTGAACCAAACAATGCTGCGGATAACGATTTCTTGCGTTCCTTGTCGGATCTGCGTGCGACGGATTTGAAAAACGGAACAGATACAAAAGCGCCAAAAAAGAAACGCACCCCACCACAGGTACGCATTCGTTTGGCAGCGTCGATTCTTGCTGTTTTTTTGGTTGTGTGTGCACTGCTATTCTTGTTGTATCGGATCGTGGCGTATCGAAAAGCGGATGAATTGTACACTTCTTTACAAAATGAGATGCAGCAGGCGCTTGCGGGAAATCCTTTGTTGATGTCGCCGTTAACGCTTTCTCCGTCGCTTTCCTTAACCGATGAGGGTGAAATCACCGTTGACACGGTGGCTACACCGCAAGATACCAATACCACAAAAAAAGTGATCATGCTGCAACTGGAACGATTGCAAGAGAGCAACAGCGATATTTTCGGATGGATCTACATTCCGGACGGTGAGACAGAGATCAATTATCCGCTGCTCAATGGCAGTGCAGCCTCCAATGAATATTATTTATCGCATGCTTATGATGGTTCTTATAATCCCACCGGTTCCATCTTTTTAGATGATACGTGTGTGATGGATTTGGATGCCAATCCCAACTCTTTGATTTGGGGACACAATATGGATTTTGGCACACCGATGTTCCATCATCTCAGCAAATACGCCAATGCATCATTTTGGGCGCGTAATCGGTATATTTTTATTTATACCAATGATTATGTATACCGGTATGAAGTGTTTTCCGCATACAGCGCACCGGCAACGACCACCGGAATCAGCTATTTTTCCACCACGGATTTGGTGGATGCCGCATCCCGGGCGGAGTTTTTGCGTTTGGCCATTGAAAATTCCCAGATCGGGACGCAGCCGGAACGCATGCCTACGGCTGATGATCAGATTCTGACATTGTGCAGCTGTGTGGATAACGGAGAGCGCCGTTTTGCCGTGCATGCACGGCGTATGGCGGATTGGGAACTGATCGACGGAGAAGACAATTTGGATGACGGTGAGGAATAAAGTCGACCGATGAGATTGACAGAGGATGATGCGTGGGCACTGTGCTGTCCGGTGTGCAAAAAGCGTCTGGTGTATGCAAAAGATTTGCACGCATTTCGTTGTGAGAACGGGCATTCTTTTGATATTGCCCGGCAAGGATATGTACATTTGCGTCCGGGCGGGGCAAATGGAAAAGGACACGCACATGGAGATGACGATGAAATGGTTCGTGCACGCACCCGTTTCTTAGAAAGCGGCGCATATGCGCCGCTTTCTGATCAGATCAACCAAACTGCACTGGCGTGCAGTTGTTTTACGCGTGGACAGGTTGCGACGATTTGTGATGCGGGGTGTGGCGAGGGATATTATACCAATCGTTTGGCACAGGCGCTGGCTATGGGGACAAACACAAACACGCGTATCTTTGGCTTTGATTTGTCACGCAAGGCGGTGGCACATGGTGCAGTACAGGCACGTGAGCAATTATCCAAACCGCTTTTTGCTGTCGCATCTTTGTTTCATATGCCGCTGTGTGATCATTCGGTGGATTTGTTGCTCAATGTGTTTGCACCGTTTGCCGCGTCGGAATTTCTGCGTGTTCTTTCTCCCCATGGTGCGGTGCTGCAGGTGATTCCGGGTGCGCGCCATTTGTGGGAAATGAAATGTTGCCTGTATGAAAGACCATATGAAAATGAGGAGCCGGTTTTGGCACCCGACGGTTTTGTGCTGGAAAAACAAATCCGCGTACGTTATGTATTTGATGCAAGCGAAAATCAATGGGATTTGTTTTTCATGACACCGTACATGTGGCGCACATCCCCCCAAGATCGGGAAAAACTCATGAATACGGCTTTGTCATCCTTGACGGCGGATTTTTTGCTGCGCGTACTTTTGCCCAAAGGTTGATGTTTAATCGTTTGTGATGATTGACAACGATATATGTTACGATATGCATAAAAAACAACCCTCGGCGTTTGGTGAGACAAACGCCGGGGGTTTCTGTTATGAAATGTGAGTGGTGTTTGTTGTGCTCTATGCAGAGGTATCGTGTGAGATCAAGGGGATGATTGATTTACCTTTTCCCGTCGCCGCAAACGGATATTAGGACATAGGGCTATGTAAAAGATCAAATAGAGCAGTGTTGTGAAAACGACATGCAGCGAAATGCACCATGCGGTGTGCAAAGAGCCAAAAGGCAAATGGGGTAAAAGCAGATTGGCTGCACTGGTAGCGCCAATGATAGCGGTGAGCGGTGCGAAAAACCACTGCCTTGCCCGAAAACGCATGGGTGTGAGGGTACAAAGCTTGGTAATACTCAGTGCCAGATTTAAGATTTCAGAGCCAAACACGATCCAAATATATGCGTCAATCCCCCAAAGGGGTACAAACCACAGCACGCTTAACACGCAGACAGTCGCATCGAGTAAATTGATGAGCATCACAGTAAACTGTGCGCCCAGGCCTTTGAGAATGCTGTCGGTCACGGTGTCCAGATACATCATGGGGATCAGTGCTGCAAATATACGAATAAAACGGCAGGCCTGCGGGGAGTCATACAGTGCCATACCGATGGGTTCAGCCAAAAACATCAATATCCCGCTGCATCCCACGGCAAACAATAATGTCAACCCGTAAATTTTTGCGCAAAATCGTTGAATGGCTTCCCGATTTCCTGATGCATGATATTCCGCTAATTCCGGAATGATCAATCCTGCAAATGTACTCAAAAACGCAGTGGGAAAGAAGATCACGGGAAATGCCATACCGTGAATGACGCCGTATGCGGCAATTGCCTCTTCACTGCGTGCGCCATGTTTGACCAGTCCCTTTGGGATCAGGATTTGTTCCAATGTGACCAGTCCCGTGCGGACCCAGGAAGTTACGGCGACCGGCAACGCAATATGGCGTACTTGCTGTAACGCACGAATGGGACGATTGTTTCCGTTTTGCAGATAACGACGGCAATCACGAGCGCAAAAGACCAAATACAATCCCAGTGAGCTGCCTTCGGCGATACAACTGCCTCCGACCATGGCAAGGCAGGCGTATTCAATGCCACGAGAGGCGAGATGTGTTACCAGAAAAACGGTTAAGATGATTTTGACTGCCTGTTCTGCTGCCGATACAATTGCGTTTTTTTCCACACGGCGCACGGCGGTAAAATATCCGTTGAATACCGCTCCAAGCGCAATGGGACACAGCGTCATACTGAGCAATTTTAGGGATGAAACGGTTCTTTCATCGTCCAACCAGTGCTGTCCGATGGGACGTGCTAAAACAAAGAGGAGAACGCTTGCCAAAATGCCGAAAAACATGGCGTAGGCAACGCCTGCACGTAGTACACGACGGGCACCACCGGGATTGTCTTTTCCGAGTTCTTCCGCAATGAGCCTTGTGATTGCCAGATTGATGCCCGAAGAGGCAAATGTGACGGCAAACGCATAAACCGACATAATCAGCGAATACAGTCCCATTCCCTGTGCGCCGATATGCGCGGTGAGATAAGAACCAAACGCGACGCCGATGCCGCGCATCAAAAGTGCCGTACATGTCAAAACGACCAGGTTTTTTACAAAGACGACGCGTCTGGGGTGACAAAACACATATTGCCGCAACCCGACAGGGACGCTCTTTTGCTTGTTTTTTTGTAATGAATCCAATGATTTATGTTTCCTTTGACGATAATTTGGGTATACTGAAAACAGAGAAATACCAATGGTTTCATTACAAGATATGAAATTCCGGAGAGCGGATATGCCAAAGAGTGAAGAGAGAATGCCCGTAACGGAGCAAACATTGCACGGAAAAAAAGAAAAAAAACGGGAAAAAGGACAAAGTAAGAAAAAAAACAGAGAAATGCGCGACATCTGGCAAGATGTGATTGCTCTGCTTGTAGGCAGCGCCTTGTTTTCTGCGGCCCTCAATTTGTTTTTGACTCCGGCCGGTGTTGCATTGGGCGGTGCATCCGGTTTGGCAGTTGCGGCCAATCATGCGTGGGGGCTGGATGTCAGTACGGTTATTTTGCTGCTCAACGTACCGTTGTTTTGTTTGAGTGCCGCTGTTTATGGTTTCTCTTTTTGTGTCAAAACATTGATAGGTACGATTTTTACAGCACTCGGTGTCCGATTCTTGACCTTTTTGCCGCAGGTTTCGAATGATAAATTGCTGTGCTGTGTTTTCGGGGCAGTGGTGATGGGTATTGGGACGGGAATTTTATTTAATCGCGATTTTACCACCGGCGGAACGGATCATATTGTGTGGCTGTTACGCCGGGTATTTCCGCAATTATCCGTTGGAAAAACGGTACTGATGGTGGATGCCGCAGTGGTGTGTATCAGCGCCTTGTTGATGCGCAGCTATGAAAGTTTATTTTATTCCGCGTTGGGCATTGCGATTTACAGTTATGTGTTGGAACTTGTACAGGACGGCTCTCAACGGGGAGAGTTGTTGTGGGTGGTGACAAGACAACACGAAGCAATCGGTCAGCAATTGGCCACACAAATGCGGCGGGGTGTTACACTTGTGCCGGGAAAAGGATATTGGGGTGGTACGGAATGGAATATGGTATTATGTGCCATCCGAAAAAATGAGTTTTATCGAGCCAGGCAAATCATTCTTGCTTGTGACCCGAATGCATTTGTGATTTTATTGCGTGCCTCGCAAGTATTGGGTGAAGGTTTTTCACCATTTGCGTAGTGATTCGGACGCGTTTTGGCCATGTTTCATTGTCAGATATTTGTTTCAGAAAGTGGGTATGCCCGGGGTTGCATTTTCACGTATCGTATGTTACAATCAGGCGTATGAAATGATACGGAGGAAACTGATATGCGGCCGTTTTATGTGGTATGTGTCATGGTGGAATGGATCTTTGCACTCGCTGCATTGGGAGGCGGGATCTGGCTTGTGCATGCGGGGCATACAGGTATGGCAATTCCTGCGTTTTTCTTTTCTCTTTTGTTGGCAGTGTTTGGTGTGTATCAACTGCATGTCTTTTCACGCACAAAATAAAAGATTTTTATAAAATGGAATAATCTTTTATATATCTGATCTCACGAATATCTGATGAAATGTTTTGAAAAGTATGATATGAGAATTATGTGACCACAAATCTGTTGGATCAATTTAAAAAAAGCCTTTTGGTATCATCTAACCAAAAGGCTTTTATGTATGGTAAAAACATGTCCACTCTGACTGTTTATGCATCTGACTTTTGCGCAAAGAAAAAATATCTCCTCACCCTTGGAAAAAACAGTCTTCCAATGAAAAGAACGGTGGAAAGTGTGATACATCAACAGGGGTGTTCTTCTGTGGGAAGATTTTGCAGGTCGTATGGCGTTGTTTGATAAACAATGTAGTTCAACCAATTGGAAAAGAGTAGGTTCGCGTGGCTGCGCCAGGTCACTTTGGGTGTTTTAGTGGGATCGTCATTGGGATAATAATTGACGGGAATTGCGGGATGTTTATCTGCGGCGACATCGCGCTTATATTCCATGTCCAATGTGAGCGGGTCATATTCGCTATGACCGCTGACAAAGATTTGACGCCCTCCGCGCGTGGTGATGGCGTAAATGCCGGCGATGGGGGAAGAGGCAAGAATACGCAACTGGGGTACCTGCTCTACCGCTTCGCGTGGGGTATCGGTATAGCGGGAGTGCGGCGCCATAAATTCATCATCAAATCCACGGAACAAAATGGAACGGCGGTATTCAACCTGATGCGGGTAAACACCGGAGAGTTTTTGCGATAATTGACGGCGCGGAATGCCGTAATGATAATATAATCCTGCCTGTGCCGCCCAGCAAATATGAAACGTACTGTGTACGTGTGTTTTGCTCCACGCCATGATATGACACAGTTCTTTCCAATAACTGACCTTTTCAAACGGTAGCTGTTCCACCGGTGCACCGGTGATGATCATTCCGTCATAGCGCGCATCGACGATTTCATCAAATGTTTTATAAAACGCTGCCATATGGCTCTGCGGTACATGGGTGGCACGGTATGTGGATGTTTGCAGCAACTCCAATTCCACTTGCAGCGGTGTGTTACCCAACAGTCTGGCAAATTGCGTTTCTGTTTCGATTTTCGTGGGCATCAGGTTTAACAGCAATATTTTTAAGGGGCGGATATCCTGCTTCAACGCACGGGTCTCCGTCATCACAAAAATATTTTCATCGATCAGTGTTTTGGTTGCCGGCAATGCGTTTGGTATTTTAATCGGCATACGCTTTCACCGTCCTTATGTTTCATATCGTTTTGATCGGTAAGTCCGCAACTCAACGGTACGCGTTGCTATGATTTGCGGACAAATCGTTTGGATGCTGTCTTGTGTAAAAAGCACGCCGAACATCTGTATACTCAGACGTTCGGCGTATATTATATCACGTTTCAAAACAAAATTCAAGAAAATTCGTATGTGTATCCTTATGCACGTTGCGTCGCATTGTATGCATCGGCAATGATATTCCAGGTGGGAATGTCAATTTCCGATACGGGAGACTGGCCATAAAACGCACCGAGTAGATTGATGCGCCGCAAAAGTTCCGCATCCAGCCGATTGCTTGGTTTGAGTGGGGGAAGTTCTTGGAACAATGAGGTAGAGATGGTATTCATCAGACAGGAAAGCAGACAGAGAAATTGCGGATCGCGGTTGAGTTTTTTAAGTTGAGCGGAAGAGGTCACAGGAAGCAATATATTTCCCGGCGTTTGGGTATTGATATATTCCTGTGCGACATCACGGATGGCGCTCCAAGTTTCATATTGTTCCTGTTCTTCGTCTTCATAGGTGGGTAAATGATAGATTTTTTTGAATGTGTTTACCGCTTCTTCCGTTTCAGGGCCGTATATACCGTCGATTCCCAGCGGTTGGATCATTTGTTGAAAACGACTAATGGTTCGCAAATTGCTTTGCAGCTCACCAATACCACTTGTTGGGTTGAGATTGGATGAGGTGTTATAACGGTCTCCGAGCATATTTTGTTGAGAGACGGGCGTGATATCCATCATGTCACCTCCATTGGTTTATTGAGATCAATCGTATGGGATGGGGCACTTTTGAGAAAGAGATGTAAAAACAACCAAGATGCTGCTATATGTTTTCAAAAACGCTCCTTATGCGCCGAATTGCCCGTCGGAACGAATGCGGCCGTCAAGCAAACTGGTAGCGGCATTTGCAATTTCATCCCATGTCGTACGATCAACCGTTCCGGTTTGGGGCAAATCGAACAGGCCTTGAAATGCACTGATGTTGCGTGCGGTGAGCGTACCGAACACGCCGGTGACGGGAATGGGGGTGATTTCCGTATATACATCAGAAAGAATGTTGAGGTATTCCTGTAAAATACGTACATTGTCTCCGGTACTGCCTGCAGATAATGTTACGCCCGGGTATGCAATAGGCGTGTTGTTATATGCAGAACGGGGAAGGGAACGCGTGATACCCAGATACTGATCGTAAATCACTTTCCAAGTGAATCTGCCGACAATTCCATCCTGTGTCAGACCGTAATTACGTTGTATCGCTTTGACGGCGTTTTCTGTGGCGGGGCCGAAAATTCCATCTACGGCGATGGATGGAACAGTATTGTCATAGGTGGCAATATAATCAATCAGATATTGCAACAGGCGGATGTATTCGCCTCTGTCCCCGCGGCGCAGTACGGTTGGATATTGTGTGGGGATGTCTTGCAATGTCAGCCCCTCTGAATTTAATTCGTTGAGTTTCTTGACCGCGTTGTAAATGCGGGTGATGGCGTACCACGTTGCGTTGCCTACAATCCCATCGGGGGTAAGATCAAAAATACGCTGAAATGCTTTGACCGCTGTTTCTGTTTGTGAACCAAATATCCCATCGGGAGATGTGATTTTTGGAATAGAGGGGTAGTTTTTAGAGATGCGGTTGAGTCGAATCTGAATGCTTTTGACTGCGTTTCCAACGCTACCGCGACGTAATGGTGTGAGCGGGGCGGATGCGGTGATATTTTGTACAGGAACATTGGTGATGATGTTGATATCATTGCCGTAATAGTATTGCAAAATGCGATACGGTGTGTAACCCCGGTTTGCAAGATCCACCGATCCCCATTGGGATAAGCCATTGCAGGTAACCGTGGTTCCGTTGCAATATTGCGCAAACAACGGTTCAATATTTCCATCACGCACGATATAGGAATTGAAGATTTCATCGACAATGCGGCTGATATTGGAAAAAATATCACGATTTTTTACAAAACTTTGGTCATAAGCTGTCGAGTTGGTGATGTCAAACGCGTAACCACGGCTGCGATAATATTCAGTATAAACGCGATTGAGCGCGAATGAGATTTGTGCATAGATATTTGCACGCAGCGCATTTTCCGGCCAGGTAGGATAAATTTCGCTGGATGCAACATTTTTGATATAATCCACAAACGATACGGTTACGTTTTCCGCATTCGACTGTGGGCGTCCGAGATGTACGGTAATCTTTGCCGGAATGACCGGTGCATACGGCGGCATGGGCTTACTCCTCCTTTGTTGTGTAGGGTCAAAAACAGGAATGGATGTACGGCTTACGGTTCAAACAAGCATGTCATATTTATTCCGGTTGCTGTAGATTTTCATAGGTTGCATCTGCCGAACCCGTGTCATCCGGATCCAAAAGCGTTGATTGTGTATTTCGCTTGATTTCCACGTTATCTATGTCGTTTTCCAATTCCTGTTCCATGCCATTAAAAGATGGATTTGTCTGCGCCTCGGTCTGTTCTTGTTCTTCCACCGTTTCATCCGTATCTTCGTTGGTTTCTTCCTGTGTGGAAGTTGTATTGGGAATGAAAGAGGTTTCATTGTTTCTGTTGTTTGTGCAGGATGTGTTGCTTTGACCCAGGTTTTTCAAAGCTTCCTGTGTGAAATATTGCAATTCTTCCATGGTTAACTGCCGGTCGAAGTTTTGCGCAATGCTTTGCGCGATATTTTGTATTATATCTTCAGAAAGTGTCTGGGGCGTGTCGGTTATCATGGATTCTTGCATCTGACCGGATGGCATCTCTGATGATGCAACTGTTTCGGTTTCGCTGACAGACGTTTCGTCTTGCATATCAAGGATATCTGTCTGGGACGAGGTGTCGATTTGCGGCTCACTTGTCGCTCCTTCATCGGTTTGTACAGTCGTAAATCCTGCCGGATCTGACAAAGGAATCAAAGGAAAATTTTGCCGTGAAGTGATACCATCAAAGACGGGAATGCTGTCTACCTGGATGGTATTGTAACCCTCTTTTTCCGCTGTGGCACGATAAACGGCAAAGGGTGGGGCTGCTTGTGGCAAGGGCGGTGCGGCGGAGGCGCTTTTATCCGGCGCGGGTAAAGGCAATGGTGCGGTTTCTCCGTTCTCGTCCGTAAACAAGATACGGTATGGTTTCCAGATGTTGTCGGGCAGGCAGGCGTATACAGTGACTTTGACCTGGGGTACCGGATAAGCACCGTCCGCGACAAACGCGCGCGCCACAAAACTGCCCTCGCCTGTATAATGGGGATAGTAGTGCAACAGATCGTCTTGTGTCAAAAGCATATGGAACCCTCCAAAAGCATGTTTGCTTATCAAATTTCCTGTGCCCAATCTTATGCACAAGCAATGGAAAGTATGACAATTTTGACAAAAAACGACCTGTGACAAAAATTCACGGTTTGGACTTGTTTGTTTTTCTGTTTTATGTTACAATAAATCAAATCTATGTAATCCTATCACGCGCGGAAAGATTCGTTGATCCGAGTCTGTTTTATGGCGCGGTGTTGATGATCAACTTCATTTCTTTTTTAATACAGCACTGTTGTTTTTTTACGCCATTTCTTTTTGTTCTCTCTTTTGGTTCTGCTTCTAACGGCTCGTCCCCGTTCATAAGATGTGGTATCAATCGCCCAGGCATGGAGGAAACAAAAAGATGCCACAAGAGGAAAAAAACACAGCGGAAAAAGCCAAGAAGTTCGGAGGGCTGCGCGCATGTATGCGCCCCTATTCCATGGAAGCGCGGGGAGAATTGGTCAGTACCTACATGGCTGTATTATTGGTTGGTCTGATATTCGGTATTTTGGGATTTTTGTTGTGGGGAGAGCGGGCTGATTTGTCTTTGTTCCGTACAACATGGGTGCAGACACGTGCGTTTTCTGCATATGAAAGCGGCGGGGCGTTTATGCGCTTCTTTATACAATGGTTTTTCCATTACGAATGGGGTCTTTTGTTACTACTCGCATTCTCTTTTACCTTGTTTTCGCCGTTACTTTGTGGCGCTTTTTGCCTGTGGCGTGGTATTTGTGTCGGGTACAGTTGTGCCATGTTGGCGGGCAGTTCTTTTTCATTCTTTTTTGTATTGCTGGTTGCGTTTTTGCTTGCGTTATCCGTTTTATATGTGATGGCAGCCTGCAAAAGCGTGTGGTTCTTCCGTCAGCTCATCCGCCATTTGCAAAAGGGCGCGGGCGCGGAACAGGAACGTTTTTGGGCAGTGCATACACTGCCTTTGGGGATTTCATTTTTGCTGCTGTCGGCAACGCTTTCTATTTTGTTGATCGTGTGTTCGACAGTCGCACAGTTGATGCTGCGCTGAGATTGTTTTGCGCGGCGGAAAGGCGGAATTACATTGGACAGCAAACGACCAAGCCAAAAGCCGAAACAGAAGCGTCCTTCCATTTTCTTTCGCAATTTGAACAAAGAGGGACCGGGAATTAGCAAACAGGATGCAGTGATCACATATGGATTCAAAGGATTCTTTTCCCTTTATTTCCGTCGTTTCGGGACGTTATTCTCCATCAATTTGTTGTATGTATTGGGGAATTTTCCGTTGCTGTTGGCGTTGTTTGCCACAAGCGGGAACGTGTTTGCCACACAGACACTGACACATGGCAATGTCGTTTATCCGGTGTTGCATGGCGTCATGATCAGTGATATGAATCCTGTGAAAGCTGCGCTGAACGGTGTGTTTGGTTCGCGAAGCATTGACTATGTGTTGCATTCAGGCGCGTATATTATGCTGGGTATTGGGCTTGCCTTATTCTGTATCACATTTGGCCTGGTTAACGTGGGTTGTGCGTATCTTTTGCGAAACATTGTCAAGGGTGATCCCGTCTTTTTGATGTCGGATTTCTTCTATGCAATCAAGCGCAATTTTAAACAGGCGCTGCCGATGGGAATTCTTGATTTGTTGTTTCTTTATGTGCTTTATCAGGATATCTTATTCTGGTATCTGAATGCCCGCAGTTTCTTATATAGTTATTTGTTCTATTTTTCTATCCTACTTGCGTTGTTTTACTTTGTCGTGCGGTTTTATCTGTACGAAATGATGGTTACGTTCCGCCTGTCCCTGTTCAAACTGATTAAAAATTCCGCCATTTTTGCATTTTGGGGAATCAAGCGAAATTTGGTCGGGCTGTTGGGCATCATTGTGTTTTGCCTGTTCTGCTTCGGCATCTTTTATACCTATGTTCCGTTGGGAATCATTTTGCCGTTTACCATTATGATCTCTACGTGTGCATTTATTGCTGTGTTCACTGCATGGCCCAATATCAAAAAGGTGATGATTGATCCCTACCAGGATCAACATGGTCAGCATGACGAGGATGACGGGGAAGAGCCGATTTTCCGCGACGATGTGACACAGCGCGAACGGGAAGCGGAAATGAAAAAAAGACATGGACATTCATGATACACTGTATACCAAGCGGTTGCGTATTGTGCCGTTGAATCAAGATCACTTTGCTGCACGCAAAGCAGCTGCAGCTGCTGCGGCAGCGCATGATGAACAAGCGCAGAATTTGTACGATGCCATGCAAGAATTACAAGAGCGTGCAAAAGCTGACGATGCGGCGCACTTTTGGTGGTACACCAATCGCGAAATTTATTTGCGTGAAACAAACGAATACTTGGGCTCCATTGCGCTTATGAGTGCGCCTGACACGGATCCGGAGCATTTGGTAGAGGTCGGATACAGCCTTTTGCCGGATGCACGGGGAAATGGTTATATGCGTGAGGCATTGGGGGCGATTTGTGATCTGGTATTTACAATTGGCGGGGCACAAATGGCGGGAATGATTGCCGGTGTGGAAATTTCCAATGTGCCCTCCCAGCATGTACTGGCCGCCTGCGGATTTGTAAAAACAGATGAAAGTCCTACGTTGGGACTGCAAATTTGGAAACGCCTGGCACCCCAATATTCCGGATTTGCACCAAAAGACAGAGATTTTTCAAATACGGAGAGCTGAAACAACTTCATATCAAAACAGTGCCGTTTATGGTGCTGCTGGTGAGGAAAAATCAAATTTCAGCGACGATATAAAAAGCGAAGTAAAACACGTAACTGTGTTTTGCTTCGCTTTTTTGCAGCGTTTTGTCTTTCTCGTGTTACTTAAAATTGAGATGCCTGATAGGGCAGGCGCATATCCAAAACAAAGAAGCAGAGAAACAGAATACTGACAATAGGGGTGATGATCGCAAGAATACCCACAAAATAGTAGAATAGCGGATGAAGCGTTAACGTGTTACACACGGCCATAACAATCATGCTCCATTGCAGCGCATGATATAGGCGCAGCCAACGTTGTTCGGCACGCTTTTGATCCAGTCGTGTTTCCAAACAGTATCGGTACAACAGTTTCTGTCCACCGCAGAATAGGTACGAACGAACTGCGCGTGCGATCTGCAACAGAAAAATGGCTGTCAATATCCAAAAAACGGCAGTGAGCAAAAAGACGTTGAGCTGTGCATCCCAAGCGGCAAGATCCGCACCGGTTAGGCGAAATCCAAAATAACGCAAAAAGGAGAGCGGGTTTTCGGCAAGCATGTTCCGTGCATTTTGCAACCAGTGTCCGCTGTATTCCTGCCATACGGCGCTGAAATATCGTTGATGGACCGAAACGGTATATGCATAAGCACCCGCGCCGACAAGCGTGGAAAGAATGCCCCAAATCCACAGGCGCACCGGTGCACGAAGGATTTTTTGAATGACCAGCAAGGAGAGCATCATTAGAATACACCCGACAAACGGCGGCAAGATATCAATGCCGTTTAAGTCAATATAGAATAAAAATACAGCTCCCAGTACAAGTACACGAAAACTATCGGAAAAGCGGTCCTGTTGTTCCAGCAACTGATACCGTTCTCCCAACAATTCTTTTTGTCGTTGCACTTCGTTCCGTACGATCCCCTCGTGGCGAATATCACGTAAATACCGCAACAATTTGACGCACCAGACAATGGACAGTGGTAACATCAAAACAAGCCCGATGATGATCAAAACCGGCAGAGCGTCGCGTACATCTACAAAGACACCGTAAATGTCATATTCCAGATATGTGGTATTGGTCAAAAGAATGAACTGGGGCAAGAGGGAGGTCAATGCACGCAACACGACAAACCAATGTGTCAGTCGCTGCATGCGCGCGCCAATACGAATGAGCTTTCCGCTGCGTTTCTTTTGTCGATAGACAACGGCAGTTGGCATCCCTTCCTGCACGCCCAAACGATACAACCCGTCAAAAAATGCGTCTGTTGCCCGCCACATAAAATAAGGTTCCGCCAAAGCAAAACAAAATGTATATACCAGTACCATGGTACTTTCGCCCAAGAGCGGAAAATGGGTTTCTCCGCGCAGAGAGAACCATCCCAGTATTACCTTGGGCACGCTGATGAGCAACAAAATGCGAAGCAGATGACGCAACTGAGCCATCTTATCGTCCACATATGCCATGGGATGGATGGCAATGAGCAAAAGAAGATATCCAATCAGGTCGGGGAGAAAGTCAATGATATTGATCAATGGATTGCACAGAAAAATCAATCCTATGATATAGAGTGCGGGTTGCACGTGCATTCACTCCTTTACTTATATCGGTCGCACATACAAAAACGCAGGGATTTGCATGTATGAAAAAAGAATTTCCACGGTTGTTAAGTATCTTTTTGTTGTTTTTTTTGCAGGCGCGCGTTGTGTTTTTTCATTTTTTTCTGTCGCTTTTCCGCATTTTTTTGTTCATCTTCTTCCGATCGGATGGCCGCTTTCTCGGCGGCGCGTTCCCACATTTTTCCGACGATCGTACGCGTTTCTTCTTCGGCTTGTTGCAATTCGGGTAGGGTGATCCATCTATAACAGGTATAAATATTGATTGCAATCAAGAGCATCCACACAATACCCAGCAAAAATACGGGTGTTCGGAATGCATCTGTGTATGTTCCAAACACATTACGACCGGTTGCCATAAGAATGGCAAGCAAGTAATAGGCTCCTGTGATCACAAGATTGCGCAACGATTTTACTTGGATGTTCATCAGTCCTACTTCTTTGCCGATGGCAAACATTCCCCAGAGCATAAAACAGATGAAAATCAACATGAACACGGCAAAACCGACTTCCACTGCAACGCTGACAGCCGGTGTAAACAATCGATCCAGAAATTTGGTGATCGGCCATTGTGGAAAATAAGAGGACAGATATCCCCATAACCGGTGAGCTGCTTTTATGGCACTGACTGCAATGCCGGGGACAGACAGATATGCACAAATGCGGAATGGTTTTTCATACCCGCGGAGTTTAAACAACGCGCAGCACATCAAGACGGAGCCGACCAAAATACATGCCGCATCCAGATACATGACGGGGAAGAATAACAGTACATATCCGACGAACAACAGACCAAATCCCATAACTCCTCCTTGCCTGTTCGACGTTACAAATTGCGGCACGGTGGAGATCAAACACGATCAAGTCCGCCCGCGCCGCTTGTGCTACGTTGGTTGACATGTTGCGGTCAAGCGTTATTTGTATCTCTTCACGCTGACGTTACCGGGCATGTGTAAGAAACTCAATTGGTATCGTCAGATTCGTTCATCCCGCAACATTTTTTATATTTCTTTCCGGAACCACATGGGCAAGGATCATTTCTGCCCACTTTTGGTGTTTTACGCACGACGGGTTTCTTCTTTTGTGTCTGGCTTCCGTCACCGACAAATCCTTCCGCAATGGGTTTTGCTACTTCCACACGTTTGATTTCTTCCTGTGGACGCGGCATCACAGTGAGCAAAGACATGACCGTATCCTCGCGGATTCCGGCGATCATTTCGTCAAACAATTCCGCACCGGCAATGCGGTATTCGTTAATGGGATTGCGCTGTGCATAAGCGTTTAGTCCGATGCTCTCACGCAGAGAATCCATATCTTCCAAATGTTGCATCCAGTGCATGTCCACACAACGAAGCAGAATCACGCGCTCCAGTTCGCGCATATTGTCCCCGAACAAGGCCTCTTTTTCTGCATACCGCTGTTCCGCGCGTTCTTTGAGCAAGTCAGCGATGTTTTCACGCACCAGGGTGTTGAGCTGTGCAGCATCGTATTGAAAATCATCTTCCTTGGTCAAAATACCCATGAATTGACGACGCAACCCCGCAAAATCCCATTCATCCGGAATCTCGCCCACGGTGTGTGCTTTGACGGCGGTATCAATCATTTCATTCATCATGCCGTGAATTTTATCACGCAGATCCAGACCATCTAATACGCCGTTGCGTTCACCGTAGATCAATTCACGTTGTTTGTTCATTACGTCGTCGTAGGTAAGCACCGTTTTACGGCGGTTGAAGTTTTGCGCTTCCAGACGTTTTTGTGCCGTTTCTATGGAGTTGGACAAAATGCGTGCATCGATCGGTTGATCTTCATCTAATCCGAGACGTTCCACCATACCGATGATACGATCGGAACCGAACAGGCGCATCAAATCATCTTCCAGTGATAGGTAAAAACGGGATTCACCCGGGTCACCCTGCCGTCCGGCACGGCCGCGCAGCTGGTTGTCAATACGACGTGATTCATGACGTTCTGTACCGATGATGAACAGGCCGCCCGCATCGCAGACTTGCTTTGCCTCCGGTGCGATTTCTTCCTTAAATTGATCATACAAAAGGCGGAATTCTTTGCGCACTTCCAATGCCTCTTCGCTGACTGACACCGCTGTTCCCGTTGCCTCTGCGATGAGCGCTTCTTCATAGCCTTTTTTGCGCAGTTCTGCTTTTGCCAGCCATTCCGGGTTTCCGCCGAGCATAATATCAGTACCACGTCCTGCCATATTGGTGGAAATGGTTACGGCTCCAAGTTTACCTGCCTGTGCAACAATATCTGCTTCTTTTTCGTGGTACTTTGCGTTCAGCACGGTGTGTGCAATCCCCTCACGTTTGAGCAATGAAGAGAGGTGTTCACTTTTGTCGATGGATACGGTACCCACCAAAACCGGCTGCCCTTTTTCATGACATGTTTTGATTTGTTCGATGATGGCACGGTATTTTCCAGCGGTGTTTTTGTACACGACATCCGGATGGTCTTCACGGATCATGGGAAGATTGGTGGGGATTTCCACAACGTCCAAATTGTAAATTTCACGAAATTCTGTTTCTTCCGTTAATGCAGTACCCGTCATGCCGGAAAGTTTTTGATACAGACGGAAATAGTTTTGGAATGTGATCGTGGCGAGTGTTTTGCTTTCACGTTGGACATTTACATGTTCTTTTGCTTCGATTGCTTGATGCAGCCCGTTGGAATAACGGCGGCCATACATCAAACGTCCGGTGAATGCGTCCACAATGATGACCTGGTTATCCTTCACCACGTAATCCACGTCTCGGTGCATGCAGCCATGTGCATGAATGGCTTGATCAATATGATGGGCAATTACTGCATTTTCCGGGTCGGAGAGGTTTTCAATACCGAAAAAGCGTTCTGCCTTTTCAATACCGTGGGCAGTGAGTACTGCGGTTTTTGCTTTTTCATCGACGATATAGTCTTCTTCAATGTCGTCCATATCGCTTTTATCGTCCATCTCTTTGATCTTGAACATTTTGAGCGTTTTGGCAAACGCTTCTGCGCGGTCATACATTGCAGTAGACTGCGCGCCGTGTCCGGAAATGATCAACGGCGTACGCGCTTCATCGATCAGAATGGAGTCGACCTCATCGACAATGGCAAAATGATGTCCGCGTTGCACTCTTCGATCCTGATATGTGACCATGTTGTCACGCAAATAGTCAAATCCGAATTCATTGTTGGTGCCGTACGTAATGTCGCACTGATAAGCTGCTTTCTTTTCCGCTTTGTCGTCGTCGTGAATGACCAAACCGGTTGTCATGCCCAAAAATGCATATACACGTCCCATCTCTTCGGCACCCACACGCGCCAAGTAGTCGTTGACGGTGACAATGTGTACCCCTTTGCCGCTCAGCGCGTTGAGATATGCCGGCATGGTGGCTACCAATGTTTTACCTTCACCGGTCTTCATTTCTGCGATACGTCCCTGGTGAATTACGATTCCGCCGAGCACCTGCACACGGAACGGGCGTTTCCCCAGAACGCGATCTGCCGCCTCTCGCACGGTGGCAAATGCATCGGGCAAAATATCGTCCAAAGTCTCTCCTGCGGCCAGGCGTTCTTTGAGCTTGGGCGTCATTTCCTTGAGTTCTTCATCGCTCATGGCGTGATAAGTGTCGGCCAGCGCTTCCACGCGGTCCACAGTTTTTTGCAGTTTTTTGACTTGGCGGGAAGAATACGTGCCGAAAATAGAATCAAGTAAACTCATGGATCAAATCCTTTTCAACCGCACGGCTCTTGTGCGGTATGCCTTTCTTGATAATTATGAAATGCGCTGCGGCCCGTGACAAAATGAAACGCGTCCTTTGCAGCGACAGAGAATTCTTTGATGAAATACAAAGCATATTATACCATATATTTTAGTGATTGACAAGTGTTTGTGTTGTTTTGTCCGATTTGCGACCGTTTGTTGCAATCCCTTTTACTTCATAGCTCAACAGGGGAAGGTAGCAATGTTTGATAACCCTTTGACGGGAGCAATAAAATAGTCCCTTTGGTTTGTAGCACGATATGTGCGGAAAACCAAAGGGACGGATACCTCTTTATGCGGTGTTCGGAAAGTTTGCAACCATGCGTTTGCCAAAACAGATGTACATCCCATGGCAATGCGCAATATGGACGATCCTGTGTACTTTTTATAAAATGATGCCTATCCTTGGTGGAGGGATCATTTTTCGTTGTATGAAAACAGATGAAATGCTTTTAGAACAGATCAACGGGATAGAGCAGCTTTAGCTGATTGACTTTGCTTTCATACGCTTTTTGTTGTTTTTCCCGTATCAACAGTGCGCGCAATTGTTCTTTGATTTGAGCAAACGGAAGCGGGGAGGAGGGCTTTTTCTTGTTTAGGCGAATTAAATGATAGCCAAACTGTGTTTTCACCGGCCCTGTGATCTCTCCTTCGTTCATGGAGAATACCGCGCGGTCAAATTCCGGCACCATCTGTCCGCGGCCAAAGTCGCCCAAATTACCTCCGTTTTGCGATGAAGGGCATGTGCTGTATTTTTTTGCGGCGTCGGCAAAAGAAATGTTTCCGTTGTTGATTTCTGATAAAATATCTTTTGCCTGTTGTTCGCTTTCCACCAGAATGTGGTCGGCATTGACCATCTCTCCTGTGCTGCATTTATCGGGATTTTCTTTGTAATACTGTTCGATTTCTGCATCACTTACGGTAACATTTCCTACCGCTTTGCTGATGGCAAAGCTGGTCAGCGCATCCTCTTTGAGGCGCTGCAATTCAGCTTGGAACACCGGATCTGCTTCGTAAAGATTTCGTTTTGCATCCTGCAAAAACAATTTTTGCTCGATCAACTGGTTGAGCAGCAGTTTATATCCTTCTTCGTTGTTATATTGTGCACCGTTTTGTCCCATGGAATACAGCAGCGCCATGACGTCTGCTTGCGTAATCGGTTGACCATTGACGGTCGCGAGTGTTTTGTTTTGCAGATTTGGGGGATTGTTCATGATTTTTCCTCTCTTTTTTCGGTTTTGATAACTAAAGTACTTTGTTTGGTTTCGTATTTCATTGCAGATACCCCCATTTCGCTGTTCGGCACTGGGGGAACGCAACCAATATCATGTAAAACATTGTAGCCGATTCTGTGCCAAAAAACAAGTCTTTTTTTCAAAACGGTTGTTGTGTCAAATAGAAACGGCTATGAGAACAGCGAAGAACATTCATGCATGCGGGAAAATACAGAAACGTTTCGCCACTGAGATCAGAGCTGTCTTGTATGTTAAAATATTATAAACCAACAAAATTGTAGACGGGTAAAATCGCCAATACGATGGGGATGATGTATTTTTTCTTTCATGGTCATGATAAAAAATATTATAAAAAAATCGATGAAGGTGTTGACATCGATTTGCTTGTGTGCTATACTACTACTGTTAAACCAAAGACAGCAGGTTTTTGTAAAAGCATTCCGCTTTCCTGCCGAGGTGAGAGTTCTGTGTTCATATGTGCGTTTTATATGTTTAAAGCGCTTTGATGAATGAAAGAACATGCAGAGAGTCCGATTGTTACGGTCTTTGCCGCCGCGGTGGAGCGGGGCAAAGGCTTTTTCTTTTTGCTGGGTTTTCGGTTTATTCCGTGTTATGTTTTTATTCTGATAGGAGGTATCAATCACATGCCAAGTGCAAAAGTTCTGGAACAAAAGCAGGCAATTGTCAGCACCTTGGCGCAGCGTCTGCAAGAGGCGAGTGCCGGCGTCATTGTTTCATATGCCGGAATCAACGTTGAAGACGACACCAAGATGCGCAAAGAGCTGCGGGAAGCCGGCGTGGAATACACGGTGATGAAAAACACCATGATCAAGCGTGCATGCTCACAAGTTGGTTTGGATGGCTTGAACAGCGTGTTGGAAGGCACTACCGCGATTGCAACGTCTGCAGACGCCGTGGCACCGGCAAAAGTGCTGAAAAAATATGCTGACAAAATCGAGACCTTTGAAATCAAAGCCGGTTTTGTGGACGGCAATGTGCTGGATCGTGCAGGGGTGCTCGAATTGGCGGATATTCCGTCTCGCGAAACGCTGCTTGCAAGATTCTTGGGTTCCGTGCAGTCTTCTCTTTACAACTTTGCTTACGGTTTGCAAGCAATTGTTGACAAGGGTGATACAGAGTCCGCTGAGGCTCCGGCAGAAGATGCACAAGAAGCTGCTGCGCCCCAAACAGAGGCTAGTGCAGAAGAGCCACCCGCTGCAGATGATGCGCAGTAAGTTTTCTAACATCGCATCGTGCGGTTATTTGACACTGATGTCAAAACACTCTTTGTAAAAGCAAAGAGAAACGTAATGATTCAATATTTTCTTGTTATAAAATCTGAAAATACAGGAGGAAAATAACAATGGCAAACGAAAAATCCACGCAGATTATTGATATTCTGAAGACAATGACCATTTTGGAAGTGGCTGACCTGGTGAAGGCAGTGGAAGAAGAGTTCGGCGTATCCGCTGCTCCCGTCGCTGTTGCAGGCGCTGCTGTTGCAGGTGCACCTGCTGCAGGCGCTGCAGAAGAGAAGACCGAATTTGATGTCGTTCTGACCGATGCCGGCGCAAGCAAGCTGGGTGTCATTAAAGTGGTTCGTGAGATCACAGGCTTGGGTCTGAAAGATGCAAAGGATCTGGTTGAATCCGCTCCGAAAGCAATCAAAGAAGGCGCATCCAAAGAAGAGGCTGAGTCCATTAAGGCGAAGCTGACCGAGGCTGGCGCTACTGTCGAGTTGAAGTAATTTTCAGACAAGCAATTCCTTGTTTGAAATTCTTTTTCGACAACTTAACACGGAATTTTTGAACCGGTGCAACAGCATGCACCGGTTCATTTTTATTTTATGTGCGACGTTTACAAAATAATTGTTTTGTAAGTGTTTACGGCATGGAGGAAAGCGACAAACGATTGTTAAAGACAAAAGGAAGAATATCATGCATTTTGATGTTGTGTTGGAGATGCAACGTTGAATTTTACGGGAAAAGCTTGCATTTTCCATAGAGAGGGGGTATACTGTATGATATATGATGTGACAGGTATTGTGCCAAATCTGACTGATTTTCACTGATATATGTATGATCTGATGGGTTGGTCGTGTGGTGGCATCTACTAAATAAATTTTTATTTTTTTGTTGTTCGGCATGTTCTAACACACCGTTATATGCGGTATTTCTGATGTTTCACGGAGTCGAGATGAACCGATGAATAAATATAAAAAACTGGTATCCAACACGGCTGTGATCGGGATTGGTACATTCGGATCCAAATTTCTGGTGTTTTTGCTCTTGCGGTTTTATACCGACTGTTTGTCCCCCTCACAGCTGGGTGATGCAGACATTATCACACAGACGGCGAATTTACTGATGCCTGTTGTTTGCGCCGGTATCACCGATGGCGTATTTCGTTTCGCGTTGGATCGGCACGAGGACAAGCGTTATGTATTTAGCGTGGGTGTATTTACCATTTTGTGCGGCAGTGTGATCTTATTGTTACTCACACCGATTTTCCAGCAAATAAAACCTTTGACGGATTATCTGGGACGACCGGGTTATCTGTGGCTGATTTCGGTGTATGTCATAGCAGCGTGCTATCATTCGCTTTGTTCTCAATTTGCCCGTGCGCGCGGTAACACAAAGTTGTTTGCAATCCAGGGCATTCTTGCCACCGCACTTAACATATTGTTCAATTTGATTTTTTTACTCGGCTTTCAGATGAAAGTGGTGGGATATGTTCTTTCCATTGTGATCGCGGATATTCTCTCTACCCTCTTTCTATTGTGGATTGACCGTTTGTGGCGGTTTGTTTCGTACAAGTATTTGGATCGCACATTGATTCGACGCATGCTCCGTTACAGTGTTCCGCTGATTCCTACCACCGTATTTTGGTGGGTGACCAATGCGTCTGATCGTTTTATGGTCAAGGCAATGTTGGGAAGTGAGGCCAATGGACTTTACAGTGCGGCGTATCGGATTCCCACATTGCTGATCTTAGCCAGCGGAATTTTTATTGAGGCCTGGCAATTTTCCGCTGTTACGGAGGCGGATTCGTCGCATCGTGAAGAACATCGACGTTTTTTTGGAATTGTGTTTGGATCGTTCCAAGCGTTGATCTTTTTTGCCGGCGCGGTTTTGATCGCCTTTACGCGCGTGATCGCCGCCATTTTGTTTGCTTCGGATTTTTATGCCAGCTGGTCCTACATACCTGTCCTGGTCTTTGCAACGGTTTTTTCCTCCCTTGTCACGTTCATGGGCAGCGTGTACCTGGTGGATAAAAAAAGTGTGCTTTCCCTCTTGACATCTCTGGTAGGGGCAGGACTGAATATTATTCTTAACTTTTTATTCATCCCGCATTTGGGGCCAAACGGGGCTGGGATTGCGACATTTTTCAGTTATTTTGTTGTCTTTATTCTCCGGGCGGTCAGTTCACGCAAACGGCTGCCGTTTGATTTACATCTTGTGCGGTTGTGTCTCAATTCGATCATTATGACGGTGCAGACGCTGTTTTTGGTGTTTTCCTGGCCGCTTTGGATTTTGGTACAGGTGTTGTGCGTTTGCGCGATGATTGCAGTCAACTTCCAATCTCTTTACCGCGGTGTACGACAGGTTCTCTCGCGGGGTGCGGGAAAACTTGCTTCCTCTGATGAGCAGGACACGCAACCGAACACGTAATCGGGGCAACCTATTTTCAAACTTTCTCTTTGTCAGATGAAATGGTGAAGGATTCGTATCAAAAGTGATATATCTAGCGGCAGTGCACCGATGTTTGTGTACTGCCGACTTTTTTATTTTGATGTTTTTCCATGCATGATTGTTGTAAATTCGGCTTTGTGTGCCAAAAATTCACTATTTCTGTTAAATTATTCAAAAACTTTTCATGATTGTGGAACGCTTTGGGAACTCTTGCGGAACAGGGCTTTGGTAATATAAGTAATATCATAAAACAGGCATGAATGGCCGTTTGAAAAATTGGAGGTATATGAACATGTACTTTGATGCCATCGCTAAAATCGTTTCGGAGCGCACCGGTTGCGATATTTCCGATATCAAACCGGAGAGCAAATTTTCGGATCTTGGTATCGACTCACTTGACACAGTGGAACTTTTGATGAATCTGGAAGACGAGATCGGCATTGAGATCGAGTTGGATCAGAAAGTGGAAACCATTGATGATCTGGACAAATTCATTCAGAGCAAGCAACAGGGTTAAGTCATATGATTAAGTCAGAGATTTGTGAAATGCTGGGGATTCGTTACCCCGTGTTTCAGGGTGGTATGGCTTGGATTGCTGACGGCAAACTGGCCGCCGCCGTGTCCGATGGCGGCGGCCTCGGCATTATTGCGGCGGGTAATGCGCCCGGCGATTATGTCCGTGAGCAGGTTCGGATAGCCAGATCCCTTACGAAAAAACCGATCGGTGTCAACATCATGTTACTCAGTCCCTATGCGGATGATGTTGCGCAGGTCGTTGTAGAAGAAAAAATTGAGGTTGTTACCACAGGTGCGGGCAACCCGTCTAAATACATGAATGCATGGAAAGAGGCCCAAATTCGTGTCATTCCGGTCGTCGCTTCGGTTGCCATGGCAAAAATACTGACGCGGATGGGTGCATCGGCACTCATTGCAGAGGGCGGCGAAAGCGGGGGCCATGTGGGAGAACTTACCACCATGGTATTGGTTCCGCAAATTTGTGATGCCACGACTTTACCGGTAATCGCGGCGGGAGGCATTGCAGATGGCAGAGGCGTTGCGGCGGCATTGATGTTGGGCGCATGCGGCGTGCAGATGGGAACGCGTTTTCTCAGTGCCACGGAGTGCAGCATCCATCCAAACTACAAAGAAAAGATTCTCAAGGCGACAGACCTTTGCACGATGGTGACCGGCAAACGTCTTGGTCATCCGGTGCGCAGCCTGCGTACACCGTTTGCCAGAGAATATTCCAAAGCGGAATACGGCGGTATGCCGGATGAAGAACTGGAGGCGTTGGGAACCGGCGCATTGCGTCGCGCCGTGCAGGAAGGCGACAACCGGACGGGATGTTTCCTTGCGGGGCAGGTCGCGGCCATGGTAAAACAAGAACAGCCGGCAGCACAAATTATCAAAGAAGTGATGCAAGAGGCTGAACCGATTTTGTTGAGGGCACCGCAATGGGTAGAATAGGTTTTTTATTTTCCGGCCAGGGAGATCAGTATCCGGGCATGGGCAAAGATTTTTGCGACGAATATTCGTGTGCTGCAGCTGTTTTTGACATGTGCGACCGCATTCGTCCCGGTACTTCTACACAGTGTTTTTCCGGTACGGAAGAAGAGTTAAAAGAGACGAAAAACACGCAGCCCTGTCTGTTTGCCATGGAATTGGCTGCAGCGGCGGTACTGAAAGCGCAGGGGGTAAAACCTGATGCTGTGGCGGGATTTTCTCTGGGGGAAGTCGTTGCCGCAACGGTTGCAGGGATTTTTGACGAACAGACCGGTTTTCGCCTTGTGTGCAAACGCGGAGAATTGATGCAACATGCTTCTGAGCAATTTGATACCGCTATGGCGGCGGTGGTGAAACTGACGCCGGATGTTGTTGGTGATCTTTGCGCGAAATATACGGATGTTTATCCCGTTAATTTCAATTGCCCGGGTCAGATCACCGTTTCCGGGTTGTCTGCACAAATGCCTGCTTTTACCGCAGATGTCAAAGCGGCGGGCGGGCGTGCCATTCCCTTAAAGGTGACAGGGGCGTTTCATTCACCGTTTATGAATGATGCAGCCGACGCTTTTGCACGGGAGTTGGAAACTGTATCGTATACAAGTGGTGAAATCCCGTTGTATTCCGATATGACAGCGCGGCCATATACGCAGGATGTGACACATTTATTGTCTCGTCAAATTTGCAATCCGGTACAATGGGAAGCACTCATTCGGAATATGATCGCGGATGGGATTGACACATTCGTGGAAATTGGTCCGGGAAAAACACTGACCAACATGATGAAAAAGATTGATCCTGCGGTCAAGGCGTATACGGTGAAGGAATATTTGTCGGAGGCAAAGCCATGTTGAAAGAGAAAGTAGCTGTGGTTACCGGTGGTTCACGCGGGTTGGGCGCTGCGATTGCACGTAAATTTGCTTCCATGGGTGCGCGTGTCGCCATCGTTTATGCAGGTAACGTGCAGGCAGCCAACGACGTTTGCAACAGTTGTAAACAGGAATATGGCGCAGATGTTCGCGCATATCAGTGTGATGTGTCTGATTTTGATCAGGTCAAGCAAACAGTAACGCAGATCAAAGCGGATTTCGGCACGGTGCACATTCTGGTCAATAATGCGGGTATCACACGCGACGGATTGATTGCCATGATGAAAGAGGAAGATTTTGATCGGGTGATTGCTACCAATCTGAAGGGTGCGTTTAACATGATTCGTCATTGTACCGGGATCTTTTTGCGCAATCGTGAGGGGTGTATCATCAACATCTCTTCCGTTGCAGGCCTGATGGGAAATGCCGGGCAGAGCAATTATGCGGCATCCAAAGCGGGATTGATCGGTTTAACCAAATCGGTTGCGAAGGAATTGGCGCCTCGTGGAATTCGTTGCAATGCCATCGCGCCCGGATTTATCGAAACGGACATGACAACCGATCAGAGCGACAATCCGCTTCTTGCCATGATCCCGCTTGGAAAAATGGGCAATGTGGAGGATGTGGCACAGGCTGCGGCATATCTTGCGACGGCCAATTATGTAACCGGCGAGGTGCTCCGTGTAGACGGCGGTATCGCGATGTAAAGATGTAAGGAGAATGGAACGATGAGTGAAAACAGAAGAGTCGTTGTAACCGGTCTTGGTGCCATCACCCCCTTGGGCAATACGGTTGCTCAAACTTGGGATGCGATGAAAGCCGGAAAAAATGGCATTGCGCCGATTACGTTGTTTGACACGGAAAATTTCAAGGCAAAACTCGGGGCAGAAGTCAAGGAATTTGATCCAAAAGAACATTTGGGTGTCAATGAGGCGCTGCGCACCGATCGCTACACCCAATTTGCGTTGGTTGCAACGCAAGAGGCGGTGGAAGAAAGCGGCATTGTGGGTACGGTTCAACCGGAACGTTTTGCCGTCTTTTTCGGTACGGGTATCGGTGGCATTGGCACATTTGAAAAAGAACATACCAAACTGATGGAAAAAGGTCCGCGCCGTGTTTCAGCCCTCTTTGTTCCCATGATGATTGCCAATATGGCAGCGGGGATGATCGCCATTCGTTATGATTGCCGGGGTACTGCTATGCCGGCAGTTACGGCATGTGCGTCCGGGTCTAACGCCATTGGCGAGGCGATGCGTATGATTCGTCACGGCTATGCTGACGCTGTGATCACGGGCGGTGCGGAAGCGGCTATCACACCGTCAGCCGTTGCGGGATTTGTCAACATGCAGGCATTGTCAGTTTCCCAGGATCCGGATGCTGCATCGCTGCCGTTTGATAAACGCCGCGCCGGCTTTGTCATCGGTGAAGGTGCGGTTTCACTGGTGTTGGAAGAATATGAACATGCCAAAGCGCGCGGTGCAAAAATTTACGGCGAAGTTTGCGGCTATGGTTCTACTTGTGATGCGTATCATATCACAGCGCCCCATCCCGAAGCACGCGGTGGCGCACAGGCGATGATCGATGCCATGCGGGAAGCTGGATACAGTGATAAAGATACGGTGTATATCAATGCCCACGGTACAGGCACGCCGATGAACGACGTGGTTGAGACCAAGGCCATCAAAAAAGCGATGGGTGACAAGCAGGCGTATGAGGCATATGTCAGCTCTACCAAATCCATGACGGGACATATGTTAGGTGCGGCAGGTGCCATTGAAGCCATGGCGTGCTTGAAGGTGCTTGGTGAGGGGATTGTTCCGCCTACCATTCATTTGAATGAGCCCGATGAAGCTTGTGATTTGAACTGTGTACCGAATGTAGCGGTAAAGGCAGACATCACATTGGCACTTTCGAATTCTCTCGGCTTTGGTGGGCACAACGCTTGTCTTGCTTTCAGAAAGGTGTAATGTATGATGAACGTGACAGAAATCCGTAAGTATGCAAAACTGATGCAGGAGTTGGGACTCACGGCACTGGAAATCACCGAGGATGCACGCACGGTGCGCCTGGAACGCAGCGTTCCTGTGCAACAAAAAGAGATCATTCCGGTGAATACCACAGCACCTGCCGCTTGTGTGGCAAGCGAAAAAACGGTGAAAAACCAGGATGAATACAGTGTGACATCTCCTTTGGTCGGTTTGTTCTATGCGGCGCCTGCCGAAAATGCGGAACCGTATGTATCCATCGGCGACCATGTGAAAAAAGGACAGACGTTGTGTATCATTGAGGCGATGAAACTGATGAACGAAATCACGGCCGAGGAGGATGGCGTCATTTCTGACATTTGTGTGACCAATGGTCAGGTTGTTGAATACGGTACAGAACTTTTCCGCATCAAGAGGTAAACAGATGAACAGAGATGAAATTATGAAAATTCTGCCTCATAGAGACCAAATGTTATTGTTGGATGAGGTGGAAAACAGAGATGGCACATCGGTAGGGCATTATACGGTGCGCGGAGATGAGTTTTTCTTGCAGGGACATTTTCCGGGACATCCCATTGTTCCCGGAGTCATTCTTTGCGAGATTTTGGCACAGTCTGCCTGCGTTTTGATGCAGGATGTGATGCAGGACGGCAAACTCCCTGTGTATACGGGGCTCAATAACGTGAAATTCCGCTCTCCTGTCAAACCCGGAGATACAGTGGAAACACAGTGCAGCATCACGCGTGCAAAGCATCCGTTTTATTTTGCCAAAGGAACGGTGAAGGTCGGAGATCGGTTATGTGTATCCGCAGAATTTTCCTTTGCCATTACTGATGCGATGACAGGAGCGTAAGAATATGTTCTCAAAAATTTTGATTGCCAACCGCGGAGAGATCGCCGTGCGGATCATTCGCGCCTGCAAGGAGATGGGTGTGGCGACCGTGGCGGTATATTCTGAGACAGACAAAAATGCGCTGCATGTGGCCTTGGCCGATCAGAGTTATTGCATTGGCGGGCCGGAGGCATCGGACAGTTATCTGAACGAAAATCAGATCATCAGCGCGGCAATCCTTGCCGGTGCACAGGCCATCCATCCCGGTTACGGCTTCTTATCCGAAAACGCACATTTTGCGCGACTTTGCCGCAAAAACGGGTTGGTCTTTATCGGACCTGATCCGGATAGTATGGAGCGTTTGAGTGACAAAGCTGTATTAAAAGAGCTTATCAGCAAAACCGGACTTTCTGTGATTCCGGGTACCAAAGCGGTGCCGTCAGTGGAAGAAGCAATCAAGGCGGCAGAAAAAATCGGATATCCGGTGATGCTGAAAGCTTGTGCAGGCGGCGGAGGCAGAGGAATCAGATTGATCAGATCTGCCGATGAGATGTCGGATGCGTATCAACAAGCGACCGCAGAAGCGATCAGTGCGTTTGGTGATGGCAGCGTTTATATTGAAAAATACGTGTTCCCGGCGCGTCATGTAGAATTGCAAATGTTGGCGGATGAGTTTGGGAACGTGGTGTGCCTGGGTGACCGCGATTGTTCGCTGCAGCGCAGAAATCAGAAACTGGTGGAGGAAACACCTTCTCCGGCGGTTCATGACACACAGCGGAAACAGATGATAGAAAAGGCGATTGACGCGGTCAAACAGATTGGCTATGTGGGCGCTGGTACTTTGGAATTTTTGCTGGATACACAGGGAAATTTCTGGTTTATGGAGATGAATGTCCGCTTGCAGGTGGAACATTGTGTGACGGAGATGCTCACGGGAGTGGATCTGGTGAAATGGCAAATCCGTATTGCGGCGGGCATTCCACTGGATTTTACGCAAGAGGATATTCCCATGCAAGGTTCGGCCATCGAATGCCGGATCAATGCGAAAAACTGCGGGACACTCAAAATGCTTCATGTTCCGGGTGGGCCGTCTGTCCGGTTTGATACATGTTTGATTGAGGGTACGACCGTGTCGCCTTATTATGATTCGCTTTTGGGAAAACTGATTGTATATGCCAAGACAAGAGAAGAAATGCTGCGAAAAATTCGTGCGGCTCTTTGCGAATTGGTGATTGACGGGATTCCTACCAACATTGAGGAACAATTGCAAATCGTAGAGGATGAACGATTTATGTCCGGAAATTATGACTTGACATTTATGGGTAATAGGTGAGAAAAATGGCACTGATCAATTTTTTGAAACCGAAAAATCAATTGGAAGAGGGCGGACGAACATCCGCACCGGTGCAGGAAGATGCCGGTGAACCGGAAAAAAGTTGTCCGAACTGCCACAAGTCCATTCCTTTGAGCCGCCTCTGGGCCAACGACATGGTTTGCACATGTGGGTATCATTTCCGTATGAAAGCGCGTCAGCGTATCCGCATGATTGCAGACAAAGATCATTTTCATGAATTATATTCTGATATGAGGGCAGGTAACCCATTGAATTTCCCCGGTTATACGGATAAAATCGAGACCGTGCGTGCGGCCAGCGGGGAAAAGGAAGCGGTTCTTTGCGGTACTGCGGAAATCGGCGGGCAAAGTTGTTGCGTGTTTGTCATGGAATCGTATTTTATGATGGGCAGTATGGGCAGCGCTGTTGGTGAAAAGATTACATCGTTGTTTGAGTACGCAACGGAACACCGCCTACCGGTGATTGGGTTTACTGTGTCCGGTGGTGCTCGCATGCAGGAGGGGCTGCTCTCTCTGATGCAGATGGCAAAGACAAGTGCTGCTGTCAAACGACACAGTGATGCGGGCCTTTTATATATTGCCGTGCTCACAGATCCCACCACCGGCGGCGTGACGGCAAGCTTTGCCATGGAGGCGGACATTATTTTGGCGGAACCCGGGGCCACGGTTGGTTTTGCTGGTAAACGGGTGATTGAACAAACAACGAGAAAGTTGCTGCCAAAAGGATTTCAAACAGCGGAATTTGTATTGGAACACGGGTTTGTCGACAACATTGTGCCTCGTTCCAATCAAAAGAAAATGCTGACAGAACTTTTGAAATTGCATAACGGAGGGTAAGGTATGAGCGAAGTCGCATATGAGCGGGTCAGACTGGTCCGTGACAGCAGCAGACCCACCGGGCTTGATTATATTCGAAATATATTTAAGGGGTTTATTGAACTGCATGGCGATCGGCGCTATGCGGATGATCCTGCCATTGTAGGGGGAATTGCCCGTCTGAATGGCAATCCCGTCACTGTCATTGCAATTGAAAAAGGGCATACCGCCAAAGAACACACATATCGCAATTTTGGTGCGCCCCACCCGGAGGGGTATCGCAAGGCGCTGCGTCTGATGAAACAGGCAGAAAAATTCGGCAGACCGATCATCTGTTTTATTGATACCTCGGGGGCATATTGTGGAATCGGTGCGGAATCGCGCGGACAAGGGCAGGCGATTGCCGAAAATTTGATGGAAATGTCTACATTGTGTGTTCCCATTATCTCCATTCTGATTGGGGAGGGCGGCAGCGGCGGTGCGTTGGCACTGGGAGTTGCAGACAGAGTGTGGATGTTGCAAAATGCGGTTTATTCCGTGATTTCTCCGGAAGGATGTGCCAGCATCCTCTGGAAAGATGCGTCCAAAGCAGCGATTGCCGCAGAGAGTTTGAAATTAACGGCGGAAGATGCAAAAAACCTGGGTGTGATTGAACGTATTCTTTCGGAAAGAGATATTGGAAAGCGGGAATTTTATGACCGCATTCGCATTCTTTTGACCGAAGAAATCCAGGAACTTTCCGGCGATCTTGATTTGATCTCCAAGCGATATGACCGTTTTCGCCATATTGGCGTTGGGGATGTTGTGAGGGAGTAACAAAGATGAGCATTTACCAAAAATTTTGTACGGAATTGATCGGGGAAAACGGAAATCTGGAAAAAATCACCCTGCATTATCCGGACAATTTTAATTTCGGATATGATGTTGTCGATGCCATTGCCGATGAAACACCGGAAAAGCGCGCGCTTGTTTGGTGCAACACCGAGAATGAGGAACATATTTTCACCTTTGGCGATATCAAAAAGTACAGCAATCAAATAGCAAATGTTTTGGCGGATGAAGGAATTGGCCGCGGAGACATGGTAATGCTGGTGCTGAAACGGCACTATGAATACTGGTTTGCTGCCATAGCACTGCATAAATTGGGAGCGGTGATGATCCCCGCCACACATATGCTGACGGTGAGCGATTTTGTTTATCGTATTCGTGCCGCAAAAGTAAAAGCCATCATTGGTACCTCGCAAAATGAGGTGCCTCAAAAAATATCGGCTGCGTTAAAACAATCCGGTGCGGACGCCAAGTTATTTTGTGTTCAGGCGGATGTGGATGGGTTTGTAAATTTAACAAAAGCAATGGATGACGCACCCTCGACATTTTCCCGTGTGCAAACGGATGTCACAGACCCGATGATGTTGTATTTTACATCCGGTACTACGGGTTATCCCAAGGGTGTGATTCACGATCACAGCTATCCGCTGGCGCATATTGTCACGGCAAAATACTGGCATCAGGCGGAAGACGGCGGTTTGCATTTTACGGTGGCGGAAACCGGTTGGGCCAAAGCGTCATGGGGAAAGCTATATGGACAATGGCTGGTTGGAAGTGCTGTGATGGTCTATGATTTTGACAACTTCGATCCCAAGCAGCTGACCAACATCATCAATCATTATGGCGTGACCTCTTTCTGTGCACCGCCGACGGTGTATCGGTATCTGGTTCGAAAAGGGATCCCGGACATGCCAACGTTGAAACATGCAACGACTGCCGGGGAAATGCTGGCACCTGAGGTGTTCCGCAAGTTTACGGAGCGCACGGGACTGCCGCTGTGTGAAGGATACGGTCAGACCGAGACAACGCTGTTGCTGGCAAATTTCAAGGGAAATGAACCGGTACCGGGATCCATGGGAGTGGCGTCTCCGTTTTATCATATCGAACTTCAAAACAAGCACGGGGAATCTGTAGCCACAGGAGAGATCGGTGAAGTAGTCATCGTTCCGCAAAAAGAAGGCAGACAAACGGGTGTATTCACGGCATATTTGGATAACGACGAGCAATATCAGTATGTTTGGCGCGGCGGCGTGTATCATACCGGGGATGCTGCATATCAAGATGAAAACGGCGTCTACTGGTTTCACGGTCGATTTGACGACATTATCAAAACAGGCGGATTTCGTGTAGGTCCGTACGAAGTAGAAAATGTTTTGATGGAGCATCCGGCGGTTGTTGAGTGCAGTGTCATCGGCGTACCCGATGAATCACGTGGTCAAGCGATCAAAGCGATCATTGTGTTGGGACAGGGGTATGTTGCCTCCAACAAGCTGGCATTGGAGATCAAAGAATTCTGTAATCGAAAACTGGCGGAATACAAATGGATCCGTATTGTGGAATTTGTGGATGAAATGCCGAAAACCATCAGCGGCAAGATCCGGAAAAATATCCAGCGAAATCAAAGTCAATCATCAAACAGGGAATGAGAAATGATATGCGCATTATCATTGACGCAATGGGTGGCGATCATGCGCCCGAAGAGATTATAAAAGGAACGGCGCAGGCTGTAAAGGCCAGTGATGCCGCATTTGTGCTGGTTGGCGATCAAGACCGTATCACACGTCTTGCGGTGGAAAACGGGATATCGACAGATCGTTACACCGTTGTGCATGCATCCAATGTGATTTCCATGGATGACAAACCGCTTGCAGCCATTCAGCATAAAAAAGATTCCTCCATGGCAGTAGGACTTCGATTACTTGCGAACGGTGAGGGAGATGCGTTTGTCAGTGCCGGCAATACCGGTGCGTTGTTCTCCGGTGCGACACTGATTGTCAAACGGATTGCGGCAGTTCATCGTGCTGCCATCGGTACGGTTCTGCCCGGTACGAAACCTTGTTTGTTGTTGGATGCCGGCGCCAATGTCTCAGTTACTGAGGCGTATCTGGAGCAGTTTGCCGTGATGGGTTCTGCTTATATGAAAAAGATGTACGGTATCGCGCATCCCACGGTGGGACTGCTCAACAACGGGACGGAAGAGGGGAAGGGAACACCCTTGCAAATCGAGGCGAACAAGCGATTGGGCGCGAATGGTGCCATCCATTATACCGGCAACGTCGAAGCGTCGGCTGCATTGTTTGGCGCGTGTGATGTGTTGGTGTGTGACGGCTTCACGGGAAATGTCTTTCTGAAGGCGATTGAAGGAATGGGCATGCGGATTCTGCGTGCGCTCAAAGAGACTTATACGAAAAACATGCTTACCAAACTTTCCTTTTTGCCTGTGAAACGGCCGTTTGCACAGATGAAAAAGGAATTTGATCCTGCAGAACACGGTGGTTCCCCGTTGTTGGGAATTTCCAAACCTGTGATTAAAGCACATGGTTCTTCCAACGCCAAGGCATTCAAAAATGCAGTATTTCAGGCGATCAGCACTCTGGAAGGGAATGTTTGCGGACAAATTGCCGATGAAATGTCTGCACTTGCTGTGAACATGGAAGAATGATTTATTCTATTTTCAGATCAATATGGAAGATCGGAAATGGTAGCACTGATTTCCAAAGTATATAAAAACGACCTGCCTCCACAAAAAATCCAACTGCATCAGCGTAGATTTTTTGTGGGGGTTATTTTATTGTTATATGGAAAAATTGAACAGATTTAAGGTAATTGCAATCTTACCGATGTGCTTTTCGATTTAGTGGAGTAATTATCTATCAAAACAGGATATGAAAGTCTTAAGGGCAGCTGAAATTTTCAGCTGCCCTTTTTTCGGACCGACAGTTACTGTATGTACCATTCTCCCAAAACAGCAGCCGCACCACAACGGTTTTTTGTCACCCCCAATCTACACGGAGGAGATGATTGCACTTTTCCAAAAAGCATGGTATAATAAATCAAACGTGTAAAAAAATTCGCGAAAGCCACGGACAAATTTTGCAAAAAAAAGAGATCATTTGTTTGCTTTCTGTGCATGGCGGTACAGCGCAAAAAAGAAATGTTTTGTTTGTGCTTACCGCGTGATTCATTTTCCATTTGTTGTGATACCTCTTGACGGTACCGCATGATTTCTGCATCAAAGGAGTTGCCATGGAACACTTGTGCAATACAAAACATATGCAAGAAATACTTTGCCAAACCGTCACCGGTTTTTATCAATGTGTACTGACGGATCCACCGCGATTGATTTTTGCCGGACAAAATTTGTGTTCGTTACTGGGGTGTACGGTACAAGATCTATGTTGCGATGATATCCATGCATATCTTTCCTTTGTTCATCCGTTAGACCGTGAGCGGTATCTGTTCCATATTGCAGCATTGCGCAAAAACGCGCATGTGCGCAGTATAGAATATCGATTGCAGCCAACGAGTGGGGATGTCGTTTGGGTGAAAGAGACGATGCGTTCCACCCACCTTTCAGACGGTAAGTTTGTCGGAGAAGCTGTTTTGGCGGATATTACCGACATCAAAAAAGAAAATGAAACACTTCGCTCTTTGTATGAGACGATCCCTTGTGGTTTTCTCAAATTTACATGTGAAAAGCAGCCACATGTGACATACATCAATGAGCAACTGATGCGTTTTTTGCGTATTCCTAAGACGCGTGACGGAGAGATTGATTATCTTTCTATGTACTATGACAATGTTTTTCTCATGGTGCCAATGGAAGCGCGTCAAACATTTGCAAAGGCATTGCATCGCGCCGCGCATGACAACATCCCGGTTGCCGGTGAGATGACGGTTCTTCGATGCGACGGCACACGTGCCCACTTTTATGGTTGGATCAAAAAATGTACCGATGACAGTGGGCAATCTGAATTTCAGGCTGTTTGTATTGATGCCACGGCGGCCTATCAGGCCAAAGTGGAGAGTGAAACAAATCGCTATCTCAAAGCGTTGACAGATGTATATGACAGTATTTTTGAATATGATCTTTCAGCCAATACGGTGAGTTGCATCAACAGTTACGCTTCTCCCATGTTTCACTGGCTGGAAAACATTCCCATGCAAATGCAGGACGCGACGGAAAAATGGATTGACCAGACAGTCGTGGCGCAGGACCGCGAAAGAGTTAACGTATTTTTTCGCGCCTTTTTTGATAAAACATTGTATGCCACCGGCGATACACCACCGCGTATCACATATCAAGCTACAGCGCCTGATGGAACTGTGAAAACCTATGTCGGTATTTTTTTGAAGATCAGCGAGGTACGCAGTTATTTTTGTTGTCGCAGTATTCCGGACAATTTGCCAGAAGAACCGATCAGGCAGCAGTCTGTTTTACGAAAAGAGCAAGTACAAGAAATGGTGCAGCAGTTCAAAGACGGCATTGCTGCAATCGAGATTTCAGATGGTACTGTGACGCCGCTGTATGCAAGTGAAAATGTTTGCAATTTTTTTGGTTATACAAAAGACGAATGGTATGCGTTGATGAAAGTTCGTACGCCGCTGGAGACGTTTGTGGCGCGGAGTGGGATACCGTATACGTCTTTTACCTCTTTCTTGTCACGCGGTGAGGCAGAATTTCGTTATCTTGATGTACAGGAAAATCAGGAGAGGTATGTACAAGCCATTTGTTTCCCGCGTTCTTCTCTCGTTTCTCCACGGTATGTTTTGCTTTATCGCACACAGGCTGTATCCCAACCTGACAAACTGCTCATGCCCGAAAAGACGCAGGAAGAGAAAAACGTTTCCATTCGTACGTTTGGCTATTTTGATGTGTTTGTAGGTGGAAAGCCGATTGCATTCCGCAGCCAAAAATCCAAAGAATTATTCGCACTGTTGGTAGATCGACGCGGCGGGTTTGTCTCATCAGAAGAGGCGATTGGCTTTTTGTGGGAAGACGAGCCGGTTAGCTCGGTGACACTGGCACGATACCGCAAAGTTGCGCTCAGACTGAAAAACATCTTACAAGAATACGGGATCTCAGATGTGATGGAAACCGTGGACGGAAAACGGCGCATTGTGATGGAACGGGTACATTGTGATCTATATGATTATTTATCCGGCAAACCGGAATATGCGCAATTGTTCAAAGGCAGCTATTTGTCCAACTACAGTTGGGGAGAGGTCACATTGGGTGAGCTTTTGAATGCAAAGCAGCAGTGATGACAAAGCAAAGGGCACAATCTCAAAAAAATCAACAAACAACGCATTCACAGAACAATATTTATGAGGGAATCATATGAATACTTATGTACACAACGTGCAATATTACGAAACAGACAAAATGGGGATTACCCATCATTCCAATTATGTCCGCTGGATGGAAGAGGCGCGCGCGGATTTTTTACGTCAGATCGGTTATGGGTTGAAACGTCTGGAACAAGACGGTGTTACCTCTCCCGTCGTTTCAATCGAATGTCACTATTTGGCGACCACGACGTTTGATGATAAAATTGAGGTGTCAGTCAAACTTTTGCACTATACCGGTGTCAAGCTGACGTTGGGTTATACCATGAAAAATTGTGAGACCCAGACGGTTGTATTTACGGCGACTTCATCTCATTGCTTTATTGATGAACACGGACACCCGATTGCGGTAAAAAAACATTATCCGGGTTTTGATGCAATCTTAAGAGAATGCGTAGAACCGGCATAAGCGATATGGGCAAAATAAAAAACAGACAGAAGGGAGAGGCTTTCTAAGGAAGTAGCATCTCCCTTTGGCTTTGGAAAATTGCGCTTGCAATTATTTTTGTTTTGCAATGGAGCAATAAGACTATGAACAATCGAATCATAACAGATATTTCAAATTACATATTTGTTTCCGATGAACCTGAAAAGGTTGATGCTATTTTTCTGCCTGGAGGTTCACACCCAGAACAACCCGAATATGCCGCAGAACTTTATCATAAAGGATATGCAAAATGGCTTGTACCTTCCGGTGGGATAAGTGTAAAATCTAACAAATGGCACGGAGTTCGCGCAAAGGCAAATATATACAATGGCGATTATCAGTCCGACTGTGAGTTTTTTACAGATGTACTTATCAAAAACGATGTTCCTGCAAATGCAATCATCGGTGAAAATAAATCAGGTCATACCCGTGATAATGCTTTCTTTTCACGAAAAATTGTTGACGAAAAAGGAATAGAAATAAATACGGCCTTAATTGTTTGTAAAGCATTTCATGCTCGGCGATGTCTTATGCTATATCAGATGGCATTTCCTGAAGCTAATATCATTGTAAGTCCTGTTTATTGTTATAACATAACAAAAGAAAATTGGTTTGAAACAGAACAAGGCATTAACCGTGTACTTGGTGAGCTTGCCAGGTGCGGAAATCAGTTTGTTGGGGATATTAAGAAATATTTGTTATCATAAAGAAGATGTGACAGTTCATTACACGATGCAGAACCCTATACAGATCAATAGGGCGGGATTTATTCGCTTAAATGCTTCTACTTTCAATTTGAATTCAATTATATATTGCCATGAAAAAACGACCTTTCAATCGTTGGCTTTTGGGGCTAACTTTTGGGAGGTCGTTCATTGATCGATTAACAATCAGCTGTTTTTACCCAAGTAAAATCGTATGTGGATTATTTACAGCAATTCATAAGAATGACGAACATCGGATTTTGATACCCAAATCCAAACAGGTCAAAAAAATTGGGAGACAACTTCTTTGCGAAGTGTCTCCCAAGATCAGCTGTTTTTTATTTATAAAAAAGTTGACTGTATGTACAACAAATCAAAAGATTTATGAGTTATATGTCTTGGTGAGGAGGACGCGTATGCATTTGTAAGGATTTGTGTGTTGCACCGCTTTGTGCGGGCAATTGATCTTCCAGATCATTTTTTTCAATCAGCCCGTCCTTGGCGGTGGTGATATAGCGTTTTGCTTGTACCGAGAACAACTCATAATATTTGCCGCGTTTCTGCATGAGTTCCTGGTGATTTCCCTCTTCGATTAGTTTTCCGTTTTCCAATACCAGAATTTTGGAGGCTACCGTTGCACTGGAGAGACGGTGGGAAACAAATATGGTTGTTTTGTCTTTTCGCAGCTCGTCGAATTGCTGGAAGATTTCTTGTTCGGCGATGGCATCCAGAGATGCAGTTGGTTCATCTAAGATCAAAATATCCGAATCGGAATAAAAAGCACGCGCTACACTGAGTTTTTGCCATTGCCCAATCGACAATTCAATTCCGTCTTCCTCAAAAATACGCATCAGTGGCGTTTGATATTGATGCGGTAACTGTTGAATAAACGGATCGGCGCTTGCCTCCTTGGCGGCACTTTTGATATTGTTTTGATCGATGGGAGCATCAATGTGACCGAATGCAATGTTTTCCGTGACTGTCATGGCGTATTTTCCAAAGTCTTGAAAGATGATTCCAAACATTTGGTATAACTCTTCCACATTGTAGTCTCGGATGTCGTGTCCATCCAGATAGATGGTGCCCTGTGTAGGATCATACAGACGCGTTAACAGTTTGATCAATGTTGTTTTTCCCGCACCGTTCAGTCCTACGAGCACACAGGTTTCTCCAGCATCCAGCGTAAAAGAAACATCGTCGATGACGTTGCGTGTCGTACCGGGATAATGGAAACTGACATGATCAAATTGAATCACGTGTCCTTGGTGACGTTTGACAGACAAAGGTGTAGGCAATTGCGGCGCAATCTGTTTTTTTTCTTGCATAAACAAAATCAGATTGTCAATAAACAACGTTCCCTCATAGATGGTGGCAGTTGTGGTGATCAGCGTTGTCACACCGGTGGAAATGGAGACAAGAGCGCCAGTATACAGCGAATAATCGCCCACATTAAATTGTCCGTTACACACACCGATGGTAATGACAATGTACATGGCGCATGTGACGATGTTGGAAAGCAGCGCCAGGCCGACATTCCAAAGGCCTTCCTTGACCATCAGAGAACGCAGCCCGCGAAAATAATTGCGGAACACCTCGCGGTATTTGCCAAGAAATGTATCGGCCAGTCCGAACAATTTTACTTCCTTGACCATGTCTTTGTTGACCATGACGTCAGAATAGTAATTGAGTTGCCGACGATCTTTGGAGCGATGACGCATATAGAGAAAATTTTTGCGGCGGTAAATAAAATTGATAATGGCAGACGGGACAGATACCGCAATCATGACAATCGGTGCCCATGGAGTCACAGCGGAAAGCATGACGATAAATGAGATCATGGATATCAGACGGGAGATGATATCAAAGGTCGAGGTCATGATCTGGATCGGACGCACACCTGCTTCACGATTTGCGTTTTCCAGTCGTTCATAAAAATCAGGTTTATCAAACGAGGAAAGATCTACCTCGCGTGCTTTTTCCATGATTTCTTCTTTGATGTGATTGGTTACCAGCTCACCACCGATACGGTAGAGAATATAATAGATGTTATTCACGACCTTGTCGCAGATCAAAATGGAAAAATACAAGATCAGCCAAAACAACACATCATATAGTGCCTGTGACCCGCGGCCGAAACAGGATGCAACGCCGTTAAGCAACTGTGCACCGACCCAAGCGTTGAGTACAGGGATAACACCGTTGAAAAGAGCGGTGAAAACCATGACAAACAAGATCCAAGGCCGTGTTTCCCACACCAGACGGAAAATATAAAACAATCGCGAAAAAAAAGTTGCGAACAGACGTTTGAGGTACCCCGGTACTTCTTTGAAGTTTTTGGGCAGGGGCACTTTATTTTTTTGGTTGATTTGTTCACCCACAGGCGGTCGCGGTCCTGGTCCCATATTGCTCCTCCTTTGTGCTTGGCAGGTCGAAAGTTCGTGTTTATTCACATATGACGTTTCAATATACGGATTGCAAAAGAAAATACCCCGCGCCGTTTATACGGTCGGGGTATCAGGCGACGTATCTCCGATCGTCGTTGATGCACATAGCTGACAATCAACACCGGACACGGATGCCGATTGCATTATTTTTTGTTTGGGGTTTTTCCCTTGCTACGCAGCATTTCCTGTTTGAGATCCCAGAGCGTTTGAGAAAGGTCTACGTAATAACGATGAGGATTTTCAAATCGTTTTACTTCGTCCCAAAGTGTTTCAATTTCCTCTTGACAATATTTCTGAATGTCTTCAATTGCGGGGGATTGGTAAACGCATTGTCCCTTCAAAAAGACAGGGATTTGCAATGCACGTGCCGTATAATCCGTTACGGTTTGACGTTTCCAAGTGTTTTCCGGATCAAACAGTTCCAACGGACGTGTTGTGTCAAGCGGTTCATCGTAAATGGTAATGTAGTCCGCAATCGCTTTACCGTTTTGTTTGTCATAAATACGGTACACTTTTTTGAAATGGGGATTGGTGATTTTACCCGGGTTTTCACTGATCTTAATTTTTGGAATCAGTGTACCGTCTTGTCCTGCTTTCGCAACCAGCTTGTACACACCGCCAAATACCGGTTCGCTTCGCGCAGTAATCAATCGTTCACCTACCCCGAAGGAATCCACACATGCGCCCTGGGAAATGATATCATGAATAATATACTCATCCAGAGAATTGGATACAACGATTTTACACGAGGTCAATCCTGCATCATCCAGCATCCGGCGGGCTTTTTTCGTCAAATAAGTGATATCTCCGGAATCAAGGCGGATCCCGCATGATGTAATCCCCTGCGGCAACAAAATTTCCTGGAATGCGCGAATGGCGTTGGGGATCCCGCTTTTTAATACATCGTAGGTATCGACAAGTAAGGTGGCATTGTGCGGATACAAGCGGCAATAAGTGGCAAACGCTTCATACTCGTCGTCGAACATCTGTACCCAGCTGTGTGCCATCGTGCCTGTTGCGGGCACATGATATTCCCGGTCGGACAAAGTACATGCAGTCGCCACACAGCCGCCGATATAAGCGGCACGCGCGCCTAAAATAGCAGCATCCGCACCCTGTGCGCGGCGGGAACCGAATTCTGCGATGGGGCGTCCTTGTGCCGCCCGTGCCAGGCGGTTTGCCTTGGTGGCAATCAGGGATTGGTGATTGATACAAAGCAAAAGAAATGTTTCAACAAATTGCGCTTGTGCTGCGGGGGCTTTGACCGTCACGATCGGCTCGCCGGGAAAAATCGGTGTGCCTTCCGGGATGGCATAGATATCCCCGGTAAAACGGAATGTTTTGAGATACTCCAAAAAACGCGCGTCAAAACATTGCTTGGATTGCAGATATGCGATGTCTTCATCGGTAAACTGAATATTTTTAATGTATTCAATGAGTTGTTCCAGCCCTGCGGCGATGGCAAATCCTCCATCGTCAGGAATGTCGCGGAAAAACATATCAAATACAGCCTCTTCCTCTGCCTTTCCGCAAAGAAAGTATCCGTTTGCCATTGTGATTTCATAAAAGTCGCACAACAGTGTGTAATTTTGATGATTCATAAGATCTGTCCTTTGATTTGAATGCCGGGATTTGTATGATAACACAACCCCGCAAAAGGTTGAACGCATCCCGATGCCGCACGTGTTGCGGGATTGGAATGCGAAAAATGAGATTGCTCATAGTTTAACACAACCCCCGTTGTTTGTCAAGGTTTTCACATATGGCGCACGGGTTCCTATTTGTACGGTTTATCAAAGATTTCCAAATCTATGTGCGGGGGATAGGGGTTGTTTTGTTCATGTTTTTATGCTATGATAATATCCAAACAGCAAAGTCTCCTTGTTATGAGAAATTGCGGGCAGATATATGGTGATGCAGACGAGTAATATAAGGAGTAAGATGATGGCGCAATCTGAAAACAAACAAGAGATGCAGCAAGATCTAACAGAGCATACTGAGACATCTCCCACAGATGTGCAGGGGGATTTGACGAAAACGCAGATATCAGGATCTGATCATGCCACAGAACCGACCGAACCGGTTTCGGATGTGACAGCGACGGATGTTGCAACTGAGGAAACAGAAAATACGGTATCTAAAGAAAGCACAGATGATGTGACTTTGACCGACGGTCAGCAACAGACATCAAAACAGACGCCGCGCACACGCCTGCGGGGAAGAAAATGGATTGAAAATTTTTGGTATCATCACAAATTCGGAACCATTGCCGGCATGGTTGCGCTAATCACGGTGGTGGTGTGCACATTGCAAATGTGCGGCAGGACAAAGCCGGATTTGTATGTCATGTATTGCGGCAGCGAGCAGATGAATCAAAACCGATACAATACATTGCGAGAAGAACTGGCGGAAATGGCACCGAGTGATTATAACGAAGACGGAGAAATCTCGGTGGACTTGATCGATATCGTATGGCTCAGCGATGCGTATTGCAGCATGTATGAAAATCAAGGATACAATGTGGATGCAGCTGCCAACGACACGTCCAAAATGCAGTTTAACACGGAGATACAAAGCGGACAGAATGTTCTTTGTCTGCTCAATGTGGATTTGTATCTGGAAACACAAGAAACCACACAAGCGTTTGCCACCTGGGAGGAAACGCTGGGGTATGTGCCGCAGAATGCGCTCGATGATTGCGCCATTTTTCTTTCCGATCTTCCGTTCGGACAACTTCCCGGTGTGCAGTTGCCTGCCGATACGGTGTTGTGTATGCGCAAAAAAGGAGAGCTTTCATTGGGAAAATCTTCAGAGGAACGAGATCGATTTTATGCGTACCATGTTGAAGCACTGAAAACCATCGTGGAATACGGACAAATTGATTGAGTTCATATTACACCCGTACAAACTGCGATGTGAGGGTGCAATGTTAAGGGTATCGAAAATTGCATTTTCAATGACATAACAAGTTCGTATCATTTTTGCGATTTTTTCTTTGCTTCCACGTTATTTTTGATTGAGAATCAGCAATGGAAACATCAAAAGGCTTGATGCCGTGATTCACGGTATCAAGCCTTTTTGGTAAATTGAAAACGTGTTATTTGAAAATGAAAAATATCTAAAACTTTGTTTACAGGTCGTAGTCCATCGCTTGAATCTGGAAAACTTTAATATTCTGTCTTTCCGCGGTACACTTCCACCGCGTCTCCCAGCAATGTCACACCGTTTTCTGTATAATTGACGATCAGATTGCCGCCGCGTACCTGTACTGTGATGTCCTCGCCACGTGGGCACAGCCCCAGTTCCACTGCCGCTACGACCGCGGCGCAGGCACCGCTTCCACACGCATAGGTTTCGCCGTTGCCTCGTTCCCATACACGCATTTTAATGGTGACAGGGTTGACCACGCGGATAAATTCCGTGTTGGTTCGGTGGGGAAATGCAGGATGTGTTTCAAACAAAGGACCGATGTGTTCGATATCTACGTCGTCCACGCGATCACAAAATACCACGCAGTGAGGATTGCCCATAGATAGGCAAGTTACATGATAGGTTTTCCCGTCTACCTCGATTGGGGCATTGAGGATTGGCGTTTTGTCGACAAGCGTGCAGGGAATATCCTGTGGTCGGAATGCCGGTACGCCCATATTGACAGAGACGGAAGTCACGCGGTTGTTTTGCGTGTAGAGCTGTAATGTTTTAACCCCCGCGGGTGTTTCCACGGTGCAGGTTTCACGTGATGCGTCAATGATACCGTTGTCATAGAGATATTTGCCGACATTGCGCATGGCGTTACCGGCAATATAACCCTCGCTGCCGTCGCGGTTAAAGATGCGCATCTTGATATCGGCGACATTGGAGTGTTCCATGAGCACGATTCCGTTGCCGCCCACGCCTGTATGTCGGTCGCATAATTGAATGCAAAGCGACTGTGGACAACTGATCTGCTCGTCGCGGTTGTCGATGAAGATATAATCGTCGCCGGTTCCCTGCATTTTATCAAAAATGAGTGTTTGACGCGCGGTGCGCATGTGATTGATATCCACCAGTTCTGTGTTTTCCGCGGTGAAGCGACTGGCAATGATGTCTGCCAAGGCGTTTGCAGTGTCAAGAGAAGTAAAACACGGTACCCCGAGTTGCACGGCGCGGCGGTGCATGGCGATATATTCTGTCACCGTATCGTCCAAAAGTGCACCGGTATAAACAATATAATTGATTTTTCCTTCTTCCATCAAAGCCTGCGTGTGACTCTTGCCGTCTGTGGTGAAATTGTCTGTCAGATGCACATCAATTCCCATTTTTTCAATGGTAGCGGCGGTTTCCTCTGTTGCATAAATGGTAAAGCCCAACGCGGCAAATTTTTTGGCCAGCGCGACGATTTCCAACTGATCGTGTGTATCGACGCTGATCAGCACACCGGTTTCCCCGTGGATGACACTGGAGCGCACAATCAGAGAGGCGGAACAAAGTCCTTTGAACAACGCTTCTTGCAGCGTTTTTCCGATGCCCAATACCTCGCCGGTGGATTTCATTTCCGGACCCAAATATGCATTGGCGTCGGTCAGTTTTTCAAACGAAAATACGGGGACTTTGACGGTGACATAAGGCGGCACACGATACAAGCCTGTACCGTAACCAAGCGTTTTGAGCGGGGCGCCCAACATCACGCGCGAGGCGAGGTCTACCATTGGCACACCGGTTACTTTGGAGATATACGGCACCGTGCGAGACGCACGCGGATTGACTTCAATGACGTACAACTCCCCATGGTATATCAGGTATTGAATGTTGACCAGTCCCTTGGTTCCCATGGCCAGCGCCAATTGTGTGGAACGTTCCACAATGGTACGTATCATTTTATCATGAATGCTGTACGGCGGATAAACCGCGATAGAATCGCCGGAATGAACGCCGGTCCGTTCAATGTGTTCCATGATACCGGGGATCAACACATCTTGTCCGTCGGAGATGACATCCACCTCCAGTTCCGTGCCCATCATGTATTTATCCACAAGAACCGGGTTCTCAATGCCTTGAGAGAGAATGCGCTGCATATACAGTTTGACCTGTTCGGCGTCATGCACAATTTTCATGTTTTGTCCGCCGATGACATAGGACGGGCGCAGCAACACCGGGTATCCCAGCATCTGTGCCGCCTGCAGTGCTTCATCCAGCGTTTTAACACCCATGCCGCGCGGCCGGTTGATACCGATCGAGCCGAGCAATTCGTCAAATCGTTCCCGGTCTTCCGCCAAATCGATGCCGGCGGCGCTGGTGCCCAGAATCGGAATGTGGTGTTGGTCCAGAAATTTGGTGAGCTTGATGGCGGTTTGTCCGCCAAACGCCACCACAACCCCGATGGGTTTTTCGATTTGGATGACGTGCATCACATCTTCGGGGGTCAGTGGTTCAAAATACAAGCGGTCTGCGGTATCATAGTCGGTGGAGACGGTTTCGGGATTGTTGTTGATGATGGCGACCTCATATCCCATTTCTTTCAATGTCCACACGCAATGGACGGAAGAATAGTCAAATTCAATTCCCTGTCCGATACGGATGGGACCGGAGCCAAGCACCAACACCGTGGAGCGCGGGTTCTTCCGGCGCGAAAGAAATTCTACCGCTTCGCATTCTTCATCAAAGGTGGAATAAAAATAAGGTGTGTGCGCGTCAAATTCTGCACCACAGGTGTCCACCATTTTGTACACGGCATTTGCCGGCGCGGGCAGTGTTTCGCATCCGGATAAGCGGCGCAGTGCCTGATCGGTATACCCTAAGATCTTTCCCAAATGGTAGCGGGCATCGTCTATCCCGTTTTTGGCAATGTCGTTTTCAAAGTCTGCCAGACGTTTGATTTCATGGAGAAAGTAGCGATCGATACGGGTGATATCAAAAATATGATCCACCTCAATCCCGGATTTGAGTGCTTCAAAAACCGTAAACAATCGGTGGTCATCTACCCGGTGCAGGCGTGTCTCAATGTCTTCGTGATATAACGGTACTGCGTTCAGAGTATCCAGTCCGATTTCAGCCCCTCGTACCGCTTTCAGCAATGCCATGGGGAAATTGGGTGCGATCGCCATCACTTCTCCCGTGGCTTTCATTTGTGTTCCCAGTGTGCGCGCGGCACCTGCAAATTTATCAAATGGCCACTTGGGGAGTTTTACAACGACGTAATCCAATGTGGGTTCAAAGCAGGCACACGTTTTTTGTGTGATATCGTTTTTGATTTCATCCAGCGTATAACCCAATGCAATTTTTGTGGTAATTTTGGCAATGGGGTACCCTGTCGCTTTGGATGCGAGTGCGGAAGAACGTGAGACGCGCGGGTTGACCTCAATCACGGCATATTCAAAGGAATCGGGGTTGAGTGCAAACTGACAATTGCATCCGCCAACGATTTCCAAAGAGGAAATAATATGCAGCGCGGCGGAACGCAGCATTTGATATTCCTTATCCGACAACGTAAGGGCAGGGGCCACGACAATCGAATCGCCTGTATGTACGCCAACCGGATCTACGTTTTCCATGGAACATACAGCGATGACATTTCCGGCGGCATCCCGCATGGTCTCAAATTCGATTTCTTTCCAGCCGAATATATATCGTTCCACCAAAATTTGCGTAATGGGAGAGGCATCAAGACCGGTGCGTGCAACAAGTTGCAGCTCTTCCGGTGTGTGTGCAACCCCGCCGCCTCCGCCGCCCAACGTGAACGCCGGACGCACAATGACCGGATAACCGATCGTTTGTGCAATTTGTAATGCCGTATCCACATCGTTGGCAATATCGGAGGGGATCACGGGTTCTCCGATGTCACACATGGTGTTTCGAAACAACAGACGGTCTTCTGCTTTGTCAATGGCATCGGCATTGGTTCCGATCAAACGAACACCGTGTCGCTCTAAAAAACCGTCGCGGTAGAGTTCCATGGCGAGTGTCAGTCCTGTTTGGCCGCCAAGTCCTGCCAAAAGACTGTCCGGCTGTTCTTTTTTGATGATCCGTTTGAGTGTATCGACATTCAACGGTTCCAGGTATATCTCATCTGCCAGTGCTTTGTCTGTCATGATGGTCGCCGGATTGGAATTGACCAACACGACATTGACACCCGCATCTTTGAGCACGCGGCAAGCCTGTGCACCTGCATAATCGAATTCTGCTGCCTGCCCGATGACGATGGGGCCGGAACCGATCATGAGTACTTTTTTGATGTTTTGGTCCTGTGGCATGTTTATTCCTCCCCATTCATCATGGAAACAAACCGGTCAAACAAAAACATGGTGTCCCTGACCCCGCTGCACGCTTCCGGGTGGAATTGTACGGTAAAGGCGCGCAGTGTAGGATATTCCATGCCCTCGCAGGTGCCGTCATTGGCATTGACAAATTGCATGTGACCGGGCATATTGTCAGTTGGTTCTACTGCATAACCATGGTTTTGATTGGTGATATACGTGCGATGTGAGCCGACCTGTCGCACCGGTTGATTGATACCGCGGTGACCGTATTTCATTTTGACGGTCTTGCCCCCCAGCGCCAGTGCCAAAAGTTGATGTCCCAGGCAAATGCCGAACATCGGTACGTTTCCGGCCAATTGGCGGAGCTGTTCGATTTGTTTTGTGTTTTCTGCCGGATCGCCGGGGCCGTTGGACAGCATCACACCGTCGGGCGCATCGGCAAGAATCTCTTTGGCTGTGGTATCGGCATTGACCACATGCACCCTACAGCCACGCTGACAAAGGCAGCGGATGATGTTGTGTTTGGCGCCGTAATCAATCAGCGTCACGCGGTGCTTTTCTGTTCCTTGCGCCGGATAGATATTTGGCGTATCTGCGGTGACATGTTCCACGGCATCTACAATGCGGTACGCTGCAAGGGATTGTACACACGTGGTTAAGTCGCTTGGCAACGTATCGCAAAGCATGGCATTGACCACACCTTTTTCTCGAATCCTGCGTGTGATTTGCCGTGTATCCACGCCCCATAGTCCCGGCACACCTTGCGCCTTGAGATATGTATCCAAATCTGTCTCACACCGAAAGTTGGAGGGGGTAGGGCACCATTCTCGAACCACGTAACCGCTAAGACAGCATGTTCCCTCAAAATCGGCGGGAATGACACCGTAATTCCCGATCAGCGGAAAGGTTTGCAGCACAATTTGTCCGTAATAACTGGGATCTGTCAGCGTTTCCAGATAGCCGCACATGCCGGTGGTGAACACCAATTCTCCGGTTTGATCTGCCGCGTTTGCACCGAACGCAAAGCCCTGGAATACTGTGCCGTCAGCCAGTACGAGATATCGTTTTTGTGGTGTGTTTTCCATGCGTATTCCTCTTTCCTTTCTCTGGATATGCAATGTCAACGGCAGTTGTTGTAAATGATCGTTTTCCGTTTCATCAAAGCGTTGCTGCCATGACAGCTTTGATGGTATGCATCCGGTTTTCCGCTTCGTCAAATACGATGGAACGCGATGACTCAAACACTTCGTCGGTCACTTCCATTTCCGTGCGTTGGAAACGTCGACCCATTTCAGCACCGATGGCTGTTTTCAGATCGTGAAATGCGGGCAGACAATGCATAAACACCGCCTGTTGCCCGGCATTGTCCATTAGCTTCCCGTTGACCTGATAAGCGCCCAGGTCATGAATGCGTTGTTCCCATACTTCACTTGGTTCTCCCATGGAGACCCAAACGTCTGTGTAGAGCACGTCCGCACCGCGTGTTGCCTGCATTGGATCGGTACAGAATTCCAAGGTTGCCCCGGTTTGCATTGCAATATCTTTGCATTGCGCAATGAGGGCGGGCGCGGGGAAATAGTTTTCCGGTGCACAGGCGACAAAGTGCATACCCATTTTGGCGCAGCCTACCATTAAGGAGTTGCCCATGTTGTACCGCGCATCACCCAGATATACCAGTTTGATCCCGTTCAGTTTGCCGAAATGCTCTTGGATGGTCAAAAAATCCGCCAAAATTTGTGTGGGGTGAAATTCATTGGTCAATCCGTTCCATACAGGTACACCGGCATAAGCTGCCAGTTCTTCTACAATGGCTTGGCCAAATCCCCGATATTCAATGCCGTCAAACATGCGCCCCAATACACGTGCGGTGTCGGCAATGGATTCTTTTTTTCCGATTTGGGAAGCGCCGGGATCCAAATATGTCACACCCATACCCAAATCACGTGCCGCCACTTCAAAAGCACAGCGGGTCCGTGTACTTGTTTTTTCAAAAATCAAGGCGATGTTTTTTCCCGCATGCAACGGATGCGGAATACCGGCCTTTTTTTGTGCTTTGAAAGCTGCCGCATCTTGCAGCAGTCCGGAAATTTGTTGAGGCGTAAAGTCCAGAAGCTTGAGAAAATGTTTCCCTTTCAAATCAGTTGTTTCCATTTATTATATTCTCCTGCCATATCGGTTGATGGTATTTGACAATTCAGAGGGATGACGCAGACACAGTTTGATTCCATTGTCTGAGCCAGCATTGTTTTTGAATATGTACCCGTCAAGGCGTTTTATAAACCGTGATCATTTTTCCATACAGCATACGTCATACAGCACGTCCAAAGCATGTGACAATTGCTTTTCGGTAATGTTGAGCGGCGGCAACAAGCGAACCTTATTTTTGGCTTTGATGGGCAACACACCGCGCTGAATACAGTCTGCGATGACCTCTCCGGCATCGCGTACCGTTTCCAGTCCGACCATCAGGCCCATACCTGAGATGCTGCGAATACCGGGGCAAGGAGCGAGTCGTGTGCGGATTTGTTGTGCACGTTTTCTCACTTCTGATAGGAATGTTTCATCCAAACGGTCAAGGATGCTTTGCGCACCGGCGCAGCATATGGGGTTTCCGCCAAATGTGGAACCGTGTGTGCCGTGGGTAAATACATGCTCCACCTTTTTTCCGAGAAGTGTGGCGCCCAGCGGCAATCCGCCGCCCAAGCCTTTGGCGGTGGTGACGATATCCGGTAAAACGTTGTACTGCATATAGGCGTAAAGCGTGCCGGTACGGCCGTTTCCACATTGTACCTCATCCGTGATCAATAAAATATCCTGTGCGTGACACAATTCCGCCAACGCCTGCACATAATCTTTTTCGAGTGCATTGACGCCTCCTTCTCCCTGTACACACTCAATCATCACAGCTGCCACGCGACGGCCGTATTTGTTGACCAATCGTTTTACATCTTCGATATCGTTGGGATTTGCATAGGCGAACCCCGGCGTGAGCGGGCAGAACATGGTGTGAAAGCTGTCTTGTCCGGTTGCGGCAAGAGTTGTGATGGTACGCCCGTGAAAACTTCCATACAGCGTGATGATCATGGGGTCGTCGATCTCTTTGGTGTCTTTGGCGTATTTACGTGCAGCTTTGATGGCACATTCATTGGCTTCCGCACCGGAATTGGAGAAAAACACCTTTTTGAGCTGGGTGCGTTCACAGAGCGTTTGTGCAAGGGTCGCGCACGGCGCAGCATAATAAAGATTGGAGGTATGTTGAAATAGCTGCATTTGATGCGTTACCGCTTCCATCCAATCTTTGTCACACATACCGAAAATATTGACGCCGATGCCGGTGCCAAGATCAATATATTCTTTTCCGTTTTCATCATAGAGCAAAGCGCCGCTGCCTTTGACAATATTGATCGGGAATCGTGCATAGGTGTCGGCAATATATGTGTGATCTTTTTCAAAAATGTTCATGATCGTTACCTGCCCGTTCTGTCATTTATCCATATAAATAATCAAATCACCAATGCGTGAAAAGAGAGCATAAATAACTGCATTGGTTTCTTTTGCTTTCTTGTTTTCTCGATTGTGTAAGGTTTGTCCCATATTTATGAAACGGCTTGGAATGCGTACGATAAGGCTGCTTGAAAAAAAGCATACGGTCGTATTTTTATTCTGTTTTGTTTTCACATGTATCGCTTTCACAAAGTGCGGTAGGGATCACCTGCGTACCGACACCTTCATCGGTGAGCATTTCCAACAGCAATGCATGCGGTACACGGCCATCCAGGATGACCACACGTTCCACACCCAGATGAATGGCATCGATGCAACATTCCACTTTTGGAATCATACCGCCCGATATGGCGCCTGTTTCAAAGAGATGTACAGCCTGTTCCACCGTAATAACAGGGATCAGAGAGGATGGGTCATTTCGATTTTGCAAAATACCGGCAATGTCGGTCATGGAGATCAACCGAAACGCGCGCATGGCACCGGCAATGTAAGCAGCTGCCGTATCCGCATTGATGTTATAGGCGTTACCATGTTCGTCACATCCGACGGTGGAAACGACGGGAATATAGCCTTTTTCCAACAAGTCTTTGATGGGCCGTATGTCCACGTCGGTGATTTCACCCACATATCCCAGCGCGGGATTTTTCATTTTTGCTCGGATCATGTGTCCGTCCATACCGGAAATACCCATGGCGCGTCCGCCGTGCATTTGCAACAGATTGACCAACGTTTTATTGATTTTTCCTGCCAGCACCATTTGCACAATCTGTGCCGTTTCTCGATCCGTCACACGCAGCCCGTTGACAAATTCAGTCTGTTTGCCCATGCGCTCCAGTGTTTCGGTGATTTCCGGGCCACCGCCATGCACCAAAACGACTTTGATGCCTACCAAAGAGAGCAGCACAATGTCTTCCATCACCTGCTGCTTGCGTTCCTCATTGATCATCGCGTTGCCACCGTATTTGATGACAACCACTTTATCGTAAAATTCTTGGATATAGGGCAGTGCTTCTGTCAGGATTTGTGCCCGTTCCTGTTTTGGAATGTTTGTCATGAAAGCGCTCCTCTTTCGTTTTTGAATCTTTTGTTGTCGGTGACCGTGCAGATGTTACTGTAAAAGATTGCCGCCGGCAGTGATTGGTTTTATTATCTCATCTGATATGCGATTGCGTTAGGTGCGGTAATCGCCGTTGATTTTGACATAATCGTATGTCAGATCGCATCCCCATGCGACGGCAGTCTGTGTACCGTCATTGAGATTGACCAGAATGTCGATCTCTTTTTCTGTCAAAACTTGTTTTGCCAACTCTTCCGAAAAGGGAATCCCGGCACCGTTTTTACATACATCCACTTTTCCGGCTGCAGAGACAAAGGACACGTCGATGCGTTGTACATCCACATCGGCGCCGCTATACCCAATGGCGCAAAGAACACGTCCCCAGTTTGCATCGGCCCCAAACATGGCGGCTTTCGTCAAAGATGAGCAGATGACGCTTTTTGCAACTGTTTTGGCAATGGCTTCACTTTTGGCACCGCACACCCGACATTCCAGCAATTTAGTTGCGCCTTCTCCATCACCTGCTATGCTGCGGCACAAGAAGACATTAACTGTATTCAGCGCTTGCATAAAGGTGGCAAACGCTTCATCTGCTTTTGTGATGGGTGTATTCCCCGCCATGCCGTTGGCAAGAATGGTTACCATGTCATTGGTGGAGGTGTCGCCGTCAATGGAGATCATGTTAAATGTATCGGCGATGTCATGTGACAGTGCCGTTTGTAACATGGCAGGAGAGATATCGACATCTGTGGTCAAAAAGACTAGCATGGTTGCCATATTGGGGTGGATCATACCGGAGCCTTTTGCAATGCCGCCAATGTGACAAGTTTTCCCGCCGATTTCAAAAGAAACGGCAATTTCTTTTGCCACCGTGTCTGTGGTCATAATTCCCTGTGCTGCGTCCGCAGAACCATTTTCACCCAAGGCGTTTACCAGCGATGGAATCCCATTTTGAATCGGTGTGATATCCAGAGGTTCTCCGATGACGCCGGTGGATGCCACAATGACATCCTGCGCGTCTACATGCAGGGAAGCGGAGAGCAGCGCGCATGTTTGCTCGGCAATTTCCACGCCGTTTGCATTGCAGGTGTTGGCATTGCCGCTGTTACAGATCACAGCTTGCGCATAGCCGTCTTTTAAGTGTTGTTTGGTCACTGTGAGCGGTGCGCCTTTGACAAGATTTTGTGTGTAGACAGCAGCGGCAGCGGCGCGTTTTTGACTGTATATGAGCGATAGATCATATTTTGTACGATTTTTTCGAATGCCGCAGTGGATGCCGCCGGCCAAAAAGCCCTGTGGCGCGCATACACCGCCCGGAATTTGTTTGAGCGTTGTTTGCATGGTTTGTTTCCTTGCTTTCTTTCTATCATTGTTGATGGGATAAAAAATATGAGACACGAACGTTTGACAACAAACACACGAAAATAAAACAAGATGTTTGATACAACATGTCTTCACAAACGGTCGGAAACGTGTTGTGTGCGATGTGCTTGGTTTTCCAATATCCCGTTCGTTGGTTGCGGTGGGAAGCATGAAAAAATTGCGGGGACGATATATGCTTTTTGTTGTGTTAAGCGAAATGATCGGGGACTTCCAACTGCAATCCAGTCGATGCGTCGAGTCCCAAGGCAATGTTCATACATTCGATGGCTGCTCCGGAAGCGCCTTTGCCCAGATTGTCATAGCGCGCACACAACAGCACAATGTCATCGTTACCGTGTACACTGATTTCCATACAGTCTTTTCCTGCATATACATTGGCGCTGAGAAATCCATTTTCATCTGCATTTTCACGGTAAAATACGATAGGATCATGGTATTGCGCCGCATAAATTTCACGAATGCGTTTTTGTGCTTGCCCAATATGCCAAGCTTTGGCAAAAATGGGTACGGTGACTTCCATCCCGGCATAATAATCGGCGACCACAGGAGAAAATGCAGGTTGGCATGTCAGTGTGGTTTGCGCCATCATTTCGGGCAGATGTTTATGTGTTTGACCCAGCCCGTATTGCCGCGGTGCGCAGTAGATATCGGCACGATTGGCGTCTTGGTATTCACCGATCATTCGTTTTCCACCCCCGCTGTAACCGGTGATGGAATGGCAGGTCAAAGGCAGATCCGGTTGGAGAACCCCTGCCAAAATCAATGGCCGGATCAGCGCAATAAAGCCGCTGGCATGGCATCCCGGCACGGCAATCCGATGTCCGGTAGCAATTGCGTCACGATGTTTGTTTGACAGTTCGGGAAAACCGTAGGCAAACGTGGGGTTGGTGCGGTGTGCGGTGGATGCGTCCAATACAATTACATGCGGGGATTCTATCATAGAAACGGCTTGCCGCGCGGCATCGTCCGGTAAGCAGAGAAATGCCACGTCACAGCTGTTCAGTGCTTCTTTGCGTGCAGCATCGTCTTTGCGCTTGTCTTGGGGCAGTACCAATAAGTCCAAATCGTTACGTCCCGATAAACGTTGGTGAATGCGCAAACCGGTGGTGCCTGCCTGCCCGTCGATAAAAACAGTTTTCTTTTTTTTGTTGCCGGATTGTTGGTTGGTTCTCGTGCCCGCCTCAACCATATCATCGGCATGCGCGGAGATGTTTGTGTTCATACGTCTATCATTCTCCTTTTCGGGATGGGCAGCTCGATTGCGTCACGGGTGCACCAACACCGCCGTTTTGTTGTGCCGCTTTCATGGCGGCAAGTGCGATGGCCACCCCGTCGTGATGTGTGATTTCCATCACAGCCGGGTCTTTGACAGCAGGTGTTGACGGACATGCATGCCCCGCATCGTCTGTTTGATTTTCCTTTTCGGTGGCTGTTGCAAGTGCTGCGCAGGCGGCAAGATTTTGCAGAAAGGCGTGTGTGGAAGCAATTTGTTGTTCTACGGAAGATACGCTGGTGCCACCAAAAGAATTGCGTTTTTCCACGCACGTGTGCAGAGAAATGGCACGATAGACATCATCATCAATCAGATCGCTTGCTTGACGGTAGGTTTCCAGTGTCAAATCTTCCAGTACGGTGTTGTTTTGAATGCACATTGCCACCAATTTTCCGACCAATTGATATGCAGTTCGGAACGGCATCCCTTTTTTGGTCAGATAGTCGGCAAGATCGGTGGCATTGATGAATCCTTTTTGCGCTGCTTGATACATATGATCTTTGCGCACCTGCATGGTGTCGATCATGGGAACAAATACCTTTAAGCACATTTCCAACGTGTCCACGCTGTCAAAGATCGCTTCCTTGTCCTCCTGCATATCTTTGTTGTATGCCAGCGGAAGACCTTTGAGCATGGTCAACAGTGTCAAAAGATCACCGTAAACACGTCCGGCTTTGCCTCGTACCAGTTCTGCCATGTCGGAATTTTTCTTTTGCGGCATGATGGAAGAACCGGTTGTATATGCGTCGCTTAATGATACAAACTGAAATTCCCAGCTGGACCACAAAATGATTTCTTCTGAAAAACGAGACAGATGCATCATCACCGTGGCAAAAGCAGATGCCAATTCGATACAGAAATCACGGTCACTCACCCCGTCCATGCTATTTTCGCAAACGCTGTCAAAGTGAAGCGCGAAGGCCTCATAGAAACGATCTGTGTCAAATGTGGTACCGGCCAATGCGCAGGAACCGATGGGGGAGCAGTTCATACGACGCAGCGCGTCGCCGATACGGGTAATATCGCGGCGAAACATCATGGCATATGCCATCAAATGATGACCAAATGTGATTGGCTGTGCTCGCTGCAAGTGGGTGTACCCCGGCAAAATATCTGCCTTGGTCTCTTCTGCGCGTCGGCACAACACATCCAGCAATTGGCACAACAGTGAGATGATTTCTCCGCTTTTGCGTCTGAGATACATGCGCAGATCCAGTGCCACCTGATCGTTTCGGCTGCGTGCAGTATGTAATTTTTTGCCGGTGTCACCGATGCGTGCGATCAGCGTCTGTTCCACAAAGGTATGAATGTCTTCGCATGTGGGATCAATACAAAGTTTTCCGCTTTCCAGATCTTCCAAAATCCCGCCCAGTGCTTCGATCAACGTTTGTCCCTCGTCAGTGGTAATAATGCCTTGCTTTGCCAGCATGGCGGCATGTGCGACGGACCCGCTGATATCTTCACGGAACATCTTTTTGTCAAAGTGAATGGAGGCATTAAAGTCATCAGCAATCTTGTCGATTTCACCGCTGCTGCGTCCCTGCCAAAGTTTTGCCATGGTTTTGCCCTCGCTGTATATGATTTTTCAATCGAATGAAGGTGTTTGACCCATTCTTGAGACAAAGACGGACAATCGTTGGCGTGCTTAATCCTTTTTTTCACTGCTTTTTGTCGTTTGCCCGCTGCCATTTTTTCGGTCGGCGGACAGAGGATTGTACCACTTGCCCGCCGACCAATTGCTTTTACTGCTGTATTTATGTTATTTTGAAATGTCTCTATTTCTGATTCTTATTTGCACTCTGATTATTTGTTATTCTTTTCGTTTTTTGCTTTGACTTGCGCGGCAACTTTGATGGGCAACCCATACAGATTGATAAAGCCTGCGCTGTCAGATTGGTCATATACATGGTCTTCACCAAAAGTGGCAATCTCTTCGGAGTACAAGCTCCAATCGCTCCAAGCTCCGGCTTTGATCATGTTGCCTTTGTACAATTTGATGCGCACTTTACCTGTGACGGTCTCTTGCGTTTTGTCCACAAACGCGGAAAGCGCTTCGCGCAGAGGTGTATACCATTGACCATTGTAAGTCAATTCTGCAAATGTGATGGCCAGTTCCTGCTTTTTATGCATGGTCATTTTATCCAGGCACAGCGTTTCCAGATAGTTGTGCGCAAAGTACAAAATGCTGCCACCGGGTGTTTCATATACGCCGCGACACTTCATGCCGACCAGACGATTTTCCACAATGTCCAAAAGCCCAATGCCGTTTTCACCGCCGACTTTATTGAGCGCGAGAATAATTTCTTTGGGGCTCATTTTTTGATCATTGAATTTGACAGGGATGCCTTGTTCAAATTCAAGTGTAATATAGGTAGGCTTGTCAGGCGCATCAATGGGGGAAACGCCCATTTCCAAAAAGCCCTTCTTTTCATACTGCGGCTCGTTTCCTGCGTCTTCCAAGTCCAAACCCTCATGGGACAAATGCCAGAGGTTCTTGTCTTTGGAATAGTTGGTTTCACGATTGATTTTCAGGGGAACGTGATGTTTTTCCGCGTATTCGATCTCTTCCTCACGGCTCTTGATGTCCCATTCACGCCAGGGAGCGATGATGGGCATGTCGGGGGCAAACGCTTTGATCGCCAATTCAAAACGAACCTGGTCGTTTCCTTTTCCGGTACAACCATGGCAGATTGCATCAGCACCCTCGGCAAGTGCGATCTGTGCCAAACGTTTCGCAATTGGCGGACGTGCCAGAGATGTGCCCAACAGGTATTCTTCGTACATAGCGCCGGCCTTGACGGCAGGAATGACATATTCGTTGACAAATTCGTCTGTCAAATCTTCCACATATAATTTGGATGCGCCTGTTTTCAGTGCCTTTTCTTCCAAACCTTCCAATTCATCTGCCTGTCCCACGTTACCGGAGACGGCGATGACCTCGCAATTGTTGTAGTTTTCTTTGAGCCACGGAATAATAATGGATGTATCCAGACCGCCGGAGTAGGCCAGGACGACTTTGTGAATTTTGCTTTTGTCGATGATATGCATGTCTCTTGCTCCTTTTTAATAAATATGAAAGATTTTCATTTTTGTTTGAATAAATATTCGATCGTTTTGAATATTATACCACTGTGAAAAAATGTTGTCAAGTGGCGGATTTATATTTTTTCACTAAAAAGTGCGAAACAAATTCGAATATACCCCATGGAAAATTGTTTGTTTTGCACAAGGTGGACTAAAAGTGGCCTGAGTATGCAAATAAAAATGTATATTTATACATAAAAATGAATGCGCATTGCGGCACCATAACGGTGCAGGGCGAGAAAAAGGGGCATTGCGCAACTTTTCACAGCGATGGTATATGTATCGCAAAGAATGCAGCTTGTGACCGGTTTGCATCATGGTGTTTGATACATAACGGGAAAGCGATGCTTGTATCGCTTGTAATGCAAATGTGAACGGAAGCGTGGTGACATCAGAAAGCACGGTGCCTTGTATCGCGTTTGCATGTTCCGTTTCGTTGCGGCTTACTGATGTCATCGTATGGTAAAAACAAGTGATAGGATCTGTGGCAATTCTGTATGACATGTTCGTGTGTTTGCATGCGGATGATAGGAACATGTGATGTCGCGAAATATAAAATTGTTTTCGTATATTGTTGCATGCGCTGCTTGCACAGCGTTTTTTTGCAAGACGCTTGGCATGATTGATTCAGAAGCGGCGCACGATGTGTTTGAAATCGTCTATAGGATGAGAGGACAAGATTTTCTGATTTTGTCAAATTTTCCAAAAGGTATTGACAAAGGGGGCTGTTTTCATATATAATATTTTCGATCTACGCCATAAAATAACGTTGTTATGCGTTTGGCGTGAAGGATCCGATGGATCCTTATGTGAATGATGTACAAAGACGACTTCGGTTTGTCTTGATTTTTCAAGGAGGTGTACCTGAATGCTGCGGACTTATCAGCCCAAAAAACGTCAGAGAAAAAAAGAGCACGGTTTCCGTAAAAGAATGAGCACTGCCAACGGCAGAAAAGTGTTGCATAGAAGACGTGCGAAAGGCAGAGCAAGACTGTCCTATTGAGTTATGATCGTGAAGCCTGTGTCGGAAACGTCATGGGCTTTTCGTTTTCGTGCCGCAAAATTTGAGCTTTATGGCTGATCCGTGTGCGGGTGCTTTTATGTTGTATGCATCACGGCGCTCATACGAACGGATGTTGTCATATGCGCGGCATGTGTGCAATACCAGTGACCGCAGCGCGTGAAAGGAGTGCGACACCAAAGGATGAAACATTATCCGATCCGTGAAAATCATCTCTTTGTCAAAGCATATTCGCGCGGGAAAAAGTCCGTGGAAAAAACGGTGGTGGTCTATGTGCTCAAAGATTTGCATGCCAAACGTTTGCAGCATGCACACCCGCAAAAAAAACGGATCAACCGGGTAGGTCTCACTGTATCAAAACGAATCGGCGGTGCGGTACAGCGCAATCGTGTCAAACGCATCATCCGGGAGGGACTGCGGCTGACACAGCGGGAATATGTACTGAAAACCGGTTTTTTGCTTGTGATTGTGGCGCGCGATGCTGCATTGCAAGCAAAATCCACGCAGATACAGCGGGATCTGATCTCGGCGCTGCGTCGGTTGGACATGCTGGAAACGCGGACGGAAAATCAGGAGGCGCAAATATGTTGACCAAACCGTTGATTTTTCTGATTCGTTGTTATCAAAAGATTGTTTCGCCACTCAAAACAATGCCTTGTTGCCGCTTTACACCGACATGCTCGGAATATGCCGTGCAAGCGCTCGCTGAGTGGGGTCTGATTCGCGGCCTTGCTTTGAGCATTTGGCGTGTATTGCGATGCAATCCGTTTTGCCGTGGGGGACGAGACGATGTGCCGGTCAATGTGAAACGACGCGCACGTCTTGCCAAACGCAACAGGTGCAAAGAGGCGCGAGAACGTGAAAAAATGGTGCGCAATAAGAACGGCCGCTTGTCTGTATAAATGTTGTACAAACGGTGTATGTGATCCGTGCCAACTGTAGATACCATTCACAAAACATCACAAAGACACAAAGAAAGGTAATAAAAACCGGTGAACTCTTTATTTGATATTATCAACATCCCGTTTGCCTATGTCATTCGCTTTTTCGACAGTTTAACGGGAAACTATCTGATCACATTGCTTTTGTTTGCCGTGGTGATCAAACTGGTGCTTTTCCCCTTTGGCATCAAGCAGCAAAAAAATATGGTACGGCAGGCCGCGTTGCGTCCGAAAGAATATTTGATTCGTGCCAAATACGCAGGGCGTAATGATCGTGTGACGCAGCAGAAAATGCAGCAGGAGATCATGGAGCTGTACCAAAAAGAGGGTTACAGTCCAATGTCCGGTTGCTTGCCGATGATTGTACAATTGATCATCGTTTGGGCCGTGTATCAAATTGTATATGGCCCATTGACCTATATTTTGCGGCTGTCGGCTGATCAAATTACGAAAATCAAAGAGTTTCTCGGATATAGTGCGGACAAGGTGGTTCGCGAAATTAGCCTTGTGAGTGAACTCAAAGCGCAGGGAATTACAAATGTGTCCTCCGTTCCGGGCCTGGAAGAAGTATCGGGACGTTTACCTGATTTTTCTTTGTGGGGCAATTTCGGTGATTTGTCCGTGACGCCCAGCGACGGCGGGATCAATTGGTACTGGCTGATTCCTGTGCTTGTGGTGGTATTTTCCTATGTTTCCATGAAAATGACACGGAAGTTGTCTTATCAGCCGCAGATGGGAGCCGGAGATGCGGCGAAGAGCATGAAGATCATGGACATTACCATGCCGTTGCTCTCCGGTTTTATCTCCTTTTCTCTGCCGGGCGCCATTGGTATTTACTGGATTTTCCAGAGCTTATTGGGCGTTTTGCAGCAATTTGTTTTGAGCAAGATGTATCCCATCCCGCGTTATACCGACGAAGAACTCAAAGCATTGGAAAAAGAATTTAACAAGTCCAATAAGCAACGCAAAAAGCAGGAAAAAGCACGCGTGCGTTCTTTGCACCACATTGACGACGATGATTACGATGAAAACGGCAATCTGTTGCCGGAATCACAGCGTTCTGATCGCAAAAAAGAAAAAGAAGATGAATCTGCCGCCATGGATGCAGCGCTGGCAAAGATGATTTCTTCACATACGCAGGACAAGCATTCCGCTGATGACAACGACAGCGCCGCAGAGTCTTCGTCTGCAGCGCCGAACGGAACAGAAAACGACGATCCGGAGAACAAAAAAGAAGCCGATGTGTCCGATGACTCCTCGGATGTGAAACCGAACAAGCGGGAAAATAAGAGAGCGGAGCGCCGCAAAGAGGAAAAGTTGCCGCCGATTGCACAGGCGCCGATACAGGACGAAAGTGATCGAGAGAAAAAATAAAAAAGATTGTCAGAGACCGGTGAAAGCAGATGAGCGATCCCACCGTGACAGATATGATCAAGCAGGAAGGGGACAAAGAAAGAGCCATGCAAAAAGAAATCATTATCAGTGCGCATAGTGTGGAGCAGGCGCGCCGAGAGGGCGCGGCGATGCTTGGCGTAGATGCGGACAGCGTATCGTATGAAGTCATTGAAGAGGCGAAAAAGGGCTTTCTGGGGATGAACAATACGCCCGCCAAAATTAAAATTTATGTAGAGTGTGAGCCTGCAGATGCTGCCATGGCTTTTGTGCAAATGGTGGCGGACGATCTGGAACTGGGGGCGCAAACGGAAGAAACGACCGATGCGGACGGTAATACGGTCATTCAAGTATGGGGCGGAAACGCCGGCGCACTTATCGGTCATCACGGCGACACCTTGGATGCTTTGCAGTATCTGACCAATCTTGCTGCGATCCGTGCAGGAGAAAAATCCGGAAACCGCATTTTTGTGGATGTGGAGCACTACCGGGAACGTCGTGAGCATACCTTGCGTCAGCTGGCACGTCGTATGGCGAACAAAGCGTTGAAAAGTGGCCGCTTTGTGGTGCTGGAACCGATGAATCCGTATGAACGCAGAATCATTCATGCGGAAATTCAGAGTGTGGATGGCGTAACAACGGCTTCCGTCGGAGAGGATACCGACCGACGCGTGGTCATTTATCTGGAAGATCGCCCGCTGCCCTCTATTTTAACGGATGAGGCCGCAGCTGCAGCGCCGCGTGCTTCCAAGCATTCTCGCCGTCGCCGCGGCAGCTCCAGACCGGTTTCGCATACAACGGCGATTCAACCGGATCCGGAGGGGGAAGAATATTATATGGATGCACCCACAACCTATGTGCATGCACCCACGCCGCGCCCGGAAAAACTGAAGAGCCTTGCAAGCTATTTCGGTGAAGAGGAAGACGATCAAACGACGGATTCTGATGCGGATGACGAGTGGACAAACACGGACGGCGAATGAAACAAATGAGATGAACCGGTTCCGATGATTGCATTTTGGTATGCCGTCACAGAGAATACGGACTGCGACAATGGAGACGATCAAAAATAAGCGTGATTAGCAGGTGCGCTGGTGTGGGGCAAACGCTTTTATGGGGTGGATGTGCTGCATGTGAATGAGCGCACGTTTGTATCAATGAAAAGAACAGGACGGTGCATCTGCATCGCCCTGTTTGATGTTTTTTACGGCGTATCAGTGGATTGCATTTCTTGAACATATGAGATCGGTTGTTTTGACATCAGACCTTTGTTTTGTATTGCAGATCAGAATCTGTTGACAAGTCGAATGAATGGGTGATGTGATTGATCAAACAAGTGAAATTCCATTGCTTTCGCTTCCATAATTTGTACAAAAGGTGACAAAAGCAAAAATTTTGTGAAAATCGCCGAAAAAGCCTTTGACAAATTGGATATTTTGTTGTATACTAATATATGTACATCTGGAATTTCTGCCGAAAATGTACGAATTTGACAAAGAAACAGGCGATAACAGATACGGAGAGAGTGACGTGGCGCGCTTCTTTTTGAGCCGAGATCACATACAGGATGGAATCATCACCATTACCGGCAATGATGCACATCATATTTCCCATGCATTGCGAATGGCACCGGGCGATGAGATCACGGTATGTGATATGCAAAAAAACGAATATCGTGCCGTGTTGCAAACACTGACACACGATACGGTGACGGCGTGCGTGTTGGAAGAGCATCCAAATGACACGGAGCTTCCGGTGACTGTGTGCCTTTATCAGGCCTTGCCGAAAGGCGAAAAGATGGATTTTGTCGTGCAGAAGGCAACGGAATTTGGGTGTGCACATATTTCACCCATACAGACTGCACGGTGCATTGTTCATCCCAATGCGGCCGGGGCAGAGAAGAAACGGATTCGTTGGGAACGTATTGCACACGAGGCCGCAAAGCAATGCGGACGTGGTGTATTGCCCCAGGTGGACGCCATACAGACGTTTGAAACAGCGCTTGCCCAGGCGGGGGACGGATTGCATCTGTTCTGTTATGAGGGGGATGGAACTGTCGGCTTGCAACGTGTGTTGCGTGACGGCGCGGCATTGCAGGACGCGCGAGAGGTGTCAATCTGGATTGGTCCGGAGGGCGGTTGGTCTTGTGAAGAGGTGCAGGCTGCAAGAAATGCGGGAATGTATATATGTGGTCTGGGAAAACGGATTTTACGTACGGAAAGTGCGGCACTGGCAGTGCTTGGTGCAATTGTTTACGAAACGGAAATGATATAACACCACGGCTGTTGCCAACGGTGATGAATTTTTTTGAGAGATGGAAAAGGAGCACAGCGGTTTGAAGAGATGAACCGCAACCTTTTTGAACAGTTTGTCGTTCAATGACAAAAATACAGCGCACGGGCGCCGGCGGAGGGAAAACATTATGTCGAACAGATTGTTTCAGGGTATCATCCATCAGATGAAAGATGCGGTCGATCGTACCATCGGTGTGATCGATGAAAACGGTGTGATCATTTCCTGCAGCGAATTTGTGAAGATCGGCGAAAGCAGACAGAGTGTGTGCGATGAGCTGTCGTACGGCGCAGATATGATCCGCAGAGACGGCACCACATATCGTACCATCGGTCAGGGTACCAAAAGCGGATATGTCGTTTTTGTAGAAGGGGAAGACGCGCAGGCGGAACAACTCTCCGATATTTTGGCGATCAGTCTTGCCAACATCAAAAACCTGTATGACGAAAAATACGACAAAGGTTCCTTTATCAAAAATATTATCATGGACAACATTTTGCCCAGTGATATTTATATCAAATCCAAGGAATTGCATTTTGCTTCCGATGTCGATCGCGTGGTTTTGCTGATTAAATTTTTGGAGCCGATGGAAGCATTGCCGTACGAGGTCATTCAAAACATGTTTCCGGACAAGAACCGGGACTATGTTATTATTATCAACGAGTCTGATGTGGTTTTGGTCAAGGAAATTGAAAACAATACGGATCTCAAAGAGATCGAGGGGATTGCGCAGCAGATCGCGGATACCATTTTGGCGGAATGTTATACACGTGTTGCCATTGGCATCGGTTCAGCGGTGAACACCATCAAAGATCTGGCACAGTCGTATAAAGAAGCGCAGATTTCTTTGGAAGTCGGAAAAGTATTTGACACAGAAAAACAGATCATCTCCTATGACAATTTGGGGATCGGACGACTGATTTATCAGCTGCCGACCGCTTTGTGTAATATGTTTTTGCAGGAAGTGTTCAAAAAGGGCTCGCTGGACGCACTCGACCATGAAACACTGATGACGATTCAATGCTTTTTTGAAAACAACCTCAACGTTTCGGAGACGTCGCGCAAACTGTTTGTACACCGCAACACGTTGGTATATCGTTTGGAAAAGATTCGCAAGTTGACCGGTTTGGATTTGCGTGAATTTGAACATGCCATCACATTCAAAGTGGCGCTGATGGTTAAAAAATATCTCTCCTCCAAACCGACGAAATATTGACGACGTTACGTTGTTTGAAAACTTCACCCAAACGTATGCAAATATCTTGAGAGTATTTTGGCAAACGTTGCACTTACCTTTTAGAGATCGAGTTGAAATTATGATTGAATTCAAAGACGTTTCAAAAGTATATGCCAATGGTACCGTGGCATTGGAAAACATCAATCTTACCATCGAAGATGGAGAGTTTGTTTTCATTGTTGGTGCCTCCGGCGCCGGGAAAACGACGTTGATGAAGTTGCTTTTGCGGGAAGAAAAACCCACGAGCGGCTCATTGATCGTAGGCGATTACGACCTGGTACGCATTCCGAACCGAAAAGTGCCGTATTATCGGCGCCAGCTTGGAATGGTGTTTCAGGATTTTCGTTTGTTTGAGAAAAAAACGGTTTTTGAAAATGTGGCATTTGCCATGCGTGTGATCGGCGAGCGCAGCAATGTCATCAAAAGCCGTGTGCCGACCATTTTAAGCATTGTTGGATTGAGCGACAAATATAAGAGCTTTCCGACAGAGCTCAGCGGCGGTGAGCAACAGCGTGTATCTCTGGCGCGGGCTTTGGCAAACAATCCGTCCATTATCATCGCTGACGAACCGACTGCTAATATTGATCCGCGCATGAAATTGGAAATCATGAATTTGTTGATGAAAATCAACCGTCGCGGCAAGACAGTGATTGTCGTGACGCATGAGAAAAACATCGTGGACTTTTTCAAGCAGCGTGTGGTGACCCTTCGCGGCGGCCATCTGGTGGAAGACAAGGTGGGAGGAATGTACAGTGAAGGGAAATAACATTTTTTACATGCTGGGGCAAAGCTTCAAAAGCTTGTGGCGCAACGGCATTATGACGATTGCATCGATCACAGTGTTGATGAGCTGCCTGGTTTTGATCGGCTCTTTCTCTCTTTTGGTTTATAACATCAATGTGAATTTGGCGGAGATCGGTTCGCTACAGGAAATTGTGGTATTTTGCGATACCGATGCGGACGAGGCTACGGTGCAACAGATCGGCGAACAAATTGCGGCGATGCCGAATGTGTCAGACTGCGTATTTGTCTCCAAGGAAGAGGCACTACAGAGCGAGCGGGAACGGTATCAGGAATATGCGTATTTGCTCGATGATTTGGAAAATTCCAATCCATTGCCGGACTCTTATCGTGTCACATATGAAGACAACAACGAGGTTTCCGCACTGGTATATCAGTTGGAAGAATTAAACGGTGTGTACCGTGTGCGCAACCGAGCCGATATTGCAGAGTCCATTGAAAATGTGAAAAACGGCGTTTCATTTATCTTTATTTGGTTTTTGGCGATCTTGTTTGTGGTGTCAATTTTTATCATCATCAACACCATCAAACTTGCAGTGGAATCGCGTCACAGAGAAATTGCCGCCATGCGTTATATCGGTGCGACCAACTTTTTTATGACAACCCCGTTTTTGTTGGAGGGTGCGATTATCGGATTGGTTGCTGCGGGGCTTGCTTACCTTATTGAATACGAGTTGTATCAATATATTTTCCGCAGCATCGGTACTTCTTACAACATTATTCGTATCATTCCGTTCCAACAGATGTCAGGCATTTTGGCAATCGGAACGGTTGTGATTGGCGTGTTTGCTGGAATGTTGGCAAGCCGTATCAGTTTGAACAAGTATATGAAAGTCTGAATGATGCAACGCAAGGAAAGGGGCATGCTTTATGAAACACACATTGCGAAAACGTACGCGCTTGCTGTCGCTGTTTTTGTCACTGATTTTGATGTTCAGTGCTTGTATTGTGGTGCAGTTGCAGGCAGGAGCCGACACGCTTTCTGAGGCGGAAAACCGTCTTTCCATGCTGCAAAGCCAGTATAATACGGCCAAAGAGCAGCGCGAAGAAGCAAATGCGACGTACCAAGCAGCACTTCGCGAGTATCGTGCAAAACGGACAAACTATGAAAATGCGTTGGCGCTCAAAGAGGCATTGGACAACGAAATTTCACAAATGGAAGCAGAAGTGGATGCAACGTATGCGCTGATTGATGAATACAATGCGCAGATTGCCGATTATAAAACACAGATTGCTGCCAAGGAAGCGGAAATTGCGGAAAAATATGAGTTGTTCAAAGAGCGTGTCCGTCTCAATTATGAAGATTCCTATGTTTCCTATTTGGAATTGATTTTCACCTCTGAATCCTTCTCTGATTTTTTGACGCGCATGGATTTGGTCGGCAATATGATGGACTATGATGCACGCGTCATGGAAGAATTGGATACAGCAAAACAGGAGCTTGCACAAATGCAGGCGCAAACGGAGTCCTTGCAGGTACAAGCCTCTCAGAAGCTGACAGAACTGGAAGCAACCATTCCCCAACTGGAGCAAAAGAAAGAAGAAAATCTGGCTGTTTTGGACGATTTGCAGTCCGCATATGCAGAAGCGTCAAGTGCGTATAACGATGCATCTGCGATAAAGAGCGATGCGGACAGTGAAGTATCTGATCTTGCCAAGCGTATTGCACAGGCAGAGGCGGAAGTTGCAGCAGAAATTGCACGGCAGCAGGAAGCCTCCAAAGATACAGAGTATCAGGGTGGCGACGGTGCCATGCAGTGGCCGGTAGATGCCGCATATCGCAAGATTTCATCCGGATTTGGTTATCGAACAGATCCGTTTGGGTCCGGATCAACCGCGTATCATAACGGTATTGATATGCCGTGTCCGTATGGCGCGAACATTTATGCTGCAGAATCCGGTACTGTAACGATTGCTACATATCATTTCAGCTATGGCAACTACATTGTGATTGACCATGGCGGCGGTATTTCCACATTGTATGCACACAACTCTTCGCTGAAAGTAAGCGTGGGACAAAAGGTAACACGCGGACAAGTGATTGCTGCAGCAGGTGGAACGGGCGCTGTGACAGGCGTACACTGCCATTTCTGTGTGATTGTCAACGGACAGCATGTGAATCCTTTGGGTTATTTGGGTTAATTGGTATAGCAAATAGCGTCGTGTAGCAAAAAAATTTTTTGTTGTTTTTCCGTTTCTTGGATAAAACGGTTGTGACCGACATAGAATTGTTTTGCGTATCAACGAGCCATATAGAATACGAAAGACCCGAACCTTCATTTTCCTTGTTTGAGGATATTTTCACCGATTACAACATAAGATACATACAGGCAACGACCGCTTCCGCCGGAAATATACCGGCGTATGCGGTCGCTGCAATTGTATATACGCCCCGGGGCATGGTTGTTGCGTGTTTTCATGTTCTGTCGTGTCACGTCGGCAAAGAGAGGAAGGATTTCATGAGGTCAAAAAAGATATCCGTATGGACCGCACTTTTGATCGTTTTGATCGTTGCCGTTTTGACTTTTTCCATTACCTATTCAACGCTGTATTCGCGTATGCAGCAGACAGAAAAAGAATATGCGCTGAACGAAAACGGGTTGATCAGTGACGGGGAAGGACATACATCGAATTCCATTTATTCCGCTGTTGACTATGTTGATGAGATGTATCGACAATATTATATCGGAGAGTTGGATGACGAAACGCTTTCGGAATATTTGATACGCGGATACCTTGCCGGCACAGGGGATAAATATGCCTATTATATGGATCCCGAAACGTATGCACAACAGATGTCTGAAACTACCGGTGACTCTGTGGGAATTGGTGTTCATGTTGTATGGGATAACGAAACACAAACCATAGAAGTGATTGCCGTTACACCCGATTCGCCTGCCCAACAAGCCGGTATTTTGCCCGGGGATATTATCACGGCGGTGGATGATGCGGTTGTCGCACAAGTCGGCTATTCTGAGGCAGTCAGCCGGGTGCAGGGAGAAATCGGTACAAACGTGCAGTTGACAATCCGGCGCGGAGAAGAAACGTTGGAATTTTCCGTTCAGCGCGCTACCATTGAAAACGTTTCGGTGACATATCGGCTGTATCAGGAAACGATTGGTATTATTCGGTTATACCAATTTTCGGACAATACCGGTGCCCTGGTTCAAGAGGCGGTGGAAGCACTGCAAAAACAGGGCGCGCAAAAGCTCATCTTTGATGTCCGTTCCAATACGGGGGGCGCATTGATCGGCATTGTGAACACTTTGGATTATTTGCTTCCCGAAGGCCCGATTTTGCATATCCAGGGGAAAGATGGTGAAACGGTACAAGAATACACGTCCGATGCTGCATGTGTGGAAATGCCTATGGCCGTTTTGGTGAATGAGACGACTGCCTCGGCGGCGGAACTGTTTGCTGCGGCACTGCAGGATTATGACATCGCGACGGTGATCGGGACGCAAACATATGGCAAAGGAACGGTTTGTACCATTATTCCGTTGCCAAACGGTGGTGGAATCTCTGTATCCACGCAATATTATACCCCGCCATATTCTGACAATATTGAGGGAAAAGGTGTGACGCCGGATATTGTGGTTGATCTGCCGGATGATGTGAATGTTTATCTTGTTGCAGATCAAGATGATACACAATTGCAAGCCGCACTTGCGGCGTTAGAAAACACCTGACAGGTATCGGGTGTGTATGATCGATGGTCCGTGCATACTTCAAACAAGCGCTGTTCGTATTCCTATTTTTTGTGAATGGGAAGCAACCCGTTGATTTGCGGTTTTGTTTGTTGGTGCCAAAATGTAATAGAATCCATTGCTTTTTATGGAAATGAAGCAAATTCTGCATGTACGCGCCGTCATAACGACGGCAGAGAAAAAGGAGAGAAAACAAATGATGAAACAGGTAACAGTCACCGGCGAAGGTTTGAAAAAAATGAAAGAGGAATTGGATTACCTCAAAAACGTGCGGAGAAAAGAAGTATCTGATGCCATTGGAGTAGCACGTTCGTTTGGTGACCTTTCGGAAAACAGCGAATATGATGAAGCAAAAAATGAGCAAGCAAAGGTGGAAGCTGAAATCGCAGAGCTGGAAGACAATATCAAACATGCCGTTGTGCTGGATGAAACAAAAGTCAAAAGCAACATGGTCAATGTGGGCTCGGTTGTAAAACTTCGAAATCTTTCAAATAACATGGAGTTTACTTATACCATTGTTGGGTCCACCGAAGCGGATCCGATGGCGGGGCGTATTTCGGATTTATCCCCGATTGGCCGTGCGATTATCGGTACCAAAAAAGGTGATAAAGTGAAAGTGGAAATTCCGGCGGGCGAGATGGAGCTGGAAATTCTGGATGTGAAACGAGATAAATGAGACAACTGCATAAGTAACGTCATTGGAAAAAGAAAGGAAAAAATATGGCCAATCAAGAAAACGGAGTATCGTCGCAGGCCTCTATGCCAACCGGGCAGGGGGAACAAAATCTGAATGAGTTGCTGCAGGTGCGTCGTGAAAAGTTGACGGCATTGCAGAATGCCGGAAAAAATCCGTTTGAAATAACAAAATATGATGTGACGCATCACAGTGCGGATGTGATTGCACAGTTTGATGTGCTGGAGGGAAAAAAAGTATCCATCGCCGGCAGGTTGATGTCAAAACGTGTGATGGGAAAGGCTTCTTTTTGCCATGTGCAGGATTTGAAAGGATTGATTCAGGCATATGTTGCACGTGACGCGGTTGGTGAAGATTCCTATGCGGATTTCAAAAAATATGACGTCGGTGATATTGTCGGTATTTCCGGTGCGGTTTTTAAAACGAAAACCGGAGAGGTCACCATTCACGCTGAGACAGTTACATTGCTTTCCAAAAGTTTGCAGATCTTGCCGGAAAAATTTCACGGCTTGACCAATACCGATTTGCGCTATCGGCAACGTTATGTCGATTTGATTGTCAATCCTGAAGTAAAGGATACGTTTATCAAACGTTCGAAAATCATCAGCGCCATTCGTCGCTATCTTTCCGGCGAAGGGTTTATGGAAGTGGAAACACCGATGTTGGTGGAAAATGCGGGTGGAGCAGCAGCGCGTCCGTTTGAGACGCATTTTAATGCATTGAATGTAGATCTCAAACTGCGTATTTCGCTGGAACTGTATCTCAAACGGTTGATCGTCGGCGGTTTGGAGCGCGTTTACGAAATTGGCAGAGTGTTCCGCAATGAAGGATTGGATACGCGACACAATCCGGAATTTACGCTGATGGAATTGTATCAGGCCTACACGGATTATCATGGAATGATGGATCTGACGGAGAATCTGTACCGTTATGTGGCAAATGAGGTGCTTGGCAGCACGCAGGTGGAATATCAAGGCAAGGTTTTGGATCTGAGTCAACCGTTCGCACGGATCACGATGGTAGACGCAGTCAAACAATATGCGGGAGTTGATTTTTCACAGATTGAGACATTGGAACAAGCGCGCGCCGTTGCAGACGAAAAGGGTGTTGCATATGAAGCACATCACAAAAAAGGTGATATCCTGAATTTGTTTTTTGAAACATTTGTCGAGGAACATTTGATTCAGCCGACTTTTGTGATGGATCATCCTGTCGAAATTTCTCCGTTGACCAAGCGCAAAAAAGAGCAACCGGAATATGTGGAACGGTTTGAATTTTACCTCAACGGCTGGGAAATGGCCAATGCGTATTCTGAGTTAAATGATCCGATTGATCAGGAGCAGCGTTTTGCAGCACAAGAAGAATTGCTGGCGCAGGGAGATGATGAGGCCAACCATACCGATGAAGATTTTCTCAATGCGCTGCGTATCGGTATGCCGCCCACAGGGGGAATTGGTTTCGGTATTGACCGTATGTGCATGATTTTAACGGACAGCGCCGCGATACGTGATGTATTGCTGTTCCCGACAATGAAGCCTTTGGACTAACAAATTTCAGAAAAACCCAGTAGTTATGCGGGTTTCGGGACTTTCAAAATCAAATAAATTTACCTCTTTACACCAAATTTACACCAATCGGTGCTAAAAACGGTGCAGAGACTAAAAAATCGCATAATTTTAAGTTTCACACAGCTCCTGAGAAGTTACTGCTTCTCAGGAGCTTCTTTCATTTCTCATAGTTTTCGGACTACATCGCAAACTACACCAATACTGTTTTTCTCAATATAATGAGGATAATCACAGAGGAAGGGGTGGTTATACTATGAGCAACAGTTTAGCAAGCGTTCACCCGGAGCTAATTCCTGAATGGTCAGAGAGGAATTTACCGCTGACGCCGGATAAGATAACCTTCGGTTCAAATAAAAGAGTGTGGTGGAAAGGCGCTTGCGGACACGAATGGGAAACGAGCGTTAAAGCTCGTTCAAAGGGCGAGAAATGCCCGATATGCTCAGGAGCGAGAGTAATAGAGGGTATCAATGATTTAGCCACATTGAAGCCCCTGTTGGCTCAGGAGTGGTCTAAAAAGAACAAATTAAAGCCTACCGAGGTATCTGTCGCTTCTCATAAGAAGATTATTTGGAAATGCAAACACGGACACGAATGGGAAGCAAGCGTTAAAAGCAGAACGGTAAACGGTACAGGCTGTCCATACTGCTCACACAATAAAGTCCTTGCCGGATTCAATGACCTTGCTTCGCAGTATCCCGATATTGCTGCTGAATGGTCTGACAGAAATCTTCCGTTGCTGCCTACAATGGTAACAGCCTTTGCAAACAGTAAGGCTTGGTGGAAATGCAGAGATTGCGGAAACGAGTGGTACACTCTTATTTCAACCCGTGCCGGTGGGAGCAGATGTCCGTATTGCAGCGGATATACATTGCTCAAAGGATTTAATGACTTGGCGACTACGCACCCTGAACTTGCGGCTGAGTGGTCAGAAAGAAATTATCCCCTAATGCCTGATGAGGTAAACGCAAAATCAAGACACAATGTTTGGTGGAAGTGTAAGACCTGTGGCAATGAGTGGAAGTCCGTTATCAATGCTCGTGTAAAAGGAACAGTATGCCCGGTTTGTGCGGACAGGACAGTTCTTGCAGGATACAATGATTTAGCCACAACGGACAGGAAACTGCTTGCTGAATGGGATTACGAAAAAAACTCTCTGCTCCCGACACAAGTGTCAAGAAGGTCGATGAAAAGAGTGTGGTGGAAATGTTCACTGGGACACTCTTGGAAAGCAAAAATCAGCGATAGAACAATTATCGGAGAAAAATGCACTGTGTGCGAAAAAGAATATCGCTCCGTGTTCCCCGGCTTGGCGGTCGCCTATTACGCCAATCAAAAAGGATTAAAGGTACAGCTCGGTTCGGATAAACTATTAGGAATACCTCTTGAAACCTACATTCCGTCAGAAAAGCTGGCGATAGAATTTACGAACGGCTCAGAACATATGGAGGTTCTCAAAAGCCACCTTTGCAAGCAGCGAAATATAAAACTCGTAAAACTCCCTTTTAAGACAACCGAAACGGAAACGGAGTATGCCGACAGAGTAAAAGCAGTTTTCAAAAGCGTACATATCTTTATTTATTCTGATGTCGAAGTAGATGTTTCGGTAATCAAAAGAAGATTCGATGAATGGAGGAAACGACTATGAGAGAAGAAAAGTTCCATATCTATCTAAATGATGACGAATATAGCAGATTGATACAATCACTTATTCGTTTGAAGAACAGCCTGACAGCACAAGGCAGATGCACCGATGCAGTAGATGATATTCTTTATAAGGTGCTTTCAGCCAAGAGAAGAAAGTTCAAAATCAAATATATCTGAACACGAAAAGAGACCGCCTACACGATGTAAGCGGTCTTTGCTAATTTAGAGTAAGTTCGACAAATTGGAATTTATCTATCCTAAATAGATAAAGCAAAATCAATCGCCTTATAAATAACTTCTTTTCTCATTTCTTTGGTCATTTTCCACGACCATTTATTTTCGTTCTCATCTAAAGGATGAATATCAGATACCATTAACAAAGCAACTACGTTTAAATCCAAATAATTTCCAACACTAAATAATGCAGATGTTTCCATATCAACACCTACTGCACCTTTTTTTCTCCATAGTGCTTCTTTATAAAATGTTTGTCGATATACCGCATCTGTTGATACAATTGAATGTTGTTTGCAATTTTCAACAAACCCAACTGCCGCTTTAAATAGTTTTTCATTAGGCTTATAATATTCTTCATTTTCAAAATAATGTAGAGACGTACCTTCTTCGGAATATGCAAGTGGTGGAATGATAATATCTCCTACATTAATTAAACTTGAATAACCACCAATCATCCCTACTGAAACAACATTCTCAATGCCTAATGCTTTCAAAGTTTCCAATGTATCTGCCGCTTGTGGAGCACCTCTTCCACCATCTAAGAAGCAAATATCATTGTGTCCTTTAATCTTATAAATAGGACAAGCATTAAGAAATCTTGGGAAACGTTCCGTTATTAGTTCAACATCATATCGTTCTTTTATAAACTCAATGCCGCTCATATATAACAGTACTACTGTTTTTGGAAGCACAAAAGCATCCTTTTTTCCATGCGAAGACTCAACTTGTTCTTCAGCAGAAATTGTAGGTCTTGTTATATCATCCCTATAAAACCACATACAAATTTCCTCCAAGGCACAAATTCAAATTTGTCTTTCTCTTAATTTCCTATTATACACCAAAATTATGAATA